>PVMJ01000215.1_pt1 | contig 640841 bp, 584 predicted proteins | sample 1853361 | NCBI WGS metagenome assembly PVMJ01 (sample SAMN08533506, study PRJNA380276) | Synthetic metagenome, whole genome shotgun sequencing project. | isolation source: mock microbial community containing genomic DNA from 20 ATCC strains | collected 2017
TAACTCCAGTATCACCTGTAGCTCCAGTTACTCCTGTGTCTCCAGTAGGTCCGGTTATTCCAGTCGCACCAGTAGAACCTGTGACTCCAGTATCACCTGTAGCTCCAGTAACTCCAGTGTCACCTGTAGGTCCTGTTACTCCAGTATCGCCAGTAGGTCCTGTTACGCCAGTATCACCAGTAGGTCCTGTTACTCCTGTGTCTCCAGTAGGGCCGGTAATTCCAGTCTCTCCAGTAGATCCTGTAACTCCAGTGTCACCTGTAGATCCGGTTACTCCGGTGTCGCCTGTAGGTCCGGTAATTCCAGTATCTCCTGTAGATCCAGTTGCTCCAGTATCACCGGTAGGTCCGGTAACTCCAGTATCGCCAGTAGGTCCGGTTATTCCAGTATCACCTGTAGATCCAGTTACTCCGGTGTCGCCTGTAGGACCTGTTACTCCAGTATCGCCAGTAGGACCGGTAATTCCAGTCGCACCAGTAGAACCTGTGACTCCAGTATCACCTGTAGCTCCAGTAACTCCAGTGTCTCCAGTAGGGCCGGTTACTCCAGTGTCACCTGTAGATCCGGTTACTCCTGTGTCTCCAGTATGTCCGGTAATTCCAGTCGCACCAGTAGATCCTGTGACTCCAGTATCACCTGTAGCTCCAGTTGCTCCGGTGTCACCTGTAGGTCCAGTAGATCCTGTTGCACTTGATGAAAATTCTATGCTAAGGAATGGTCTTTGAGTTTCGACTGCCCACTCTTTTGAGAAATATCCTATAATAGTGTCAATTATATTTTCGATACCAGTTAATGTTAAACCAAAATTTGTTGCTGGGTTATTTACCCAATCAATCACTAAATTAGTTATATTAATACTTATATACATACCGACATCTGCATCAGTAACATTTGTAGAATAAATTGTTGGATTTATTGCTGGCGCATTATTCCACGTAACTGTATCTTCAGAAAAATCGCTTGCATTTGTAAATACGCTAACGGTTTGTGGGGATAAAACAGCATCAGGTAAATCTTTTCTAAAAACGAATAAATTTAAGGAAGCATTTGTTATAATACTTCCGGATGGAAGAGACCCAGTTAAATTAAATTTTAATAAACTTCTAAATAGGTCATTAGGCTGAACAAATCTCCCTGTAAATAAAAGACTCGAAAATCCAAAGTTCGTGTTTGGATTTAACAATGATATATAAGCATCTGCAATAGGGACAAGAATTGCAGTAGGCATTGTGTCATCTCCTTAATTTCTTTATTTTTTCCTAGATAAAAAAAGATACATCACTAATAATATACGGAAAATTGTAAAGTCTTGGCACAATATAATGCAATTATGTATATAAAAATGGAACAGATTTTAAATTTTATGTACTATAGAATAGATAAAAAAATCAATATTTCTCTATACTGAAACTTTAAATAAATAATAAATGCTATGAAAAATGTACTTGATTTTATATCAAAGCCCTCTGATTTTAGCAGAGGGCCAATCTTATATTCTAATCTAATTTTTTAATGGTTAATTGAGAGCCAACTCCTGGAGCCAATGTCATTACTAAAGGAGTTGCTGAGTTATTTCTTAAAGTGATGACATCTCCGGCAGCAAGAGTTAATATAGCGCTTCCGAATAATTCACCAGTAGCAACTAAAGCTGTTATAGGAGTAGATGCATCAACAGTACCATTTACAGCAATTGCAATTTGTGCACCAACACCTGCTGTTATACTTACACCATAATTTATTTCATAAGTGCCAGCACTTGCTACGGTAATAGTAGTGGTACCTGGTGTGTGAGTTATACCACTTAACGGTCCATTGTTAGAGAATGGAACGTCTGCACCACCAACAACAGTTGAATCGGCTATTGTTGCAAGTTCATATACATAGCCATCAGCAGCTAGACCTGCACCTGTTGCTCCAGTAGGTCCAGTAACGCCAGTATCACCTGTAGGTCCTGTTACACCAGTATCACCTGTAGGTCCTGTTACACCAGTATCACCAGTAGGTCCAGTAACGCCAGTATCACCTGTAGATCCTGTTGCTCCAGTGTCTCCAGTAGGTCCTGTTACACCAGTATCACCTGTAGGTCCGGTTACACCAGTATCACCTGTAGGTCCAGTTACACCAGTATCACCTGTAGATCCGGTTACACCAGTATCACCTGTAGGTCCAGTAACGCCAGTATCTCCAGTAGGTCCGGTTACACCAGTATCACCTGTAGGTCCGGTTACACCAGTATCGCCTGTAGGTCCAGTAACGCCAGTATCACCTGTAGGTCCAGTTACACCAGTATCGCCTGTAGGTCCTGTTACACCAGTATCTCCTGTAGGTCCTGTTGCTCCAGTGTCTCCAGTAGGTCCAGTAACGCCAGTATCACCTGTAGGTCCTGTTGCACCAGTATCACCTGTAGGTCCAGTTACACCAGTATCGCCAGTAGGTCCTGTTGCTCCAGTGTCTCCAGTAGGTCCAGTAACGCCAGTATCACCTGTAGGTCCTGTTGCTCCAGTATCGCCAGTAGGTCCAGTTACACCAGTATCGCCAGTAGGTCCTGTTGCTCCAGTGTCTCCAGTAGGTCCTGTAACGCCAGTATCACCTGTAGGTCCAGTAACGCCAGTATCACCTGTAGGTCCAGTTACACCAGTATCGCCAGTAGGTCCGGTTACACCAGTATCACCTGTAGGTCCGGTGGCGCCAGTAACTGCGCTGCCAGTATTTCCTGCAGGTCCAGTTTCTCCAGTGGCACCAGTAGGTCCAGTAGGTCCAGTAGGGCCTGTAGGACCTGTAGCACCAGTAGCGCCAGTTCCTCCAGATGAGAATTCTATGCTAAGGAATGGTCTTTGTGTTTCAACTGCCCACTCTTTTGAGAAGTAACCTATAATTGTATCAATTACATTTTCAATACCAGTTAATGTTACACCAAAATTTGTTGCTGGGTTGTTTGCCCAATCTATTACTAAATTAGTTATATCAATACTTATATACATACCAATATCTGCATCAGTTACATTTATAGAATAAATTGTCGGATTTATTGCCGGTGCATTATTCCACGTAACTGTATTTTCAGAAAAGTCGCTTGCATTTGTAAATACGCTGACAGTCTGTGGAGACAAAACAGCATCAGGAAGATCTTTTCTAAAAACAAATAAATTTAAAGAAGCATTTGCTATAGAACTTCCGGATGGAACAGAACCAGTTAAATCAAATTTTAATAAACTTCTAAATAGGTCATTAGGCTGAACAAATCTTCCTGTAAATAAAAGACTTGAGAATCCAAAGTTCGTGTTTGGATTTAACAATGATATATATGCATCCGCAATTGGACTAAGAATTACACTAGGCATTTTGTCATCTCCTTAATTTTCTTTTGTTTTCAAATGACTTAACTATTATTATAGTTATCTAATATAATATATGTTGAATCATTAAAGCTGCTACAATTATGATAAATGACTATAATATTCATATTATTATTATCACTTTTATTTTATAAGTGTTATATATGGACAGTTTAATCTATAATTTTCTTAGATTAAATATACTTAAAATAAATGCTTTAAATCCTCATGTTCTTCAAACCCGCATGTTTCCTATAAATATTTTTATATTTTTATATTTTTATATTTAAATATTTAAATATGTTTATATAAAACTAGATACCTATAAATATATATTTCTATATAAATATTTTTCTATGTATTGATTCTAGTATAGTTTTATGGACACATTCCTGAAATAAATTATAATTAAAGTAAGAGAGGCGTGTCTGAATGAGAGGGAAGAGTTATGCATAAGATTTTAAGCAAATGATAATCGAGGTATATAACACTAAAAAAAATGAAAAAATAGAAATAGAATTTGTGTGAAAATTTCCAATTTAGCTTGTAACGCAAAAAGCGGTGACATGCTAAATTGGATACAACTTGCAACTTAGGGATTTCAGCTATGTTTCCATAGTCTTCCGAATTATTATGACCCTTGGGGTTACAGAAATATTTATTGTTTCGGTAAGATACCACATAAGTCTGAATTCAGATTTGAGTATCTATAAAAGTATTGTTTTGAAACTTAGCTACATACTGGTAGGATATAAAAAAGCCTTTCATATTACTTCCAACAATATCACATATTTGATCTAAAAAATTATCATCTTCTTGTGATATTTCTCTAGAGTAATGAAATATATATGGATTTATATATCCACATTCCTCGAATATTTTTTGTATATCTGGTAATGTGAAAAATTTTGTGCACTTTGGATTTAATATGGAATCGTGATTATAGATAAAAGTTCCCTTTAATAAACCTTTTATAACAGAATAATGCATTAAATTTGGTATTGTGGCAATTATATATCCATCAGGCTTTAAATATTTTTTTAACTCAGTTAGTAATTTCCATGGATCCTTACTAAATTGAAGTTTATTCCCAATAATTATATAATCAAAAAAGTTAGTTTTGCTTTCTTTGAAGTTCATAGTATAGTTTTCTTCAAAATCCCCAGTCATTGTTTCTATTATTTTTTCACATATTTTGGCTACATTTCTATTTGGCTCTATACCATACAGCATTGCATTAGGATATATATATTTTAATTTAAGTAGGGTAGACCCCAGACCACAATTAAATTCAAGAATATTTAATTTTTTTTCTATTGGTTCATTTATACGGTTTATAATATCAAACTTTAATAAACTTTCTGAATTAGAATTGAAGCCCCATTTTTCTTCAAACTTATGAGCATTTGTTTTTAGAATATTATTAAATTTAGCATAATCACTCTTAAAAGATGTGCTTCCAAAATGGTGTATGAAACTATCATTACAAACCATGAGTTTATATCCAGCATCCACAATTCTCATGCATAAATCATCATCTTCAAAATTTCCAGGAGTAAACCGCTCATCAAAGGTTCCGACTTTATTAATAACTTCTCTTTTAATTAACATGCAGAAGGCTACCAATCTGGATTTTTCTTCCCACATCTCTGAATTAGAAATATTGTTTTTGTCTGCAAAATCGATCATATCTTCTATATCTGTATATGGAACATTTATTGCTTGATAGTTAGAACAATTATTAGTAATTGCTGCTACAGCACCAATTTTTTCATTGCTGTATAGACAGGCTTTAAGGTTATCAAGCCATCTTGGTGTAACTTTTGTATCATTGTTTAGAACTAAAATATCGTTATCTTTTTCAGCTGCATTTATTCCAAGATTGCAGCCTTTTGGAAAACCCAAATTATCATCATTTAAAATGAGTTTAATATCAGTTTGTTCTTTAAGCCATTCTCTAGTTCCATCACTAGAATTGTTATCTACAATGATTATTTCATAGGTGCCTAAAGTAGTGTATTTTCTTATACTTTCAAGGCATATTTGATTATAATTAATATTATTATAGGTTAGGATTATTATTGAAGTTTTTTTGTTTTGAAACATTATTTTAATATCTCCTGTAATAGATTAATATAGTAATTGTTTATTTATAAACAACCATACTAAAAATCATACTAATGCTTTATTGTATTTTATGAAAATTAGCAAAAAGCGTGAAAAATAGAGTTTAAAATATCTTAATTTTGCCATATTCTAAAAGAAAGAGTTTATTTTTTTGCAGATTTTTATCCACTCAAAATTATCTCGTGTATTAATTTGAATATCATTGCACACCTGTTCAAGTAGCTTTTCGTTTGAGCATGTTGAAATCAATTTCTTTGAAAGTTCCTCAAAGTTATTTATTTGAAAGATATCTCCATATTTTTTATCATCTGTAATATCTATTGCGCCCTCTACATCAGAGGATATAATATAATTTCCATTAAAAGCAGCTTCACCAAATACTTGAGCAAAAGCCTCAACCCGCGAAGTCAAACAAAATACTTTTGACTTCTTGTATTCTTCCATGAGTAACTTTCTATCATAAATAGGGCCTGTAAAAATAACTCTGCCTTGTAACTTAGGATAGTACTTATACAAGTAGTTATTAATATATTCATTAAAGCCTGGTTCAATGGGTCCTACTAATTTTAATTTCCAGTCAGGAAGTTTTTCTGACGCTATTTTAAAGGCTTCCATTATAATTTCAGTAGCTTTTTCATAAGAACCTAGCCTGCCAACTGTTAATATGATATTTTCCTTATCCTTGTAATTTATCAATGGACTATCAAAGAAATCATAAAATCCATTAGGTATATGCTCAACCTTTATCGGCCAGGTATCATCAATTATTTTTTTTAGATTTTTTGATTCTACGGAAACCAAACTGTTATTACTTAGCAAATTAATGCTTCGATCATTAAAAGTTATTCTATTTAGCCAATATCTATTTAAATCTAGTTTTAAGTAAATCTTGCCATTGGGATTTACTGATTTAAATCTTTCTATCATATTTAAATTAAAATCATATAAGCCAATAAACATAAGGATATCGGTTTTTTGCAATAAGGATGTCACTGAAGCTTCGTCGTCCATAAAATTAAGAGTAATGTTTTTTGTAAATACTTCATCATAATGTTCTTCATTTTTGCCACATAAAATAGAAACCTCATAATTTAAATGCTTTTGAAAGACATAAGGGATTAAACCTACATCTTTTGTAAGATGAAAATTTTGAAGTCCAGGCCAATATAAAGTAAAATATTTTTTCATAGTTCCTCCTATTTTTTTATATAGAAAAACTCAAGGCATTAACCTCGAGTTTAAACTATTTTTAATTCTAGATTTTACAACTAATTAAAGAATAATTTATATTAGATTTTATAAAATTTTGAATACAATTCAATATCCAAATTAATATTTAAATCTAAAGACTTAAGCAATTTAGATTTTACTATTAGCAGCATGAACTTGATCCACAAGCTGCTATTGCACCTAAAGTTGCATTATTAATACTTAAAGTACCAACAGTAACAGCACTAGTAATAGTTGCAGTTACTGTATAAGTGCAACACTCATCACAGCAGAAATCGCCACAGTCACAAACAAAGAAAGATAATGTTTGTGAGCTTAATAATGCTACTAAGTTAAAAGTGTATGCAGGTCCAACTGGAACAGGAGTAGATTGATTTCTACAAACTTTAAATACTTGGAAATTTATTGTTCCTGTGAATGCAACTGCAGCAACAAGATTACTTGCAAACTCTAACTTTACACAAGGATTTTTAAGGCAAGAAGTGTCTAAAGTAAGAGCAGTAAGAGGAAATGCAGTACCTAAAACAGTAGCTGGTGGAACTGTTACTGAACCTGCTTGACTACATTTTATAATTGTTGGACATAAATCTTTTTCTTTCCTGCAATTATCATGATTATCATGACATTTTGACATTGAATTCATAAATAGAATCCTCCTTTTAATTTAGATAAATTTTTATAAAAATTTCTATATGGATAATTTAGAGTTCTTTGGTTCTTCTACTATAATATATGAACTTTATCAAAGAAGGTGATGATAATACTTGAATTTTATAATTGAATATAATAATTCAATAAAAGGATATCATCACATCTTTATATCTATTTTTAGTAAAAGACCTATATCTATTTATCTACAGAAATTCTAATAATCCTTGGAATTATAATGTTAATTATTTTGTTAATAATACTATTGATCATTATCATCACAGTCTGAGAATAATGGCTCTAAGTTTTGATCAGGATAGAATTTAGGAATTGGAGCCTTTTCAAATCTCTCGCATGGGTCTTCCTCTGGTTCCTCTTCACATGGTTCTTTTGGAACAGGACAATAATCATAAGCTGGTATAAGAAGTTGAACAATAAGCTCACATTTTACAACAATATAGTAACCTAAAGTTATATCTAAAACGTCGTTTCCTTCTTCATCTTCTAATAATTCACCTGCCAAAGCTTGAGCAACCATTTCAAGTTTTATTATATTAGAATCCAAATCAGCTGCATCTTGAACAGGAACAAAGCTAGCAGAAATTTGAGCTATAGATTCAGGGCAATAAAATTTTCCTATTACATCGGTTCTATTAACTTCGAACAGTTCGCTTTGATTTACACCATTTGCATCTATATAATCTGCATAGAAAGTAATTCTATAGGAAATAACTATTTTTTTGAAGCCAGGTCTGCCTGCAAGTGGAATCTTATCCACAGAAATTAATGTTAAATTAAAATCTCTACTACCAATATATCTTTTAGGATCTGTTAGTGGATTGCTTCTTAATTCAGAATCTGTTGTATTTGTGTCAGGACCATCGCCATATACAAGACATCTTTTTATTAGGCATTGATCAAAAATCTTTGGTACTTCAATGCAAACTAATTCAGAAGGATCTGGTAAATGTCCTTGTTTATTTACAAGGCCAGGACGTGGCGAAAATTTCTTGAAGTTAATGGGCATATATTTTCCTCCTCTTCAAAAAGTTTATTGAACATAAGTTTATTCAACATTTACAATACATTATATGAAATTACATTATGCTGGTGATAATAAAAGTTAAATTAAAATAAGTTTTACAAAAAAGCATAATAAACTTCTATTAAAAATATAATTTTATTAAGGAGGGAGTGGCATGAATAGTATATATGTTGATTATACTGATAACATATGGAAATTTTTCCGAAATGATAATAGAGAATTGTGTTATAAAATTATGTATGAAGAAGGAAAATGGACTAAAGAAAATTTGATTAATAATGAAGTATTGGGGTTTGCTGTTTATGTTGAGGGGGATGAGAGAATACATATAGTATACAGCAATATTAAGGGTGAATTGAAATATTGCACAATGAAGGATAAACATTGGGTCGGAAAAACTCTATATCAAATGGATTTTGATGAGTTTCAAATAGAGCATTTAAAGATTGAAATTATTGGAGAAGAAATGCATATATTTTTTTTGCTCATAAGCAATGATGGCAGTGATCACGGTGTGTTAATGCATTGCGCCTGGAATGGAAAAGAGACGAAATTTTTCTCGCTGCAAGATATCGTCTTGGTACCTAACTTAAAGGAATATTATTTAGTAAACACAAATGAACAAAGTGGTCTTGAAGTATTTTTCATCACAGATGAAGGAGATGAAGTCTCACTAAACTATTGTAACTTTGAAAATCGTAAATGGTCTTCTGCTAAAAGACTTTATGGGATTCAAGGAGATGATATATCTTTTGAAGTGTTAAGGGACCAACAACAGGATGTTCATATATTAAACAAATCTAGAGAAGATTTATTGTATTTTATTGATCACGTTTGTATAGATATTAGTGGTAATATACAAGTTTACAGAGTTCGTGAAAGTAATATGAAATTAATCGATCCAATATTATTTATTGGAAATAACGAATTATGTGCCTGTTGGATAGAACAAAATAAGATATTTTATTCATTTTTTAATAATGAGCAATGGGAAAGCCCTATATATTTTGATAAAGGTAATGAATTTACAGTAATGAGATACCATTGTTTTATGCATTATAACAGAGATAATTCCGTTAAATTACTAGAGACTTACGGAACAGATGAACCGGATTTAAATCTATATATTCCAAATAGATTTACTATGAATAATTCATTGAAACATGAGACGAATCAAGTTAATAATGAAATTTCATTTAATGAAAATGAGGAAATTCAAAATTTAAAACTCGAATTATCTAAAGTGAAGTTAGAAAAGAAAAATTTGGATAGGAAAATTGATTCATTAAATATGCAATTGCAAAAAAAACAAAGATTCATGGATGATTATGAAGAGAGAATTGCAATAATATTAGAACAAAAACGTAAGACAGATGAGAATTATAATGTATTTATAGAGTTACAACAAAATCTTCAAAAGGAATTTGATGATACAAAAAAGCAGCTGGATGATGCAAAAAAACAGTTGAATGATGCAAAAGATCAATTACTAAAAGAAAAAGATATTAGGATAAGTATAGAAAAAAAATTATTAGAACTTGAAAATGAAAATCTAATAATTAGACAGAAAGTCATGACAATAAATGAAGAAAAGAATAAATTATATGAAGACCTTGAATTTGAAAGGAATCAATCTATTATGGAACGTTTATTAAGAAAGAAACCAAGTGGAATATAGAATCACTTCTAAAATTTTAGAACATACAATAAGGTAGAAATATCTTATAAATAATATTAGGATAACACCAGATAGAGGCGATTTATATGAAAGCAGAAAAGTATGATTATATAATGGTATTTACTTGTCATCAGAGAGCACTATATATATATGAGCATTTAACTAAAAGAAATATTAAAACAAAATTAGTTAGCGCTCCTAATAAAATTAATATTAGCTGCACTCAGGCAGTCAAATTCAAAGACATAGACATGGAAATTGTTCAAACAGAATTATATAAGAATAATATTTATCCAACCGCAATGTATAAGATTTTAGGAGAAGGAAAAAATGAAACTTATGAATTAGTTGAATAAGATCTGGTTAAACCAGGTCTTTTCATGTTTTTGTTGCATAATAACGAAGAACAAAGCATAAATTTTAATATAAGAAAATGATGGGGTGACAGCAAACTTATGATTGATAAACTAGAGAAGATGATTTATTATGTATCAAATATAGGCACAGGTAGAGTATCTATCATTGATGGTGATACTTATCGCATTATAAAAGAAGTTGAAATCGGTCCAAGGCCTCAAAATATAGTTATAGACGAAAAAAACAATATATATATAGCTAGTGATAGAAATAATAAAGTTACTCTTATTCATGATTTGTTTAATTCTGATAAAACATGGAATATCCCCAATAATGGTAATATAAAAGTGGATTCCAATAATAAAAAGATATATGCATGCGATACGGAAGAGGTATGCATTTATAATTTAGAAACTAGTGAAAAGATTGGTTCTTTGAAAGGCTTTATAGCAGCAAATTGCTTGGAACTTGATAAATCCAAGAGAAGATTATTTGTATTGGATATTTTACAGAATGAAATTAAGGTATATGATACATCAGATTTTCATTTAATCAATCTATATAAAGAAGTTGGCATTTTACCAAACTATATTATTATAGAAAAAAATGAGAAATGTATCTATATCGCTAACAAAGGAGCAAATAAAGGAAATTATAAAGGAAATGTCTCTATACTTAATCTTGAAAGTGGAGATATTTCATATATAAGCCTACAAATAGGTTCTATAATTACAGCTCTAGAACAGAATGAAACTTTTTTGTATGCAGCTAATAGTGGCTTACATAGAATTGAAGTTATAGACTTGCTAAAGAAAGAATGCATAACAAATATAAAAACTACTCTTCCAAAAATACAAAGGCTTCGATTATCTCCAGATAAAAAAATACTCTTAGTAACAAGTCGAAGTGATGATGGGAGAGGAGTAATTGATAGAATTGACACTTCAAATAATACTATTATTGATACATTTAATTTTGAACAAAATAATAGTCTTCCATATGATATTGGGATAGTAACTAAAAGTAAACTTCAAGTACAAGATGAATTTCCTAATTTAATAGATTCAGAAGAAAAATTAAAACAGGAAAATAGTATTACTATAATCGCAAAAAAAGTGCTATCTACTTATCAAGAAAAAATAATTTTCTCTGAAATTTCAATTAGATTACCCTTAAATAAGGATGCAATTATAAACCTAGAATATATTAAATTTAAAAAATGTGAAGTTATAAATGAAACAAAAAATGTAACTATTGTAGATACTCGAAAAGATTATTCAATATTACAATATAATTTTTACATACCATATATCGTGGAGTTTAAAGGTAAGGATGAAGAAAAATATATTGTAGAAGGAAAGATTGAAGGAATGCAGAAAGCAAGGTTATATATACCGGTTTATGCAGAACAACAAGGAGTAGAGTTTGTAGTAAATTCTTTTGCTACAATAACAAGCAATCCAGTTGTTGCAAATGAAAAAATGAAGTTTGAAGTTAGTGTTTTGATTTCTACAAAAGCAATTGTAGATGAAATGATATCCATACCTATATACAATAACTATAATCTATGGAATATTAGAGGAGAGCAAAAGAATTGAAAATAATAACGAATATATTTGCAGCATTCCTCTAATTTTTACATATCATTATATAATAAAGCTTATTTTATATTCCGTAAGATTTTTCATATTGATTTTTAGTACTTTATGATGAAGCTATATTTAATTATAAAGGTACAGATTTTTATGCACTTTAGTACAGGGAATGAATTAAGAGGAATGATACCAATTAAACGTTGCATAACTTTTATAGAAAGTTATTAAGGTAATTTTATCAGAAAATGATAAAGGTAATGTAGGAATAAATGAAATTTTTTAAGGTAATATCCAGATTATAATATATAGTTAAAAGAGGTGCTTATTTTATAATGAAGATATTAATAACTGGAGCAAAAGGACAGTTAGGTAGAGAGATTACTGAAATAATAAAAATCGGAAGAGCTGATATAGGAGAAATATCGGAGAGTATAAAAGTATCTGAAGTTATTGGCTTTGACGTAGATAGGCTAGATATAACAAATTTAGTCAAGGTTAAAGAGGTACTGAGTTATTTAAAGCCAGAGGTAGTAATAAACTGTGCTGCAGCCACCAATGTTGATAGATGCGAAATTGATGAAGATTTTGCGTTTAGAGTTAACTCAATAGGACCAAGAAATCTTGCTATAGCTTGTGACTCAATAGGCGCTAAACTAGTACAAGTTTCTACCGATTATGTGTTTAACGAAAATACTCATAAGCCATTAAAAGAATATGATTTAGCTTCACCATCTAGTGTATATGGTAAAACTAAATTTCTAGGAGAGCAGTATGTACAGCTATTATGTTCAAAGCATTTTATTGTAAGAACAGCGTGGCTTTATGGTTATGTAGGAAGTAATTTTGTTTATACCATAATGAAACTTTCTAAAGAAAAAAACTATATTAATGTTGTAAATGATCAAATGGGAAATCCTACTTATGCTAATGATTTAGCATATCATATCTTGAAGCTAATAGAAACAGAAGATTATGGAATATATCATTGTACCAATAATGGCGAGTGTACATGGTATGAATTTGCTAAAAGAATTGTTAAATTATCTGGAGAAGAATGTGAAGTAAGACCTTGTACGTCTGAAGAGTATAAGACTCAGGCAAAAAGGCCTAAATATTCGTCTCTCGATAATGCGATGTTAAGAAATACTGTTGGCGATGAAATGAGAGATTGGAAAGATGCAATAGAAGCGTTTATAAGTAAATTAGGCAAGTGAAATGAAGGAGTTGTAGTCATGAAAACTTATTTAGTTACAGGTGGAGCTGGATTTATAGGGTCAAATTTTATTTTATATATGCTAAATAAATACGAAGATATTAATATAATAAATTTAGATAAGTTAACTTATGCAGGGAATTTAGAAAATCTTAAATCAATAGAGAATGATAAAAGATATGAATTTGTTGAAGGAGATATTTGTGATAAAGAATTAGTTTCAATGCTTTTTAAGAAATATCATATAAATTATGTTGTCCATTTTGCAGCAGAATCCCATGTTGATAGAAGTATAAAAGAACCTGAAGTATTTGCTAAAACAAATATACTTGGTACTGTTAATATCCTCAATTGCGCAAAAAATGCTTGGGAAACTGAAAAAGGATTTGAGGAAGGCGTTAAATTTCTTCAAATATCAACAGATGAAGTTTATGGTTCCTTAGGTTCTAAAGGCTTTTTTAAAGAGACTACCCCTTTAGATCCTCATAGTCCATATTCTTCAAGTAAAGCAGGGGCAGATTTGATAGTTAAAGCTTATTATGATACGTACAAAATGCCTATAAATATAACAAGGTGCTCAAATAATTATGGACCTTTTCAATTTCCAGAAAAGTTAATTCCTTTATTAATAAATAATTGTTTAAATCATAAGAGGCTTCCTGTCTATGGAGATGGAATGAATATAAGAGACTGGCTTTTTGTAGAAGATCATGTAAAAGCTATTGATATGGTAATTAATAATGGCAGGATAGGAGAAATATATAATATTGGTGGTCATAACGAAAGAACTAATATACAAATTGTTAAAACCGTTATTTCTTATATTAACGAAAATGTAGATAAGAATGTAAGTGAAAGCTTAATAAAATATGTTGAGGATAGAAAAGGACATGATAGAAGATATGGCATAGCACCAGACAAAATAAAAAAAGAATTGGGGTGGTACCCAGAAACTGCTTTTGAAGTTGGAATAAAACAAACAATAAAGTGGTATTTAGATAATAAAGAGTGGATGAAAAATGTAACCTCTGGTGATTATCAAAAATATTATAAAAACATGTATAAATAATATAATTAATAAAAAGGCTCTAAACTATATTCCTAATGAAGACCACATGTTTGAGCAAGAACCTTTAAAAAGCCTTGTTAAAGATAGACAAGTGTTAATCAATAATAGAGCACATAATTAAAGTTCTTGCTCAAATAATTTTACTATTACTTGAACAAGAACTTTAATTATACAATACATATTAAATGATTTTTTATTGTAGTCTAGTTTACGGGCTCAGCTTTTATGGAACAAATTAATTTCGTTAATGAATTCAAATTTGACGATACTTCTAATAATTGAGAGCTTATAGAGTTCAAATTAGAAAAATCAAGTTTCCCTGTCTTAGTAAATTCATTAATTGTCTCTTTTAGATTCTCAATATTTACACTTAAATTAGGTAATAGAGCTTTTAATTCCAATAGCTGATTATTTAATGATGACATATTTATATTTAACGTTTCAATATCATTTTGTTTTAAATTAGTAGAATTTTCATCTAATGAAGATATTTTATCACCGATATCTGCAACTTTGTTTGATAGGCTGTTTATTTCTTGGCCTAAAGATTCACTGTAAGAGTTCAGAGAATTTAGTTTCAAATCTTGATTTACTAAGATCTCCATAACTTTATTAAGCAAATGATTAATTAATGTAACATCTTCTTGATCCTTTACACTATCTCTTTCAACATTTGAAGATTCCTTTGATGCAGAAATATCCTCAGAATTATTAGTCTCAGTCTCCTCATCATCGTAAGTATTCTCTTCAACAGGTTCTTCAATATAAGTTTCAATATTAAGTTCTTCCGATAAATCTATATTATTTGTCGAATCTGTATTATATGTTATTATATCTAAATATGGAGGATATTTTGACTCGAATGAAGATAATTTAATAATTGAATTAGAATCCTGATTTTGAGGAAGTAAAAATATATTATAGCTTTCGTTATGTGTTGCTAGAGATCTAATTAATGAAGTAACATTAATTTTTAAATAATGTCCTATATTATATCCATGTACTATATGATTTAATAACTTTGTATAATCCTTTTTGGGCAAGCTCGACCAATCAATAGCAGCTATATCTATATTGCTATAATTACCTAAAATACCAAAGCTAAAGGAATTCTTATAATCTGGTTTAATATCTTGAATAAACAAATATAAATATGCTTTCTTTACAGAGTTAGGATGTAATTCAGATAGTTGAAAGTTTAATAAAGAAATATAGCGATTATTGCCTAGTGACCTATTGTTTATGGACCCAACGAGTAATGAATCATTACTTGAAAAGTTTGTATTCGAATGATATTTATCCAAGTATGTTGAAGTATTGCAAATAGCTTTAATTGAATTTTCCACTTTTACTACTCCTTAAATTTTAAAGGTTTCATATTATACTATGAAATTTTATATTATTAGGTGCTTTTTGCTTATATACCAATATAAATTTATTTTTTGAATCCTAGTATTTTCCTCCTAAAAGATTTCTTCTACTATGTATATTTAGCGACAGGCTATTTTATACATTTCTTTTAGGAGGAACTAAAAATAAATAATTTTCTATATAATATTGTAGTGTTTTAAAGCATATTTAATTCCATCATCCTCAATATCCTTTGTGACAAATGATACTAAGTCAAATAATAATGGAGTACTATTTCCCATAGCAATACTGTTTTTTACATATTTAAGCATAGATAGATCATTTGTACTATCACCAATAGCATATGTGTTTTCGTGATGAATATCTAAATAATTTATTAAGTATTCTATACCTGATGCTTTAGAGAATCCTAAAGGAACTAATTCATAAAAGCCTTCACCACGATGGATAAATTCAAATAAACTTTTGAACTCATTATGAAAGCTTTCAAAATCACTATTTTCATTAGTCCAAATTACAAATTTATCAAAGTTAATTTCAGTATCATCAAAAGTTTTACCTTTATAAAATCCTTCCCTTATGTGACGTTCTTTGATTCTAAGAACTTCTTTAGAATGTATATTAGTATCGTAATAAATGTCATTCTTACCTTCTAATATAGCATCGATATTATATTTGCGAAGCTTGGCTACAATTTCTTTTGATAAATCTATTCCAAGATTTCTATGTAGTATTTCTTTATTTTTAAATTCTATGTAAGTTCCACATCCACAAACATAACCATCAAAATTTAGTTCTTTGACACAATCATCAATTCCTATAATTGTTCTCCCTGTATTAATGAAGATTAGATGCCCATTTTCTTGTGCTTTTTTTAGAGCTGCCTTAGCACTGTTAGGGACTGTATAAGTCTTTTCATTAAATAATGTTCCATCAATATCAAAAAATATAATATTGGATTCCATTATGTCACCTTCCTTTTTCGTTTGTATATCCATATTTAAATTGCCTTATTTTACTTTGTTTATTATAACTATTTTATAAGATTAATACAATGTTTGACCGGTTAATTAAAGATTTTTCGACAATTGACAAACAAATTTACGTTACTTCTCTAAACTTTACATACAGCTATTAAGTATAGTATAATTACAAAATAATTAAGAATTCATGTTCGATTTATAAAGTGAAATTCAATGAAAAAAGGAGGGGAGAAATATGGAATTTGGCAAAAAACAAAAAAAGATAATTAATAATAAGCCAAATGGTCATCTATTAATAAAAGGTCCAAAAGGGTCTGGGAAGACCACTTCATTTATACATAAGATTCCATCACTACTTAATAATTACTGTATATCTAAGGATGATAAAATCCTTGTCGCAGCTTGTAACGAAGGATATTCTGATTATTTTTATTCTGTCTATAGAAATATTGAAGGTGAAAAATATCATCAAAATAGCTTCTTTGATGAAGATAATAGTGATAAATTAGAAATAAGGACAATAGATTCTTTAGTCTCTTATTATTTAAATAAATATGTAAAAAATAATAATATAAATCTTACTTTGGCATCTTTTGAAGAACGTGAAGCTGAGCTTAAAGATGCAATACATATAGTGTCAAAAAGATACGAAAAGAAAAAGCCGGATATATTAAATTTAGATCATATTGAATTTATACAAGACGAGATTAAATGGATTAAATCATGTAATTATTTAAAACTTGAAGAGTATCAAAGTGCTAATAGAGTTGGTAGAATTAATAATTTAAACATTGAAATATCTAAAATTCTTAGAAGAAACTCCAAACAAAGACAAGCCATTTTTGAAGTTTTAGAAGAATATACTAATAACTTAGGAATGCTTAATAAAATAGATGTTCAAGACATGGAACTTTTAGCTTTAAATGAAGCAAAAAAAGCTCCAATAATTAATTATACCCATATATTCATAGATAATAGTCAGCAACTTACGAAAGTTCAATTAGAATTATTTAAATCACTATATAATGAAAAATCTTATTCTAGTATAACATTTATTATGGATACTTTTGAAACTGCAATTCCTAATGCTTGGCTTGTAAAGGGACGCCACTTTTCTAGTTTAGGATATGATATGAAAGGAAAATGTATTTCTTTGAATGAATGTTACAAAGAAATAGAAGTTGAAGAGATAGAAGGATTTGTAGATAGCAGTGATAAGTTGATTCAAAAAAATGAGACTAATAAGAATTTATTACAAAGTTCATCTCTTACATTAGGGTCTATAGAATATATAGATTTAAAGAGAAATATATCTCATAGATTTATAAAAGATTCAGGATCAGTAGATGAAATATATGTAGATTATAACAATTTTGAAGAAAAAGTAGACGACGTAGTAAATATTCCTGTATTTAATGAGATTGCAGCGGGTAATCCAATTTTAATTAATGAATATATTGAGGATAGCTACTCATTACCAAAGGATTGGATAAGAACTTCAAAAGATGTTTTTATGCTTAAAGTTAAAGGTGATTCCATGATAAATAAAAATATTTATGATGGAGATTATGTAGTAATAAGTAAGCAGAATATGCCACGTATTAAGGATATTGTTGCTGTTGATATTGAAGGTGAAGCAACGCTTAAGACTTATAAAGTCATTGATGGGAAAATTGCTCTTATACCTGAGAACGACAAATATCAGCCAATTATTATAGAGGATCAACAATTTAACGTTTTAGGTGTAGCTATTGGGCTTATTAAAAATTCATAGATTTAATGAAAAACCTTGTAATTATTGATATAATTGTTACAAGTTTTTTTTATTCTTAAAGAGTGCGAAGCAAAATACGGAACTTAACCACAGTCGCCTGCGATTTTTTATCTATAATAAAGTTTATGTCATCAATCAATTTGAATGATATGTGCAGAAATGATTACAAACGCTATATAATGAGGAAGTGAATTAATATGTTTGAAATTAGAAATATAAAATTTAGAAATATATTAGATATCAAATTTCTGAATATAGATAAACCAATTACATGTGTTGTAGGGCCTTCTGGTAGTGGAAAGACAACTTTACTTCGTATGTTAAACCGTTTAAACGTACCCGATGAAGGAGTTATACTTTATAATAATAAAGATATTTCTAAAATTGATACAATATTATTACGTAGAAATGTAGTTATGCTAGGTCAAACTCCTGTTATTTACAGTGGTAATATAGAAGACAATCTCCAAATTGGATTGGAATTTTCAAAAAAACTTCCTGTATCAAAGAGTAGAATGAAAGAAATTCTTGAAAGAGTGGAACTTAATAAAAAACTCACTGATGGATGTGGTAACCTTTCTGGAGGAGAGAAACAGCGACTATGCCTAGCTAGAGTAATGTTAATGGATGCTGATACATATTTGTTAGACGAGCCTTCAGCTGCACTAGACAAAGATACTGAACAATTTATAATAGATAATTTTTCAAAGTTTGTGTTAGAAAACAATAAGGAACTTATAATGATCACTCATTCAGAGCAAATAGCGCAGAAATATAACAATTCAATAGTTAGGATTGAAAATGGAGAGGTTGTGAAATCTTATTATGAATAATGCAGTAATGAATCTATCAGTCTTCCAACTTTCAATTGCTTATGTTTTTGTACTAATAATGCTTATTATTTTTAAATCACGAGGTATCAAAAGAGAAAAACAAATATTGATTGCTTCAACTAGAATGACAATACAACTTACTATAATGGGCTATGTTCTCATGTTCGTATTTAATAATCCAAGTTGGTGGTTAACTTCTTTTATGATTATAATTATGATTTCTTTTGCAATTTATAATTCAATAAAAAGAGTTAAAGTTCAAATGTCAAAGGAATTAAAAAGTATAATTGCTATTTCAATGACCTTTGGAGCTCTTTTGACTGCAGCTTTCTTTATAATAGTTGTTCTTAGTGTTCGCCCATGGTTCAATCCTCAATATTTTATTCCTATTTCAGGTATGATTGTTGGTAACAGCATGACAGGTATTGCACTAGGTGCAAATAAACTATGTAGTGATTTTGAAGATAAAAGAATTGAAATAGAAAATTCGTTAATGCTTGGTGCAAGCCCACTTGATGCCACTAGACAAATTGTTAATAATGCTTTCGACAGCGCCATACTTCCAACTATGAATAACATGCTAACTATGGGAATTGTATCGCTACCAGGAATGATGACAGGACAGATTCTTTCTGGAACATTTCCTATCACTGCAATAAAATATCAAATTGGCATAATGCTTGCTATATTAGGCAGTACCGCTGTGTCCACTGTCTTGTTTGTAACCCTTGGATATAGAACATTTTTTACTAAAGATAACAGGTTAAAATAACTATTTTCTATAGGCTTTATACCAAAAGGCATTAGATATTCTTAAAGTTTTAATTAATATGAATTTTAATCTTAAATTTTTCATAAAATTCATAAGAAGTAATTTTTTATATTCCATACTTTATAACACTAAGCTGTATTTTCAATAAGAAAAATATATTAATTATTAAATTTTATTAATTTATCTGGATATAATATAAGAATTAGTATATTATATTATTAAATGATAATTAATATTAATTAGTAAATTGTATTAAAGAGGTGAAGGAATGTTTAATTGTATAAAATGCGAAAATAATAACTTTAAAAATTTAATAAATGGTGAATGGGTTGGTAGTAAAGATAACAAAGTAATTGAAATCTATTCGCCACTTGATAATTCATTAATTGGCACAGTTCCTGCTATGACAAAGGAAGATGTTGATAATGTACTAAGTATTGCAAAAGAGGGCCAAAAAAAATGGAGTAAAGTTCCAATGAGTGAAAGAGCCGAGATTTTATATAAAGCTGCTGATATTTTAGTTGAAAGAACTGATGAAATTGTTGATATTATGGTCAGAGAAATTGGTAAAGACAGAAAGAGCTCAAAGTCTGAAATTCATAGAACAGCAGATTTTATAAGATTCACTGCTGATACAGCTAAGAATATGTCTGGTGAAAGTATACCAGGAGATACTTTCCCTGGATTTAAAAGAAATAAAATCTCAGTTGTAAATAGAGAGCCATTAGGAGTAGTTCTTGCAATATCTCCATTTAATTACCCAATAAACCTATCAGCATCAAAGATAGCGCCTGCAATAATTGTAGGAAACTCATTAGTATTAAAACCTGCTACTCAAGGTAGCTTATGTGGTTTATACTTAGCAAAAGTTTTTCAAGAAGCAGGAGTACCAAATGGAGTATTAAATACAATCACAGGTAGAGGAAGCGAAATAGGAGATTACGCAGTTACTCATAAAGGCGTAAACTTTATTAATTTCACTGGAAGTACAGACGTTGGTGTTAGAATTTCAAAACTAACTAGCATGGTACCACTTTTAATGGAGTTAGGTGGAAAAGATGCCGCTATAGTTTTAGAAGATGCGGACTTAGAGCTTGCAGCCAATAATATTGTAGCAGGTGGTTACTCATACTCTGGCCAAAGATGTACTGCAGTAAAAAGAATTTTAGTATTAGAAAAAGTTGCTGATAAATTAATTTCTAAAGTTAAAGAGAAAATGAATAAACTTGTGGTCGGAAATCCATTAGACAAAGATGTAGATATTGTACCATTAATTAGTACTAAAGCGGCTGATTATGTTATGGAATTAATAGATGATGCTAAAGATAAAGGTGCAGATCTAATTGTTGGTGGAAATAGAGAAGGTAATTTAATATACCCAACACTTTTTGATAATGTTACTACTGATATGAGGCTTGCATGGGAAGAGCCTTTTGGACCAGTTCTTCCAATAATAAGAGTAAAAGATAAAGATGAAGCTATTGAGATAGCGAATAAATCAGAATACGGACTTCAAAGTGCAGTATTTACAGAAAATATTGATGATGCATTTTATGTAGCTGACAGATTAGAGGTAGGTACAGTACAAGTAAATAATAAAACAGAGAGAGGTCCAGACCATTTCCCATTCCTAGGAGTTAAAGCTTCTGGAATAGGAACTCAAGGAATAAGATATTCAATTGAATCTATGTCTAGACCTAAAGCAACAGTAATAAATTTAGTAAGATAGACACTTAAAGTTTGAAAAAATTATTAGCTACTTTTAATTATTGGAGATTTGTTAAGTTTATATAAAATCAAATAAAAAAATCTTATACTAAGTCACTATATAAGGAAAATGCACCACGTTGAATTCAGATTTCTTGGATTTAACTTGGTGTATTTTTATATTAATATTTTTTGTTGTCACGATATTGGGAGATATATTTGAATAATAATCACTATATAACGAAAATATTAGAATTGTTTTAGTATATGATTAATTTTGGTCATTAATTGGCAAATTCGAAATTGGTATTTTTTGAAATAAAGGTATATAATGAAAATGTCACAAGATAGTGACAATAAAAAATGAGGTGATAAATTATGAATATTTCTATTATAACTACAGAAAACAAAAGACTATATACTGCTGCTATATATCATGCTGAAGATAAAGAATTAAAAAATCGTATCTTTGAAATAGATGACATTTATGATTTATTATATAAAAAACAAAGTATATTAGTTATTGCAAGACAATACGACCAATATGGTAAAGAAATAAAATTCTTTCATGGCGAATTAGAAAAAACAGATATAAAAGCCTTGTATAATGTAAATGATGAAGTTAACAATAAAGATTTAACTTCTATTATGACCTTATCAGAGGCGGCTAAAAAATGGGGATTATCAGATGGTTCTACAATTAGAAAAGCCATCGAAAGAGGAAAATTTGAGCAAAATGAAATAAAACAAGCAGGAGATGTATGGATTATAACCTATTCTGCAATGGAAAGAGTTTTTGGTTCGATAAAAAATGAAGAAAATGCATATATAATATATGACGATTTTGAATCTGTTTATTTAACTAAAGCCTATTATGAATTTGCGCAATTAGCTTATCTTAGAGGCTCAGCATATGATGCAAAAGCAAAAGATCTTGAAATTAAATATCAATATATAAAAGATGTATTTATTAAAGGGTTGCAAGCATTGAGAAATGATCAAAAAGTAATTATAAAGAAAATTAGAACTAATCAAATACGACAAATAATATGTTCAGAAGAAGAATATTATTTATATATTGAAGTATTTCGTTGCAGAAAAAACCTATCGTCTGAATGTATTGATAGATTATTAAACGATTTAAAATCTTTTCAAAGATAAAATGATTATAATTCCGAATAGATATAAAATAGCAGAAATTTAAAATAACACTGAATTCCTTGCAAAATATCAATATAGATATGTTATCTTCTCTAATTTAGCTTAAGTGACGTTTGAGCTTTAAAAGTGTATAATTCAGAGGTTTTATGTAACTAAGGCTTATTGCTTGTACTATTATATTTATATAAGTACGCAGCGATGTTAAAAAAATGAGCAATCAGTCTGATGCAAATGTAATTTATAATGATTTTAATGAGTAGGCATTTAAGATTCTAAGTGTCTGCTCTAAAATATTAATATATTCAGGGAGAGTGTTGTGATATGGAATCAAAAAATGATATTCATTATGGAATGGTTGATTTATTACGTTTAGTTTTTGCAATTGCAGTTGTATCAATTCATACAATGGCTTTCAAATCCATAAATGATGACTTATGGATTGCTACTAGTATGGGTATTGCTAGACTCGCTGTGCCATTTTTCTTTATGGTTTCGGGTTACTTTTTATATAATAGAATTGGTTCTGAGAAAGAGCCTAAATCAACTATTAAGCATTTATTACGTATCTATGTTTTATGGGTGCTTATTGAGATCATAGCGTTATTTCCTCTTGTCTTAAGCAGTTTAAGTGCACCACCTATTTTAATTATTGAGAGATTATTATTTGCAGGGGTCACAGGAAGCCTTTGGTATATATCTTCGCTAATTATTACTATCTTTATAATTTCCCCATTATTAAAAAGAGACAAGCTGTTTTTCTTGTTTATAATTGGATTTGTATTATATCTATTTGGGACAACTGGAGATACCTATTATGGGTTGTTTGAAAAAACTATGATAAATCCATTAATCAACGGATATACTTCAATATTTATGCTTCCACAAATAGGCATTACTGAATCAATTCTTTTTGTATCTTTAGGTGCAATCGTTAGCAAATATAAATTAAATGAAAAGATACAAAAGTCAGGATTATTAAGTATACTTTCAATTATATTACTTTTAATTGAAACCTTTGTGTTAAATAAAACTGGAATTGCTAAGGACGCTAATATGTATCTATCATCAATAATTGCAGCCCCTTTAATCTTAATTTGGGCAATTAATTCCACCAAAAATATTTCTACTAAGATTTCTAAAGCCTGCAGGGAATATAGCTTAGGAATATATTGTTCTCATCAAATAGTTATGATATGGCTTGCAATGTTTATACCAGTACTTTTTGCAAATACACTTCTTAGGTTTATCTGTTCTTTATTATTGTCTGCATTAATAATTACAATTTTAAGAAAAACTAAAATTAGAAAAATCCTTTTAAGATAAATATTTATATCTATTTTCAGTTAAATAAAATATTAATGAAAATCTCTAAGATAATTGTTATAATTGTTCTAGGGATTTTTAGATGTATAATGAAATTTATATAAATATTACCTTAAATTAAATATATATAAATCTAGGTCGAGAAATAGTGTAACCTAGCTACATAAAAAGGAGGAAATTAATTATGGCTTTAACGCCAATGATGGTTGAATATATGAAAACAAAGGAGGAATACAGTGATTGTATTCTATTTTATAGATTAGGTGATTTTTACGAAATGTTCTTTGATGATGCAATAACTGTATCTCGAGAACTTGAATTAGTTCTTACAGGAAAAAATTGTGGTCTTGAGGAAAGAGCTCCTATGTGTGGAATACCACATCATGCAGCAGCAGCATATATACCAAGACTTGTTAATAAGGGGTATAAGGTAGCAATATGTGAACAGCTTGAAGATCCAAAGGAAGCAAAAGGAATTGTAAAAAGAGGTGTTGTAAAAATAATTACACCAGGAACATTCATAGATGCTAATAGTTCTCTAGAAAATGATAATACATATTTAATGACTATATATGAAAGTGATGAAAGAATAGGTTTAGCAGTTTCGGATATAAGTACTGGCGAATTTAAAACAACTTCCTTTGATAATATTAAGATAACCTTACTAGATGAGATTTCAAAGGTTGCACCTAAAGAAATTTTAGTAGATAAAAACATTAGCCAATCTTTAATAGATGATATAAAGGGTATAACTACTGCACTTATTACAGAGAAAGACTTTAATGAATTTATCGTATCAAAAGAAGAAATTATAGATCAATTTTCGGATTTAGAGGTTTCTGGATTAGTAAATGAAAGAGAAATTTCAAGTAGAGTACTACTTAAATACATATATGAAACTCAAAAAATGAGTTTAACTAATATAAATTTGCTAGAACAATATGAAATAATTAATTACATGACAATCGACGGAAATTCAAGAAGGAATTTAGAACTTACTGAAAGTATAAGAGAAAAAAGCAAAAAAGGGTCTCTTTTATGGGTACTTGATAAGAGTGCTACATCTATGGGTGGTAGAACAATTAGAAAATGGATTGAAGAACCGTTAATTATTAAATCTGAAATAGAAAAAAGACTAAGTGGTGTTAGCGAAGCATTTAGTTCAATTAGTTTTAATGAGGATTTAAGAAGTTCTTTAAAAGATATTTATGATATAGAAAGAATTGTCGGTAAAATTTCAAATAAAAATGTGAATGCAAAAGATATGTTATCTCTTAAAGCTTCATTAGACAAATTACCATCTATAAAAGAACTTTTAGGAACTGCTAATTCAGAACTGCTAAAAGAATATTATGAAAATTTAGATGAACTATCAGACATAAGAGAATTACTTGAATCCTCCATTAAAGAAGAGCCCTCTTTAAGTATAAAAGAAGGAAATATAATTAAAGATGGTTATAATTCTGAAGTTGATGAATTAAGACAGTCAAAGCTTCATGGTAAGGAATGGATTGCAGCTCTAGAAAATCGTGAAAGAGAATTTACCGGAATCAAATCTTTAAAGGTAGGTTATAACAAAGTATTTGGATATTACATAGAAATTTCAAAATCAAATTATAATTCTATTCCAGAAGGTAGGTATGTAAGAAAGCAAACTCTTGCAAACGCTGAGAGATATATAACAGAAGAACTTAAAATTATGGAAGATAAAATTCTAGGCGCAGAAGAGAAGCTTATAAACTTAGAATATTCTTTATTCACTGATATAAGAGATTCAATTGAGAAGGAAATTGCAAGACTAAAAAAAAGTGCTAGAATAATTTCTAATCTAGATGGTATTTCCACCTTGGCATTAATTGCTCTTGAAAATGATTATGTAAAACCTGAAATCAATGAAGACGGAATTATCGAAATAGTAGATGGTAGGCACCCAGTCGTTGAAAAGGTAATTGGAAGAGGTGAATTTGTTTCCAACAATACTACCTTGAATCAAAGTGATAAGGAATTACTATTAATAACTGGACCTAACATGGCAGGTAAATCAACATACATGAGACAGGTTGCCCTTATTACGTTAATGGCTCAAATAGGATCTTTCGTACCAGCTTCTAGCGCTAATATTTCAATTTGCGATAAGATATTCACTAGAATTGGTGCTTCTGATGATTTGGCTGGTGGTAAATCCACATTTATGGTTGAAATGTGGGAAGTATCAAACATACTTAAGAATGCAACTTCTAAAAGTCTAGTATTATTAGATGAAGTTGGGCGTGGAACATCAACTTATGATGGACTTTCGATAGCTTGGTCTGTCATTGAATACATAACTGGTAACGAAAATTTAAGATGTAAAACTTTATTTGCAACACACTATCATGAATTAGTAAAACTTGAAGGAGTTTTGCCTGGTGTTAAGAATTACTCTGTAGCTGTTAAGAAAATGAAAGATAGCGTAATCTTCTTAAGAAAGATAGTCGAAGGTGGTGCGGATGAGTCGTACGGTATAGAAGTTGCAAAACTTGCCGGTCTTCCTGATGATGTTATTAATAGAGCAAAAGAAATTCTTCTAGGACTTGAAGGCGAAAATAATTTTGATATACACAAAGTAACAAACACTGAAATCATAGAAAATGAGGTTGCTGTAGATATAAATCAAGCCAATAATGTAGTTACTATTACTGAAAAAGCCTGTGAAAGTAAGAGTGAATATATAGAAAAAGTTGAAGCAAAAGACTCTTTTGATAAAGCAAAAAGTAATAAAGATGATCATAGAATTGATGAAAAGACTGAAAATTCATCTAAAAAACATAAGAATAAGGACTCTTCTAACAATATGCAATTAGATTTTACTTTTATAGAAAAAGAGGCATTTCTAAAAGAAGTTAGCGAAGTGGATATATTAAGTTTAAATCCTATGGAAGCCATGAACACTCTATATAGGTTAGTTGCTGAAGCTAAAAAATTAAAATAAAAACTTTCTAATCCTATTAAAGTAGTTTAATAGTTCCAATTATGTTAAAATAATTCTAAATGCAGTTGGAACATAAGTTTTTAAATACATAATACAATATTTTAATACTAAATTACTTGCTATAAGTTATGACTGCGTTATATATAATATTACGGGGTGAGTTACTTTGACATATATAAACGAAAATACATTTGAAGAAGAATTATTTGAAGATCTAAAAATTAATTGCCAAAAATGCTTTGGTTTTTGTTGCATTATATTTTTCGGCTTCAGACGGATTTCCAAACAATAAAAGCGCTGGAAAGCCTTGCTTAAATTTGCAATCAGATTTTGGTTGCTCTATTCATAAAGATTTGAGAAAAAAAGGACTTAAAGGTTGTACAACTTACGATTGTTTTGGTGCTGGACAAAAGGTTGCTCAAATTACATATGCTGGACATAATTGGAGAGAAAATCCCGAATTATCCGATAAAATGTATGAAGTTTTTTTGATTATGAGACAGCTTCATGAAATGTTGTGGTATCTAAAACAAGCTTTATCAATTCAAACTAATGAAAAGATAAAAAATAAAATAAATAATCTAATAGCCAAAACAGAGGATATTACTAAATCGGCACCCGACCTCCTTATGACTTTAGATATAGAGGTCCATAGAGATAATGTTAATGCGCTACTTAGGCAAACAAGCGAATTTGTTAGGACCAAAGAGCTTGGTAACAGTAAAACTAACTTAAAACGTAAAAAAACAATTGCTGGCAGATTGGATTGCATTGGTGCAGATCTTAAAAAGATTAATCTTAAAGGCGCGGATCTAAGAGGGGCATTTCTCATAGCAGCAGATCTTAGAGGAAATGATTTGAGTTATGCGGATCTTATTGGAGCTGACTTACGTGATGCAGATATTAGAGGTGCTAATCTTAAAGATAGCTTATTCATTACGCAATCTCAGATTAATTCAGCGAAAGGAGATTCTAATACAATCTTACCAAAGTCAATAGTGCGTCCAACTTCTTGGTAAAGGAATCAATGTTAGATTTTTATAAAATCTTATAATCATAAAGTATTTTGTATTTTTAATAATACACTAGGCCGTATATTGGTTATATAGAGTCTAAACACTTTGATTCATTAAAGTTTATCTTAAACTTTAATTTTATATAACCAAACAAATTTATATAAAATGAATTATCTTTTGGGGAACCTATATAAGGAACTAAATAATAAATCTAAGTAGAGTGATTATAATAAAAAAATAAGCTTTTACAAGCTTATTTTTTTGCAAAGAATTATTTAAGTATTAGAATATGATAGAATAATTTTAAAAGAAGAATTAAAATACAAGGAAGTGAATATGATGCCCATATTTAGACTAACAAATGAGATAATATTTCCTAATCCTGAGCTTTCAGAAAAAGATGGACTTTTGGCAATCGGAGGAGATTTATCATTAGAAAGACTGATATTAGCTTATTGTAATGGTATATTTCCATGGTATAACGAAGGTGAACCGATTCTTTGGTGGTGTCCCAAGCCAAGATTTATATTAATACCAGATGAAGTTAAAATTTCTAAATCAATGAAGAAAATTATAAAAAAAGATATGTTTCATGTAACTTTCAACAAAGATTTTTATGGTGTAATTAGTAACTGCAAGGATATTCGGGAAGATAATAATGAGGGAACTTGGATTAATAATGATATGAAAAAAGCATATATGAATTTATTTAATAAAGGTTATGCAATGAGCGTGGAGACATACCTTAATAATGAATTAGTAGGTGGTTTATATGGCGTCAAAATAGGAAAATGCTTCTTCGGAGAGAGTATGTTTTCTAAGGTAAGTAATGCATCTAAAATAGCATTAATAAAGCTTGCAGAAAAACTAAAAAACGAAAATTTCATATTTATAGATTGTCAGATGCATACAAAACATTTGGAAAGTATGGGTGGAAAATTTGTAGAATGGCCTACATTCAAGGACTTATTAAGAAAAGGTATAATATAATTGAAAGAACATCCTAAATAATAAATTCCTAATATTGAAATTATCTATAAATAATCATAGTATTGTAGATGAAATTAATATAAAATATAAAAATAGGTTTAAAACTAATATATTAATACTGTTAGTAAACAAGATTATTGAATATAAGGTGAGTTGAAGTATGGAAGAGTTAAAAAAAGCGATTAAAGAAATAATAGAAGACAATGTTATAAAGCTAGTTATTAGCAATAAAACAAATAAAAATTTTGAATATAATAAAATAGTTATATATCTCAAAGAAAATGATAAAAGAACGTACTATCAAATAGAAAAATATACTGATAAGCAGGTGTTCCATGAAAACATTGATACAGATATTTTGGAAGAAAGAATTATTGAGTATGTGGAGCCGAATTATAAGCAAATTTCTGCATGGTCAAATTCGGCTAGCTTTGAGGTAAAAATATCAAAAAAGGGCAAGGTTCTATTAAGTAAGAAAAAAAGTGATAATCAAAAAACACTTAATAAAGCTCATAACAAGGAAAAAAATTATATATTAAAAGAGGGTATGATTATTGAGCCCTTAATAGATTTAGGTGTATTTACTAAAGAAGGAAAAGTAGTGAACTCAAAGTATGATAAATACAAGCAAATTAATCGTTTTGTTGAAATTATTGATGATGAAATCAAGAAAAATGATTATAAAGAACTTACTGTTTTAGATTTTGGTTGTGGAAAATCTTACTTAACTTTTGTATTGTATTATTACCTTGTAGAAATAAAGAATATTAAAGTAAAGATGATCGGATTAGATCTTAAAGCCGATGTTATAAAAAAATGTAATGATATAGCCCAAAGTTATAACTATGAAAATTTACACTTTGAGCTTGGAGATATAAATGGATTTAAATATAATAATAAAGTTGATATGGTAATAACATTACATGCATGCGATACTGCTACTGATTACGCATTATATAATGCTATAAAATGGAATGCTAAATTAATATTCTCTGTCCCTTGTTGTCAGCATGAATTTAACGCCCAGATGAAAACAGATTCACTGTCTATATTAACAAAGTATGGAATAGTTCAAGAAAGAATTGCAGCACTTATGACTGATTCTGTTAGAGCAAACCTTTTAGAATGCATAGGATACAAAACACAACTTTTAGAATTTATTGATATTGCACATTCTCCTAAAAATATATTGATTAGAGCCTCTAAGTCTAATATATCTAAGGATAAAAAAGAAAAAGCTTTATTAGAAGTTGAAAATTTAATTGGTCAATTTAATTTTAATCCTACATTATATAATCTATTGAAAAATGATAATTTAATTTAAAGTTCATAAATCCACGACATAATTTAATTTTTGTCGTGGATTTATGATTTTAGTGTCTTTTCTTTTTAAATTCAGTATGAGAAGAAGGCTCAGCTTCCCCAAATGGACTTTCTTGATGTGCTTTTTCTTTTACTACCTTATTATAATTTTGTGATGCTGGATCAGATACACTTTTAGTTGAATTATAAAAATCTTTATCATTCATATTAAAGCCTCCTTATAGAAAATATTTAATTTCTAATATTAGCTTAACCATATTATCGGCAAATATTATTTATTGTAAATATATTTTGTATTTAGATTGTTACTTATATGTAAATTAAATATAATATTGTTCTAATGGAAATATTAATAGAAATACTAAAATCATTTAGAGTATACAATAAAAATCATAGTCAAAAAGATATATTCGAATTACAGATCATTCCAATGCCAGTATTTCAATATTATTGAATATATTAAACAAGTATGTAATAATAACAATGTATTAGAAATAAGTTCATGTGTTCATTAGGAAGGCTTATTTGGAAGTGATTTTATCATTTGCATTTTACGCCCATAAGCATTGAAAGGAGGAAAGGACATCTTGAAGAGAATAAATATATTAAATGAAGACACAGCAAATAAAATTGCAGCAGGAGAAGTTGTAGAAAGACCAGCGTCAGTAGTCAAAGAGCTGATTGAAAATTCAATTGATGCAAATGCTAAAAACATAATCATTGAAATAGAAGAAGGTGGAATTTCTCTTATTAGAATAATAGATGATGGAGACGGAATCTATAAAGATGATATAGCGAAAGCATTTCTTCCGCATGCTACAAGCAAGATACAAGAGTCAGAAGATATTTATAATATACATACTCTTGGATTCAGAGGCGAAGCACTGCCATCTATAGCATCTGTAGGTAAAGTTAATTTAAAGTCTAAGCAGGATGAAGAAGCTTTTGGATATGAAATATCTATTGAGGGCGGTAAAGCATCAGAAGTAACAGAGTGTGGAATAAATAAAGGCACTATACTAGAAGTGCAAGATCTATTCTTTAATGTTCCTGCTAGGAAGAAGTTCTTAAAATCTGTATCAAAAGAGAGTTCATTAATAAATGATATAGTAACAAGATTATCACTTGCAAATCCTAAAATAAGTTTTAAATTGTATAATAATCACAAAAAAGTATTGCATACCTTTGGTAATGGAGATCTTAAGGATGTAATAAGAACTATATATGGTAAATCTATAACAGATAATATACTTTACTTTAGTGATAGTTCCGATTTAATAACTGTTTATGGCTATGTAGGAACTGAGGAAATAGCTAGAGGATCAAGAAATAATCAAAGTATTTTCGTAAATAGAAGATACATAAAAAATAGGGCGTTAGCAATAGCTGTAGAGCAAGCATTTAAGTCATTTTCAACAGTAAATAAATTTCCGTTCTTTATATTATTTATAGAAGTATATCCTGAATATGTAGATGTTAATATTCATCCAACAAAGGCTGAAATAAAATTTAATGATGAAAGAATGATATTCAAAAAGATTTTTGGAGCAGTTCATACTGCATTAAAAAATGAAGTTTTTGAGACTTTTGCGATAAAAGAAGAAGAAAATACAAAAAAAGAACCACTACCAACATTTGAGGAGATTACTTTTAAAATAAAAGAAGAAGAAGAAAAGGTTAAATTTGCAAGTTCTGCAGCAAAGACTTTAATATCTCAAGGAAAAGACCTCAAGGCTAATAACGAGAGTAGCTTTAAAAGTGTATATGATCCAAGCTTGAATAATATTAATAAAACAATAGTTGAGGAAAGCACTGATTATAACAAGGAAAATGAAGAGCCTATAAGTATTCCTGTAGATCTTAAGCCTAATTCATATATAGAAAATTTGGTTGATGATTATAGTGACAATGCAGAAGATGAAATAAAATCTAATTCTGAACCTATAGAAAACGTAATTACAGAAAACAAATACGAAAATATTAAGCCAAATCCTATTGCTAAGTTTCCACCAATTACTATAATAGGTCAATATAATAAAACTTATATATTAGGAGAGTATGACGGTACCTTATACATGATTGATCAGCATGCTGCTCATGAAAAAATATTATTTGAAAAATATCTTAAAGAAATTGAAGAAGGTACTATTATAATTCAACCTCTTATTGTTCCAAGTATAATTGACTTGAGTATTGATGATTATTCTTATTTTGAAGAGAATAAAGACATATTTAGAGAAGCTGGTTTTTTATTAGAAGAGTTTGGTGGAAGTTCATTATCTTTAAAAGAAGTTCCGTACTTCTTAGGACGACTTAATCCTAAAAACTTGTTCCTAGATATACTTGATAATTTAAAAAATTTAGGAAACGGAAAAACAAGTGAAGTAAAACATAATGCTATTGCAACTAAAGCATGTAAAGCAGCTATTAAAGGAAATGATAAATTAGAAATGAATGAGATGATTAAATTAATTGAAGATCTAAGATATATAGATGATCCTTTTCACTGCCCACACGGGAGGCCTGTAATAATAAAATTTACAAGTATAGACATTGATAAAAAATTTAAAAGAATAATATAATGCTTTTGTATTATTATAAATGAATATAAACTTTAAAATTATTAACGAAGGGATAAAATAATGAAGCAAAAATTATTAGTTATTGGTGGCCCTACTGCAGTAGGAAAAACTGATCTTTCAATAAAATTAGCAAAAAATTTAAATGGAGAAATTATTTCAGCTGATTCTATGCAAATCTATAAATATATGGATATAGGTTCTGCAAAGGTGACTAAAGATGAAATGAACGGGATAAAGCATTACTTAATTGATGCAATAGAACCTGATACTCCTTTTTCAGTAGCAGATTTTAAGCAACTTGGCGAAGAAGCATTAGAAAAAATTATATGTAACGGAAAATTTCCAATAATATCAGGAGGAACAGGTTTATACATTAATTCATTAACTTGCAACATGACTTTTACAGAAGCAGAAAAAGATGAAAGTTATAGAGAATATCTAGAAACTTTAGCATTAGAAAAGGGTAATGAATATATACATGAAATGCTTAAAGATGTTGACCCTATAAGTTACAAAGAAATTCATGCTAACAACAGGAAAAGAGTTATCAGAGCGTTAGAGGTTTTTAAACTTACCAATAAGCCTTTTAGCTCATATAATGTTGGATTGGATTTTTACAATAGTGAATATGATGTATATTATTACGTACTAACTATGAATAGAGAAAAATTATATGATAGAATCAATAAAAGAGTTGATTTAATGATGGAAAAGGGCTTGCTAAATGAATGCATAAGATTAAAAGAAATGGGATATAATTCAGATATTCAATCTATGCAGGGGATAGGATACAAAGAGATATTATACTACCTAGAGGGTAAAATAACCCTAGAAAAAGCAATAGATATGATAAAACAAGGATCTCGAAATTACGCTAAAAGACAACTTACATGGTTTAGACGTGATAAAAGATGTATATTTTTAGATAAGGATATTATGAGTGATGATGAAATTTTAGATAAAGTTATTAATGACATAATAAAGAACTAGCGTTATAATATTAGTAATAAAATCACTTATGGAGGTGTTATATTTTGGTCAATAAGCAACAAAACAACCTACAAGATATATTTCTAAATAATGCGAGAAAAAATAAAATACAAATAATAATACACTTAGTAAATGGATTCCAGTTAAAAGGTACTGTAAAGGGTTTTGATAATTTCACTGTTATTTTGGATTGTGATAATAAGCAAATGCTTATATATAAGCATGCAATATCAACTATAACGCCAACTAAACCAATTTTATTTGCAGATAACGAATACGAAACTACTTAGTAAATAGGCATTTTTGCCTATTTATTTTTGAGTATTTCTAAACTTTGGAGGATGAGACTTAGATATGTTAAAAAAGACAGAAGAATTTTTAATTAAGAATTATAATATTAGCGAAAGGACATTTGAAATATATAGACAGGCTTTATCTGATACTGAAGCTCAATTTAAGGAATATGATGAAATTAGAGAATTTAATCAACTTAAAGTACTTAAAGCATTTCAATTAGAAAAAATTAGCGACTCTCACTTTACAAATACTACAGGTTATGGACTTGATGATTTAGGGCGTGACTCATTAGATAAAGTGTATGCTAATATCTTTAATACTGAAGCCGGACTTGTCCGTCCGCATTTTGTTAGTGGCACACACGCTATTGGATGTGCTATCGCTGGTAATGTTAGGCCTGGAGATAAGATCTTATGTGTTTCCGGACTTCCTTATGATACTTTGCTTGGCGTTCTTGGACTATCAGAAAAGAAAAACGCTGGTTCATTAGATCAATATGGAATTAAAACTGATATAGTAGATTTAGATACTAAAGGTAAATTTCAATTTGATAAAATTCAAGAAGCATTGAGAAATGATCCGAGTATTAGACTTATACATATTCAAAGAAGCACTGGTTATGCTTCAAGAAAATCTTTTCTAGTTTCTGAAATAGCTGAAGTTATTAGACATATAAGAGAAATACGAGAAGATGTAATTATATTTGTGGATAATTGTTACGGAGAATTTATTGAACCTGTTGAACCTACAGAATATGGTGCAGATATAATGGCTGGATCACTTATGAAGAATATAGGTGGAGGTATTGCTCCAGGTGGAGGATACATCGTAGGAAAGAGACAGTATGTTGATGCGGCTGCTAATAGAATGACTGTACCAGGTGTAGGAGGCGAATATGGCGCTACATACGGACTTATGAGGAGTTTATATCAAGGATTGTTCTCCGCTCCTCACGTGGCAATAGAAGCTGTAAAAACAGCAATATTCTGCGCCCGTGTAATGGAAATTGCAGGATTTAAGGTATTTCCTTCATCAACAGATAAAAGAACTGATATAATTCAAGCAATTGAATTTGGCGACGCTAAAAAATTAATTAATTTTTGTAGTGGTATTCAAGCTGGATCTCCTATAGATGCATTTGCAGTGTGTGAGCCATGGGCAATGCCAGGATATGATAGTGAAATTGTAATGGCTGCTGGCTCATTTATCTCAGGTTCAACAATCGAATTATCAGCTGATGGACCAGTTAGAGAGCCATATATAGCATATATTCAAGGTGGATTAAACTTTGATCATGGAAAAATTGGAATACTTATTGGGTTGAGCAAAGTATTAGAAGTCGATAAATAATATCACTAATTTATCACTAGCTTCCCAATATGTAAGTAGGCATAAAATTAAAAATAGACTATTAAATTTTATAGATCATAAAATTTAATAGTCTATTAATTTACTATCTTATAATATAATTTCGAAATCAATAACAAAGTAATTTGTTTAAAATGATCGGAATATACCTACAAGTTTTCCTAAAATCATGCAATCATCTACTATTATAGGATCCATAGCATCATTTTCTGGCTGAAGTCTAATATGATCTTTTTCTTTAAAAAATCTTTTGATTGTAGCGCTATCTTCTATTAAAGCTACTACTATATCACCATTTATCGCTGTTTGTGCACTTTCTATAATAGCTAAATCATTATCTCTAATACCAGCATTAACCATGCTTTCCCCAGAAACACGCAACATAAACAATTCTCTATCATGTTTTATAAAATCCAATGGAAGCGTAAATGTGTCTTCTATGTTTTCGGTTGCAAGTATTGGTAAACCTGCTGTAATCTTGCCTATAATAGGAATGTTAATCATTTCTTTCTTCGGCATTGAAAGTTCTGCTATTTCTAAAGCCCTTGGTTTAGAAGGATCTCTTTTAATCATTCCCTTTTTTTCTAATCTTTTTAAATGTCCATGAACAGTTGAAGTTGACCTTAAAGAGACTGCTTCGCAAATTTCTCTTACTGAAGGTGGATAACCTTTGCTCTCTGTATAACTTTTTAAAAATTCATATATCTCTGATTGCTTATCTTTTTCGTCTGACATTACAAACACCTCACTATTCTTCTAATAATTATAACATATACTATATAACATAGCAAACTTGTGTTCTAAAGTGTTTATAGGTAGTATGTATTTGGTTTAGATACACACTAAATTGGAATACAATATATTAACTAAGTATTCCAATTAATTAAAAATGGTAGTATTATTTTATAGTAGAATAACTAAGGTTAAGGTTATAAAATTATTTTTTTGGGACGATAGTTTCAAGGTGAGGCGGTAGTAGATATGTTTGATATTAAAATTTTTGAAGGCATGAGTACAGAAAACAAATTAGACAACATGCTTATAATGCTCGAAGGTTTGATTCAAGGAGATGAAGATTCTTCAATAACAAAGCTTTGTAATGCATCAGCATTAATTAATTCACTTATAGATCGAATAAATTGGTGTGGATTCTATTTGGTCAAAAATAATACTCTTGTATTAGGGCCGTTCCAAGGAATGCCTGCTTGTACAAAAATAGAAATAGGGAAGGGGGTTTGTGGAAAAGCTGCATTAGAAAAAGAAACTTTGCTTGTTAAAGATGTACATAATTTCGAGGGACATATAGCGTGTGATGCTGCTTCAAATTCAGAAATAGTCATTCCTATAATTAAAGAAGGAAATCTTATTGGAGTTTTAGACTTGGATAGTGAAGAATTCGAAAGATTTACTGAAGTAGAAAAGACTTACCTAGAAAAGGCTGTTGTTATACTTAGTAAATATATAGAATGGAATGATATATTTTAGATTAAATAATTAGATTGCATTTAATAATTTATCTACGTTAAATTATTTTATTCTTTATTTGATATTCTATCTTCGATAAAAAATTTGATTTAATTTATTGTTTTTGGTATAATTAAGTTTCCATAATAAAAAAATGAGGTGTTTTAAATGACATATAAATATACTGATGATGATTATTGCGATATCTATGAAAATAAAATATGTGATAATTGTGGTAAGTGTTTGCAAATCAACGGCATAGATACAAAAGCCATTAAAATAGAAGACATTGCGAAAACACAAGAAGAGAACGAATTACTAGAAGAAGAATTTTTAAATGACTTAAAAGCATCCTTAAGTGAAGATGAATTACATGAAATTAACGAAGATAAATTAGATTTAAAATCTATATATAATAAGTTTGCAAAAACATCAAATGACATTGACGTAAATGACTTTAATCTTGAAGACAGCGCTTACGAAGATGCTTTTGATCATATTGAATATTTAGATGAGATCAGTTTAGATGATGATCTGATCCTCGATGAAATGACAGAAGAAGTATATCCTGGAGTTAGAAGATTAAAAAAATCAATCGAATAAAAGAAGCTTGTAGACTACACTAAAGAAATGCATAGATTTTCGCTTTATTTCACATAATAATTTCGTAGAAGATTTCACAAGAAAGGATGAATTATTATGAAGCGAAAATCTATTTTAGCGTTGAATTTGACAGCAATTCTTTTGGTTTCAATATCTTTGTTTGGGTGTGGTAACATATCAAGAACAAGAACAAATAATGATGTCACTAGACAAAACGACATAACAAACGATGGCATTAGAAGTGGAAGTGTAGATGGAACAGGTACTGGCGCTAATAATGCTCAAAATGGTACTGACGGAAACATGCAAGGTGGAACTAGCGGAAATATGCAAGGCGCAGCAGGAAATGGAACTGTAGGAGGGAATACCAATCAAAATAATGCAGTAGGGGATACTAATCAAAACAATGTAGCCGGATCGACTTCAGATACTACGAGGGATAGAACAGGTCTAACTACTAATGATACAACATACAGAGCCGCCGATTTTAAAAACGATTTCACAAATGCCGGATATGATGTCAAAGAATCAACTAACACTAACAAAAATGATTATTTCAAAGGAAATGAAACTGATTATTTATTAGGTGGAGATGTAGTTAGAATATACGAGTATAATTCTCCAACAGAGCTAGAATGGGCTATCAACAGAATCGTACCAAACGGAATGAATGCTAGCAGCAATAATGCAAATAGCAATACGAGCCCTTATTATTATAGAAAGGGAAATACTCTTATCGTTTATGAAGGAAAAGAACCTGCATATGTTGACGAGTTTGGAAAAATGTACGGAAACACACTAAGACCACAACACTAAAAATATTTATATTAAGCACAAAAAGGTTACGATAGAAAATAAAGTAACCTTTTATTTTTTAATTTAAGCAACACCAAAGCATAGTAGGAGAGTAGTAGAAACCTTTTATTATAAATTTTAATGATAAAATTACAATTTTGAAAGAGGATTTGATTTTACAGCATCTCTCAACGAATCGTCGTCAACATGAGTGTAAATTTGGGTAGTCGAAATATTTGTATGACCTAATATACTTTGCAAGCTTCTTATATCTACATTTCCGTACTTATACATAAGAGTTGCTGCAGTATGCCTCAACTTGTGTGGAGTATATTTATCATCAGTTAACCCAGCATTCGTTATATGTTTTTTTATCATTATCTCAACCGTACGTTTATTTATAGGACCATTTCTAGATGATAAAAATAAAAACTTTTTATTATCCGGCAAAGCCTTAGAGTCATCTCGTACATTTAAATAATTTGCTAAAGCTTTAAGGCATGCGTCATTTAAATAAACAGTTCTTTCTTTATTTCCTTTACCTATGATAGTAAGAGTATCATCTCTGATTTTATCAATTTGAATACTGCAAAGTTCCGAAAGTCTCATTCCGCAATTCAGAAAGAACATCAAAATACAATAGTCTCTGGAGTAATTTTTATCATTTTTGTTTAATGATTCTAATAGATGGATGCTTTGATTTAGAGTAAGGTATACAGGATGACGCTTATTTATTTTAGGCGATTCCAACTCTAAAGCCGGATTCTCTGTGATCACTTTAGCTTTCCCAAAAAGAAACTTAAAAAAAGACTTTAGAGTAGCAACTTTTCTAGCTCTAGCATATGAACTGTTATCTCTATATTTCTCTGTGAAAGAAAGGAACGCATACAAATCTCTAAGTTTTATACCTCTTAAAAACTCATCATCAATAACGCTTATATCTATATCTTCAAACTCAACAGAGTCAGAATTTACTTTCCCTTTATAAATCATCATAAATCTAAAAAATATAGTCAAATCTATTCTATACCCATCAATTGTGTTTATAGATGTGCTTTTAATCGTTTCTAAATAATTTAAAAAATCGACTAAACTTTCTGGAAGATTATTATTCTTAAGAACCTGAATATCGTATTTCATTTTTTCACCTGCAACATTTATAAATTTCTTATTAATTAAGTTACAATACTAATAATTTAAATTATCATTGATAAAATTTATTCTAATAAAGTAATTTTATACTAAGTTAAAAATATTATATCAAATATCATAAATTTATGCAATTATTTCGCTAAATGTATATTTAGCGAAATAATTATTAGCTATTTTTATAATAATTCAGTTAATTTTATTATGATTTTAGTCTTTTCATTTAAACGAACGCCAAAATTATTCCTGTGCTTTCTTATTAAAAACTATTTATCATCAATACTTTATATCAAACTTTTATAATTCAGTTCCTCAAATATTGTTAATCATTAAAACTTAATCAAAATTTATAACTTCAATCATAAATTCTAAAGGAATATTTTTTAATCTTATTCGAAATAAAAAAATAAATGATTTTTCATATAAAAAACATTAATTTTAAACACTATCAAGTTTCTTCTTTTTCTCCACGCAATGATAATAATTATCACCAAACTGTTTTTCTCACATTTTCACAATTATATTTCCATTAAATAGTATTCGATTCTGATAAAAAAATAAATTCGAACGTTATTCAATACTATATTTTATACATTTAACAAAAGTTCAAATTCATAATAACCAAACTCAGTTTTTGATCAAATTCAGATAATTTTTGTATCTAAAATTCACGTATAGAAATAATCTCAAAATAAAAAACTATATCCGCTTTTATGATATAATTTAAATAAACAATGTTATTAATCATTAGTAATGAATATAAACTAAAACTTACGGAGGAATGTTGAAATTATGGCTCAAGGAAAAGGAAAAACTAATGCTATGAGAATTCTAGATAATAATAAAATAAATTACACAACTCACAGCTACGAAAATAATGATGGTAAGATAGATGGTGTTGCAGTTGCACACAAAATAGAAAAAGATGTTAATCAAGTTTTTAAAACTTTAGTAACTCAAGGTCATTCTAAAGAATTTTATGTTTTTGTTATTCCAGTTGCTGAAGAATTAGATATGAAAAAAGCCAGCAAAATCGCAGGTGAAAAAAATATAGAAATGATTCATGTTAAAGATATAAACAAAGTAACAGGATACATTAGAGGTGGCTGTTCCCCACTCGGTATGAAAAAAATATTTAAAACCTTTATTCAAGAAAACGCGTTATTATTTGATACAATTGTATTTAGTGGAGGAAAAATAGGTTCTCAAATAGAAACGAATCCAAATGATCTAAAAAAAGCAATAGAATGTTCATTTGTAGATATAATCAAAAACTAATTAAACAATTGTCACAATCAAAAGATAAGTTCTTTATAGATATCCAACTCTAAAACTAAATTTATGTGATAACTTACCAAAATCATAAATATTTTGTTCCGAAAAGCTATGAAAATATCGCTTAAGGTTCTAAGCAGCAGGTTGTAGCCACTTTAGCACGTTCCAACTTTCAGTTTGACAAGCTAAGCTGGAACAACCTACAGCTAAGAACCTTTAAAAGCTCATTTTCAAATGTTTTCTCCACAAATATATTTATGATTTCTTGTGAATATACAAACTTAAAGTCTTAGTAAATTTGAAAATATATTCATCTAATAAATCTAATCCTTAAGCTGTTTATCTATATATTTTAAAAAATAACAAATTAATTCTTATATTTTACAGAACAAATGTTCTCAGGTGATAAAAATGGCATTTATTCCACAAGATATCATCACATCATGAAATATTTTTTATTTTTATCATCTGATAAACCCCACATTGAAGTTCTTTAACCTATAATTTATATTTTTTTCAAATTATAAAAGCAACAATATGTATGCTGAACAAAAATGCTATTTTTATAGTTTAAGAACAAACGTTCGTATCTACTCATATTTTTTTATTTTAACCAACTAAAGAAAATAGTCTGTATGATCATTAGGGAAAGTTATAACACCTCTCCTATTAAGAATCTATACAGACTATTTTAAATTCATTTTATTTAAATCATAAATTTATTTTTTACTTTTCAACTTCTCCAATTAAAGAGAACGAATTAGCTTTAATTATTTTTACATTAACTAATTTCCCTATTAGGTCTTCCCCACCCTCAAAGTTAACTAGTCTTCCGTTCCTCGTTCTACCTGTTAGTTTTGCTTCATCATTTTTGCTATAACCTTCAACTAAGACTTCATATATCTTTCCTTCTGCATCCTTATTTCCTTTAGCTATGCCCGTATTAACTATCTCAACTAATCTGTTGAAACGTTCATGTTTAATTTCATCTGGTATCTGATTCTCCATTTTATCCGCCGGAGTATGATTTCTTCTCGAATAAATAAATGTGAAAGCAGCATCATATCGAACTTCTTTAGCTAGCTCTAATGTTTCACTAAAATCTTCTTCAGTTTCTCCAGGGAAACCAACGATTATATCAGTAGAAAATGTTACATCTGGAATTTCAGCTCTTATCTTTTTTGCTAACGTGATGTATTGTTCCTTTGTATAATGTCTATTCATTTCTTTTAAAATTCTATCAGAACCACTTTGCACTGGTAAATGAATTTGCTCGCATACTTTATCACAATCTCTTATAGCATATACAACATCTAAAGTTAAATCTTTTGGATGAGAAGTCATAAATCTAATTCTTTCAAGTCCCTCTATTTCATTAACTTTTCTTAGAAGGTCTGCAAAAGTAATATTTTCTTCCAATCCTTTTCCATATGAATTAACATTTTGTCCTAAAAGAGTTACTTCCTTATACCCTCTTGTTACCATATCTTTTATTTCATTTACTATATCTTCTGGCTTTCTACTTCTTTCTCTACCTCTAACATAAGGAACTATACAATATGTACAAAAGTTATTACACCCATACATAATAGTTACAAAGCCCTTAATATCGCTTTTTCGATCTATAGGTATCCCCTCTACTATTTCAGTTTCCTTATCAATAATCTCTTTAATTTGAACACCTTCTGTTTTAACTCTATTTAAATATTCAGGAAACTTATACGAGTTATGAGTTCCAAATATTATGTTTACATATGGAAATCTCTTTAATATATCGTCAGCCATCCCTTTTTGCTGCATCATACATCCACATATTCCAATAACTAAATCAGGATTCTTTTCCTTTTGCTTTTTTAAAGCGCCAAGATTTCCAAAAACCTTATTTTCTGCATTTTCTCTAACACAGCAGGTATTAAATATAATTATAGATGCTTCATCTCTATTCTCAGTATTTTCATACCCCATCCTTTTAAGCATACCTGAAAGTTTCTCTGAATCTTCTTCATTCATTTGACAACCATAAGTTTGTATAAAGAATAATTTTTTTTCATCACTAGCCATTTGGCTATCTAGTTTTTCTATATCAAAGTTCATTATTGTTCCTCCGTATAAATTACAATTTCTATAGTATTATAACAAATAATAATTCTAAATAAAAGACTATAATTATGCATAATTAAAGGAGTTATACTCATAGACAACTCCTAACGCTAATTAATTAATTTTTTTATACCAACTAATAAAAGATTGATATTCCCTAAATCCAATTTTAGTGTACAAAGATAAGGCTTTTAAATTATTCTTTTCTACTCTTATATAAACAGTTTTTATAGAATTTCTATAACATAAATCTATAAGATATCTAACCAATAACTCTCCATACCCATGTTTTCTGTATTCTTCTAATATTCCTAAATTAACAATAGTATAAAATCCTCTATTGAAAATAATTTGACCATATCCGACAACTCGTCCATTATTGTTACATATAAAAACACCAAAATCTTTTATATAATAGTCTTCCTCTTCTTCCCTATATATATCTTCAATCGTTAAAGGAACTCTATTTTTTTCATTAAAAACCGAATTTTGAATTCTGCATCTTAATTCTTCATCTTGTCCTTCTTTAAAGTGTTTAAAAAATATTCTATTTTCACAAAAATTATTTTTAATATTGCTTGTCCTTATCTTCATTAAAATGTTATTAGAATTAACATCAAAATTTAATTTTTTCATTATAAAAGAAGCCTTTGAGTTTGCTAACATATCGAATCTGAAGGCACTAGCATTAAAAAATGATAAGATTTTAGAATTAATTAAATGTATATATTCATCTTTCAAATATATAGAATATATATTACTAAAACCATTATACGAAGGATATTCGTACCATATATATCCCACATATTCACTATTAACTCTAAAAAGTCTAATTTGTTTACGAATTATATATTTTACTACAAAAGATTCATCATCATAAATTTCAAAAAAGCTTTTATCGCACGAATATGCATCTTCACTCCTATTATATAATCTCCTGAAATGATTCATATTGAATAAAGATAATTTTTCTAAAAAAACCATAAAAATTCCTCATTTCCCCTTTAATAAATAAATTATAAGTCTTACAAAAATTATAGTCAACTTTTGATAGACTTAAACAATGTGTTAATATATAGAATAATATATAAATAAATATATATTAGGATATTTTCAATTTAAAAGTTTAAGTAATTTAAAATATAATATCGTAGTTTATTGATAATAGTATGATTCATAAAAATCGTTTCCTTCATATAGGTAACAGCAAATCTATATGAAGGAAACTTTAAGTATTTTATATTAATATATATACTTAATTTATATTTTTATTCATTAACACCATTTACTATTTGATAATTGCTTATCTTTTATTTTACCTTCAAATCCTTTTACAGTATAATGCTCTGTTAAAACTTCAGGGTCATAAGAAATATATCCACCTTGATAATCATAATAACCATCATTCATTTTATCAGACTCACGTTTTTTATTTTCTTCACTCATAATATCCACTCCCTCTTTATTTAAAGTAGTATTTATTACAGTAAATTCTTACTTAGATGTAGATGTCCATTGATTATTAGTAGCAGTTTTTTCATGTTTATGTGTAGACTCTTCTTTGTCATAAGTACGTGGTACAGAATCCCATTGATTACACCCTGCACTTTTTTGTTCTCTAAGTTCTTCTTTGCTAGATAAATCCGAATTACTAGTGCCACCTGTACTAGAAAAGCTTTGAAGATTGTTTGATTTTGATTTTGATTCATTACTCATTATAAGCACTTCCTTTCTACAAGAATATATTGTGCACTATTGTAGACTTTTATCCTTATTTTAATTATCCTCATTTTTCATTTTTATCATATTCTAGATTATTTAATACTTCTAAAAACATATTATACATTTCTACCTTACTGTCTTCATTTGAAAGAATTTTGAGCCCAAATACTAAAATCAATACAATATATATGCCCAAGAAAGTCGGACTAAGTTTTTTTATATAATTATCTATATAAGAAAAAATGCCACTTGCTGTTAATCCTGCTAAAATTGATGCACCTATTCCACATCCTCCAAAGGTATATGAATCTAACTTCGATTTAATATAAATTCTTTCAATGCTAATATCTAGATAACTTTCTTGAGAATAGTAATTATAAATCTTTCTATATAGTAGGAATTTCGCCTTGACTTTATCCTCATTAATTTTTAATAATCTTCTTTGGTAATCTTTATACTTTTCTATCATTTCAGGAGTATATATCTTGAAATCATTTGAATTTACTTTTTTTGAAGATTTATTATATTTTAGTTTAATTAAATTATTTTTTTCCATCTATATTCTTCCTTCAAAAATAATAACATCATCATTTTTTATTACTATATAGATATTCAATAAATATATATTAATTGCAAAATAATAGGTTCATAAAAAAGTATTTTTGCGTATCTATTATTATTATTAACTTATTTTTTAAGAATTCAAAAAAGGAGCTTTCATTTAAAACGAAATACTCCTTTTCTTACATTTACATATTTTCTATAAGCCTAATAACATAACTTAATGTATAAAAATCTCTATCAATCTCATATCTAATATAATGTAGACCTTCTAAAAGCGTTGGTTCATCAAATTTCTCTTTTAGAATTAATAAAGATAATGTATTTATTTTTCCTTCTTTAGTATCAAAAACCCTTGATTTTTTTATAAATTCATTTTCCATCACATTTGAAATCAACTTTTCTAATTCATCGCTTATTTCAACTTCTGGCATTGTATCAAAAATTCTGATGTTCTTGTTATCTTCACTTATATTCTTAGCCTTAGTCACATCACAGTTTACAAATATGGTATTTTTGAATTTAGCATCTTCAAAATTTACTCCATCTAAATTTGCTCCTTCAAATACCGTGTCTTCAAATTTAGCTTCCCTAAACTTACATCCTTTTAAATTGGATCCTATAAACTCTGCTCCTTTAAAACTACATCTAAAAAAATTACACTTCTTAAAATGAGCCCCTCTTAAGCTAGCAAAATCAAAATTCGAGTTTGAAAAATTACAGTTATAGCATTTACTTCTTTTAAGATTTTTATAAATAAAATTTTTATTAGTTTTCTCCGCATTGTCATAATAAAAATTTTCTGGTGCACTTCTGTTTATCGACATTTTATCTATCCTTCCGTATTACAAATAAATATTTTTAGTAGTTTACAATAACAATGTATTATATATTAATAAAATAATAATAACTTTTTTATAACTTGTCCTCCTTAATTCTTTCTATATTTATCTAATTCTATCATATAAAACTAGATAAATCTTTATAATAGGAAAATTTCTATCTCAAAATATATGTAAGTAAATTTAGTAGAATGGAATTCCACTAAATTTCTATTAATTTTTAATTAATATTTTGAGATAGATTAAATTTTAATGTTTTTGATTAATTGTAATATCTCTCCCCCTAGATACCACCTTGTTTGTTGTTTCTTCTCTCTCTACAAAAGATTTAACTTTAGATTGCGACATATCTCCAGTTTTTTGTATCGATTTTTCCTTCTTTTTATATGTCAATTATATCATCTCCTCTCTTATTTATATTATTAGTTTTGCAATAATACTTATGTAACATAATAATAAATATTATTTGATAAATTATGTTATATGATGTAATATATTAATATATAGTTAAAAATTTCAGAATATAAAGTTAAACTTTTATACTATAGGGTATAGTTTTTCTGAATTTTTTTAAATTATGTTAATTATAATGTTTTTATTTATGGGAGGTATTAGTATGTTAAGTGAAAAACTGATCGCAAAACTAAATGAGCAAGTTAATTTTGAAATTTATTCAGCCTATACTTATTTATCAATGGCTTCTTACTGCGAATCTATTGATTTAAGTGGGTTTGCCAATTTTTTCAAAGTTCAATCACAGGAGGAATTATTTCATGCAATGAAGTTCTATGACTACATATTTCAGAAAAATGGAACTGTAACTTTAGAACAAATTGAAAAACCACATTCTGATTTTGACAATATCCTAAATGTCTTTGAGGCAGGTTATGAACATGAGCAAATGGTTACTAGCAGGCTATATAAAATTGCAGATATAGCTACTGAGGAAAAAGAACATTCAACAATCGGTTTACTTAATTGGTTTATTAACGAGCAAGTTGAAGAAGAAAATACATTTAACACTATAATCAAAAAGATTAGGAGATGCGAAAATAACTCTGCAGCATTGTATATGTTAGACGACGAACTTGCTACAAGAGTATATACGCCCCCAACAACAACTAATGCTTAAATTATTATAAAAAATACAGAGCTAGTAAAGAATTTTTTACTAGCTCTTATCACTTTGTTAGCTAAAAAGTTATAGAATATTCCAAAACAAATCACAAACTTTTAATATAAAGTTACTGTTTTAACGCACCCTCTAGCCAATTTATAAATTGAATTGCTGTTCGTGGTGAACGAGCATTATACCATCTTACCCATTTCAATGCTTCTGCATGCAAATATTCCTTCTCAACTTTAATCCCTCTTGCTTCTGCTACTCCATCTATTATCTTTAAGAATTCTTTCTGATCAGGCGAATAGAACGATACAGTCATACCAAATCTATCTGCTAGAGAAAGTTTTTCTTCAATTGTGTCATTAGCATGCACATCATCACCAGATCTTTCGCTAAATGTTTCTTTTACTAGGTGTTTTCGATTGGTTGTTGCATAAATTAGAATATTGTTTGATCTATTCTCTACTCCACCTTCTAATATCGTCTTTAAAGCTGAATAACTAGCTTCTCCTTCTTCAAATACTAAATCATCAACAAAAATTATAAATTTTAAATTCTTACTTTTAAGTATCCTAATTATCTTCGTAAAATCGCATAATTTATTTTTATCAACTTCAATAAGCCTTAAGCCATCATCGTAATACTCATTTATAATAGCTTTTACAGTTGAAGATTTACCAGTTCCTCTTGATCCATATAGTAGCATATTATTCGCTTGATATCCATTTAAAAACTGTTTTGTATTATCTATTATAATCTCTTTTTGATATTCATACCCTACTAAGTTTTCTAGCCTAACTGGATCTGGTGATTCAATACCTCTAAGATAAGGTGCTCCATCTTCGTGTTCCCATACAAACGCTCTATACTCCCCAAATATGCCAGTCCCATATTGCTTGTAGAATTCTACAATGCTCTCCAATGCATCTCCCCAATTATCACAATTTAATATATTTACCTTTAACTTATCAATAGCTTTGCTTGAGATATTACATTCCAAGTCAGAATCAAAATCCATAAGCGACTTAACTATACCTATTTCAAACTCTTTAACGTTTCCTTTAATAATTATAGCATCTTTAATCGCAGAAGATTCTATACTAGATATGTACTGCAAAGCATTTAACTCATAATGCACTTGATTAAAAAGTCTATCACATGAATTTTGTTCGTCAATTATTTTTGTAAATGGATTATTATCGAGAAAAATCATATCAATTATATACTTTTTTAATGATTTTCCATCAGCTTTGTTTAATAGTTCATAAATAAAATCAGTATATAATTCAATGCCCTCTTCCACTGATATATCCTTACTATTAAGGTACTTTAGTAGCGTCTTATATTTTAATAAAACACTGTCATCTTTTAGATTCTTAAAAATACATAATGAATTTATCATTATGCTTGCTTTGTTTATTTGTTCAAATTCTGTATACATACTTGTATGCCCCCTTTATAAAATACGTATAGTAATATATTACTACTCTTAGTGTTGTTTTACTATTCTTTTCTTATTTAAATCACAATGTGTATACGTAAGGAGCGATTATAAATATATTCTTCAAAATTTGTGATTAAACATTATTTTATTATTCTCATGCAATACTATGGAGTATAAATGAATTGTATAAGATTTCAAGCTATATATAAAAGTTGACATAAATGATAATGATGTTATAATTAATATGCGCATTTTAGCGTGGGAGGGTGAGGGAGTTATGAAAGATAGGTTGAAAGGATGGAAAGATTTTTTAAATTAAAAGAAAACAATGTTACAATTAAAAGCGAAACTATAGCAGCGCTGACTTCTTTTGTTGCTGCAGTTTACATCATTATCGTCAATGCCAGTATATTAAGTGATGGTGGCATTTCTATGGAGCCTCTAATCATCGCTACAGCAATATCATCAGCTGTAGGTTGCTTGTTAATTGCTTTAATAAGTAATACTCCACTTATAATTATGCCTGGTATGGGAATTAATGCATTATTCACATATACAATAGTTCATACTCTAGGCTTAAATTATTGCCAAGCATTAGCTTCAGTTTTTGTCTCAGGATTAATATTTGTACTTATAGCAACAACTCCATTATCCAAGTTTATTATTGAAGCTATTCCTCAAAATTTAAAAGAAGCTATTACAGTAGGAATTGGTTTATTTATAACTTTTGTTGGATTTCAAAAATCTAAAATTATAGTATCTGATTCTTCTACTATGTTAAAACTTGGAGATATTACAAGTATTCAAGTACTAGCTTTTATATTCATAATGATTCTAACATTAATCTTATTCCTTAAAAATATACCTGGAAGCTTTTTAATTTCAATTATAGCCGGAACTATATTTTGCATAAAGCTTGGTATCGTTGAAACACAAGGTATAAGTTATACTATGCCAAATTTTAATGAATATAGTAATATACTTTTCAAATTAGATTTTAGTGGAATAAATACAATTAAATTCTGGGTTGGAACATTTTCATTAACTTTAGTACTTGTTTTTGAGAATATTGGGATACTTCATAGCCAGGTTTCAGGAATACTAAAAAAATCAGACAAAACCTCTAACGCTATGATAGCAGTATCATTATCTACAATTGGATGTGCGCTTTTTGGTTCAAGCCCTTCTGTATCAACAGTTGAAGGAACTGCAGGAATAACAGCTGGAGGACGAACAGGTTTAGTTTCATTAATTTCTGGTATACTATTTCTTCTATCAATTTTTTTTATACCGTTTATTTCTATCATACCAGATGTAGCCTTAGCTCCCATTTTAATTATAATAGGCTGTTTAATGAGTCAGAACTTAAAGAATTTAAACTTTAATGATTTAAGCGAACTATTTCCTAGTTTTATGACAATAATATTAATACCATTAACATATAGCATCGTTGATGGTATAGCATTAGGCTTTATATTGTATCCTATTTGCAAGCTGTGTTATAAAAAAGGAAAAGAAGTATCCATTCTGATGTATTTTACATCATTTATTTTCTTATTATATTTCGGTTTAAATTCAGTAATTAAATAATATGAAAATATATGAATCCATATATTTCAATTGATTTTCTACACTCTAAACTTAATTAAAGACTCTGTTTATTAGAGCTTTAAGCGTAAATTTATTATCTATGAAGACTTATAATAAAAAACTGGTCTACACTTTTTTTGTGTATACCAGTTTTTTATTATTGAAATACTTTTTTTCCTAGCAAAGCAAAACTTTGAAGGAGCAAAAAACATTTAATGTCAAATTTCTCCTTACTCTGTATAAGTTCTTTAGCTTCATCTTGAGATATTAGAAGTGCCTCAATACATTCATCGTCTTCAAGGTGTTCATCACTTATTTCGCCTTCACAAGTACAATAAACCATAGCTAACGATTCATCTGTCATTCCTGCAGAAACATACACCTTATCAAGACTCTTATTATTGATAACTTCAACTAACCTAAGACCTGTCTCTTCCATTAGCTCTCTTTTTATTGTACTAATAGAATCTTCCCCTGGATCGATGAGACCTGCCGGTAATTCATAAACATAATCATTAAGTGGTATTCTAAATTGTCTTATTATAACAATCTTATTTTCATCTTTATGGTATGCTGCAATTATTGCACCATCTGCCGTATCTTCTTTATTTTCAAAAAATTGTTTTTGTATAGTTTCATTATTTTTTCTGGATGCTATTGTCCACGTTCTTATATTTCCAACTTTATTTTCATACTCTGCTTCATATAAACTCAAAAACTTAGTCTCTACTAAAGATTTTACTTTAGTAACTTTATTTTGTTTCATAAGTATATAGCCTCCTAACAATTAAAATTTAAATATTACGAACTTTAGATATCCAATAATCATTACGCATAGTAATATTATACTTCAATTCTTTACCTTATGCATATAATTAAAATCTACGTATACATTACCTATTTCTAGAGTTAAAATAATTTCATAAAAATTATTTTAACTCTACATAAAAAAACAAAAAAGTAGAAGAAAATATTCCTTCTACTTTTTTGTTTTATACATCTTTTATACTTAAGCTTATTCTTTTATTTTCTTCATCAACACTTAATATCTTAGCTTTAATTTCTTCACCAATTTTTAAAACTTCAGAAGGGTGCTCTATTCTATTATGAGATATCTTTGATATATGAACTAACCCATCTACTCCTGGTTCCAATTCTACAAAAGCACCAAAATCATTTAATCTAACTACTTTACCAAGTACAATAGACCCTTCTGGATATTTTTCTTTAGCATTATCCCAAGGCTTAGCTACAAGTTCTTTAATGCTTAAAGATAGCTTTTTAGCTTCCTTATCAAGACCAATGATCTTAACATCAATAATTTGACCTTCTTTTAATACATCACTTACCTTTTTGATATGATTCCAAGAAATTTGTGATAAATGTAATAATCCATCTATACCATTGACTTCCACAAAAGCTCCAAAGTCTGTAAATCTTTTTACTTCACCTTTTATAACATCCCCAAGATTAAAACTCTCCCAAGCTTTTGCGTCTTCAGAATTCTTGCTTTCTTCTAATAAAACTCTTCTTGAAGCAACTAATTTTACAGGATTCTTTAGAGAAAAATCTATCAATTTAACTTCTAATTTCTTCCCAACATATTCACTTTTATCTTTAGTAAACTTTATGTCAATTTGTGATGCTGGAATAAATATTCTAGCTCCCTTATAATCTGCTACTATCCCTTTTTCTCTAGCTTCTTTAACATTAACTTCAAATGTTGTTCCTTCTGAATATATTTTTTCAAGTTCTTTAAAAGCTTCTTCTCTTTCATATTCTAATCTTGATAATACTACATACCCATCATTATTTTGTAGTTTTATAACTTTTGCATTAATAGTATCACCTATATTAAGTTTATCTGCAAATGTTAGTGGATCTTCTTTTGCAGATAACTCTGTAAATGGAATCACTCCATCTGACTTGTATCCAACAAGTGAAACTATAACCGAATCTCTAGTCTTTGAAAGTATTTCTCCTTGTACCTCATCGCCAATAACAAATCTTTTGTCTAATTCGTTCATTAATGATAATTGATCTTCAAAATTATTATTTTCTGTGTTCATAATATCTAGTACCTCCCTAATAATCCAATCTGGTGTTGATGCACCAGCTGTAACTCCTATTTTGTTTATATTATTATTTTTTATAAAACTTATTGGTAGATCTTTTGCGTTTTCAATATGAATTGTATTTTCACAATTTTCTTTAGCAATTTGATATAACTTAGTAGTATTCGAACTATTTTTTCCGCCAATAACTATCATAGCATCTGTTTTTTTGGATATTTTATTCGTACTTCTTTGTCTAACATCAGTAGCTGCACAAATTGTGTTAAAAGCTAATATTTCTCTTGCATAACTTAAGTTTTTCAGTGTTTCTTCCCAATTCTTCATCTTTTCAGTTGTTTGAGATACAACACATACCTTATGCGGCATATTTTCTTCATCAAAAGTACCATCTTTAGTGATAATTGCTTTATCATCACACCATCCATTAATTCCAATGACTTCTGGATGATTTTTATCTCCTAATATTACTATATGATATCCTTCTTTTGAATATTTCTTAACTTTTTTTTGAATATTAGCAACAAAAGGACAAGTCGCATTTATGACTTTTAGTTCCTTTTGTTCAAGTGTATCTAAAACTGTTTCAGATACACCATGAGATCTTATAACAATAGTATCCCCTTTATTTAATTTATCTATTTCTTCAAATTCTATAGAAAATATATTATTTTCTTCTAAATATTTTACTACATCATTATTATGTATTAAAGGACCTAAAGTATAGATTTTCGAATTATGTTCTTTTTGAATCCGTATAGCTTCATTTACAGCTCTTTGAACTCCAAAGCAAAAACCTGAATTTTTTGCTAGAATAACTTTACTCATTACTATCTCCTTGTTACTTTCCTTTTCCTATGTACTCTGCAATTACATTAACAACACCATTAATATCTAAATTAGTAGAATCAATCTCAATTGCATCATCTGCTTTTTTCAGCGGATCTGTAGCCCTATGAGTATCCTTATAATCTCTATCTATTATATCTTTTAGTATTTGATCATAAGAACACTCTATATTTCTTTCCTGCAATTCTTTAAATCGCCTGGTTGCTCTTTGTTCTGGACTAGCTGTTAAGAAAAACTTAAAATTTGCATCTTTTAGAACAACAGTTCCAATATCTCTTCCATCCATTATTACACTAAATTTGCTTGACATTTCTCTTTGAAGTTTTACAAGAATAGCTCTTACTTCCGAAATACTAGCATATCCAGATACAATACTACTTATGTTTGGAGTAGTTATTTTATCCTGTATATTTTCACCATTTAAAATCAAATCATCATTTTCAAAATGCATTTCCATAGTTTTTATTATATTACAAATTTCTTGAACATTTTCTGGTTGCAAGTTTTGTTCTTGTGCTTTTAGCGCCACAGCTCTATACATTGCTCCTGTATTTATATACATAAGATCAAACCTCTTAGAAACCAATTTTGCTATAGTGCTTTTTCCTGCTCCAGCCGGTCCATCTATTGCTACTGAAATTTTCAAAACTTTCTCCTCATTTCCAAATCCTATAAATTTATGTCTTCATTAAGATTATATAATTTTTTACCTTTCCAAACAAGGAAATATTTTTTATATCAAATATTACTTCCTGCTATAAATCCTGTAGAAAAAGCTATTTGTACATTATAACCACCTGTAAAAGCATCTACATCCATAACTTCTCCTGCAAACGAAAGATTTTCTATTATTTTAGACTTCATGGTAGACGGATCAATTTCTTTTATATCTACACCTCCTGAAGTTACAATTGCTTCATCTATAGGTCTTAATCCTTTAATATCAAAGCTCAAATCCTTAATAGCCTTTACTAAAGTCTTTCTTTCCTCTCTCGTTATTTCATTTACTTTTTTATTTTCGAATATTCCTGAGTTATTTATAATTACAGGAATTAATTTTTGTGGTAATAACTCGTCTAAAGAATTTTTGAAATCTTTATTTAAATATTTATTAAAATCCTTTTGGATACGTTTATCTAATTCTCCTAAATTTAATGCAGGTTTTAAATCTATATGCAAAGTATATCTTTTTCCTTTTTCTATAAATCTACTTCCACTTAATATAAGGGGCCCTGAAACTCCAAAATGGGTAAATAACATTTCACCAAAATTCTTATAAACTACTTTCTTGTCATTTTCTTTAATTGTAACTTCCACATTTTTTAATGACAGCCCCATCAATTCTTTTGTTTTGGAATCAACAACTTCTATTGGAACAAGAGCTGGCATTAATTGAGTAACATTATGACCAAGTATACTTGCGAATTTTTGCCCTTCTCCTCTTGAACCAGTAAGTGGATACGATGCACCACCTGTTGCAAAAATAAAATGATCTCCATACAATCGTTCTTCATTATTAATTTCTACTGCTGTAATTCTATTACTTTTAAATTCTATATTAGTAACCTTTGACTTTAATCTTATTTTTACATTAGTTCTACTTAAAGCATTTGATAATCCTCTTATTATATCTGAAGACTTATCAGATTCTGGGAAAACTCTGTCTCCTCTTTCGATTTTTAATTTAATCCCTTCGTTTTCAAAAAAATTCATTGTATCATTATTAGTAAAACTATATAATGAACTATAAAGAAAATGAGGATTACCTGGAATATACTCAAAAAACTCAGATATATCTTTTGCATTTGTAACATTACATCTACCTTTTCCAGTAATGAAAAGCTTTTTTCCAATTCTTTCATTACCATCTAATAATATTACATCATGTTTCTTCGCTGCTTGTATAGCAGCCATCATTCCTGCAGGCCCTGCACCTATAACAATTACTTTACTCAATTTAAATATCAGCTCCTTAATAAAAATGTATTGCAGTCATTGCTTTGCTAATTAATATAAATCATTTATGCAATACATTAGGTTATTATCTATTATCTACTTTCTCAGGATACATATCATGATTCATCATTCTATAATTAGCCATATCCTCAAACTTAGTTCCTTTCATTCCATAATTGCAATAAGGATCTATACTTATACCACCTCTTGGTGTAAATTTTCCCCATACTTCAATATATTTTGGATCCATAAGTTTTATTAAGTCTTTCATTATAATATTCATACAATCTTCATGAAAATCTCCATGATTTCTAAAACTAAAAAGATATAATTTCAGCGATTTACTTTCTACCATCTTTATGTTTGGTATATAACTTATATAGATTGTTGCAAAATCTGGCTGACCTGTAATTGGGCATAAACTTGTAAATTCAGGGCAATTAAATTTTACAAAATAATCATTATCTGGGTGTTTATTTTCAAAAACCTCTAATACTTCAGGGGTATATCCATAATCATATTTTGTCCCTTGATTTCCGAGCAATGTTATCCCCTCAAGTTCTTTTGATTTTCTTCCACTTTCACTCATTGTTCTTTCTCCTTAAATTCATTTTATATTTTATATTTTAATTTTTCTTACTTTCTAAATACTTATCTAAACCATTTTTTCTAAGCTTACAAGCAGGACATTCTCCACAACCGTCGCCAACAATTCCTTTATAGCAAGTAAGAGTCTTTTCTCTTATATAGTCTAACTTACCAAAATCATCTGCCATCTTCCATGTCTCGGCTTTATCTATCCACATTAATGGGGTATGAACTACAAAATTATAATCCATTGCTAAATTTAAAGTTACATTAAGAGATTTTATGAATATATCCCTACAATCAGGGTATCCACTAAAATCAGTCTCACACACTCCTGTTACTATATGTTTTGCGCCTTTTACTTTGGCCAATACTCCTGCAAAAGTTAAGAATAGCATATTACGACCTTCAACAAATGTTGATGGAAGAGAACCATTTTCTCCAGCTTTTATTTCTATATCATTTCTTGTAAGCGCATTAGGAGCTAATTGATTAAGAAGCCCCATATCTAATATATGATGCTCTATTCCTAACTCCTTTGCTATACTAGTTGCACACTCTATTTCTTTTCTATGTTTTTGATTATAATCAAAAGTTACCGCTATAACCTCATCGAATTCCTTTAATGCCCAAAATAGACATGTAGTAGAATCTTGTCCTCCACTAAATACAACTACTGCTTTATTACTCATATTCAAAACCTCCTAAAATAAATTAATTAAATAGAAATATACCAAAGCACTACTGCTTCTTCGTTCGTTACTTATTTCATAATTAGTAAAGCTTCTTGTCTTAGTAAATCATTGGTTTGAAATTTTCCTGTAAAAGTAGTTGTTGTAGTCAATGTTCCAGGTTTTTTTATTCCTCTTGAAGTCATACATCCATGCTCTCCAGTTATAAGTACACCAACATCACTACTTTTTGTAACCATAGAAACTATTTCTGCTATATCTGTTCCAATACGTTCTTGAAGTTGAAGTCTTCTCCCAACCATATCTGCAATTCTTGAAATTTTACTAAGACCAATTATCTTATCTTTTGGTATATATACTACTGTAACCTTCATATTATACATAAGCGCTAAGTGATGTTCACAATAACTATGAATTGGTATATCCTTAACCACAACCATATTATTATGAGTTTCTGAATCATAATCTTCATTCTCAAATGTGGTTCCAAACGCTTCTGCTATTTCTCTGTTTGAAAGTGTCATTCCTTGAAAAACTTCTTCATACATTTTTGATACCCTTTTAGGTGTATCTAGTAATCCTTCCCTATTAGGATCATCTCCTAAAGCAACAATAATTTCTCTTATACATTCCTCTATCTTTTTTGTATCTATCTTCTTTGGCATAACTCAAGCCTCCTTGTATTTCTAAACCTTTTGTAAAAATAAAATTTACTATAAGCTAGTCTATATTATATATAATAACCACTCAATTATTAAACTCCGCGTGCATTTTTATCCCAGATAATTTTATGTAATTGTACTTGCAATCTTACTTTATTCAATTTTTTATCTTTCATAAATTCTACAATTTCTTGCATTTCTATATTTCCCGAAACTGGACTCAAATAAACAAAGCATTTTGATGTTAAATTGTGCTTACATATTATTTCGTATGCTATTTGTAAATCTTCCTTACTTCCTATCACAAATTTATAAACATCATTGGATTCTACAATACTTAAATTATTGAGATCCATTCTATCCATCATATTACTGCTAGGAAGTTTAAAGTCTACAATATAGCTGATATTATTATTTATAAATTTATTTTTAAAAGTTCCTATGTTAACAGCACCATTTGTTTCTATATGAACTTTTAAGTTATCATCTGAGTTCAAAAGTCCTAGTAATTCATGTATATTTTTTTGAATAAGTGGCTCTCCACCTGTTAAAGTAACATTAGTAACTTTATTTTCTTTTATATACTTGTAAATTTCTTCCGCAGTTAGAACTTCTGAAGTATTTTCTTTATCCCATGAATAAGTCGTATCGCACCAAGAACATCTTAAGTTGCAACCTTGAAATCTTATAAATGTTGCAAGTTCACCAGAAGTAGGACCTTCCCCATCTATTGATAAAAATTTTTCAATTATATTAAACATAATTTCCCTCCATTAGTCCTCTGTATAAATGCAGCTATTATTAGGAGTTTCAAATAATTCTACTTCACACACTGACAATCCTTTAGCTTTTAATCTATTAAAAATATCTCTAGACATTTCTTCTGCTGTAGGTCTATAGTCAACTAAATAAATGTTGAAATTATTTTGTAGTTCTTCCAAATTCTTAACCAAAGCTTTCCCATCTTCATTATTTTCAATAATTAATTTATGGTCAAAAGTTTCTGCAATCTCTTTTAATATGTTTTTAAAATTTCCGAAATCATCTACCATTCCCCTAAGCTGACCATCTTGATGTAACTTTTCAGATTTTAGTTTTGCAATTAATTTATATCTATGGCCATGAATGTTAGAACATTTTCCTTCATACCCACTTAAATAATGCGCCATATCAAATTGTACTTCACTTTTTATTTTAAACATATTTTTCTCCTCACATAATTTCTATAAAATTTTCGAAATCAGTTTTATAAGGCTTATCCATAAATTAACTTTCCATTTAAATATAAAAAAGATTAATTTTGTAACATCTAAAACTAGCGCAACAAAATTAATCTTAAATTAAAATAATTCAAAATTAAAATGCCTAGTTTTTTTTAATGACAGGATGGTCTTAATGAACTGTCCGTATTTAATTTTTCATAAATTTTTTTGATATTGGTAATGATAACATATTTCATTTAATTATGCAAACTTTCTATTGTATTTTTATCCAATGTGTTATAATTATCAAGAATCAGTTAAATTTATCTAACTTTTCTTTTAGGAGGTCTTTTTTTGAAAAAAATAATGGGATTTAAAGATAAATTCGCTTATAGTTTCTTTAATTTTGAAGCATACAGCGAATTCTTAGCACAAGGGCTTAGAAAGTCAATATTATATGTTTTTCTTGTTACATTACTATTTTCAGTAATAATTAATGTTAAGGAAATAAATATGATTGCTAGCGAAATATCGGTAGTACAAAATGATCTTTCAAATAATGCACCAAATTTTGAATTTAAGAATGGCGTATTATCTGTTGATTCAGATGAAACTATTTACAATAAACATGAAGGTGATTTTCTATTTTATTTAATATCAAGTTTTATTGGAAACATAAATACAGTAAATTCACTTGACTCTGATGCCATAAGTATTCAGGACAACCTTGAAAATGATTCCTCAACTTTTAGTATCGATGACTCAATGCTCAGCGTAAGTACTGATCAATCAAATTATTATACTTTTATTATTGATACTAAAGGTAAAACTGACAAAAATATTCTAAATTCTTACAAAGATGCTGTGTTTCTTGATTCTAATAGCATATATCTTAGAAAAGATTATAGAACAGTTGGAACTATCAACTTTTCTGATTTTTCAAGTATAAATATTAATAACGAAAATTCAGGATACTATCTTTCCATAATTAAAATACTTACACCGATAGTTTTTTTTGTTGTTAATCCTATTAATTCCTTTATTACTAATTTGATTTTAGGATTCTTAATATTGGGTCCATTTGCTGTTTCTATAGGTTCATTTATGGGAGTAAAACTAAAATACTCTAGAGCTTGTACTTTAAGTTTCTATGCGATGAGTTTACCACTTTTACTTGAAGCCTTAATACATGTTGCTGGAATAATAATGCCAGAATTTTTCCTTATATTCTCCATTATTACATTAATCTATTGTAGCTTGGCCATAAGAGAAATTAAAAATAGTGATAAATCTGAATTGAATTTTATGAAGTAAAATTATATTATATGCTATTAAATACTTAAAATATGCTATTTGTTGTTTCCAACATAATGCACCTTATAAAAATATCCTAAAGATTTACTAATCAATCTTTAGGATATTTTTATTCTTTAGGGAATTATAATGCAATTAAATCTGTGGATAACTTTATAGTAGTATATTTTACTAGGGTTAATAACTATAAAAGAATAAAAAACAAATCATATTCGCCTGCCAAATTTTTCTCACATGCGTTCGAAAAGGCAGATGCGTGAAAAAAATCTTCAGCTCCACAGTCGCCTGCAATTTTTTTATATATTATCTATGAGTGAATGTAAATATTGAAGTTATGTGAAGCATGTCAAGTAGCATTACTATATTAATACATATAAGCATTCCACATAATATATCCTCAATTTTACTATTTGTCTTTATCATACAAATAGAAAACCTCTTTTTACTAAAAGGGTAAAACCATGGCAATCCTCCAATCGTTAGGCTATCTAGAACTAAATGAGAAAATATTCCTAAGAATATCCCATTTATTCCAATTAACATAAGCTTATCTGTAAACATACCAATGGCAGTCGAATATAAAAACAAATATACAAGTGGCGCATGAAATAACTTTCTATGGCCAGCCAATTTATTTATTGCTTTTGATACCCCTTTAGTTTTTTTCCCAATATAACTATTTCCATGATCTATGTCTGGGAATATACTACCAACAAAAGCTCCTCCAAGTAATACTGCCGTAGACATAAGTGGCATATTTGCCAATTGGCAATTCGTATATAATCCTACTAGTATTCCACCATTTATATGTGTTTTGTAATTCATTTTTTAATTCCTACTTTCGGTTTCTTATTTTATCTTAGGTTTAAATTTCTTCATTTTGTTATTATACTATAAATCATTTTATACTTTAAAGAAAAATCCACTAAAACGCTATGCTTTTAGTGGATAAGTTTATATATTTAATATTTTTTATTATTGATTATTAGGCTTATTTGTTTGAACAATTTTTATACCTGTATTACTTTTGTCTGAACAGATTTTCTCAGATTTACAGCCCTTACATCCACAGTTGCATTTTCCTTTTGAAGAATTCTTAAAAGATTTAAAGATTATAAATCCAGCAAAAGAAATTATTATAATCGTGATTAATATTTCTATCATTTAAGCTTCACCTACCTGCTATTATAAAAGTATGATTTAAGTCTTGATAATGATACTTAATCATATTCTTAACAATTATTAAAAAAACAAACTATTCATTTTTAAAAATAAATGCACAAGGTTATAAAGAAAACCACCCAAATTAAATACTAAGAAAGAAGCAATCCATGCGACAATTAACTGAAAGAAAATTGAAAACAAAGTTAATTTATTTCCATATTCCTTTTGCATCGTACCAATTGTTGATATACATGGAGTATATAGTAGTATAAAAACCAAAAATGCATATGCAGAAATATTAGTGAAATGAATTGGTAAAATCACCGATAAATCCCCTGCAAAAATTACTTGCATAGAAGCTAAAACTGATTCTTTAGCTAATAGTCCTGAAAGTAATGATACTGCAGATTGCCAATTACCAAAACCCAAAGGTTTAAAAACTGGTGCGAGAACATTGCCTATTGATGCTAATATACTATCATCAACTTGATTCACCATACCATGAAGATTAAAGTTAGATAAAAACCATACTACTACGCTCATTGCAAAAATAATAGTTGCAGCTTTTTGTAAAAAACCGCTAGCTTTATCTAATGTTTGTTTATATATAGATGATATTTTAGGCATCTTATACTCAGGAATTTCAATTATAAAAGGTTCTTCATCTTTTTTGAAATATGTATTTTTGAATAAGATACCAAGCAAAAATGCTACAAGGACTCCAAGTAAATATAGAGAAGATACCACTAATCCTCTATGAGATTCAAAGAATACAGCCGCAAATACAGTATAAACTGGAAGTCTAGCGTTACATGACATAAATGGAACTAGCAATGCTGTAAGTTTTCTATCTTTCTCACTTTCTAAAGTTCTAGCAGTCATAATTGCTGGAACTGTACATCCAAAACCTATTATCATAGGAATAAAAGCTTTGCCCGAAAGCCCCATCTTTCTCATCAATTTATCCATCATAAATGCTACTCTAGCCATATATCCGCTATCTTCCAAAATAGTTATACATATAAATAATACTAATATTATTGGAAGCAACACTATAATTCCTCCAACACCTGAAATAATACCATCTACAATTAGAGAACTAAACCAATCAGAAGAATTGGATAATAGTTGGTGAGCAGTCGGTATAATAGTATTATTTAAAAGGTCATCTAAGAAATCCGAAATCGGCTGTCCAACCCAAGAAAACGTCAACTGAAACATTAAAGCCATAATTAAAAGAAAAATAGGGTATGCTAGAACTGGATGTAGAACAAACTTATCAAGTTTCTCAGTAACACTTTCTTGCATATTTTCTTTTATTGTCACACACGATTCTAATACATTTTCTATAAATTTATACGCTTCTTTTTCAGATGAAAAATCAAACTTTCTATGATTCAATGGTTTAGTAAAGTTTCCTTCTTTAAGTCTTTCCTTAACTTTATCTACTCCTATATTTTTTCCTGCAATAATTGGAATTACTTCAACATCTAGTTCTTTAGACAACTTATTATAATCAATAACAATTCCTTTATTTTCACAAACATCAATCATGTTCAAGGCTAATATTATAGGTTTATTAAATTGTTTAAGTTGAGTTGTAAGATATAAATTTCTATTTAGATTAGATGCATCAACAATATTTAATATTAAATCGACATCACCTTCTTCTAAAAATTGCTTGGACACTTTTTCTTCATTTGAGAAAGTGTCCATTGCATATATTCCAGGCAAGTCAACAATTTTTATACTTTCAAAAAGAAAACCTTCTTTTTTGTCTACAGTTACACCTGGCCAATTACCAACATACTGATTAGATCCAGTGAGTAAATTATATAATGTAGTTTTTCCTACATTAGGATTACCAAGTAAAGCTACGTTTATCATTTATTTAAGTCTCCCCTATTTTGCTAATAATTAAAATATTTAAGCCCCAATTATTATATTTTTTTTAATAGTATATTCTTAGCATCTTTTTTTCTAATAGCTAAATCAAAACCTCTAAAGTTTATAATAATTGGATCACCAAGTGGTGCTGTTCTCCTAAGTTCAACCTCAGTTCCTTCGATGCATCCTAACGCAAATAACCTCTTAACTAATTTTGAATCTCCTTTAATAGATGAAATTATTCCTTTCTCTCCCGGATTTAAACTGCAAATACTCATAATAATGACACCTCCTAAATGAAATTATTTATCATATAATTAAGAATATCATTATTGTCTATAATAATCAATACGAAATTGGTATATTTGCTCATATTTTTAATATATTTAAGTTGCTTTTTTCTCATACAGCAATGCGAAATTAATTTGCATACAATTTAGCATAAATAATATTTTAGATTAAATAATCAATTGTATATATTTAGCAATTTATATTGCTATTCTATTACTTATGATGCTATAAATCAAATATGTAAGTATATTTATAAAAAATTGCTTAAAATTTATAATTATTTAATTTTCTATAATATAGATATATTTGAAAATTAATATTTATTTAAATACTTAAAAAAGGCGCCTTAATATTACAAATAGGCACCTTTCTTGAAATATTTTTACTATTCTTTGATCTCGCTAATTATATGCTTTGATTCACTATAAGAATTTGCTAATTGTTTAAGTGGCGAATCATAAGGATAAAATGAGTTTTAAAATATACTTCCAAATCGTTTTAAACTTCTATCTAGATCTTCATTATAGTCATTTGAATTTTTATTAAAACTATTTATTTTTACTACATCATTACTTGTTGATGAATGTATATATTTGCCATTGCCTAAGTACATAGCAACATGTCCCGGAAAAAATATTAGATCTCCTTTTTTTATTTGCTTAAATGTTATTTCTTTAATAGGAAAACCCTCTTTAATCTTTGCATCTCTATAAATTAGAATTCCATTCAACATATATGCCATAGAGCAGAGGCCCGAACAATCAATTCCAAGAGGAGTTTTCCCGCCCCACCTATACTGTGTTCCAATATAGGATACAGCCGATGATACTAAATTATTCCTAAGATCTTCTTCATCATTTATATCATAACCGCTCTTCAAACTGGATATGAAACTACTTCTTATCCAGCCCATACTAAGATTAGGTAATATAACTTTTGTAAACTTATTATCTTTGCTGCATTCAGAAGTTGAAATTAAATTAGCTCCTCTTGTCAGAGTTGCAATTGAAAACCCAGATGCTTGCGGTTTATTAAGAATATCTGCAAAAGAATTAATAACCATTGAATTTTTTTCCATTTCCCATTTTTTCGATAATTTATCATTTATTATTAAATAAATACCATTAATATATCCTTCGTAATTGTAGCGAGTTCTTACATAAAACCAATTATTAAATTCCTCCTTGAGTATTTCAACATTCATTCCAAATAGCACTTCATCTACGCTTTCTGAATTATTTTTTGGCTCACGTTTTAACATTCCTATAGTATTATTAACTATTGCATTTTTCATCAAATCACTCCAATGTATAATGTTTGATAATAAATTAAAGAATAACTATTTCGCTTCTTTCTCCATTTATCTTTACTCTTGCTCCTAATGGAATACTTATAGTAGGCGCACAATGTCCGCAAGCCAAATTATAAATTGTCGGAGTATTTTCTGGCTTTATCAATTCTTCAAATATCTCCATTAATGTTAAACTGTTATTCCCTTCTATTGGATCACAACCAGTCCATGAACCTAAAATAATGCCTGCAGCATCTTTAAATTTTCCACACTGTTTTAATTGAAGTAACATCCGATCTATTTTATATGGATATTCATCTACCTCTTCTAAGAACAGTATCTTTCCTTTTGTATCGAGTTCATATGGAGTTCCCATAGATGATGCAACTAAAGAAAGATTTCCCCCAACCAATTTCCCTATTGCTTTTCCATTTACTAAAGTTTTTATTTCTTGTCCATCTGGATTTTTTAGTATTCCTAATGGCTTATCACTAAATATATTTTTTATAAAATAATCCATTGTATAATCATCTACACCTTTATAAAATTCGGTTGATATCATTGGAGTATGAAAAGTTATAAATTTACATTTTTCATTAAATACAGTATGAAGAGCTGTAACATCACTATATCCTGCAAAAACCTTCGGATTTCTTTTTATCATATTGTAATCCAGCATGCTCAAAAGTCTTCCTGCTCCATATCCGCCCCTTATTGCAAAAATACCTTTTATAGTCTTATCATCAAACATTTTATTAATATCATTTGCTCTTATTTCATCACTTCCAGATAAATATCCGTGATAACACTTGCAACTTTTTCCTAAAACAACTTCAAGTCCTAGCTCCTCCATAGCTTTAATTGACGGTTCTATTCTATCTGGTTTTGTTGGACTAGAGGCTGCAATTAATCCTATTCTATCACCTTTCTTTAAAGGCCTTGGTCTTATCATATATATACCTCTCTTGATATTTTTTATATTCAAATTCAATAAAAAGACCATTGTATTTAATATAGTTTACTAAAAATTACATGAACTATATTTTGCAATACAATGATATTTCATAATCATTTGCCAAATCTATTTAATTATATGAATAACCAATATACTTTATAATATATACTTAAAATATTTGTAGACTCTAAGATGTTATATAAAACTTAGAAATATTATTATTGGAATTAACTTTTTAATAAAGCTAGTTATTGAAATCTGTTAAGCGTTTATTCAGAAATAATGTATATAGTTAAATTATACATTAGTATTTTAGTGATTTATGTTTAGATTAACGCTACTGTACATTAATATAGATTTACAATAATTATATCAATTTTATTGATAAATTTGCTTAACAATATTATAGTTGAAGTGATGTTGATTACTGAATAAGACTCTTCAGCCAGCGTAACAACTTTCTTAAAAAGGTAACAACTTTAATTTCTACAGACTGATAGATTATCTTTGAGTTCATATAATGCATAATCATTATAATTATAAACTTATTAATAAATGTTCTTTATAATTATTAATACAAGTTTATAGATAGTAGTTTATTTTTAAGGGGATTGTTCCATTGGACTTATGTTAATTATAAGTTCATGGTTTCATCAATATGGTTTATAGTAAGCTTCAACTCTTATTCATTTGAATAATACTAAAATATATTCAGAAAATACATAATGAAATTAAATAAAAAATAAGATTTCTCATCTTTACTAAATTAATTAGCATAGATGAGAAAATTTACAGGAGGAAACTTATGGATAATATAGTTCAAAAATTCAAAAATACTTTCTATACAAAAGAATTTGTTACTTTTTTAATAATAGGGGTTATAAATACATTTAACGGAACTGTTTTTTCTTATATATATTCAAGCTTTTTAAATGAAAATATAGCATTTATAGTTGGCTATATTTCAGGTTTAATTATATCCTTTTTATTGAACAGTCTTATAACTTTTAAAGAAAAACTGCAATTGAATAAATTTATAAAATTTGCAATATCATATATCCCAAATTTTATTATCCAAAATATAGTTGTAATAATAGTTTTTAATTTGATGGGGTTAAACAAAATTATTGCTTATTTATTAGCCGCAATCATAGGCCTTCCAATCACATTTATATTAATGAAGTTTTTTGCATTTAGGAAAAAATTTGATTGAGTATTTCTCCAAAAATTACATTGGTAAAATCAATGAAAGAAATTAGACTTCTGATTTTAAACCTGTATAATCAATATCAGGCATACAAAATAAGTGATAAGTATGTATGCCTTAAGTCATCTTTTAAGAAATTGGAGGTACTTAATGAATAAGATAAAAAAATACTATATTATTATTCCTATAATAACAGCTATCCTGTCTCTTATAGTAATGGTAGTAACATCAATAAATTCAAAGGTAGTTAATAAAGGTTATTCTTATTTTACTGAAGATCTTAATTCTAATAAAATATCAACTGTAATAGTTGATACTTCTCCTAAAATGACTGTAATACTAAATAGTGGTGATAAATACTCTACGGATAATCCGCATACTGATACTTTAAAAGAAAAACTATTACTAAATGGAATAGAAGTTAAGGATGAGACCACTCCCCCTATTTCAAAAACTATTCCTTCTGGAATTTTAGGATTATCACTTTTTGCAATAGTTGCGATGCTTGTATATAAATCAAAAGGTGGAGTTTCTTCTGTAACATCGATGGAAATGCAAGATTTTAGCAAAGATAAGAAAGCAGCCCTAAACTTTGATGCTGTAGCCGGAAATGAAGAAGCTAAAGAAAGTTTAATGGATGTTGTAGATTTTCTTAAGAATCCTGAAAAGTATCAAAAGTATGGTGCTAGAATGCCAAAGGGTGTTATTCTCTATGGTGATCCAGGTACAGGTAAGACATTACTTGCAAAAGCAGTTGCAGGTGAAGCGGGAGTTCCATTTTATGCACTCAGTGGTTCTGATTTTGTCCAAGTATATGTTGGAGTTGGTGCTGCAAGAGTCAGAAATTTATTCAAGAAAGCAAAATCTCAAGGAAAAGCTGTAATATTTATTGACGAGATCGATGCTATAGGTAAAGCAAGAGGTAATGGAAAAAATGGTTCTAGTAACGATGAAAAAGATCAAACATTAAATGCGCTTTTAACTGAAATGTCTGGATTTGGACAAGAAGAAGGAATTGTAGTAATTGCAGCTACAAATAGACTTGATATGTTGGACAAAGCTCTTCTTAGACCAGGAAGGTTTGATAGACATATAGAAGTTGCATTACCAGATGTTAATGCAAGAGAAAAAATCTTATCTCTTCATTTAAAGAACAAACCACATGAAAATATTGATATTAAAGATATAGCTAAAAAAACAGTATATTTTTCTGGTGCAAAGCTAGAAAGTTTAGTTAATGAAAGTGCTATATTAGCAGCCAAAGACAACAGCGATTATATAACTTATGATCATATAGAAAACGCATATTCTATAACTTTAGCTGGCCATGAAAAAAAAGAAAGAAGTTATCTTAAAGAAGAAGACAAACTTCTTACTGCGTATCATGAGGCAGGGCATGGATTAGTTAATATGCTATTGCTTCCACAGGATAAAGTTTCTAAAATAACAATTATACCGACAACAAAAGGTGCTGGAGGTTATACATTATCTATTCCTGAAGATACCAGTTACCATAGAATAGATTATTTGAAAAATAAAATTAAAGTTTCACTAGGTGGTAGAGCTGCAGAAGAAATAATTTTTGGTAAAGATAAAATTTCTACTGGAGCGCATGGAGATATATCTCAAACTACTGATATTGCTTTAAAAATGGTTACTGAGTATGGTATGGGAGAAACCTTAGGGCTTATAAATCTATCAAGTGTAGGTCCTTTATATAGTAGTTATGGAAATCCTGTTATTGAAGAATGTAAGAATATTGTTAACGATCTATACGATGAAACACTGAAACTTTTAAGTAAAAATAGAGCTTCTCTTGATAAGATTGCTATAGAATTATTAGAAAAAGAAACTTTACACGAAGATGAATTGAATAAATTAGTTTGACATGCTATTAAAACTAATTTATAATATTTTTGATTAATTATAGTAATCGTGTGACGAATTTGGGAGATGCTACAAGCAATGTAGAGCCGAAGGTGAAATCGCAACAAACTCTCAGGCAAAGGGACCGAATTCTGACGAAACTCTGGAAAGTCTTATGACACCCAAGAAGCAATCTTTTTAGTTAACTATTAAAAGAGAATCTTTCAGGTAAAATAACAGAGGCGAATTGTTTATGCAATTCGTCTATTTTTATGCATAAAATTTAATTGAAAGAGGTGTTTGATTTATGAATGATATTAATATATTGGAGTATCTAGGCATATTTGCATTTGCAGCATCTGGGGCTCATGTTGCAATTGAGGAAAAATTCGACTTATTCGGTATATATATTCTCGCTACCGTCACAGCTATGGGAGGAGGAGTTCTTCGTGATATTGTAACGAATGTTGGAATTCCATTATTTTTTGAAAACTATACAACTATTCCTTTTATTATTTTAGGTGCAACAATTCCTGTTATACTTCGCGGAAAACTAAAATATAATAATATGTTTGTGACAATAGATGCAATAGGACTCTCAGCTTTTTCTGTCTCTTCTGGAATTAAAGCTCTTGAAAGTGACTATAATTTAATGCTATTTCTATTTGCTACAAGCATTACTGGAGTTGGTGGTGGCGTACTTAGAGATATAATTACTAATAGAAAGCCTGAAATTTTCAAAACTGATGTTTACTGCATTGCATGTATTCTTGGTTCACTTTTACTGTGGTTTCTATATCCGCTTTTAGGAACTCATGTATCTCAGCATATATCATTAATCGTTATTTTTTTAATTAGAATGATTTGTTATATGAAAAAAATAAATCTTCCTGTAATTCATAAGAATTAATTATAGAAAATCATTATCCTAGAGTAAATTAGCATAAAAAATACTTTACTCTAGGACAAGCCTATTTTTAGACGTACATATTTTTATATACAAAAGGAAAAGATATCATTAGATTTAGAATCCCTATAAATATTTATAAGTATATACATTAGAAAGGGGTTGATTTTAATGATTAACAAAAGCAGTAAAATTGGCGTAATATTAGCAATATTATTTGAAATATTAATTATTATTACAGCTATTAAGACCGCCTCATCAAATCCGTGGAGTTATATACTTTTTTTACTCTGGGATGCTATAAGCATATTTATTCCTTTTATTGTTCTTAAAGTTGCTAACTCTAACAAAATAACCCTTCCATCTAGTTTTTTATCAGCATCAATAATATTTATATTTGCTACTTTATATCTAGGAGAAACTCTAAAGTTCTATAGTATGTTCTGGTGGTGGGATTTATTTCTTCATGGTACATTTGGTGTATATGGGGTTATAATCGGAGTACATCTTTTACAGGGAATTATAGAAAAAACTAAAAATACAACCAAGAAAAAATTTTCTAAATTCACCTTAGTATTTGCCTTTTGTTTTACAATTGCAATAGGCACCATATGGGAAATATATGAGTTCTTAGCAGATTATTTTTTTAAAACTGATATGACAAATGGAAGTCTTGAAGATACTGCAACCGATCTTATGATAAAGATTACATGTGCCTTTATTACATGCTTAATATATTATTTTTCTAAGTTAAAAAAGGCAAATAATGTTTAACAACCAAATAAGTTCATTAAACATTATTTCCCCAACTACAAAAAGTATTATTAATTATTATTAAGTCAATCATTCTTAAATATAGGGTGCCTAAAAATCACCCTATATTTTCTTTTGGTTCTGAAAAATAATATCCCTGAGAGTAATCTACATTTAAAGCTTTTATCTTATTGTATATTTCCTCCTCAGATACAAATTCCGCAATAGTCTCTATTCCTAGCTCTTTTGCAAATAATACTATAGTTTTTGTAACAATTTCTGCTGACTTATCTTTATGAACATTTTTAATAATCGAACCATCAATCTTTATATAATCCACGTTTAATTTCATAAGATAATTGAAATTTGAATAACCAGTTCCAAAATCATCAATCGCAATTTTAGATCCATATTTTTTTATTTCTTTTATAAATTCAGTAACTTCATTAAAATTTTCTATACCTTCTGATTCAACTATTTCAAATACAATCTTCTCAGGGTTTCGTACCTTCTTTAATTTTTTTATGATTAGGGCTCTAATTTCGCTGTTCATTATATCCTGAAGAAGAAGATTTATAGATATTTCATAATTAGTTTTATTTAAAACTTCAAAAGTTTTTTCTAACATTATTATCGTTAGTTCTTTATATAATCCAGCTTTTTTTGCTATATCCAAGAAAAAATATGGAGATATAACTTTTCCGTTTTCATCAATCATACGAATTAAAGCTTCGCATTTCTCGATTGTTTTTAAACTATTATTAACTATTGGTTGAAAAAATGGAACTATTCTATTTTCAGCTATAGCATCTTTAATTTTTTTAGTCCATATTATATTTTCCTTGATTCCCTCATATATGTTAAGATCTTCCCTATATATTTGAAATAATTCTTTATTTTTCTTTGCATAATTTAAAGCCATTTCTGCTTTCTCGAATAATAATTCTTCTTCTAATGCAACTCCCATTACAATTGTCAAAAAAATTTTACCTTCTTCGTAAACAAAACATTGATTATTTATTTCATTTTGTAAAAATTGTATTCTTGCAATGAAATCTTCTTTTGATATATCACTACTTGCTATAGCAAATATATCTGAATTTACTCTATATGAATTTAATTTATTCTCCTTGCAATACCAGCTAATTAACTTAGAAATATCTTTCAACACCTTATCTCCTATTGTATTTCCATAAAAATCATTTATATCATTAAAAGACCTTATATCAACAATTGTGAGTTTAGTGTATTTTTCTATACACAAATCATTAATTAGTTTATTTCTATTTTCTAACCCCGTCAATTTGTCAGTATAATATTGTTTTTCTAACTCATCTGTTTTTTCTTTTATTTTTTCCTCTAATTTTATATTTAATTGATTTAATTCTTCCCCAGTATTCTTTATAAGATTATATAATGCTGAATCCTCCTCATTGAAATAAGAATATTCATCGTCAATTTCTGATATAATTTTAATTCTTGCATTGACATCTTCTGAAAGTGCTAATACAGTCATCGTTTCTGTGTAAAACATATTTTTATCATCGACATTGTTAAATTCACCAAAAGTATAAAAACCACCTACAGATAAATCTTTAAACGGTATTATTTCCTTTGCATTTACTTTCTTAAATATATTTTTTCTTGAATCACATGAATATATTAATAAACTCTCACATGGGCACCTTGTAATCTCACTATACATTTCCTTTGCACTTTGCAAAATTTCTCTTAAGTCACCAAAACCAATCCTTATTTTTTCACCAATATCCAGCTTTGTAGATATAAGTGCTTCTTCTGCATTTATGAATTTTAATATGTGAGTACTAAAATATCTGTTATTTCTTTTTACCATTAATGGAAACTTATTTCCCATACGTAGAATTTGATCATTATTGTTAGTACCTAAATACTTGTTATAAAATTCTTTTACTGATATAGTTCCTATCTTTTTTACTATGTTATCTTCTACCAATGTTATCTCGTGTTCTTTCCCTATAGGTATGCAATTAAAACTACTTCTGTTATTTACATTTAGAAATTCACCTTTTAAAGCAACTGCAGCTACTGCATTTTTTTCTACTCCCTCTTCTGTAAAAACATATGTTTCATACGCTGGATCGCTCTTTCCAGCAATTCCACCAGCTACCAGAACATGATCATTTATAGAATTTATCCCATTTAAAAGTTCCTCGCCCATAATGCTTGAATCGCCAAAAGATATTATTACCTTCGTATCCGTACTAATTAGAAGACTAGCTATTTTCACACCTTTACTAAAATCACATATATTATCCTTAACTAAAATGGATTTAATTATGGTTTTCTCAAAAACACTTATGGAGATTATGCACTCCCGTTCAAATATATCTCCATTTAGTATTTCACCTGACGACGTAGCTCCGACTATTTTGCATTGAGGAATTAATAATTTTAAATTTCTTATTACTTCATTTATAAACTCTTTATTGCATATCCCAGAAAACACTTGTACTAATATATTATTATATTTCATTATGTCATTGCTATTTACGTATAATTGTAAAGTTTTAAAGTCCCTATATTTAACATTATAGGTTTTCATAATTCACCTCAATAATCTGATATTAGATTTTTATACACATATATTCAATTATACCATTTAACGAGGTCTTATTCATTATTTTTCTACATAATTTAGCAGAATTTTCGTTTTAAATCATTAAAGTTAATACAACAATATTACATTTATTTATAATATTAAATAATTTGAGAAAGTTAGTCTTATTCTGATTATATTATTAGTATACTATGTACTATTAAATATTACATTATGCTTCCATTAACATATCTTTATAATATACAAAATTTATTATAAAACAAAAAGATATAAGCGAACATTCCACCTATATCTTAATTAAATTAATACATACCAAATTCACTTATCTTCATCGCTGCAGAATATGCCTTGTAGTTTAAATCATGAATATTCTCTAACGAAATTGGTCGATGAGCTTTTTCTAGAAGATAATCAAATAACTTAATAAATTGAGTTGCTTCATCTATAAAACAAGTTTCTTCTGGAGACAATGCATTTAAAATAAATCGTGAATGATCGCCTAATATTTGTAGCCAAAAGCGATGTTCAAAAATTGACATTTCTCTAATCTTACTAGATGACAAAATAATCCTCCAAAATAATTTTTCTTTAAATAACTTATGCAACTACATGAAGTATAATACATCGATAGAATTTTTGAAAAAGATTATTACTTACTTTATAACTCAACAAAATCGAAAGTAATGCATACTAATTTCTATATAAATCCACCACCATCTATTTAATTTATTATTGAGTTATATTGAATTTTCTTACCCCTTACTTATTAATTAATGTTCAATTGATTTTTTAAAACAAGAAAAAGGCACTAAATTTATTTCTAATAAACTTACTGTCATAATTATGAAATCATTATTACAATTTTTTATAAAAATTCCTAAGGGTTTCATCCAATTGAATATTAACAATATTACATATAATTTTATAAATATTTAAATTGAAAGATGTAACTTCCCTTAGGATATTTGTGTAAATAAAATCACCGATATTAAAGTAATTTTAAATTTATACTTATTCTTATTCTAATAGATATATAGTAGTAGTTTTTCTACCAAATTGTTTAGCCTCTTCATATGACGGGACCCAAACATCTATTACATAAGTGCCATCTTTTTTTACCTTAATTGCTCCACCTCTATCTTCAACATCAAACATGCCATCAGGCTTATAACTTTCCAACTCCGGAATATACATCTTGCTTCCAAGCGGTATATTAGATGGGGCCGCAATAACACCTATTCTTGTTGTTGTCTGCATTGCTGTTTGTGACTTCCATTTCCCCGAACATCTAGGATCATCACTATATGCAGTTAATTCTGCTTTAATAGGTCTACCTATTTGCTTTTGCTCTTTTACCGATGATGCATTTACTGAATCAGATGAACCTTCATCTGATTTCTTTACTGATTCTGCATATTTCTCAATATCGGCACTTTCTTTTTGGAAATTAGAATCTTCTTTATAGCTACCTGTAACAATTCTATTTATTTGAATATTTTTAGTTTGCGGATCTAAAAAGTTTGTTTCAAATCCTAACAAACATACTCCTAGAAATATACAAATTTTTATAACATTTATTTTTAATTTAATCAAATTACCACTCCTTGTGTTTTATTTGTGACCTAATAATAATATAGGTTACTTTCCCCACCGATATGGTATTGCCCTATTATAGGATAAGAATGTATTAAACACAAAAGTAATTTTTGTTACATATAGATATAATTTTCATAATTGCATATGAAAAGGTTATATATGCCGTATTCTCGCATATTTCTTGGTAATATAGGCAGTAAATAATATTTGAAAAATTTTAATTTTAGTACTCTTTAAGTGCATTAAATAAATCATATGATTTTTTAGATTAATATAAATAATACTAAAATAGACTTGCATTTTAATAAATAAAATGCAAGTCTATTTTAGTAGATAAATCGCTCTATTCCTAAAGCTACTCCATCATTTTGTACTGTATCAGTTACTTTCTTAGCGTGTTCCTTAACGTAATCCTCGGCATTACCCATAGCAATTCCGCATCCTACTGTAGATAACATTTCTATATCATTCTTACCATCTCCAAAGGCATAGCTATTTTCTATTGGAATATCTAAAAAGTCCAATACTCTTAATATTCCAGTTGCCTTTGTATTCGATTTTGAATATAGTTCAAAAGATTTTTCTTCGACATTATGAATATAATCATAATCCTCATTCGCTAAATTCAAGCAATAATCCATTCCATTTTTATCATTATATAGCATCTCAATTTTGTATGTTTCTACTTTTTCTAGATCATATTCAGATTGGAAATATTTTTTAGATATACCAAAAGAATCATAGAAAGAGTGTAATTTTTTATATTCATCTTTAATGTATGAATATGTTTCTCCTTGTAAAATGTATTGAATATTACGCTGCTCAAAATTATACACTAATTCTTTTATAGAATCCCCTTTAAGGCATTCTTTATATATACATTTTTCCTTAACTTTCACATATGCTCCATTAGTAAGAACAAATCCATCAAATCCAAAGTTATATAAAGATTCATTTAAAAAGGCATATGGTCTGCCTGTTGCAATAAATACACAATCTCCATTTGCTTGAAGTGAGCGAATTGTTTTTTTTACCCTAGGCCTAATATCTGTTATTCCATTTAAACAGTCCATTAAAGTTCCATCTATGTCAAAAAAAACTGCTTTTTTCATGATTACATCTCCCCCATAGTAATTCATTCTCATTCACTATACTTTATTATCATTTAATATCATTTTATTTTATTTATTTATCATTGTCAATTCATTTGATTATGTTTCAATAACATAATTGTTAAAATAGTAGTAAATGAGAATTAACTATAGCGACATCTATATATCTAATGCGTTCTTTATATGATTAAAACCTAATCTACTTATTGTCGTTCCTAATCTTTCACCTTTGTTAGCATTATTTTTATAATACTCAATAACCATTTCTGTAACAGCTTCCAATTCATCAGGTTGGTAAAGTCTTTCAAGGCGATTTCCTATTCTTAAATTCCTTCCGAACTTACCACCTAAATATACTGCAATTCCTTCCTTTTCTAACTTCATAGCTTTAAAAGGACATGCTTTTACACATTGCCCACAAGAAATGCATTTATCATAATCTATTACTGCTTTTTTATGTACCATTGATATCGCGTCAACTTTACAAGTACGTTCGCAAATCTTACATCCTTTGCACATATCTGCCTCAACCTTTGGTTCATTTTGAGCTAAAAAACCCAAATCACTGATTGGAGCTTTTACACAATTATTAGGACATGCTGCTACTCCAATTTTAAATTTACCTGGAAGATCTATTCCTAAAAACTTTCTATCGAGATTTTTAGCTATTTCTTGTGAATCTAATAATCCGAACCTACAAAGTGCTCCTTTGCAAGCAGCTACAGCTACAACCCTTGTACCAGTACCTCCGGTCTTGATTCCTGCGTTTAATATCCTTTTCTTAACCTCTGGAATCAAATCTTCTCTAATCCAAGGTATTTCAACACATTGCCGTGTTGTAAATCCTATGTATCCATTTCCATATAATTCAGATATTTCTGCTAGACAAACCATTTCATTAGAACTTAAATTTCCTGCATCTGTCAATATTCTAAGTGAAAAATATTCTTTATCTTGTTGCTGCATGAAACCTTCTAATTTTAATGATTCAAGCTCATTTTTAGTCATTGTATTTTATCTATCCTTTCTGCTCAAGCGGTCTATGTGCTAATCTTAGCTAAAAGTAATAATTCATATTATGAAACTTTTGAGCGCAATAAAAAACCTACAGTTATACCTGTAAGTAACTGCATATAGCTTATATTTAGATCTATAGCTAAAGCCGCTTAAAATTTTATATTACTAAATTACAGTATCACGATTTATTATATAAAACTGTGATTGATATCACGTTTATGCAATTACTCATATAATCTCTTTATAAAATCATATTTTTATTTTATAAGTCCTTCTTTAAATATACTTAATTAAATTTTCATATTACTTGTCAAAGTTAATCATTATAGCGAATAGGACAACTCTATATATTGTATGAATACTTTTTTATAAATACAACATATTGTATTTTATCATGAAATGATTTAAAATAATGTTATTATAAAACTTGAAGATATTATAATTCAAAAGAATATAAGGATTAGAAAGAAATTATTAGCTTATTAAGTAAAACTGGAGGAATATATATGAGCGAACTATTATCAGAATCATTTTTAAACAAATACAGAGAAATTAGGAATACGCCTTTAAGCAATATCGGTGAATTTGTTTATTTACGAACTTATTCTAGATATTTAAACAATAAAAAACGAAGGGAAACTTGGTTTGAAACAGTTCTTAGAACAACAGAATATAATATTGAACTTGGCATAGAATTTAAAAAGAAACAGGGATTAAGCATAAATTTACAAGATGAAGTAAAAGAAGCCGAACTGTTATTTGATAATTTATTCAATTTAAGGACCTTTACATCAGGTAGAACTCTTTATATGGGGGGAACTGATATAGTAAAAGAATATCCACTTTCAAATTATAACTGTGCATTTACAATGGTTGAAAAATTCCATGATTTTGTAGACATATTTTATCTTCTCATGATTGGTTCAGGTGTCGGTGTTAGAATAGATAAATCTCTAATATCAAAAATGCCTAATATAAGGAGAATATATCTAGACAGCGAATATAATGAAGATATTCATAAGTTCATGCCAAAAGAATATATGGAAAACACCAAACTTATTTTAGACGATGGAGATCCATCAGTCGCTAAGATTAAAATTGGTGACAGCAAAGAAGGCTGGTGTAATGCCCTAGAAACTTACTTTAATTTGATTACAAGTCCTGAATATATTAATATTAAGAAAATTACATTTGATTACAGTTATGTAAGACCTGAGGGTGAAAGATTAAAAAGGTTTGGTGGCAGAGCATCTGGTCATAAATCATTAAAAAGAATGTTTGAAAAAATAAATAAGGTTTGCAGTAATCTTGTTAATGGAAGCTTAAGGTCCATAGATGTGCTTGATATAGCTACTATAATAAGTGAAAATGTAGTTTCTGGTGGAGTTAGGCATAGTGCAATGATGATAATTTGCGATGAAAATGATGAAGATGTTATAAATGCAAAAAGTAAACTATATACAATAGTCAATGGAAATTGGATTGAAAATTCAGAAGTATCTCATAGGAAAATGAGTAATAATTCTGTTTTATATAAAGAAAAACCATCGCTTAATAAAATAAAGAAAATTTTAGAATCCATAAAAATAAATGGTGAACCTGGTTTTATTAATGGAAGTGAAGCTATGAGAAGAAAACGTACATTTAAAGGTTGTAACCCATGTGGAGAAATTTTGCTTAATTCACATCAATGCTGCAACCTATCAACTAACAATTTAGCCTCATTCGTAAATGAAGATAATAATCTAGATATTGATAAATTAGAAAAAATAATAAAACTATCTACTAGAGTAGCCATTAGAATGACCCTAGTAGACGTAGAACTTCCAGATTGGAATAAAATCATGCAAAATGATAGAATCGTTGGAATATCATTAACTGGAATGATGGATATGGTAAATAGAACAAACATGACTTATAAAAATTTAGGTTTATTGCTAAAGCGTTTACGAGATGTAGTTAGATGCGAAGGTATTAAATACTGCTCAGAACTTGGAATTTCCATTCCTGAGCTTATGACCACAATTAAGCCTGAAGGATCTCTATCCACACTTCCATGTGTAAGTTCAGGAATACATTATTCACATTCTAATTATTATATTAGAAGAGTTAGAATCTCTACATCTGATCCTCTATATAAAATGATAGAAAAGCTAAAATGCTATCCAATTTATAATGAAAATGGTCAAAGTGATGAAAATTGCACAACAAAAGTTATAGAATTTCCAATCAAAGCTCCTTACGGAAAAACAAAATATGATGTTGGAGCTATAGAACAACTTGAACTTTATAAATTATCAATGATAAATTGGACTGATCACAATACTTCAATTACCGTACATGTAAGAGAAAATGAGTGGGATGATGTTGCCAATTGGCTCTATGAGAATTTTGACTATGTGGTTGGTATAACTTTCCTTCCTCTAACAGACGAAACTTACCCTCTTTTACCTTATGAATCTACAACAAAGGAAGATTATGAGGAACGTATAAAAAATGTTAAACCTATAGATTATGAATTATTAGCTGAACTTGATGATGATGACGAACATGAAATAATTGATAAAGAGTGCGCAAATGGAGTTTGTCCAGTAAGATAATATAATATTTTATATTCTTATATTAAAAGAAACTACTAAGTATTGAAAGAAGCCAGTGCTGTAAAAACACTGGCTTCTTTCAATTATAAACACAAACTTTTATTTTATAGATAACTGCCTTTTTAGGTGTCAATATATTATAGGGTTCTATAATGAGAGCCAGACTTATATGTATATCAGCGAAAATTGAATACATATTTACTCCATATATATGTTGCAATTAAGTGTCTGGATCTCCATACTTTTAAATATAGATAATATATGTAATTAATTAATTGATTTATATATTTGATATAATAGTATAATAAATTAATTAATGGAGTAAATAAAATTATGAAAGCAAAAATACTTTTTTTAGCACCCTACTTTGGCTTAAAAGAAATCGCAATGTCAGTTTCATCTGAATATAAGGATTTCCAAATTGATGTATATCAAGGGAATTATGAACAAGGACCAAAAATTCTGAAACAAGTAAATATAAACCAAAAATATGATGTAATTATAACAAGGGGTGGTACTGCTGAAGTTTGCAGAAAAATTACTCAAACTCCTATTGTTGAAATTCATATTAATGCCTTTGATATACTTAGAATTTTAAAATTATCTGAAGGATATAAAGGGAAAAAAATATTCTTATCTTATCCAAATATATTTAAATCATTTAAACAGTTAAGCGAACTTTTAGGTTATTCAATCGAATCAAAGTGTTATTTTGAACATAAAGATATTAGAGACTTAATTAAAGAACTAAAACAAGAAAACTATGAACTCGTTATTGGTGATAATATGGTATATGAAACAGCGCAAGAGTTTGGAATTAATAGTATACTTATTACAAGTGGAATTGAAGCTGTAAAAAGCGCTATTGATGAAGCAGTACGCTTATGCAACGCTCTTTCTAATAATAAAGATTTAAAATCTAAAGCAGTTGACTATACATATTATAAAAAAAGAGAAAAAAGCAATATTGATGATTTTATAAAAATATTAAATCCAGATGAAATATCACCAAGCTTTGTACATACAGTATTTCCTCAAACAATTCTTTCTCAAATATCATATCTAAGTAACACACCACTTCCAACAATTATTACTGGCCAAGATGGAATGTGTAAAAATGATATCGGATATTTATGCACTTACTATGGTCCTCAAAAAAGAAAAAGCTTAATATGTATAAGCTGTCACTCTATTCCTGAATATTACAACTACGACTTTCTATATAAAATAATAATTGATAATTTTAAAAACGAAGGCGGCACATTATTTCTGGAGGATATCGATACGTTATATACAGAAGGGCAAAAAAAGATAGCTAATATTTTAAAAAAATTATCTAGAAACAATACTATTAAAATAATTACATCTTGCGAATTCCCTGTTGAATTCTGTGTTAGTAACGGAAGTTTAATTAGACAGCTCCGTTCAATAATTGATGAAGTTAGAATCGAATTAAATCCTTTAAAAAATTACAGTAATGAAATCAGCAATATGGTAAGTATGTATCTTTCAAAACTAGATTTAAGATGTGCAAGTCAGGTTGTAGGTATAAAAGAAGGTGGTATAAAATTACTATCTGAATACACTTGGCCTGAAAATATACGACAATTTATGAGAGTTGTAAACCAATTAGCACTTAAATGTAATGGCTCTTATATTAATGTTGATGAAGTAAAAACAGCCTTAAAAGTAGAATTTGAAAATCACAAAAATGCTTCTCTAATCCCTATTAATTTAAATGGAAGCTTAAAAGAAATAGAAACTCGTATTATAAAGCATGTAATGGAGGAAGAAGGAATGAATCAGGTCAAAGTTGAGAAAAGATTGAAAATTAGTCATAGTACATTATGGAGAAAGTTAAAATGATTTCAAAATGAAACATTTTCTCTAATTAGTTTGTTGAAGACGTAATCTAACCTTTAGTATAATAACCTAATGAAGAAATATTAAGGAAGTGAAAATTATGACTAAAGATATGACTAAAGGGAATATACATAAGCATCTTATAAGCTTTTCTATTCCATTAATACTCGGAAATCTGCTCCAACTTACTTATAATGCCGTAGATTCGATCATAGTAGGAAGATTTTCTGGTACAGATGCTTTGGCAGCTGTTGGAACGGCTAATCCTGTAATGAATATTGTAATTTTAGGAATAACAGGTATATGTATTGGAGCATCAGTTCTTATGAGTGAATTTTTTGGAGCTGGGAAATATGAAGAATTAAAAAAAGAGATTTCGACAACTTTAATATTCGGATGTTTTTTTTCTCTAATAATTGTAATATTAGGCTTAATCCTCTCTAAGAATATATTAATCCTCCTTGGAGTTCCAAATGAAATTCTCGAATCTGCAACACTCTATCTAAGAATAATATTTGCCGCAATGCCTTTTACATATCTATATAATGCAGTATCTGCAGCAATGAGAAGTGTTGGGGATTCAAAAACACCAATAAGATTTTTAGCTATAGCATCTATTTTAAATGGATGTCTTGACTTTATTTTTATAGGAGGCTTTAATATGGGAGTACTTGGAGCTGGACTAGCCACAACTATCGCTGAAGCTTGCTCCGCTCTATTTTGTATAATTTACATATATAAAAAAGTACCATTGTTAAGACTATCTAAAAAGGATATAAAATTAGATAAAACGCTTTTAAAACAAACTCTCCAGCATGGATCAATAACAGCTTTGCAGCAATCTTGTCAGCCAATCGGCAAATTGTTAATTCAAGGTGCTATCAATCCATTAGGGGTAGCTACAATAGCAGCATTTAATGCTGTAAACAGAGTTGATGATTTTGCTTTCACTCCACAACAAAGTATATCTCATGGAATGATGACTTTTGTTGCTCAAAATCGTGGTGCAAATAATAAAAATCGTATTAAAGCTGGATTTAGAGTTGGCTTATTCATAGAGTTTTGCTATTGGATAATAATCTGCTTGGTTGTATTAATTTTTAAGACACCCATAATGAAATTATTTGTCTCTTCTAATGATAATAACATGGTTGACTTAGGTGTGAGTTACTTAGGACTTATGGCATTTTTTTATTTATTTCCTGCATTTACAAATGGTATTCAAGGTTTCTTCAGAGGCATGGGAAACATGAAAATTACATTAATCTCTACACTTATCCAAATATCCTTTAGAGTAATATTCGTTTTTATATTAGTTTCTCATGTAGGGATGATAAGTATGGCCTATGCAAGCCTCATAGGATGGATATTCATGTTAGCTTATGAAGTTCCATATTACTTCATATTTAAAAGGAAGAATCATTTATTAAAAGATTACGACAAAGCTGAGAAGAAATTTCAAGTTTAAAGCTAAAATTTCACCTTAAAAAATCAATTAAAAGAAGGCATTAAAATAGTCTTAGAGATCATTTTAGTGCCTTCTTTTAATTAACTTATATATGAAGTCAAAAGTTATAATTTATATAATCCTATTTGACTTCAAAATTTTTATTTGCTTTTACTATATATCCATTGTCATCTATTTCTGAATATGTTAATACATTTACACATGCAATTGAAACAATACCCTGAGTTTTATCTTTTTCATTTATTAAAGTATAATAGTTATACCCAGTGTTCTTAATCTTATCATTATAAAAATTTATCAAAGCTTCATCTGTTATTTTATCAGGATTATATGTAACTTCTCCTCTTTTTCCTATTTCTTCTCCTGAATTATTTAGAACTGATATCTCTTTTATTTCTTTTATATGTATTCCTGCATACTTATTACTATTAATATATTCATTTTTCACCTTCTCTGGAATGCCGCTATATCCAATTATTGAAAATAATACGAAACCAAATATTAATCTACTAACTATTTTTTTCATTTATAATTCCCCCTATATCCTAATAAGATAATTGTATATTGTTTGATGTTTTTGTCAATTATTACTTAGTAGAAATATTGATTACTTATGTTATATAAATAAATATCTATAAAAAAACAAACTATATTATGTATCTATATATACTTTTAAGATTGTTAAATAATTATTTTTTATTATGATAATTTATACATATTCTTCAAATTGAACTTATAATTAGCTAGTTTTTTAACAATATAAAATAAAATTCAGAAAATTCACAACAACCACTTGAATAATTAGTAACATATTGTTATAATACTTAATAAGATAGTAATATAAATATCTATATTTTTTTAAATCTTATTGTTAAATAATTAACGTTAATTATTTAACTTCTTCTACTTCTATGTTAGTAGAAATCATAGTAAAAAATTAAAATCTATAAATATAAGGGGGATAAATACTATGATAGTAAAAAAACCAATTCAATATGCAGTTATAATCGATAGACAAGGAGATTGTGGAGTTTTTGACACCATGGAGGATGCCATTAAATTAGCTCATGTTGCTTGTGAAAAATATAAGCAATACAGTGAACAAAAAAAGAATGAAATAGTAGATTCAGTAATTAAAGAATTAGAATTGCACTTAGAAGAAGTTAGCTTAATGACTTGTAAAGAGAATGGTGCTAGCTCCTACAGTAATATTCTTTACAATAATACTAATGCATTAGATAAATGTTTAAATGATAACTATCTTGAATCTAGGTTCTCTATAATTAACGGTGATAATTCTTATACTGTAAATGGCGTTATTGTTGAAGCATCTAATCCTATCGAAACAATAATTAGAAACAGCATTCTAATGCTTAAAGCTGGACATGCAGTTGTATTTTCATCAAATGAAGATGTAAAAGAAGTATTTTCTTATACTATTAAACTTATAAATAGAGCTATAGAGGCAGTAGGTGGCCCAAGAAATCTTGTAGTAACAGTAAAAAAACCTAGCGTTGAAAGCACTGATATCTTGATTTCACACGAAAGAATAACTCTTATTTCTGCAATAGATAATCAAGATACTAGAAAAATAGCTCTTTAGTTAGATGGTATTTAAATTGTTGAAAGGCATACACTTAAATAAATTTAATTCGATCTATAGCTTTGAGTGACTATATGATGGTATATATTCCAAACCACATTCATTTAAATATTTATCACATCCATTGTATTTTCACTCATTTTGTTTAATTAAAGCACCCCCAATTGGGGCTTTTTTATTTTTCTTAATTTATCATCTAATATATCAAAACTGCACCAATATGCAGAGATACCTGATCAATCGTTAATATTTTGCTTAAGTTAAGCACTATGTTTTTAGACTATTTATAATTGAAAATACAGCAATTAAATTATTAACATATAAAAAATAACCACTAACTTATAATAAATTAATGGTTATTTTAATAATATAGACTATTATTTTTTACTAATTAACTATTTTTCATTATTTACCTATAAAAGTTTTTATTCCAACCAAAATAATAAATATTCCAAAAGCTTTTTTCATTATACTTGCTGGAAGAATATTAGCAAGCTGGCCTCCAAATTTTGCACTAATTAGCATAGTAACACAAATAATTATACCAGCAGTTATATTTGTATTACCTTTCTTATAATATTCCATGAATGCAAGTAAGCCAACAGGTGGAAGCATTGCAACAAGAGATGTCCCCTGAGCTGTGAGCTGCGAAAATCCTTTTAAATACATCAATGCAGGAATTATAATTATTCCACCACCAATTCCAAACAAACCACTTAAAATACCTGCTGCGGCCCCTATTGCTATGTAAATTATAATATCTAACATCACATCATCCTCCAATAATATCAAATAAATTCTTACTTTAATTTTAAAATAACATTTATTCATTGTCATTTCATAGAATATATTTACTTTTAATAAATTAATTTATAGCTATTTATAATAGTATATTGCAATCGATTTTCTATATGCTAATATTAGTTAAATACTTAGCTTACCATATCTTTAAATGTACATTTATTATTACAACACATATTCTATTGATTATAATAAAATAAGATTCCCAATTCACTTTTTAGAATTATTTAATTATATAATGTTAGGTTGTTTATAAACACCTAAATTTATTCCTTATTAATAAAAAATTAAAGAATACATTTTCTATCAATAACTGCATTCTTTAATCTCAACTAATCTACTAATCATATATATCTTTTCAGTATAAATAACGATTTTTCTATTTTTGTATTAAAATTTTATTTGTATTCTTCTAGTGTTTTTATTAAAGTTTGAGTATCAAATGGCTTCTTTATATAACTCTTAGCTCCTAAGGCTAAGCATTCATCTTTGACATCATCATATCCTACTGCAGATATAATAATTACTACTGCTTCAGGATCAATACTCATTATTTGGCTTAAAACATCAATGCCATCTTTTCTAACTTCAGACATATTTAAATCTAAAATTATAATATCAGGACTTTCAATCTTATATGTTTCTATTGCATCATCTTTACCTGATGCTTCTAAGATCATATAAGTTCCCCTTTTTTGAATAATTTTTCGTATAAACATTCGCATATACGATGAATCATCAACTATCAAAATCTTCTTCATATTAAAAACTCCTTCATCCTCATTTTTCAGAATTTGACTGCTATTATTAAATTATATTTTATAAAACAAATCTTTTATTTGTCCAAAAATCTCATTACATTCATCTAACTTTTCTTCTAAAGCTTTTTTATCAAGCATTTTAGCTAATTCGTGAACAGAATTTATTCTTAGTGTTCCAGATGAACCTTTTAACTCATGAGCAAACTTTGCTAGTTTCTTTAAGTCCTTAGTATTAATGGCATCATTAATTCCATTTAACAAATCAGGTAAACACCTTATGTAGTCTTCAAATATTTCTAATGCATCTTCTATGTCAAGACCGGTATCTCTAGAAAATTCATTAATATAGTTATCTATTATTCTTGAATAGTCTATAGTATTATGTTTTTTATTTATAATACTTTCTTCAATCATCTTAAATACAATACCAAAATTAATAGGTTTAGTAATGTAATTATCCATTCCAGATTTAATACACTTTTCCGAATCACCTTCCATTGCATTAGCAGTTACTGCAACAATCTTTGTGTGCTTTCTATTTTCTTCAATTCTTCTTATTTCAGCAGTAGCTTCATATCCATCCATTACTGGCATCTGACAATCCATGAATACAATATCATAATCTTCTTCCGATACTTTTCTTAATGCCTCTTTACCATCTAATGCCACATCGCAAGTAATACCACGAGATTTAAGCATGCTTATAAAAATTTTTCTGTTAACTTCATTATCTTCTGCCAGTAAAATTCTAATTTCTGATAAATTATAAATGTTTTTAACTACATTTTTATTCGAGTCTTCAAAATGTTCTTCATCTTCTTTCTTCAAGCCTAAATTTACAGCAATACAGTCAAGTAAATCATCTCTTTTTAGTGGCTTGGTCAAATAAGACGAAAAGCCATACTCCATTGCTGCCTTAAAGTCTCCTTTATACCTCGACATTAACAGTATTAACTTGATATTTTTGGCTATTGGTATATTTTTTAACGTTCGTGCAAGTTCATAACAATTCATTCCTGGTATCTCGCACTCAATGATTACAATACTTATTTTATTTTTTGTATCATTATTAGAAATAATTGTTGAAATTGCTTCACCAGCACCATCAACCTCAATTATATGTAATCCAGTTCCTTTCAGGTAAGAACTTGTAATCTTTCTACTATTTTCATCATTGTCAACAATCAAAATATTCACGTCATTAACCTTTTCGAAAATAGAGATATGTTCAGAAGCCCTTTTAGATATTTTTAATCTTACACAAAATCTAAAAGTAGATCCTTTATCCAATACACTATCAACAGTTATTTCACCATCCATCATATTAACCAGTTCTCGGCATATAGAAAGTCCAAGTCCAGTTCCTCCATATTTTCTCGTTGTAGATGCATCTGCTTGGTTAAAAGATTTAAAAAGTTTTTGTATATCCTTTCCGCTAATTCCAATTCCAGTATCCCTCACTTCAAATGTAAGAAGTGCGATCTCATTTTCTTCCTCAAAATAATCAACCTTAATTGCAATTTCACCCGCATCAGTAAATTTAACACCATTGCTCAAAAGATTATTTAATATTTGCTTAAGTCTAGACGGATCACCTATAACCTCATCTGGAATAGTTGGATCAATTATTGTATAAAGCTGAATTCCTTTTTCCAAGGTTTTAGGAACAAAAAGTGAAACGGCATCTTCTATAACAGTTCTCAAATTAAAACTTATGTTTTCTAGTACTAATTTTTTAGCCTCAATTTTTGAAAAGTCCAATATATCATTAATAATATTTAATAAAATATCTGAAGCAGATTTTGCTTCGCGTACAAATTCTCTTTGTTCCAATGAGAGATTTGACGATTCCAATAATTCTAAAAATCCAAATATTCCATTCATTGGAGTTCTTATTTCATGTGACATATTTGCAAGAAACTGACTCTTTGCTATATTTGCAGATTCAGCCTCTACTTTTGCTTTATATAATTCAGCTTCTGCAATTCTTTGTTCCGTAATATCCTGTGCTGTACAAACAAGATATTTAATGTTACCTGATTCATCTTTAATAGGTTTACTTTTAACCTGAAGGAGCCTGTCCTCGCCTTTCCAATTCTTAATTTTGATCTCTTTCTCTGCTGGTTCATCATTCCTAAATAATTCCCAATTATTTTCAGACAACTTATTTGCAGTATTAATATCAAATATGTCATATAGGTCTTTATATTCTAAATCGCTCTTTTTCTTACCAAAAAATTCTGCATGAGCCTCATTAACAGTAGCATATGAAGTAACATTGCTTAGTGCCCAAATCTGTGATGCTGCATTATCAAGTAAAATAGTCTGACCATTAAGAAGTGATTCGTATTCTTTTAATTTTGTAATCCTAGCTTTTATGAATTCTAAAAACTTTGAAATATTATTTAATATTTTTATCTGTTCCGATTGCCATATTATTGATTCCGATAAGGTTTCAAATCCTATAAAACCTATTAATTTGTTTTTATCTTTTAATGGAAGTATAAGAGACGATTTTATTCCCTCCATATTAAAAGCTTCTAATTCAAATGTTGCATCAAACGGAAATTCAGTTATATTATTTAAAGCAATAAAATCTTTACTTTTAATTTGACGAATTAGCCATGGAAAAGCGTAAACTACTTCATCCTCTATAATTTCTCTTTTGGGTTTTATAAACTTTTTATTCCATTGACATTCTATTTTCATAAAAGTTGGGTCTTTAGAAAAATGATATATATATATTCTATCTAAATCAAAAAATTCTCCAATTTCCTCTAATGATCTTCTTAATAACTCATTATAGTTTATAGAATTCACCTCTAAAAATCTCACATGAATACTATTCATTAATTTTAGGAAATCATTAGAATAAATATTTATTTCATCCTTGTTTTGATTCTTCATGTTATCCTCCTAAAATTAAATTTCACTAGTCTTTGTAATAAAAAGTGTTAATTCTTTCAGTAGATCGACTTCATAAGGTTCAGATAGTAAATTTCCTGTTTCATCATACAACACCTTTACTACAGGGCGCATTGGCATTGAGTTGTTTTGTTTTACAACTAACCCTTTTTCATTTGAATTCAGAATAACACCGCTTCCTGTAGGAAAAGCTGCTATATTCATAGTAAATTTTCTCACTATTTCTTCATCAAAATAAATGTTACTCATACCTATTAGATATTCAATTGCTTCATACACAGTTTTCCGTTCATTTTCTTCTCTGCCGGATATCATATTGTCAAACGTATCACAAATCGATACAATTTTTGCCAACTCATTTATTTCGTCTCCTTTTAGCTGCAAAGGATATCCACTTCCATCATTTCTTTCATGATGCATTAAAACAGCCACTTTAACATATGCATTCCAAACATGCTGATCCCCTAGAAAATCATACCCGATCTTAGGATGCATTAATTCCATATATCTATTGAATTCATTTTTATCTTTAAATTCAGACGAAATTTTTTTATCGTTCATAATTCTTATTTTGCCAATATCATGCAAAAGTGCACCTGCAGCTATATCTTTCAATTTAGACATGCTGTATCCCATATGAGTCCCTATTATTGTAGCTAATACGCATACATTTACAGAATGAGAATATATATTATTATCACTAGCACTTATTTCTGCAACATTTATTAAAACATCTTTATTTGATAGTATATCTTCAATAACTGAGTTTACAGAATTCATAACGCTGTTATTATCAGTTTTTCCTTCACGGCAATATCCGTCTATCATTTTTTTTACTGCATGTTTGCTCATTTGCCGTGTCTTATCAGAAATACTTTCTTCAATATCAAGATTTTTTGATATATCATCATCAATATATACCGAATAAATACCAAGTTCTTTAATTTTTTCGATATAATAAGGTTTCAGCCTCACTCCAACGCTAAGTAAAATTCTACCAGATTCATCAAAAATCTGTTTTCCTAGTATTTCATCTCCCTTTAGGCTGGAAACACTAACAACTCTCATATACACCTCCGAATGAAATAATTAAATATAAGTTTGCTTACAACACAACTTCTAAAGAAAGCAAATTCATACTAAAATCTATTTGGATTTTTATTAACTAGACTTAAAAGAAAAAACTTTCCCAAATAGGTATTCATATTTAAATATTAGCATAATCTTACACATTTGACTACTTAAAAAATATCGATATTAATCGATTTAATGCTGATGAATGCAAACTTCGTACTCGCATATTCCGATCATCAAAACGAGAACAAAATCGCAGGCGAATATATCTTCTTTTTTATTCTCTTTACAAACCATAACTTTCTTATAAAACTTTAATTAAGTGCTTTAAAATACTAGCTAAGCATAATACTTCTTAAACATTGATTACAGTGTATAATTCGAGTATATAAAAATAAAGGATGAAGATTGTATTGTATCCTCATCCTTTAAAAAATCTTATTGTATTTTTCCACCTTCAACTACAAGGCTATCTTCAAATTCAGCACCATATACTGATTTTAATGTTTCATCATAAGCTTTGTGCACAAAGTTCTCTTTCCCTAAACTTTCAAGTTCAGTATTAATCCAATCTCTAAGTTCTGTATTACCTTTAGTAACAGCTGGAGCAATGGTATCTGTACTTCCAAGTGATGGTATACCAACAGAGAATCCAGGATTATCTTTAGCCCAGGCAATAACTTCTGTGTTATCACTTAAAATAGCGTCACCACGTTTATCTTTTAATGCTTGGAATATTTCTGAATATTGTTCATATTTTACAAGTTCAACGTCTGGATGATTTTTAGTCATATAAGTTTCAGCAGTTGTTCCCTTCGCTACAATAACCTTCTTGCCTTTAAGTTGATCTTCTGAAGTAATTTTAGCGCCATCTGGTGAAACTACACCAAGTGATACTTTCATATAAGGATTTGCAAAATCAACTTTTTCTTTTCTCTCATCCGTAACAGTAAAATTAGCCATAATTATATCAACTTTTTTAGATTCTAAATAAGAAACTCTACTTGCTGCATCAACTAAAACAAATTCAACTTTTGACTCATCTCCAAGTAAATCTTTAGCAAATCTTTTTGCAACATATACATCAAATCCTTGGTTTTTTCCTTCTGAGTCAACATATCCAAATGGAGCTTTATCACTAAATACACCAATCTTTATAGTTCCACGTTTCTTTATATCTTCTAAAGAACTAGATGATGCTTTATTGGAATCACCATTATTAGTTTGTGCCGAATTACCACAGCCAACAAAACTTCCAACTACTACTGTACTTAACAGTAAAGCTGCCACTATTTTTTTTATGCTTTTCATATTTGTCATCCCCTTATTAATAATTAAAATTGAAATATATTTAGAAAGTGCTTAGCACGTTCTGTCTTTGGATTAGTAAAGAATTCGTTTGGATTCGATTCTTCACATATTTTACCCTCATCCATAAATATTATCCTATCTGCCACCGATTGAGCAAATCCCATTTCATGTGTCACAATTACCATAGTCATGCCTTGCTTAGCTAAGCCTAATATAACATCTAGTACCTCCCTTACCATTTCTGGATCAAGAGATGCTGTTACTTCATCAAAAAGTATTATCTCTGGATTCATACATAATGCCCTAACTATAGCTATTCTTTGCTTTTGGCCCCCTGAAAGTTGACGTGGATATGAATCTTTCCTGTCAAGTAATCCAACCTTATTTAAAAGTTGTTCTGCTTGCGCAAGTGCCTCAGATTTATCTCTCTTCTGAACCTTTAAAGGACCTAAAAGTATGTTTTCAATAACCGTCATATGAGGAAATAATTCATAGTTTTGAAAAACCATTCCTATTTTCTCGTGAATCTTTTGCCAATCGGCATTTTTATCTGTAAAACTTTGTTCCTTAAATTTAATATCTCCACCTTGAATTTTTTCTAGTCCATTGAGACATCTCAAAAAAGTACTTTTCCCACAGCCTGAAGGTCCTAAAATAACTAATACTTCTCCTTTATGAAGACTTAAGTCAATACCTTTCAATATTTCTTTTTCATCGTATTTTTTGTGAACATCCTGTATTTCAAGCAAGACAGGATTATTATTCTTATCCATGTATGTTCCTCCTAATTATTCCACTTTGATTCTAGTCTTTTCGATATTTTTGATAGTGGATAACATATTATAAAGTACAAGAAGAATATAAAACCATAAATCCAGAAAGAAGCAGTAGGAAATTGAAATCTTGAACTTTCAATAATCTGCTGACCCATCTTAACTACATCTATAACACCTATTAAAACTACAAGAGAAGTAGTTTTAATCATTCTAGTTGCTAAATTGATGGTTCCAGGTATCATTCTTCTGATAGCTTGAGGCATAAGCACATATCTATATATTTGATAATAATTTAAACCTAAAGCCTTCCCAGATTCAATCTGATGTTTTGGTAATGATTGAAGAGATCCTCTTACTATATCTCCCATTTCTGCTGCACCCCAAAGACTGAATACAATAACAGAAACAACTTCTCCACTAAGGTTTATATTTAATGCTGTAGTAACTCCAAAGTAGAATACAAATAACCAAACCAACGTTGGTATTATTCTAAAAGCTTCTAGATAAACTCTGTTAATAAAAAGTATCGCCTTCGATTTTGTAGTCCTACTCAAACCTATAAGTATTCCTAGTATAGATCCTATAATAATAGATATAAAAGCAATTTCTGCTGTTACAAACAGTCCTTCAAATAAACGCTTAATATTGTTTTCTTGAAAAATAACACTAATTGCCGAATTCTGCATATCGAACCTTCCTTTCTATCCAAGACATTAGAAATGATAAAGGTAGAATCATGATAAGATAAATCAAAACTAGCAATGATAATGATTCAAAAGTTCTATAGTACATTCCTATTAAATCCTTTGTTAAATTTGTGAGATCCATTATTGATATAGCTCCAAGCACAGAAGTTTCTTTCAATAAAAATATGCAATTTGCACTTATTGAAGGCATACTTACTGAAAAAGCTTGTGGAATTATGACATATCTAATAAGTTGGCCCTTTGAAAGACCAATGCTTATGCCAGATTCAATTTGTGTTTTGCTTACAGCTTCAACTCCGCTTCTAAAAGCTTCAGCCATATAGCTACCACCAAGAAATGCTAAACCAATTATAGCACAAGTAGCTTCACCCATTTTAAATCCTAATTTAGGCAAACCAAAATACAGAAAAAATATCTGTACGAGTAGTGGAGTATTTCTCGAAAGCTCAATGTAAGCTTGTACAATTTTATCCAAAACTCTTACTTTAAAGTATAATATTATTCCGCATAGTAATCCTATTACCAATGATAAAAGTATCCCTACAATAGCTAACTTTAATGTAAGCCATGCAGCTTTCTCATATAAAGGCAAATTAGTCACTACGAAATTCCAGTCAATATTCATTTAATTATCACCTTTTAATTCTTTTTTTAATTCATACAATTCTTGTAGGAATACTTTTATACTAACAACTATTTACTAGTTTGTCAATCTTATTACTCCATATTATTAATTAGTTAATATATAGTGCATTATTTTTATTTTTTATTTTTATAAAGAATATTTTATTGATAGACCTTCAAAATAATTGATATATTATTGATATTTTATCAATAACACTATATTAATTTTCCTCTTTTCAAAGAACAAAAGTGGCTGCGCCACGCTCTTTCTTTATACCATTTTTTACAGGTCAATATCCTTATAACCATTGATATCACTGGCTCTCAAAATCAAAAAATTCTATACTTTCCTAGACAATAAAAAAAAAGTGTCCCTATATTTAGAAACACTTCCTTTTAGATATTATAATAATTGAATATTCTCTTTATAAATTTAAGTATCACTGATCTCTAAACAAGCTTGTCTAACTCAATCTGAATTAATTGCTTCCTGGATTTAATTATTAGAATTACGATTATCAATTATTTTAACACTTATTTAGATTAGTTAAACATTTTCATTTCTCTTTAATTGTCGGATTTTCCAAATACCGTAACCTTAACAGTTTTCCTACCCCAATTATCACATTCACTATCGCTATCAAAATAAACATCAATAGAATTGCCTTTTATAGCACTTCCACTATCTGCAGCTATTGCATATCCATAACCTTCTATATATAAATATGTTCCAAAAGGAATTACGCTTGGATCCACTGCTACTGTACTTATCCCACTTGCATTTCTCTTTGCTATTTTTCCACTTGCTGTCACACTTCCTGACTCCGCTGTGTACGCTGTTGTTGAGCAGATTATATCTTTATTTTGTGTTGTAGCTGCTTTAACTAAATTAGCTGAAAAAGCAGTTCCAATACCTAAATAAATACTCAAAGCTACAGAAAAAACGATTGATTTTTTTGCAACTTTTATCCATTGATAACTTTTTGACATCAAATCTCTCCTTTTCAATTTCCAGAATACGTTTTTTATTATACCATAAATTTCATTAGTTGTTAAGTGTAAACGTATAAATTTTATGTCTTTTTTATTACTTTTTAAATTTTTTATATGATTTTTTATTAAAATTAGTTTTAGTTTTACATAATAATTCTAATATTTTTATTATCTTAAATACATAAGCCCAATGATTTATGTATATTTCACAAAATGAAAAAAGGGCTATATTATGTCTCGCCCTTTTTTAGGTATTTTTTATTTTATTAAAAATTTATTAATATTATTATTTAAAATTAGGTTCCACAATAAGTTCGATACGAGCCGCAAGATTTTTGAGGCAATTTTTCATATTCAGATTGATTATCTGAATATGCATAAGGATTACATAAAACATGTAATAGTTTATTCATAACAGTATAATCGCCTTCTTCAGCAGCCGCCAATGCTTCCTCAACTCTATAATTACGTGGTATCACATAAGGATTTGAATTTTTCATCAACATATTTGAAGACTCTTTAGATTCCTTCTGTCTATTTAATCTTGCATTCCATAATTCATGCCATTTATCAAATTCTTTAGACTTAAATAACTCCATATCAGAATACTTATCTAAAGTTAAAGCACTAAATGTATTAGTATAATCTGCCTTATATTTATACATAATACTTAGCAAATTTTCAATAAGAGCTTCATCTTGTGATTCTTTATTGAATATTCCGAGTTTTGATATCATTCCTCTAAGCCAATTATCGTGATATAAATCCGCAAACTTTGAAAGTTCATTTTGTGCAATTTCTACTGATTTTTCATGATTGTTATGAAGTAATGGCAACAAAGTTTCAGCAAATCTAGCTAAATTCCATTCAGCTATAGGTGGTTGATTTCCATATGAATATCTTCCTTCTCTATCAATAGAACTAAATACTGTTTCCAGATCATATGTATCCATAAAGGCACAAGGTCCATAATCTATAGTTTCTCCACTAATAGCCATGTTGTCAGTATTCATAACTCCATGAATAAAACCTACTAATTGCCATTTTGATATCAATGAAGCTTGCCGTTTAATAACTTCTTGGAGTAAAAAAATATAAGGATTCTCTAAGTTATCAATATCAGAAAAATGACGTTTAATAGTATAATCAGCTAGAGCTTTGAGCTCCTCTATAGTTCCCCACTTTGCAGCATACTGAAAGGTAGCAACTCTAATATGGCTTGAAGCTACCCGAGTTAGAATAGCACCTGAGAGCACGTTTTCTCTAATTACAGGTTCTCCAGTTGTCACTACTGCTAGACTCCGAGTTGTTGGAATTTCAAGACCTTGCATTGCTTCACTAATAATATATTCACGCAACATTGGTCCAAGCGCTGCTCTTCCATCACCACCTCTAGAGTACGGTGTTCTGCCTGATCCCTTTAGCTGAATATCAATTTTTTCACCACTTGGCGTAATTTGTTCACCAAGTAATATAGCTCTGCCATCACCTAACATATTAAAATAGCCAAATTGATGTCCTGCATAAGCTTGTGCAATAGGTAAACTGCCTTCTTCTATTTTATTTCCAGCAAAGATTGCTACATTGTCACTATCGTGAAGAAATTCTGCCTTCAGCCCTAATGATTCTGCAAGCGGCTGATTAAGAACAACTAATTTAGGCGCCTTTACAGGTGTTGGATTTTGCTTGCTAAAAAGTGTTTTTGGCAAATCAGCATAAGTATTATCTAATTTCCATCCAGTTTCTGATTTTATTTTTATATCTTGCATTATATCTCTCCTTTCTTCTTTTGTATTTTATTAGGCGTTTGCGAAACGCCGCAACCCGCAGAAATGCGGGATATTTTTTTAGCAAAATAAAATAACTCCTCACTGATTTATGGTAAAATTGAATTGCCTAAAAACAAAACTACCATATACCTCAGAAAGGAGTCATATATATGATAACATATAAACAGCTTTCTTTGGCAGATGTTTATTCTGATTGCAAAGAAAAATTTGAAAATGATAAATTCCAATTTCTTTCTTTACTCGAAAACACTATCGACCTTGATGAGTTAGTTCCTGCATCTTTCATTAACCATTTTTACGCTTCCACAGGAAGGCCGCGAAAATATCAGCTTTATGCTATGATCAGTGCTTTAATTTTACAACGCATTTTTTCTATTCCTACAGATTCTCTTTTAATTATTTTCCTTAAATATTCTCAAGAACTAAGAGACTTCTGCGGCTTTTTAAGAGTTCCTGATTCATCTAAGTTTACTCGTTTCAAGCAGGACTTTCTTTTGGACTTACAATCCATGTTCGATAATCTTGTTGATATTACTGAACCGATATGCCAACAGATTGATACGGCTCTTGCTTCCATGACTATTTTTGATACTTCAGGCCTTGAAGCATTTGTCACTGAAAATAATCCTAAATATGCTAATCGCATTATAAAACAGCTTAAAAATTTTAAGAAAGCATGCAATTTAGATGACTCTTATGATCCTTATAAAGCTGCCTATGGCTCTATGCCATCACACGCTTCAGCCAACCCTGCCATCCAACAAATGTATATTAATGGGCATTTTTGCTATGCTTTTAAATTCGGAATCATTACTAATGGCCTCGGTATCGTAAGAGATATTTCGTTCTATAATAAAGATTTTCTCAATGCTCATCCTGATATTATTGTTGAGAAAAAATCTGATTCACCTGATGAAGATAAATCTCTTGCAGATTCTAAGGCTCTTATCCCTGTTCTCAAAGATTTTTTTAACAAGCATCCATTAATAAGTCCAAAAACCTTTTTAGGAGATGCTGCTTTTGACAGTATTCAAATTTATCGTGATCTTCTTCTCGAATTAAAATTTGATAAAGCATATATTCCTTTAAAAACTAGGCTTACACTAGAAAATGCTGATTGCCCTTTAAACGAAGACGGCATTCCATGCTGTCCGAATGATCCTTCTATTCCAATGAAACGTGAAGGTAGTAAAAGTCATCTTCGTTCTAGAATTCCAACAATGAAGTTTGTATGCCCTAAAATGAAATGGTTATATAACAAAGAAACCAAAAAGAGCAAACGTGTAACTCAATGTGAAAATCCATGTACAAATTCCTTATGTGGACGAATGTTTTATATTTATCCTGAAAAGAATCTGCGCGCATATCCTGGAATAACACGAGGAACCCAAGAATGGAGTAATACTTATAAAATCAGAGTAGCTGTTGAAAAAAATATAAATCACTTCAAATATAGTTACTGCGTCGCGGAGCGTAAGACTCAAAATGAGCAAACACTTCATGCTGATTTACTTCTAGCCGGAATAACTCAACTAATAACAGTTATCGTGGCAGATAAAATTCATAAACATAAATATATCCGAAGCTTAAAGCCATTAATTGCATAAAATTTATTTATAAAAATTGGAATTCACCTTCGCTTTATTTCGTGCGCCCTTTTTTAAGAAGTCAACTATTATATTTGTATAGCAGGAACCATTAAATCCATTAATAATGTTTTTGCAACTTCAAATCAATCATTATTCATTTTTATCAATGAGTTTCGCAATTATCTATTTGTATTTTATTTCTTTTATTTTATAATTAAAAACGATATATAACCAAAAGTATTTTTCTTAATTTCTATCATATTTACATAATTACAGCCCTTTTTATTATCTGCTTATGTCCAATTATTATACTCTTGTAAATAATCACAGCAATAATACTTTTCACTTTTCAAATAATTGCCGAATACTATTTATTCAATATAAGTTCAACTTCTACTAATTATCCTAATAATTAATATAGACAGTAAATCTAATTTAATAAATTTACTGTCTAACAAAGATTTATATTATCTAAACGTATTTTTCATCATTTTGCATTTCAAATATTTTTATTATCTCTTATATTTATCTTGTTTAAATTGACATTAAGATTGAGATATAAGACTTCCTGTTACAGAGAATGTTCCATATTTTGTATCAACAGATGCTGACAATAGATTACCATTTAAAATACCTTTAGCAGAATATTTTAACTTGGCCAATAGAATTTTTATTTCTCCAGAAAATTCAAAATTGTTTCCATGAATTCTTCCGTTATTGAATTTGCTTTTAAATCCCATTCCATCAATTGCTCCTGTTAAAGATTCACCATTTATTACAAAAGTAATTCTGCCCTGCTGACTACCAAATGGAGCATTTAATACAACATCATATATTTTTGTCAATTTAGCTGCACCCCTTTTTCTTATCTAGATTGTTTATTATATATTAGAATATGATAATTATTCATTAAATTCTTCTATTAAAATAAAAATTTAATTTTAATTTCCTAAATTTAAATCACAATATACCAAGGCAGCTAATTCTATAAGCACTTCTTTTATAAAAATATTTTACCAATTCTAAATTTAAATAATATTAATTCCATTTAAAATGCAAAAATCTTGAATTGTTTAGATTTCACACAGCACTTCGCATTATTAATTATTTTAATGCTAATTAAACTCTCATTACTTCAACTACTTTATGAATTCATTATACTTTAAATGAACTCTAAATCCAGTTTCATCAAATTTATATTTAGTGTTTTCAAGGGGTGATTTACCATAAGCCAAATTCATACCGATAGAATAAAGAGCTTCAGCAAGATCGCTAGGTTCTACAACAACAGTTCCCGACATAAAACCTTTTTTTATCAAATCTTTAGCAGTTGGCATGCCGTCAATACCTACAACTGGAATTGTTTTAGATTTACCGCCTTTGTTGTATCCATATTTCTGCAAAGCTTCAACCGCTCCTATTGCCATCGCATCATTATTTGAAACTATTGCTTCAATTTTGTCACCATATTTAAGAAATAATGACTCCACAGCACTTTGGGCACAATCTTCCATCCATTCACATGATGGAGAAGCAAGTTCCTCTGTTTTTATTCCAGCATCATTAAGCGCTAAAATTGAGTATTTTGTCCTTAGCGATGTTAGAGGGCTTCCGATTCTACCTTTTAGCATAATATACTGCAATGCATCATCGTGATTTTTATCTATTATCTGCTTATTGGATCTCCATTCATTAACAAGAATACTCCCTTCCATAGTACCTGATTGTTCAAAATCAGCACCGACAACAACAAAACGTTTATATGGTTTAACAAAGTTTATTATTTCTTGTACTGGATCAGGATTCAAAATTATAGGAATATCTTTTTCCATTATTTTGCGCAAAGTACTTTCTACATCTTTTAAATTGGGAGAGATTATACTTATAATAAAAAGATCAAAGTCTTGCGAAAGAGCTTTCTCTATGCTTTCATTTTGTTTAGCCTGATTGTCTTTAGCATCAAAAAACGTAAACTTGACTTTGTCTTCATTTTCTTTTTCAATACGTTCTAAATTTTCTTTAAGAAGAGAAATATACATAGCGCTAGAGTTATCCGAAAATACTGCTATTTTAATAGGGGTGTTTTTACTTAAATTGGGGATAGCACATACATTTTTTGTTGAAGTATCTAATGATGTAATTATTAATAAAACTAAAATTATAAATGTTATTATTTTTTTTAAGATGCTCATTATAGATCCTCCATTTTTTTCGCCGAGTTATAGTATTTAAATTTATCATGTGTTTTAATATAAAAAATATTCTTAATTTAAAGTAATTAGGTTATAATTATATAAACTTAAAAAGTGCAGTACCAAAACATATTTTTAGTACCGCACTTTTTTCATTCTACAAACTTATAGTTGCCATTTATTACATTTCAGTTCTAGGAATTCCTCTTACAGGTTTATGTCTTTTCCTATTTTTTGCTGGCATAGATGTATTTGTGGTATTTGACGAATCATTTTCATTATTATTTGTAATAAATTTATAGTTTGTCATTTTTTCTCACCTCATTTTTTAGTTTATACCTTTTCTAATTTTTATATTCATGATCAAAAATGAAATACTATCTAAATATTATTAGAAATATATATCAGAAAATTCAACATTAATGGCATTTATTAACCTGTTATCATATCTTTGTGATATTTTACTTTCTTCATTAACTATCTCCTCTTTAATAGGTAAAGTTATAGTAAACTTACTTCCACATCCGACTTCACTCTCAACTTCTATTTCTCCTTCTAATATAATTACTAACATCTTTACAAGAGCTAATCCAATACCACTACCTTCTGCTAACCTCGAAAGATTATTTTCAACTTGTCCAAATCTATGGAATATTACCTTATGTTTCTCTTTTGGTATACCAACTCCAGTGTCAGTTACAGATATATCTACTGTTTTATCATTGCTATTTTCTTTAAGCTCAACAGTTATTGAGCCTCCTTCAGGTGTAAATTTTATAGCGTTTGATAATAAATTTAAGATTATACGTTCGTATTTTTCATCATCTATTGAAATATTTTTATTATTAACATTAGTTTTAAAATAAAGGTTAATTCTCTTTTGATCCGCATAAACTTTTATTGATTCTGTAATTAATCTTGTTAAAAACACAATATCCAAATATTTCAAATTTAATTTAAACTGATCCGATTTTAATTTTGTAATATCTAACAAATTATTCACAAGTCTCAATTGTCTAAATGTATTGCGTTTTATGCTTCCAATAAGTTTATTCACTGATTCAGGAATTTCACTAATATACACATGTTCAATCAATTGTATAGCTGAATAAATAACATTTATTGGCGTTTTAAATTCATGTGTGATTAAAGTTATAAATTCATCCTTCATTGCTAAATCTTTTTCAAGAAACTCTCTTTGTCTCTTTTCTGATTCATATAATAATTCTTTTTGTTCGGTTATCTTTAGATTTTGCTTTCTTAGCAATAGTTCACGCTCTATTGCATCAACTACAGTAGTTAATGTCATTAAAAAAAATGGATTATGAAGTATAATCGCAGTCATAATACATATACTTCCTAATAAATTACCATCATCTGAATAATGAAATGGAACTCCATAACATGCACTGTCTTGAAAGCATTTATGATAGTGATTGCTTCCTATTAGTTGTATTGGATGGTTTTGCTTAAGTGTTAAACTAACTACATTTGTACCCATTTCCTCTTCTCGAAATTGTATACCCGGCTTAACTCCAAATTGAGACATTGTTTCACTAATAGATTTATCTCCAAGAACATCTAGCAAATATCCATCTTCATCTGTAATTGTTATCAATACAGGCGTGCCTTCTAATAATTTTATCATCTTATTACTAAAAAATTTGACAACTTCTAGAATTTCGTCATAGGCATCTCTTTTTTGTCCTAATTCCAATTCAGACATAATATTCTTAGGCATTTTAGGATTATTTGAGTCCAACCCTAACTCAAGACATTTCTTTTTTGATTCTATAATATAACTTGCTTCTTGATCGCATTCGCGTTGAAACATATATTGCTACCCCCTGAAAAAGAAAATCAGTAACTCAATATATACTCATTAAAATAAGATTCCTAACTACTTTACTAATTAAAAAAACTTTATGTATTAATAATATCAAATATGTATTAGTGTTATTAACATAGAAACTTATCTTAAATTAAATGGCATTTTGATTTTAACGAAATAAAATTTTATGAGTTACTATGAAATATAGTAAACAAAAAGAAATTAATATACATACATGTATATTAATTCACTTTTTTACACAATTTTCTTATGTAATTATAACACTAACTCTCTTTAACTGGAATAACAATTTTATAAAAATAGGAAAATGGTCAACTTATCCTTTAAATATTATATCATATATTGTTGAAGAAGCTTATAAAAAGTACAGCACTAAATTTAAATCTAGTACTGTACTCAAAATATGATATCAATAATATTTACTACATACTCATTTTCTAATCATGGTAATTTAACTTTAGAATTTTAATTAAAGTTATTAAACTTTACATTCCAAATTTTCAGCTTGTTAATGATAAATTATAATATTTTTTCAGATTCAAAAGCTTTCCATGGAATATTAACCTTTCCGCCTAAATTTATAATCTCATCAATATGAGTTATCATTGGAAAATCACTAAGTTTAACTACTCCTCTTTCAGCTAGACAACGCACGTATTTTGCAGCACGGGTAGCAATAACTACTGATTCTAATGTAACTCCTTTTAATTGTTCCATAGCTTCCTCAAATGAAAATCCTTGGCCTAATAAGGTTCCTATTCTACGAGTACGTCCACCAAATACAGTTACATATAAGTCGCCGCCAAAATATATAATGTTTTCTTCTCCTCCACCGACTATTTCAAGAATACGTTTGGCTTCCTTTATGCTTTGTCCAAAAAGTGCGGCCTGAGAATTATAGTGCTCTTTTCCGGAACCATCAGCTCCAATGGCTAATCCAATAGCTAGTGAAACTCCTAAAGCATAAGCATTCTTTAGAGCTACTGCACATTCAACGCCTACAATATCTGTAGATAAGCTAATATGGTAGTATGATGTTTCAAATAAACTCTTAAACTTTCTAAGTAAATTTATGTCATCTCCACAAAATACAACTTCAGAATTATCTTTATCGGCAAGTTCATAACTAGTACATGGTCCACCTACAGCGCTAATAGAAAGCTTCTTATTAGACGGAAGCTTACTTAAAAAGTAGTGAGGATAATTTATCATTTTGCCATCCTCTTCAGTAATCATTCCTTTTGTTATTGAAAGAATAGGAATCTCTTCAGGTATAATAGGTAATATATTGTCTGCAAACCAGTCCACCCCGAAGCTGCTGACTCCGCAAATAATAAGCTCTGCTCCATCTATTGCTTCATTTACATCTTCAATTTGATAGTATTCAATTCCTGTTTCAGGTAATTGGCGTTTTAATGTGGAATGAAAACCTGTAGCCTTTGCTGTATTTATGATTTCTCTATCTAATGGTGTACCCACAAGTCTTATCTTATTATTATTTTCGGTTGCTGGAAAAGTTAGTGCAGATGCCATTTGACCTGCTCCAATAATTGTTATAATGCTCATAATATTGCCTCCTAATTTTGAATATTAACTTCTTTTTAATTTTTCAAAACTCATAGAATACAATTACTTTCCATGAATTTTCAATACTTTTTTAACATACAATGACTAGATAAAATTCTTCTAATCATCAAGGTCTTAAATAAAGCTTTCATAAAACTGCATCAGCTCTTCACCAATATATTTAATTGATGAGAATACATAATCTGCAGTTATGTCAGATTCTCTGTACATAGCTTCTGATGTCTCACCACTTAATACAAGAACGCTAGTTATTCCTGCATTCACTCCAGTTTTAATGTCAGTGTAAAGTCTATCTCCTACAATTGCCACTTCTTCTTTTTTAAGCCCATACTTTTCAATAATAGCCTCTACTATATATCCATATGGCTTCCCTATAACCACAGGAGAAATACCTGTGGATGATTCAAACATTCTTATCATAGAGCCAGTATCGGGCATATATTTGCTATTTTCAATTGGACAATTGAAATCTGGATGAGTAGCTATAAATGGTACTCCATCTCTTATATAATCACAAGCTGTCCATATTTTTTCATAAGTTAGTGTAGTGTCAAACCCAAGAACTACATAATCCGGTTTGTCATTTTTGTCCTTAACTAGTATAAAGCCAGCCTTTTCAAATTCTGCCATAAGTGGTTCTGTACCCATGAGATATATCTTGTTACCTATGCAGTTTTTCTTCATATACCATATGGTTGCTTCACCAGATGTGTAAATCTGTTCTTCATCAACATAACAGCCAAGTGCTGAAAGTTTTTGCTTATAAGTTGATTTATTTTTCGAAGAGTTATTTGTTAAGAATATAAATTTCTTTTGTTGACTTTTTAAAATGTCTAGAAAGTCTAGAGCTCCATCAATAATTGTATTTCCAAGATAGAAAGTCCCGTCCATATCTAATAAAAAACATTTAATATCTTTTAACTCATTCATTTTTACCTCCATATTAAAACGCATAATTGTCTTATATGTTGTTGGATTTAGGCACATGAAAGAAAATAACAAGTCCAAAATGCCATGATTATTTTTCATCAGGCAAGGAAGTAGATTGGTCTCATAGCAAGTCTATTAGGTAATCTGCTGAAGAAGCATGATGGAAAATAGGCTTGGCAGATGAATTTGTTATTTTTTTGATTGTGCCTTATACAATTTATCAGCAATTAAATTAGCAATTTCATCTGTTAATCCAAGATTATCGATTAAATGCACAACGCCATATCTTGTTCTTATGTCCTTTGCAGCAATAAAAGTCTTAATAAATAAATTCTTATCTATTCCAAGCTCTTCAGGATGCCATACACATCCACCGTCCTGTAGTATTTTCTTTACTTTCTCAGAACTTGGAACTATAGTATGTCCAATATCAAGAATTTCTTTCCAGTTTGCTGCTATCTTTTCTGCATTTTCTTGTCTCTTATCAGGATCCAATTCAATTGCATCCTTTTTATAATTAATTACATTAACTGCAACTTTACCAAATACGCTTTCAATATTTTGTCTCCATTTATTCATATCGTAGTATCTGAAGCTTTTCTTAGCCATAACACTTTCTATATCTATATCCTTTAATGCTTCAAATAACATAGCCATTACAACTGTACCTACTCCAACAAAATTTCCATGTACCCATTTTTCTTCACTATTTCTTGTATGAAACATTATTTCCCATCCATGAGCAATATGATGCTCAGAACCTGATGCAGGTCTTGAAGAACCTGACATTCCTATAGTTATTCCCGACAATACTAGCGCATCTGTTATATTTTTTACTACTTCATCATCCCTTTCTGGAATCCTTGGTGCAGCAGCAACACACTTATTTACTGTAGATTGAACCATATCCGCAATAGTCTTACAATAATACTCCCCTGTTAAGAGGTTTGTAATTGACCAGTCTGCGAGAGCAGTATATTTACCTAATACGTCCCCAAGTCCTGAACAAAGTAAATACATTGGAGCATTCTTCATAATGTCAATATCCGCATATATTCCATAAGCATAGGCTGCTTTATGAGATTCTTTGAATCCATCTGTAATTAAAGGCGATACTACAGATGCATATCCATCCATAGATGGTGCAGTACATACTATGGCATAAGGCACATGTGCTCTGTAAGCGACATACCTGCAAATGTCATTTATAACGCCTGAGCCTACACCAAGTATAAGTTCTGTATCATCTTCTATTTCTATTAAAACTCTTCCAAGAGCATATACATCAGGCAATAAGTGTTCCTGTGGAAACACATATTTCTTTAATAAAAAATCATTATTTAATGTTTCTTCAACTCTTTTTCCTGCTATATCATATGTGTGGACATCCTGTATAATTAATATTTTTTTATTCCTAAACTCTTTTAGGAATTCTGGAAGCCGTTCTATTATATTACTTCCTATTTTTACAGAATTAATTTCTACACTGTGCCTTTTTCCACATTCACACTTAAAATCCATTCCAATAAGTTCTTCTACTTTTAAATTTGTTACTTCCACTATAACCATCATCCTTTCCTTGTAAATAGCCAATGGTATTAAAGAGTACTAATAAGCACTCTTTAACAAATTAGGTTATTTAATCTTATCTGATGTCTAGCCACTGTAACACTCCCATCTTCTATTAAAGTGAGAGATAACAGTGGCACGACCCTAGACTGGGTACCCCTTGAGGGTATAACTTCAACTAACCTTCAGTGAAGGTTAAAACTCCCTCTGAAGCTAAGTTTCACTTTATAGACTTCCTGTGAATAATTGGAATATCTTAATTACTATCCAGTTTAAGAAATTTCCTCCCATATCTAAACTTGAAATAGTTGATGTTCCTGCCGGCATTGTAAATTGAGCCATTTGAGCCATTTGAGTATGGAATCCCGAAATATTTGTTGCCATTAGTAATCCTAATGCCATAACAATTGTACCTGATATAACTGAGTGAACTATATTACCTTTTGCTGCACCAACTATAAAGGCAACATAAAAACATATTGTAGCTAAATCTCCAAAAGGTAAAACTTGATTTCCAGGTAATATTACTGCTAAGAATAATGTAATAGGAACTAATACAAGTGCTGTTGCAATAACTGCTGGATGTCCAACAGCTACTGCTGCATCCAAACCAATTGTAAGATTTCTATCTTTCCCAAAATTTTTCTTTTGCAAGAATTCTCTAACTGATTCTGAAACAGGAATTAAACCTTCCATAAGTATTCTAACCATTCTAGGCATTAAGAACATGACACCAGCCATTGAAATACCTATTTGCAAGATTTTATCTACACCATAGCCAGCAAGAATTCCAAGTACAATACCAAGAATAAGTCCCATCATCATAGGTTCTCCAAAAACGCCGAATCTTTTTTGAATAGTTTCTGGGTCTGCTTTTAAATTTTTTATGCCTGGAATTCTTTTTACTACACTAACAATAGGAATTCCTATAAGACCACAAGCTGCAGTTGAACCGGTTGGTAATGATACTCCCTCAAGTCCAAAGAATTCTTGAACCATTGGAGCTGTCTTATCTGCAATTTTAATAACAGCAACTTCGTATAAGATACCAGCCAAAATAGCAAGTAACCAGTTACCATTAGTTAATACGTATACACTTGCACCAGCTGCAGTAAAGTGCCAATAATTCCATATATCAATATCAACTACATTTGTTGTCTTTGTAGCTAACATTACTAAATTTACTAGCATAGCTATTGGAATCATTATTGCTGCTATAGGAGATGCCCAGCTTATTGCAGCTGCTGCTGGCCAGCCTACATCTATTATGCTTAGCTGTAATCCATATCTAGTAACCATTTGTTGTGCTGCGCCACCAAGATTTGTTGTAAGCAATCCAACAACCAAATTTATACCAACAAAGCCGATACCAATTGTAATACCTGATCTAAATGCTTTTTTAAATCCTTGTCCAAATATAATACCAATGATAGTAATTGTTAATGGCAGCATAACAGTTGGTCCTAAGTTCAAAATGTATTGCACTACATTTAATAACATTTTCTTTCCCCCTATATTATCAAATTTTATTTACTTTTATAAATTCTCAATTAAGTGTTCATATCATAAATTTGTATATATGATTTAGTTTTTGAACAAAAAATACTATTAATTAAGATGTGTTTTCCTAAGCTTCAAATACATAATTTTATGTGCTATAATAATTAGTAATCCAATTAAATTTTTTATATAGGTCCACCTTTAAAGTGGCCTATCTTTTTTTATTTCAAAGCATCTATAATTCCTTGGTCAACTTTTCCTGGATTAATGTTAGTTAGATAGTTCATAGCATTAATTACAGGGAATTTATAATTTCGTGATGAAATTGTAGTTGTTACTAAAAGATCTGCTTGATCTTCATAACCTGCCACCTCTGAAATCTTGCATTGTATAATTCTCGCATTAATCCCATTAGTTTTAATCAAGTCTTCCACCTTTTTACATACAACTGTTGAAGTTGCAATTCCTGTACCACAAGCTACTAATATTAATTTTTGTTTGTCCATTTTTTTGCCTCCTTAAAATAAAATCATATAATTTAAATAATTGCTCATTAATTATTCGCAATTACAATTAAAGCTTGAAACGATATCATACACCTCGTCGCTATTTTTTGCTTGAAGCATATTTTCGAGAATGCTTTCATTCTGGATTAAAAACATTAATTGCTGTAACATTACTATCTGACTATGAGGTTCATTTAAAGCCATAGTAAATACTATATTAACATCTACACTTCCATTTCCATCCATGCTATTAAATTTCACTGGATTTTTTAGTGTTGCAATGGCTATTGCTGGTTTCTTAACATGTATGGCATCTGTATGGGGTATTGCAACATTGTATTTTCCAAGTAATAAACCTGTAGGAAATTTACTTTCTCTATTTACTAACCCATTAAAAAAGGAATCTTCTACAAATCCTGCTTCTAATAATATTGGAGACATCTTCTTAAAGACATCCTCTGCTGATCTAGCTTCAAGATTATTTACTACTAAATCTCTTCTTAAAAATTCTTTAATACTTCTAGTCATTTAACTTCCTCCTTTTTTGTAAGTATTTTATACGTTTTCATCCATGATTACATCTTCATAATATTTACAAAGCAATTATCATGCCAAAACTATGTTGAAAAGGTAATAATATATATTTTTAAACCCAACTTTAAATTTAGCTTCAAGGTTATTTAACGCTAAATTTCTTCTCAAGAGTTTCTAAATGCTTCAAGTCATTAAACTACCTCCTTTTTTGTATAAAATTTCTTTAATATTTCTAGTAATCATACTTCTTCTTCACTTGATGTTGTTTTATATTTGATTACATCTTCACAATATTTCTAAAGCAATCGCCGTGCCAAAACTATGCTGAAAAGGTAATATATATTTAAAAATATAAAGTTACAAGATAAAATTTTTACTTTTTACCTTGTAACTTAAAATAGTTATTAGATTTTTAATAATATGTCTGAAATCTCTTTTGGAGAATTTGATTTTCTTAATTTATTAGCTACTTCTGTCTTTGATAAGGTATCAAATAATTGTCTAACCACTTTTCCATCATTTTCTTTAAGTGCCAACATAATCACAACGTCTACCATACAATTATAATCCCATAAAATAGGATTATTAAGTTTAAAAATAGCTATAGATGATTTTTCAACGAATTCTGATAGGCCATGAGGTATTCCAAATGTTCCTTCAAACAAGGTTCCTCCAAGCATTTCTCGCTTATACACACTCATTGTAAAATTCTCACTAACTCTTCCTTTTGATATAAGAAGACTACACATCTCATCTATTAAATCACTTTTGGTAAATCTATCATTATTAACTTTTATTAATTCCTCATCAATTACATTTATTAAAGGATTAAACTGTTTCTTATTTATTCTAAGGAATTCTTTTAATCTTAATTTACCTGATTCTTTTAAAATATCCTGAAAAGATATAAATGGAATACTTTCTAATTCAGGATCTATAGTTCCGACTATTGCAGCTATATCATGATCTCTACTAATTTTAATTATTTCATTTTGAGCATTATCTTTATTTATAATTCCAACTGATATAATTCTTAAGTTCTTATTTGTATTTCCTAGTACTACATCTTCAAGATACTTTTTTATTTTTAACGCGGTCCCTTCACCTGTTATACATATTGTAATTATAGTTTTAGTATATTTATTCGCCCCTTTAACTTTCCCAACGTAAGCCTTGTCTCCATCAAGAGCTTTAGAAATTTCGTATAAGTTACTATTCTCCATTAATGATCTTCTAACTGCTTCTAATACCATTACAGTATCTACCCTACCAATAACTCGAGTTGGAATTCCTGTTTCTTTTGTTATTATTTCCCCAAATGTAACCAGTGATCCCATATCAACCAATATCAAGCACCCTTTACCTTCATTAACTCTTTTAACCACTTCTATAGCTCTTTCAAGTAAAGTTTGAGGATTTTCATCTAGTGACATTTCAATTCCAACTGCAAGATTTGTACCTAATAGTTTATTTGCTACATCGACCATACCACAAGCAACATGTCCATGGCTTAATACAATAACAGCCACTCTACTTACATTTTTATCCACCTCAGAAAACGTTTTTAGGTACATGGCAATAAAGCCTATTTCGTCTTCTGGAAGTTCAATATCTAAGCTATTATTTATTTCTTTAGTTAATATTTTTGCAATTCTGTATTCATTGTAATATTCCTTCTTTATATAATCTGATTCAGGATTCCTTACTATTCTTCCCTGTTTTAGTCGTTCATAAGTTGAATTCAAATGCATTGCTACACAATAATAAAAATTTTCCTGGATATTTTCTATATATTGTTTTGCAATATCAGTTACTTTTTCAACCACATTTAATATTTTTTCATCTATTATATTTTTTAGTTCTTCCTTTGGAAAAAACATATTTGATTCTATATTTTTTGCAAACTTACTTAAATTGAATTCCACTTTGCTCCACAATATTTTATTAATTTCATCTTTACTTAACCCCTGCTTTTCAAGTTTATAATACTTTTCCTCTATATTACTATATATTCCATCAGGTAACATATATCTATCATCTTTGGATTTCTGTGTCACAACATCATTAGGATTAACAACCAAATCTTCATTAAAAATATCTTCTGACACTAGTTCTCTATCCTTAACACTTAATATTTCTAGAGGAACATGCTTAGGCAAATCTTTTATATCAATAGCAACTTCATTTGAATTATTACTTAAGGAATTACAAAAACCTCTTGCACATGCAACTTGTATATCACTTCGCAGCTGTCCTATGTTCCCTGGACAATTGTATAATAGTAACGATCTAATGACTTCATATCGTATGGTAATTTCCTTTCCAACTCTAGCTGATTCTTGTGAAAAAAAACTTTTAATCAAAACATATTTTTCATTAACGGGCCTGTTGTTAATAGACGGAAGTTCAATTATCATTGGAATTCTTCTTCTGAATGTTAGTAGCAAGGATGATTTTGGATCTTCTGTTGTTGCTGCAATTATCATTACATTTGCTGTCCTACTATTTTCAGTTTCACCAAGCCTTCTGTACTTTCCCTTATCCAACAGATAAAACAATATTTCCTGACCTTCGCTTGGTAATCTATGGACTTCATCTAAGAATAGTATCCCATTGTTTGCTTTCTCCACTAATCCAACTTTATCCGTGATGGCGCCAGTAAAAGCACCTTTACTGTAACCAAACAATTGAGAAAGAAGTAATTGTGGATTATCTACATAATCAGCACAGTTAAAAAGTACAAATGGTGCATTCTTATCAAAATGCGAAGAACTAATAGCAAAATTATACATAGCCTCTGCAAAAAAACTTTTTCCAACACCAGAAGCTCCAAGTAAAAGAGTATGGAGCCCATGAGGTGGATATAACACTGCTGCTTCTGCTTGACTAATTGCATTTTTTAACGAGCCGTGATATCCTATAATATTTCTTAAATAATTAGTGTTACTTTTATCGCCCTTATTTGAATTATCTATATTGGAGCTATTATTAATTTCAGTCCCATCTTTATCAACTACTGATTTAACTGTTATAAAATTTTTCGGTTGATCTTTATTTAAATTTGATTTTTCAGCAGCATTCTGCGGAAAAACTTCTGAAATTATACTTTTTTTAATCTGCGATACTGAATATCTAGAAATATCATATCCAAGAATAGATAGTCTTTTGCATAACTGCCTATCTGAAATATCTTTATCTTCAATAATTATTTCTTTTATATCACTATATAGAATTGCTTCTTTTCTTTGGCGAGAATTATTTATATTTTTTTCTGTTCTAAATTGAGTTATATATTCTCTAGTCGTATTTACTAATTTAGCAATATCACTGTCGGTTAATGGCTTTCTTTTATCCTCATTTTCAATTAAATCGAGTATTTTATTTTCCAGCAAAATTCTCCCCCCAGTATTAGTGTAATTATATATGTTACAAAAATAATTCTTCATCATAATTCTAAAAATATTTCAAGAATTTTAGCCATAATTGTGAATTGTGCATTGCAACATATATATTATTTAAAACTCTATGAATAATCGTTAGTAACAATTATATTATAAATCATTTTACTACTTTTTCCATATATTTAGGTTTACTTATTTTGCCATAATACATTAAATTTACAAAAATATTCCGACTTAAATGCAGTATTGTTAAAAAAACTCTGCTTTTTGTATAGTTATTTATAATACTAAACTACTCTAGTACCATGTATTTCAACTGCACCTGTATATTCCAAGAGAAAATCTCTATTTTCCTTATTAACGCCTTTTCCTGGCATTATTGAAATTCTACCGTCTGCATATTTAACTAAATCTTTTAAACACTCTTTTCCAGCCATAGCATTTTCACATCCGCCCTTAGTAAGTATTCTATCTATTCCTAATTTAATTATTTCATCTACGGCTATCTTTTTATCCTCAACTTCGTCAAATGCCATATGAAAAGTTATTGTCATAGGCTTTGCCAAATTAACTAACTCCTCTATTATTTCTTTATCTACCTTAGAATCTTTTACAGAACCAATTACCACCCCGTGAACTCCAAGTTCTTTGCACATCTTCACATCGTATTTCATTATTTCTAGTTCTTCTTTTGTGTAAGTGAAATTTCCACCGCGTGGCCTTATAATAACCATAACTGGTATATCTATATCCTCAACAATTTTTCTTATTGTTCCGTAACTTGGAGTTGTTCCCCCCTCCATCAAATTATCACAAAGTTCTAGTCTATTAGCTCCTCTTTCGGCAGCTAAAATTGCCTCATTATAATTCCCCACACATGCTTCAAATATTTTCATAACTTGCCTCCTATTTTCTTACTCGAGTTTTTTATAAACTTATAAATTAATCCCTATGTATAACCATAATTAACTAATAAATTATTTTTTTATTCTACTAGTCTATACGTAGAACTTGTATATATCTTAACATTTCTCGGTCACTTAAATAAATACATATATAAATTCCCAAAAAAATATTTATAATGAATTTTTATCTAACTTATGAAAACATTTAAATTGGCCTTACCAATTATAGAAATGTATGTTATAATTTGAGTGTAAATACAATTATTTTTATTTAGGGAGGTTATTTTATGGCTTCGATCGAGATTCCATACTCAACAAAATCTTTAAAAATAAACATTGATGATAAAAATCTAAAGGGCATTTTAGTTTCCAAGGCAAATACCTATAAAGCTGATATTTCACAAAATGATATAGTGAATAAAGCTCTTGATAATTGCATAGGTAGTAAATCTTTAGAGGAATTAGTAATTGGTAAAAATAATATGGTTATTATAACTAGTGATCATACACGACCTGTTCCTAGTAAAATTACCATGCCAATTTTATTACAAAGAATAAGAAACGTTAATCCCAATATAAACATAAAAATTCTTATAGCCACAGGCTTTCACAGAGCAACAACTAGAGAAGAAATGATAAATAAATTCGGACAAACCATCGTTGATAACGAGGAGATTATAAACCATATTTCAACAGATGAAAATAGTTTAATAAATGTGGGAACACTACCTTCTGGTGGTGAGTTATTCCTAAATAAATTAGCGATGGAAACCGAGCTCCTAATAGCAGAAGGTTTTATAGAACCACATTTTTTTGCTGGATTTTCTGGTGGAAGAAAAAGCATATTACCTGGAATAGCTTCAGCAAAAACCATAATGGCAAATCACTGTTCTGAATTTATTAACAGCAATCATGCAAGGACTGGAATTATAAAAGATAATCCTATACACAAAGATATGCTCTATGCTGCTGAAAAAGCAAATCTTGCATTTATACTAAATGTAGTTATAGATGAAGATAAGAATATTATAAATGCTTTTGCTGGTGATAGTAAACTTGCTCACGAAGAAGGTTGCAAATTTGTTATGGAGCTTTCCAGTGTAAAAAGTATACAAGCTGACATTGCAATTTCAAGCAATGGTGGATATCCACTAGATCAAAATATATACCAAGCTGTAAAGGGTATGACAGCTGCAGAAGCTACATGCAAGAAAGACGGAGTAATTATTATGATAGCCGCTTGTAACGATGGACATGGTGGTCAATCTTTTTATGAAACTATAGCAAATTCAAAATCTCCTGAAGAACTTCTTGAACAAATATTAAAAGTTCCTAGAAATGAAACAATTCCTGATCAATGGGAGATTCAAATTTTAACACGAATTCTATGTAATTACACTGTAATCGTTGTTACAGATATGTGCGATCCGAATATGATTAAGAGCATGCATATGAAACATGCTTATACTTTTGACGAAGCATTAAACATTGCATATGACATAAAAGGTAAAGATGCTGATGTTGTAGTTATTCCAAATGGTGTAGGTGTGGTTGTCAAATAATAATCAATAGCTTATAACAATATTAAAAAGCTGGTATTTTTTAAACAAAAGTACCAGCTTTTTAAATATTACTTCAAAGCATTTTCGCTAACAATCTCAGATATAAATATCATAAAAAAAAGTTTTACTACTTATGATTCACTAATGTTACGTATATATGTATCATATGGAAATGGTATTATGATTTCTCCTTCAGCAACTTTGTAATCTGTATTTTCTGTTGGGCTTAAATTTTTAATTAAATTCATTCCAACTTTATATAAAACTTCAGCTTCAATCCTTGGATCTTGAATAACAGTTCCAGTCATGATTCCTTTATCAATTAAATCTTTTGCTTCTTGTAAGCCATCAATTCCAACAACGGCTATATTTTTTGACTTATTATCCTTGTTATAACCATATTTTTGCAATGCCTCAATAGCGCCTATTGCCATAGCATCATTGTTTGAAATTATTGCTTCAATTCTCCCATTATATTTAAGGAACAAATTATCAATGGAACTTTTAGCTAGATCCTTAGACCAATTAGCATTTACTCTAGCAAGTTCTTGTGTCTTTATTCCAGAATCATTAAGTGTTGATATCGCATATTTACTTCTATCAATGGGCTGTGGGTCATCAGATGGACCTTGCAACAAAACATACTGTAATATATTATCACCATTTGCATCTAAACTGCTTTTATTTTTATTCCAAAAATCAGCAATGATTTTACCTTGAGCAATGCCAGCTTTTTTCGAATCAGGAGTTACAAAAACAACTTTCTCATATAATTTAGAAGCTCTTGATGCTACTTCAGGTATAATATTCATTAGTATTAAAGGCTTATTCTTTTGCTTAATCTTGTTAATGGCACCTTCTACAACATTTTCTCTTCTGTCTGGTAAATATAATATAAATAAATCATATTTTGTTTGTAAAGCAGCATCTAATATTTCATCTTGTATTGCTATATTGTTCTTCGGATTTAAAAAAGTAAATTTCACTCTATTTTGATTCTCATTTTCTATATTTTTTAAGCTTTCAATAACTTTCATAGTAAATGGATCATCAGTTACGAAAAATATTACTGCTATATTAGACACTCTACTAGTGTTAAGATCCAAACTTGCTATTGTTTTAACTTGAGTTATAGATATCAATAAAAAAATAGTTAAAGTTAGCAATATTATCGCAATTCTTTTATTTAATATTTTCATTATAATGCCTCCCATTAGATATAAATACTCAAAATTATATATCTACTCTTGATTAGGTTGCATATAAATATAAAATTTATTCAAAATTAATCATTTAGAAATAAAAGGATTCTAAAAATATTGCAAAAATTTTAGCTGTAATTGTGACTTGTGAAATGTGCATTGTGAATTTCAACATATATATAGCCATATCCTATAATGAATGATGCTAACAAAAGAATTCATTAATAAAATATGGCCAAAACTTTTAGATAATATTATTTATACATATACTCTCTAGTTCAATGTGAATTATTATTTACTCCTTTGCCAAATAGAAATTGGTGTATATGAACATTTCCACTATTAAAATATGCTGCACAGGCATTTAAATATAATCTCCACATTCTTATAAATGTTTCATCCTTAGTCTTTCTTATTTCAGGCAAAGCATTTTCAAAATTACTTGCCCAATATTCTAGTTTTTTTCATAATGCAATCTAAGATTTTCTACATCACTTACATTGAAATGTTTATCTGAAATTGAGCAGATCAATTCTGAAACAGATAGAACATATCCATCCGGAAAAATATACTTATTTATCCATAAACTAAATTTTAAAGGAGATTCTTGGTTTTAACAAATATATTTTTATATCTTTCTTTATTTATTGAATCTTTCTTAAACTCAATTGCTGTCTGCGGACATAAGTGGATGCACGCCAGACATTGCTCACATCGGTGTTCCCATGAAGGTTTTGCTTCTATAATTTCTATATTTTCAGCTGGACATACATTAGAACAAATTCCGCAGCCTATACATTTCTCGCTAACCCAGAAATTTTCATCAATGTTATTTGGGTTAAAATCTTCATACATCTTTTCTTCTTTATATCTGTTTTTTATGACAGGAATATTATTTTCATAATTATTATTAATCATTCTTGCAATATTAATTGTTATCCTTGATTGATTATTCATTCGATTAATGAAATCTTCTTTAGGATGAGGATAATACATAAACCACATATTTCCAGGCATCTCAACACTAAAATTTGCAGAAAGCGATTTTCCTTTACTTCTTAACAGGATATCAATTTGCTCAAAGGTTAATGCAGCATAACTCCCAAAATTAGCTACTGCAAAAAAGTATTTGCCTAAATTAACATCTAAGTTTTTTATAAAATTTGCAACCATTTTAGGAAGCCCTCTATAGTAAACAGGGAAAACAAATCCTATTCTTTCAGAAGTCACTTCATTTATATTCATATTACGTTTGCATATGCGTATCAATCGACAATTGGTGATATTTTCACATAAATCTTTAGCTATCTTCAGTGAATTTCCTGTACCAGTAAAATAATAAATAGTTGTCTCCATTTAAAATCTCCTTAATAAATATTCTATAACTTGAATTTTACAACTCAAATATACATCTTATACAAATTAAGGAGCTATCCATTTTTAGCATGCGGATAGCTCTTATATCTATATTATCTTTTAGTAAAATACTTCTAATTTTTATGATTTCATAGTTTCAGTTTCCTTTTTAATAAATCTATGCTCAAACTCCAATGCTTCCATTGGTTTTCCTATTAAGTAACCTTGAATATAATCACAGTTAAGTTCATTTAGAATCCTAAATTGTTCTTGAGTTTCAATTCCTTCTGCAATAATCTTAAGATTCAGACTATGCCCTAAAGTTATTATTGATCTAACAATCATTACACTTTTATAATCCTTTTCCAAGTTCCATACAAGTGACTTGTCAATTTTTATCATATCAATAGGTAATCTATTGACATAGCTAAGGGATGAGTAGCCTGTACCAAAGTCATCTAAAGATACTCTAACTCCTATTTTTCTTAACCTTTCTAGTATTCCTATGATTGTACCAGAATCCTCCATAGCCTCATCTTCAGTAATCTCCATATTTAAACATCTTGCCGGAAACGAATAATGATTTAATATATTTTCAACCATTGGTATGAACTCAGATTGCTTTAATTGCGAATAAGAAACATTAACTGAAATACTAAATTCACTTCCTCCGAGCTCATGCCATATTTCACATTGCTTACAGGCATTTTCTAATACCCAATTATCAATTGATATTATTTCACCCACACTTTTTGCAATTGGAATAAACTCTATAGGAGAAATAATTTTATCAGCTTGTTTCCATCTAATTAGAGCTTCTGAATATAGCACTTTCATTGATCTTAAACTTATAATTGGTTGATAGTAAATTACAAATTCATTATTTTCCATGGCTTTATTTAATTTCTCTTTGATATTCATTTTATTAAGAAATTCATCATTTATTTTCGATGAATACAAGGCATAATCATACCCACCTTTTTTCTTAACTTCATACATGGCTACATCTGCTTTTCTAATCAATGTATCTGCATCTTTACCATGTTCAGGAAATATACTTATGCCAATACTGGCTCCAACACATAAATCTTCCTCATTATAAATAAAAGGAATTTTCAATGCTTTTTGAATTCTTTCAGCAATTTCCTTAACATAAGTAGTGGATTTTATATCAGTTGTTATAATTACAAATTCATCTCCACCAATTCTGCTTATTATATCAACATTACTTATTATACCTTTTAATGTGTCCGCAACATTTTTGAGAACTTTGTCACCAACTTGATGTCCATAATTATCATTTATACTTTTAAATCCATCTAAATCTATGAAAAGTATTGCGAAACTATTATTTTTAATTTCTAAAAGCATATTAAGGTTTTCTAGCATCATTTTTCTATTAGGAAGTTCTGTAAGAGGATCATAATAGACAAAATGACGAAGTTTCTCCTCAGCTCTTATTTTATCTTGAATTTGATTTTTAAGCATCATATTAGCTTCTTCTAATTTTAAAGTACAGTTCTTTTCCATTTCTAATATTTTTTTTCTTTCCGAAATATCATGTAGTAATATTAATATTCCTAATATATCGCTATATTCATCATATATAATTGTACCTGAAAATTCACATGTAATGTTATTTCCATATTTCGTTTCCAAGTTAACTTCTATATTTTTTGCACAAGAATTTTTCGTTATACTACTTAAGTCAAAATCAACATTATCCAGTAATTCACTAAATATTTTTCCTTCTACTTCTTCAATTTTATAATTAGTTACACTTAATGATGCATCATTACAATTTTTAATAATGAAGTTCTCATTTAAAATAAAAATCGGCTCATTTACAGTGTTAAAAATATATTCTGATATATACTTCGGAGTCGTCAACATCAATCTATGCTTGTTTATTGCATAATAAATACCACCTAAAGCTATAGTTCCCGTTAATACTGCTGATGGAAAAATAGTTACTCCTAGTAAAGGCAAAATAAAATCTGTAATTATTCCTATAATGATACTTACTGTACAAGTTATTAAAATAATTTTGTTTTGCTTTTTTACTCTATTCTTCTTAGAATATTTTCCTCTTAAATACAATACTATAACACCTGCAAAATCTATTACTATCGCCCATATTATATATAGAATTTGTGGAAACAACTCTGGAGCCACATCAATCCAGCCATAATATTCCTTAGTCATTGCTGAATAAGGTTCTACTATAATGTTCCCAATAAATAATAGTGTAGTTGGAACATATGCTAAAAATTTTATTATTGAAATATACTCAAAATCATCCTCATTATTCAGTAAATATGCAAAGTATAGCCAAAGTCCATTAAAAAAACAATACCCTAGAACCGAAGAATTTCTCCAAAAAAATGCTGTATTGATATTATCAGATGTTAACATCATTGCATATCCGCCTGACCAAAGTCCAAAGCAAATACATATATATATAAATATCTGATTTGTTTTTGATTTTTTATCCATTCTATAACCGTATATTCCTAAAAATAAATAAAAAATACAACATGAAAATAATAATATAAATAACGCAGTCTTAATAATATCACCTCCAGTATGAGACACAAAAAAGCTCAGATTTACATAACTAATAATCTATACTAGATTTTAACTCTTTAAAACATTTATTTTTATCTTAATGACTTCATACTATATATCTTTAGGCATGTTTTATCGTGATATATACTGTATTTAACTGTAAAATAATAACAACTAAAGATATAAAATAATTATATCATATTTTTTTAATATAAGCTTTTGATTGATTAATTTTAAATAATTTAGACAACTTAATAATCTACAGTTTTTTAAATAATATGAGCTACATTTTATACTATTCTGAGCTTAAAATTAGTTTAACATATATTAATGTATTGTTTCTGTACATACACGATTTTGACGAAAGAATAAATAAAGGCGGATTAAGTATTTCTACCTAATCCACCTTTATGAATATTTTTGTTAACAACTTTAGATATTTTCTTTATGCAAAATATCTATCTAAAAGTCCTTTGAAAGCTTTTCCATGTCTAGCTTCATCCTTACACATTTCATGAACTGTATCATGTATTGCATCTAAGTTTAATTTCTTAGCAAGTGTTGCTAAATCCTTCTTACCTTGACATGCACCATGTTCTGCATCGACTCTAGCTTGTAAATTAGCTTTTGTATCTGCCACTACTACTTCTCCAAGTAATTCAGCAAATTTAGCAGCATGTTCTGCTTCTTCAAATGCGATTCTCTTATATGCTTCTGCAACTTCTGGATACCCTTCTCTATCAGCTTGTCTTGACATAGCTAAGTACATTCCAACTTCTGTGCATTCTCCAATAAAGTTCGCCTGTAATCCATCGATCACTTCTTTCTCGACGCCTTTAGCAACTCCAATTACATGTTCATCAGCAAAAGCTAAGTCACCACTTTGTTCTATGAACTTTTCTGATCCCACACCACATACTGGACATTTTTCTGGTGCTGCTTCTCCTTCATGAATATAACCACACACTGTACAAACAAATTTTTTCATAAATTCTCTCTCCTCGCTATCATTTCAATAAATATTTATTAGGCTAATTACCTTATTATATATATTTCAACATCTATATCCTTTTTTCCTTCTATTCTTTCGCACTTTCATAACCTTTATTTCTACATTTTTATACACAATATGCATATTTCTATCTTTTTCCTCTATAAATAATTGGACTCGATCCCAAAGAATATCCTTCATTATATAGTTTGTTTTCTAACTTAATTAGTTCTTCAGCCAAAATTGTATTTGATCTTAGATCTGTTGGTTCTTTCACTATATCAAGTTCTATACCTTTATATTTTCTATAGTAACTATAATTTTTCCATAACCATGCCTTTATTCTACTTAAAGTTGATGGCTTTCTAATAATATCAAGGATCATTTGTCTGTATTCTTCAATATCTTCTTTTTGAGTATCGTTTAAATTTGATAACTTGTTTCCTAAACTTCTAGCCGCCTTCTCATCTAGTTCTTGACATAAAAATTTGAGAGCATGCCATACATTATAAAGTTGATTTTTATTCTCTATTTCTACTTCTCTTGCCCAAACAAAAGCGTTTAATCTTCTTCTTATATCCCACCTTTTTATTGGGCTTTCTAAATCATCTGCACATACTAAAAAGAATCCTTCTTTAAGTAACATGGCTCCTAATACTCCAGGTGGATTTCCAAGTCTTTTGTCCTTAAGAGTAGTCCTATATACTCCGCAACTTGGACTTCCCTCTTTGTACATATAGATATATATATCCTCACTCTTTAATAATTCTAAACAAAAGTTACATGCTTTTATAAGCTTTTCAGTAAGCTCTTCACCAGTTTTATTTTTAACCTTGGCTTTTCCTTCTAAAACATCTTGTCCACTACCACCTTTTATGCTTATAGGTATTCTAGGCACCCCTAACCCAGCAAGACATTCAGGACACATAGGATAAAATACAAATTGCTCATTTTCTCTACCGAAATTTTTGACATAATCGAATCCTTTACCATTGTATCTTACTTTTGCGCCAAAACAACATTCACTTATACCTACTTTTAATTTTTTCTTCAGTACTTTCTCCATATAACACCTCTTTAAACCCATTAATCGTTTTTATACAAAACACTCTCATACTCTTTATTTTTATCAAATTCCTTTTTTGCAAAAACACATACTGGTATTATCTTCTTATTTTCTTCTATCGCAAAATCTACAACTTTCCTTATTAAAAGTTTGCCTGCTCCTTTGCCCTTCAACTTTTCACCCACAAAAGTATGATCAATTTTTATTACATCCTTACTAGTATCACTTAATATTACTTCTGCTAAAGTATTTTCTTCCGTTTCTCCAATATAGAATTTGTTTAATCCCTTTTTAATATCAATCATAATACGCAACACCACCCTTTCCATAATTTTATTCATTTTACAAAAACCCTTTAGTAATACCTTATATATCCACAACATTATTATATCATAGTCAAATAACATTTTATTGTCGAATTTTTAGACTTTTTTTAATTTAATTCACATTTTACTTCTCAAAAGAAAAAATAAGGGTCTATCTTTGATAAACCCTCATTCCTAATATTCTATTTATAAATAATGCCAATATATTTATCTAAAAGCAAAGTATACAAAATTGAATATATCATGTATTTTTATAACTAAATTTCGTTAAAATAGTTGAATTACATTTCCATTCTTTCCGCAACACTTCTTGTATTTCTTTCCACTTTGACATGGGCATGGATCATTTCTTCCAATCTCTTTTTTGCTTTCAATTGTTTTGTTATTTCCTTCTTTTTCATTTATATTTGCACCTTTATATTTCCATAATGGTATATTCTTAATAAATTTATTAACAATATTAAATACCCTAATTTCATCTTCCTTGTCAAGTTTTGCATCTATTCCATTTATTATATCTTCAAGTATTTCTTCAGAATTTCTATATTGTATATCCAAAGCCAACATGTTCATAGTTCCAGCAGCATCCTTTTTATCAACTAAAAACATCGATGAAAATTCTTTTGAAAACTTCCTTCCAATACTACTTCTTTCCAAATAATCTTCGTTAGACATGGAAATTAGATCATCTTTACTAATCATAGAATAATCCAAATTATTGTCTATATCATTTAATATTTCTTCATAATCCTCTATTTCCACATTAACAAATATAATTTTTCCGTCATCGTCAATTGTACCATAATATTCATTATTATAATAAAAAGATCCTTCTTCTAATATAGATAACAATATTTGCTCTTCTACATTGTCATATCTTTTCATTAATCCTTTAACATCTTCAAAACAAAGAACACCATATAACTTAATCATACCTCTAAAGATATTCATGATTTCACTATTTTTCTTCATTAACTTTCTAAACTCTAGGGTATCACATTGCTTAACAACGGCCTGCATTAGTTCAGGCATTAATAAGATTGGTTTTCTATCTTTTAAGCACGGAAATACCATCCCTTGATTCATAAAAAAAGCATGTTTATCCGCATAATTTTCTGCTTCATTATCAGAAACTGAAATTATTCCATTATTCTTAATGTATTTTAATAATATTTTATACATATCATCATTAATCACATTCATTTTATTTCTGATATTTTTTTCATATTCATCAATATATTTTTCAATTACCTGATTTTTATTCAAATTATATGATAATTTAAGACCAATGTTCTCTGCTAGGCTACAAATTTCTTTTTTAGGATATGGCTTGATCAATTCTTCTAGGTCAAAAGAATATGTATCCTTGAAAAACGTATGTATAAAACTATTTGTAAATTTATTATAATGTTTTAAAAAATCATTCTCTATCATTTGTTCAGAATCGTCAAAATCTGAAAAAGCATCATTGTTATGTATCGGCTTTTTATTACTAACTTTGTATTTATTGTTATTTCCAGGCAAGTATTCTTTTTCCGAATCTTTATTTCCTATATACCCGCAACTCCCATCTCTTGGAGAATTATTAAGTTTACCTTCTTCTGGATTATTTCTAGCAATAACTTCCATTTGGCTAAATTCATTTGGGACTTGTATTATATCTACAACTTCTAAAGTCAAATAAGTAGTTGAACCAAAATCATATTCATATTCGAACTTTTTATTAATATTTAATAAATCCTTTAAATAAAAATTCATCTCATATTGTTCATCACTATTGTCATGATATATTTCTTCATCAATATAAAAAGCACTTAAATGCCCACAACATTCTACCCATATATCTCTTATAAATTTGTCCAAATGCTGAAGTTGCAACTTTGCATCTATCGAAACATAAATACAGTATAAACTAGGATTATACTTATCTTTCATGGATATTATGAATTGCTCTCTTACCCCTTTAGTATAATTCATCTTTTCTTCAATTGATTTTTTCATTACTGAACAACTCTTTGCATGTCTTTTAATTGTTCTTTCAGTTAATTCTTTATTACAATAATAACATCTACCTTGCACGACTAAATCTCCTCTTAAATAATATAATTACTATATAAAATTCCAACATGCACAATTATATACTAACATTATGTTTGTCTGCAAATTTTTTATAAAATTTCTATGTTTACAATTCCATTAAGGGTATTAGATAAGTAGAGCTTATAATATTACTAAGCTTTAATATTTATAACGTATTAACTTCTTGCAACTATTAGTAGCTGGTTGAATTTTTATTAGCTATATCTTTGGCATACATGTCGCAGAGAGAATTCTCAAAATGGTTAGAATGTGCTTTTACCCACTGAAATTCAATATATTTTCCATTACAAGCTTTATCAAAATCAAGCCACTTTTCTATATTCTTAGCTGGTTCTCCATTAATAGTTTTAAAGTCATTCAATTTCCATATAGGTAACCATTCTGTGAGTCCTTTTCTGACATACTGGCTATCAGTTATTATTCTTATTTTTTCAACATCTTTTAATAATTCAAGTGCTTTCATTGCTGCTTCAAGTTCAGCTTGGCTGCTTCCTATGTCTTTCACTTTTTCTGTATATAAATTATAATTTCCTTTCAAATCTTCTATTATAAAAGCAAATCCACCATGATTTTTCTTCTCTAAATAACTGGCATCTGTGTAGATTTTATAGATTCTCTCTTCAGCCTTACTTTCCTCTATTGCATAACTATCATAATTACTATTTCGTTTATCTAAAACTAAGATTTTACTCCTATCATTAAAAGCAGCTACATCTTTATCTTCTCTTATGACTACTTTTACATTAAACCCTACATAATATGTATCTGGCCGCTTATTATGTAGCATTTTTCTAAATTGGTATTCCTGTCCTTTAAAGAAATCACTTAGGTTGTTATTATCTACAAAATGTAATTCTTTTTTTAAAGGATTAAATTCTACTAAGGAGTTCTCAGTACCGTTACTGACTTTAATTTTATATTTATTATTTTCTTCACCTACTATTTCTAGTGTAAAAAGCATCATTTTCATAAAAATTACTCCTTAAAACAAATATCTCATTATAAATATATTTATGTCACAATTAAGTTTCTACATCTATCCTTAATTGAGTGTCTGACTTACTAAAGCTTTAAATATAGATTTATTGTTGAAACATATATTTTATCATAAGTACAACAAATTCAAATTTAGTAGTTATTTTAATAACTACTTTATATTTTTCTTTTATATCATAAAACTTACTACTGTATACATCATTATAACAAAATTAAAGCTGAAATTTTCTATATTGTCTAAAAATTTCAGCTAATAATTATTAATTTAATCTAAGCATTTACGTAGGATTTAAAGTTTTCTAACGGAAGTGAAATTGTCACTGTTGTTCCCTTCCCATATTCACTATCAATTTTAAGAATCCCATTGTGCATATCTATAATATTATTAGAAATGACCAATCCAAGTCCTGCGCCAATAGATTTAGGATCAATTTTATAGAATGACTCCATAACATGATTTATATCCTCTTTTTTAATTCCAATACCTATATCGCTAATTTTAATTAAAATGTACTCTTCGCTAACTGATTGAATAACATAGATTTTACGATTTTTATATGAGAACTTAATTGCGTTATCTAATACATTTAGTATAACTTGCCTCAATCTATCACCATCTGCTGTAATAATTGCTGGGTGCGTTTCAACCACTAATTTAATTTCCTTTTTTTCTGCTTTCTTTTGAAGCTGGAAGGTTACTTCACGAATAATTTTGTCTATTTTGACATCAGATAAGATTAGTTTAATTCTATCTGACTGATATCTTGAAAAATCTAATAGATTCTCTACTAAATTAATAAGTCGATCTGATTCATCATTAATAATTCCTAAACCAAATTTAAATTCCTCATCTGATAATTCGTCTGGATTCCGCATAGTTTCAATCCATCCCTTAATTCCTGTCAAAGGTGTCCTAAGCTCATGAGAAATTGATGATATAAAATCATTCTTTAAACGATCGGTTTTTAATATTTCATCGCCCATATAGTTAAGCGTTTTTGCTATTTCTCCAAGTTCATTTGGATAAGCATCCTTAATTTTTTCCTTGTATTTTCCCTCTGCTATTTTCTTTGTAAAATTGATAATATCGTTTAATGGTTCTACAATTATATTCCCTAAACGCAAACTTACAAAAAACACGATAACAGCAATAAAAATGCAGATGATAATCCCATAAATCAACAGATTAATAATTAAAGCATTTACTTGTGTTAAGGATGTTGTATACCGCAAAATTCCTAATACTTGCCCGTCAAAAACAAGAGGTGTATATACTGCTATAATCTTTTGACCTGAATATGAATTTTTCTCAATTTTATATGTGGTTTTCAAATCCAATACATCAGAATCTATCAAATAAGTTTTATCTTCATAAAAACCTGTAGATGATTGAATTAATTTCCCATTTCTTTTTAATAGTTGTAGTTCGGAGCCATTAATCTTATAATTTTTAATAATTTCACTACTGAATTCCGCCAAACTTTTATTAGTAAAATCAGTTTCTTTTGCTAACACAGAAAGATTTGCCTCTACTTGACTTTGAAATGTGTTAACAATCCCTTGGTAATAATATTGCCTTATTCCAATTCCAAACCCTATCATAACAAGACTTAATGTAAGTAAACTAATAATCATAAAGTAAACAATGATCCTTCGCTTCATAGTTTTACTCCTTCCATAAGTACCCATATCCCCAATCCGTGCATAAATACTCTGGAGCTGATGGATCATTCTCTATTTTCCTTCGTATACGTCTTATATTTACATCGACAACTTTTTCATCACCAATATAATTTATTCCCCAAACTTCATCCAAGATATCATTTCGTGTAAATACCTTATTCTTATTATTTATTAAAAATTGAAGTAAGCAATATTCTGTTGGAGTTACTTTTTTATTTATTACGTCAAGCTCAAATGGCCCCGATTTAATAACTAAGCTTTCTTTCTTTGAATATATATGATTCAATCTTCGCGCTAAAGAAATAATTCTTGCCTCTAGCTCAACCATGCTAAATGGCTTTAGTAAATAATCGTCAGCTCCTTCTACAAGACCCTTTACTCTATCTTCTTCCTGAGATCGTGCCGTTAACATGATAATCCCAACAGATTGACTTATATCTCTAATTTTCTGACACACCTCAAATCCATCAATTCCTGGGAGCATTAAATCTAATAAGACAATATCAATCTTTCTATTATTAAAAATAGATAAGGCCTCTTCTCCATTCTCAGCTTCTAGAACTTCGTACTTTTTCTTTCTTAAATTTATGCAGATAAAACTTCTAATTGACAGTTCATCCTCAACAACAAGAATTGTTTCCATATTTTCCTCCATTAAAATTCATCTTTAAGTAAATGAAAATTTTCCTTTGAAATAGGTTGTTCTTCTTTAATATCATCATAAAATATAGTATCCTTCGTTTCTCCAAGCTTGGTTTTGTTCTCACCATATGAACTTTTGCTTATCCATTTTACTTCAAATAAATTATCCTGACTTTCATTATCTATAAGTCTAACACCTTGATCAAGCTTCTGAATTGTAACTTTACCATGCCATTTGGAAGGAATTGTAATGTAGAAATGCTGCACACTATCTGTATATCTTTCTTCTACAATTTCATGTGTTCCATCTTCTTTATAATCAGAGTAAGTATAAATAAAAGGGATTTCTGCCATCGCTGCATCTTCAAAACCTTTAGGAATATACATTCCTCCAACATCTATAATACCGTCATTGTTGATATCTCTACTATATAATGGGTAAGCCTTAAATAAAATACCATCATTTTCATCTCCAATTTTAATAAATCTTCCCTTATAGCAAGTAACAATTTCAGTTAACATTGAATGGGCCCCTAATGCACTATCAATGAATAACGCATTATTCCCATCTGCTAATTTTCCACTAACGACATTTTCAATTACACCCTCAGGATTTAGACCCACAAACGTGTGAGATTTTAATTGATTATTTTCATAATTAAACATTTCTGCTGTTTTTGATTTGCCTATTTCTCCATCAATTATTATAACATCAGGTTTCTTATCTTCATTGCAATCCGATATATCTATCCATTCGTAAGTACGATTAACTTTATTAACTAATTCTTTTCCATTCAATTCATATATAAATAACTGTTTACTTAATTCAGAATCTGATACTGAAGTACCTAAAATCACTTCTTTTTTCCCATCCCCATCAAGATCTTTAAGAGTAAAATAATCAAGAATATTAAAATTAGTGGCTACATCAAGTACTTTATTCCATTTTTCATTTTCTTCTTTAAGCATTAATAGATGAACTTGTCTATTTTCTTTCATATCCCTATATAATACAAATGCTTCATTTTTACCGTCTTTATCAACATCATCTATAAAAATACTTTGTTTTTCTTGTGAATTCTTAGGTACTAAGAATTCACTTTCAGGCGTTAAAATTTCTTTTAGCTCTTTATTAATTTTATTTTCTTCTACATTTTCGAGCATAGGGGCTTGAATTAAGCTAGTTGTGTTTACAACATTCCCACAGCCTGTTATAATACTCCCTAAAGAAATAATCAGTATTATAACTCTTGCATATTTTCTCATAACATATACACCCCATTTTTCATTCTGTTATTATTTAGTATTACCTTATCCATGATATATAATTACTTCATATCCATAATTTTTAGCTCTTATGTTAACTATACGTTTTTATTATATTTTCACTAAATTCCTGTGCTTCAATGCTTAGCTTTTAGCTATCATCCTATAATTTTAAAATAAGAAAGTAGTTTTTAATTTACTAAAAATCATTCTTTAAAATATATATTGCATAGGTTTGTCCTGTGTTTGCATCATAATTTACAGACAAAAATATATTTTTATACTTAAAATGTGCATCTCCACTTTTATCACTAACTGGATTTCCAAAAACTTCTTTAAATCTACTTATCTTATCACCAATCTTTACACCATTTAAATTCAAATCATTTCTCATAGTAAAGATTTGCTCTACCTTATCATTATTTTTCTGATCAAACCAAACTCTAATACCAGCTTTTTTAAATTCCACTCCACCTTCTCCTATAGAACTTGGCTTTTCATTTAATGTACTTATAAGTTCATCTTTACTAAAACCTAATAGATTTATATATTCTGTAAAATTATTCTTTCCATTATCCGACTTTGAGGCATCCATAGACTTGCTATCTTCAATTATTTTTACTGAATCATTTTTCTTTTTTACTTGTGAAGATACTATTTCTTTATTATCCTCATTATTAGCAGATTTTTCAATGCTGACTACTTCTTCTGATATTTTTTCACCTTCTGCTTGATTGCTATTTTCTGAAACTTTCTCAACTGACACTTCTTTATTTTCAGCATCTATTTCAGATGACTTTTTAGGACTACACCCCACTATACTTGCAGAACTTATAGTGATAGCACATATTATAGCTGCTGAAAACAATAATTTAAATCTCTTTTGAATTTTATTTATCATAATTATTCTCCTAACTAATTTTTATTATTTTTTTTGTATATAATTAATCTACTTAAAAATTCAAAAAATATATGTGTTTCAATGCACACTGCTCATTTCACAATTACGGCTAAAATTCTTGTAATATTTTTAGAATTATTATGAAGAATTATTTTCTCAATATATACTTTAGCGTTTTCTATATCTTACCTAAATTATAAAAGATTTTTAAACTAAAAGCGTTACAAAAAAGTTACAATATTATGGTGAAAACTTTCAGTAAATTCCTTTGTTAATTAGTAAAAAAATTCTATTGCAATAATATTAATTGATTATAATAAAGAATTTTTTCGTTTTGAGGCATATAAAAAAAAAGCCATCCTTTAAGGATAGCTTTTCTTTTAAGCTGCTTTGCTTGCTTTTTGGGTGAAACATTTAATTGCTAAGAATATCTTGTGTAAATTCATCTAAGTCTACATCTCCATAGATTCCATCGATAACACCTTTATCTGTATATTGATGTCCTGCTCTAGAATTCCATACACTATTAGCTGATAAGTTAAATGGACTCTTATAATAATTTGCTTCCCATAATGTATATTTAGATAATCTACTATCTAAATTATTTTTTATAAAATCTGAATATGTATATATACAAATGTCCATATTACTTAATTTTTTGAATTCATCTATGAACCTTAATGCATAACCCATGACATCAAATCCATCTTGTTCTATATCCAAAGCAGGTTTTAGGTCATTCTGCTTATCCTTTATGTTATTGTAAAAATTACGTGCTTGTGTTTCAGGAGAGCTTGTCCCAACTAAAAAATGATAAAAACCTGTATTTAATCCAGCATTTTGAGCACCACTATAACTAATTCCCAAATAATTATCCACATAGGTTGTCCCTTCTGTAGCTTTTATGTATACACATTGGATCCCTGAAGCTTTGACTCTTTTAAAATCTATGTCCCCATTGTAGTGACTAATATCTATACCTTTTAATAAGGTATCAGAATTATTATTGACTGGATTTCCTGGCCCTATCTTCTTGCCATCAGAACCGATTTTATAGCCATCTATTGTAGAATTTGTAACTAAAGCTCCAGATGATTTATCTAAATAATAAGTATCATTTCCAGAATTTATCCATCCTGTTGACATTGCTCCACTAGATTTTAAATAATACCACTTTTCATCAATATTAACCCATCCTTTAGCCATTGCACCAGTATCATATAAATAATACCAAGTTCCATTATCTTTAATCCATCCAGTTGCCATGCTTCCACTACTGCTAGAGTAATACCAATTATCACCTGATTTATACCATCCTGTAGCCATTTCACCACTACTATAAAACATATAAATTTTATTATCAATTTTATTTAGTCCTGTTACCATAGCCCCTGAACCGTTTAAGAAATGCCAAACATTATTTAACTTACTCCAACCAGTAACCATACTGCCTGATTGATCCAAATAATACCATATTCCATTCACATTAAACCAGCCAGTTACCATTCTTCCATCGTATTTTAAATAATACCACTTGTTATCTGGTTTTATCCACCCAGTTGCTCTTGTATTATCTGATTTATAGTAATACCAGTATCCATTCTCTTTTTTCCACCCAATAGTTGATGTTATGTTAACTTTTCCATCATTACTATTTACAATATCTTGGGTACTATATTTATAAATAACATTTAATTCACTTGGCTTATTTTCAGGTATACCTGGATTAGGAATTTCATCTGATATCTTGCTAACAGTATTGCTAGATACTACAGTTGAATCAGTAGTTGCAGCTTGTACATTTACTACTTGTCCAAAACTTATACTAGTTAATAAAACCAGTATAAATGAAGTAAGTTTCTTTCTAATATTCACATGGATCATTCTCCTTTTAATTTTCATTAAGTGCTTACTTATTTTTTAATCCGCTTCAATCAATTCATCTAAAATTATACAATTAATGTAATTTTCAATCAATTGATTTACTCTGGATGTAGAGGAAACTTATGTCAACATCATCTTATATAGCTTACTAACTTCTTTATTTAGCCAACTATGATAGGAACTATACCAGTATTTATTCTCTAATTGTATATATAAAATTTACTAGGTAAAAAAGTTAATAAATTTTATATATACATCATAGATTTATAATAATACTGGAATAATAAAACTATTATTCCTTTTTATTCCACAAAAATAAATGTATTATAATGGATAATAATTATTATTTATTAATAAAATGTTGCAATTTTCCGAATATTCCAATATAATTAATGTAACATATAGGTAAGGAGTGATGTTAAATGAAAAAAATACTCTCTAAGGCTTTTGCTAAGAAAATTATCGAATTTTTGATATATGGTCCAGGGTATAAAGCTCCTGAATATGCATATGTTCGTGTAACTCCTCCATCTTCTAACAAAGATATTTACGAAGATAACTTGAGACGATAAAATTATATTTTTAATATATACAACTTATTAATAGTAAATATTTACGTGTGCATATATAAAAAATAACTAGTGGAATTTAATCTGCTAGTTATTTTTTATTAACAATTTCTAATATACTACTTTTGAAATATAATTAATTTAATTTTTCGCTTACTTTTTTATTATTTTTCATATGTAATTTTTATAAATTTTCCTTTTTAACTTTAAAACAATTTATACTTAAAACCATGAACCTTAAAAGAAAGGTTTATTTTAATATTAAAAACACCTCTTTAAAAAACACAGTCTTTTTCTTAATCATTACCAATTTTTATTATTCTTGAAAAATATGAAAATATTTAGTACTATAAAATTATTATAATGTAACATATCTAATAATGAATCTATATTTATTGAGAGGAGAAATTTGTTCGATGGAATTTAATTTAAATGAAGGTACTTCATATATCAAAGAGTTTAAAGTTACAGAAAATGAAACAGCTATAAAAATGGGATCAGGTGATCTAGAGGTCTATGCAACCCCTGCTATGATTGCTCTAATGGAAAATGTATCAAAAAGTTTAGTAATAGAGGAACTTCCAAGTGGCTATACTACAGTGGGAATTGACATGAGTGTAAAACATATTAAATCGTCTCCAATTGGCGCAAATATAAAATGCAAATCTACCCTTACAAAGGTAGATGGTAAAAAATTATTTTTTGATGTGGAAGCAAGTGATGACCAAGGTACTATCGGAAAAGGTTCTCATATAAGGTTTATTGTAAACTCAGAAGATTTTATGAGAAAAACTAAAAATTGCTAAATAAATGATAATAACTATATTTAAAGAGACTCTCTCTTTAAATATAGTTATTGCTTTAAAATAAATTTAAATTGGACTTACTCCGATACTTTTCCACAAATATTTAAAATTAGTTTTGAATAATAAATTTATATCGATATTTTGATTCATTGCCCAAAGTACCATAGAACTTTGCAACATCGACACAATACTCTTTGATGTAGATAGAGAATCAATTGCCGGTAAAATCTCACCTAATTCTTTTCCTTCTTCTACAACATTGTCTATCCCTTCCAATAATCTATGGTTAAAATCATTTACTAAATTTTTATTTTCGTAACTTTTTAATCCTTCAATTGTTATAAATGTGACAGCAATATAGTTAAATTTATTTATATTTAGAATCTTTTTTAAATATGGTATTATTCCACAATATTTTATAAAAATTGTTTTCAGCTTTTTTTTTGTGGATTCATTACATAAATTGGTAGCGCCTATAATTTCATCAAAGTATGGAGAACAAAACTCTTCTATCACTTTATATATAAGCTCATCTTTACTTTTAAAATACTTATAAAAAGCACTTTTATTTATGTTAATTTGTTTAAAAATATCTCTAATAGATACTTCAAAAAAACCATTTTCCATAAATAATTTTATAGATGACTTTAAAATTTTTTCTTTAATTTCCACCCTAAAATTCTCCCTTTTTTATTTAACATTTTCCACCATTAATAAAAAAAACAAACTAAATATTATAATCTAAACTTAGTTTGTACCGTCTTAAGGCCACTGAACTTTTATATATTATAATAATTCATACTAATTACTTTTATTAATATGGTAATTAGTATGAATATATTCTTGAAGTCTTTAGCTCTCTAAAGATCTGAAATTTAAATTAATATGTTTTATTTTAACCATCAGATTTGTAACTAATCTAATATTTATTTAAGTATTATAAATGTTCTTTATATTAATTCTATTGTGCTCCTGAAAATGCTATCCAAGGTTTTTGAATTTCTTGCTTTAGCGTGTTATAAGCATCAATTTGGCTTCTTAATTGAATATTTAAATCTTCACTACTCAAAACTTGGGTATTATAAGTAGATTCAGTTATCATTCCTAAGTCATATTTAAGTTTCGCATCACTAAGGTTCTTGTTGCTTAATTCTATATTTTGCTTAATATAATTAATATTATCTTGTGCTGTAATAAGATTTGTATAAAGTGTTCTTAGTTGATTTTTAAAGTTCTTTTTGTCCTCATCTATACTTGTTTGTTCTTGATCCACACTAAGTCTATTACCTAAATAAGTTAAACGTGCCGATATGGCATTTGCATATGCACTTTTAGCAGCTTGATATTTATTGTAATCTGTGAGATAAGCTTCAATATTTCCGTTATAATCACTTAATTTAGGTTCTTGAGCTTCATCTGTTATTTTTTTTGCATCACTTACATCGCCGTCACTTATTTTATTATCAGAATCATAATAATGATCTTTCTTAAGCTTAAGTATTTGTTCCCTGTATTTTAAATAGTTATCTATAACTTTATCTAGGTAAGTATCTATAGATCCATCTATTTTTAATGTTTCATAAGGAATATCCTGTTCCAAAGTATATTGTGTTACATCCTTACCTGTCAATACTTTAAAGCTATATTCAGCGTCCTTTAATGTATTTTCACTTGTTTTCTGTGTTATTTGTAAATTTTCAATTTCAAGTTCACTTGATTTCAAATCACTTGATGTTACCATTCCTAGACTGCTTTTAAGTTTTGCATCATTTAATGTCTTGTTTTTAATTTGCAATTCTTTTCCAGCTTTATCTATTTTCATTTGACTTGTAACGATATTATTATATGCTTTAGTAACTTTTTGAATTAAAGCATCTTGATCAAAATCCCTTTGTTGCCTAGCTTTATTTGCATTAGCTTCTCTAGTATCATCATTAAAATCTTCTTCGTCTCCACTAACATCTTTAGAATCATCCAAGTCTTCATTTATGTCATTAGTTTTATCTTGGTAAGTTATTTTACTAGTATCAAGTTGTAATACCTCGCTTATACTAATTGCCTCTTTTATAGCTTCATCTAAAGTAAGCAGTTGCTTTCCGTTTACGATTTGTGAATTTGTTGCAGTGCTTGTACTAGTAGTTGTTTGTTGAGTTGAATCTGCTGCAAGTGCTGGTACAACGCTACCACTCATAACACTAATCCCTATTGCAAATGCTATTATCTTATTTATATTTTTTCTCATGTATAAATCTCCTCTTCATTAATATTTATTTTAATATAAATTCGAATTCTCTTTTTATTTACTAGATTATTTTTCTGTTGTAGCTTTATTTTACTACAATTTTATTGTTTAGTAAATGTAGTCATAATTTAGGATTTGCTCCTGAACTTTGTATTTAAACTAATACACTTTATATATGGATCATACTAAAACTTAATTTTAGTATGATCTTATTAAAATTAGTAATTTCTTTGTTATATGCTTACATTTGATTCGCTATCAATTGGTGTTGATTTTTTTCTATGAATTTTTTTTGCAAATCTTTTTTTCAATCCATCAAGTATTGTATAAACTATTGGAACTACGAATAATGTTAATATTGTTGAAGTGATTAATCCTCCAATTACCGCTTGTGCCATCGGCTTACGCATTTCAGTACCTGCTCCTGTAGCTAATGCTGTAGGAATCATACCAAATATCATTGCTAAAGTAGTCATGATTATAGGACGTAATCTTACAAGACCAGCTTCTACTAAAGCCTCATTTCTTGGCATTCCCTTTTTAATTCTTTCCTTTGCAGCATCAATAAGCAATATACCATTTTTAGCAACCAGTCCCATAAGCATTACAATACCTATTGCTGCCATCATGCTTAATTGACTTCCACCAACATATAATCCTATTATTGCTCCAATCAATGCTAGTGGTAGAGCGAACATTATAGCTATAGGGTCAACAAAACTTTCAAATTGGGCTGCCATAACTAAATATAATAAAAGAACTGATAAAACTGAATTTTGCACCAAACTAATCATACTCTTCTGCATAGTTCCATTCATTCCTCCAACAGACAAAGAAACTCCCGCCGGCAATTCACTTTTTATCTTAGCTAAATACTTATTTTGTAAAGTTCCAGTAGATAAACCTCTTACATTACAAGAAAGTTCGACTTGCGCCTGCTTATTGTACCTATGTAATGTTGAAGAAGTTGTTCCAACAACTTTTTTAGTTACTTCAGTTAGCGGAACAAGCTTATTGTTTGAACCTGAAACGTAAATTCCATCAAGATTACTAAGATTTTTACGCTGCTCATCTTGAAGCAAAACTTTAACATCATATCTATCTTTTCCACCATCATACTTAGTTACAGTTGAACCATTAAATAATGTAGCCAAGGTACTAGCTACGTCTGAACTGTTAACACCTAAATCAGCAGCCTTATCACGATCAACAGTCATTTTTACCTCTGGTGTACCTGAATTGGTATTAACACCAACATTAGTAGCATCTGGATCTTTAGCCATCTCTGCTTTCATCTTTTCTGCAAAAGCTTGAACTTTTGCTCTATCATCACCAACAAGATTAATGGCTACATCTTTTGAGGATCCGCCACCACCTCCCATAGATGCAGCTGATGCTGTAATATCCATTCCAGGCAGTATCTTTAGATCTGTTCCAAGTTTTTGCGCCATATCTCTGGAGCTAATCTTACGTTGTTTCTTATCTACCAATGTAATATTAACTGTTGCTTTACTATTAGTGACTGTTGAATATACATATTCAACTTCTGGATTTTTCTTAACAATCTCTTCAATCTGTTTAGTCTCCTTACTTGCAGTATCTAATGTTATTCCTGAATCAAAATTAGCATTAACTGTTATTTGTCCTTTATCAGTTATAGGTATCATTACGAAACCTAATGATGGAATAAGCGAAAGACTCGCTACAAACATAACTGCGCAAACAGCCAAGACTGTTATCCTCTTATGAAGAAGAAAAGCTAATAAATGTGAATATTTCTCGGCAAAAAGATCGAATTTATAATTAAACCACCCAAAAAACTTACCAATAAATGTTTTACTTTCTTTTCTTTCTGATCTAAGCATTCTAGATGACATCATTGGCACAAGGGTAAAGGATACAAACAATGAAACTGCCATACTAAAAACAATTGTAAGTGCAAACTCAATGAAGAACTTTCCAATTATTCCAGCTATCATTGCCATAGGCAAGAATACTGCAATAACAGCTAAAGTTGTTGCTATTACTGCAAATCCAATTTCTGAGGTAGCATCCTTAGCAGCATCAATTGGATGTTTTCCCATATGGAGATGCCTTACAATGTTTTCTATAACAACTATAGCATCATCAATTAAAAGTCCTACTGCCAGCGACAATGCCATTAAAGACATAGTATTTAATGTAAAGTCCATCTCTTTCATACAAATAAAAGTAGTTATTATAGATATCGGAAGAGATGATGCACTTATAAGGGTACTTTCCCATTCATTTAAGAATAAAAATACAATAACAACTGCTAATATACATCCTTCTATAATAGTATTCATAACATCATCTACTGTATCTTTTATTGATGTTGAATTATCAGTAACAATATCAGCATGCATACCTTCTGGTAATGAAGTTTTAACTTGTTCTAATGCTGCTTTAGCTTCTTTTGCAACTTCTACTGTATTAGCACCAGATTGCTTAACGATATCAATACCAATTGACGGATTACCTTGATAGTAAGCTTGGCTTGTTTTTTCAACAATCCCATCTTCAACTGTTGCAATATCTTTTACTCTAATCTCTGTTCCGTTTTTGTTGGACACCAAGATATTCTTAAAATCTTCCACTTTTTGTATTTTACTATTTGTTGTAATAGATATCTGGTTATCTCCATCAATAACTTTACCAGTTGACTGATCAATGTTATCACTCTTAATACTATTTATTACAGCACCTGATGTAAGGCCATATTGTAATAATTTATTATTATCTAACTTTATATGAATTTCTCTTGTATCCTCACCAGATACATTTACGGCTCCAACACCCGATACCGCATATAACTTTGGCTTTAGAGTATTATCTACAAAGTCTGTCATTTTTTGATTATCAGTTGAACCATAAACAGCTATGGATATAATTGATGTTGCCGACATATCAAACTTAGAAATTATCGGATCATCAGCATCAGTTGGTAATTTACCTCTAACACTTGAAATCTTATCTCTAACTTCTTGTGCTGCAACTTCACCATTTTTACTTAAATCGAACTCTATAACAGTTTGTGACATCCCTGAACTTACACTTGAAGTTATATTTTGAACTCCAGAAATTTGCTGTACTGCATCTTCTATCTGTTTTGTTACTTTACTTTCTATATTTTCTGGTGTAGCTCCATTTTCTGTTACTACAACGGAAACATAAGGCATATCAGCATTTGGCATATCATTAAGTGTCAATCCCTTATAGCATACAAAGCCTAAAATAGTAAGGACAATCATTATAACTGATATAAATACAGGTCTTTTAATACTAATATTTGCTATATTCATTTATTATCCCTCCTACTTATTTGTTGTATCATCTGCACCGCCATCTTGTTCAGAAGCTGTGTTATCTGAAGAACTATCATCCTTTATAATTGCATCTACTTCACTACCCTCTTGAAGCGTACTTATATTAGTACATATTACCTGATCCCCTTCTTTAATACCATCTGTTACTTCAACGTTATTTTCATTAGTTTCACCAATTGTAATTTTTTGCTTTTTAGCTGTTCCATTGTCATTTAAGAAAACAGAATAATCTCCTTCGTTACCAGCTAAAGCACTAATCGGAACAGTTATAACTTGTGCTTTTTCCTCGCTAATAAGCTGTACCTTTCCAAAAATACCAGGTAACAGTGACTTATTGCCATTATCTATTTTTACTTTACAATTGAATACTCTAGTTGTAGCATCCGCTGCAGAGTCCATAGCTTCAATAGTGCCATCATATGTTTTATCATTTCCATCTACGGTAATTGTTGCAGCTTGACCTATTTTTACTCCAGTTATTTTCTCTTGTGGCACTTGTATTGTTGCATATACAGACGATATATCATTAACTTTTGCAAGGGCCGCTCCCTGAGATGCCATCTGTCCTACATTTAAGGTTTTATCGCTTATAACTCCGCTTATAGGTGCTTTAATCACTGTGTTGGCCAAATCATTTTGAGCCTTCTGTAAATTTACTTTTTGTGCTTCTAAACTTGCTTTTGAACTTTCAATGCTTGCTTTTGCTGATTCAATACTTGCTAATCCTGAACTATAATCAGCTTTAGAAGTGTTTAGAGCTTTTTCAGCTGATTCAAGATCTGTTTTTGATATAGCGCCTCCATCAAAAAGAGTCTTTTGTCTATCATAATTACGCTGTGCATCGTCCATAAGAATTTGCAATTTCTGTAGCGTTACTTGCGATGAATTTAGTTGTTGCTGCGTTGAATTGACTTGCTGCTCACTAACTTCTACCTGAGCTTGTGCAGTTTTTATATTATTTTGTATATCTTGGTCATCAAGCGTAGCTATAGTATCACCAGCATTTACATATTGTCCATTCTCAACCGACACAGCAACAACCTTTGCTGCTATCTTACTAGTTACTATTCCTTGCTGATAAGCTTCTAGTGTTGCTTTATATGAATCCCCTAAACTTTTTTCTTGTGCTTTGGCAATCTGTACTTCAACAGTAGTTTTACTAGCAGCAACGGCAGTGGTTGCTTCTTTTTTAGCTGTGAATAACTTAGTTTTAGCTACTGCAGCACAGCCTATTACAGCTATAACAATTACAGCATATATAACTATTTTTTTTACATTTTTCATGTTTCACACTCCTAATCTGTAAACATATAGTTTATTTTGTTAATTTATATATTATAAAATTAATTTTTCTTTGCACCAATTCCATCCATAATGAAATTTATAAGCTTTTCATTTTCCTCTCTTCTTTGTTCTACTGAATAATAATTTTCATGACAAGTCCGATGACAATGTAATGCCACCATTCCTCCTATAACATTTGTAGCAAAATCAATATCTATACCTGTATGCCTTACCTCCCCCTCTTCGATTCCTTGCTTTAAAATATTGTATGTAATATTTCTCCCATTTCTTTTTATATCTTTTATAAAATCTTCAAGATCACGTTTTGCTTCAGGATTTAATTCTGAAATCTCATTTGCTATATAATAACTTATCCTTCCAGCCCTTTCTATAACAGCATGCTCAGTTAATTCTATAAGCTTTCCTAGCTTTTTAAGAAATGATTCTTCTTGTGATATCTTCTGGTTTGCATTCATAGTGAAATTTCTATGGTCGTACTTTAAAGCTTGTACAAATAAATCATCTTTACTTCTAAAGTATTCATATATTGTACCCTTACCTATCTGTGCCTTGTCCGCAATATCCTGCATATTAGTTCCCGAAAAACCTTTTTTGAAAAATATGTCTATTGCAGCGGCAAGAATTTCATTTTCCTTATTTTTCAATCTTGCCAAAAAAACCACCTCACTTATAAAAATACTGTATTACAATAAATTACTGACTCATTATATTCACATTTTATTTAAATGACCGACCAGACAGTCAATGATTCACATGCAAATAAATCATTGAAATATTTTATATGTACATGAAAATAATACCATACTTTTAATTTTTATACTTTGTTTGTAACCTAAAAAATATCTTAATTTTTATGAGTTACAAAACATATCTGCCTAAAATTGTTTGGATTATTATTTATCTATAGCTATCATTTGCTACTTATGTTATTTTAATATGGAGTGTATCATAGAATTGTTAACTGAATTTAAACTTTTCTATTTATTTGAAATTTAATTATTATAGTAAATATTTTATCTATAATTAAATACTTGAATTTATATATAGATATGATACTTTTAAACATAGATAAAAAAGTAGTATAATTAGTGCATAAAATGGAGGTATATAAATGTTTCATATTTTGATTGTAGAAGATGATAAAGAATTAAGAGAATTATTTTCAACTGTTTTACTTAAAAATGGCTATAAGACTACTGGTGCGAAAGATGGAATTGAAGCACTTAATGTTTTGGATAAAGAATATATCGATTTAATTATTTCTGATATCATGATGCCAAATATGGATGGCTTTGAACTAATAAAATCTATTCGTGATGCTCAATTTAATCTGCCTATATTAATGATTACAGCTAAGGAAAGATTTCAGGATAAACAACGTGGTTTTCTTCTTGGAATTGATGACTACATGGTTAAACCAATTGATGTTAATGAGATGGTGTTAAGAGTAGGTGCATTACTTAGAAGGGCTCAGATTATTAGTGAAAGAAAGCAAAGTGTTGGTGATACCATGCTTGAATATGATTCCTTGTCAGTATATCAAAATGGTGAGGCAACAGTCCTTCCACAAAAGGAATTTTATATTTTATATAAGCTTATTTCTTACCCTAATCGTATATTCACAAGACAAGAACTTATGGATGAATTTTGGGGGCTTGATTCTGAAACTGATATAAGAACAGTAGATGTACATATTAACCGTTTGCGTGATCGCTTTAAAAATAACATAGATTTTGATATTTTGACTGTAAGGGGACTCGGATATAAGGTGGTAAAAAATTATGAATGATAAACCAAATTTAAAATTAGGACTAGTCTTTTCATTTATTATTTTTTCAATAATGTTTGTATCATCAGTACTTACTGCAATTTTAGCTATATTCTTTCATCCAAATTTCTCTTCGGAAGCTAATAAGTTTCTTTGGCCAATTATCGATCTATCTATAATTAGTATAATAGTTGGGACAACCATATCAGCTATAATAGGTAAAAAAATATTAGCTCCACTAGTAAAATTTAGTGAAGCAATTATGGAAGTCGGAAAAGGTAATTTTAATATCAAATTAGATGAAGATAAGTATTACTACGTTGAAGAGCTAAAAAAAATGTCTCAAAACTTTAATATTATGGTAGACGAACTAAATAACATAGAGACCTTTCGAAGTGACTTTATTGCTAATGTATCTCATGAATTTAAGACTCCCCTTGCCTCTATTGAAGGTTACACAACTTTGCTACAGGATAACAATCTAAGTAAAGAAGAAAAGTCTAAATATACAGATAAAATACTAAATAATACAAAAAGGCTATCAAGCTTAGTTGGCAGCATATTACAGATCTCAAGATTAGAGAATCAAGATATAATAGCAGAAAGAAGCAGATTCAAATTAGATGAACAACTAAGGCAAACTCTATTACTTTTAGAATCCAAATGGTCCAACAAAAATATTGACTTAGATATAGATTTAGACTCAATTACTTTTCATGGAAATGAAGAACTGTTGATGCAAGTATGGATAAACATACTTAGTAATGCAATAAAATTCACACCTGAAGATGGTACTATTAGATGCACTTTAAAGAAAGATAAAAACTGGATTACAACAAGCATTTCAGATAACGGCATAGGTATGAACGAAGATACCCAAAAGCATATCTTTGATAAGTTTTACCAAGGCGATAAATCACATTCTTCTGAAGGCAACGGTTTGGGATTAGCCCTAGTAAAAAGAATTATTGACTTATGTGGTGGAAAAATAGAGGTATATAGTGAATGTAAAAAAGGATCTACTTTTGTAATCAAGTTACCATGTTAATTCTTAATTTCTATAAACACAAAAAGGCTATCTTAATGAATAGATAGCCTTAAATTATATCTGCTTAGTTTTAAAAAAAATCCCATTTAGTTTTATAAAGTTAGTCTAATTTTGCTTGACGATTTCTATTTTTCAACTTTTATCGGTATCATAAAAAGCATTACATACAATTAATACTATGCAAACTAAAATAACTACCGCCAACATACTTATCCCCTTCTAACTAAATATATAATCCTTTATATTATTATATATTAATTATGTATATCTTGTGCTTGTAATAGTTTGTTGTTGTAAGTTAAATTTATGGACCTTATTGTAGTATAATTATTTCACAATCACTCATTTATTTGTCAAGCAATATACTCTTAATAACTGAAGTGGATTCCCTAGCATATGTTGAAGGTACAAAATACCAAGGCATAGTGCTTGAATAATTATCAAAATTTTTATACCCATTCTTCTTTGCTAAAACACTCCTTCTAAAAGCATGAAAGTCTGTTGTTACTATTTTTACTTTTATATCACTTATTGGTTTGTTACTAAATTCTTCAATCTTTTCTTTAGAATATTTTAGATTTTCATTAGTATCTCTTGATTTATCCTCTAATATTATTTTGTTTTTTCTATCCCTTTAGCCTGTAAATATTCACTCATGACCTGTGCCTCTGATATACTTTCATCTGTGCCTTGTCCTCCAGATAAAACGATATATTGGGCTAAATTTTCTTTCATACATTTTATAGCAATATCAAGTCTTTCCCGAAGTATTAAATTAGGAACTACTCCATGATCAAGTCCTGCGCCAAGTACAATAATATAATCGTCGCTATTTCGATCATACTTTGGATAGTTAATTATTAAAGCTTCTACTAAAGCTATTCATTGATGAATTTTATAAATTTTTCCTTTTTCATAAAAATTGACGCATATATACTTGAAGCTGCAAAAAATATATTGATTATTGGCACAATACTAATAATAAGTATGGTTATCAGTAGACCTCTTTTTTCCTTGTTACCAAAAATATTAATATTATTCTTGTTTAAAACAAGCCTAAATAATAGTAATATTAAGGATAAACAACTTAACTTTATTGATATAGTATATAAATATAACATATTATTCAACTCCTTTGAGTATATGTTTAATTGCCTTCTTTTACATTTTATACCATATTGTAAAGTAATTCCATATAAATTTTCTGCCATCTATCTCATTTTATTTTCATTATTTTTCAGAATCTCATCTATGCTTCTAATTTCTTTTATTCTCTTTTATTTTTCATATATTTCGCTTGAATATAAATTCATATATAATAAAAAAGCTAGTAGAATAAATAGTAATTAACTATATTCTACCAGCTTTCACTTTAGGATGGATGGTAATTTAAGAACTGAGTTAAAACATTAAGTATCTATTTTTAGAGACTTTGTTCGTAACTTTCTATCATTCTCTTAACCATTTCTCCGCCAACGCTACCATTTTGTCTTGAAGAAAGGTTCCCTTTATCAATGTTTTCATAGTTATTTAACCCAATTTCTGAAGCTACCTCAGTTTTTAATCTGTTTAAACCTGTTTTTGCCTCTGGAACTAAAGTTTTATTTCTTGAAGCCATCTTAATCTACCTCCCTTAATCTATGATTTTGTTTGGCATTAATATATTAACCACTATCACAAATTTTAATCTATGCAAATACTTGTAAAAAAAGTATTAAAATCCTCCTTTGCATTAATTGTTCACAAGTTTCCTCCATTTAAATTCAACAATTTATTAAGTATATTTTACTATAAATTTATAAAACTAATACTGATATGGAGGTGTAAAATTATGAGTAGAAGACCTTTAGTTCCAGAAGCAAGAGCAAAACTAGATAAGTTAAAAATAGAATTTGAGAATGAGCTTGGCATAGAACTTAATGATAATTATAAAGGAAATAAGTCATCAAAATTAAACGGACGTGTAGGTGGACCAATTGGAGGATTGATGACAAAGAAAATGATAAAGGAATATGAAAAAAATTTAATTGACAAATAAGTTTCTTTTCAAAATTATAAATGACTAGTTACTAAAATTATGTAACTAGTCAAAATATAATATTTATATTCTTTTTCATTTAAGTTGGTATTGCTACTTATATATTCCTAATTCCTCTATTTGAATTTATATTTTAATGTAATGTCATATATACTAAACTTAACAATTATGAAAATATTAAACTTACGCATATTAGTGTAGAAAATTATTCAGTAACTACTACATCAAACGAAGTCTTAATTCCATTAACATTTATTGTAATAGTAGTTTTTCCTGCTTTGTATGCAATAACTGTTGGATAAATCTCTTTGAAAAATCCATCCTCCAAACTTAAATTTATTCCTGAAACGGCAACACTATCATCTTCACTCTTAGACAATGCTATTAAATTAGGAAATGATGAACTTTTATCATCTACACTACTTACTTTTATCATTCCTAAATCTATAGCTTGATTAGTTCTACAATATAAAGTGTTTCCATTAATAGTTGCCTTTGGTTTGGTATTGTCTAATTTGTAACCTGTTCCATCTTCAATTCTTACTCCATCCTTTTCTGGGTCATCTGAATTGACATCAGTTATAGTAAGCATATTACTATCATCTAATTTAACTTCGTAGTTCTCTGTAGTTGATTTAGTAGTCAGTGCATATTCTGGACATAAATTATAATTTTTGTCACTAAGACATTCTATAACCTTGCCATCATCTCCCAAGCTATATTTTCTACCACTTTCCGACGTATATTCGTCTTTTTGCAACACACCATTTTCATCAAAAATATATATATTACCATCTATATTCCATACACCTTTTAAATAATAGCTATCTTGAATTTTAAAATACGTATTTCCATTTTCATCAAACAAGCTAAAATCTGGGGTTGTACTCATTTTTTCCTCTGAAGGAGGTCTGCTAATGTTCATATTAACATTTTTATTAGGAAGAGCATTATTTATCCATTTCCCATTATTATCAAGCTCATAATCCTTACCTTTAATTGATGTTTTACCAGATGCCATAGCGCCGTTATCCTGTAAATAATACCACCAAACCTTATCTAAAATCCATCCAGTCTTCATATAACCATCATTACCAAAATAGTACCATGATCCATTTATTTGTTTCCAGCCAGTACTATAGGATTTTCCTTCCTCATACCACCAACCACTATTATTATGCTTCCATTCTGCTGAAACTTCTTTTGGCATTGCAGAAACTACCGCTGCTACAATAAGTAAACTGTAAATTATTTTTTTAGTCATCTATTTCCCCCTCATTCCCAAATCTTATAGTGTATATAGTTTCTCCATTTGTTTTATACAAAACATTCTTCATTTTGTTTATTATCTATAATATATTACCCTTCATCAGAGATTATTTTTTATATAACCAATTTTGTGCAATTAATAGCTTATATAAAAATTATACCACAACTTAAATATCTTAATCCCATATTTCTAACTTAATTAGTTCAAAACATGTAAATTGGAATCTTAATACAACAATTTAAGTAATAATTAAATAATGATTTCATTCACTGATTCAAATCATATTCGTTCTAATATAATAAAAGTAAGAGGATCCTAATAATATCAAGGAGGAAAATATATTATGGATACTTCTAAATTTTCAATTGCTGAGAATATAGAACTAGATATAAATACCTTAAAAAATACTGTAAATTTCGATGAATTTGTAAAAACGCTTCAGAAAAATTTAATCCCCACCGACGAATTTGAGGGATTTAAAATTCGTCCTGGATTTTATCTAGAAAATGGTGCTGTAGTTATACCTGGGGGTGTTAACTTCACTATCCACTCTCAGAGCGCAACATCATGTAAACTACTCTTATTTAAGCCTGCTATGTGTGAACCTTATGCTGTCATTCCTTTTCCTGAATATTATCGAATAGGTAATGTATACTCTATGATAGTACTTGGATTAGATATTGAAGAATTCGAATATGCATATAGTGTGGACGGTCCATATATACCTGAAAGAGGATTAGTTTTTAATAGTAGTAAATATTTACTTGATCCCTACTCAAAAGCAATTGCTGGACAAAGCGTATGGGGAACAAAAACAATATGTGGAAATCAATATAAATCAAGAGTTGTCTCCAATGATTTTGATTGGGGAAACAGTAAAAGACCTTTAATTCCTATGAAAGATTTGATTATTTACGAGTTGCATGTAAGAGGCTTTACTAAGCATCCGTCGTCAAAAGTTAATTATCCTGGAACATTTGCTGGATTAGCCGAAAAGATACCTTATTTAAAAGAGCTTGGAATCAATGCTGTAGAACTTATGCCAATTTTTGAATTTGATGAAATGCTTGATGCAAGATATGTTAGAGGTAATTTGCTTTGTGATTATTGGGGATATAATCCTGTATGTTTCTTTGCTCCAAACACCAGTTATACTGCTGGAATTGAACGAAATAAAGAAGGCGATGAACTAAAATCATTGATAAAGAAATTTCATGAAGATGGAATAGAGGTTATTTTAGACGTTGTTTTTAACCATACTGCTGAAGGCAATGAGTATGGTCCATATATATCTTTTAAGGGGTTTGATAATAATGTCTATTACATGCTTACACCAGATGGGAAATATTACAACTCCAGTGGATGTGGAAATACTTTAAATTGCAATCACCCAATAGTCCATAGAATGATTTTAGATTGCCTTCGCTACTGGGTTACAGAATATCGTGTTGACGGATTCAGGTTTGATTTAGCTTCAATTCTTGGTCGAAATGAAGATGGATCACCAATGAATAATCCTCCACTATTGCAAAGTCTAGCATTTGACCCTATTCTTGCAAATACAAAATTGATAGCTGAAGCATGGGATGCAGGTGGATTATATCAAGTCGGCAGTTTTCCATCTTGGAAAAGATGGTGTGAATGGAATGGAAAATATAGAGATGATATTCGCAGATTTCTAAAGGGCGATTCAGACTTAGCTGCCACTGTTGCTGAAAGAATTACCGGATCTTATGACCTCTATAATCCAGATATAAGAGGGAAAAATGCTTCAGTAAACTTTATTACTTGCCATGATGGATTCACCTTATATGACTTATATTCTTATAATGATAAACACAATGAAGAAAATGGTTGGAATAATACAGATGGTGAGAACAACAATAATAGCTGGAATTGTGGTGCTGAAGGTGAAACTGACGATGAAAATATAATAAAGTTGAGAAGAAAGCTAATAAAAAATGCTTGTGCTGTTCTTCTTTCAAGTCAAGGAGCTCCAATGCTTTTATCTGGAGATGAATTTGGAAATACACAGTTTGGAAATAACAATCCATATTGCCAGGATAATGAAATTTCATGGCTGAACTGGAGTCTCCTATATAAAAATCATGATTTATTTACTTTCTTTAAAAATATGATAAATTTTCGAAAACGTCATCCTGCTATTAAGGACAGAATTGAAGAATCCCGATGTGGCTTACCTCCTGTTAGTAAGCACGGTATAGAACCTTGGTATTTAGATTCGTCAGATAGTACTAGAACTGTTGGGATAATGTTTGCAGGATGGAATAAAAAAGAAAAAGAAGATGACATTGTGTACCTTTGTATCAATGCTCATTGGGAAACTCAATATGTAAGATTACCCGAACTCCCTATATACTTAGAATGGCGAATTGCTGTAAATACATCCATGCCTTCTGGAGAAGACATTAGCGATTCAATTAATGAGATGCTCCAAGTTGGAGAGACACTTGAAATAGAACCTAGATCTGTTATGATTCTTGTTGGTATAAGTAAAATATAAATTTATAGGATGATAAGAGCTTGATTCACTTTAAGCTCTTATTTTATTAATATTATTGTTTATTATCAAACCTTCTTCTATAATTTAATTAGTTATAGAAGATATTATCTTAATAGCAACAAAGGAGATGTAATAATGAAAAAATACGATCTATCAACTAATGAAATATCTGACAACTTACGATATTTAGAGTTGCTTTCTAAACAATATCCGACAATCAACGAAGCTTCTACTGAAATAATAAATCTGCAGGCAATTTTAAATTTACCAAAAGGAACTGAACATTTTCTAACTGATATCCACGGAGAATATGAGCCTTTTATTCATGTATTAAAAAACGCATCAGGAGTAATAAAAAGAAAAATTGAAGATCTTTTTGGTAATAGCTTGATGCAAAGTGAGAAAAAAAGTTTAGCAACCCTTATATATTATCCTGAACAAAAATTAGAGATAGTATTGAAGCAAGAAGAAAACATAGATGATTGGTACAAAATAAATTTATATAGATTAATCGAAATATGCAGATATGTCTCTTCTAAATATACACGTTCAAAAGTAAGAAAGGCTCTTCCAAAAGATTTTACTTACATAATAGAAGAACTCTTACATGAACAGCCTAAAGGAATAGATAAATATGAATATTATGAACAAATTATTAGAACTATTATAGATACAGATAGATCAAAGGAATTTATAGTTGCTCTTTCTAAATTGATACAAAGACTTGTTATAGACAGGCTTCATATTTTAGGGGATATATTCGATAGAGGCCCAGGTGCCGATATTATTATGGATACTTTAGTTGAATATCATTCTGTTGACATCCAATGGGGAAATCATGATATCTTATGGATGGGTGCTGCCTGTGGTTCAGACGTATGTATTGCTAATGTTATAAAAAATTCTCTAAAGTATGCTAACTTGGATACTTTAGAAAATGGATACGGAATTAACCTTCTCCCTCTAGCAACTTTTTCTATGGATTTTTATAAGGATCATCCCTGTAATATCTTCTTACCTAAGATGGATTGTGATAAAAAATACAGCATTAATGAAATTAATTTAATAGCTCAAATGCACAAAGCTATAGCTATAATATTATTTAAACTTGAAGGTCAGGTGATTTTAAGGCATCCTGAATTTAATATGAATCATAGGCTTTTATTAAATAAAATTAATTATGCTGAAGGAACTATTAACTTAAACGGTAAAACGCATAAATTGAAAGATTCATTTTTTCCTACTATAGACCCTAAAAATCCATATGAACTTACTTATGATGAGAAAGAATTAATCGATAAGTTAAAAACCTCTTTTATTAATAGCGATAAGTATAATAAGCATGTTCGATTCCTATATTCAAATGGAAGTTTATATTTAAAATTTAATTCCAATTTACTATATCATGGATTCATACCATTAAATGAAGATGGAAGCTTTAAAAAAGTAAAAATAGCTGATAAAGAATATAAAGGTAAAGAACTTTTAGACAAATTGGATATGCTAGCAAGAGAGGCCTATTTTTCAAAAGACAAGGATGATTCTGATAATAAAAAAGATATAATGTGGTATTTGTGGTGCGGTGCTTCTTCGCCATTATTTGGTAAGGATAGAATGACAATATTTGAACAGTATTTTATTGAAGAAAAAGAAACTCATTATGAAAAGAAAGATCCCTATTTTAGCTTAAGAGATAATGAGGATATCTGCAAAAAAATACTAAAGGAATTTGGGCTTAGTTCACCTGAATCTCATATAATAAATGGCCACATGCCCGTTGAAGAAAAAAATGGAGAAAGTCCTATAAAAGCAAACGGAACTCTACTAGTTATAGATGGAGGTTTTTCAAAAGCATATCAGCCCAAAACTGGACTAGCTGGATATACGTTAATATATAACTCTTTTGGGCTTCAGTTAGTATCTCATCAGCCATTTGAATCCACCGAAGCAGCCATAAAAGAAGAGACTGACATATTATCCACAACTCTCTTACTAGAGCAAGTTGTAAATAGGAAAAGAGTTGAAGATACTGATGTAGGTGTAACTCTCAAGCAACAAATAGATGACTTAAAGATGCTTCTTAATGCTTACAGAAAAGGACTAATAAAGCAGCAAAATAAAATTTAATTAAGCTAAATGAGAATAAATTACGTAATAATTTATTCTCATTTTTTATAATATCACACTATTTCAATAACAGTTCCTGAGTCTTTCATTCTTTTTTCTATATTCTCAGGCGGCTCTTTTGTAGTTATTAATAAATCTATTCTATCAAATGAAATAGCTTTAAACGTGCTCGAATTAAAGAACTTTTCACCATCAGCTATAACACATACAAAAGTGCTTCTTTCTGCTACCTTTCTCTTTATATATGAATCCTCAAAGTCAACTACATAAATTCCATCTTCGCTAATTGCCGCAGCTCCCAAAAATGCTATATCAAAATGTATATCTTCAATTTGATTTATTGTGCCACTGCCATATAAAAAACGATTTTTACGTTGCAATTTTCCACCCAATAAATGAACGTCACAATTTTTTTCAGCAAGTATTTCCATATTGTCTAAAGAATGCGTATATATAGAAATATCATCTCCAACACGCTGACATAACGCTTCAATAGTAGTAGACACATCAAAAAAACATACTTGATTAGTTGACACATATTTAGCTGCATATTCACCCAATTTTATTTTTTCTTCTGAATTTATAGATAAGCGGCTCTTATAATCCTTAATTTCAGTTCTTATAGATGGGACTGCAATTCCTCCATGAGTTCGAATGGCCACTCCTTCGTCTACTAATCTAACAATGTCTCTTCTGGCAGTATCCCTTGATATATTAAATGTTTCCATTATTTCTTTATTAGATAACACAGTTTTTTCTCTAAGTATATTTAATATTTCATATAATCTTTCTTCTTGATACATAAAATGTCCTTTCACTTCTAACTATCTTTTAATTACATACTATAATAAATTATATTTTAAAATAGTCATTTGTCAATTTTTTCATGAATGTCAGCACTCATGAACTTTAATGGATTTATATATCCTTATTTTCCTTGAATTGGCAGCTTTCTTATGCTAAACTCACAATATATAAATTACTGTAATATAAATTCTCTTAATACTTATTTTACAGAAATCTTCTATCTTATATAAAGGGGTGCAATAAATGAATAAAAGAATATTATATGTAACAGATTTAGATGGTACCTTATTAAATTCTAATGGAGAAGTTTCACAAACATCACTAAAAATCTTAAAGAAACAAATAGAAAAAGGTACATTGTTTAGTATTGCAACTGCACGAAACCTTCAGGCTGCAAAAAGATTGATAAGTGAAATTCCAATTAACATTCCTATCATATTAAATAACGGTATAGGATTTTATGATTTAAATAAAGAGCAATATCTAAAAATTAATGAATTTCCAATATCTCAGTTAAATCATCTAATAAAAATATTTGATGAGTATAAAAGTTATGGATTTATGTATGCATTAAAAGATGGAGATATCCACTTCATATACAACAATCTTGATGACCCATCTGATCTTGAGTATTTTGCAGAAAGGCATTTATTATACAAAGGTCGTTGTCATCAATACGATGATTTTGAACAAGTTCCAAAGGATGGGTATACAATTTTATATTTTGTTTTGTATGGTTCTTTTGATCGTATAAAAAATGTTGAAAATTGCATTTTAGATAACCCTATATTAAAATGTGTTCCTAACAAAAATGTATATAAAGATAATTACTTTTTAGATATATTTAGTTTTAAAGCATCTAAGGCCATTGCTATAAAAGAATTAAAGGAACTGATTGGTGCAAATGAAGTAATTGCTTTTGGGGATAATTTTAATGACATTGAAATGTTGCAATCTGCAGATCGTTCGTATGTTCCTGAAAATGGAGTTTCTGAAGCAAAGGCGGTTGCAACAAGTGTCATCTCAAGCTTCGATGATGATGGAGTTGCAAAGTTTATCGAAAAAGACACCAGTATTAATTAAAAACTTTCAACAAATTTATAAATTTAACAAACAGAAAAAGCAGGTATATTAAGAAAATTTCCAATGTACCTGCTTTTATATATTAAGTTTATATACATGGCTAATCTATTAAAAATAAATTAATTCTTCCTCAAGCTTATCTATTTTTTTATAATCTTGAACCACTATATATGGAATCTCCCTTTGTTCTTGCTGTATATATTTTTTATGAATTATACCTTCTAACTCGATCCATTCCTTATCTTTAAAATTAAATGCCTTACTCGTTTGACACAGGATACCTAAAAATGATATATCATCTTCACAGCAAGTCATTGCATTTCTGCCAAATGCAAAAACACCTTTAGGATACTTAGGGTTGCTATAAGCAAGACCTTTTACCTTTATATTTTTACCATCATACTTTTCTGGATATTCTGTTGCATCTAAATACCAAACCCCATAATCGTAATCTTTAAATTCTATTACTTTTTCATGTATATCAAATGGCAATTCTAAAGGACTATCATCAATCTCACCATTTTCCAATTCAAACATCATATTTGCTCTTGAATTAATAGCTTTTACACTATTTCTAAATTTCAATTTATTTGTTTTATCGTTGCAACGGTTAAATATAATCAAATCTGAATTCTTAAATTGTTCTATTAATAAAGACTTCATATTACTCATATAACTTTCAAATGTCGATGCATCAATAGTTGTTATAATTTGAGCAATCTCCCATCTATCAGGAAACTTCACATTATCAAAAATGTCAAATTGCCACATTCCATTGTATTCTAAAACAACCTTGGTCGGTTTATATTTCTGATTGAATTCTTTTAATGCTAAATCTGTAAATTCTTCTATATTGCTGATGCTAACAATATTTGCATTGTGTTTTTTCAAAAATTCCACTTCATATTCTTCTACACCGTTCTCGCAAACAATTAAAAGAATTTTTTCCCCATCATAAAACTCTGGATCATTAAATATTTCTTTTATAAAAGTAGTCTTACCACTCTCTAAAAAACCAGTAATAAGAAAAACTGGTACATCAGTCATAAATCAATTCCTTCTTTCACTTATTTTTCTAATTAAATGTAACATAATTCTATCTATAAATTTACATTCATAATTTAAGTTTTTTAATATTTCAGAACTTAAATTGTATTTTCTTATGAATTTCTATTGCTAATTCTAAATTTCTTTCCTCATAATTATAAATACTTTATCTTAAAATTTCATTTAATGTATATTTTATTTATATTAGTGTAACCTACTACATATTAAATTCTATGAAAAGAGGTAATGTCCATGAATAGGAAATTACTACAGGACTATCAAAAAAAAATCTTATGGATAATTAAGGCCTTAGGTGAGAAAAATTCTCTAAATATCCCTGAAATCGAAATTGATGAAAGTCCTTCTTCAGATATAAGTCAAAAAAATGTCATAATATCACTAAATAAACTCAAATGAATTTAAATTATTTGAATTCATTAAAGAGATGAGTTTTATTATAGATAAGCAATATATAACCTAGACTTATGCGTATACCTCATCGAAATGAATAATATACTTTTGTTCCAGTTTCTAGGTAATTATGATGGGTGATTCTAAGGCTATAAAGTTGCACCCAAAGTGCTAGCCTCAAAGAACAAGCGCTCACAGAGAAAGTTCGAAGAACGAAATATAAAATTTCGATTCTCACTTTTTGAACTAGCACATTTGGAACAACTTATAGCCAAAGAATCACATCCATCAAAATTACCAATGAAACATTCCACAAAAGTATATCACTCATTTCTGATTGGAGAATATTTCATAGTCTAAGTATAGTTTATGATTGTGTTATCTATATAGATATCCAACTTAAAAATTAAGAATATAGACTAGCCCATATATTTATTGATTTGGTTATCTATATTATCAGTAATGTTCACTCCTCTTCCTTAATCACAATTCTTATATAAATCCCAAATATTTAGCTTGTATCTATACATCAAATAATTCTTCTATTTCATTCTTATTTAAATTTGTACCTATAACGCATAACCTTCCTGTATAATCTGCTATTCCTTCACGTACTTCATACTCGCCTGGAACTAAATCAAAGTTTATCCAACCTCCATCTGAGCAAGGGATTATACCTTTAGCACGCAATATAATTCCATAATCAGAAGATTCCGATAAAGTTTTTAATATATTATTTATTTCTACTTTTGAAAACTTTTTTGGTGTTTCCATTCCCCAACTCGTAAATACTTCATCTGCATGATGATGATCATGTGAATGATGATCGTGTCCACATCCACACTCATGATCATGAGTATGATGATTATGGTTATGATCATTACAATTACAATCTATATGATGTTCATGATTATCACATTCACATTCTTCCTTAGTATGGTTCTTATTATTGCAACAGCACTCTTCGCTGTGTTGATGATTTTCAGACTTACTATTCTTTACTTCTACTAAAAGCTCTTTTTCAAGGGACTCTTCCCTTTCCATTGCAGATAGAATTTGCTTTCCATTAATCTCATCCCAGTTTGTTGTTATTATTGTTGCAAAACTGTTGTGTTCTCTTATTTGGGATACACATACTTCTAATTTTTCTTCTGAAATCTTTTGAGTTCGGCTTAAGATAATAGTATTTGCATTTTCAATTTGATTATTAAAGAATTCTCCAAAGTTATCCATATACATTTTGCATTTTACAGCATCAACAACTGCCGTGAAACTATTAAGTTTAATATCTACTTCGCTTTTTATATTTTCTATTGCCTTAATTACATCTGATAATTTACCAACTCCCGATGGTTCTATTATTATACGTTCTGGTGAATATTTATCTAATGCTTCTTTAAGTGCAACTCCGAAATCTCCAACTAAAGAACAACAAATACATCCTGAATTCATTTCTGTTATTTCAATTCCTGAATTATTTAAAAATCCTCCATCAATTCCTATCTCGCCAAATTCATTTTCAATTATCATAAGCTTTTCACCCTGAAACGCTTCTTCTATTAATTTTTTAATCAAAGTAGTCTTTCCTGCCCCAAGAAACCCTGAAATAATATCTATTTTAGTCATATAAAAAATCCTTTCTATGTAAATATTAATTATATATTTAAAAGTTATTCCTTCTGGAAATATTTAAAGTCGTTTCCAGAAATATTTCATTTTTATCCTACCCTTAAAATCTAATACTGTCAATAATGATAAATCGATGATTTCTCTATTATTGACACTTTTAATGAATTACTTGCTTATAAAATGACAATATTATAAGTAAATTGAAAAAAGGAGTGTTTTCATGGGTGATTTTTTTAAACCAAATGTCTTTTTTAGTAAATGTTTAGGTTTCGAAGCCTGTCGTTACAATGGACAAATGATAACTGATGCATTTGTTGAAAAATTGAAACCTTTTGTTAATATTATAAATGTTTGTCCAGAAACTTCTATAGGACTTAAAGTTCCACGACCAACAATTAGAGTTGTCTCTGAAAATAGTAAATTAAAATTATATGAGCCGAAAGAAGGAAAAGAATTCACAAAAGAAATGATTGAGTTTTCAGAATCATATTTGAAAGATTTAAATAATATAGACGGTTTTCTCTTAAAAAGCGGCTCACCCTCCTGTGGACATAAAAATGTAAAAATTTATAATGGCACAGCTAAGGTTACAGGAAGCACAAGAGGTGCCGGAATATTTGGAAATAAGATTAAAGAGAAATTTCCTTATGCAGCAATAGAAGATGAAGGCAGATTACATAATTATAGAATTCGAGATAATTTTCTTACAAGAATTTTTATTAATGCAGATTTTAGAAAAGTCAAGGAATCTAATTCACTTAATGAATTAATACATTTTCAACGCAGAAATAAATTACTACTCATGGCAAATAGTCAAAAGTATACTAAAATCTTAGGCAGAATTACAGCAAATGGTGAAAATAATGATATAAAAAGTATTATGGCTGAATATGAGAAAAATTTGAATTTGGCATTCGAAAAACTTCCTAAGTATACAAATAATATAAATGTTCTAATGCATGCCATGGGATATTTTTCAAAATACATAACTAATGAAGAAACTCAATTATTACTTGATTCCTTAGAAAAATACAAGATGAAAAAACTTACAATAATGTCTCCTATGCTTTTAGTCAAATCCTATGTAGTTAGATTTAATATTGATTACCTTTTGGAACAAACTTATTTTAATCCTTACCCAGAAGATTTGATTGTATTAGAAGATTCAGAAAAAATAGAAATATAATTTGGTTTTTGATTAAATTTTAACGGCGATATATTATTTACCGCCGTTATGAAATATTAGCTTTATTTATTCTCTTAAAGTTACTTATAATTAATATCATGATGATAATGCTACTATTATAGTATCTTATCTAAATATTCTTCATAACCTTCTTCCTTCATCTTGTCTTTTGGGATAAACTTAAGTGCTGCTGAGTTTATACAGTATCTTAATCCCCCCATATCTTCGGGTCCATCAGTAAATACATGTCCTAGATGTGCATCACCAGTACTGCTTCGAACCTCTGTTCTTACCATGCCATGACTTTTATCCATTTTTTCTTTTATTACCTTTCTATCTATTGGCTTGGAAAATGCAGGCCAGCCACACCCAGAGTTGAATTTATCGGTTGATACAAACAATGGCTCACCCGTAGTTATATCTACATAAATCCCCTTTTCAAACTGATTATCATATTCATTAGAAAATGGAGCTTCTGTACCATTTTCTTGTGTAATTCTATATTGTTCATCTGTCAGACTCATCTTTAATTCTTCATTGGATTTTTTTACATATTTTTGATTCATTTGTTTCCTCCCTGTTCTCTTTTGAAATTATTTATTTCTGTATACTTATTAATATTATGTGACAAATGAATAATACAAATTCATTTATAGGAATCTTATACTTATATGTGACCCTTATATTTTAACACCTTAAATGTAATCATACTTATTCACTTTTCTATTTTTCTAGTAATTCTTCAAGTTGATTAGCAAGAAGAGGTTTGCTAAAATAATACCCTTGAATATAATCACATTTCATTCTTTCAAGTATTAAAAGCTGACCTTCAGTCTCAACTCCTTCAGCAATAACTTTTAATTCCATACTATGTGCCATTTGAATAATATTTTTTATAATCGCTTCTTCTTTCTTATTTGAAGAAATATTGTCTATAAATGATTTATCAATCTTTAATGTATTTATAGGAATTCTTCTAAGATAGCTTAATGATGAATATCCCGTGCCAAAGTCATCAAGCGCAATTCTAATTCCCATGTCCATTAATTTCTTTAATATTCCAATACTAGAATCAAATGATTTCATAAGAACAGTTTCAGTAATCTCAAGTTCAATCATATTCGGATTAACAGATGAACTTTCAATAATTTCTTTAACATTATCTAAGAAATTTGTCTCTTGTAAATCAACTGATGAGATGTTAACGCTTATGCTATTAAATTTATAGCCTGCTTCAAACCACTTAGCACTTTGTCTGCAAGATTCCTTAAGCACCCATAAAGTTAATTGTGTGATATATCCACATTCCTCTGCTATTGGAATAAACTCTGCAGGGGATATAAAACCAAGTTCCCTACTATTTAATCTAAGTAATGCTTCAAAGCCAAATATTTTATTAGCCTGTAAATCATACTGAGGTTGATAGTTAATGATAAGTTCATTATTATCAACTGCCGTCCTTAATATTCTTTCTATGCTAGTCTTTCGTTCAAGACTTAAATACATTTCTGGATCGAAAAGTGAAAATCTATTTTTACCTAATTCCTTTGCCCTGTACATAGCGGCATCTGCATTTCTTAAAATTGTACTACTATCCCTTCCATCTTTAGGATACAAAGCTATTCCAACACTTGCAGTTATATACATATGCTTGTTATCAATTTTAAATACTTTATCGAACAAACCTAATAGCTTGTTTGCATAAGTTTGTATTTCGTCTTCTTTTGAATCAGGATGAAGTAATATAAATTCATCTCCACCAAGTCTAGATATTGTATCTTTTTCTTCAATTAAATTTTCAAACTGTTTTGCTAAACTTATTAGCAATTTATCTCCATACTCGTGTCCCATAGTATCATTTATATTCTTAAAATTATCTAGATCTATAAAAAATACAATTCCTTGTTTATTGGCGTAATTAGATAATTGTAGTTGTTCATTTAGCCTATTCATAAACAATGTCCTATTAGGAAGTTTTGTTAAAGAATCATAAAACGCCATGAATTTTATTCTATCCTCTGAAATCTTTCTTTCAGAAATATCTCTAATAGAACCAGTTATTTTTATAACTTTTCCTTCAGAATTTCTTAACGCTTTACCACAAGAGAGAATCCAAACGTACGAACTGCTCTTAGTTCTTATTCTAAATTCAGAGCTATAAACATCTGTAAGCTGATTAATATGATTTTTGAAATCTTTTTTCACTTTATCAAGATCATCTGAATGAACATTCTCATACACAAAGTTTCTCAAATTATTTATCTCATCCAACTTGTATCCAGTAATATCAATTAATTTATCAGAAGCAAAGAATGTATCTGTAACTAAATTCCATTCCCAGATCGAGTCATTTGCACATTCTAGTGCGAGTTTGTATTTTTCTTCACTAACTCTAAGTGCTTCCTCATTTTGTTGTAATTCGTTATATTGTACTCTTAATTCTTCTTCTGTCGCCAGCAATTCCTCATAAACTGATGATAATTCCTCATAGCTTGAACGTAACTTACCAATCATCAAGTTGAAAGATCTTCCTAATTTTCCAAACTCGTCATTTGAATTAATACTAGCTTTTACTGATAAATCCCCATTTCCAGCCGCTTGCATTAAAGGAACTAATTCTGTAATCGGTTTTGTTACCTTCTTAGTAACAATGAGTGTAACGAAAATAGCGAGAAATGAAACACCCACTGTTATCATAATTATTAAATATCCCATCTTGCTAGCTTTGCTTTCCAATTCACTTTTTGGTATAACTGAAGCCATCTTCCAACCAGTATCCTTACATGTATAAACATTAACTAAAACAGGATCTCCATTTATATAAGTTTCAAAACTTCCATTATCCAAATCTATAAATTTATCATAGTTATCAAATGAAAATTTTGAAGCTTCATCTGTTTGAGAATATGTATAACCTAACTGATTTAAATGTAAGATATTTTTAAAGTTTAAATCTATATCTGGGTGAGCTAACATAGTTCCATCTTTTAAATAAAGAAAAACATAGCCTGTATCTCCAATCCTAATATTTCTTATTATTTCAGATAACTTTTCCAAACTTAAATCTATACCCATAACTCCAACAATGCTTCCATATTCATTTTTTACTGTTGTTGACGCACTTATAATTACATTTTTGGAATTATCAACTGCCGAAACGTATGGATCTGAAATTACCACTTCATCTTGATTTGATAATGCCAAAGAATACCATGGTCTTGTCCTTGGATCAAATGTATTAGTACTTAATCCATCAGGCCATTGAATATATCCTCCCCATTTAGTACCAATGTACACATAAGTTGTTTCTGGATGAGATGTTCCATAAGCCTCAAGCACATTATATATAGTACTCTCTATCCCAGGTATTTGTTTTGAATATTTTTTATTTATCGCAATATCAGGAATATTAAATAGAGCTGAAATAGATTGGTCTGCTTTTTTTGCATCTGAATAAGTTGCAAGAAACTTAGCATTGTACTTTATTTGCCCTAACATGTTAGAAAAGTTGTTATCAACCTGCACCATTTGGGCTTTAGCGCTTGAAAATAGATGCTCTTTAAGGGATTTATACATATAATTATAAGTTATTAGTGCAATTGGAATAGATATAGACAATATAATTCCTACAAAATAAAAGAATAGTTTTAATCTAAAAGTAAGCTTCATAGCAATGCTCCTTGATTATTTAATTTGTATATTTTCTAATTTAGGACCTTTTTCACTAATATAAAAATCAATGCTAGATAATGATATTAATATATATTTTACCATTTATACTTAATAATTTCAATTCTTTAGCTACCTATCTTCATACTGATAAATTATAGCTCTCTTAATTGAAATCTATATGTTGAAATCGAATTTCTATATTTTGTCCTAACTAAGTACTTATCTAACCAAAATTTTAACTATAAATTTATGATCACAATATATATATAATTTTTTCTGTATTAAATACCCAAACTATCCAATCAACCTTTTTTAAGTTATACCCTCAAGGAGTACCTCGTCCACTGATTTTACTGGAATATAAATTTCTAAAGAATAAAAAGGCTGCAGGCCAAATCTATGCCTACAGCTTTTGAATAAATTTATTTAACATCTTTTATGCAGAAATTTCACTTAAACTACTCTTAACTTCTTTATTTTTATTATACTTAGATGGCTTAATTGGTAATCCCTTAGCCCGTGCTCTTTTTTCAAACCACATAGTTACAATAGGAGTTAATATTGATGTTACTAATACACTTGTTGCGATAATTGCTGTAGCTGAAGCTGCAACTGGTTCAAATTGTGCATTTGCTTGTGCTATAGCATAAGGAACCGCAACAGCAGCACCAGCAGTTGATGATGCTGCCCAACCTGCAACACCATCAGATCCGGTTAAATATCTATCAATAAGGGATAATAATCCACCTGAAAGTGCTACCACTGCAACTCCCATTATAATTCCCATAAATCCTGATTGAATAATCATCCCAAAGTTTAAGCTAAATCCTAAAGTAAATGCAAAAAATGGAATCAAAGCCGGAACAACTGGAGCAAACATTTTACGAAAATCATGATCCAAAGTTCCAAGAGCAATACCCAATGCAAAAGGAATCAATGTAGAAACTAATGTTTGCCAAGGAAATGAAGCAATTCCTGCAATACCCATAGCCACCATTGTCATGAAAGGTCCAGATTCTATACTTATAAACGGAAATCCAGCAGCATCTTCTTTTCTTCCAAGAGTCGTCATTAATGCTAGATAAAGCCCACCATTTGTCTCATTAAATGCAGCAATAACTGCTAAAACTGAAAGTCCAGATAAGATTCCTGTTTGTATTCCATTATCCGGAAGTATATGGGACATTAGTACTCCTAATAATGAAGCAAATAAAACCTTTCCTATCAATAATGAAATGCCTTTCTTTGCAATATAACCTGATGTCCGTAGATCAATAGTTGTTCCTATGCAGAAAAAAAATATGAATAGAATAACAGATGTTCCAGTTAAAAAATTACCCGTAAATCCTCCAAAAAACTTATTAACATCTGGTGAAAGCGTTTTAAGTAATGTTCCAAGAAATAAAGGCACTATCATTAAACCTCCAGGAACTTTCTCAATATTTTGTTTAATTTTCATAATAACAACTCCTTAAATACTATAGTTTAACTCTCATAACTGTTTCATTTGTATTGATATACTCATAACACAACATTATTCATACTAATCTTTTTGTAAAAACTACCAAAATAAATTCCATTAGATTTAAGTCATCACAACGTTTTCAATGACTATATAACTAGTTTACTTATATATTGCTATATTTTCATCCCTCCTTTAACTTACTATATTTTAAATTTATTTCTACATTAAAAATACCAACCTATCATTTGTATTTAAATTTTTATAGTATCGTATGTGCAATAGTTTTAAGATAATCATACATGTACTATGGTATTTTCTTAAAACTATCCTTCCATAATAAAGTTTCTGCGTTTAACTATTACCATATTAGTTAGAACTATGTCTCATCATTTTTAAACCATATAATTATAACTGCAATTTAGTAATTAGTATGCAGAAACTTGTTCTTTTGATTATGTTAGTATTAATTATATTATTTCAAGTCTTGGATTCTTATGTTATCCATATCATCAAATGTTATATTTTCTCCACACATTCCCCATATAAATGAATAATTCTGAGTTCCAATGCCTGAATGAATTGACCAGCTTGGTGAAATTACTGCTTGCTCATTCTTCATTACTATATGCCTTGTTTCTTGTCCTTCACCCATAAAATGAATTACTGCTTGATCTTCAGGTACATCAAGATATAAATATACTTCCATACGTCTTTCATGAGTATGACATGGCATTGTATTCCATCCACTTCCTGGCTCAAGTATTGTTAATCCCATTACTAATTGACAGCTTTCACATACTGCAGGATGAATATATTGGTTTATTGTTCTTTTATTCATGTTTATTTCATCGCCACATTTTATCTTATTAGCTTTTTCTAAATCTATTTTTACTGTTGGATATGATTTAAGCGCTGGCGCAGAATTTATATAAAACTTAGCTGGATTTTTTCCATCAGCTGATTTGAATTCTATATTTTTAGTGCCTTGTCCAACATATAATCCATCTCTATAATTTAGATTATATTCTACTCCATCCGCTATAATTGTTCCTTCTCCACCTACATTAATAACTCCAAGTTCTCTTCTTTCCAAAAAGTAATCTGTTCCTAATTCTTTAGACGCTCCAAGCTTTAATGCTTCTTTTACTGGTGTAATTCCTCCAAATATGATCCTATCATTATGGCTATAAACTAAATTCACTTCTCCATCTACAAATACTTTCTCAACTAAATAGTGTTTTCTTAAAGTTTCTGTATCATAGCGTTTAGAGTCTTCTGGATGATTTGAGTATCGAATTTCCATTTTCATAATATTCTCTCCTTATAATTTTTAGGCACACGTGTTCCTAATTGAGTAAAAAAATATTCAAAGTTTATATATACATTTTATCAAGAAGGTTTTACTAAAATTCCTAACCTTAATATTATGTAATTCCTTTGCACACGTGTTCCCTATTTCTTAATACAAGTATATACGCTTATGTAAATATTTGCAATAGTTTTTTATTCTCATTTTGAATTAAATTTTAAAGCTATAGTGAGGAAAACTTTTGCTTCACTATAGCTTTATATAATTTATTCTAATTTAAATCTTTAATTGAATTACCTAGTTCCAATTCTGATTCTATATATATTTTCTTAGTTGTTATATCCCGTTCATTATTTAGCAATCTTAAAAGTAAGCCAGTGGCAATTCTTGCTATTTCTCCTATAGGCCTTTTAATTGTTGTAATACTTGGAGTAATAAATCTGCCAATTTCATTCCCATCAAATCCTAGTATTGAAATATCTTCTGGAACCCTTAATCCATGCTCTGTAATAGCTTTTATTGCCCCAGTTGCCATTTCATCATTAAAAGCAAATATAGCTGAAAACTTTTCATTCATTTCTATTAATTCATTAGCTTTTTCATATCCACTTTTGACAGTAAAGTTCCCATTTAGCACCAGATTTTTGTTCAATTTAATATTATAGTTATTGAAAGCTTTTAAGTATCCCTCTCGCCTCATTTTAGTTGAATCGAAATTGATTGCTCCTTCTATTATTGCAATATCCTTATGACCATTTTTTATTAATTCCTCTACTCCCTTATACACCCCAACACTCTCATCTGTATATACATTTATAACATCATGATTTACCTTTCTATTTATGACTACAATAGGTATCTCTTTCTCTAATATTTCTCTAATAAAATCATCATCATCTATTTTTTGACTTACTACTAGTATTCCATCATAATTTTTAGGATTTATAGTATTTTTTTCATACATATCTATTCCTTTAACAATGACATTATACTTTTTGTCTATATTCTTGTACACATTATTTATAACAGTTTGAAATACAAATGGTGAGGTTCCATTACTTATAGTTGAAAAAAATACACCAATATTATAAGCTTTATCTATCTTTAAACTCCTCGCATTCATATTAGGAATATAGTTTAGCTCTTTAACTGCATTAAGTACCGCCTCTTTGGTCTTTTCATTTACAGATTTAGATCCAGTCAGTACTCTTGAAACAGTTGAATGTGATATTCCTAGTGCTTTCGCTATATCTTTAATCGTAGTAGCCATATTAATCCTCCAAATTTTTAATAAATAAAGCGCTTTTATCTCTAGCAAAGAATTAATTTTTAGTACGCAAATATAGCTAGAGGTTATAAATAATTTCTTTTACGCTCAATAATTACACACGTGTTCACAATCTTGTTTATTATTTTATAGCAGTAATTAGTAAATTACAAGCTTTGTGAGTATTTCTAATACTAGGATACGTTATACTGTTTAAAACTTATATAATTAATTTCTTGATTTAAAAATTAACTTAATATACAATATTAACCATAATATATTTTAAAATTTTTGTCAAAAATGTATAATAAATTTATAGATTAAAGAAGGAAATAATATGTTTAAAAAATGGGATATAATTATAATAGTTATTCTACTATGTATATCACTTATTCCTGAACTTGTTTTTGGGGTAATAATGGGCAAACATTACAATGGAACATATGCTGAGATAACTATAGACGGTAAATTTTATAAGAAAATCAACCTATCTGAGCATAGAGGTGAGGACCAAATAGATATTAAAACTTCATACGGTGATAATATAATAGACGTCAAAGATAAATCTATTAAAGTAATAGATGCCGATTGCAAGGATAAAATATGCGTTAGATCTGGATTTATATCAGAACCAGGCCAAATTATAGTTTGTCTTCCACATAAACTTATGATTGAAATAAAAAGCAGTGATATAATGGCAAACAGTTTGAGGTGTTTAAATGAATAAAACTTTTCGTATAGTATTTATAGGTATTCTAGTATCACAAGCTTTGGCTTTGTATACAATTGAAAGTATGATTCCCGTTCCATTTATTGCACCTGGTGCAAAACTTGGGTTAACTAATTTAATTACTGTCATAGCATTATACATATTGAATAATAAAAAAGATGTTTTTTTAATTATAATATTAAGGCTTCTTCTTTCAACTATGTTTGGTGGAAATCTCTCTACACTTATGTATGGTGCTGTTGGAGCGTTGCTTAGTTTTTATATAATGCTTTTCGTAAAAAATATTGGGAAAGATAAAGTTAGTATAATAGGTGTAAGTGCTGCTGGAGCATTTTTCCACAACGTAGGACAATTAATTGTAGCCGCAATTATAGTTCAAAATATTGCAGTTACACTTTATTTACCAATCTTATCCATAGCCGGAATTGGTACAGGTATTTTTATTGGTATAACTTCTAATTTTATAGTCAAACATATGTCCAAGCTTCCTTTCTTTAATGATTTAAATATTAGTCAATGAGTTTTATCACTATTAATAATAAAAATTCTCTCATACGTTTACTACAATGCCCCACTAATTACAAAATGTATAGCCAGTAGAAATGCACATTTTTTCATCTCTACTGGCTATACATTTAATAAATATTTTATATTAAACCATAATTTAATATAAAATACTGTAAATTTTAAATTGTAACTTTTACTGTGTCTGAATTTTTATTAGCAATTAATTCATTCGCAACTTTTATTGCTCCTGTTGGACATTTTGCCAAACATGTTGCTTCACTGCATTTTTCAGCACATATTTTCTGATCCACCACTGCGAGATTATTTTGAACTTGAATAGCTCCATAGCTGCAATTCTTTGCACAAAGTCCACAGCCTATACAAGCAGCACTACATAACTTTCTTGCAATAGATCCCTTATCTTTTGAATTACAATCAACTTTTACTCTAGCATTTATTGATATCATTTGTATGACATTTTTAGGACATGATTCTTCACACTTACCACAACCAGTACATTTTTTTCTATTAACAACTGGAAGTCCATTTTCTCCCATTGTCATAGCTCCAAAAGGACAACTACTTACGCAAGTTCCAAATCCAATACATCCATGCTTACATCCTTTTGGTCCTCCTTGTATTAGGCTTGCTGCCTTACAATCATGAACTCCTTTGTAATTATAACTTAATGCTGCTTTTTCACTTGTTCCTTTGCATCTAACATGAGCTATTCTTGGTTCCACTTCTTCTGCTTTTTTACCTGTAATTTCTGCTACAAGTTTTGCTACAGCATCCTTTCCTGGAACGCATAAATTAGGAGGAACATCATCTTTCATAACTACTGCTTCTGCATATGCTGCACATCCTGCATAGCCGCATGCACCACATTGTCCTTTAGGAAGAATATCTTCTACTTCATGAATTAGTGGATTCACCTCCATAGCAAATTTTCTATTTGCAAATGCTAAGATAAAACCAAAAACCGCACCTATTCCTCCAAGGACCACTAAAACCATTATAACAGTAAACATAATCTTTACTCATCTCCTTTATATCATTCCTGAAAATCCCAAGAATGCCAATGCCAACATACCTGCTAATATAAAAGCAACTCCTGTTCCTTCTAGTGGTTTTGGCACATCTGCATAAACCAGCTTTTCTCTTAAACTTGCCATAAGTACTAAGGCCAGTGCAAATCCCATTCCTGATCCAATTGAGAACACTACACTTTTTACAAACGAGTAGTTTGACTCAACACTTAATAATGGAACTGATAATACAATACAGTTTGTTGCTATTAAAAGAAGATATATTCCCCACATGCTGTATAATGTAGGTGCTTGTTTCTTTATAATTAATTCTAATAATTGCACAAAACTTGCTATAAGTATAACGAAAACAATAGTTGTTAAGAATGTCAAATGATATGGCAAAAGTACAAAATTATATACAACCCATGCTAACATTGAACTTAGAGTTATAACAGAGGTAACTGCCATTCCCATACCTATTGATGCATCTAAACTTTTAGAAACTCCAAAAAATATACAAAGCCCAACAAATTTTGTTAAAACAAAATTATTTACAAGTAGCGCACCTATAAACAATGTAAAATACTCTCTCATTATGCTTCACTTCCTTCTATTTTTTTAGCTTCTTTATGTGCATTGTGGAGCTTTATTGCTCCTATCATATAACCTATTAGTATAAATGCACCAGCTGGTAGTATCATAATTAAAGGCGCGTTGTACCATGAGCCTAGTATTTTAAACCCAAGAATTGATCCACTTCCTAAAAGCTCTCTTATTACAGATATTGAAAGCATAGCTAGTGTAAAACCACATCCCATTCCAAATCCATCTAAGAATGATGGAAACACTTTATTTTTTGATGCGAATACCTCTGCTCTTGCAAGTATTATAGCAAAAACAACTACTAAGTCTAAATAAATACCAAGAGCACTATATAATTCAGGTGATATTGCCTGCAATGCAAGTTCTACAACGGTAACTATAGTAGCTATAAATGTAATATAAACTGGTACTCTAACCTTTGGGTTTACAAATTTTCTTGTAAGCGATACAACTACGTTATTGCTTGTAATAACGAAGGTTACACATAAGCCCATAGTAAAACCATTGATCACTGACGATGTAACAGCTAATGCAGGACAAAGACTTAAGCATAACATAAATATTGGATTTTCATCGTACAAACCCTTGCTAAAAATTTTCCACTTTTCCTTCATATTATTTACCTCCTGCAAACTCTGTTACTTCATGCACAGCATTTTTGACAGCTAATGTTACAGCTCTAGATGAAATAGTTGCGCCTGTCATAGCTTGAATATCATCTTTATCAGAAGCATCTTTTGTAACTGTTAAATTTGCTTCTTTTTTTCCTTTAAATTGACTTCTAAAAGGTTCTTTTGAAGCATTATCTCCTAGACCTGGAGTTTCATTATGTGCTAGTATCTTATAATCTATTACTTCTCCTGCTGGTGTAATAGCTACAAGCATTTTAATTTCTCCACCATATCCTCTGCTTTCTCCTGGAACTACATATGCAATTACTTTACCGCCTTTTTCGGCTGTAAACCAATCGGCCTTATCTGGAACAGCCTTGAAATTATCGGCATCACTAACTAATGCTCTCATAGATTCTTGTTTTGATATTTCTCTCTTTTCAGATGCAATTGGTGCCGTAACATAATATACTAGTCCTATTATTAAACCAGATGCCAAGCAAGTTATTATTAAATTTATCGCTATCTGAAAAATAGAATACTCCTTATTAATAGCATGTTCATTGGACATTTTACTACCCCCTTGCTCCAAATTGTTTTGGCTTTACAAAACGATCTATTAGTGGTGTTACAGCATTCATAAGTAAAAGCGAATAGCAAACGCCTTCTGGATAACCACCTATTAATCTAATTAATGATGTTATTAGTCCAGCTCCCACTGCAAAAATTATTTGCCCTTTTAAAGTTATAGGTGCTGTAACCATATCTGTTGCCATAAAAAATGCACCTATAATTAATCCTCCAGCCATCATATGGAAAATAGGATCACCACTAAATAAACCTGAAGGTCCGAAAATCCATGTTATTATTCCTACTGTTCCTATCATGCATACAGGAACTTGCCATTTTATATATCCCTTATATATAAGATACGCGCCTCCAATTATAAGAAGTATTGTTGAAGTTTCTCCTGCGCTTCCATTTCTTGTGCCAATAAACATAGCTTTATACAATTCTGTATTGCCACCAAAAGTTTCAATCAATTTAGAATATCCTTGTTGTTTTAATATGTTCAATGGTGTAGCAGAGCTAACAACATCTACTGAAGTTGTCATCTTTGTCCATGTTGTCATTGCAACTGGCCAAGATACCATTAATGCTGCTCTTCCGATATGAGCTGGATTAAAAATATTATATCCAAGCCCACCCATAGAATGCTTAGCTATTACTATGGCTACAAACGAACCCGCTATTATCATATAAACAGGTAACGTTGGAGACACACACATAGCTAGCAATAATCCAGTTAAAAATGCACTTCCGTCAAATGCTGTGATCTTCTTTTTACGGAATTTTTGAACCAAATATTCAAAAGCAACTGCTGAAGCTGCACCAACAACTAAGTTAATTAATGCAGGGATACCAAAATAATATATAGAAAAAATAGCAGCTGGTGCTAATGCTATGTTTACATTCCACATTATCTTTGAGATTGATTCATCACAACGAATATGTGGAGATGCTGATACAGTAAAACTATTTTCCTGTGTATCAGCTTCTTTTGCTTTAATTCCTTGCACTTTACTTTCTTGTACTCCAATTTCGGAACTCATTTTACCCCTTCTTCCTTTACTTTTTTTGTGCCATTGCTAAATTTTGTGATTTTGAATATTTTATATACTGAACTATGTTACGTTTTGCAGGACATGTATAAACACAACTTCCACATTCAATACAATTTAGCAAATTATATTCTTCTTTGGCCTCTTTAAATTTATGACGTTCACCTAATATGCTTAGCATACTTGGGATTAGACCCATAGGACACGCCTCAACACATCTTCCACATCTTATACAAGGGGACTCCTCACCAGAATTTATGGCATCTTTACTTAATGCTAGAATTCCAGATACACCTTTAATTACAGGAACATCTAATGAAAATTGAGCCATTCCCATCATAGGCCCTCCCATAATTAGCTTCTCTGGCGTTTTGCTAAATCCACCACAATAACTTATGGCTTCTTTAAAACTTGTTCCTATTCTTAGTAATAGATTTTTAGGTTCCTTAATTGCATCTCCTGAAACAGTAGTAACTCTTTGAATTATTGGAATGCCATTTACTACTGCATCATAAATAGCTATAACTGTACCAACATTTTGTACAACAACTCCAACATCCATAGGCAATCCACCCGATGGAACTTCTCGACTTGTAAGCACTTTTATAAGCATCTTTTCTGCACCTTGAGGATACTTTGTAGGTAGAGCTACAATGTCAACTGATGTACCCTTAAATGCTTCTTTCATAACTTTTACTGCTTCTGGTTTATTATCTTCTATTCCTATAATTCCTTTGCTAACTCCTAGTGTTTTCATAACTATCTTAACTCCAGTTACTATACGGTCAGCATATTCAATCATCATTCTATAGTCTGCTGTCAAGTATGGCTCACATTCAGCAGCATTTACGATAAATGTATCAACTTCCTTGTTTGGAGAAAGTTTAACGTGTGTAGGAAATGTAGCACCACCCATTCCAACTATTCCAGCATTTTTTATGATATCAAGAACTTCTTTCTTCTCAAGATTTTCCCAATCTCGTTCTAATGGTATTCCATCGACCCATTCGTCTAACCCATCACTTTTAATAACAACTGATAAGCATTTTACTAACGATGTATGTGGCATTTCTGCAATACTTGTAACTTTTCCTGATATTGATGAATGTATTGGACTATGCATAAATGCTTCACTAGTTGCTATGACCTGTCCTTTTTTTACTATATCCCCAACTTTAACTATAGGTGTACATGGTGCTCCAATATGTTGGCTCATAGGAATAGTTACTGTTTCAGGTAATGGTGGTAACTCAATGGCTTTATCAGAAGTATACTTTTTACTGTCTTTCGGATGAATTCCTCCGAGAAAACTTTTTAACATTAATAATCGCCTCACAAACCTCTTAAGAATAAATTATTTACAATTAAATTTACATAACTACAATAATTCGTAAGATAATATTTATAATACAAGTAAATAATATTTACAATATGAGTAATATATACTTGAATAAATAATAGTTCATCAATTTTTTATTTAAATATCGAGAAATAAATCTATCATAAAATGCGAATAATTACTGGCTTGGACTTTTCATTTGCAGCACTTGCCTTATCGAAATGTTTTACAATAACAATAGATAAAGCAAATATAACTACCCCACCAATCACTTGGAACATAAATTTATTAACTCCTATATATTGACCTATAAACCCTCCTAACATTACACCAATAAATAAAGCAATCAACGGCAGAATAAATACAATAAAAGCTGCTCTCAGAACATTGGTTTCTTTTATTTCAAGAATTACTCTTTGCCCTGGCTTTGCTCCTATTTTATTATTCGCTTCTAAGATTAGACTTTCGCTTCCCGGGCAAGCACCACAGTTTTTGCAATCACTATGTCTACCAACTTTAATTCTTGCCGAATTTCCAACCACCTCAATTACTAGGCCTTGTTCTGTTTTCATCGTTATCAAACTCCTTAAAATTGCTTATAACTTATTACACGATACGTTTCTATTAACTTTCATCCAGTTAAAAAATATAGCATAAATATATCACCTCACAAATATACGTTTTCATAGCATTCAATATAATACATAAAATGTAATACCTTATTAATTAATGAATTATTTGGTATTTTGTTTTATTATAAACCTTTATATTTTTAATTTAAAGAATAGTTTTTAAATTAACATTTTTAAGACGTTAATTCTTTAACATTCAAATTGCTAATTAATGTTTAAATAAGTTATTATTTAAACATTAATTAGCAATTGACTATCTTTACTGTGTAAAAAATACACATTTAACTTTAATCTCTTTATTGAATTTTTGTTATATAATTGATATTTTTTTAACATAGTTTTACATTTAATAAATTTTTTACTAAATATGAAACTCACAGTTTTATTTAAAATATATATTCTGAGTTTCTCTATTAATTAATTGAGTCGGCATATAGATTCCTTGATAAAATCTTTAATATTTTAAATTTTGTGGATTATTTTTATCTTTTGGATAAACTATTAAAGTATAATAGTTTTAATAAATAAATTTGAACTTTACTTGGAAATAGAAAGGAGAATTATTTTGGTTGAGATTAAGGAAGGTAATCATAAATTTTATATCGGTGATGACGAAGATAATATAAAAGCTGTAGTAACATATATAGATAGTGGAGAAAATAACATTATACTTGATCATACTTTTGTATCACCAGAACTTAGAGGAAAAAATATCGGTCAGCAACTGGTTAAAAGGGTCGTGGATTTTGCTAGACAACATAACAAAAAGATAATACCACAATGTTGGTTTGCAGAAGAGGAGTTTGTTTCACATAAAGAATATGAAGATGTTTGGTTCAAATAAAATTTTACCATTTCATGAGTATATTTGCTTATTTAAAAATAGATCAAAATTAATTAGAGAGAGTTACTATAGAAAACTCTCTCTAATTTAGTGAATAATTTTTGTATAATTAAGATTAATTCTGGATAATTTATGCACCAATTGTTGCTAACATTATCGCTTTTATAGAATGCATTCTATTTTCTGCTTCGTCAAATACTACAGATTGTTTTCCTTCGAATACTTCATCCGTAACTTCCAATGCAGTCATGCCAAATTTTTCTCCTACATCTTTTCCCACTTTAGTTTTTAAATCATGGTAAGCCGGTAAACAATGCATAAATATTGCGTTTTCATTTGCATTATTCATAACATCCTTGTTTACTTGATATGGGCTCAACAATTTTAGTCGACTTTCCCAAACTTCATCTGGTTCACCCATTGATACCCATACATCAGTATAGATCACATCTGCATTTTTAGTTCCTTTATTAACATCTTCTGTTAAAGTTATCGTACCTCCAGCTTCCTGAGCTATCTCCTTACATTTTTCCACTAACTCTTCTGATGGAAATAATTCTTTAGGTGCACAAGCAGTGAAATTTAAGCCCATCTTTGCACAAGCTACCATGAGAGAGTTTCCCATATTATTTCTTGCATCTCCCATATAGACAAAATTAACACCTTTTAGTCTTCCAAGTTTCTCTTCTATTGTTAGAAGGTCTGCAATCATTTGAGTTGGATGAAATTCATCAGTTAATCCATTCCATACTGGAACTCCTGCATACTTAGCCAATTCTTCAACTATTTCCTGACTAAAACCTCTATACTCTATTCCGTCATACATTCTACCAAGAACTCTTGCTGTATCTGCTATACTTTCTTTTTTCCCCATTTGAGATCCTGCTGAATCTAGGTATGTAACCCCCATTCCCAAATCTCTTCCAGCCACTTCAAATGAACATCTTGTTCTTGTAGATGTCTTTTCAAATAATAATACTATGTTCTTACCTTTCAGCTTATCATGTAAAATTCCAGTTCTTTTTAATGCTTTTAATTCCTTAGACAAATCTAACAGATATCTAATCTCTTCTGGTTTAAAATCTAATAACTTTAAAAAACTTCTTCCCCTTAAATTTACTGCCATGCTCATTCTCCTTCTATTTATAATATTTTTATAAATAAAAAATCTATTTTATTTAGTATATATACTGTAAATAAGTTTATACATAATATAGATGTCCAACTTTAAAACTAGACTTGTGTGATAACTTACCGAAATCATAAATATTTTGATTCCGAAAAGCTATGAAAATATCTCTGAAGGTTCTAAGCAGCAGGTTGTATCCACTTTAGCATGCTCCAACTTTCAGTTTGACAAGCTAAAATGGAACAACCTACAGCTAAGAACCTTTAACAGCTCATTTTCAAATGTTTTCTCCACAAATATATTTATGATTTCTAGTGAAGATATGAGCTTAAAGTTTTAGCAACTTTGTAAATATGTTCATCTAATAAGTCTAATTCTTAAATTGTTTATTTATGTATAAACAATATATAACTTAGATTTACATAATAATTTTTTATTTAATCCATATATTATTTATTATATGAATAATTATACAATAAATAGCATTATTATTCAATGTTTTAATACTATTTATTTATATTCAATATTTAAATAATACTTTTTCATTTAGAATTCCAACAAGCCAAGTCGTGAACGAAAAGGAGCATCGTTCATGATCAAAATATAACCATTTTGCGATACTCCCTTCTTTAATTATTATTTTTTATAACCGTATACGATATCTGTTAAATATTATAACATATTAATATTAATTCAACTTTATTTAGAAGATGTAAGAGCCTCTATTATAGTTGTTTCTTGATCAGTTGTTACTGTTCCTGCTGTTACTAATCCATCTAATTTAGTCTTTATCATCTCTTTATATTTTTCAATTCCTTTAGATTTATCTTTTTCTCCTAATTGCTTTTCTTGTGGTTTTAACGCATTCTCTATTGCTGTTTCTTTATCTGAGGTCAATGTTCCAGCTGTTACCAAATTATCTAAAACTGTTTTAAAATCCCCTTTTGCATCTTTAAATGCTGCTTCTATTGCTGTCTGTTCATCTGCTGTTATTGTTCCAGATGTTACCAAATCTGATAATCTAGTCTTAAAGAAATCTTTATGTCCTCCATTTTTAGCTTCTGACTTCAATGTATTTTCTATTGCTGTTTCTTTATCTGAGGTCAATGTTCCAGCTGTTACCAAATTATCTAAAACTGTTTTAAAATCCCCTTTTGCATCTTTAAATGCTGCTTCTATTGCTGTCTGTTCATCTGCTGTTATTGTTCCAGATGTTACCAAATCTGATAATCTAGTCTTAAAGAAATCTTTATGTCCTCCATTTTTAGCTTCTGACTTCAATGTATTTTCTATTGCTGTCTCTTTGTCTGAAGTTAATGTCCCATTTGTTACTAGATTATCTAAAACTGTTTTAAAGTTTCCTTTTGCATCTTTAAATTCTGTTTCTATTGCTGTCTGTTCATCTGCTGTTATTGTTCCAGATGTTACTAAATCTGATAATTTATTTTTAAAGAAATCCTTATGTTCTCCATTTTTAAATCCGCCTTGTGGCATTAATGCTTCTTTTATAGCAGTTTCTTGATCTGAAGTTATCGATCCTTCTGCTATTAAAGAATCTAATTTTGTTTGGAAACCATTCTCTCTACCTTGATGTTGAACTGCTGACTTATTGTTTGAAACATTTAATGAATCTGCCGCAAATACTCCTGTACTTGCAGATATCACCATACTCGCTAAAATAACGCCTGTCATAACTTTACTCTTAATACTTTTATTTTTCATTTAAATTACATCCTTTCAAATATGTTATTATATAGTCCAATTATTTTTGTATTAACTTATGTTTTCTTAAATTATATAAGATAATTTTTACAGTTTTGTCACAGAATTTAGTCAAAGATGTTACAAGAATAAAAAAATTCCATAATTACTTATCTTATTATGTAAAATCAAATAATTAGTAACTTTATATTTTTTGATCATAATATGATTGATTACACAACTTTATAAGAGTATAATTTTTTAGAATGTAAATTTACAATTTGTTATAATTATGTATTTTAAGGGAGCTACAGGTGTATGACTAAGAATTTATTAAATAAGTACTTATTTAAATTAGATGCAAATATAGGTAAACAACCTAATAAAAAGACTGTTTTAATTATATTAATTTTAATTGTTGTATCTTTAGCTAGTTTGTTTTTTATTTCTACTAATGAAAATTTATATGGAAATCCAATAGCTAAAATAACATCAATAACCGAAAATGAATCCAAAGAAGAAAATTCTACTGGAAAAATAGAACCTATGAAAAATCAAAAAATTGAAGCTATTATTATGAATGGTACATTTAAAGGAAATTCCATTGAACTTAATAATACAACATCATTTTCTCAAGTTAACGACTTAGATTTAAAAGTAAATGATGAAATTTTTATATCTCTGCAAAGTGACGATAATAATGAAATAACTTCTGCAAAAATTCTGGATCTAAAGAGGGACAAATATGTTATTTATATGATAAACATTTTTATAGCTCTCATATTACTCGTTGGAGGAATAAAAGGTTTTAAATCCTTAGTAAGTGTTGTTGTTAATATTTTAATTGTATTTTCAATAATTGGTCTATTTTCCAAAGGTTATGACTTAGCTATACTCTCTATAATAGGAAGTATACTTTTTATAATTGCTTCTTTATTTATAGTATCAGGAAAAAATAAAAAAACAGCTTCCGCTATAATTGGAACTTTAACAGGTACTTTAACCTCAATACTAATAGCTGGTATTGTAATAAAGTTAAATAATTGGAGTGGAATTCACTTTGAAGAAATGGAGTTTCTAACTCATCCTCCAGAAAAGATATTTTTCATTGAACTTATTATAGGTACACTAGGTGGAATAATGGATATTGCAATTTCTATATCTTCTGCCATAGATGAGCTTTATGATAAAAATCCTAATATTGATAGTAAGTCCATAATTAAATCTGCTCAAGAAATTGGACAAGATATTATGGGAACAATGTCAAATACATTAGTTTTTGCTTATCTAAGTGGTAGTATGCCAATAATATTACTTCTGCTTAGAAACGGGTTACCTATAACTTATATTATAAATATAAATCTTTCTCTAGAATTTATGAGAGCACTTATCGGAAGCATCGGAATAGTTTTAAGTATTCCAATAACAATTTTTACATCTATTGCTATTCTAAAAAAACATAAGATTGGAGAAGCTTAAGATCATGAATATAATACTAATATTATTAATTATTTTATTTATTCTTATGACAATTGTTGGAGGCACAAGAGGAATTAAATCATTTTTTACTTTAATCTTAAATTTCTTTACTTTTTTCTTTATGCTTATTCTAATTGGTGCAAAAATTGATCTTATTAAAGTTACTTTTATTTGTGCAATTTTCATTAGTTTTTTTAGCTTATTTTTTATTAATGGATTTAATAAAAAAACATTTTCTTCTTTATTATCTGTTATAATAGTTATTTTCCTAGTTATGTTTATAACATATAATATGAGTATGAATGCTCAAATACAAGGTTTTAGCAATGAGCAGGCAGAAACTGTTGCATTCCTGTCTCTATATGTTCAATTGAACTTTTCAAAAATTGTAATATGTGAAATTCTAATTGGATTATTGGGAGCAATTATAGATGTATCTATATCAATATCATCATCAATGAATGAAATTTATAAGAATGATCCTATGTCAAGTAAGAATAGCTTATTTAAATCTGGAATGAATATTGGTAAAGATATCTTAGGAACCATGACTAATACTCTTCTCTTTGCATACATAAGCGGATTTATGACATTAATAATATATTTTAATGAACTCAATTACCCTATCTCTACTATTATAAATGAAAAAGTTTTTTGTTCTGAAGTATTTCAAGTTTTAAGCTGTGGCATAGGTATTATTCTTATAATTCCTATTACTGCATTAATATCTTCAAGGCTTTTAGTTTTAAACATGCACTCAAAGAAAAATATGACCGTATAAAAATTGTTTTAAAAAATAAAAAACTATTTTGTTGTCTATCTATCCTTTTAAATAGTTAAACAACAAAATAGTTTTTTATCTCTATATCCTTCAATTGTAGTTAAATTAACTTAATCTAAATTCCTTATATAATTTCCAAGTTCCTTCTTCCCATTTATAAATAGTTATATTATCGAAGCTACACTTAAACTCACAATTATATCGATGAATGTAATCCCAAACTTTATCATAAATAGATTTTAAATTCTTTGATGCCAAGGTCACATGGAAAGTTTTATTTTTGCCATCTTTTCTATCAAATTTAACATACGGTATCTCATTCATTTTATCGATTAGCCTATCATGAACTTCTTTTGCCTCCTTAGACATATTTACCTTCATAAAAATTACCCTATCATTAAAATGATCATATCCATCAATTGTAAATGGCTCTGCTTTTTCCACTTTAATAAATTCATCGAGGACATTATTTAAATCTGTAATCCCATCATCATATTCAAAAGGTGCCTTAATTGTAAAATGTGCGTGAAGTTTAGATGATTTTGCTTTAAAATTTCTAAAAAGTTCTTTTCTTAAATTATTATTAAAATCTCCTGCTTCACCGTGTACTACAGAAACTATTACATATCTCATATCTATTTCTCCTTACATAATCAAACTTACTGTAATTAAGTTTATAATCAGATTCCCCTTCATAATTCTATTTTTTCATTACAATAAAATATTATGTAAATAATTATCAGCATTATTACCCTATCAATTTTATGTACTGAAGGTATTTCCATGCATATCTCAATAACTATAAATTCTTTATCTTAGAAACTATTTTATCATATACTTTCTTCATGTGTAGTTCATTAGAAAATATATTTATTTCATCAATAGGTATCCATTTAACAGCACTGTTTTCATCTGGCTTAACAATAAGTTCCTCAGTTTCATCAGCTTCAATAATATATGCTAGAGAAGCATGTAAATGTGGAGAAACAAATTTTCCTTTTTTTATATGTCCAAAAACAGGTAAAATATCTATTGAAGCTATTTCATTACTAACTGGCATTAATTTTTTTACCCCAGTCTCCTCTCCTGCTTCTTTAATAGCAACAAAAAGTAAATCTTTTTCTCCATCAGCGTGGCCACCAGTCCATGCCCATGAATTATATATATTATGATGAACCATTAAAGCCTTGCTTCTAGCTTTATTAATCACAAATGCTGAACTTGTCATATGTATAATTTCATTATCTCTAGTTAAAATATCATCAAATATTTTAGAATACTTTAATATAATTTCCTTATCCTTCATTTCCTGCTCATTACAGGGATTGTATTCCTTTACTGCATCAATCCACTCCATAATTTATCTCACTCTCACTAATTTTATATATTCTATAAACTACTATACCATATATTTGAAGTCTTTCAAGTTAACACTTAGCACGCCTCTAAATTGGACATTATTTCATATTTGACATACTATTGACACAATAATGATATATATTATATTTGAGATAGTAATTTAATTATTATTATTTCTCCCCATAATTAATAATTATATAAATGCTAACAAAGGTGTAAATAATGACTTATTCCCCTAAATAGGTCATTATTTATATTTTGCGCTCTAATGAATAAAATTTTTTTAAATATTAATAATATTATTAACATCAATAATCTATATTAATATAAATTCAAGAGGTGAAAAAAATGCTTAAAGCTTTGAGTTATATAGGAAATAAGTTTAATGATTTAAATATCGTTTGGGGTGCTGGGGGATCAGTCTTACTAAGTCACTTTGGTCTTTTAAATACCCTAAATGATATATCTATTTTTGTTGATGTAAACGATATTATAAAAATTGATGAAATGTTTAAAGATATGAGTAATGAAATAGCAAACAATGAAAGTAAATTATATTCACCAAAATATTTTCATAAATCTATTATAGAAGGCTCTGAGGTTAATATTATAGCCGGATTAAAGATTAATCACAGCAATGGTACATTCAAATATATTTTTCATTCTGATTCAATCTCAGAATTAACGGAAATTAATAAGATTGATATACCCTTAATGTCATTGGAAGATTGGTATGTACTTTATCAATTAAATCCTAACACAAAAGAAAAAGCAGCGCTAATAGAAAAATTTCTATTAACAAATGACATAAAAAATCCTAATTTACTAGAAAGATCTTTAAGAGGTGATTTACCTATAGAATTAATAAACAAAATCGAAAGAATGTTAGTATGATTCAGACCTCTAATCTTGACATTCCATGCATGATAACCTTTATGATAACTTTCATTTCTAATTTTCTATAACTTGGAACATTATTATAAGTTTAACATATTCCTATTTTATATCTTAATATAATGTAATTTAATTCCAAACTATTAATATTCAATCAATGTTTCTTTTTATTTTGTATTCAATAAATAATCTTATTGATAAATAAAATCTATATTGTAAATTAATATATTAGGAAAACTTACCTTTATGCTCAAAAAGGATATGAATAATATCACATCCTTTATGCTTTTAATATCTAATCTAATCAAAAAAAAGTCTATTTCTTACTATTGATTCGCCTCTAGTGGTGCCTCCGGTTCCCATGCCACCGCCTGTTGTCCCTCCAGTTCCTGTGCCACCGCCTGTTGTTCCTCCAGTTCCCATGCCACCGCTTGTTGTTCCTCCAGTTCCCATGCCGCCGCTTGTTGTTCCTCCGGTTCCCATGCCGCCGCCTGTTGTTCCTCCGGTTCCCATGCCGCCGCCTGTTGTTCCTCCGGTTCCCATGCCACCGCTTGTTGTTCCTCCGGTTCCCATGCCACCGCCTGTTGTTCCTCCGGTTCCCATGCCACCGCCTGTTGTTCCTCCGGTACTTGGTCCTCCTAATAAAGTGGTTGCTCCTGTATTCTGCCACTGTTGAACTTGGGTAATTGCTTCCTGAGGAGTTTTACCTAAGCCAACAAGCACTCCTAGTAAAATAGCTTTTTGATATGAGCGTCGTGCGCCAGCACCTTGTAATCCAGTTCCCTGATTAGTATCATTCAAAGAATAACTCACTATTGGCTCAATATATCTAATCCAATCATCTGGTCTAAAATTCGATGTATTTTGTTTAACTTGCCTCATCATATTTTCATTGATATCAAAATTCATATCTCTCATGTTATTATCATCTACTAATATACCAACTTTAGGTGCATTATTAAGAATTTGCATCATTCCATGACAAGAATTAAATTGGTCTGTCAAATCTTTACCTGCATTAAGACCATGGTGTGTCCCTCCGCTCCAATTCGATTCATTGCTTACATCATAAACGACACCTTCTATAGCTACATACGCAGGTTTTCCCCCTCTTCCATCATATTGTGCTAAATCATCTAATGTAAGTTCTTTAGGTTGCCTAAACGAATTGCTTCCTGTAAGTTCATTAATAGTTTTTAAATCAAAATAAATAGACATAAATACCTCTCAAATATTTTTACCTATAAAATATATGCAGTTTCCCCGAAATAAATTCCTAAAAAGCACTTAAATTGTAAATAATAAAAATGTTCCATTTATCTTTTCTGTCTCTGTTCGTAAATCGAACAAAGACAGAATCTACTTTGATTACTATTTCGTAAATTTTCTTAACATATTTATAAAAAATTCAAAATATTTTTGATAAATTCTAAACGTTACTAGATTTTTCAGCAATTATATAGTAATATAGATATACTAAATTTGAATTTTTTTCAAATGATGTATACTTCTTTTAAAATAATATAACATTATATCATTTATAGTATACAACATATTTCTTTCATTCATTTTTAGATATATATAATTTTATACAAGGGGGCTTTACAATGAGTTTTGTAAATGTAAGAAAAATACCATCTCCAGAGGAAATAAAAGAAATTACTCCTCTAGCTGACAATCTAAAAAGGATTAAAGCAGAAAGAGATGAAGAAATCAAGAAAATATTTTCAGGCAATAGTGATAAGTTTGTAGTTATAATAGGACCTTGCTCGGCAGATGATGAAAATTCTGTTTGCGATTATGTTAACAGAATTGCAAAAGTAAATGAAAAAGTTAAAGATAAGCTTTTTATTGTTCCTAGAATTTATACAAATAAGCCTAGAACTACTGGTGAAGGATATAAAGGAATGTTTCATCAACCAGATCCTGAAAAATCACCTAATATTCTTGAAGGATTGATTTCAATCAGAAAGATGTTTATTCGTGCTATAGAAGAATCTGGGTTAACTCCAGCAGATGAAATGCTTTATCCTTCGAATTATATGTACTGCGATGATTTACTTACTTACGTGGCTATTGGAGCAAGAAGTGTTGAAAATCAACAGCATAGACTTACGGCCAGTGGGATTGATGTCCCTGTTGGTATGAAAAATCCAACAAGCGGAGACTTATCAGTAATGTTTAACTCAATCCAAGCGGCTCATGCAAAACATAATTTTTTATATAGGCACAATGAAGTAAATACTACTGGTAATCCTTATGCGCATGCAATTATGCGTGGTTCAGTTAATAAGCATGGTAATAATATTCCTAATTATCACTACGAAGATTTGATGAGAGTTTCTGAATTATATGGAGAATGCAACTTTCCATATCCAGCAGTAATTGTCGATGCAAATCATGCTAACTCTATGAAGAAATTTGCTGAACAACCCCGCATAGTTAAAGAAATACTCTACAGCAGAGGATATAACAATGATTTAAAAAAATTAGTTAAAGGTGTTATGATCGAAAGTTACATAGAAGAAGGATGTCAAAAAATTGATGAACACATTTATGGCAAATCAATTACTGATCCTTGCTTAGGTTGGGCTGCTACTGAGCAATTGCTTTACTATATTGCAGAACAAGTTTAATAAAATATATTAATTAAATAATCAAGTCAGTATGAAAATTTTATCATACTGACTTGGTATTCTTTAGAACTAATTACACAATTTATTAAAAAGTATCGGATTTAAATTTGTAATTTTATATATAGAATCTAAAATTATTGCTCTATGACACATCCCTCAAACACTTATATTTATGTGTCTCTATCTTTACACTCTAATATCTTCTCTTTGTATATCTATTATTTCTGCATCTGTATTATTTTCTATAAAGGTTATAATGTTCTCCATAGTAGAATCGGATTGAGCTGAATTCGAACATATTCCTGCAATACCTATAACTATTGTTTTATGAACATCTTGTTCATAAGCCTCAGATACAGATATGTTAAACTTATTTTTTAATTTTTGTGTTACGCTTTTTACAATCATTCTTTTCTCTTTTAATGAGTGAACCCACGATGCTCTTAATGTGACTTTCATAAATAAAATATTCATATAATAATCGCGTCCCTTTTCTTAAACTATAAATATAATTTAGTTTCAATTCTTCTGTCATATTCTGACCAGTTTCCTGGCTCTGTTCTATCTTTTATTTGAGAAATTTTATTCATTGTTGCATCTATTGAATCTGCATAATTTATTATAAAAGATTCTTCCATTCTCATTTCTCTAGGTGAACCATATTCAAGTTTTCCATGATGTTGAACTACACAGCCTTTTATTCTCATGATAAAATCTTCACTATAATATGAAGGATTTTTCATGATTGCCTTATCTATCATTTCAACACCAATAACGATATGCCCTTCCATTTCACCTCTAAGAGTATATTTAAACGGTCCATCATAAGATAACTCATAAATCTTCCCTATGTCATGCAGTTTTGCAGCAAGTATGGCAATTTCTGTTCTTCTGCAACCATATCTTTCGCAAAGCATTAAAGTTAAATGCATAACATTTAATGTATGTTCCGCAAGTCCTCCTATGTAATTATGATGCATCGATACTCCGCCTATACCTCTTTTAAATTTGTCTAGAAACTCTTCGTCTTTAAAGAAATAATCGTTCAAGGCTTTAGCCTCTTTTGAAACAATATACTTACTTGTATAAAGCTCTATTTCCTGCATAATATCATCAATAGGCCTATTTACTGTCGGAAGATAATCTGAAATGCTATAGCTTGTAATAATTTCATATTTTTTCACATCTAGAATTCCATCTTTAATTCCCTCAACTTCTAAAACTATTCCATCTGTAATATCATCTTTCTTGTTGGGTAAATTTGCCTTCGTTTCTCCACTTTTATCAGCCAATATGCAAACTATTTTTGCAGGATCTCTAAATAATATTTTCATGACCATTAGTGATATTTTTACGCTTTCACCGCTTTTCACATTGCTTAAAAAATTCTCTTTTGTATTCATTGTTTCCTCCAATTTTATCAGCTTATTTTATATATTGCTTCTAAGTTAAACATAGTATATGCAAAACAGTAACTTTATAATATTAAAAATTATATTTGTATCATCTTTCATTGTTTTATCTCTTCATTTTAAATTTACCTTGCTCTTAATACAAGATACTATCTACATTTTATAATATCAAATAAACTGTAAAAATGGGTAATTTTATAGAATTTTAGAAAAAAAAGGGGTATAATATTAATGCATTTGTTTAATCAACTTTTTATGTTAAAACAAATTTCTGATAAATTATAAATTTATATATACTTAGCCAAGCCTATATACATAGCTAATTATTTAAACATATGGAATAGTCACTTTTACTTACAAAATCGCTATTGAATAATATATGATCTATTAGTAAAAATCAGCTATGAGGTAAATTAATCTCTTAGCTAAAATGGGAGGATAACATGAAAACTAATTTGGGTATAGTAATTTGTGAAAATTTTATTGAAGAGATTGAATTTGCAGTAAAGACTTATAATATAAAAAATGTTATGATTATACCATTTACATCCACATGTTCAAAAGCAACCAACAAAAAAAATCACTGTTTAATAGAGGCTATTAATTTATGTGAAAAAATGTGTAATAAAATTTTTGTTATTATTGAAAATAATTGTTGCAGCTCTAACTTAGAAGATTTTATTAATAACAAAGAAAAATGCACACTATATAAAATGGAACACTGTCTTAACTTATTTATTAATAAAGATGTAGTTAATAATCTTTTAGATACAAATTCATATGTTATAACATCAGGCTGGCTTAAAAACATGGATAAAGATAATACCTCATTTATTTTAGATAAAAAACCCAATAAGCTTCTCCTATTAGATACAGGAATTTATGAGGACAGCACAAAAGAAATTCAAATACTAGCTAACAACTTAAATTTACCTTACGATTCTTTTTTCGTCGGTTTAGATTTTTTTCATATGTTTATTGAAAAGATTATGCTTGATTGGAAACTCGAATTAAAAAATAAGAAAAAAATTAGTAATATAAAAATTCTCAGAGAAGAGAAATATAAAAAACTAAAAGACACTTATAAGTTAATCGAAAAGAAAAAGGGGCAACTCTTATACATATTAGACAGTATTTATGAGGGAGTTTTTATTTTAGACACAAATTATAAAATACTTTTTGTGAATAAAGGCGTGGAAAAACTACTAAACATTAACAATTTTAAAAGTATTCTAGGTAGAGACTTATTTGAAATTGGCATTGTTCATAAGGATTATCGCGATATTATACTTAATAGATTTGAAAAAGTGCTTAAGCATAATATATCGGTACCTATAATCGAAGAAAAAATGATTCAATTCGATGGAAATATTATTCCAGTAAATATATACTCTGGAGCTATTGAATATGAAGGTAACCCATGTATATTAAGTGTTATCCGAGATATTTCGGAACATAAAAAATCTGAAAATCTTAGATTAAAAATACAAGAGCAAAGTCGGTTATTAGATAAAGCTGCAGAATATGATAAACTTAAAACAGAATTTTTTGCAAATTTATCTCATGAATTTAGAACCCCACTAAACGTAATGCTTAGCACACTGCAACTTCTAAATTTAATTGGAGCAAACAAAACTAATACAGATAGTAAAGACAAAATAAGCAAATACTATAATATTATGAAACAAAACTGCTATAGGTTATTAAGGCTAGTAAATAATTTAATAGATATTACTAAAATTGATGCTGAATACTTTAAACTCAGCTTAAAAAATGAAAATATCATATCCACTATAGAAGATATAACTTTATCTGTAACTGATTATGCTAAAAACAAAGGTTTAGACATTATTTTTGATACAAACGTTGAAGAAAAGCTAATGGCTTGCGATGCGGATAAAATCGAAAGAATAATGCTTAATCTTCTTTCAAATGCCATAAAATTCACTTCTTCTGGAGGAAGCATATTTGTAAATATACTAGATAAAGATTCAAGCATTATAGTCTCTGTAAGAGATACTGGTGTTGGAATCCCTAAAGATAAACAATTATCCATTTTCAAGAGATTTGTTCAAGTAGATAAATCACTTTCGCGAAAAAGAGAAGGAAGTGGCATAGGACTTTCTCTCGTAAAATCTCTTGTTGAACTTCACAATGGTACAATTAAAATCAATAGTGAATATGGCAAAGGCAGTGAGTTTATAATAGAGCTTCCCGTTAAAGTTTTGCCAGAAAGCGAAAATGTTACTTCAGATGAGGATTTAGCAAAAGAAAGTAATATTCAAAGAATAAAAATAGAGTTTTCTGATATATATGATTAAATATTTTTAATATCAGTACATAAGGCCGCTATTAATATTTTAAGTACCTTATGTGCTGTAATTTTTAATATGACTCTAATCTAATACTCTTCCAACATATTTCATATTGGACCTACTTAATCTGCTTATTTTAACAACATCTCCAGTTCGAGGCGCTTGAATATACATATCATCCCCTATATACATCCCTACGTGTGTAGATTCTGATGGTTTATTAAATACCAAATCTCCTGGTTTAATTTCAGATATGCTAATTGTTTTCGCAAAACGCTGCTGGTCCTGTGATATTCTAGGTATATATATCCCTTGCGACTTAAATACATATTGAATCAAACCCGAGCAATCAAAACCTGATGGTGACTCTCCTCCCCATAAATAAGGAACTTTCAAATATTTTTCAGCTTCTTCTATTAGAGACCTTTTCTGACCAGTAATATCAGATGATAATGTAACCGGAACAGTTATGCCTGTATTCCTGCTCAATAATATATTATTATCTTTAATATATTTTAATAGTTTATCTTTTTGATCCTCTAATTCTACAACTTGATTTCTAATATCGTTTTCATTTTTTTGCAAATCAGCTTTTCCTTTTTCTATCTCTTCATTTACTTCTATGATCCTTTTTTCGGACTCTTTTGCTTGTAAAATCATATTTTTATCATTTTCACATATTTTATATATTAATGATGCCTTATTCATTGCTTCTAAAACATTTCCCGAAGAAATTAAAGCATCTAAGTATTGAAGCGTTGTTGATTCAACACCTCCATTTAACTGTATACCTTTTAATCTATCGGCTAATTTCTTATCTTTCTCTTCTACATCTTCCTTAGCTATCTTTAATTGTTCTTCATTATCCTTTATTTGCTTTTCCTTTTGAGAAACTTCTTCTTTAATCTTATTTAGCTTGTCTATATTATTATCAATTTTGCTATCACATTCTTGAATGTTTTGTATAGCTTGTTCGAGTGATAGTTCAGGTTCTGCAAAAGCTGGCAATTCATTACTCATCATTGTCATAAAAAATAGTAAAGCTACTATTAACGCAAATTTACACCTAATTTTCATCTTATCCTCCCCTGGCATCTACTAAATATGAATCTCGACATTCTAAAAACAAAATCTTAATATATGAATATTCTTAACTAACAATAACAACATAATTTATCTGATGTCTAGTCACATTTGTCACTCACTTTTTAAGCGGGTGGAAACTGTGGGTAGACCTAGATAAGTTAAACTACGATTTAGCCGGGTATTCCCCACCTGAATCAAGTTTCACTTGATATTATATAGTTTTATAAAAAGTTATTTTACTTAATTCTCTTTCACATTATATATATTAACTAATCATAACTTTTATTACTGTATTGTTACTAAAATATATTAAATTTTTAATCCATTTCAGAAGAAATTTGTATTAAATTTATTAATTATTAACATTTACCAAACCTTTATTACTATAAAGATAATATTAAATTTATTTTCATAAATATCTTCAGAAAATTGCCTACAATTTTACCAAATGGGAATTTATATGAGGATGCAGTTTTTATATAAATGATTTATATTATTAGTATAGAAGTAATAAAAAATTAAATATCATTAAAAAATACAAATTATTTTTTAAACTGGAGGGATTATTATGAACGGTAAAGCTATTAATAAATCTAATTTTAAATTGGTAACCTATACAACTAACAAAAATATTTCCCTTAATAAGGTTTCAAAAGGTATATCTAAAATTCTAAATTATGCATTTAAACTATGTAAGTCTGTTTTAAATTCACTTTTCAGTAATTCAGAATATATTTACAATAAAAATTCAGCACATTCTAAAGGTAGTGAATATAATTATGATATAACAGATGCTACTGAGCTTAGATTAATAGCATCAAGAAGAACATTTTTATAATTAACATTATTGTAGTATGTACACTGCTTTATTATATAAATTTACTTTCACTACTATAACTATTAAAAAGAGCTACTTAATTACTTAAATGAAATTGTTATTTCATTTAAAAACCTAAGTAGCTCTTTTCTTATAAATATAGATATAAAGTAATTACTTATTTAATAAGCTATGTATTATTCTTGTCGCATCCATGTATTTAGCAATTGATCTTCCATAATTTAATCTATTGATAATTCTAGCACAAAGCTCTGACATATCAACGCTCTTAAACCAAGCTGAGTCTTTTAACTCTTCTGGTATATATGTTAAATTAGTAGAATATATTCTTGCTAATAAACCTTCCTCATGAGCCTTATTAAACTTTTCAACGCCTTCTGTAAAGAAAGCAAAAGTTGCTGCAACATATATATTCTTAACATTTCTTTTCTTTAATTCCTTAGCTATATCAAGAACAGACTCTCCTGATGCTATCATATCATCAACTATTAATACATCTTTGTCTTCAACAGCTCTTCCCATATATTCATGTTGAACAATAGGATTTTTTCCATTAACAATTGTAGAATGATCTCTTCTCTTGTAGAATAAGCCAACATCTACTCCTAAAGCACTTGAGTAATATATAGCCCTATCCATCGCTCCGGTATCAGGACTTATTACAAGTAGCTTTTCTTTATCTAATTCTAATGATTTCTCATTTGATAAGATTCCCTTTACAATATCATATGTTGGATATACATTTTCAAAAGATAGTAAAGGAATAGCATTTTGAATATTAGGGTCATGTACATCAAAAGTGATAATTTCATCAACACCTAATCTTTCAAGTTCTTGAAGTGCTAACGCACAATCCAAAGATTCTCTACCTTTACGTCTATGTTGTCTTGATTCGTATAAAAGAGGCATAATTACAGTTATTCTTGCTGCCTTACCTCTAATTGCTGCAACAGTTCTCTTTATATCTTGAAAATGTTCATCAGGACCCTTGTGATTTTCAATCCCAAACATCTTATATGTACAGCTATAGTTTCCAACATCACATAAAATATAAATATCCTTTCCTCTGATAGATTCAGAAATTTTTACTTTTCCTTCTCCATTAGAAAATCGTATTTCATCAAGTGGCACTAAGAATGACTCAGTACAATTTCTGTTTTTTTGGATATACTTGTCTATAGCATTTCCTAATTCTGAACAACTTTCTAATGCTATAATTCCAAGTTCATGATTTAATTCACTCATTTGCGTTCCCCTTTTTAAATTATTTTGTAAATCGGCTTATTATTATAAAAAAACTCAAACAATTAAAGTATACCTCAAAATTGGATATATATAAATATATTATTACAATTTTCAAGAAAATTTTATGATAATTTTAAAGTTAACCTTTTCAATTCCTTATAAAATTCCATTTTAATATAATCATTGAGATAAATTTTCAAATTCGTATATTACTTTAGCGATGTTATTGGTATTTGTAAACAACATTTCATAAATGTGCTATACTATTACAATAATACGGAATTATTTAATATGGAATATCAATAAATAATTTGAGTTTATATTTTTTAACAAAGATGCTTTTCCCCAATAATTTTTCCGTCTTTTATAGTTAATATCCTTTGGGTTTCACTTGCTAAATTATTATCATGCGTAATTAGCACTATAGTCTTTCCTTGCTTTTCATGTATTTTATGAAATAAATTCATGACTATTCTTCCTGTTTCTGAATCAAGCGCTCCTGTTGGTTCATCAGCAAGTATAATATCTGGATCATTTGCTAATGCACGAGCAATAGCAACTCTTTGCTTCTGCCCTCCTGACAGCTCACTAGGCAGGTGAGTTAACCTATCTTCCATTCCAACTAACTCCAATAGTTCTTTTGCTCTATTAATTCTTGTTCTTCTATCCATTCCATAATATAGCATTGGCAGCTCTACATTTTGGATAGAATTTGTTCTAGCTATTAAATTAGAAGTCTGAAATACAAATCCAATTTTCTTATTCCTAATCTCTGCTAATTTATTATCGCTTACTTTACTAACATCTATTTCATCAAGAACATACTGACCTGATGTTTGTCTATCAAGTACTCCTATAATATTCATTAATGTACTCTTTCCAGATCCAGATGCGCCAACAATGGCTATAAATTCACCTTTTTGTACATTAATATCAATATCCTTAAGTATATCTAATTGATTTTCTTTCCCTATAAAAAAACTTTTAGTAATTTTATTCATTTCGATAATATTATTACTCAATCAGCTACCTCCAATATTTCATGAAAAATTGAAATAGGACAAATTTATCTATTAACATTATTACTCTATGTTTTCAATCTCATATTATTGTCCCTTATCATATTTTGTTACTAATTTTAAATCTTTCTTAGATTGCTAATTTTATAATGTTTATTTTGAAATGTGTTTTTACGAAATAATAGGTAATAACAAATTTAAGTAAGCTTAATACTCAATTTATTATTACCTATTACATCATTAATTATTGATATTATTAAAGTCTTAATAATATATCATTTATTTCTTCACTTACTTTTAATCTCTCATCATAAACCCATTGAACGTCTAGTTTTAAATTAAATATTTTAGAAAATGAGTAATACATGTTTATCTTCTGATAATAAATTTCTAAATCATCCAAACCACCATTAAAGTTTTGGGGTTTAAATAATTCTTTCTGTTTATTCACAAATAGTTCATCTACATAATTTAAAAATGCATTCATAAGTTCATCTCTAGACACATCAAATGGAACTTTCAGTAAATCCCATTGAATTTCTTCATTAAGCTTGTATTTCCTTAGCCTATCCAAGATCAAAATATATTCACTTACATCCATCTTAGTATAATAATCTAATTTTTCTGTTCTTGTACTCCAAAGGGCTAATTTTTCATTTAAAGGCAGACTTCTAATCTTAAGTATTGCTTCTGATGGCCCTATAACAGCTTGTTTTATAACCTCGTCTTCTGTTTCTAATTTAGATTTAATTATATCTGCATTGCCGCCAACACTGGCAATATACCCAACGTCATAAATACCAAGCCTACCAGCACGCCCTCCTACTTGCTTTATTTCCTGCGAAGTTAACTCTCTTACTTCTTCTCCATCAAATTTCCTTATACTCATAAATATAATTCTTCGAATAGGAAGATTGACTCCCATTCCTATTGCGTCAGTAGTCACAAGAATCTTTGTTTCTTTATTAATGAACTGTTCGTATTGCATTTTCCTAACTTCAGGTGGTAAATCACCATAAATTATACTTGCCTTGATGTTTCTACTTGAATATTCCTCTGCTATTTCTAATACTCTTTTTTTAGAAAAGACTACAACAGCATCACCTTCCTGAACATCATTATAACTAAAATTCTTATATTCAACTTCTAATGGTATAGCTCTTGTATATTCTCTTATTTCATATTCATCTTTACAATCACTTATAATTGTTTCTAATATATATTTAGCATTAGCAGCTCCACATATATGTATTTCATCACATTGAAGCCCTAGTAGAGCTTTACTCCATGCCATTCCACGAAAAGGATCACTTATCATCTGAATCTCATCAATTACAGCTATATCATAATGTTCTTTTAAATTAACTTTCTCTATTGTACATGATGTGTGAGTAGATCCTACATTTATTATTTCCTCTTCACCAGTTAAAAGATCACAAATTACTCCTTCTCTATTTAACTTTTCAAAATTTTCTAAAGCTAGAATTCTAAGTGGTGATAAATAAACACCTTTTTTTGCACTTTTAAGACGTTCTAAAGCATTATAAGTTTTACCTGTATTTGTATCGCCTAAATGTATGTAGAACTTTCTTTTCATGCTTCTTGCTTGACGATACTCATCTTTAGGATTACTTGGGAAATTTTCTTCAAATTCTTTTGCAACTAATTTGGGAATATGTTGTTTAGTTAATATTGTCATTAGTCCTTGATTTAAAAAACTATTATAATTTCCACGCACTACTTCATAAAAATCAAAACTTGTATTATTATTTTTATTATAGTAATCAAGCATTTTCTTTGAAACAGTTTCTAATAGCTCTTCATATCTCTCATAAACCTCATTAAAATCTCTTAAACTCTGATTTTCTAATTCCTTAAGATGTCTAAGTTTCTTTCTTATTGAACTCTCATGCTCTAATAATGCTCCTGGCTTTGAATGCTCAACTATTTCTTCTATTTGATTTATCTGACCCTTATACTTTTTAAATTCTCTTTGTGCTGCATTATTTTTCATTTATCCCACTCCATATACTAATATAATATTTAACTGCAAAAATATTTCTTATTAATAATATAACTATGATTAAATATATTTATTCCTTTATAAGATTACATGAAAATTATACCATAACTCATATCGGTGATAAAAATTACTTTAATATTATTATGTAATATTTCATAAGCTAGACTCATATACTTAGTTATCAGTAAATTTATTTAATACTTTTATTTTAATTAATAAGTATAAGGCGGTGCGTTCATGGAATTAATGTATGTAAAATATATAAATGGCGAAAGACATTCTATAATAAAAAACGGAGATGATATTATAATGAGCAATTCAAAAATAATAAAATTCGATTCAGCTAAAAAGCAAAAATCTAATGAACATACTCCTTGTTTAAAAAAGAAAAATAATCAAGTCCATAATAATTCTAATGATAAAATTAATGAAGAAATTACTGACTTTTTCTTTAATGCTATTCACAAGAACTACCTATCTAATAGAAATAAATAGAATAGCTCGAACAAGCTATATTAGTAATTTTTATACTATTCTAAGCATAATAACTTAAATCTATTATTTATGGTAATTTCTATATACTCTACAAACCCTTATGTTCCCTATAAATTATTAACTTTCTAAGTTTTTTTTATTGTTAAAAATTTAAATTCTTATATTCCTTTATTCTTAAATTCTTAAGTTCTTAAATTCTTTAATTTTTTAAAAAGTTTCATTTAAATACATCTTCCATAAAAAAATCGCAGGCGACTGTGGAGCTGAAGATTTTTTTCACGCATCTGCCTTTGCGAACGCATGTGAGAAAAATTTGGCAGGCGAATATGATTTATTTTTTTATTCTTTTATAGTAATTAACCCTAGTAAAATATGCTACTATAAAGTTATTTACAGATTTAATTGCATTATAATTTCCTAAAGAATAAAAAAAGTATTTATTTGTAAGAACTTATATATTTTTTACATTTTATGAAATAATATAATAATACCTCAGGCTCTTAATGTAATTAAAAACCTGAGGTATAATATTTAATTTAATAATTCATTTTTTATAATCTCATATTTTCACTTGTAATTTAATCCAAAAAATTTATTTCAAATTAAATATTCTCATTTATTGATTTGCATATCTCTTTAGAATTTCTATTATAATTTCAGTGCAAATGTCCATACTCTCAACTGCAATATGTTCAAATTCACCGTGGAAAGCATGGCCTCCTGTTCCAAGGTTAGGACATGGAAGTCCCATATAACTTAAAGTAGCACCATCAGTACCTCCTCTAATAGGTTCTATTATTGGAGCAACACCTAAATCTTTCATAGCATCTGTAGCGTTATCTATTAAATGCATACAAGGTTTTATAAGTTCAACCATATTTTTATATTGATCTTTTAATGTAACCCTAACTGTTCCTTCACCATATTTTTCATTCAATAATTTTTCTATTAATTGCATTGTTGATTTTCTATTTTCAAACTTTTCCTTATTATGATCTCTCAAAATATACTTTAGTGATGCATGTTCAGTATTTCCATTAAAACTATCTAAATAATAAAAACCTTCATATCCTTCTGTATGCTCAGGTCTTTCACATGATGGCAGCATAGAATTAAATTCAATAGCTACATTTGTTGCATTAATCATTGTATTCTTTGCAGACCCTGGATGAACTGATACCCCATGAATATTCACTTCTGCTGCTGCAGCATTGAAATTCTCATATGAAATTTCACCTTCCTCGCCTCCATCAATTGTGTATGCAAAATCTGCCCCGAAATTTTTTACATCAAATAAATGCGCTCCAAGTCCAACTTCTTCATCTGGAGTAAATCCGACACATATTTTCCCATGAGGAATATTTTCATTTATTATAGTTTCACATGCAGTAAGTATTTCTGCAATACCTGCTTTATCATCAGCTCCAAGCAATGATGTTCCATCTGTAGTAATTATAGTCTTACCTTTTAAGTTTTTTAAATGTGGAAACTTTTTAGGTGACAAAATGCTATTATTTCCTTTTAAAATAATATCGCCGCCATCATAATTTTCTATGATTTGTGGTTTTACATTTTTTCCATTAGCCGCTGGTGCTGTATCCATATGAGCTATAAGTCCTATACTTGCTTTATTTTCATATCCTTTTGTTGCAGGAATAACTCCATATACATAACAATGTTCATCAACTTTACAATCTTGAAGTCCAATTTCCTTCATTTCTTCAACTAATATATTAGCTAAATCAAATTGTCTTTTAGTTGTTGGATGTGTTTCTGAAGATTCATCTGAGGTAGTATATACCTTAACGTATTTTAATAAACGTTCATAAGCTTTCATATCTTTGTCTCCTTTTTATTTTATATAGCTTTCCAATAAAGAATTTCATATATTGGAAATTAATTATATATCTATTTTACTTTTTAGAATGACATAAATCAATAATTGATTTAAGAAAGTATTATACTCCCTTTATACTGATAAAGTATTTTATTTTATATTTTGTGTATATTAAACACAAAAAAATGAATTCCATTGAAAAAAAGTTATATAAAAAATAATTTTTATATAACTTTTTAATGACTATTAGATAATTTAAATGCTCTGTAAAATATTAAAAGTTGTTCAACTTTGCTTGTATTATGCAAAATTGAACAACTCTAATTTATAAGATCTTTATTAGACACTCTTTAAAATGCTAATAAATATAATTTAATTTTTACTTTGTAATAAAAATATAGATATCACAATCATAAACTATACTTTATTTAACAAATTCTATTATACCTTTTGATAGTTTCGCTATTCTTGCCAAAGAGTATACATCATATCCTTTGTCCTTAAGCATTTGAGCTCCTTTTTGGAATGACTTTTCTATTACTATTCCTATTCCTGCAACTTTTGCTCCAGCTTCTTCTATCAAACGTGCAGCCCCAAGTGCCGCTTCGCCATTTGCTAAAAAATCATCTATAACTAATATATTATCTTCATCATTTATATATTTTTTAGATAATGTCAACTCATAATCTAAACTTTTAGTAAATGAATGTACAGTTGTTTGGTAAACATCACCATTCAGTATTTTTGAGTTTTGCTTTTTTAGAGTAACCATAGGCAAATTCATTTGCATTGCAGTCATCACAGCAGGTGCTATACCAGAACTTTCAATTGTAAACACCTTTGTTATTTTATGATTCTCAAAGTAATTTTTAAAGTATGTACCCATTTCGTACATTAATTCCGGATCCACTTGATGATTTAAAAATGAATCAACTTTCAGTACATTTTCTGACAATGCTTGTCCTTCTTCTAAAATTCTTTTATGTAAGCTTTCCATTCTATTCTACTCCACTCTTTTCTTGTTTTAATAATAAATTTAATATTAGCGCTGCAATAGTTCCAGTCGAAATACCTGATGAGAAAATCATTTTAAGACCTTCTGGTAATTGACTTATAAAATCAGGACGGAATGTAATTCCAACACCAAGTCCAATTGCTGTTGCTATTATTAATAAATTACGGTTATTTAATTCTACTCTGCTTAAAGTCTTAATACCCGATGCCGCAACTGTACCAAACATTACAATACCTACTCCACCCAAAACTGGTTGAGGCATTATATTTATTAGTGCTGCAAACTTTGGTAAAAAGCCTAGTATTACTAATATTATCCCTGCCATCATAGCAACATATTTGCTTGCTACTTTTGTTAATGGAATTAAACCCACATTTTGGCTAAAACATGTATTAGGGAAAGTTCCAAGAATACCTGCAAGCATGCTTCCAAGCCCATCAGATAATACTCCTGCTCCAATCCTCTTATCTCCCATTTCAACCTTTGAAACTTCTCCAATAGCTTTTAAACATCCTACAGTTCCAATTGTTGTAACAAAATAAGCAGGAATGAACGGAAGCACTAATTTAGGATCAAAGTTAACTCCATGCTCAAATATCTTTGGAAATGACACAAAACTTGCTGAGCTTACCGATGAAAAATCCACCATTCCAAGAGGAATACAAATAATATATCCAATTGCCATTCCAATTAATATTGATGCACTACTTATTAAGCCCTTTCCATATCTGTTTAACAATAATGTTATAATCATTACAAGCATTGCAATTGAGATATTGATTAAGTTCCCATAATTAGGCGAACCACTTCCGCCAGCCGCCCAATCCATAGACACAGGCAATAAAGTTAATCCTATTAATGTTATTACTGTTCCAGTAACGAGTGGTGGAAATAATTTCATCATAGGTCTTATTATAAAACTTAAACCTATACCAACTAATGATCCAAGTATTGTTCCACCTAATATGCCTGGAAGTCCGTAAATACTACCAATTGCAATTGATGGTGCTACAAATGTAAAATCCGTTCCCATTATACATGCAACTCTTGCACCAACAGGACCAATACCTCTAGATTGAATAAAAGTCGCTATTCCAGCCGATAATATAGTTGCACTCATAAGTGCTGTTGATGTAACTATATCAAATCCTAATGCACTCGAAATAACTAATGGAACTACTATAATTCCACCAAACGCAGCAAATATATGCTGAAATCCTAGCAAAATTTGTGTAGATAAATTAGGCTTGTCCTCAACTCCATAAAGAAGTTCACTAATTTCTTCATTTTTACAGTCCAAATCTTCGATTAAAATCTCTTTGTTACTTAATTCCATTTTCTTTCAATCTCCCTATGTAAAATTTAATCATACATAGACACGCAAATTCTTTATACATATATTCAGAAAAGTTTTCAAAAAAATACAACACCCCATCTTAAAGTTGAGGTGTTGTATTTATATGCGAATATAATAATACTTAGCACTAAAACACTACCTCGTAGTCTGCTAATTTACGGATAGCAGGTAGAGACTTTCCAACCATAATATCGGAAATATACGAGTCTTTTGTATGAACTGTTGCCTTATTATATCACATATATATTTTTTAGACAAATACTTACTTATTATTTTTATAATTCTTTAATTTTCTCCAAAAACTCTTTTAAAACAAACATATTTTCTCGAACCATCATACCCTATATTTTTTATATTTTTAGAGTAGGTAGTTTTACAGTGCCGTTTTACCAAATTCAATTGCCCTTTTCTCACTATTAAAATACACATTAATATTTTTCAGATCTTCATCCAATGTAACCTTTGTCCTACCAAAGCAAAATACTGTGTTTGCATATGCTTTAGCAGCAGTTATTCTCCCATACTGTGGTACCATTAACGTTGTAGGTATATATGCTCTGCTCCCTACTACTCCTAAACTTATATTTTGACCGGCAGATAAAACTCCTCCTCTGGCCACCGAATCAGATCTTGTAAAAATTATATCCTTCATTGCAGTTAACTTTGAAGTATATTCACCTTTACCACCTATGATAATATTTCCTGTAGATTTTATCTCGCATTCTTGACAATAACCAATCCGAATATCTAGGGGGACTATTATATTCTTATCATAATAATCTATTTCATTATCCAATATGTTAAGTAAAGTTTTTAGATCATAAATTGACTTTATTTCCAAGATATTAAGTCCTAATATCTTTCCTTTTATAAAATCTACAAGTTTGCTGCGTTTTGTTTTATTTTTTATATTTAAAGAAATTATATTTAATGCTACTTTTTGAAAATTCCCAAAATTCTTCTCAGTCAGTGTCTTTACAAAATCTTTTCTTTCAAAATTTTGTAGATTCAATCCGTTAATATACTCTATCATACTAACTAAAATATTTTTAAATTCAGTAAGTACATCTGAATATTCTTTTTTTCTTATATCTACTTGTCCTGATAATATCTTTGAATTAATTGTGTTTCCTAAGATTGTTATTTCTCCACCTGTAACAACATTAGCCATATTAACATTTTGACTTACATCTAATGAACCTCCAGCGCTAACAAACATATTATCCTGTACGCTATCATAAACTTCTACATCTCCATAAAATTTAATGTTGCAAGTTTCCATATTTACTGATTCCACGGTGTAAATAGGATTTACGCTTACACTTCTATTAGCAATATGTGCTTTTCCATCAATAAGAGATATAATATGATTATTTTCAATCTTACATCCTTTTGATGCATCAATTGGTAAGCTTCTAATATATTCGCGCTCTATAACTTTACCAAAAATATTCATTCCATTCTTTCCTGGAATCTCAGGGATTATTTCTGCGATTTTATCTCCAGCATTAACATTGGAAATTCTAAATAAATTTTTAAAGTCTACTTTCTCATTAGAATCTGGTTCTGGAAAAACCATTTGAGTTGGTGTAAAAAACAACTTTACCTCACTCGGTGTATCCTTAACTGGCTCCAATCCTTCTGCGACCAAAACTTCACTCGAGCACCCTTTTAAGATCAATTCTAAAGATTCTTCCTTTATTCCAAAAACTATTCCTTTTTCTTTTAGTTTTTTATATAACTCTTGAACAGTAAAGTATTCAGGTTCTTCTTTCAACAGAACTTCAGTAGATACAGCTAAATTTATGTAAAATTCCCTGTCCTTTATTTTGTATTCAGTCTTAGGTATATACTCCACTGTCATATAAGCTTTCATTTTATCTTCAGATATAGTTATATTTACTTCTCTCTTTGCAGGAGTTGTCTCGCAATTATAAGTAATCTTATCTTTTGAACTTACTTCATATGGTTTAAACTTTTCACATTCTACATCATTAATAAATAGATTTACATTTTCTTTAGCTTTTATAGTTATAATTTCCCCATTTATCCCATCAGCTATTATTATTTTCCCATTAACAACTTTAGCGCCTACTTCTTTTTCCATTAGTATCTATCCCCCAAAATATGACTTGGTTTTATTTTGTGTTAAATTCTTTATTGATTTCCAGAATATCCATAACTAAGTCTTTACTTATCTCAGGTGGAGTAAATTCTGGTTTGCTAAAATAATATCCTTGGAGATAGTCAACTCCAAATTCTATAAGTTTCGTTAATTCTTCTCTTGTTTCAACCCCTTCAGCTACAACTTTAATTTTTCTTTGTTTAGCATAAGATATGAGGTTTTTTGAAATCTGCTGCCTATTTAAATCTTTATCAATTCCTCTTACAATTTCCATATCTATTTTAACATAATCTGGTGTAATTGCTAACAATACTGCTTCATTATTATATCCTGAGCCAAAATCATCAATAGCAAGTTTGGCATTCCACTTTTCAATTACTTTTCTTTTTATAGAAATGTTATCTCCATTAGAGCGTTCATTTTCAAGTAGTTCTATTACTAATCTATCAAGATGTTCTCCATACAATTCTTCAAACCTCTTCCTATCCTCATATGATAAGACATAGTTTGGCAAAGAATTTATAAAAAGTTTAGCATCCTTGAATTCCTCTTTATTCCTTACAAAGCTCTCAAGAGCTTTAAAAAATGTAATTTTCTCTATTTCATATAATCGTGAATCAGCAGTTGCAAGCTTTATTATATGAAGCGGATTTTTAAGGGACTCTAACTGTGAACGCATAAGAGCTTCATACGCAAATATTTTTCCTGTTCTTGCATCTATTATTGGCTGAAATGCATACTTAATAAGTTTTTCATCAAGTAATTTATTTAAATCTTCTTGACTGCTGAACAAGAAAGAATCCTCAGTATATTCTTCTTTGTTAAACTCACTTATATTTCCTTTTACTGTTTTCTTAATTTTATACATTGCGAAATCTGAATATTTAGCTAAATCCTTAAAAGTTATAGCATCATGTGGATACCATGCTATCCCTGTTGATATTCTAACTTTCAATTCTCTATTATTAGGTAACTTAAGTACTGAATTCTCGATACCAGAATGAATACTTTTTACAATTTTTCTAATTTCGTACTTATCTTCATATCCGTATAAAAATGTATAGAATTCATCCCCTGATCTTCTTCCAACAACTCCTCCATATTTCTCAAATTCCTTTAATATTTCGGATGCTTTTCTTATGTATTCATCGCCATAATCATGTCCATAAGTATCATTTACATATTTCAAGTTATCTAAATCCCACATTATAAATGCTCCTACTTTAAGATCCTCGCTTTCTAATATTTCTTTTACTGTATTATGAAATGCTCTTCTATTTAACATATTAGTAAGTATATCATAATCTCTTTCATACTCTATTTTTTGCTTTTCTAAAATTTCTTGTGTAATATCACTTACTACTCCTAGAGTTCTAGACTCTTCCTCTAAAATTTTTAACTTAATCCACTTAGTTTCTTTATTCGCTCCTTTAATCCTATAAGTTTCTTCTTGAAAACTTTCTTTCTCCTCTGTTATCTTCTTTATAATTTTACTAAAATATCTTTTATCTACGTATGAATCAAATCGCTTTGATTTTTCAATTCCTATTACATCAAAAAATGTGTCTGTACATAGCACTACTTCATGTCCTATTTTATATTCAAAAGCGCCTATGGGCATATTGAATAATTTTATAATTTGAGACATTTTCGAAGCAGAGTCTGCCACGTTAGAACTTAACGTCATTATTGCTGATGACAACTCATCGATTTCTGAGATACTTATTTTCCCAAGTTCTATTGGTTTACTAGGATTACTTTCTCTAACATCCTGAGCTAAATTTCTTATTGGCTTCGTAACCATTTCACCTACAATAACAATTACTATTATTCCCCCCAGAGTCGAAATAATTAATGATACCGATAGAAGCCTTTCAAATCTCTCTGAATAATATAGAAGATTATCCTTTTCTATTATTCCAATAATTGCCCAAGTATCTTTTTCAAATGGTGTATTTGTATTATATAAATTAATATATTTTGTTGATGCATAAGCTATATTTTTTGAATCTGGTTCTTTTATCTCATATATTGAATCATATATTTCTTTTTTATTAAACTGAATATTTTTTTCTTCTCCAAGTATTTTTCCTGCTAATGGTCCTGTTGTTGTAATCTTTTCAAAGTTCATATTCTTGTTATCGTCAACGCCTACTAGATAAACACCTCTCCCATTAGAGTCTATTTCATCATATGAAAGTAATGAATTTAAATAATTTAATGAAATAGCAATTCCAAGAACTCCGTATGGTTTGCCATTTTCATCTAACAACGGAACTGAATAAGTAACAATTTGTATATCTTTATCACTTAATGAAAATGGTTTACTCCAATATCCTAAATCCTTATAAGATAATCCTTTATTATCTACAGCTGCGTTGATAGGCTTTGAAAAAAATTCTTCTGGAGATGAATTCTTATTCTGATTAAATATAAACCTGTTATTCCACCATGTATCTAAAGGAATCCCCAAATTTTGTGCAATGGAAGCAGGACCTCTTTCCATCAATAAATCTGATTTATCACTTGGATTTGAATTAGGATCTAAATCTCTAAAATATAATCCTACTTTTTCTTCAGAATTATTATCAAGTATTAAAAATGCTCCAGTTACATAATTCTTTCTGAGCATAAATATCAAATTACTTGAAACATCTTCCAATAACTCTTTAGTGAATTGTGTGTTGCTGTCCAAATCCTTTACCGTAATCCCCTTACTATGAAGCTTGTGCAAAATATTGGCATTAATCAAGCTTTCAGATTCACTAACATTACTCCAATGTTGAATCATCTCATTTTGAATGTAACTACCTCTTGATTGAATTTTCTGGTTTAACAAATTAAATGAATTATTTTTAAGAATCCCAACAATTCCACTCAATAAAACCACACTTACAAAAAGCACTACTTGTGCTAATACAACAATTACCATTGGAATAAGTAACTTTCTAATTATAGAGTTCTTATTTTTTATTAAGAACATTATTTCACCCCGCTCGCAGTAACTTTGAACCTTTGTAATTTTATGAATTACAAATCAAATTAAGTAACTGCATTAATGCTTTTTCTTAAATCTTCAAGCCAATTATTAAAATTATCATCTGTGTTAAAACTCTTTATAGCTTCTTCTCTAGAAATTCCTTTTTTCAACAAAGATTTAACTTTTTCTCTATCTATTTTTGCTTTTTCCAGCATAGATTTTTCTAAAATATCTCTTGCTTCATCTGCGCCATTAAAAGCTTTACTTGCATAAAACTTGTATGTTCTTTCCTGATCTATAGCTTCTAAAACAGCTTCTTGTGACTTTTTGGGGACATCCAAAACATCGTTATTATTAATTTTCCCCTCAATAAATTCACTATGATTTGCTTCTTTCTTAACAGGTAAATATCCAGCTGCTATTGAAAACTTAGCATTTCTATCAGAATCTGTAAACCACTTCAAAAATTCTGTAACTGCATATTCATGTCTAGAGTCAGATTTAATCATGACCATACCTGCACCTTGCTGTGGCATATACGCAACTTTTGAATCTTTAAACTTAGGAAGCGGTAAAATCATCGATTCAATTTTATAGTTTTGATCATCATTTGTTATAACTGAATCTGGAAAATACCCTGCTCCAGACGTAGATCCTACTAATGCGATTATATTTCCTACCTTTGCATCATCAGAACGAAATCTGCCATATGCTCCGTAATATCCATTTATATATGGCACATAAAAATTATCCCATAGCTTCCTCATAACCTTTTCATTAATATTAACCTCTAGCTTGCCATTAGTAACCTTGAATATCTCCTCACCCAATTCTTGACTTCCAATTATAATGTAATTTGCCATAGCATCTCTTCCGAAAAAAGTTTTCCCGTCATCTTTAGCTTCTGTTTTTCTATCAGTCCAATCATAGTATTTTTTAGCTAAATTTGCGATCCCTTCCCAAGTATTAAACTCACTTATATCTGCATTTGTTTCTTCGGAAAACGTTTCCCAATCTGTTTTGTTTACTATTAAAATTTCTGTAGATTTAGCTAATGGAAATATAGTTAGCTTATCTTCAGTATCCAATTTTCCTTCATTTATGTAACTGTCTATATATTTATTTATTTCATTCTCTGACATATATTTGCCAAAGTCTGATAAAAGTCCTAACTTCTCTATCTCATAAGCTGTATCTGGATATGCCATAAAAGCATCTGGCATTTTTTCTGCTCCAACTTTTTTCTTTGTGATATCAATAACCTTATCCGTAATTTCACTTACGCTTCCTTGATTAAATGCCTCAACAATTATTCCTTTGTCTTTACCTACGCTTTTATTAAATTCCTCTACAATTTTATCAAACTGTATTTTTTGTATTCCATTATAATAATGCCATACTTCCACTGCAACAGGATTGTCCTTATCCAGACCATAATTATCTCTTGTATCAATTTTACATCCTGTAAAAGCAATAGAATTTATTAATAACATAACTATTGTTATAGATAATGTCCTAAAGTTTTTTAACATTTTCCCCTCCCATTATAATATTTTCATTATGTACTATATAATTATAGGTTAAAATTCATATAAATTCCATAAAATAATGTAAAAACCATGTATATAAAAGAATCACTTCTACTCGCACATGGTTTTTCATATAAACTATAGTTTTATTTTCCCTCCAATTATCATGCATTTTGAACTTTTGCTATGACCAATTTCACTAGTTTTTATAATTGGAATATTAGAATTTTCTACTATCTCTTTAGTAATTTCCGAAATGTTTGGAACGTGTTTTTCTCTTTCCATTTCACTGAATTCACCAAGAATTATTCCTTTAACTTGTTCAAATACTCCCAGTTGTTTATATTGTGTCAAATACGTGAACATCTTTGGAACGTCACCACCTAAACTTTCTAAGAAAATAATTTTATCTTTAAAATCCGGCATATATTTTGTACCTGCCAGTTTTAATAAACATCGAAGATTTCCTCCTACCACAATTCCTTCCATAGCACATCCTTGCACCCATTCATAATTAAATGTTAAAAGTTTACTTCCATTATCCATAAATGTATTTTTAAATTCTTCCACTTGAACTTCTCTTCTATCACCAATTAAATTCCTTATTTGATATAAATAAGTCTTCATATTTGTTTGAGAATATATAGCATTAATAACTACAGACAAATCACTATACCCCAAAAATGGTTTCATATTATTTCTTATCGTTTCAAAATTCAAATGATCCAATATGCCATTAGCTAAGTCTCCACCGGATACATCAAAAATCCCCTTAATATCATTATCTATAAAAAAATTCATTAATATTTCAGCTTTTTCTTTATTACTCCCATTAAATACAGAATAATTTTTATATAAATTATCACTAAATACAGGTATAAGTCCTAATTCTTTCAATGCTTCTCCTAGCTCGTTCATCTTTAATATATTACTTTTATCTAAGCCATTTGAACAAGCAACAATTCCTACTTTATCACCTTTACTAAATAATTTCATAAACATTATCTCCCTCTAAATTTATATAGTATTAACGGCAGTAAGTATACTGCCGTTAATATTTTAGTATATAATTTTCATAAAATTTTTACGCTATTACTCTAATATATTTAAACTTTTCTTGCATAAGCGTACACTATGGTATTTGCTAAAGTGCTGCTTTAAAAATCTTTAATATATCATTTTCATCTAATGGCTTAAAAGCATACTTAAAATATGGATTCATAGCCTTTTTTGCCATTAATTCTAACTTATCTTCTTCAATGCCAACTTCCCTTAAAGTACTTGGTATACCCAATTCCTTAAAGAATTCAGATGTCTTTTCTATTGCTTTATTTGCTATTTCAAACTTATCTAAGTTTTTATCTATTCCCCAAACATTTATTCCATATTGAGCAAACTTAAAAACAGTAGTATCGTCTAAAGAATATTTCATCCAATGAGGTGTTAATATAGCCAATCCAACCCCATGTGTTATATCATAAAAAGCACTCAATTCATGCTCCATTGGATGTACCACCCAAGGTGAATTTGTTCCATATGAAATCAAGCCATTAATAGCCCAGCTTGAAGCCCACATTAAATTTGCTCTTGCATCGTAATCCTTTGGATTCTCTATTGCAATCTTACCATATTTTATGCAAGCTCTAAGTAATCCTTCGGCTGTACTATCTTGGATATCCACACCCTTTGTATGATTAAAATAAGTTTCAAATATATGACTCATAATATCAGCAGTTCCAGCTGCAGTTTGATTTTTAGGAACTGAATAAGTATATTCAGGATCTAAAATTGAAGCTTTTGGTTTCATATTTTCATGACCTGTACCCAATTTTTGATTAGTTGTCATATCAGAAATCACAGCATGTGGATCCATCTCAGAACCAGTCGCTGATAGTGTTAATATTGTTACTATAGGCAATACTTCATTAATTTTTTGTGGACTAGTTACTAAATCCCATGGATCTCCTTCGTATTTTACTCCTGCCGCAATAACTTTCGCACAATCTATTGTACTTCCGCCTCCTACAGCAAGAACTACTTCAACATTATTTTCCTTACAAATTTTAATTCCTTTTCTTACTGTTTCAATTCTTGGATTTGGTTCTATTCCTGACAATTCAACATATGATATTGAATTATCATTTAATATTTTAATCATTTCATCGTATAACCCAATTTTCTTAATACTTCCTCCGCCATATGCTATAAGTATTTTATTACCAGATTCTTTAATTATGGCAGCAAGATTTTTGATTTGCCCTTTTCCAAAATAAACTTTAGTAGGTATTGAATAATTAAAATTTTCCATAAACGCTCTCTCCTTATAATATATAATTTAAGTTACAATTATTAAAAATAGTAATCCATGAATTTTGTTTCTCATACCTCAATCTATATTATTTTTTCATATCATAATATAAGAATATAAGGTAATAAATCCATGAATATGAACCTTTCCTATAAATTTTACACCTTAGAGTTAACTTTATGTCAAGTATATATATTTATTATTTTGGTAAAATGAAAAACTAACTTCTTGATTGCAAGAGTAAATTCGTTATTAACGACTGTACTCTTGCACTTAACTATATTTATTATGTTTAAAATTTTAAATGTCATTATCTTTTATCATTTTATAAATAATAATTTTATCATCTTTCATTTTTCCATTTAAGATAAATTATTATACCCTACTTGTTAAATATTAAGATTCAACTCTTTTCTATTCAAAATAAAAAAGACAAAACTCACAGCTCGATTGATTAAACCAAACATAAGTTTTGCCTAGAAATTACTTATAACAATTTATTTTTTAATATACTATTGCATAACACCGTTCCAATCAAGATAATAACCGCCTACATACGTATTATATGCCATAGATCCATCTGAATTTAAATAATACCAGTTGTTTCCATCGTTTATCCATCCAGTCTGCATTACTCCATTAGAATCCATGTAATACCATTGTCCTCTTACCATTTTCCAACCACTTACTGGAACACCTTGTTCAATCAATATCCATTTTCCATCTGAAGTCTTTCCCCAAAAATCTCCTCTGTTTCCTGTGCTCGGTGAACTGCTTACGATAGCATTTCCTACACTTGTGTCTACGGCAGTTGTTGTACTTGAAGTATCATCTTTACTTGTTGTATCACTAGTATCCTTATCCTTTGCATCTGGGGTCTGCGTACTTGAAAATGAGTTTTTATAGGAATCAACTTTATAGTTACTTTTGTCTATGTCTTTTGCATCCCATCCTGGAGTTAAATTGTTTAATTCATCTTTAGTATAATCGCTCTTATCCGAACTTGCTGCATAAGTACAAGATCCTTGAGCTAGGAATGCTAATAAGGCTAAAGATAAAATTCTTAATTTGTTATTCTTCATTTTGCTCATCTCCTAGAATATTTAATGTAATTTAATATTTATGTCTCAATTATATTCTTATAATTAATTATCGATTATAGCTATTAACACTTTAGCCTTTTTTATCTCTATTTAACACTACTTAAGCTAATTTCCATTTTCAAGAATCCTAATTATTAAATTCTATCGAATTTTATTTGCTTACATCACTTCTGCTCAACATATAACATATTTATCTAACTTTTCTAATTAAACTTTTTACAAATCTCTATCATATCCTTCTGTGCATTAACAATTTTACCTTCACTTTTAATTTTTGTATAAGAACCATCTTCTAGCAATATCCTACTTTTAACATTATCTTTTATATATAATTCAAGCATTTCTTTAAGTTCCTTTTTTATAAGATTATCTTCTATTACTGTCATAGTTTCAACTCTTTTGTCTAAATTCCTATACATCCAGTCAGCACTTGATATATATGTGTCTTCTTTTCCATTATTATAAAAATAATATATTCTGCTGTGTTCCAAATATCTTCCTACAATGCTCCTCACTGTTATATTATCACTTAAGCCTTTAACTCCAGGTCTTAATGAGCAAATTCCTCTAACTATAAGTTCTACTTTAACTCCAGCTTGTGATGCCTTATATAAAGCTATCATAAGTTTTCTATCAACTAACGAATTCATTTTTGCAATTATTTTTGCTTTCTTTCCATTTTTAGCATGCTCAGTTTCTCTTTCAACTAGATGCTCCAACTTTTTTCGTAATCCGTACGGTGCAATAGTTATTTTACTCATATTTTCAGGCTTAAAATATCCTGAAAGCATATTAAATATAACTGATGCATCTTCTCCATATTCAGGCTTTGATGTTATTATCCCAATATCTGTATAGAATTTAGCTGTTACATCGTTATAATTTCCAGTTCCTAGATGAACATATCTTTTAATACCTTTTTTTTCTTTTCTAACAATCAATAATATTTTACTATGAGTTTTTAATCCAATCACACCATATATAACATGACATCCCGCTTTTTCAAGCTGCCTTGCCCAATGAATGTTATTTTCTTCGTCAAACCTAGCTTTAAGTTCAACTAATACTGTTACCTGCTTTCCATTTTCTGCTGCTTTTGAAAGCGCAGCTATTATAGGTGAATTCCCACTTACTCTGTATAGGGTTTGCTTTATAGCTAGTACTTTTTCGTCCTGAGCAGCAGTTTCTACTAATTTTACTACTAATGAAAAACTTTCATATGGGTGGTGTAGAAAAATATCCTTCTTGCTTATTTCTTGAAATATATCCTCTTCTTGTAATTCCTTAACTTGCAGACTCTTTATTTGCTCAAACTTAAGTTCACTATATCCCTTAATACTATATAATTTATTTATAAATGTTAAATCAATTGGCCCTTTTATACAAAATATTTGATCCTCCGAAATTTCAAATTCTTGTTCTAATTTATTTATAATCCTGGTATCATTTGTTTCTTCAATTTCTAATCTTACGGCAAGTCCCCACCTTCTCTGTTTAAGAGATTCTTCTATTGTTTCAAGCAAATCTTCTGCGCCTTCTTCATTTAAACTTAAATCTGCATTTTTAGTTATTCTATAGCACGCTGTTGTTAATACTTTAAATCCAAACAATTCCTTTAGGTGGTTTTTTATGACATCTTCCAATAATACAAAGTTTTCACCTATCCCCCCTGGTATAGGAACTAATCTCCCTAAAACTGATGGTACTTGAATTGTAGCAAACAATTCTTGTTCACTCTTACTTTCTTTTAATATAACCCCTATATTTAATGTTTTATTTAACAACAAAGGAAATGGTCTGCCTGAATCAATTACCATCGGTGTTAAAACTGGATATAATATATTTTTATAATAGTCATTTATAAATTCTAATTGTTCTTCATTTAACATATCATACGTGAAAATTCTTATATTTCTAGAACCTAAGTGGTCATATAAATGCTCATATGTATGATATTGGTCCTTAACCATCTCCCTAACTCTATAAAGTATTTTACTAATTTGTTCACTTGGTGTTAATCCAGAAACTTCTCTTTCATCAAATCCTGCTTGAATTTGACTGTATAATGATCCAATTCTCACCATAAAAAATTCATCGAGATTGGAACTTGATATGGATAAAAATTTTAATCGTTCCAATAAGGGGTTCGTATTATCCTTAGCTTCATCTAAAACTCGTTGATTAAATTCCAACCAACTAAGTTCACGATTAAAAAAATTTTCGTAATTATCATATGTATAATTTTCATCCATAATTATTCTCCTCATCCTATAAGCTAATCATTTTCAACTTAATTTAATTATTTGTAAATATAGTATTTTAAATACACATTGAATAATGTAATATATTTAAATGTATACTAATATAATCTAATATTTTTGTTAACTTTAAGTTAAAATGTTATTATATACAAGTTAACTTTTTATCATATTTTTATATAGAGGAGGAGTGAACAATGAAAAATATCGCAGTTATTGATATAGGTTCCAATTCAATGAGGGTTCTAGTATATGAAATATATGAGAATAATTCATTTAAAATAATTGATGAAGAAAAAAGAATGACAAGACTTGGTCAGTTTATTGATGAAAATGACAATTTATCAAATGAAGGAATAGGTAAGTTATTAATTACTTTAGAATTCTTCAAGATTTTATGCGAGAAAAATGATGTAGTCGAAATAATTGTAGTTGCTACTGAGGCAATCAGACGTGCAAAAAATAGAGATTATATTTTATCTTTGGTTAAAGATAAGACTAACTTAGATATTAGAGTTCTTAGTGGAATTGAAGAATCAGCTTATGGATATATAACAATCAAAGCTACCATGGATATAAAGGATGCTTTACTTATTGATATTGGCGGTTCAAGCATGGAAATCACTTTAATGAAAGATAAAAAAATACTTAATGGAGTAAGTTTGCCCCTCGGATCCATACCACTAACTAAGCTATTTCCTTTTGATGTGCCAGCAGATAAAAATACTATTTCAGCATTTAAGAAATTTATATTTAATGAATTTGATAAGTTGCCTTGGCTAAAACTTGCTAAAAATTTGCCTTTAATAGGAATTGGCGGAACAGCTCGTTCGATTGGTAAAATTCATAAGAAATTTATTAAATATCCACTTGATCTGCTCCATAATTATACTATGCTTTTTGATGAAATTAAAATAATTCATGAATATGTTCTCAATCTTAATACGAACCAAAAGGTAAAATTAAAGGGATTACCTAGAGAAAGATCTGACATATTTACTGCACCTTTCTCGGCACTTGTAATGCTTATGAACTATTGCAATTGTCCTGCTTTTAGAATTAGTCAATATGGAATCCGTGAAGGTGTTTTATACGAAAAACTCTTGAATAAAGATCTTGATAATCTTGATATTTTAGATTACTCATTGAACAATATTTTAACAAATAATGACTTAAATATTTCACATGCTGAAAAAATACGTGATCTATCTCTTGTATTTTTTAAATACCTTGAAAAACCAAATTATGAATTTTTAGAATTAGAATATAAACTTCTTGGTGCAGCAGCTAAATTGCATGATTTAGGGATAAGTATTTCCATAAAACATGCTTATAAACACAGCCTATATATCATAATTAACTCCTTAATTTCAGGACTTACACATAAACAAATATTAATGCTTGGTTACGCCATAGCACTAAGTGGTAAATTTGATTACAAATTATCAGATGAATATAAAAATATCCTTAGAAAAGAGGAGATTCTAATATGCAAAAAAATTTCAATAATATTATGTCTTGCTCATAAAATTGATAAGTATTTTTATAATAGTTTATCCGAAGTCACAATTATAAACCAGAAAGATACTTTTAAGTTAACACTTCCAAAGAGTAGTGTTAAATACATGCAAGATAGTTTACCTGTAGAAATGGATGAAAGCTTTAAGAAATGTTTTAACAAAAAGTTATCTATTATCCCATTATAGGTTTTACTTAAATATTTATATGATATATTTGCTTTAAAATATGATATAATTCATATAATAGTAAATTAAGTTAAAATAAAATAAGGAGATAGTACCGTTATATGAAAATTGAATTTGATAAAAAATTATTCAAGTATTCCATATATATAGTTATTACAGCAGTTATACTATATATAGCATTTTTAATTATTTTAAATATGGGATTATTATTTAGATCTGCATTTGACTTTCTAGGATATTTAACTAATTTAATTAAGCCGCTGATTTTCGGTATCATAATAGCATATCTTTTATATCCTATAACTAGAAGCATTGAAACTTTTCTAAAGCAGAACAAACTATATAAATTAGAGAAGGCATCTACTCGAAGAATTATAGCAATTATGATTACATATGTCTTAATTATTGGTATATTTTCAGGCTTAATCTTAGGAATCTATTTTATGATAGGCGGTCAGATATCAAATAATACTACTATTATAAATATGACTCAACACATTTCCCTATACTTAAAGAGTAATTCCTTTTCAACTGAATCCATAAAAGGGACTTTAGATAGGCTGGATAATTCTTTTATAGATAATATAAAACCTTATATTATTAGCGGAATTATATATTTACAAAGATATGTTGAAAGCAACTTAGGTAATATGACCTCATATATAATGTCAATTGGAAGTGGTGTTGCAACATTTTTTATTGCACTTGTAATCAGTATATATCTTCTAAAGGATTCTGAATATTTTATAGGACTATGGAATAAGCTTTATTATTTAGTATTTGGTAAAAGTATTTTAGGCAGTAAAATTATTTACGTTTTTAGAGTTGTTCATGAAGTCTTTGCTAAGTACCTGCGCGGTCAATTGCTAGAAGCTTTTTTCGTTGGAGTTTTATCAGCGATAGCACTTTCAATTGTTGGAATAGACTACGCTTTTGTAATTGGTATAATTGCAGGAATAAGCAATATGATTCCATATGTAGGCCCAATTATTGGCACTATTCTTGCTGCTATTATGGGACTTTTAAGTGGTGCACCTATAAGAATAGTTTACGCCATAGTTGCTATGCTAGTTGTACAACAAATTGATAATAATCTTCTAGCCCCTAAAATTGTTGGAAATAGTGTAGGTTTACATGCGGTATTTACAATGATGGCTATACTAATTGGTGGCAATGTAGGCGGGTTATTAGGAATGCTCCTTGCTGTGCCAGTTGCTGCTTCATTTAAAGTTCTATTTAATAATTGGTACGAAAATTACATAGAAAAGCAAAAGCAGTCATAATTCTTTATGAATTAATTTATTAAAAGAGGCAGTTCAATTGAGTGCCTCTTTTAATATAGTATATATTCTTTCATTTAATTCTTTTAATACACTTTTAGCTACTTTACTATTTTAACAAACTTCTTCTTGCCTAACTTTATTATATCTCCATTTTTAATTATTATATTGTTAAAATCAGATACTTTTTGCATATTTACATATACTCCACCTTGACTTAAAAGCCTTTTAAATTCATTATAGGATTTTATTAAGTTACTTTTAACAAGAACTTTTCCAACATCTTCTAACAAGCTACATTCAGAAGATATATTTATTTCAGGCACCTCATCAGGTATATTTTTATTTTTAAATACATTTTCAAAATATTCAAGTGCGAATTTACTTTCTTCTTCTGCGTGATATAATCTTGTTATAATTTTTGCAAGCTCAAATTTGACATCTCTTGGATTTTTGCCATTATCCAACTCTTCTTTAATTCCTCTAATTTTATCTGGATGCTCATCGGTAGCAAGTTCGTAATATTTTATAATTAAATCATCAGGAATTTCCATTACTTTCTTAAACATTATTTCTGCTGATTCTTGTATTCCTATATAATTTCCTAAACTCTTACTCATTTTTTCCTTTCCATCCAGTCCTTCTAATATAGGCATAAATATTGCTGTTTGTTGCTCCATTCCAGCATTTTTTTGTAATGTTCTCCCCATAAGAATATTAAATGTCTGATCAGTTCCTCCTAATTCTATATCCGCCTTTAATGCGATAGAATCGTAACCTTGCATTAGAGGATAAAAAAATTCATGAATTCCAATAGGAGTATTAGAATTATATCTCTTTTTAAAATCTTCTCTTTCTAGCATTCTTGCAACTGTTGTAGTCGCAGCCAGTTTTAAAACTTCTTCAAATGACAGTTCAGATAACCATTCACTATTAAACTTAATTTCTGTTTTATCTCTATCTAAAATTTTGAAAATTTGCTTTTGATACGTTAATGCATTTTCTACTACTTCTTCTTTGGTCAGAGGCTTCCTAGTTTTAGATTTTCCGGTTGGATCTCCTATTTTACCAGTAAAATCCCCAATTATTATAACTGCTCGATGCCCTAAATCTTGCATTTGCTTAATCTTTCTTAATACAACCGCATGACCTAAATGGATGTCTGGCGCAGTTGGATCTAAACCTAACTTAATTATTAAAGGTTTATCTTCTTTTGCCGACTTAATAATCTTTTTCTCCAAATCATCAATGCTAATTATGTCTGCAACTCCTTTCCTTATAATTTTAATTTGTTCTTCAGTATTCTTTTTCATCTTCTTAACTCCTAAATATTTCTTATTTTTAATATAAGTAAGCGTTACAAGATTCAATATTTGCAACAAAAAAACTCTTGTCCTTTAAAATATAAAGGACAAGAGTATAACTCCCGTGTTACCACCTTAATTCATTAATCGCTCACACGATTAACCTCTTCAAGTACGCCAAAATTTTGGTTATACTTTAGCACTATAACGGGTGCAGGGTTCCGTCATCACCTACTCAAAAGAAACTTTTTTCAGCTTGAAGCTCTAAGATGTATTCAAAACCAGCTTCCATGCACCTCTCATCAACCGGTAACTTTCTGTATGGCATCACTAATTTCTACTTATTCTTTTCATTGCTTTTATTGAAAATCTAGAATAAAGAAATATAATAAATTACTTTCCTTATTATGCGATATATTAAATTGTTTAAATTGTACAAAAAACTTAAGCTTTTGTCAATATAAACTTTATTGTTTAATTGCTACAGCTATGATATCCATGCTCCATTTGAATCAACTCTATATTTTCCATCAATAACGGAATTAAGAGCCATAGCCCCGCTTCCAGGATAACAATAATACCATTTTCCATTAGAGTATATCCATCCTGTTTTCATTATGCCATCATTGCCTAAGTAATACCAATTATTATCTATTATATTCCATCCAGTTGCATAACGTCCTGTGTTTTCCATAAAACACCACGCAGAATTAACTAAATTCCACTTACCATCTTTATTTGACTTAAGCTCAGATAATAATCCAGCATAACTGCTTGCCTTATTATTCTCATAATTATAATCCTCAGAGCATTCTGGATAATCACTTTCTTTCCATGTAAATCCATCATTTTTTAGAACCTTATCTTGTCTTAGAAAATATTTATTATTTCCTAATGCATCATTATTTGTGACATCTAAATGGTACCACTTATTATTTAATTTAACTAAGTTCCATCCATGAGGAACGCCATCTAAATTTCCAATAATAATTTTATTCTCTACACCTGCTAATTTAAGCATTTTATAAGCAGTCATGGCATAACCTTGACATGTAGTTTTTCCAGTTGTCAATGCAGAATAGGCATTATTAGATACAAGACTATCATCATATTCAAATCTATTTATTAAATATTCATTTATTGCCTTGACCTTATCAAAATCGCTCATTCCATTGGTAGTTATAGAATTAACTATTTTAGTTAGCTCTTGATTAATATATAACTCTTGATCTTTAGTTGTTCTATAAGTAACCTTTAATGTTGCTTTATCTCCAACTCTTTCATAGACCATTTTCTCTAGTGATCTCATTAAGTAATCATCATCTTTTGCAATATTTTGTACCACTTCTAATACATCAGATTTATAATAATCAATTTGAAACTCTGTGTCCCAATTTTCTAAATGGTTATATACATATGAGTTTAAATCATCATCTGCTGCAAAAACAGGTTGTCCCATTATTGCTGATATTATTATTAATCCAAGTAATAGATTTCTAATAACGTTTCTCATCAATAAATCCCTTCTTTCTTCATATGAATCCCATTGGAATAATTTTTGTTAATATTATGTTATAAAGCAGCACAATTCAATACTTTCCTCCTTCCCAGATTATTATTTACCTCCCAAAACATATATATCTATTATATCAGAATATTATCAATGATGCTAAATTCAAATATATATTCATAAAAATAACTACCTAAAATATTAAATTTTCTAGGTAGTTGCTAAAACTATTTTATAATTCAAAAGTGCTGTTATCGATCCATTTATACTGTGGTCTTATGACTTTTATATCTTTTACTAATTTATACAGTGCCTCATCTTTCTGCTTGCATTCTAGCATTATATCAAAATCCCTATCTAGAACCTTGGCTTTTTCTAAGAATTCAACAAGATCCTCCGCATTTATATAATCAGCATGCTTTCTATCTTTATCGTGGTCTTTTGGTGTTGAAAAATGTATTTTAGGCGGGAAAAATTCATTATCCCATGTATTAAAAATATCCTCAAGTAAGTCCTCTATATTTTCACCATTATTATTGCAATTGTGATGGTGAACATCTAACACCATTGGAATATTTAAAGTCCTGCATATATCTAGAACTTCCCTTGCCGTATATATTTTATCATCATTTTCAAGAATTAATTTAGATCCTATTTCTTCTGGAATCAGAGAAAAATTATCAATGAATCTGCTTATTCCTGACTCTTTTCCACCAGTTGCTCCTCCAATATGCAAAACCATTTTTCCATGTAAATATCCAAGATCCTCAAACCATTCTACTTGACGCATTAAATTGCTGATAGAATTTTTAACGATCTCATTACTTGCACTATTTAAAACATTAAACTGATCTGGATGTGTATCCACTCTCATATTATTTTGCCTAATTATTCTTCCAATAAATTCAAAATCCTTTTTAAAAATCTCTCTATGTCCCCAATAACCAACATCAGGATGAGTAACTAGAGGAATTAAAGCAGATGTTATTCTATAAAAGTGTATTTGATTCTCCACATTATAATTAAGTATTTTCTCTAGATCATTTAAGTTAGATAGTGTTATGCTCTTTAGTTTATCTAATTTATTCCTTTCAGAAATAATTTTATTATAATTTGTAAATGTAACTGTGCTTGAACTAGAAATCTTTTTACCCAACCTCATTGAAATTGCTACATAGCCAAACCTTATTCTCATAATTCTTCTCCTATGTACTTAATATTTCTTGAACATAATAAAAGAACTCCAAAGTGGAGTCCAATTATATGTAAAGAGATTAATGAGTATTAGAGGTTGTATTAAAAGTTAGATTAATATTTAATAATTTAAACTTTTAAACACTCTATTACTTATTATAATCTCATCAGTTATTATTGTAAACATTTTCTTTTAAATTATAACTATTTTTTAATATCTTTGCAAATTTCTTATAACTATATAAAAAGAAGTTATCTAAAAATAATAAAAATTAATGTTAATCATCCATTATTATTTTCCTATTCTTAGATAACTTCTTTTAACTATTTTAGTCAGAAATTCTATGCTTAAGCCAGTTATTTCCTCTAAGCCTAAAGCAGTACATAAGTCCGCGTACAATCCAATCAATATACATAGCAATCCAAATTCCTAAAACACCAATTCCTAGAACAATACCTAAAATATAACCTGCAAATATTCTAAATATCCACATACCTATAAATGCAGTTAGCATAGTATATCTGGTATCACCAGCTCCTTTAAGGCCTGATGAAAGTATGAAAGATATCCCCCAAGCAATTAATGCTATACTGTTGCTTCTAGTTAATGTTGCTGATATATTTATTACCTCTGGAACATTTGTATAAAGAGATGCTAACCATTTTGATATAGGTATAAAAATCAATCCCAAAGATACTAAGCAAATAGTACCAAACTTAGTCAAGTATATTAATGTACTCTTTGCACCTTTAATATCATTTCTCCCTACATACTGTCCCACAAAAGTTGTTGCTGCTAAACAAAGTGAATTTCCTGGAACATTTATCATTATAGCAATTGATGATGAAATTGCATTGGCAGCAATAGATGCTGTTCCCATTGTAACGATAAACATCTGAACTATTAATTTTCCTGCATTAAATATCACTTGTTCCATGCCCGCTGGAATTCCTATATTAAATATATTTTTCTGTATTTCCATATCAAATTTAAATGGAAATATTTTTTTTAATTTTATAATTTTACTTCCTCTAAATAAAACTAGCATTATAATTAAAGTACCAATAAGTCTAGCAATTGCAATTGCTACTGCTGCACCAGCTATTCCAAATGACGGTATGCTCAGTGTATTAATTCCAAATATCAATGTATATCCTAAAGCAATATTTATAACATTCATAAATATTGTAATTTGCATAGGAGTTTTTGTATCTCCACATCCTCTGAGTATACCATTAGCAATTTGTTCTATTGCTATAAATGGATACGTAAGCAAAGTAAACTCCAAATATAGTTTTGCATCGATTTTAACTAATTCTTCTGCTGAACCATAAAGTACATTAATTAATTTAATCCTGAAAATCCACAAAAGCAATGTTATAATTAATGATACTAAAATACCTGATACAATAGCTTGTTTAGCTGTTTCATTTGCTTTCTTAGGTTTATTTCTTCCTATCTGCTGCGCAACTACTACCGTTGCACCAACTGATAAAGCTGCAAAAAATGATATGAACATATTGTTTATAGAATCAACCATTCCTATTGCTGATACAGCTTGTTCACCAATATGTCCTGCCATCATTGTATTACATGTACCTAATAACATAACAAATGTTTGCTCTATCATTATAGGTATTGCTAACTTTAAAACATCTTTTCTTATTAACACACAATATCCTTCTTCCTTCTAGTAAAACACCCCGATTACTAGTTTTTTCTGTTAACGTTAAACAAAAATTAAAGCTATATATTTATAGCTATTACCCTTGTCCATTTTCAATTCACATTATATATCTCCATATTCGTCTTTATATCACTCCCCGCTACTCCAACAATTTAATGCTCATATATTCAATAATAAATTCCATCTTCCATAATGTATTCTAATAAACGCTATCCCAAAATCAATAATTTAGAATACATTTTTTATAAAAACACACAAATAGAATGACATATCGTTAATATTTCATAAACATATATCATTCTCTCTTTGATATAAAATTTTTATAACTATTTATAATCTTATCACTTATTACTAAAAATCACCACCTTACTCTACATACTTTATCACTAAAATAAGGTGTTTAGATTATTCTTCTTTTAACTAACACTTGTTTTTATTAATATTCTGTGCAATATGAATTAATTCATAAAATTTCTTACATTTCTTTCGAGCCTTTTTAATATATATTCTTTAATTAAATTTCTACATTTAAATTGCATATGAGTATTTCACTTACTAAAACTTTAAATATAAATTTATTACAGCAATATATACGCATTAATTATTATGTTATTTTATTAAATCTATTTATATAATCTCTTATCACCTTTAGCACATAAGTTTCTCTAAAAATCCAGTTTGGAATTGTTTCTACTCCTGATGATATTATTTTTTCATTATTATTAATAGCATCTTCTATTTGTATCCACTCTGGCCTAAATTTTAATTTAGCCTCATATGGATCTAATTTTTGAGCTTTCCTTACATTTGATACTTCTGCTAAGTAATAGTAAGAGATCATCTTAAAAACTCTATTATTAACATATTTATCTTTGCTTCTTTCTGTTATAATTCCAAGTTGATCACCAATTTTACTGCAAACATATCCAGTTTCTTCTTCTACTTCTCTTTTCAGAGCATCTATATGCCCCTCATCCTTTTTCATCCCTCCTCCTGGAAACTTATAATCCTTATTCTTGGAATGTACCATTAGAATCTTTTTATCCTTTATTATTATTCCTCTTACTGCTTCCCTAAAATTGATTTTTTCAATTGAATCACTAACTTTATCTATTTCAAAAAGTTTGTTGAACATAATATTCATTTTCTCACATCCTTATTCTTCAAAATTCCCTATACCATAAATAATTTATCTACTAAATCTTTGATTTCGCCCATATATTGTTAAAATTATAATTAAATTAGTTAGCCATTAATGATGTTTTCTATATTTTTTACTATTTTACAGAAAAATATCCTTAAATAAATTATACTTTAATTATCTATTATTGTAAAAATTTATTAAAACAAATTCAACCTTGATACTAAACTATTGATAATAATTAATAATTTTTTAAAATTTTAGACCCACAAAGTTTTTGCAAACCTTGTGGGTCATATTTGAATTTTATGAAATGTATCTACTTTTTATATTAAATAGAAGTTGTTCGTTTGTACTATTTATGAAGATATTTATAATGGTGTGTGGACATTAACAAATATCTTTTTAACTATGATACTTAGTGGTGTGTGGTCACTAAATACCAAACTTTTGGTGGTTAATTACTCACATTCATGGTAGTGTGCGTTACCAAGAATATTTTATTTTGTATTCAAAATTTTGATAAAACTTTTTTAATTATATTAATTAATTTTAATAATCTAAATTATCTATTTGCTAAATACAATTTTTATAATCAAATGTATAAAGCATTTTTATAAAAGGAGTTTTTTATACTTAAAGCGAGGTCACGCGATAAACTTCCCTCAAGCATATTATTTATTGTATATTCTTTAACTGTGTCATATGTGTTAAAAATCATCTTTGCTTTCTTACTATCGTTATATACCTTCCAGTATCCACATAGTAAACATTTTTTAGTAGTACATTCCATAAAATCTTTAACATCTTCAAATGGTATTCCTAGGAATAATCCAAGCTCATGAGGGCAGTGATATTTATTATATCTAAATTTTAATGTATCAATATATCTATCTATTTTTATTTGGGAAGGATACCCTATGTTTGCTAAAAAATCTATATGTGATTTTTTATTTAACTCTTTTTCTAATATATTTTCATCATAAATCATTATTATCATACAATCATTATTTTCTCTTAACTCTATGAATTTTAAATTTATATTCTTTATAAATTTTTTTCCGAAGTCATTCCAGCCAATATACATTTTTTCATTACTTTTTTTCAAATTTATAGTTACAGCCGGTTTAACTCCTGCGATAACTAATGATGAATTATATACCAAGAAATTTTCTATATATTCCTTCTCATCCATCAAATCTAATCTTTTGTAAAAATCTAGACATTTCATATCATATCACCACCAAATTTAATTATATATTAGCAATCTTCTTACCAAAGTCTATACAATCTTGCTCAGCTTCATCTGGCTCATTTTGAACTATTAATGGTGTTTCTACTACAACACAACCATATGCATTCATTCTTTCTTCAAAATCTCTCATCCATTTTCCATCGCCCCAACCATAAGAACCGAAAAGCGCAACTTTCTTACCTGATACCTTAGTTGAAATTTCCTCTATAAATGGTTCAAACTCTGACTCTTCTAATACTTCATCTCCCATTGCTGAACAACCTAGAATAAGTATATCCTCATTTAGTAATTCGTCTATATTTACATCTGAGACATTTATAGTATTAACATCTTTCCCACTTTCTATGATTCCTTTTGCAATTAATTCTGCCATTTTTTCTGTGTTTCCAGTTCCTGACCAATATACTATTTTCATTACTTGTACCACTCCCTATTTATTTAAATAATTTTGAAAATCATTCTCAATTAGATAATATTATATCTATCCACTTTTGTCAAGTTTTATTAATAAATTTTATATTTTTTTCCTTAACTAATATTTTTTTATATTAATTATAATCAATCTTTATTGTATAAAAACATATATAAAGATGAACTAAAGATGACAACATATCCTATAAGACTTAAGTAATCAGGAAGTATTCCAAATAAACATAAACTTATTATTGCTGAAAAAATTATATTTGTATAATCGAATATTGATATTTCTTTTGCTGGTGCATACTTATACGCTAAAGTTATTCCAAATTGTCCAAGACTTGCAAAAATACCAGCTAAAAGCAAACAGATAAGTTGCATTATATTCATATTTTCATAGTATATTATCATTAATGGAAAAGTAATTACACTAGAAATAAAAGAAAAATAGAACACAATAGTTTCTGGATGTTCTTTTCCACTTAAAGATCTAACACATGTATAAGCTGCTGCTGCTGTGACACCACCTAAAATTCCAGCTATTGCAGGCATTATTTCTAAATTTAATGAAGGCTTTATTATGAATAAAGTTCCTATAAATGCTATAATTATTGCTATAATTTGTTTTATATTCACTTTCTCTTTTAAAAATATCCCCGAAAAAATAATTACGAAGAAAGGGCTTAATTTATTTAGCATATTAGCATCTGATAGAACTAATTTATCTATAGAGTAGAAATTAAATAAAATTCCCAAAGTTCCGAATATTGATCTAAGCAATAATGTCTTTTGATTATTTTTTTGTCCAAAAAAGTTTCCTCTGTGTTTTGATATTAGTGCAAATGCCACCATTAGTGATACTATATTTCTAAAAAAAGTTTTTTGAAATGATGGTAAATCACCAGAAATCTTAACAAATGCCGACATCATTGCAAATCCAAATGCAGATGCAGTTATAAATATTATCCCTTTCTTTCTGTTGCTTAAATTTGTTAATTTCATTTGTCCTCCTATTAGTATCTATTTTTAATATAAAAGCGCATAAGCTACTATAAATAAGTGCTCACACGCTTATATTTTATTCAATCAATTCTAAAACTGGCCTATACCCTACAGTTTCATATTTTAAGTCCTTAACTGACTGCTTAGAATATGTTGTTGAATAATATCCTCTTATTATGCAGAATTTTTCACTTCTTAAGCCTTCGCTTTGAGTGAAAGATGAGAAATTATACCAATGCCATAAAGCATTATTATTTCCATTAATCTTCTCATCATCAAATTTCTTTATATTATTATCTACATCATAATCTTCACTTGGTGGAAGTCCATCAATTTTATTAGGATTTACTATATACTTATCCCATTCATTATTCTTATAATTTTTCTTTTCACTATATCCAGTTAAGAGCCTTAAAATGTATTTTTCTCCTTCTACTATTACTACTTTACCAAAAACTAAATTTTGATCATTTAGTTCATTCCATGAAATATTTTTCAAAATATTTCTATCACAAATCAATAATTTCTTACCTGCATCATTTATCTCTATCCAAGATAATTTATAATCATCATCTTTATCAGTATCTTTAATTTCTATTTTTTGGCCTGCAAATGAAGTAATGTCTTTGAACTGCAAGAAATCTCCTGGCACCTTTTGCTTTTCATCATTTAAATATAAAGTACCAAAGCTCCTTATTATACCTGTTGAATATGTCTTAATATCAATGATTTTTTTTATCTTTTTATTTCTAAATCTCTTACCCATTGCTATAGCACCACTTAATGCTGCCATAGATCCAACAATAACTCCTGTTCCAATTAACTTATTTTTTTTACTTTTATCCATAAGTTCCACCCCTTTTACCATTGATTTTATATTTACATAAATTTAATTATATGACTTTTTTTATATTTTATTCTTTTAAAACTTATATGAATTATTATATCTTATTATGATAGATCCTTAAATACAAAAATTTCTTATATTTTTGTATTATCAAAATCATGGTTATTTAGCAAAGTAATCTTATTGTGCATATTATTGCTTAATCGAAATTCTGTTTTCTCCAATTTCGTACTTTGTTAACTTATTTCCATTTATAGAAATAATGCCTTTAGAATAAGATTGCAAAAGATCTCCTTCATATTTAATTGTCTTCTTACTAATCAGTTCTAAAACACTTCCAGCAGATTTATCATTAATATAAACCTTTCCCGAATAATCTACAATTATATCTTCCTTACTTACTGGCTTCGGTAAAATCAGCATATTCCATTTTATTTTTCCTTCGTTTAATGCTGAATAATATATTTTAGTAATATTGCCGCTAACTTCTTCACCAAAATATACATTGTCATTAATATCACTGCCTAGTATTTTTATAACTTTTGCATTTGGTATTTCTATGTTATTGGGACTATTTAATATGGTTGCTCCATTCCCCATTTCCATTACCGCATTTGTACTTGTAGTAGGAACCACTATATTTCCAATTTCTTTATTTGATCTGACTTTCTCTAATTGATTCATTACATTAGCATAATATAGATCACTTTTTCCATTCGCTTTATCAATTTTTATGTAAAGACTATGTGTTGCAGTAGAAAATACTACATTACCTACTTTATCGCTTGTATTCCTTGTATCTATTTTCAACTCATTTAAATTAAAATCTGCAAGTTGTCGTGTTTCTCCTTTCTTTGCATCAAAAGAGACTGGCTCAAAATAAGCTCCTCCTTTTTTTTGCACTTTTTGTATAACTATTATATTGTTTTCATTTGTTAACCATTTATAGAACACTACATCTCCGCCATCATCACATTGGAATTCTTTTTCACTATTATCATTGCTATCTAATACCTTAAGTTTACTATTTTCTATATAAGCAACAAATCTGCTATCTGAGGATACTGATGCTTTAGAAACTCCATCCTTAATGTTAATTTCATTTTGCTTATTATCTTTTGGCGTTTCCTTTTCTTCAACTTTTTCAGCTTGTATTTTTACATCTGAAGCTAAATATATATTTTCCACATATAAAAATATACCTTGTTGAATTACTATTGCTACAAGTGTCCATACTACTATTCTTATCAGGTTTTTCATTAACTATCCTCTCCTACAAAGATACTTCAAAATTACTTCTACTTTTGTGTTATATGTACTATTTATTATAATAATTTTTCATAAAATTTATTTTACTCAACGTAAAAAGCTGTGGCAACAGATCTTTCACCATCCCAAGCATTTGGAGAATTTATCACTTCTCCCTTATAGTACATTGTAGAAGAATAACCACCATCAAGAGCCCCCGCATTAATGGCACCTCTATCTAACATTATTTCTTGAACATCATACAAACTTGCTCCAGGCGCTGTGATTTTTCGCCCATCAATAACCAAAAATATAACTGTACCATCTTCTTTTTGTCCCACTGCAGTTCTAGGGTTAAGCCCATCAGATGTCTTATCTTTAACTTGAGGCTTACCATTTATAATAATATTAGGCCTTCTAAAACACATTGCTTCTTGTACTCCTAGCTTTTGAAGCTCATCAAGAGTATGATCTCCCACAATAAGTTGACCACCTTTAGTAAAGGCTATAACATTTTCAACATTAGTCCTATTGACATTGCTCTTAGGATATACAACTTTTCCACCTGATATAACAAATCCTCCTGGCTCTGCCCCAGTTCCTGCATAAAGCGTTCCATCAGAAGACTTATCTACAAAAGATCCACCATTAATAGCTGCAATAGCATTATTCTCTTCTGCCATTTCGCTGGTTTTCTGTCCCATTTTTCCTAAATATTTTGTCATTGCAACTTTAACTCCTAATGGATTTTTTATTTCAAGTATATATCCATTATATCTGTCCGTATGTATATCATATCTAGTTATTTCATTTCCACTAGTATATTTAACTTTTACTTTATTTAAATCTGTTTCTGTATTTTTGGTACTATCATCTTTCGATTCTTCTGTATTTTTGTTAACTCCTAAAATTTTATTTATTTCTTCCTGAGACATAAAATCAGTTAATAGATACGCATGTCTTGTTCCAAGTAATGTTGAAACAAATACTTTTCTTGTATTTTCATAAGGTCCAAAAAATAATACTAGAGGCGTACTTATACATAGAAATATAATTATGTATACTATTCCCAAAAAGAATACTAGCGGTTTAAATTTTTTATTTTCAATGTTCTCTTTTTCTTGATGATTACTTTGCGTATCCATCTATTACCTCCTAATAAATTGCACATTATTTTAATAGCCTATAAAACTGTACAATCACCATTGTATAAACTAAAACTAACATAAAACAATAATTGTAATAAAAACAATTACATGTAAATTCCTTCAAAAACTTTAATGCACAATGTACGCTAATTATAAATTATGTACATTATGCATTATAAATACATGATTATGCTAACTAAAACATTAAATTTAACACAATTTAATTAAATATTGTCTTCAAGTGTTAAACCTGCCTCATTATGAAATTGCTGCTCCACAATACTTTCATTTTGTTTTTTATGATATTTAAGTTCATCGCCTAAATTTTTAAAGGCAACTGACAACATTAGCTTAATTCTATTTAACTGGTTTACATTTGAGGCACCAGGATCATAATCTATTGCCACTATATTTGATTTTGGATATCTTTCTTTTAGTGCTTTTATCATACCTTTTCCAGTAACATGATTAGGCAAACATGCAAAAGGTTGAAGACACACTATATTACTTGTACCAGACTCAATAAGTTCTATCATTTCTGCTGTTAAAAACCAACCTTCTCCAGTTTGGTTTCCAAGAGAAAGTATAGGTGATGCCATACCTGCTAATTCTTTTATGTGCTTTGGCTTAGAAAATCTAACGCTTTTTTCTAGTTGTTTTTTCATAGTTTTTCTGTATGTTTCAATATACGAAATAGCCATATTACATAAATTTTTTGAAAGCTTACTTCCTGCCAAATATTTTGCTTTAAAGTCTGCGTCAAATGCTGAGTAGAAAAAGAAATCTAAAAGATCTGGCACAACTGCTTCTGCTCCTTCATTTTCTAAAATCCCTACAATATCATTGTTTGCTGTTGGATGGAACTTAACCAATATTTCTCCAACAACACCAACCTTAGGCTTTTTAACATTTAGTAGTGGTAATTCATCAAACTCTTGAATGATTTCTTTTATGTTGTTATTAAACTCTCTCTTGCTTCCATTGACTAAATTTAATTTTACTTTTTCATTCCACTTCTTATAAATATCATTAGCAGATCCTTTAACTTTTTCATAAGGTCTTGTCCTATACAATACTCTCATGAATAAGTCTCCATATACTAATGCCATAATAGCTTTATGAAGTAATTTTGGAGTAATCTTAAAACCTGGTTGTTTTTCAAGTCCTACTGCATTTAACGATATAACAGGTACTTGTTCAAATCCAGCATGCTTTAAAGCCATCTTTAAAAATCCAATATAATTTGTTGCTCTACAACCACCGCCAGTTTGAGATATTATAACTGAAGTATTATTCAAATCATATTTTCCAGATTTTAAAGCTTCAATTATTTGACCGATTACTATAATTGATGGATAACAAGCATCATTATTAACATATTTTAATCCTTCATCAACAGCTTTCATGTCCATTGATGGTAAAACTTCTAAATTATAGCCTGATGCATTCACTGCTGTCTCAATTAAGTCAAAATGAATAGGAGACATTTGAGGGCATAAAATCGTATGTTTTTTTCTCATCTCTGGTGTGAATACTGGATTTTTGTATACTACTTGTTCTTCAACTGGTTTATAATTTTTTCGTTCTCTTTCGCCCATTGCAGCTTTTAATGATCTAATTCTAATCTTAGCAGCTCCTAAATTATTTCCTTCATCTATTTTTAAAACTGTATATATCTTTCCTTTTGAAGATATAATTTCAGAAACTTGATCTGTAGTAACTGCATCTAATCCACAACCAAAGGAATTTAGCTGAATCATATCTACACAAGGCTCATCAGCAACAAAAGCAGCCGCTCTGTATAATCTTGAGTGATACATCCACTGATCTACAACTCTAAGTTTATCTTTTAATATACCTAAATGAGAGACACTATCTTCTGTTAACACAGCCATATCGAAAGAATTTATTATATCAGGTATTCCATGATTTATTTCAGGATCTACATGGTAAGGCCTTCCACTTAATACTATTCCTTTTTTATTATTCTCTCTTAAGTATGAAATAACTTCCTCACCTTTTTTTTGAATATCCTTTTTGAAACTCTCTCTTTCTTTACTTGCTTCTTCCACTGCTATTTTTGCCTCTTGCATGCTTACGTCAAATGCCTTGAATTCATCCACTATTCTTTTTATAAGTTCCTTTTCATTGTCCAAAGATAAAAATGGCTCCATGAAATTAATGTTATTTTCCTTTAATTCATCCATATTATTTTTTATTGCTTCTGGATAAGAAGTTACCATAGGACAATTGTAATGATTTTGAGCATCCATAAACTCTTTTTTCTCATATGATATACAAGGATAAAATATATTTTTAATTCCTCTATTTATTAAATTCATTATATGACCATGAGCCAATTTTGCTGGATAACAAGCTGACTCTGATGGAATTGTTTCAATTCCAAGTTCATATATCTTCTTGCTTGAAGGTGCTGATAATTTAACGCTAAATCCTAAATTAGTTAAAAGTGTAAACCAAAATGGATAATTTTCATACATGTTAAGAACTCTTGGAATTCCTATAACTCCACGTTTAGCTTCTTCTTCTTTTAAAGGCTTATAGGCAAATGTTCTCTTATATTTATAATCGAATAAATTTGGTAGTTTGTTTTCCTTAGACTTTTCTATTCCAAGCCCTCTTTCACACCTATTTCCTGAAATGAACTCCTCATCTGTAGAGAATTTATTTACAGTAAGCAAACAATTATTTCCACACTTTCCGCATCTTCTAAATGATGCTGTCATTTCAAATTGATCTATTCCATCTCTAGGTAATAAAGTTGACTTTTCTCCTTCAATATATCTTTCCTTTGCAATAAGAGCACAACCAAATGCTCCCATTAGTCCTGAGATATCTGGTCTTACTGCTTCTCGGCCTGATATAAGTTCAAAACTCCTAAGTACAGCTTCATTATAAAATGTTCCACCTTGCACTATAACTTTTTCACCTATGTCTTTTTCATCTCTTAACTTTATTACTTTAAACAAAGCATTCTTTATAACCGAATATGACAGACCAGCTGATATATCTGAAATTTCAGCTCCTTCTTTTTGAGACTGTTTAACTCTAGAGTTCATAAATACTGTGCACCTAGAACCTAAATCCACTGGAGCTTTAGATTTTAAGGCTTCTTTTGCGAAATCCTCTACCTTCATATCAAGAGACTTAGCAAAACTCTCAATAAAAGATCCGCATCCTGATGAACAAGCTTCATTTAAAAGTATTCCGTCAATTGCATCATTTTTTATCTTTATGCACTTCATATCCTGTCCACCTATGTCCAAGATAAAGTCTACACCTGGCAAGAAATGATCTGCAGCCTTATAATGTGCAATTGTTTCAATTTCTCCTATATCTATATGAAGAGCTGCTTTAATAAGCGCTTCTCCATAGCCTGTAACAGAAGAGTTTGCAATCTCTATTGTTTCTGGAAGCTTTTCATATAAATCTTTCATGATTTCTACAACTTTATTTAACGGATTCCCTTCATTGCTTCCATAGTAAGAATATAGAAGCTCGGAATTTTCACCTATAAGTGCTACTTTAGTAGTTGTGGAACCAGCATCTATTCCTAAAAATGCTTGTCCTTTATATTCCTTTAACTCTCCCTTTTTTACAACATTTTTATCATGTCTCTCTTTAAATTTGTTGTAATCTTCTTTATCTTTAAATAAAGGTTCAAGTCTTGGTTCAGTATCATCTTTTATATTAGAAATATCAGAAATTTTATCTACTATATTTTTTAAAGATGTTGATTTTTCCTTTGTTGACAATAGAGCTGCTCCCATCGCAACAAAAAGTTGAGAATTTTCTGGTGCAATAATTTGTTCATCCTTTAAATTCAATGTTTCAATAAATCTTTCCCTTAATTCTGAAAGGAAAAATAAAGGACCTCCTAAAAATGCCACATTGCCTCTTATAGGCTTACCACATGCAAGCCCTCCTATAGTTTGGTTAACTACAGCTTGAAATATTGATGCGGCTATATCGCTTTTTTTAGCGCCTTCATTTATCAATGGCTGAACATCTGTTTTCGCAAAGACACCACATCTTGATGCTATAGGATATATTACTTTATATTCTTTAGCATACTCGTTTAACCCCATTGCATCAGTATTCAATAATATGGCCATTTGATCAATGAAAGCTCCAGTACCGCCGGCACAACTTCCATTCATTCGTTGCTCTATTCCACCTCTAAAATATGTAATTTTTGCATCTTCCCCGCCTAATTCTATTACAACGTCAGTCTCAGGAATAATTGTTTCAACTGTTTTTGAACATGCAATTACTTCCTGTACAAAACCAAGATTAAGCCATTTTGATACTGACAATCCTCCTGATCCTGTTATATTAATTTTGCAGTTAACATTCCCTAATTCATCATAGCATTCCTTTATTAAGTCAATTATTGTACTTCTTATATCTGAAAAATGTCTTTTATATTTACTATATATTAAAATGTTCTCATTATTAAGAACCACTAATTTTACTGTTGTTGATCCTATATCTAAACCAATTTTATAATTTATCATATTTATTTCACCTACTCTGTTTTTTCAATGTACATATTGGTTATATAATTTTAAAGCTTAGGCACATTAAAGAAAATAATCCCCAATGCATACTGGCCTGTTATTTTTTTGATTATGCCTTAATAAATACTTCCATATGTATACTAATATAAAGTATTGTCTATAATTATAAAGAATTTAAGTTAATATTTACATTTTTGCTATTGGAGGTCACAAATGAATTATTTTACTGAAGGAAACAAATTTTACAATATGAAGGATTACGAAAAAGCCATGGATTTTTATAAAAAGTCTGCATCAGAAAATTTAAACACGGCTTGTTCATACTATAATTGTGGAGTTTGTTTAATTAAACTCAAAAAATTTGATGATGCAATAATTATGCTTAACAAAGCAATTTCTCTTAAGCATGAAAGTAAATACTTTTTTAATCTTGGATATTGCTATGTCATGAAAGAAAGCTTTAATACAGCTTTACGTTTCTTTAATTTAGCATGGTCAATAGATCCTAATGACAAAGATTGTGAAAAGGCCATAGATCTTATTATTTCAAAATTTAAAAAAGCAAACTAATTTACCATTCACCAGCAATTTCTTCTACATTATGCTTATTAAATAAATTGGAATCAAAATAATTTCCTCCATCATAGAAGGTTGTATCTACATTGATCCATTTATTTTCATCCTCTAAATAAACTTGGTTCCATGCATGGCCAACATATTGTTCTCCATCATAGGCTTGGCCTCCCAAAAGCCTAACTTTAAGATTAGCAGCTCTAGACATCGCTACATAAAGACATGCCTTATCAAAGCAAATACCTGTTCTACTACTGAACGCTGGTATTGCACCGCTTTCTGGCATTTTTTCAGTGTCGCCTCCACTTAAAACTTCTTGAGCCTTTTCATTATCGTACTTTATATTACTTCCAATCCAACTATATAATATTTTTGCTCGTTCCCTATCAGTTTTAGCACCCTGAGTTAATTTTAGCGCTTTATTATCAATTTCTTCATTTGATTTAATACCGTCTTCTATAGTAACTCCATTATAAATAATAATTTCTTTTGATGATGCATTTTTAATTGACTGTATGTTCTTAAATAATTTACTATTTACAATCTTGCTATTTTCACTTGGTGAATATTCTTGTTTAAGAACATTTTCTGTAAATGAGTGAACTGACGTGGAATTAAATATTATACTAGGAAAGACTAATAGTGCAATTATGATACTTACTTGGATACATCCTGAGATGATTCCATTAACTACTAACATAGTTTTATCTTCATTCATAATTTTTCCTCCACAAATAATATTTTCACCCTATTATAATGTATATTCTAATTATATCAAAAATGAGAACATAAGCATATTAAAAATACATCTAAAATATGCGCTTTGAATTTCAACGGGCGAAATATAAAAACACTATTAAAAATCATCCACGTCTACAGCCATAACTTTTTTGATTACCTGACTAGTAACCTCTGTATTATATCCCTTTGAAATTAAATACCTATATAATTTTCCTGAAATCTTATAAGTATCGGTCTCTTTATTCTTTATTAAATTATATTTTTTTTGTGCTATATCAAATGCAACATCTTTTTCATTTTCTTTATCTAGATTTAATAATTCCTCATCAATGATTTCTTTACAAATTCCTTTGCGAAGCAATGTATATTTTATTTTCTGACTTCCCATTGATCGTAATTTATCTTTTATAAAAATTTTTGTATAATTGCCATCATTTATAAAATTATATTTTTTAAGAAATTCAATAGCTTTGTCAATAGATGATTCGTCATACTCTTTAAGCTTTAGCTTATCTCTAACCTCTTTTTCGGTTTTATATGTTTTTTCTATTATTCTCAAAGCAGATTCCTTACACCTCATAAAGTTTTCACTTTCTGCTAGTGTCCTCAATTTCTCAGGATTTATTTCACTATTTACTTTAAGACTTTCTTTATAAACCAGTTCTGCTGAAATAGAAAATGCATACTCACCATCTAAGAATAAGTTAACTCTTTCTTTGTTTCTCTTTTGAATTTCTATTTTCGTCATTTTTGCCATAGTTAAAACTTTCACCTTTTTTATTATTTAATTTACTAGTTAGACTTTAGTATGTGTATCGTTGGGCTTTTTAAAACTTTTTTTCCAACTTCATTAATCTTTAATATATCCACCATATTTAATCGATCCATATCTTTAACAAATTCAAATATGTCCTCGCCCTCTAATGCCTGATGAAGCATGTAATTGCATAACTCAGATGAATCCTCCAATGTTGATATTACAGCTGTCTTATGGACTTTCTTCATTATATTTAAATCTCTATCTCCTATTTGAATCTTTCCATCAACTACGCTTTTTATTGTTTCCTCAATGGCGGCTTTAGCTTCATCAATGTTTTCCTCACTAACTGCTGTGTATATATATAGAGTTTTTATATTATTGGTTATTTCTAAATGAGTATAAATATCATAAGCTAATCCCCTATTCTCTCTAATTTCTCTAAAAAGAAGTGAATTCGAACTTTCCCCAAGTCTATGATTCAAAATTCTTAGTGGAAGTTCATTTGATTTTTCTAAATCATTGAAGGTGTATAAATAGACTATAGTGCTTTGCTCTATATCCTTCTTATAACTTATTCCTGTTATTTCTTTATTTTTTTCTATTATAATATTTATAGGTTCCGGCTTTTGCCCTTCCCATTGACTGAAATAGTTTTTCACTAAGTTTATAGCTTCATCATGCTCTAAAGGCGATACCATAGTTATAAGAGAATTTTTTGGTGTATAGTACCTTTTATAAAAAGACATCAATTTCTTTCTGGTAAATCCAGAAACATTCTCTTCAAGTCCAGTAACTTCATATTTCAAAGCACTTTTATTAAATGCAAGTTTATTTACATTTTTAAAACTAAAATCCTCTATATCATCTTTGCTCATCCTTATTTCTGATAAAATTACACCTCGTTCTTTTTCTATTTCATTTTTATCAAATGTTGGATTTACAATCATATCAGCCAAAAGCTCTGTTGCTTTTTTAAATTCTTCAATCAAGCAGCTAATCGTATAAACCGTAACATCATAATCTGTATAAGCATTATATTCTCCACCTAAAGCCTCTAATTCATCATTTAACTCTTCACCAGTTCTATTGATGGTTCCTTTAAACAAAGTATGTTCAATAAAGTGACTTATACCTTTTTCTTTCATATTCTCATATAGAGCACCGACCTTAACTCCTATATTAATAGATGCAATTTGAGTATCCTTCTTAATAGTTATTACTTCCAAGCCATTTTCAAGTGTATGTCTCTTCACATCAAAATTTAATTTTATCATTCACTATTCTCCTAATTAAATATCAAATATCCTGATACTTTGCGATCTTTTCATTTAAAATAACACTAGTAATGCTAATCACGTTTTAAAGTATAAATATGCCATTCATAATCATATCACAAAACAAAAGTAAATTTCTATAATCAAAAATAATCTATACATCTATATAATAACACAAATATATGTTCCAATTCAAAATTAGTATTATTATCCATGCAAGATGTGTGACGTATATTCTTAAAAATCTTTTTTATTTCTTCCAAATTCATGATAATCATTATAAATTTATTATTTATAGATAATTATTATCCAATATAATATATGAGAGTATTTACATTATTATACTATAATGAATTTAATATATACCTTGTAATTGAGCTTGAAGATTTTAGTCCTGCTTAGATCTTGTTTTACTATAATCTTAAATGTAGATTTACTATTATAACATACATATTGATCTTTATATGCTAAACTTAATATAATATGTATGTTGCAATTCACAATTACGGCCAAAATTCTTATAATATTTTTAGAATTTTGATAAAGGATTATTTTTGCAATATTATATTGCGCTTAGAACACAAAAAATTGTACAATGTGATATATAATTGTAATAGAATTGCCTTATTTGTAAGGTATTATGTTATTATAAGCATTGTATGAATTTACACGTTCACATATAAGGAGATGAAATGTTATGAGAAAGTCTATTTTAATTGTTGAAGATGAACTAAGAATTAGATTTTTACTTAGAGATTATTTAATAAAAGAAGATTTTAATGTTTTTGAAGCCTCAAATGGCGAAGAAGGATTATTTGTATTTAGTACACAAAAAATTGATTTGGTACTTTTAGATATTATGATGCCTGTTATGGATGGATTAACTATGTTGGAAAAATTGAGAGAAGTCTCTACCGTTCCTGTAGTTTTACTTACTGCAAAAGGTGAAGAAGAGGATAAACTTCAAGGTTATGATTATGGAGCCGATGATTATATCACAAAACCCTTTAGTCCTAAAGTTTTAATCGCTAAAGTTAAGGCGCTTCTAAAAAGAACTAGAGAAGACTTAGATTCGAGCTTTCAAGATTTTAACGGTTTAACTATAAACAAACTTTCGCATGAAGTAAAAATTGATGGCAAAGAAATAATATTATCGCCAAAAGAGTACGAACTTTTAATGTACTTAGTTACTAATGAAGGAATTGCTTTAAGTAGAGATAATATATTGGATAATGTTTGGGGGATTGACTACTATGGAGATATACGTACAGTTGACACTAACGTTAAAAGACTTCGTGAAAAGCTGTTAGATAAATCTAATTATATAATTACAGTTCGTGGCAGCGGCTATAAATTTGAGGTTAAATAAATGAGGCGTAGTTTATCTAAAAGGCTATTTAGCATAACATTAGGCCTTGTTCTTGCATTAATGTTCATAACTTACTTTGCACAAGCTTTTTTCTTTGAAAGTTTTTATTCTTACAAAAAAACAATTTCATTAGTTAAAGAAGTTAATAAGTTTCATGATTTATATTCACTTCATATTGACAATGATGCTGATTTGTATAAGGCCTTGCAAAAATTTGAGAATGATAATAATGCTAAAATCATCATTACATCAACAAATGGAGATATAAAATATTTTTCTAACAATATTTATAGTGATAAGGAGAGTTTTGATACCTTAACTTCTTTTGGTAAAGAATTAATAAATAATAGCGATTTGATTAATGATGTTATTACTCATTCTCAAACCAAGTATACAACTTTTACCAATGAGAGCAGCGGCTTAAGTAAGATTGGTGTAATTAGCCCTATGTCCATAACCACCAAAAATGATAGTCTTATTTTTTGCGTTGCTTCAATTCAGCCAATAAAGGAAGCCTCTGAAGTTATGAGTGAATTTTTTGTATATTTGTTTTTTGGATTGATTGTTATATCAATAATACTTTCTTCAATTTACTCTAACCTTATATCTAAGCCTCTTGTAAACTTAACCAATACAGCAAACAAAATATCTCATATGGATTTCTCAGCAAAAGTTTGTGAAGCTGATAGAGATGATGAAATAGGAAGCCTTGCCAAATCGCTAAATTTTTTATCTAAAAATCTACAAGCTGCTTTAGTAGATTTACAGCAAAAAAACAAGAAATTAAAAGATGATATTGAAAAAGAAAGACAATTAGAAGATATGAGAAAAGATTTCATATCTAACGTTAGTCATGAACTAAAAACCCCAATAGGAATTATAGAAGGATATGCAGAAGGCATTAAAGATGGTATTGTATCTGGCGAAGACGCTAATTTATATTTAGAAACTATAATTGATGAGTCAAAAAAGATGACTGTATTAGTCACTAATATGCTAGAACTTTCAAAACTTGAATCTGGGATTATAAAACCAAATTTTGAATCTTTTAATATTAATAGATTAATTAATAAAATATTAAAGAAGCATAAGCTAGACTTTGAAGAAAATAAGTTCAATGTAAACTTTAATTCATCAATACCTTATAGCTATGTTTATGCAGATCCATTTCAAATGGAGCAGGTTTTAACTAATCTTATAACAAATGCAATTAAATATACTCCTCCTGGCAATGACATAAACGTAAATATTGAAGAAGGTCTAGACAAGTTTAAAATATCTGTTCAAAATATTGGCGTAGTTATTCCTGAGGCTGAAATAAGCAAACTTTTTGATAAATTCTATAGAATAGATAAATCTAGAGAAAGAACTCAAAAGAACAGTACTGGAATTGGCTTATCAATAGTTAAAAATATACTACGTCTTCATAACAGTGAGTTTAATTTACAGAACATCAATAATGGTGTAGAATTTTATTTTTACTTGGAGAAAATAGTATCACCTGAAGGTGAAGAAGAGTAAGCGGATATACATTAAATATATCCACCATCTGCTCTTATTATTTGCCCTGTTATATACGATGAATCTTCACTAGATAAAAATACAGCAATTTTACCGATCTCACTTGGAAGTCCAAATCTTCCTAGAGGAATTTCTTCCTCTAGGGATTTTTTTTCATCTCCTTCTAAAAATGAGTTCATTTTTGTATCTATTACTCCTGGAGCTATACAATTTACTCTTACATTAGAAGGCGCTACTTCTTTTGCAAGTGCTTTTGTGAATGAATTCAATCCGCCTTTTGTAGCTGAATACAACACTTCACAAGAGGCTCCAACTTCTCCCCACATAGAAGAAATATTTATGACAGTTCCACTTTTTCTGGAAATCATATTATTTAGGACATTCTTTGTTAAATAAATTGCTCCTAAAAGATTTGTATTCAATATCCTGCTTATTTCTTCTTCTGTTAAATCCATAAATAAGCCTATATGACTTATGCCTGCATTGTTTACTAGAATATCAATCTTCCCCATTACTTTTAAAACTTCTTCAACTATCATTTGGCAATTATCGAAAGCTGATATATCTCCTTTTACTATAACTCCATAGCCGTTTATACTCTTTATTTCTTCCAAAGTTTCCTTTGCGCCTTCGTCATCAGTAGAGTAATTTATTATAACGCTTGCACCTTCCTTTGCGAGTTCTACTGCTATAGCTCTTCCTATGCCTCTTGATGCACCTGTAATTAATGCAACTTTACCCCTTAATTTATTCATAACAAACCTTAGTCAGATATTATATAACTGAATATCTGACAAATTCACCACCTTTTAAATTTTCATTGTATTCTACTATATAACTTCTAAATAACATATTCACTCTTCATAAAATTATTTAGTTTGTATTGACTGATAATTTAAGATAATATTTTATAAATTAAAATTTTCTATAACACATGCATTTCAAGAATTTAGTCGTAATTTTCAATTGCAGCATATATATGAATTTTTATTATTTCAAGTTTTCTTGAAAAACCCTTAGGACATTTTTATAAAATATTTTTTCTATCTCTGATTCCTTAAAATGATTTTGTTTAAGTGCCAAATATAATTTATTAAATTCTGAAGCGTTTTCTATTTCCACCTCATTGTGTATTCCATCAAAATCACTTCCAAGGGCAAGTACATCAATTCCTCCAATGTTCCTAATATGTTTTATATGACAAATCATTTCTTCTATTGAAGATACACTTTCATTTCCTAAAAAATCAGAACAAAAGTTTATCCCCATTACTCCACCCTTTTCAGCTAATAATTTTATCATATTATCATCTAAATTTCTAGGATGCTCTGTGATCGCACGTGCATTAGAATGTGAAGCTATAAATGGTTTTTGGCAAATTCTAATCAAATCATAAAATCCAGCATCTGATAAATGAGATACATCAGGAATCATGCCTAAGGCTTCACATTCTTCAATAACTTCGACTCCTTTTCTAGTTAATCCTTTATTTCTATAAGTATAACCTGCGTTAGGATACCCTAATGAGTTTTGGTAATTCCAAGTAATTGTTATGATTCTAATTCCCATATCATATACAGTTCTTAGCTTTTGTATATCTCCTTTAATGACTTCTCCTTCTTCTATAGATAAAAAAGCCCCAATCTTACCTGATTCTTCAGCATTTTTTAGCTCAGTTATATTTCTTACAATCTCTATCTCTCCTGTATTTTTACTTATTTCTTGAGTAAAGCTATTATATAATTTTATAAATTCATCATATGGATCTTCAATTGATTCTTTCTCTATGAAAAATGCAAAAACCTGACCTAAATTTTCGCCTCTTTTTAAATTTTCAATATTAACTTTACACTTCTTATGATTAAGATTTAACTTTTCATAAAAAATTCTACTTGCAGTATCACAATGTAAATCAATAAACTTCATACATAATCTCCTTTTTAAACGTTCTTCTACTCTAAAACTGTTTTGCATAATAAAAGTACTTTTCTAAATTTTCAGGACCTCCAATTATAGTTTTATTAATGTATAAAACATCTTTACTATCAACTTCTATAGCCCACTTAATTAATGATATTTTACCACCTGTTAATTCAATACAAGTTACTGCTGATGGAAACACACAGCAGCCATCATTGAAATAAATCCCCTCATCTGCTTCAGGAAATATATCGTTGTGAGTATGCCCGCAGATTATAACTTTTTTCTCCTTACGAGCTAAATGTCCAAGTATATGATCTATTTTTGTTCCTTTATCATAATTACTTGCCGGACTAGTTGGAGGTTTAAACCCTGCAACTCCCTCCATAAATCTCCATACATGTCTTACTAGAAACCTACTAGTTTTCCACATCTCACAATTAATAAAATCTACTTGATGCCCATGGAATGCAATTATATCCTCTTTTGATGGCATATATCTAAGTATAACACCTTCATAAAAAGTTATATTGGAATATAAGTTTATCATCTCACGTCCAAAGCCACTTCCGGCATTTGCAAAAAGTCTTTCTTGCCGTTTTATAAATTCTGGGTTAGCTTTTACTATATCATGATTTCCGTATACCAAGCACAACCTGTTATCATCATAAAAGCCATTAAGCATTGAAAAAACATCTTTATAATTATAGGCGATATCTAAACAATCTTTATTTTTCCATAATTCATCACCATCACCCAATTCTATTAAAGTATATCCATTTTCATAATAAAATCCAAGCGCAGCTTTATAAATATTTCTGTTTTGTCTTAAAGAGTCAGCATACCCGCCGTCGCCCCTATGAACATCACTTATAAATACTATTTTAGAATTTTCATCAAATTCAATTAATTTACCCGTTTTATATATTCTCTTAAAAAAATCATTGCTTTCTGTACATTGTTCTTTCATATAAAAGCCCTATAACATTATATTGATTTCATTTATTATATGAATACGAAGTTTTATTTGATGACTAAAATATTTCTTAATATCCAAATTTAAAACTGTATTTACGTGATAACTTACCGAAATCATAAATATTTTGATTCCGAAAAGCTATGAAAATATCGCTGAAGGTTCTAAGCAGCAGGTTGTATCCACTTTAGCATGCTCCAACTTTCAGTTTGACAAGCTAAAATGGAACAACCTACAGCTAAGAACCTTTAACAGCTCATTTTCAAATGTTTTCTTCACAAATATATTTATGATTTCTAGTAACGATATGAGCTTAAAATTCTAGCAATTTTGTAAATCTGTTCATCTAATAAGTCGAATTCTTAAATTGGATACCTATATAGATAACACAATCATAAACTATACCTAGACTATGCAATATATTCCAACCAGAAATGAGTGATATACTTTGTGGAATGTTTCATTGGTAATTATGATGGATGTAATTCTTAATTGAAATTCCAAATCTATGATTTGGTCAATTGAAATTACTCAGTGAACGAAGTGAGTCGAGTTTCCTTTGAACTATTCCAAATGCGCTAGTTCAAAAAGTGATGCTCCAAATTTTACATTTGGTAAGCAGAACTTTCTCTGTGAGCGCTTGTGCTTTGAGTCTAGCACTTTGGGTTCAACTTTATAGCCTTAGAATTACCCATCAAAATAACCTAGAAACTGGAACAAAAGTATATTATTCATTTCGCTGAGTTATACGCATAAGTATAGATTGTAGTTGGGTTATCTATAAATAAAAAGGTAAAGATAGTATTTTTATAAACCATCTTTACCTTAAATATAACTTTTCCAATTCGTATGAGATCTATGAAACATTTTATACCAAACTACATTTAGTTGAAATTTTTATAATATTTGAATTAATACTCTGCAAATATTCTTTTTATTTCAGAGTAGTCTTTAGTCTTAGTAAGTGCCAGTGTAAGTAATATCCTAGATTTTGGAGGTGATAATGTATAACTTGGAATGCAATTTGAGTATTTATCTATAGTTGAATCTGTTAATATTATACCGTTTCCTATTCTTGAAGATCTCACAACTGGAATACCCTTTGTTTCAAGATTCTTGATTTCTTCCAACCAATTTGAGCTGAAAGTACCACTTCCCGCACCTGCTATTACAATTCCTTCTGAGTTTTGAGCAAAGTAGTCAATAATCGAAGGATCAGCGTCAATATGGAAATATGCGATAGAAACCTTAGGCAACTCAGTTAATCCTGTAACATCGAATTGTGAATAAATTGTATGTGGCTTTATTGACTTATTAAAAAAGAATGGTATATTATCCCTCATGTAACCAAGACATCCAAATTCAATTGAGTTAAAAGCATTTGTTTTAAAAGTGTTGATTTTTTGAACATTTCTTCCACTATAAATTCCATCTGAAAAAACAACCATGGCCCCATGCCCTCTAGATAAATCACTAGCAGCTAATGCTACTGACTGATATAAATTTAAAGGTCCATCTGCACTTGTTGCTGTTGACGGTCTCATTGCTCCTGTCAATACGACTGGTTTATCTGTTTTAACTGTTAAGTCTAAAAAGTATGCTGTCTCTTCTAATGTATCAGTACCATGTGTTATTACAAAGCCATCCACATCGTCTTGCTTTGAAAGTTCATTTATTCTATTAGCAAGAGTTAACCAATGATTCATAGTTATATCATTACTATCAACATTAGCAATCTGCTCACCATATATATTAGCTATTTTATCAAGGTTTCTGACACTACTAACTAGTACTTCTATATCTATGTTACCTGCTGTATAATTAGTAGTCTTCCCCTCTTCTCCCGTACCAGCTATAGTTCCTCCAGTAGCTAGAATTATTATATTTTTTAATTCAGAATTTTTCGGATTAATTTGTATCATTTTTATCCTCCCCAATTTCTATGTGCCATATTTTCTAAACAAGTAAATCGAAAATATAATGTATTTCTTTATATATTTTAACGAGTTAATGTTTAGATTTATTATTCTACTTATAATACCTAATAAATATAAATTATAGCATATTAATAAATAAATCAAGTAAAAAACCATGAAAAATATATAAAAAGAACATTGTTTCTCAATATCATTAAATATTGAAATTGAAACAATGCTCTTTATTTCTCATATAGTAAATTTTAATTGTTAATTACCTTATCTAAGAACTCTTTACATCTATCACTAGTAGGTGCAGTGAATATTTCTTCTGGAGGACCTTCTTCAACTATATATCCTTGATCCATAAATATAACTCTATCAGATACATCTCTAGCAAAATTCATTTCATGAGTTACTACAACCATTGTCATTCCTTCTTGAGCTAGATCTTTCATAACCTTAAGCACTTCACCAACCATTTCAGGATCTAGTGCAGAAGTTGGTTCATCAAATAACATTATCTTAGGATTCATTTCAAGAGCTCTTGCAATTGCAACCCTTTGTTTTTGTCCACCAGATAAGGTATCAGGATAAACATCTTTTTTATCTTTTAATCCAACTTTGTCCAATAATGAAAGAGCTTTTTCAGTTGCTTCAGCTTTGTTCATCTTCTTTAATTCTAAAGGTGCTAATAACATATTTTGAAGAACTGTTAGATGTGGAAATAAATTAAAAGATTGAAACACCATTCCAATTTCTTCTCTTAATTTATTTATGTCCTTATTATTTACAAGCTCTTGGCCTAGTATTGTAATACTACCTGCTTGAATTTCTTCTAAACCATTAAGACATCTTAAGAAAGTACTCTTTCCTGATCCTGAAGGGCCTATAATGCAAAGAACTTCACCTTCTGTAACATTTACTGATATATCTTTAAGAACTTCTAATTGTCCATAACGTTTTTTAAGATTCTTAGCGCTTATTACCATAGCTGATTTTCCTTTCTATATAACTTGATATTAAAGTCAATATTGTTATTACTATAAAATACATACAAGCTACAATTGCATACATCTGAAGTGCCTTAAAATTTCTTGCAATAATAATTTGGCCTGATGATGTAAGTTCTCTTATACTAATAACTGTCAATATTGATGTATCCTTCAATGTAACAATAAATTGATTTAATATAGATGGAATCATAATCTTAACAGCCTGGGGTAAAATAACCTTTCTCATAGCCTTTGAGTAATTAAGTCCCAAACTTCTTGCAGCTTCCATTTGACCATTATCTACAGCCTGTATTCCGCCTCTAAATATTTCAGCCATATAAGCTGATGCATTTACAGTAAGAGTTATTACACCTGCAACTATAGGGTCAAATCTTATACCAAATGCCTGTCCAACACCAAAATATAAGAATAAAGCTTGAACCATAAGTGGTGTTCCACGGACAATGTAGATATATATTGTAGATATACCTTTTAAAATTTTTGAAGTACTTATGCTAAATATTCCTAAAATTATCCCGAATATAACTGCTAATATTAATGATATTACTGCAACTTCTATTGTTACTGAAAGCCCGCTTAATAAACTAGGTAGACTATCTTTTAGTAGTTGAAAAATCTCCATTTTTAATTCTCCTTACTATTTTCCTATATATTGACCAACAATTTGGTCATACTTTCCATCATCTTTTAATTTCTTTAATCCTTCATTAAATTTCTTTAATAGATCTTGATTTTCACCTTTTTTAACTGCAAATCCATAATTTACAGCATCTAATTTATCTCCAACAATTTTTAATCTTGCTCCACTATCAACTTTAATCTTGTACGCAATAACTGGGTAATCTTCCATTAGGAAATCAGTATTTCCATTTTCAACAGCTTGGAACATTGATGGAGAATCCTCAAAATAATTTAGCTTTAATCCATATTTAGCTTCATTATCCTCAGCGAATTTTGCTCCTGCTGTTCCCTTTTTTATTGAAACACTTTTTCCATTTAAATCATTGACTCCATTAATTGAAGTGTTATCCTTATTTGTAACTATTGATAACCCTGATACAAAATATCCATCTGAAAAATCTAATGTTTGTTTTCTTTCATCAGTTATAGTAATAGCTGCTATAGCTCCATCCAATTGATTAGCTGTAAGCCCTGGAATTATTCCGTTAAAATCCATTGGTTTTAATTCATATTCAAAATTTTCTTCTTTTGAGATTGCATCTAAAAGTTCTACATCTATTCCTTTATATTTCCCATTATCTTCGAAAGAGAATGGTGCAAATTTTGAATCGCATGCAATAACATACTTTTTATTTCCTTCACCTGATCCTTTATCACTCTTTGATGCACCACATCCAGTCATTAGCCCTATAGACATTACTGATGCTAATAAAATACTTAATAATGATCTTTTGTTCATTTTTCCTTGCCCCTTTGCAATATTTATTTAATTTTAATTAAAAAATCTAATTTATTGCACTCTGGAAAAACCATTCCACACAATAAATTTCAAATAATTTTTTACTTCATTATGAAACTTATTATATAGTTTAATTCAAAAACTGTCAATGCATTAAGTATATGTATAAATATAACAAGCCATATAATAAAATAATTATATCTAATATATATGCGCGTTTATAGGCAATATTTACTGTTTCAAAACAAAGATTTTATAAAAGCTATGTATTCATAATTATGAATCAAGTGATGCATTCTCCTTCATTTTTGATATTTAATACTCATTTTATGAATTAAGTTTTTATTTCAGTTTCAAATTCAATTTTAATAGGAAAAAGCTATAAATTAGAAACATCGTCTCCTAAGTTCATAGCTTTTTATTTAAAATAAACTCATAGCTTATTTTAATCATTAGTAGTTCATATTTTATCTACTATTTATTTAGCAATATATTGATCAACGATCTTATCATATTGCCCATTTTCTTTTAATTTTTTCAAACCTTCATTGAATTTCTTTAATAAGTCTGCATTTTCACCTTTTTTAACTGCAAATCCATAATCAACATTTGTTAGCTTATCTCCTGCAATTTTTAATTTTGAATCAGGATCAACCTTAATTTTATATGCAATAACAGGATAGTCTTCTAATAAGAAATCGCAATTCTTATTTTCAACAGCTTGGAACATTGATGGAGAATCATCAAAATAGTTTAGCTTTAATCCATATTTTGATTCATTGTCTTCAGCAAATTTTGCTCCTGCTGTGCCTTTTTTAAGTGATGCATTTTTACCTTTTATATCGTCTACACCTTTTATATCAGCGTTATCTTTATTAACAACTAATGATAGCCCTGAAACAAAATATCCATCTGAGAAATCTAAAGATTGTTTTCTTTCATCTGTAATACTCATTCCTGCAATAGCACCATCTAATTGATTAGATGTAAGTCCAGGAATAATTCCATTAAAGTCCATTGGCTTTAAATCATATTCAAATTTCTCTTCCTTTGCAATTGCATCTAAAAGTTCTACATCTATACCTTTATATTTTCCATCTTCCTCAAAAGAGAATGGTGCATATTTAGCATCACATGCAATTACATATTTCTTGTTTCCATCACCACTTTTTGCTGAATCATTTTTTGATGACCCACAACCTGCCATTATACCTACTGTCATAACTGATGCTAGTACAATTCCTACTAACGATTTTTTGTTCATTTTTTTTCCCCCTTAATTAATTAAAAAAGTATTTATTAATAATTTTTATTTTATAATAAGTTAAAATTTTTACACATTCTTTGTAAATATAGAAGTTCTTATCATACCTTTACATTCAAAAAGCAAAACTCTTCTTCTAACTAAAAGCTTACCCTAAACTTTACTTCTTATACTATAATGCTTTCATTAGTATTTACTCTTGATTCTAAATGTAGAAGATGCTCCGTTATAAGTTTTTCTGCAGTTTTACTATCTCTATGAATCAGTGCTCTTGCTATATTTATATGTTCTTCTTTTTCATTCACAAACTCTAAATGTTTGCTATCTGTCATTAGTATCCGTGATAAATTTTCCATAACTCCTTCACACATTTCAATTAGAAGAGAATTGTGAGTTGACTTTATGATCGACATATGAAACATATCATTTAACTCATTAAACCGTGCAATCTCATTTTCCTGCGAGACTTCTGGAAATTTCGCAGCTAATTGCATTATATTTTGCAATTCCGAATCACTAGCCAGTTTAACTGCTAAACTTACAGCTACTTTTTCAAAAATAAATCTCATTTGAAAAGATTCTCTTATATTTTTCTGTGTTATAGGTTTTACTAAATAACCTTTTCTAGGTAAAGATTTAAGATATCCCTGAATCTCTAACGCTCCTAGCGCATCTCTTACAGGTGTTTTACTCACATTGTACTTATCTGCCAATTCTGATAATGTAAGAAAATCGCCATCCTTTATTCTTTGGTTCAAAATATCTAACTTAATTTGCTTATATATTTCTTTAGCATACGACTTTTCAGCTTGACACAGATTTATCTCTCCTTTCACTGAAATTCATTGAAATCCCACTGATATATCAGCAATAATAAATAAAAAAAAGCAATAAAACACCTATATAAAATAAATGCTCCATTGCTTTATCTATGTCTTATTATATTTTATAGTACTACCATTTGTCAATATTTTATTGATATTTTTTTATATTTATCACAAAACTTATTAATATATTGAGAATTTAACAATTAATAACAAACAAATCTAGAGTCTCCCCCTTATGCACTTCTAAGAAAATACATAAAACAAAGGCTGAAAGCTATAAATATTATGCTTTCAGCCTATATCTTTATATAAACAGAATTAATTATATGTTAATGACTTATCTTTATAAATAAAAAACTTAAGAATTAGATTCATTAGGTGAACATATTTACAAAGTTGCTAAAACTTTAAGTTAATATCCTCACTAGAAATCATAAATATATTTGTGGAGAAAACATATGAAAATGAGCTGTTAAAGGTTCTTAGCTGTAGGTTGTTCCATTTTAGCTTGTCAAACTGAAAGTTGGAGCATGCTAAAGTGGATACAACCTGCTGCTTAGAACCTTCAGCGACATTTTCATAGCTTTTCGTAACCAAAATATTTATGATTTCGGTAAGCTATCGCATAATTCTAAGTTATTATTTAGATATTTATAAATTTTAAACTATGCAAATGGATTTTCAGTTTTGTAAAGCATACCTTTTGGTTGATTGAATCCAACTTCTTTAACACCTAAATATCTAAATAAGTTGTAAACTGCTTTTCCAAAGTGTCCAAATGCAACTGCTCCATGATGAGGATATCTTCCTTCTACTAATACGTGACGATAGAATCTTCCCATTTCAGGAATTGCAAATACTCCTATAGCTCCAAACGAACGAGTTGCAACTGGTAATACTTCACCTTCTGCTACATAAGCTGTAAGTTCTGCATCTGCATTACTTTGTAATCTGAAGAATGTAATATCTCCTGGTACTATGTCTCCTTCAAGTGTTCCTCTAGTTATATTTGGTTCTTGATTTGGTTCAAGAGCTCTTGCCATAATCATTTGGTTTTTCATTGTTCCACGTGTTAATTTACAAGCTGCTGTATTACCACAGTGGAATGCCATAAATGTATCATTTAATGAATAATTAAATTTCCCTTTAACTTCTGATTCATACATATCAGCTGGAACTGTATTGTTTATATCAAGTAATGTTACAACATCTTGGCTTATGCAAGTTCCGATGTATTCACTTAACGCACCATAAATATCAACTTCACATGATACTGGGATTCCCATAGCTGTTAGACGGCTGTTTACATAACATGGTACAAATCCAAATTGTGTTTGGAATGAAGGCCAGCATTTATTTGCAAATACAATGTATTCTCTTGAACCTTTATGTTCTTCCATCCAGTCTAATAATGTAATTTCATATTGAGCAAGCTTTGGTAAGATACCAGGCATTTTATTTCCTTCACCTAATTCTTTTTCCATGCTAGCTATAACGTCTGGAATTCTTGGATCATCTTTATGCTCATTAAATGCAGCAAATAAATCTAGTTCTGAGTTTTCTTCTATTTCAACACCTAAATTATATAATTGTTTAATAGGCGCATTACAAGCTAAGAAATCTTGAGGTCTTGGACCAAAAGAAATTATCTTTAAGTTCTTTAATCCTAGTAATGCAGTAGCAACTGGTACAAATTCAGAAATCATTCCTGCAACTTCTGGAGCTGTTCCTACTGGATATTCTGGAATATATGCTTTAATGTTTCTTAGAGCTAAATTGTAGCTTGCATTTAACATTCCGCAATATGCATCTCCACGTCCGCCTATTAAATTATCTCCGCTTTCTTCTGAAGCAGCTGCAAACATAACTGGTCCATCAAATTCTTTAGCAAGTAAAGTTTCTGAAGTTTCAGGACCAAAGTTTCCTAAATATACAACCAATGCGTTTACTCCAGCTTCTTTAACTTCAGCTAAAGCTTTTCTCATATCTTTTTCATTTTCAACAGTTGTTTGACATTCAAAAATTTCTCCATTAAAAGCTTCTACTACTGCTTTTCTTCTATTTGCTGATAATTCCATTGGGAAACAATCTCTGCTTACTGCAACAATTCCTAATTTTACTTGTGGTATATTATTCATTGTCTAATTCCTCCATTTTACTCTAATCTTTTCATTTAATTTATAATGTCTTTCTTATTTCTTATAGTTTATTTCTTATAGTTTATTCTTATAGTTTATTCTTATAGTTTATTTAATAATTTTTATGCTTATTAAGTCTTCTTATAGTTTATTTAAATTTATTATTATCAAGTAAATATCAGCTATATTTCTTTGCTGATTTATATATAATAAGCAAACATATTTAAATCATAGAGTCAATATGTCTGCTTAGATTCAAAACAAATTAATGGATTTTAATTTCTATTTATAATCTATTTTATTGAGATATTTTCTCCAACTAACCCTATAAATGCGCCTTGATCACCTAAATCTGTATCCTTGTGACCAATTAACCATTTATTTCTAGCAAATAATAACGCATCTTCTCCACTTTTTTCAACCTTATTTTCTAAAGGCAAATTTGTATCCCTTGGTAAAACTACAACGCATCTAAAACCTTCTTCATTTACATTGCAAGGTGCATAATGAAGAGTAGTTGCATATACTTCAATTGCAGTTCCAGCTGGAACTTTGAAAGCTTCAATTTTAGATGTATCATATGAGTAATCGTCTTCAATATCTTGTTGACTTCCTATAAGTAATATAAGATCAGTTGCTGCTATATTAATCTCAGATGAACGATGATATTCTACTGCATTTAACATATAGTTGTTACCATTACAGTATCCTATTTGTATTGGTAATTCTCCATATTCTCTATCTTGTAACTCTTTAGCTATAGCTAATTCTTCAAGTTCCTTAATTGATGGTTCATATATTACATCTTCTGGTAGTGGTGTACTTTTCATCTTTTCAATTATTTCTGTGCAATCATAGTTTTTTAGTACTTGTCCATACTTTTTAAACTCTTTATCATTAACATTTTTAATAATCATATTAATCTCCCTTTCTTAAATATACATTTATTAAAAATCTATAAATATATTTCTAACCAATGATTTATTATTTTAATTACATTATTTCACACTAATCTTTTCACACATCTTTATACATATCTTTTAATAATTTTAACTTTTATAATAATGAATAAATTGGTTTTAATATATTTATAGATTAATTAATTTACACACTTTTAATCTAGATCTTTTTTATATCTGTTTTGCTATATTTATTAATATTTTAAGGTTAAATCTATTTTTCTAAAGTTTTACTATAATCGCTAAATTTTCTCTACTATATCGTAGATTTAATTACTGTAACTTCTATTTCTTTGCTACATTAATAGCCTTTTCAACAACATTTTCTACAGTGAATCCAAATTTCTCGAATAGGATTTCTGCTTTACCTGATGCTCCAAAAGTATCTAAAGATATAACATCTCCATCAAGACCTACATATTTGTGCCATCCAAAGCTTGTTAATGCTTCTACTGCAACTCTAGCACGAACTTTATTTGGCATAACTGATTCTTTATAGCTTTCGTCTTGAGCATCAAATAATTCAAATGATGGCATACTTATAACTCTTGCATCTATTCCTTTAGCTTCTAATTCAGCTGCTGCTTTGTAGATTAATTCTACTTCTGATCCTGATGCCATTAAAAGTACATCTGGAGTTTCTTTCTTAGAATCTTTTAAGATATATCCACCCTTTAATGCTCTCTTAGGACATCCATCATATAGTGGTAACTTTTGTCTTGTTAATACTAATGATGTTGGAGTAGTTCCATTAGTTACAGCATAGTACCAAGCTGCTGCAGTTTCTTTTGAATCTGCTGGTCTAAATACTGTCATATTTGGCATACTTCTAAGAGCTGCTAATTGTTCTATTGGTTCATGAGTTGGCCCGTCTTCCCCTACTCCAATACTATCATGTGTTAATACATAAGCTACTGGAAGATTCATAAGAGCTGATAATCTCATAGCACCCTTCATGTAATCACTGAATACGAAGAATGTTGCACAGAATACTTTAAGTCCTCCATGAGCATACATTCCGTTAGCGATAGCTGCCATAGCATGTTCTCTAACTCCAAAGTGAAGGTTTGATCCACTTCTATCTTCTGCTGAGAAATCTCCTCTGTCGTTCATATGAGTTTTGTTAGATGGAGCTAAATCTGCTGATCCTCCAATAAAGTTTGGAATTAGTTTAGCCAATCTATTTATCATTATTCCTGAAGATTCTCTTGTAGCCATTTCTTTATCAAAGCTCCAAAGTTCTTCATTGTTTAATAAAGCTTCTTTATCAAGTTCTCCACTCATCCATTTAGTATATTCTGCTGCAAGTTCTGGATAAGCTTTTGCATATGCTTTGAACAACTCATTCCAAGCTTTTTCAGTCTTTTCACCTTTTGCTATGTGTTCATTCATATTTGTGTACACTTCGTCTGGTACGTAGAATGCAGGCTCTGTCTTCCATCCTAAGTTTTCCTTCATAGCAATTACATTGTCTGCTCCTAAAGGTTCACCATGTGCTGAAGCTTTTCCTTGTTTTGCTGGACATCCAAAACCAATTTGATTTTTAACTATTATAATAGATGGTTTTGTTGTTTCTGCTTTAGCTGCTTCTATTGCTTTTTCTATTGCATCTATATCATTTCCATCTGCTACATTTAGTACTTGCCATCCATAAGCTTCGTATCTCTTAGCTACATCTTCTCTAAATGCTATGTCTGTATTTCCTTCAATTGAAATATTATTTGAATCATATAATACAACTAATTTTCCAAGACCTAAAGTTCCAGCAAGAGATGATGCTTCTCCTGAGATACCTTCCATAAGGCATCCGTCTCCAACTATAGCATATGTATAGTGATCAACTACGCTATAATCTGGTTTATTGAATTTTTCTGCAAGATGTGCTTCTGCTATAGCAAAACCTACTGCATTACAAATACCTTGTCCAAGTGGTCCTGTTGTTATTTCAACACCTTTTGTATGACCAAACTCTGGATGTCCTGGTGTTAAACTTCCGAATTGTCTAAAGTTTTTAATATCTTCAACTGTAAGTCCATATCCAAATAAATGTAGCAATGAATATTCAAGCATTGAACCATGTCCTGCTGATAATACAAATCTATCTCTGTTATCCCATTCAGGGTTCTTTCCATTATGATTCATCTTTGCCCATAATGTATAAGCCATTGTAGCCGATCCAAGTGGTAACCCTGGATGTCCTGATTTTGATTTTTCAATAGCATCTGCTGATAATACTCTTATTGCGTTAATAGATAATTTATCTAATTCTCTACTCATCTTTATCCTCATTTCATAGACATATTTTTTTATAAGTTATTAGTTGTGCTAATTAAGTTCCATGCTGCGCTTCGAATTCATTTCAAACTGAAATAATCTTAGCTATCCTTCATTATCTTTTCAAAAGGTGCCTATTTTACCACATCTTTTGAAATTGTTTTATGTTTTCATTTATAAATTCTTAAATTCCTATATTCTTAAATTCTTAACTTCTTATATTCTTATATTCTTAAGAATATATATTTTTACCATTTTAAATATAACTAAAACAGAAATGATGGTCATGCTTTTGCGAAAGCGTTATATCAAAATATTTATCCATAAACATTTATGCCTTCCTAATTTCAGAATCTAGCCATCATATCTCTAAATTACTCTTCCATTTTCGAAATATGTCTGCACTAGAAATAAGTAACATATTTTGTGGAGTGTTCATTAGAAATTGTGTTGGTAGTGCTTATTGATTATAAGTTATTCCAAATGTGCTTGTTCAAAAAGTGAGAGTCCAAATTTTATATTTGGGTTCTCGAACTTTCTCTGTGAGCGCTTACCTTTGAGGCCAAGCATTTTGGGCACAACTTATAATCTTAGAAGCACTCAACAAAATTTCTTAGGAACCGGAACCAAAATATGTTTCTTATTTCGGCAATCTATTTTCCAAATGCTGCTGCCCAGTCTGCTTTAAATCTTTCTAATCCTTGATCTGTTAATGGGTGTTTTAGCATTTGCATTACTAAACTATAAGGAATTGTTGATATATCTGCTCCTGCTTTTGCTGCTTCTATTACATGAATTGGATTTCTTACGCTTGCTGCTATTATTTCTGTTTCTATTCCATGAACTGCAAATATTTCTGCTATATCTCTAACTAAATCCATACCTATCATTGAGATGTCATCTACTCTTCCAAGGAATGGGCTTACATATGTTGCTCCTGCATTTGCTGCAAGTAATGCTTGTGTTGCTGAGAATATTAATGTTACATTTGTTTTAATTCCTTCACTAGCTAATACTTTAGTTGCCTTTAAACCTTCAGCTGTCATTGGAATCTTTACTATCATATTCTTATGAATTGCTGCAATTTCTCTTCCTTCTTTTATCATTCCTTCAGCATCTTCACTTACAACTTCTCCACTTATTGGTCCATCAACTATTTCTGTAATTTCTTTTATTACTTCATTGAAGTCTCTTCCTTCTTTTGCTATTAATGATGGATTTGTTGTTACACCACATATTACTCCCATTTCATTTGCTTCTTTAATGTGTTCCACATTTGCTGTGTCTAAGAAAAATCTCATTTTATTAACATCTCCTCTTTGTTTAATTAAAAATCATTTAATATATAAGGCTATCTCAAATAAGAAATTTTAATTTCTTACTTAAGACTCACCTTTATGTAAATATTTATTTAATAACACATAAGAAATTTGCTCTTAATTCGGAGTTCCAATCAAAAATCAAGAACATAAATCTAATATGAAATAAATAGATATTTAGTTTTATATAAAAGGCTTGTCTTAATCTGGAGTTCCAATCAAAGATTAAGACCCCCCTTAATATAGCTATGCTTACATAACTTTAAAAATATATTTTAAAAATTTATTTAATAAGTTTTTAAATTAATAGAGCAGCTTTCACCACTCCATTATTTAATTTCTAAGAATTCTTCTATAGGCATCATAGCAGCTCCTAGTAGATAAGATTCTTTAAAACTTGCAATACTTATACTGCAATTATTTTCATTTGTAAATAAATTATCTTTATAAACCTCTTTTTTCAGCATATCTATCTTATCATTAAGTAAATTATTTATATCTCCACCTATTACTATGCTGCTAGGATCAAATATCATAACCAAATTCGATAGACCTAAAGACAATGTTTTTAAATAATCATTTAATACATCATGAGCATCTTTGTCATTTTGATTATATCTTTCTTCAAATTCATCAATATCACTAATATTTGAACTATTAGCTTCATTATAACTATCAATCAGAGAATTCATAGATGTGTATGCTTCTAAACAGCCTCTAGCTCCACACTTACATTTTTTTCCATCAATTGCTATCTTAGTATGACCTAATTCTCCTGATGAGTTATTGTCACCTCTGTAAATTTTTCCATTTATTATTATACCAAGGCCTAAACCTTCTGTTATTGATACATATAATAGATTTCTTAGTATATCTCTTTTATTTAAAAACTCGTAGTAAGCAGATAAATTTGCTTCATTATCTACATATACTGGAATGTCTAAGTATTCGAACTTTTCCTTTAAATTAAAATCTTTGGCGCCTAACAAATATGAATACTTTATTATGCCTTCTTTAAAATCTACGGTTCCAGGTAATGAAATCCCTATTCCTAATAAATTTGCAGAGCATAAATTATATTTCTTCATTAACAAATCTATATTTTCATTAAGTAAATTTATTATGTTCTCTATTCCATCACTATTATGTCTAACTCGCATACTTTCAATAACTTTTTTCTTTATATTTACTAATGATATCTTTATATGATTCGGTGTTAGTGCGACTCCAATTGAATATCTACAGTTTTCATTCAACTTAATAGCAATTGCTTTTCTTCCTCCTGTAGATTCCAACGATCTTACATCTTCTACAATACCTTCGCTTTTCAATTCTGTAATATTTGTAGAAACTGTTGTTATACTTATATCTAATATTCTAGATATATCTAATTTGGTGATCTCATTTTTCTTTAATAATAATGCTATTATCTTTTTTCTGTTAGTTTCTTTTATTTTACTGTGATTTACTTCTATCAAACTTTAAAATACTCCTCTCGACTATTATCAGTAATAGTAGCTTTTTCTTAAATAATATCACTATTATTATTTTTGTTAAAGTATTTAAAAAACTATATGATTTTTTTGCTAAAATTCGATACTACTACACACCCTTAATTAATTATACAATTACTTAACTAAGATGATTGATTTCTATCTTTAATATATTTAAATATCTTTTATTCTTGGATAAGCTGAATTATATGTTTCATATACTTTTGAGTATACTTCTTTTAATTCTTCATTTGGAGAAACTTTCTTGTTTCCTTTTACGATTCTATCACAAGCATCTTCTACAGAATCATAGATTCCTGCTCCAACCCCTGCTAATATTGCAACTCCAAGCGCACCGCCTTCAGATGCTTTAACTGTAGTTAATGAATATTGGAAAATATCAGCTAATATTTGTCTCCATACAGCACTTTCTGCTCCACCGCCACTTACTCTTATTTCATCAATGTTTACATTCATGTCTTCGATTAAATCAAGGCAGTTTTTCAAACTAAAGCTAACACCTTCTAATATACTACGTACAAAATCATCATGGTTATTTATTAGTGATACTCCTAAAAATGCACCTTTTACATTAGGGTCTATATGAGGTGTTCTTTCTCCCATAAGATATGGTAAGTAAACAATTCCATTAGAACCAGGTTTTGATTTTGCTGCTTTTTCAGTTAATAAATCATAGATATCTCTTCCTAATTTCTCGCTTTCTTCAACTTCTTTAGCGCAGAATGTTCTTTTAAACCAGTTCAATGATAGACCAGCTCCTTGAGTAACCCCCATTATATGCCACTTACCTGGTACTGCATGACACAAAGTATGAACTCTTCCTTCTTTATCAAATCTAGGTGTATCAGTTGCCGCAAATACTACTCCTGAAGTACCTATTGTTGTTGATATTATTCCTTCTCTTACTATTCCATTTCCTATTGCTCCTGCTGCTTGGTCTCCAGCACCACCAACAACTGGTGTATCTACTGCTAAGTTTGTTAATTTTGCAACTTCCTCTGTAACTTTTCCACTAACAACTACTGATTCATAAACATCTGCTAATATGTTTTTATCTATATTTAACTCATTAAGTAATTCTTCGCTCCAGTTTCTAGTATTTATATCTAACATTTGCATACCACTAGCATCTGAAACTTCTGTTGCAAAAACATTAGTCAATTTAAGTCTAATATAATCTTTTGGAAGAAGTATTTTGTAAATTTTATTATAGTTTTCTGGTTCATTATTTCTAACCCACAATAATTTTGAAAGAGTAAATCCAGTTAATGCAGGATTACCAGTGATCTTAATTAGTCTTTCTTTTCCGATTACTTCTGTCATGTAATCACATTCTTTTTCTGTTCTTTGATCACACCAGATTATAGAATTTCTAATTACATTAAGATCTTTATCTACCATAACAAGCCCATGCATTTGCCCACTTAATCCAATACCTTTAATATCAGAAGCTTGTACATCACTTTTTTCAATAACATCTTTTATTCCCTTTACACATGCCTGCCACCAATCTTCCGGATCTTGTTCCGCCCATCCTACCTGTGGTTGGAATAAATCATATCCATAAGTTGCAGTTTTTATTGTAGTTCCATTTTCATCAAAAAGAGCTGTCTTTGTTCCTGATGTTCCAATATCCAATCCTAATAAATATCTCATTAATAAACCTCCTAAGTTATATATCTTTTCTAAATTAACATAATTACAAACTTTTTACTTAATTTTTTAAATAACTTTTTAAATGTATTTTAATAAGTTTATTATACTTCCCTTTTTCTTTGCGGTCAATAGTTTTTTGAATACATTTTCATTTTTTATTTTACTAGTTATTTTTTGTATTTAGAATGTTGCACTTATTATAAAATATCTACCAAAATAGAGTCCTAAATAAAAAGGAACTTCTTGCAATAATAATACTGAAAAATATTACAAGAAGTCCTTTTAACTATAAATTTACAAGTTAGAAGTTTTTTCAAATGTATTTACTTAGATCTTACCTTTAAGGCTAGCCTTTGGGTACAACTTCTAATCTTAGAATCATCCATAAAATCCCGTACAAGTCGGAATAAAAGCATGCTTCTTATTTTGGTGAAATGAATAAATCTAGATTACATATTATTTATTTATGATCCTCAAATATATATTGATTAACTATAGATTCTAACAGCTCTTGTCTTCCAGATTTATTTATTATAGGGTTATTGTTTAACGCATATGCTTCTAATTCTTTAAAGCCAACTTTTCCTTCAACAATTTCTTTACCGATTCCCTCTGTAAAGCTTGAATATTTTTCCTTTATAAAGTCTTCTAAATCACCATTTTCTAAAAGTTTATAAGCAACTCTCAATCCTTTAGCAAATGTATCCATTCCTGCTATATAAGCTAGGAATAAATCTTCTTTCTCAAATGATGCCCTTCTAACTTTAGAATCAAAGTTAACACCACCTGGTGCAAGCCCTCCATTTTTAAGGATTTCATACATAGCTAATGTAGCATCATATATATTTGTTGGGAACTGATCTGTATCCCATCCAAGTAATGGATCTCCTTGATTAGCATCTATGCTGCCTAAGAATTTATTGATTCTTGCAAAATGAAGTTCATGTTGGAATGTGTGTTGTGCCAAAGTAGCATGATTTGCTTCAATGTTAACTTTAAAATACTTATCAAGGTTATAATTTTTAAGGAATCCTAAAACTGTTGCTGCATCAAAATCATATTGGTGCTTTGTTGGTTCCTTTGGCTTTGGCTCTATTAAAAATTGTCCTGTAAATCCTATTTCTTTTGCATAATCAACAGCCATTTGAAGTAATCTAGCAAAGTTGTCTAATTCTAATCCCATATCTGTATTTAATAGAGTTTCATATCCTTCACGTCCACCCCAAAAAACATAGTTTTCTCCATCTAGCTCTTTTGTTATTTCAATTGCTTTTTTAATTTGTGCTGCTGCATAAGCAAATACATCCGCATTACAGCTAGTACCTGCACCATGAACATACCTTGGATTAGTAAAACAGTTAGCTGTTCCCCATAAAAGTTTTTTATTATACTTTTTCATTAAACTTTTACACAACGCAACTATCTCATCTAAATTTTTATTAGTTTCTTGTAATGTTTTTCCTTCTGGTGCTATATCTCTATCATGGAAGCAGAAATATTCTATGTTTAGCTTATCCATTAATTCAAATGCTGCTTCCATTCTTGCTTTAGCTAAATCCATTTCATTTGTTTCGCTATCCCATGGACGAATCATAGTCCCAACACCAAATGGATCTGCTCCTGTAGCTGTTAATGTGTGCCAATAAGATAAGGCAAATCTTAGATGTTCTTTCATTGCTTTATCCCCAATAATTTCGTCTGGATTATAATATTTAAATGAATATGGATTTTTAGAATTTGCCCCCTCGTAATTTATTTTCGAAACATTTTCAAAGTATTCTCTCATATGATACCCTCCTCATTTTTCTATATTGAATATAAATTATTTCTAGTAAATAGCGTAATAACTTATTAAGCCATTTATCTATTTATAAAAGCCAACGTTAGTAATAACTAGCCCTTATATATAAATCAAATTTGTTTGATTTTAATGAATATTCTGAATTTTATTTTGTATAACAAGCTTTAATCAAAATAATTATTAAAGTAAGTCAAAGTACTTATTCTTTTGATATTCACTACTAAAAATATATTTTGAAATAACTTTTTAAATGTTATTTTATAAGTTTATAATACTTTCTTTTTTTTATATAGTCAATAGTTTTCTGAGTACATTTTTATGTTATTTTTTAATAAAATAATTAATTATAATTATGTCCTTTTCATACCTTTTTATGTTAAACAAAATATAGAATTAATATACCATATATACAGATAACAGCAGACAATATTAATTATAGCCTGCTGTTATTTAAATGATTTGTCGTCACTAATTTATATAAAGTTTTAATTAAGAATATATAATCATTTTCAAAGAATTATTTCTTGTTTTTAGATGATATATCCATCCATACTGCTATTAGTAATATTAACCCTTTAACGATGTATTGCCAGAATGTTGGAGTATTCATCATACTCATACCGTTATCTATACTAGCCATTACAAGTGCACCAACTAATGCTCCGGCAACTGTACCACTACCACCTGCTAAACTTGCTCCTCCGATAACGCATGATGCAATTGCATCCATTTCTGCATTTTGGCCAGCTGAAACTGATCCTGCATTTAATCTTGATGTAAGTAATATTCCAGCAACTGCGCAAAGTAATCCAAGTACTGAATATATAACAATAATATGTTTTTTTACGTTTATACCAGATAATCTTGCTGCATCTCTATTTCCACCAATTCCATATATTCTTCTACCAAATATAGTCTTTGTTCCTACAAATGCTAATATTAAAGCTAAAAGTAACATAATGAAAACTGGTATAGGAAATCCTTGATAGTCATTAAGAATTAACACTAGAACTAATGATATAACTCCAATTCCTACTATTGTAAGTACATCTAAAGCCATTGGTCTAACTTCAATATTATATTTAATCTTATTCTTTCTATTTCCTAATATTAAATATGCTGAACCTACAATTGCTAGCACTACTAATATATAACCTACAACTGTTGGTAAATACGCTTGTCCTATAGCTTTGAAATCTGCTGTTAATGGTGCAACAGTATTACCACCTGTAATTCCTATTAATACACCTCTAAAAACAAGCATACTTGCTAAAGTAACTATAAATGATGGAACATTTCTAAATGCTATCCAATATCCATTCCAAGCTCCCATAATAACTCCAAGTATTAATGTTATTACCACTGTTGGGATAGCTGAAAAACCAAACCAAACATTTAATATTGCTGCAATTCCTCCAAGTAAACCTAAAGTTGATCCTGCCGAAAGATCTATTTCACCTAAAATGATTACAAAAACCATACCTATTGCAAGTACACCAGTAATTGACATTTGCCTAAATAAATTTGATAAATTTCTTGTTGTTAAAAAATTCCCATCTGTTAAAAACGTGAACAAAACCCATATTGCTGCTGTTGCTATTAATATTGCTGCCATCTTAGATTTAAATATAACGCCTAAACCTAATTTCTTTTCTTTTTCTGAACTTGTACTTTTACTTAATTGCATCTTATATTCCTCCTACAGAAGTTTTAGTTTCTTCGCTATAACTCTCACTAACTTCTTCATTTTTCTTTCCTACAGAATAATTCATAATCATCTCCTGAGTTAACCCATTATTCTCAAGACTTGCCTTTATTTCCCCTTCATTCATTACTAGAACCCTATCACTAATTCCAAGTACTTCTGGAAGTTCTGATGAAACCATTATTATAGATATCCCTTGTTTAGCTAGCTTAAATATTAACTTATAAATTTCATACTTGGCTCCAACATCAATTCCTCTAGTAGGCTCATCTAATATTAATATTTTAGGTTCAGCAAGAAGATTTTTTGCTAGTATTACTTTTTGTTGATTTCCACCACTTAGATTTTTTATTGCTAATTCAGTTGATGCAGTCTTTATTTTTATTTCATCAATAAATTTTAAAACATCCATCATTTCCTTATCTTTATCTATTACGTTTAATGGCCTTTTATATTTCACTAAATTACTCATTGTCATATTTTTAGCTACACTCATACCCGCAATTATTCCATCTTTTTTTCTATCTTCTGGAACCATAGCTATTCCTTTGCTTAAAGCATCATTTGGATTTTTTATGTCAATTTTTTTACCCTCAAAATATACTTCACCGCTCTTTTGACCTTGGAAACTTCCATATATGCTTGCCACCATTTCTGTTCTACCTGAACCTACTAAGCCTGAAATTCCAAGTATCTCCCCACGTCTTAAGGTAAAACTCGCATTTTTTACTCTTTTTATGTTCTTATTAAATGGATCTAAAACGTTAAAATTCTTTATCTCAAAAAATTCTTCGCCTATTTTATGTTCTTCTCTAGGAAATAGATTTTTCATTTCTCTTCCAACCATCATTTGTACTAGCTTATCTTGATCTATCTCACTAATAGGAACTTGTCCTATTGTTGAGCCATCTCTAATTACAGTAACATTGTCACATATTCTTGTAACCTCATTAAGTTTGTGAGAAATATAAATACATGTTACTCCATCTCTTCTTAAATCATCTAATATTCCCATTAACACTTCTACTTCACCTTCGCTTAAAGAGGCAGAAGGTTCGTCAAGAATCAATAGTTTTGCATTTTTAGATAGAGCTTTTGCAATTTCAACTAATTGCTGATGTCCAATTCCAAGATCCCCCGCTCTAGTAAGCGGATTAACATTCAGCTTAACCCTATTTAATAATTCATTTGTCTTATTTAACTGTTCACTAAAATTTACTAGTCCACGTGCGCCAATTTCATTTCCTAAAAAAATATTTTCTGCTATAGATAATTGTTTTATAAGTGCTAATTCCTGATGAATAATTGCAATACCAACGCTTTCAGAATCTTTTATACTTGTTTGGCTTAATTCTTTTCCTTCAAAAATTATTTTTCCAGAGTAAGACCCAGCAGGATGCTCTCCGCTCAAAACTTTCATCAGTGTGGATTTTCCAGCTCCATTTTCACCACAAAGAGCATGGATTTCTCCTTTTTTAACTTTTAAAGTTACTCCATCTAATGCCTTTACTCCAAAGAATTCTTTGACTATATCTCTCATTTCTAAAATATACTCACTCATGAAATGCTTATCTCCTTTCTATATTGGAGTCTGACACAATATCATCAGACTCCAATATTCTTATTTATTTGCTTGGTCTTTTATCTTCTGGTACATTTTTATATACATCATCAAACTTTTGGAAACCATCCTTAATTACAGTATCTTTCATGTTATCTGCTGTAACTGCTATTGGAGTAAGTAGTACTGAAGGGACATCTTTTTTACCATTGTTAGTTACAGTACCACCTGTTTCAACATCTTCACCTTTAGCCATCTTTACAGCCATTTCAGCTGCTTTTGCAGCAATATCTTTTATAGGTTTGTATATTGTCATTGTTTGAGTTCCTTCAACAACTCTTTGGCAACCAGCTAAATCTGCATCTTGTCCAGAGATTGTAATTTTTCCTGCTAAGCTTTGTGCTTGTAATGCTTGAATAGCACCACCTGCTGTACTATCATTTGATGCAACTACAGCATCAAGTTTGTTATTATTTGCTGTCAAAGCATTTTCCATTATCTTTAATGCTTCCTCTGCTGACCAATCTTTTACCCATTGATCCCCTACTAGTTTTATATCTCCCTTATCTACATAAGGTTTTATTATGTTCATTTGTCCTTGTCTAAATAATTTTGCATTATTGTCTGTTGGAGATCCTCCCATCATGAAATAATTTCCTTTTGGAGTTTTATCCACGATAGCTTTAGCTTGTAATTCTCCAACCTTCACATTATCAAAAGATACATAGTAATCTAAGTCACTATTTGTAATCAATCTATCATAAGCCAATACTTTTATTTTATTTTGGTGAGCTTCTTCTACAATTGGTGCTATTGATTCACCGTTATGTGGTATTACAACTAAGACATCTACCCCTTGAGATATAAGATTCTCAGCTTGTGACATTTGTGTTGGATCATCCCCATTTGCAGATTGGAAAACAACATCTGCTCCAAGCTTCTTAGCTTCTTCTTCAAAGATTTCCTTATCATGCTGCCATCTTTCAAGTCTTAGGTCGTCCATACTTACACCAATTTTTATTTTCTTATTTCCATTGCTAGATGTTTGTGCATCTTTTTTTGCTCCACATCCTGTCAATGCTGAAAATATTAGTACCCCACTTAGTGCCAAACCTAATAATTTAATCATTTTTTTAGATTTCATCTTTTTCTCCCCTTTTTTTTAATTATAGATCTCTTTTACAGTCTTAATTATATCCGTTATAGTAAACGTTTCAAATAGACTGGTTTGCTAATTTATAATCTTATATTGCTATCTTTTTACAGCAAATTTTTACTAGTAAATAATTCAAAACATAAAGAAAATCCAGACTAATATCTAAATATAAGAAATAGTCTGGACTTTTTTATCGTTGTGATATGTTGTTAGTAATATATTGCTTTTTATAAATCAAAAAATTCCTGAATAATAAATAACATATCTTTCACTAATTAATTTCAAAAAATTTTTTCTTCCATGTTTCCTTTAAAATTTGCAGGACTAACACCTTCATATTTCTTAAATACTTTACTGAAATAATTAGGATCATTGTATCCTACTTTGTAGCAAACCTCCTTCACATTCATTTCTCCAGTTGAAAGTAATTCCTTTGCAACATCTATTCTGCATTTATTTACATATTCCGAAAAATTAACACCGGTTACTTCTTTAAATGTCCTGCTAAAATAATAGACACTTAATCCAAAATTGCTTGCTACCTTATCTAGTTCTAATTCTGTTTCAATATTTTCTCTAATAAATTGTTTTACACTTTCAAATAGTTTCATCTTTATTTTATTTGAATTTTTATTTTTACCTAACTTTGTATCCCCTGATATCCCGACTGAAAAACTATCATTCATCAATTTTCCTTCTATATCATCAATATAAATAATATTTACATTGTCTGAGTTGTATACTAAACATTTCATAGCTTGTCTATAAGATTCCACGATTTGCTCTACTGAATCAAATATTTCTCCAAGACCTGCTCTTATTGAAATATTAAATCTCTTTTTTATTTCTCTTCTCAAATTAAATGCAAGGTCAATTTCTAAACTTTTAAAATCTTCAGTTTCCTCATTATCTATTTGTATAAAATACGTTAATTCTTCATAAAATACATAATTTCCTATGCATTTATATCTTCTGTTGATATATTCTTTAACATATTCTCCTATCTTAATCCTAATTTGATCTCTTTCAACCCTGCTAATATTTTTATAAGCATATTTGTCTTTTATTGAAATAACCATTGCATAGCTATTCATAAAACTCATATCTAAACATTGCAGATACATTCCATAATCAACACCTTTAAGCTTATCATTAATTATTAGATCACTTAATTGATTTTCAAGCACAGGCAATAAAGTATATATTTTCTCTTTATCTTTAATTTCACTTTTTCTTTTCTCCTGTTCTTTTTTCACCCATTTAATTCCCACAGCAATTTTTTCTATAATCTCTTCCTTAGTAAACGGTTTTAGAAGATATTCTTTCACATTTATTTTTACAGCTTCCAATGCAAAGTCGAAATAATCGTATGCTGTCAAAATTATGCTATATAAATTTGGTAAAGTTGCTGTCATTTCTTTCAATGCCTGTATTCCATCAATACCTGGCATTTTTATATCAATAATAACTATATCTGGTCTGATGCTTTCAGATAGTTCAATTGCTTCTCTCCCATTTTTGGCTTCGTATATTTCTAACTCTCCTAAAAAATTCTCTTTTATTATATGTTTAACGGTCTCCCTATCATACTTTTCATCATCAGCAATTAATATTTTCATCATTATTCTCATCCCCCATTATAGGTATTTTCAAATAAACTTTAGTCCCTTTGCCTTCTTCACTTTCTACTTTAAACATATTTTTCTTGTTATATAAATATCTAAGCCTCTTTTCTACTATATTTATTCCAAGGCCTGTTGTATGCCCTGTATGTTTTGCATCATAATTATAATTATTAATCTTATCCAAAACTTCTTTAGAAATGCCAACACCATTATCTTCAATTAAAACATTACACTCACCATTTTCCTCATCAATATATATATTTATATATCCACCATCTTCTTTCCCTTCAATCCCATGTATAAATGCATTTTCTACTAATGGTTGTATTGTCATTCCGGGAACTTTTACTTTTTTCATATCCATATTTGTACTTAGATTAAATTTTACCCTATCATCAAACCTGCATTCCTGAATATAAATATAATCCTTTACAATATTTATTTCATCTTCCAATAGTGCATTTGTACTCATACTTCTTAAAGAATATCTTAAAATATTAGATACTGATTTAATTAATTTACTTGTAGTTATCGCATTTTCCATTATTGCTGTCGCGTTTATACAATTTAGGGTATTAAATAAGAAATGTGGGTTTATTTGAGACTGTAATACCTTTAAATCAAATTCTTTTAAAGCATTCTCATATTTTAGATTTTTCATCTCCTCCTCTTTTAATTTTTTTTCTAATACGATCTTCCCATTAAGTGAGCTAATAAGATTTTTTATATCTGTAATCATAGTATTAAATGTTTTTGTTAAAATATCTAACTCATAAATGTCAGTTTTGTTACCTTCATAATATTCAAATTGACCTTTTGATACTTTGTTTGATATTTCAACCATACCCTTTAAGCCCTCAGATATATGTCTTATAAATGTTAATGCATAAACTACACATAAAGCTAAAATTAATATAAGATATGTAGCTAGTCCTATATATATTACGCTGCTATTTCTATTTAGTTCTTTATATGCTATGCTATTAGCCTCTAGGAAGTTTTGCATTAAAGTCGATGCATATGCATCACAATAAGATGCAATATTCTTGGCTGCTACAAAATCATCATAGTAAAAAACGTATCCCTCCTTATTTTCATAAGCGGATATTGTATTTTTAGAACTTTCTATATAAGAATCTAAAGTATTATCTAGATCTCTTAAAATATATTGATTTACATCATCAGAATTTTTCTTAAGATTACCAATTTTTTGTTTTGCAAGAATCACCTCATTATTATAGCTTTCTTTCTTACTTGGAGTTCCATTCAATATATATTGATTAAAATTATCTAAAGAGCTGTCAACATGCTGCTTAATTTCATTAGTAATGAGCATATTGTTAAGCATATTAACATACCCGTCCTCAATTTTTTTGCTCATCGCCAAGGATATAATATTGCATATACATATAGGAATAATTAAGCATATAACAAACATTATAAATTTACTATTTAAGCTTTTAGTTTTCAACTTTATCATCTCCTCGCTTATAGCTATCTACATCGCTCTTATTAATTACATTTACATCGATTAGTGATTTTGAAAACTTATTTGATTTCCCTTCAATTTTGTCCATGATAATATTAACTGCCCTATAACCCATTTCATTACTTTTCTGCACTATTGTTGCTGAAACTAGTCCATTCCTAATATTGCTTAAAGTATCATCCAAATCATCAAAGCATATAATTTTTACCCTATCTTTATAATTTAAATCTTTTACTGCTCTTGCAGCGCCTATTCCGTCAAGAGCTGAAGTACAAAATAAAGCATTTATGTTATCATTTCTATTTAATATTTTTCTTGTTATGATTTCTGCCTCAAGAAGCATCGCATCCGATGAATCTGTATCTACAATTTTCAAGTTAGAATTCGATTTTATATATTGTGTAAAGCCTTCAACCCTTTCTTTCTGATTCTTTACGTTTTTCCCGCCCATTACTATTGCTACATTTCCAGACGTTCCTATTTGCTTGACCATTTCCTTTCCGGCAACTTGTCCAGCTAAAACATTATCTGTGCCAACATATGCTATTCTATTACTATCTTCTTCATCTGAATCTATTGTAACTACTGGAATACCCTTTTCCATTGCACTGTTGATTTTCTTTTTATATTGTCCTTCTTCTTGAACATATGTTATTATGCCACTCACCTTTGCTGATGTAGCCATATCAAAAAGTTTTAGCCCATCTTCAGTGCTTGCAGTTGTAGGTCCTAAAAATTCAACCACTGCACCTCTTTCTTTAGCAGCTCTTTCCGCACCAGCTTTTATATCAAGCCAATATGGATTAGTCTTTATATGAGAAATCAGCACTATCTTAGGTTTTATCGGTTCCTTTTCTACTTTCTTGTCTCTTAATAAATTAATAAAATATAAATTACTCCCTAAAAAAAGAGCAATAAGTATAATGACCAAAACGCTCTTTAAGAATTTCATTACTAAGATCTCCTTTTTAATAAAATTAATGAAATATATAACATTATAAAACCACTTTTAAAATGTCCTTTAATAATGTTATTCTATATTTGTTCTTTTTCTAAGTCAATATATTTTTGTATAGCTTTTCATAAGAGATAAAATAACAATATCATAAATAAACGTTTATTGAAATTATAAAATAGTTTCTTTAGTAAATTTTCGAATCTTTTATTACTCACTTTTCATATTTGTAATCTTGTGTATACAATTTAATATCCTTTAACTAAAGAGATTAAAATAGCTACGAATATCTAATTTGCTGCACTTTGACCCTTCTATAATTCTCAAATATATAAACATTTTTGAAAACTAAACTTCTTTATTTTTCTAGTTATAAAAATAATAGGATTAAAAGTAACAAAGAAAGCTACTTTTAACCCTAGCATCATTTATAGATATAATCTATATTCTATTTATAATATGAGTACTATGCAAAATTAAATTTTAGATAATTTCATCCATTCCATAGTACTTATTACATTACTAAATTTTAAACTTTGAGCAATTAAAGTAGCTTTATGAAGATCTTTACTACTTATAACACCTACTTCATTATTTACATCTATAGTTCCTGTAGCATCTGACAAGAAATCAACGTGGTAACCTCTATGGAAAGCTTCCCTTGCTGTCGTGTCACAGCACATTTGAGTCATATATCCTGAAATAACTATCTCAGTTATATTTTCTTTTTTTAATATTTCTTCTAAATTTGTTTCATAAAAACTGCTTGGCTTAGTTTTCTCGATAATATAGTCGTACGATTTCTCAAGAATCATTGGTTGTAATTCCCATCCATTTGAATTCTTAATAAATGTGTCTCCAAAAAGTGCTGTATGCTGCACAATTATAACAATCATATTATTCTCTTTTGCATAATCCATTACCTTCAATATATTATCAAAGCTATTATTAGGATAAGTTACTTTTAGTTTACCTGTAAAATATTCATTTTGCACATCAATTACTAGCAATGCTTTTTTCATTTTCATTCCACCTTTACATTTGCTGATCTACTTATATTTGTTATACTAATAGTATCTTAAATTAAGGTTGAAATGTGAAAGAGATTCGTTAGTTTCTCTTTAAAAATGAAAGGATTTTAGGCTCTATGTTTGATGAAATAGATTTGAAGATTTTAGACATACTATTGATTAATTCAAAAATACCACTTAAGGAAATTGGCGAGCATGTACACCTAACCCCTCAAGGAGTATCCAATAGAATTATACGACTTCAGGATTTAGGTATAATAACACAGTATACTGTATGCATTAATAATTCTATGCTGGGCAAAAACATTACTGCATTTATTACTATTTTCATGAAAACCACACAACATGATAAATTAACAAAATTTATTAAAGAAAATACAATTATAACTGAGGCACATAGGATTAGTGGAGATGGCTGCTATTTGCTTAAAGTCATATGCTCTAATATGGATGAAATTAATTTATTACTTGATAAAATCATGGAATATGGTACCTACAGATTAAGTTTATCTACCTCAACAATAAAGTAATAACTATTATATATGTTGTAATAGTTAATTTAAATTTAAATTTCCAATACCTAAATAACTGTTTGGAAAATAAGTCCATACATTTGTGAGCAATATATAAATTCACTAACATAATTATGAATCCCAAAACAGAATATGAAATAATAATATTTGATGTATACACTTTGGCTATACTTTTAATAATATTAATACAAATTGGCAAAAATATAATGCTTGTAACAATTGCTGGAACATATTTTCTTATTATTAATGCTTGAAAACAATGTATTATTAAATGTGTAGTAAAAGCAATAAATAGACCAATCCATAAATTAAACCAATTTGTTTTGCACGAAATAATAGTAATTATGATAATTAAAATAAATTCTTCAGCTACCCCAAAAGCAAAAGATGCTGTTGTAATATTATCGAAATGAGGAAATAACTTTTTTGATAATTTCGGAAACTTTTCAGATAAATAATACCTATTTTTATTTATCCATGATTGTATAAAAATTATTTCTTCAAAATCATGGATAATGAATACTATAGGAAAAAACCATATAATTGCTTGCATATTGCTCATTTCAATCCTCCCATATATTATATTTTATAAAAATTAAATTAACAGACATTCGTTATTTTTTATCTATCATTTTCTTATAAATACTAATCTTTTTATTCAAGTGTATTATATTTTCTTCAATTTTTCTTTTTTCAATATTTAACCTATCCATTTGTTCTTCAAGTAATTCTAATCTTTCCTTAATTGTATCATCGCCATCATATCTCAATTTCGAATAGTATTGTATCTGCTTAATTGGCATATTTATTTCCTTTAATCGAATTATAAATTTTAGCCACTCAATATCTTTTTCAGAATATACTCTTTTATTAGCTTCATCTCTTTGAGGATAAATCAGACCAAGCTTTTCATAATATCTTAAAGTATCAATGCTCAAACCAATTTTTTCAGAAAACTCTCCTATATAATAATTCAAAATAATCACCTACCTCTTGACATGGAGTTAACTCCAGCATATATGATAATATTATCAAAAAGTAGGAGGTATTACAATTATGGAAAATAGATATGAAAAAGGGCTAAATAAACTTAACGAGGTTGATGGAAACGCTGGAACAGCTGTAATAGAATCACTTAAGGATATAGCTCCAGACCTTGCAAAATACATTATTGAATTTGCTTTTGGAGATATTTATACAAGACCAGTATTTGATTTAAAACAAAGGGAGCTTGTTACTTTATCTGCACTTACTACACTAGGAGGATGTGAAAACCAATTAAAAGTTCATATTAATGGAGCATTAAACGTTGGGATCTCTAAAGAAGAAATAATAGAAGTATTCTTACAATGTATTCCATATGTTGGCTTTCCAAAAGTATTAAATGCTGTAGCAGTTGCAAAGGAAATTTTTAATAATTAATTTTATAACTGAATAAGAGCCTAGAATTTTTATAATTTTAAGGCATATAGAAGAAAATAACAAATCCAAAATGCTATGATTATTTTTCATCAAGCAAGGAAGTAAATTAGTCACATAGCAGGTGGTCTATTAGTGTAATTTGCTGACGTAGCATGGTGGAAAATAGGCTTGGCAGATTGACTTCTTATTTTTTGATTATGCCTAAGCTCCAAAACAATAAGTTTTATATTATTTTTTATATTGTTTTTAATATTAAATTTCTCTACAGTAATAATCATCATATATAATAAATTTTTTGTTAATCGGCTTATAGCCCATCTCCATTAATGCATTTATACGTTGAGTTGCCATTGGAACTGCTTTCGTTAAAATATGCTTAACATCAAAATCCCCATAAAAGAATTCATTTGCGATATCTAATATATTTTTTATTATATTCTGGGTTTCATACTCACTTTTCAGATCTATTCTTAAAATACCATAGTGATTAAATTCATCTTCTGCTAACCTGTGAAACATTTCTATAGTCCCAATTTTTTCATTAGTAGAATTTAAAATTATTGTCCATCTCACAAATTGTTTATTTTCATATGACCATTTCCAAAAATCAATCGCTTGTCTCATTTTTTCAATTGTTTCATAATTAAAATTATCTCCATGACAATTGTCAGAATTGAATAATGGTACTGCTTTTTCATCTGAATAGCATTTGAGCAACTCTTCTAAATCGTCCTCGTTTGTTTTCCTTAATGTAATTAATTTATTTTTATATTTAGGACACTCTTTGTAGACATCGTTATTCATAAATTAAATTCTCCTTATATTTTTAATTTCTCCTAAAACTAAGCAACGAATCATGCTCATAAACATATTAGCAACAATATTACCATTGCTATTTTTGTGTAATAATCTTGTTTCAACATTCATATGTATCTGTTCTTCTTAAAAATAATCTATAATTATTTATTCTAGATAAAACCAATACAAAACCTTCCAATAAACTATTATTTCTCCTTAGATTATATAAATACTCGTCATTTAAAATTTTATAGAATCGCAGAAATTCTAGTTTTTATATTTTTTTGAGCCTAAACATTGTTAAATACATATAAGTTAATTTATCTAAGCTTATTAATATAAATATTCTCTTGCTCAGTAGTGCTGAATAATTCAAAATTACAATTATTTAATACTTTAATAGAACCAAAATTCGTTTTTAAAGCTCTGGCTATTATACCTTTACCCCCTTGAAATTTACCCGCCCATCTTACTAATGTTTCTAAGGCCTCTGTCATAAATCTATTTCTTCTATAATTAGATGAGATTCCAAAAATTCCTTATTCACTCTAACACTCCCATATCTTATTATTTAAACTCTTTTTCGTGTATTTTGAAAAAGTCATAATATGTACGTACATTTTCCAATTCTGTCCACCGTTTTACATCAACAGGATTTTCATCGAGATCATATATTTTCGCGCCTTTCATAGCAAGTATAAATGGTGAGTGCGTTGATATAATAAACTGACATCCTAAAAACCGTGCAGAGTCCTCAATAAAATTCATTAATTCAATTTGACGTTTTGGAGAAAGACTATTTTCAGGTTCATCCAATATATACAGTCCATTCTCATAAATTTTTTCAGTAAAATATATAAATGCGCTTTCTCCATTTGAGTATTCTCTGAAATTATCCATTAATCTATTTCTCACAAATTTTGATTGTGTTTTACTCCTAGCAGTATTTACTTTTTTTAATTGCTCATAATCTGCCATCGACTTCATTTGGAAGCGAGAATATTTAGACTCCAAATATTCTTCAAAAAGCTTTTCTCTCTTTATGTCAATTCCTTCATTTATGCTACGAATGTTTAGAATATAATCAAATACATCATCACTAGTAATAATCCTACTATTTTTAGGAATATCTGTTTCAACATATATATCACACATATTGACATAGTCAGGAAAAAAATTAGATTTATTATAGATAGAATCACGGCTTCCCCCTATTTTTTCTGCTATAATATTTAACGCTGTTGATTTTCCAGAACCATTTCCTCCATATAGAATAGTAACTGGTTCAAAATCAATTCTTCTAAGACCATGTTGTGACAATACCTTAAATGGATAAAACGAATCATAACAGGTTCTTTTTACCCCCATGAAAAATCTAAATTCCATATCCTCATTAGGAAATGTAAAATAATTTAAATAAACCATCTTTTTTCTCCTTCTCAGATAAATTGCAATTTATATTATATCCATTGTATAAAAGCAGTTTTATCATTTTGATTATATCCTGCTTGTTCATAGAAATTTAGCGTACTTTCTTTCTTGGAGCCAGTTAATAACATTAATTTATAACACTTCTCTTTATGCGCTATTTCTTTTGCGTAGTTCAAACAAGCTGTTGCTAATCCTTTATTTCTATAATGTTTATCAGTCACTACATTTTCAATAAATGCATATGGTCGTTGATTGTGTGTCAAATTTGGTATTATGACACAAACACACGAAGACACTATCTTTCCTTCTTCCTCTGCAATAATAATATGATGTTCTTTATCTTCCAAAATTCTATTCCATACTTCCATTATTTCAGGTGTTTTTCCTGGCATAGATTCACCATGAAGTTGCATATATAATTGCATTAATCCATTAAAATCTTCATTTATTATTTCCCTTATCATGTGATCATCCCCCCTGCATACATTCTAAGATGAGATAATATCTATCTAAATTGCTCCATCTTCACATTTTGACTGTTGCTATTATTAATAATCTTGGCGCCACTATTTGTGCCAATAATAATACGATTGCACATATTAATAAATAATCCTGTTTCTAGCACTCCAGTTATTCTATTAACTTTATTATAAACGTCATTAATGTTCATTGGCGTTCCTATATGCAAATCAACTATATAGTTACCATTATCAGTCACAAAAATCTCTTCTTCCTTCATTCTTATTTTGGGATTTAATGAATAATCCTGTAATTCTTTAATTACATGTTTGTATCCATATGGTAATATTTCAACTGGTAAAGGAAATTCTCCAATACCATCAACTAATTTACTTTCATCCATAATCCATATAACTTCATTAGCCAAACTCGCCACAATTTTTTCTCTAAATAAGGCTCCACCACCACCTTTAATAGCATTAAATTCATTATCTATTTCGTCTACACCATCAATTGCTAAATCAATCCTATCAACTTCATCAATTGATAATAAAGGGATCTTAAGTTCTCTTGCCAAACTCTCAGTACTTTTTGATGTTGCTACAGCTTTTATCTTCATTCCATTTTTAATCAATTCTCCAACTTTTTTAATCATGTAATAGGCAGTAGAACCTGTTCCCAATCCTAATATCATCCCATCTTTTATATATTCTGTTGATTTTTCTCCTGCAACTCTTTTTTGATCCATACTTACCTCCAAAGATTTTATAATTCTATTCCTACTTTAAATTCTCTACCTGTATAAATTCGTTTTTTCTTTAATATTATTTATATAATATTTTTTCCAATACACATTTTTCAATATTCACGACTCATAAATATTGCCGTAAAATAGCTTTGATTCTTTTGACTTAAATATTACACATATATTCTTATCATTTAAATCATGATATCAGAGAATTTCATTTACAAACAAATTGTTAATCCAACCTATCATACAAATTATAATTTTGTTTCACTTTATGTAAATTATATCATTTTCTTACAATTATTCGCACTAAATATAAATAAATTTATCACTATCTAATAATATTTGTTTCTTTCATTATATTTATATTTAATTTTTCTCCTCACGCCCACCCTCATATTAATGCTGTACAATAATATAATTTTTAATTATCATCTTAAAACCCTATCCTTCTCTGTAATCCATTAATATATTTGTCTGTATTCCTACTTGATCCAATCTTACTTATCCTCTAAATCTATTTCTAGGTATGAAAAAAAGAGCCAAGATTTTACTCTCAGCTCTAGACTTCTTTTGTTAATTCCTGTTTATACATATTCCCAAGCAATATAGCTATTCCTGCAAAGTTTAGAGTAAAAAAACTAGTTTTTATGGGAATTGTTATGAGTTTGATAGAAATGCTTCATTTTTTATAGTTGGCTACAAATTCTCCAAAAAATCTTGCAGCATCTCAGCTGTGATTCCCCATATATTATAAGTTTCATATTTATAAAATAAAGATCTATAATTAGCTTCTCTAAATTTATAGTTTTCCCTATTAACAATTAAATCATATGGAAATTCCTTATCTCTTTCAATATTTATTTTATTATTATATACACGAGGCTTATTATCTAAAAGATAAGATAACGGTACATAAAACACATGATCAACCTCATCTTCACTTATCTTTATCTCATTAAGATCTTTAATAATTCCTACATATGGGTGAATTATTATGCCATCATACCTTACTATAGTATCTAATTCATTTACTATATTAATGCTTTCTACGCCAAGTTCTTCAGATATTTCCCTAAGTGCAGCTTCCTTAGGAGATTCATTTCCATCTATTTTCCCACCTGGAAAGCATATATCTCCTGGCTGGCTCCTTAATTTTTTGGACCTAACTTCAAATAATACATGTACTTCATTATCAATCTCAACTAGTGGAATAATTATAGCTGACCTTCTCATTCTTTTCCAGCCATTAATATATGGTTTCTCATCTTTCAACTTATTCATAATATATTCTAAATTCATATCCTATAATCTCCTCCTATCTAGTTATGTTATAAAAATATTATATCAAACTCATTATCTTAGCGATATGAAAATTATATTCTTCTAATAATTATTCTAAACAAATTGTATATAATTAATTAATCATATAAAATAATAAGTCCAAAACTATCATGGAATGTTATTATCTACAGTATATCTACTTTTATTATATGGTATATATTTTTCATCAAATAATGAATTAAGATTTCATTTAAAAATTTCATTTAAAAATATTTTTCAACTAACTTTATATAAATTATAGATTTATTTTAACGCTTGCCTCACTAGAAATTTAAATATGAATATACAATTTCAATTCGTATAATATTATTCCTCATAATATTATAAAAAAGCTGCTAAAAACAAAATTTGAATTTCATTCTTAACAGCTTGTAATCCTTGCTTTACTAAAAGTATATTAAAAAGCTAACTTTTCATATAACTCTTTGATTGTACTAAAGCTATATGTTGGTCTAAATTCTGTATCTTTCAAATCTTCCTTTGTTGCTTCTCCAGTAAATACTACAGCTGTATCAACACCACCATTAATACCGCAGGCAATGTCTGTATACAATCTATCTCCTATAACTAAAGTTTGCTCCTTTGTAAATCCAGTTTGTTCTAGACACATTTCCACTATCGTTTTATTAGGCTTCCCAATGTATAAAGGTTGTTTTTTAACTGCATTTTCAATCATTTCGCATATTGATCCACAGTCTGGCACAAAACCAAAGCTAGTCGGACAAACAAGATCTGGATTAGTAGCTATATAATCAATATCTCTTGTTGATAGTAATTCACATATATCCTCTATCTTTTTATAATTTAATTCATTGTCAAAGCCTACTACTGCACAAACAATATCTTCATCTTTATCTTCTGTAATATTAAGCTCAAATCTTTTTAGTTCTTTAATAAATGATTTTGTTCCAAGAACAAATATTTTTTTATCTTTATATACTTCTTTTAGATATATTGCGGTTGCATAAGATGATGTTACAAAACTTGTTTTATCAACTTTAATTCCAAAGTCATCAAACTTCATAATATAATCTTCTATACTTTTTGTTGAATTATTTGTTATAAATATATATTTACCACCTATACTTAAAACATAATCCATAAATTCTAATGTACCATCGATTAATGTTGTATCTAAAGCTATTGTACCATCAATATCTAATAAAAATAATTTTTTATCTTTTAGCATATCATCATTCTCCGTAAAATAAATTCGTTAATTCATTTGCATATTCTTCTAACATATTTTCAGTTTTTGCATATTGCAAAATCGTATATCTAGGTCTGATTTCAAGAGCATGAATTACACTCCTATGAAATAATTCTTTCTCAATCCCTAACGCCTTTGGATTAGACTTAGCTCCAATAGAATTTAATAAATTTATTATTATTTCTGGCACAGGAGTCTCTATCCCAAACCTTTCTTCAATATTAAGTTTTTTATACAACCATGCTGATATTACTGTGCCAACTCCAACTGAATTGCCATGTAAAGGATGCTCTAGTTTTCTTGAAAGCTTATCAATTTCCCAATAATGAGAAAGATGGTGTTCTGCTCCTGATGCCGGTCTTGAATTTCCAGAAAGAGTCATTGCTATTCCTGATAGTATAAGTGCTTCTGATATATATTCTATTGCTTTAACATCTCTCTTAACAGCTCCTTCTATATTTTCAAAACATTTATACATAGCATTCCTTACTAGCTTTTCTGTTGTATCACAAAAATATTCGTCAAGAATCGTATTAGATAGTCTCCAATCAGAAAGTGCTGTATATTTTCCTAGTATATCACCAAATCCAGCGCATATCATCTCAAATGGAGCATCTTTCATAATATTTGAATCAGCTATAATAGCATATGGATTAGTCCCTGGATATGTTACCTTTGCTCCATCAATAATTAGAGGTGATACTGTTGATGCATATCCATCCATTGATGGAGCTGTTCCCATTATAACATAAGGAATATGAGTTTTTGCACTTATTATTCTACATATATCATTAATACTTCCAGATCCCACAGCAACTATAAGCTCTGTTTCATTATTTACTTCAACCAATAATCGTCCAATTGCTTTTTCATCTGGAATTAAATCTCCATCACTAACTAATATAATATTATTTACCTTATAACCTGATTCAGTAAGTTCATTTTCTACACACTTGCCAAGTGCTTTATAAGTATTATTATCACTGACCAATAAGATTTCTTTTGGTAAAATTTCTTTTGCGACATCTAGAATTCTATTATATACATTTTCTCCAACATAGATATGTTTTATGTCTATTCTATGTTTTTTGCCGCAGCCACAGTCAAATTCCATATCCGCCATTTCTTCTATTGTTTTAGTCAAAATTTCATTCAAAATTAAGTACCTCCTACGTTTATGCTTTTTGCTTTAGGTTCATTTAAAATTATATACTATATTCATCTGCATAAACAGCGTACAAGTTACTTAATTTTAAGCTTTATTGAACTAAATACATTTTCTTACCCACACTATCATTTCTCCTGGTGTTCTGTTAGCCCATAAATAATATGGAATCCATTTTAACTTCTTTTTATTAAATTCAATTTTATAGTCATATACATATAACTTATCTTTATCACAATCTTGCTCTTTAACTACTAGTCCATCACTTTCAATAATTATTGCTCCACCTAGAAAATCTTTGTCATATTCATAAGTAAATTTAGGATTACTATTTAAATAAACTCTGTGCAGATCAGGTCCATTGTCTTCTTCCTCTAGGCAATAAACAACTGGTCCCCTCATTACAGCAACTTTTCCCATGTCTTCCCTTACATTTATATTTGCTCTAACTATTTCTACAGGCATCTTAAATAAAATGTTAATTTTATCAGCATCTTTCCATTTTCTATTTATATACGCATACCCATCGATTATACTGAAATTTATCTTTTCTTCATTAACTTTTATTTCATAATTTCTACACCATTCAGGAATTCTTAATGCAAATTCAAATTCAGCTTCTTCATTCATGTTTAAATTAATATCTATACTCTCATCCCATGGATAGTTTGTTTTAATGTCAAATGCTACACTCTTTCCAGAGAAATTAGCTGATATTTCTCCTCCCATGTATAAATGCATAAATATTGTATCATCTCTTAATGTATATGCATAACTTCCTATAGAAGTCAAAAGTCTTGCTAGATTTGGCGGACAGCATGCACACCCAAACCATTTTTGACGTTCAACTTTTACATGTGCTCTCAAATGATCTTTTTCAGAAGCCTCTGGAACTACCTCTAATGGATTTACATAGAAAAACTTAGTTCCATCAATTGACATTCCGCTTATAATTCCGTTGTATAAGGCTTTCTCCATTATATCTGCATATTGTGATTTAGGTTCAATTTCAAGCATTCTTCTTGCAAAAAAAACTAATCCAATAGACGCACAAGTTTCAGCATAAATAGTATCATTAGGCAAATCATAATCACAAGTAAATGCTTCTCCATATTGTGATGATCCGATTCCACCTGTTATATACATTTGCTTTTTAGTCATATTACTCCATAATCTCTTGCAAGCTTCTAGCAGCTCATCGTCATTTGTTTCTCTTGCTACATCAGCCATTCCTGAATATAAATATACAGCTCTTACAGCATGCCCTTCTGCAACTTCCTGCTCTTTTACTGGTTTACCTGCTTGATAATATTGATATTTAAAGTAACTATCTTCCCACCAGAACTTATTATTGTACTTTTTCCCCTCTTCTTCAAAATATAATGGTGATTTGCCTCTTTCATCTATAAAGTATTTTGCTAAATTTAGATATTTTTTATCTTTTTTTATTTTGTACAGTTTAATTAAAGCCAATTCAATTACTTCATGACCTGGATATCCATGCAATTTGCCATCTTCTGGTCCAAATATAGTATCCACATAGTCTACATATTTTACGATTGCATTTAATAACTTATCTTTTCCCGTTGCCTCATAATAAGCTACTGCCCCTTCAATCAAATGACCTAAACAATACAATTCATGATTATCACGTAAGTTTGTCCATCTTTTATCTAATCCGTTTATAATGTAATAAGTATCTAGGTATCCATCTGGCTGCTGTGCCGCACAAACAATATCAATTGCTCCATCTGCAATTTTTTCAAGTCCTTCATCCTTATTCCACATAAGAGAATATCCAACGGCTTCTATCCATTTTGCAAAATCACTATCTTGAAATACAAAACCTTTAAATTCACCTTCCATCATCCCAGCTGCAATCTTAAAATTTTGCATACAATAACTTGGCTCCGCACCTTCTATTCTATCATTCAATGCTTCCCATTGATAAGGAATCACATGAGTTCTTGCTAGCTCCATCATTTTCTTCCAAAAATTATCTTTTACATTTATACGATTTATTTGCAAAGGTTTACCAAAGGTATTTGAGTTCATTATTAATTCCTCCTAAATTTATTTTTATGGTGGTTAATTTATTATAATTATCAAAAACTATTTTATTCATTCCTCTAAAATACAAATGCCATTATTTAAGCATATGACTAGCTTTTATACATATAACTATAGTATATTTATTATATAGAAACAACTTTCATTTTAGTATAATAGGTGGTGAAATCCTATATGTTTTATTTTATCTCTGATAACAAATATCCCCTTACTCATTGTTCTAGTGGAAAATTGATAAATAATGAAAATTTTATACATTCTAAAAGAAACCTCGATACTTTTGTTATTCTAATTGGTTGTAAGGGAACACTATACATTGCACAAGATGATAAAAGATATGAACTTACTCCAAATAAGTTTATTATATTATTTCCCTTCCATACTCACTACGGTTATAAAAAATCTGAAGGGAATCTTTCTTACTATTGGTGTCATTTTAGAATTACTTCTGCTGAATATAAGCTTTTAAACGCTGAACAAATTAATGATTATATATTCAATCTTGATAATGAATTAAAAAAAGCCTCTTCAGATGTTTATATTTTACCTGAATATGGTTCAATTTCTTCTGCCGCAAGAACAAGCCTTATTTTTCGTCAACTACTTGATCTATCAAACAAAAAGAGTTATTCAGAATATTTAACAAATTATGCATTAAGCCTGTTGGCAATGGAAATTTCTCAAGATTTCATGGATAATATAATTCATCAAAATGAAAAACTATCTAATACCAATTGCAAAATAAATGAAATTGCAAACTGGATAAATATAAATTATAATTCAAATTTAACTGCACATAAAATCGCCGAAACATTTAACTACAATCAGGATTATATTTCTTCGGCATTTAAAAAATATACTGGTACGTCTCTTTTAAAATACATCAACAAAACAAGAATTTATGCTTCTAAACAACTTCTATTAAATTCATCTTTCTCAATAAAAGAAATTGCTCTTCAGGTTGGATTTAATGATGATAAGCATTTTATGAAACTTTTTAAAAAATTTGAAGATGTCACACCAACTGAATATAAAAACGCATATTTTAGAAAAAACTTAAACAAAAAATAATTGTTTATATTATGACTTTATTTTAAAAATATTTAAAATGATTATTCACATCTAATCCATAAAAGGGTATAATAATCTTAACATAGTGTATTATTATTTGATAATTTTATAACGAACTATAACTTAAGTACAATTTTTCTGAAATTAATACTTCAACATTAATTTCAATTCAACGAATATTAACAACACAGAGGAGATTATTATGATTCACATTACAAATCTAAAGGAAAGTTTGCCACTTTTCAAAGCTTTAAGTTCGGATGTAAGAATGAATATATTAGAGATTTTATCACAGTATAAGCAATTAAATATGAATGAGTTATCAGAGAAACTTGATTTAACTAATGGCGCAGTTACTATGCATATAAAAAAATTAGAAGAGTGTGGATTAATAAAAACGACTAATTTAACTGGAAAGCATGGATTGCAAAAGATATGTTCTCTTCACGAGGATAAATTTGTAATTGATATTGGCAAACAAGATGTAGAAAATTCATATCATATAGATTTAAATATAGGTCACTATTCAAATTATGATATTACCCCTACATGCGGCATCGCAACCAAGGATAGTATTATAGGAGAAGTAGACAATCCAAATTACTTTGCTGATCCTGAAAGAATTAATGCAGATATTCTTTGGTTCACTAAAGGAAGTATAGAATATAGGATTCCTAACTATTTAAAACCAAGTGAAGTATTCTCTGAATTGCAAATATCTATGGAAATAAGTTCAGAAGCCCCTGGAGTATGCAGCATATGGCCATCTGATATACATTTCTATTTAAATAATGTCAATGTTGGTAGATGGACCAGTCCTGGAGATTTTGGTGATAGTAAAGGTATTTTGACTCCATCTTGGTGGAATCCTCATTGGAATCAATACGGATTATTAAAACTTTTAACCATAAATTCCTTCGGAACTTTTATTGATGGAATAAAGATTTCAGATGTCACTCTAGAAGATTTAGAGTTAACTTATAAAAGTGATATTCTTTTAAAGTTAGCTGTTCCAGAAGAAACAAAACATGTTGGTGGATTAACTATTTTCGGAAAAAACTTTGGCAATTACAATCAAGGCATAAGCGTAAGACTTGTTTATAATACATTAACTCAAGAATCTTGATGTTGCTCATTGTATCTAATTATATATATTAAAGTATATTGAATTATATCTGTTTTTATAATAAATAAGAAGTGATATTTATAAGGCATAAATATCACTTCTTATTTTATTTATTCTTTCCTAAACGAATTACATTCCAAGACGCTTTTCCCAAAGATGAAGTTATAATTCCGTCAACCAGATTGCTTCTATCTACAGATTTTGGAGTAACAGCTTCACCTTTTGGAGAATTCACTATTTTCATATTATCATGCTCTAACGCAATATGTTCGATGATTTTAAGTCCTTCAAAACTTCTTACATCACAAGTTAATTCAATATCTTCCTCTAAATTACGATTAACTGCAAATATTGTAACTTCTTCCTTTTCTTCATTATATACTGCTATCGATTCAACGTCTTTTACGTCAGTAAAATCTATAGTATCATGTTTTGGCGAAGAAACTACTGGTTGAAGTGCAATTCCTCTACCGTATTTAGATGCATGCAAATATGGATAGTATATAGTCTGCTTCCAAGCTGGTCCATTTTCTTCTGTCATAATTGGTGCGATAACATTAACCAATTGCGCTAAGCATGCCATTTTAACTCTATCAGAATGTTTCATTAAAACAATTAACATTAATCCAACTAAAAGTGCATCTTCAAAATTATACATATCTTCTAAAAGTGCAGGTGCCTTTTGCCATGGATGATTCTTCATTATATCATCATCTTCATTATTAGAATGGAACCATACATTCCACTCATCGAAGCTTAAGTGCATAGTCTTTTTACTACGTTTTTTTGCTTTTATATAATCACAAGTTGAAGTAACTGTTTTAATAAAGTGCTCCATATCATCACTTTGTGCTAAGAAGTTTGCAGTATCATTTAATCTATTACCATAATATTGATGAAGAGATACAAAATCTACAACATCGTAAGTATGATCAAGAGTTGATGCTTCCCATTCAGGGAAAGTAGGCATTGCTGTATTTGAACTTCCGCATGAAACTAATTCAATATCTGGATCTATTAATTTCATAGCTTTACCTGTTTCTAGAGCTAATCTTCCATACTCTTTAGAAGTTTTATGTCCTATCTGCCATGGTCCATCCATTTCATTTCCTAAACACCATGTTTTTATTTTATGTGGTTCTTTAACACCATGTTTTATTCTTAAATCACTATATTTCGTACCACCTTTATGATTACAATATTCTAAAAGATTGCAGGCATCTGCAATTCCTCTTGTTCCAAGATTTATTGCCATCATTATTTCAGATCCTACAGCATTAGTCCACTTTGAGAATTCGTTTAATCCAATTTCATTAGTTTCTAAGCTTCTCCAAGCTAATTCTAGTCTCTTTGGCCTTTCTGCTACTTCTCCAACACTATCTTCCCAAAAGAAATTTGATACAAAATTACCACCTGGGTATCTTATAATTGGAACATCTAATTCTTTTACTAATTCCATTACATCGGTGCGAAAGCCATTTTCATCAGCTGACATATGGCCTGGCTGATAAATCCCTCCATATACTGCCCTTCCTAAATGTTCAATGAAAGAACCATAAATTCTTTTATCTATTTCGGATATTTTAAAGTCTTTGTCTACCACCATTTTTGCTTTTTTTGCCATTATAATTCATCTCCTTAAGTATTTAGTTTGGACTTTCTAGTCCTTAGTGAAAATCAAATCATATTAACCCTTTACAGCTCCAGCTGTCATACCTTCTACAAAATATTTTTGGAAGCATGCAAATAAAATAAATACTGGTATTACTGAAATGAAAGAACCTACAAATAATAAATTATAGTTGTTTCCATAAGGCGTTAATAATGTATTTAATCCTATTGGTAAAGTAAATTTTGCACCATCTTTCAACACTAACATTGGCCATAATAAGTTATTCCAACTAAACATTGCATTTAATATAGCCATTGCCGCAAAAGATGGCTTCATAATCGGTAAAATTAATCTGAAGAAAATACCATATTCCGATGCTCCATCTATCCTACCTGCCTCAACAAGGTCTCTTGGTATTCCGGAGAGGTATTGCCTAAAGAAAAATATAGTTGATGCACTTGCTATAGTCGGCAAAATTATTCCAATATAGGTATTTGTTAAATGCATATCACTTATTTGGTTATATAAAGGTAACATTAAAATCTCAAAAGGTACCATCATAACGAATAAAACACATATAAATAGAAAATTCTTTCCTTTAAAATCGTACATTGCGAAACCATATGCAACAAATGCGCTGATAAATAATTGGCAAACTACTTGCACTATAGTTAAAAATAAACTATTAAAAAACCATGTAAATAAGCTATTTTTTTCTGTGAATAGAATTATATAATTTTTAAACGACATTTTAGCAGTATCTATTGATACATCCATACCATTTGCTATTACTAATGCACCATCCTTGAACGTAGAAACAAATAATGTATAAAAGGGAATTAGTAATATTACGGCTATGACTGCAAAAAGCATAAAAATTAATATTCTTTTTGGCAAATTTTTTACATGACTTACTGCATTTTTTTGCGTATTTTTTTTATTATTCAAACTAATATTGCTTTGCATACTAATCTCCTTTCTTAAATGTTCCATTTAGTTTTAATTGCACTAAATTAATAGCCATTCCTATAATAAACAATACTAATCCTACAGCAGATGCATAACCCATGGCATTTTTTTCAATACCTTGTCTGTATAAATATCCTACAATTGTAAGACCTATATTATTAGGCGAGTTATTACCATTAAACACCATATAACTTTCTATAAACATTGCAAGACCTGCGTAAATAGATATAGTAAGCACATAAATTGTTGTCGGTTTAAGTTGAGGTATTGTTATATATCTAAACTTTTGCAATGTATTTGCTCCATCTATATCAGCTGATTCATATAATTCCGCAGGAATGTTTTTAAGTCCTGATAAGAAATATAACATATTAACACCAGTCCATCTCCAACATGCCAATACTAGCAATACTATAAATCCTGTAGTTCCATTTTTTAGCCATTTAAATGGATCCATTCCAAATAGCGCAACAACCTGATTCATTAATGAAGTAGATTGTTCTCCAAAGGCAAATCTAAATATTATACCTGCCACAGCAACAGATGTTAAAGCCGGTAAATATAATGCAGATTTAAAGAATTCTTTTCCAACCATTAGTTTGCTGTCTATTATACATGCAAGTATCATTGGAATTGGAATAAGCAATATCAATGTCCATATCATATATTTAAAGCTGTTCCATAACGCAACTAAGAAAACCTTATCCCCTAATAGTTTTGTATAATTTTCAAACCCAACAAATTTTCTCGATCCTGGTAATACATTCTCAAAGCTCATTATTACCGTATTTACCATTGGAGATATGAAAAAAAGTAAAAATACAAGAATAAATGGTAATATAAATACATATGGTGCTGCTTTTTTATTATATATAAATCTCTTTACCATTTCTTAACTTCCTCCTCCCACGCTTAAATAATACAGAGAAGCCATCTTTGTAACTCAATATGCTTGTAAAAAGCTTCTCTGTGTGGATGTTTTTAATTATTTCAATTCATTTTCTACTTGTTGCTGTGCTTCATCTAATGCTTGTTTTATATCTTTTTTATCTTCAAATATGCTATTTAATGTAACTGTATTTAAAACGTTGTTTATACTTGGAATAGCATCATTTGATTTAATTAATTGTATTTCATTTTTGATTTCGTTTAATGTATCAAAAGGATTAGTCTTAAAGTATTTTACAAACTTATTTTCTGGATTATGAGTAATATCATTTTTAGTCCATAAATCAGTATTGCATGGATCGAAGCCTAAATCTTCCCATATTGCCTGTTCACCTTCATCTGAAAGTTTTGCATATGCTAAGAATTCTTTAAGATTTTCTTTATTCTTAGCTGTTTTAGTTACAGCTGTACCTGTACCACCTAAACCTACAGAACGTGGTTGACCTTTTTCAAATACTGGAGCCGGAGCAATTGCCCATTTACCTGCTTGATCAGGCATGTATTGTAAAAATCTTGACATATACCAAAGAGGCATAATTGCAACTGCATAGTCCCCATTATTTATCGCACCTTCAGCATCTGTTTGGTCAGGTTGTCCACCCGGAATAGTAGCTATTGCATGGGCATCTTGTAAATCTCTTAACGTAGTAAGTGCTTTAACCATTTGCGGACTATTTAATTGTGGCTTACCATCCGCATCAGTAAAATCTGATTTTTGTTCTGCTAGCATAAGACTTTCTTGCCATTGAGCACTTGTATCAGCAGTACCAAAGTTTTTACCAGTTGCAGCATAATATTTAGCACCTGCTGCTTTAAAATCATCCCAGGTAGCTATAGATTTATAATCAATCCCCGCCTTTTCTAAGATTTCAGTATTGTAGTATGCTACACATGCACCAACGTGTGTTGGTAGTCCGTAATTATGTCCATCTTTACTGTAAAGATCTATACGAGATTTAACCAACTTATCTTTATAAGGTGAAATAACATCATCAAGATTCTCTAATTGTGGGTCTCCTTTAAGAAAATTAGGGAATTTGCCAACTTCTATATCACATGCATCAGGGGCTCCTTGTCCGGACAAGAGTGCAGATTGCAATTTATTATGCATATCATCATAAGGAAGAACTGTAAAATTAATATTTAACTTCTTATCAGGGTTTTTCTGATTCCATTTTTCTAACATCTTTTCATAAAACGTTTTATGCATCTCAATAAATGTCCACATTTCTAACTGATCTCCTGAAGAAGATGATGCTGAATCCTTTCCTCCACTCGAGCTAGTACTCGAACTACTTCCACCACATCCGATTAACATTGTTGCAGCAATGGATGTTACAGCAGCAATAGCAGCAAGTTTTTTTAATATTTTTACACTTTTCATATTTTTACCTCCCATTATTTATTTGAAGTTAATATATTTAGTGAACACCATTTCATTTTTGTTAATTAAATATATGCCTTTAAAAACAGTGATCAAAATAACTTTTATAAACAAAGCTTGTACAAATACGCGCTTTATTTTAATTAATTTTAAAGTATATCAATAAATTTGTATTCCTTCTAAATTATTTTATGTATATATTTTTTTAGTTTATTTAATCCTTTTGTTAATTTATCGATATTTTGCCACTAGTAATCCTTTTCATATGCATTATTTTTAAGTTGCAACTTATTATCATAAATTTATTATATACTTATATCTATTAAAGTCAATACTTTCAAGTTATATTTATTTAAATTATTTTAGATTTATTTAAATCATATTTTGACCTTTTTATACAAAACTTAAGATGTTTTATATTATAATGGACTTCTTAATGGCATGTAAATGTTTTTATAATCTTGAACTTTAAATTTTCAAATGATATACTATCTTTAAACTTATCTAAAATAAATATATCAATAATATTAGGTAAATTTTATTTGAGGAGATTGATTAATATGAAACTATTAACCCCAAATTTCGAACGTGAAGGTCCTGGTATAGAAAAGGACGAGCCTCCAAAGGAAGGTATACATTTATTTTTTGAATTATTTACTATGAGATTTTGGGATATAATTAAATTGAATTTTGTCTTTGTTTTATATTCCCTCCCTATTATTACAATCGGTCCAGCTTTCGGTGCTATGACTTCAATTTTAATGTCTATGATCCAAAGAAAGCATACTTATATTTTTTCAGATTTCCATGAAGCCTTTAAAAACAACTGGAAACAATCATTATTTAGTGGATTAATAATATTAATTGCATTTTCATTTTTAGGTGTTTCACTATCCTTTTATTTAAAATTAGCTCAAGAGAAATCTATTTTCTATTTTGTTTTCTATTTATGTCTTTTTATCACAGTTTTACTTGCACTTGCATCCATGTATATTTATCCGTTGCTTACTACTGTTTCTCTTCCTCTAAAAGATGTTTTTAAAAATTCTATATTACTTTGTATTGTGTGTATAAGAAATACATTGTTAGGCGAATTAGCCTGTGCACTAATATTAGGAATTCATATTTTCTTTTTTCCTATATCACTTCCGCTTTTCTTGATACTAACATTTGGTATACTATCTTTCATTTCCAGCTTTACTGCTTGGATAGGCATAAAAAGATTTATTGTACAATGAGTAAAAAAACAAAGCATAACCAACTACTCAAATATAGTTGTTATGCTTTGTTTTTTATCTATTATAGATTAATTGTCAACTCAACTGGACAATGATCCGATCCTGTTACTTCCATATGAATTTTTGCATCTTCTAATTTATCCTTAAGACTTTCTGAAACTAAGAAATAATCTATTCTCCATCCAGCATTATTAGCTCTTGCATTAAATCTATATGACCACCATGAATACATGCCTTCTTTGTCAGGATAGAAATATCTATATGTATCTATAAACCCTGCTTCTAATAGTTCACTTATCTTAGATCTTTCCTCATCTGTAAATCCTGCATTCTTTCTATTAGATGTAGGATTTTTTAAATCTATTTCTTTATGTGCAACATTTAAATCCCCACAAATTATTACAGGTTTGTTTTTCTCAAGTTCTTTTAAATATTTTCTAAACACATCTTCCCATACCATTCTATAATCAAGTCTTTCTAATCCTTGCTTAGAATTAGGAGTATAAACATTTACTAAGTAAAAATTACCATACTCTAAAGTAAGTACCCTTCCTTCGTTATCATGTTCTTCTATTCCAATACCTCTTTTTACAGTTAAAGGCTCCTCTTTTGTAAATACAGCAGTGCCTGAATAACCTTTCTTTTCAGCATAATTCCAGTAACTTGTATATCCATCTAGTTCCAAATCTATTTGACCTTCTTGAAGCTTACTTTCCTGTATGCAAAATATATCAGCATCTATTTCCTTAAAATATTCTAAAAAGCCTTTTTTTACGCAGGCTCTTAACCCATTTACATTCCATGAGATTAGTTTTTTCAATTTCATCTCCTCCTTAAAACCTTAAATAATAATTATTATTATATAATATTTTAGAAATATTATCTATATATATCACAATTATCTTTCTACTTTCTATTAGATTTAATTGGATACTTTGATCTCTAGATTTTTAAATATAAATTTATTATTAGAACACACGTATTATTTTATTAAATAATTTATTAACACAACAAAAAAACCACACGCTTTTTATGCCTAGTGGTTTAATCTATTTATCAAAATACTACTTTTTCGATTATACTAATTAATGATAAACAACAATAAAGTTATTATAACTATGCTTATAGGTATGCATAAAGAATTTACCACCCCAGCTAAGCCTTCATCACATTTACATCTAGCCGTAAAGACTGGTGCAAGAACAGGAACTGGGCCAAATACCAAAATAACTAGTACATGCTTAATTTCCATTGAAAATGGTACACAAAAATAAATAATAACTGCAAATATTGCTGCAAACAAGTAACGTATACTTATAATAGAAGCAACTTTAACTAACTGCTCCTTGTGGAATTTGCATTCAAAAACCATGCCAATCATAAGCATGGACAAAAATGCATTTCCTGCACTTAGATTTGAAGTTATTGTATATACCACCTGCGGCAACTTAATACCTGTAATTGTCACTATAAACATAAGCATATAAGTATCAAAAGGTACAGATGAGAACATTTTTCTAAGAAATGCTCTAATGCTTTGATCATTTTCTTCCCCAACAACACCTGATGCAAGTGCATATGTGCCTCCTGTACACATAATCGAATTGCCTATATCAAAGAGACTTGTTATCCCAACAGCATATGCTCCCATAAAACTCTGCACATATGGGAGTGTAAAACATCCTATATTGTATCCAGCTAAATTTAACATATTAAAGGCTTTTTCTTTATTATCCTTATTCCTAGCTAAAACAAAGCCAACAAAAGACATTATAATGTTTCCCAAAAATCCAAGCAAAATAATAAAAAGCATTGATGTATCCATTTTAAAATTTGCAAATCCAGTAATAAGTGCACACGGTAAAGTAATATTCATTATAATTTTAGTTATAATTTTATAGTCTTTGGGCCCAAAAACCCCTATCCTTTTGAAACCATATCCTATCGCAATAATCAATATAAAGCTAAACGCTTTTATTAAAATATCCCCCATTTTTACCCCTTTCTCTTAATTATACCGAAATAATAAAATTCCACATCTAGCACTCTAATACGTAACTACCAAATTAGGATTAAAGCGTAGAAATTTAACTTCAGCATGTATGCAAATACATGCTGAAAAATTAATAACTTATTCTTAATTTCAATATATACTATCGATTAAATTAGTAAATTGCTACAACTCATGAACTAAATATAAGATCTGACAAAAACATTTTATTATTTCATTGCAGCAATTTTACAATGCTATTTACTATTTTATCTTTTCTTAATAGTCTTCTTTTTGCCATTTGGCGAGTTTTTTTCTTTTGTTTTCTTACCTTTTTCTCTTCTATCAGAAATTCTATCGCCCTTTAATCTGTCTGAAGCCTTTTTCTTATTAATTCCTTGGCTTTCATTACCTCTGGAAACGCTAGAATTATAACCTTTGACACTTTTATTTTTGTCTTTTATAAGACATTTCGGACCATTTCCTATCAAATCAGTTCTACCAGCTTGAGTTAATGCTTCATATACTAGTGTATAATACTTTGGATTCTTATATTGAAGCAGAGCCCTTTGCATAGCTTTTTCATGCTTAGTTTTTGGTACATAAACTTCTTTCATTGTCATTGGGTCTAATCCGGTATAATACATTGTTGTAGCCAATGTACCTGGTGTTGGATAAAAATCTTGTACCTGCTCTGGTTGATAGTTAATATCTCTTAGATACTCAGCAAGCTCAATTGCACATTCTAAAGTGCTTCCCGGATGAGATGACATTAAATATGGAATTATATATTGTTTTTTTCCAAGTTTCTTTGTTATTTTTTCAAACTTATTTACAAATTTATCATAAGTCTCACCAGCCGGTTTACCCATATATTTTAGTACATCTTTTGAAATATGTTCAGGTGCAACTTTTAATTTTCCACTTACATGATGTTCTACTAATTCTTTAAAAAACGTATCATCTTTATCAGCCATAATATAATCATACCTAAGACCTGAGCGCACGAATGCCTTTTTGACCTTTGGCACTTTCCTTATAGATCTTAACAAATCAAGGTATTCAGTATGATCTACATCCATATTTCTACAAACATCTGGAGATAAACACTCTTTATTTTTACATGCTCCAAAAGCTAACTGCTTAGAACAAGCTGGTTTTCTAAAGTTTGCAGTCGGTCCTCCTACATCATGAATATATCCCTTAAAATCCGGAAGTTTTGTAATATCTTCAACTTCTTGTAATATTGATTCTTTACTTCTACTTTGAACAACTCTTCCTTGATGAAAAGTTATAGCACAAAATTTACAATCTCCAAAACAGCCTCTTGAACTTACTGTACTAAATTTAACTTCTTCAATTGCAGCTATTCCGCCTTTCCCTTCATAAACAGGATGGTAATCTCTCATATATGGAAGTCCATATACTTCATCTAATTCCTCTCTATTTAAAGGGGCTTCTGGAATATTTTGTACCACATATTTACTTCCATGCTTTTGCACGATAATATGACCTCGAACCGAATCCTGTTCTTCATATTCTATTTTGCTTGCTTCCGCATATTTATATCTATTTGTAGATACTTCCTTATACGAAGGAATTTCAATATAATCCTGCACATCTTCTAAACTTTCTGTAGCATAGCAAGTGCCTCTAATATAAGTTATATCCTTTGCTCGAACTTTATTCTTTAAACTTTCTGCAACGGCCACTATTTGTTTTTCACCCATACCATAAATTAACAAGTCAGCTGTACTATCAATTAATATTGATTTTCTTACTTTATCACTCCAATAATCGTAATGAGCAAATCTTCTAAGACTTGCTTCTATTCCTCCTATTACAATATCTATATCTTTATAAGCTTCTCTTATCTTATTGCAATAAACAATTGTTGCTCTATCAGGCCTAAGTCCCATTTGTCCACCTGGAGAATAAAAATCTTTTTCTCTTAATCTTTTACTTACAGTATAATGATTGACCATAGGATCCATGTTTCCACCATTAACTAGGAAAGCATATTTAGGCTTCCCAAATCTCTGAAAATCATAAATATTATCCCAATCTGGTTGTGGTATTATCCCAACTTTATATCCATTTGCTTCAAGTACTCTCGAAATAATTGCAGTACCAAAACTATGATGATCAATGTATGCATCAGCTGTAACAATTATGAAATCTAATTGCTCCCAACCTCTTTCTCTCATATCTTTTTTGCTTATGGGCAAAAACTTTCTTTCAGTTGTCATATCTTCACCTACTTATTCTTCTTATGGTTTAATTTTAAAAAATCATACACACCTTATTTTCTCTTTGCCTATTATAACATAAAGAAACCAAATTCTAAATCCGTATTATGTTATTTATTAATTTCATGTCTTTTTAAACATTATTTTCAATTATTCTAGTATTAAAATGCTTTATTTAAACTATTCTACCTCAGTATGTACACCTATAAGATCTTATTTACATAAATTTGTATAATAAAAATATGGCAGGTTATATCCTTATATATAATTTTATTTTTAAGTTTAATATGTAACAATTTTTAATTATGTTTAATATATTATTAATATAACAAATGATATAGATTAACAAAGGAGAAATGAACTATGAGCAGATGCTGTTATAACAGATGTTGCAATAATTGCTGTGGATACAATTACGGAAACTTTTGTGGATACGGTGGTTATGGCGGATATGGTGGTGGATATGGTTTTAATAATGCTTGGGCATTATGGCCACTATTATTCTTATTATAAAACAACTAACTAATTTTATCCTGTAAGGCTATTTTTACACCTCGATATTACAAAAGAAAAGATTTCTATAATTGCTTATTTTAGAAATAATATGGAATATGAAATAAGACCTAAAGATAATTAATATCTTGTAGGTCTTATTTTTATGCTTATTAATTTTTGAATGAATGTATAGGTGCAGGAATTCTTCCACCTCTTTGAGCAAATAATTCTGACGATTTACCATTTACCTTCATTACAGGTGCTCTACCCAATAATCCACCGAACTCCACCATATCACCGATTTCACAACCTGGTGCTGGTATAATTCTAACCGCTGTAGTCTTATTATTTATTACTCCAATCGCAGCTTCATCAGCTATCATTCCTGCAATTGTAGATGCTGGAGTATCTCCAGGAATTGCAATCATATCAAGGCCAACTGAGCATACACATGTCATTCCTTCTAATTTCTCTAAATTTAATGATCCACTTATGACAGCATCAATCATACCTGCATCTTCAGATACTGGAATGAAAGCTCCACTTAAACCTCCAACATGGCTACATGCCATAACTCCACCTTTTTTAACTGCATCGTTAAGCATAGCAAGTGCTGCAATTGTACCATGAGTTCCAACTTGTTCTAATCCTATTTCTTCTAGAATTTCTGCAACCGAGTCACCAACGGCTGGTGTTGGAGCTAAAGATAAGTCAACTATACCAAAAGGTACATCTAATCTTCTAGAAGCCTCATTAGCAACTAATTCTCCCATCCTTGTAACTTTAAATGCAGTTTGCTTAATTGTTTCAGCAACAACATCAAAAGATGCTCCTCTTACTTTCTCAAGTGCTCTCTTAACAACTCCTGGTCCGCTTACGCCAACATTTATAATTCTCTCGGCTTCTCCAACTCCGTGGAAAGCTCCTGCCATAAAAGGATTATCTTCTACTGCATTTGCAAATACAACTAACTTAGCGCAGCCAAAACCTTTTTGATCTTTTGTAAGTTCTGCAGTTCTCTTTATAACATCTGCCATATCTCTTACAGCGTTCATGTTTATTCCTGATTTTGTACACCCTACATTAACTGACGCACAAACTTTTTTTGTTACTGCTAAAGCTTCTGGAATTGAACTTATTAAAATCTTATCACCTTTTGTACAGCCTTTTTGAACTAATGCTGAAAATCCTCCTAAGAAATCTATTCCAAGAGTCTCTGCTGCTCTATCTAAAGTTCTTGCAAATTCAACATAGCTAGTTTCATTAGTAGCTCCAGCAATTATTGACATAGGAGTTATTGAAACTCTTTTATTTACTATTGGAATACCAAATTCTGTTTCTATTTGCCTTCCAACCTCTACTAAATGCTCTGCAGATTTTGTAATTTTATCATATATCTTAATTCTAGCTTTATCTCCATCTGGATCTATACAATCAAGCAAGGATATTCCCATTGTTATAGTTCTAACATCAAGTTTTTCTTCCTCAATCATTTTTATCGTTTCAAGTATATTATTAGTATTCATAAGCCCCTCCTATTATAGTGAATGCATTGACTTAAATATTTCTTCTCTTTGAATCTTTACTTCTACCCCAAGTCTTTCACCCTCTGCTGTAAGTCCTGCACGAACTTCCTCAAAAGTCGCATTCATATCTTTGCAGTCTAATACCATTATCATGGTAAAAAAACCTTGCATTATAGTTTGATTAACATCTAATATATTGATACTATATTCTAACATTTTCTGACTAACCCCTGCTATAATACCAACTTTGTCCTGCCCAATTACTGTTAATATTGCTTTCATGCTTATCTACTCCATTCATAAGTTATTTTTAAGATCCTTATTAAAAATATTATCCAATTCTAATTGAATTGGATAATATACAATAAGCATCTTTATTGCTCTCTTTATTCTATAATTTATATTATATTTTGTCAATTTTAAGAGAACGTTTTGTAAATATTTTTTCTTTTCGTTCGGATTTTTCTAAATATTACTTAAAAGAAAATTTCACATTACTTCTTTAAGTTCTTTAATACCTTTAGAATGTCTTTAGGCTTATATGTATAATCTACACATATTCTATTTAGCTCTGCAGAATTATCATCTCTGTCAGCGTATCCTCTTTCAGTAGTAAATCCCATTGAATAACCAACTTCACTAAAAGCTTTCTTAGTATCATCATTATATTTTCCTTCTGGATAAGCAATCGAAATTATAGGCTTATTAATTAAACTTTCTAAATTTTCCTTAGAATTTTTTAGTTCTTTTAATTGTTCTTCATATGACATAGTCGGAAGATCAATATGAGAAACTGTGTGAGACTCTATATCAATTATTCCACTACTACTCAACTCTTTAACTTGGTCAGTAGTTAGATATCCATCTCTATCTAAATAACTTTGTATAACAAAAATCGTTGCATTCATATTAAACTCTTTTAATATTGGAAATACATTAGTGTAATTATCTCTATATCCATCATCAAAGGTTAGAACAACACTTTTTTCTGGAATAGCCTTGTCCTTAGAAAGGTAATCATTAAGTTGAGCCATTGTTAATGTCGTATATCCATTATCTTTAATAGCTTGAAGCTGTGTTCTAAATTTATCCTTTGAAATAATAATAGGGCTTTTTACTGAAGGATCATCATTTATAGAATGAAAACAAATTACCGGCACGCCTCTATTATCATTTATTAACGGAACTTCCCCAAACTCTTTTTTCTCATCCTCTGATGGGTTTTCGATAACATCTTTTTTATCACTATTTTGACTAGTAGCCATATTAGCAAAAGAATTTATTCCTTTATTAATCCCAATAAAAGCAATTATTCCAATTACAACTAAAAGTGATACTATTTTAACTAATTTTATAGAATTACTTCTCCTGCTATTATTAAATCTTTTTCTATTCTTTTTTTCTTTCATAATATATCTCCTTATAATATAAAGCATAAATGTATCTTAAACTTTATTTTTTATAGTTACAAATTTAATTTTATTCATATATAATTTCTTTCATATTTAGCCTATATGTATCACAAAGTTCACCCGCTTTTACTTGTAACCTTCACTATTTTCAATATACTTCACAAAAATTACAATTTATAAATAAAAATTCATATAAATTATAGCACACAAGGCAACATTTATAAAATATGTATATATTAAATCCTAAAATATATTATTTACAAATAACTTAAACCTATAAATAATGGCTATTTCAATTATATTGCAATAATAAATTTATGCTTAATACTCTAGCATGCAGATCACTTCAATTAAGAACTCAACACAAAAATCCAATTGTTGCATATATATTTAATTACTTTTTTATAATTTAACAAAAAAATTAAGGTGAGATAGTAAATACAATTATAAAATTTACTATCTCACCTTAATTTTTATTTAGGCATATGAATGAAAATAACAAGTGTAAGATACCAGTCTTATCATTCTTTTACACGTAGGTATATTAATCTAATAGCAAAATTACTATGACAATCTGCTGACGCATAATAATAGGAAATGGTCTTAGCAGATGGACTTATTATTTTTTCGATTATGCCTTATCATTATTTTTAGCACTTAATTTCGTAGTACTTAAATGTTCAGCTGATATTCTCTCTGTGTTCTTAGATTTTTTATAATCATTTGAAAAATATATTATTAGACTCTCATCATTACTTTCCGCATTAACTTGATATGCTACATTTTGTACGTACCCATGGATGAAATCATCTTTGCTAAAAAACAAATTGATCTCTGTACCTACTTTGGTAATGACATTTATTATATCTTTCAAATCTTTAGATTCTTTTGTAAAAACAATATCATCACTTTCTACAAGACAAAACTCAACCTTCATAGCTTCCACCCCTTTCTGTTACTAAAATTATATAAATTAAGAATTATTATTTCAATATCTAAAATCTAGGGATTAGACTTATGAATAGCAATTAGCTTATGAAAGTAATATTATACTTACTTATCCGTTCTATAATTTAATATTTACGTATGTATATGTTGCAATTAAATTTCTACATTCTAGTTTTTAATTTAACACGTAACTTACCAGGGTTTTAAATATAAATTTATTATTGCATCATATACATATCTCAAAATTTTTCTTACTAAAAATATCTTAATTTTAAGTATCAGTTAATTATACATACCCAAAATGATTTTAAACTAATGCTCTAGACATGCTAACTAATGCTTTAGTTGAATATTTTCTATTAAATTCACTTACTCTAATATTAAATCCACTATATGGCATACTTTTCTGTTCTAAGACATCATCTCTTAACATTTTAGATAATCTAATATCAAGTTCAACTTGTCTAGTATCTTCTAAAACTCCTGTCCCCGAATTAATAATATATATATTAAGAGAGAAGCCCTCAGTTTCTGTAACTTCTTCTAATTCAACGGAATTTTTACACATATGTATAGAATACGGAACTTCTATCCATTGGTGATTACCAAACCTGAATAACATGATAATAACATTATCTTCTTTGAAATATCCGTATTTCAGATCACCCTTTATAATAGCTTGTCTAGATTTTTCTGTAAATTTCGTAGTATAAATTAATAAATTGCACCCATTTTTATTTATATCGAAACTTATTCCTTCTGGATACCTTGTAATACCATCCTTAAATGGTTTACCTACCTCAAACAATTCCACAAATTTCGCCCTCCTTTTTAATATACATTTAATTATACTTTATTTTGTCTGAAAAATCAAAAATAAGTTAACTTAATTATGCAGTTCAGAAAACTATGTTGCTTTTCATATATTAGTAGGAAAGCTAAATTCTGTTACCTTAACATATAATCTAATAAGAAGGTGAACTAATGAAAAAATTATTGTTTATAACTTGGAATATAAAAGGAAGCATTTGAAACTGTTGCAACTCTTTGCTTTAATGATGATAAACCTTTTCTAAAATACAAAGATCGATTTAACGTAGTAGATGCTTTTGAAAAGAACAATTATGTGCCTAAGTTATATACACATGCCAATTTATGCTCTCACACAGACAGTTCAACCCAGATAGTACCATTATTGAAACGCATGGAACGCATGAATAATATTGATAACTTTAATAATATTGAAATAATCTTACGCTATGAGCCAGAAAAAGGACATGATGGATTAAATATTCCAGATATACAAAATTCTAGGAGAAGCTTGATATTCAAAGATAGCCTTAAATAAGCAAAGAAAATTGTGTATAGTGGCATTTTCTTCGCTTATTCTTCACTAGAAAATTAACCTATATCGTTTTCTTTTAAGTAATACTTTCCTTGTCTCCAAACAAGTATGTCACTATTCACCATTTGATTTAAGGCTCCAACTAAGAAAATATTTATTTTAGTTAGGGTTCCATTTTTAAAATATACCTCTGGCTGAAATTTTTCATTGGTGTGTATTTCTTCAAATGTCAACCCATCATTTTTATTTTTAAACATTGTTAATATCTCTTTTTTACCGTCTAACATAAGTCTCCCTCCTTTATATATAATTAATTATATATAATCAAAAGAAATATATAACCAATTATATAAAAAAGAGGAAATTATTTTTAGATTTTATACGTAACATATAATAAAATTATGTATATATTAATATATGTAAATTTAAATATTAGATTAAATCACCTTTAAATTCGTCACTCTTGCTAAAGTTGGAACATCATCTTCTTCTCCATCTATTACAACAACAGCGCTATGTTCTCCCATCAATTTAATTACAGTCCCTGTCTTACCTTTATTATCATTTTCTAGAAATTCAACTCTATCATTTATTTTCATTATAGTCCCTCCATATTTTTTATAATATTTTTTTCTAATATTAATTATATCATATTTCATGGTTCATATTGTTTAATTTATAAAGAATGTGATATACCCTAATTTAGTTTATACATTTTTCCTTAATTAATCCTAGTTTATTAGAACATTAGACATATGTTCATTGTAGCAATATATGTTATTAACTGTTTTTAACATATAAACTAATATACATTCTTATATTAAAAAGCACTCATAATTCTATGAGTGCTCTTTTGTATAATTATTTTTTATAACCCTTGTTCGTAGCTTTCTATCATTCTTTTTACCATTTCTCCACCAACGCTACCATTTTGCCTTGAAGATAGGTTCCCTTTATCGATGTTTTCATAGTTTTGTAATCCAATTTCTGATGCAACCTCAGTTTTTAATCTGTTTAAACCTTGCTTTGCTTCAGGTACTAATGTTCTATTGTTTCCACTATTATTTGATGCCATTTGAATCTACCTCCTTTTATTTTAATTTTGTTTGGCAGTAATATATTAACCAATAACACAAAATATAATCTATAAAAATATTAACAAAAATAGTATTGATAGCTTGTATTAGTTAATATTACTGTATGTCTTTAAGTACTTAGTGGATTTACTTACATGTTATTCATTTATATTTTCGCCTAAAGCAGAAATATTCTTGTATTAACGCTTTATTTACTATTATTTAATGTTTTTATTATAAACTCATTCAATATCTCATCAAATTTCTGTTCAATTTTTTTATTCCTGTCTACATGTGCCTTATAACCTCTAACTACATTAAATATTACACCTATAACTATGAATAACAAAAAGAAATTAATCAGCAGTAAAATTAATAAATTATAGTCGAATTTCATATTGCCCTCCATAACGCATCCATATATTAGTCCTATAATATTACCAGACAATATAGATGTATATGAGCAATATTTAATTATATTCGTATCTGGCATATATTTTTTGCTAATTTATTTAGCAAAAGCATTTATATTCTTTCTAGTACTCTTATAGATAACCCGACTAAGACCTGAACTTATGCATATAACTCGCCGAAATCATAAATATTTTGTTCCGAAAAGCTATAAAAATATCGCTGAAGGTTCTAAGCAGCAGGTTGTAGCTAATTTCAAATAAAGATATACATTCAAATTGAAGTTCTATATTCCAGCCTTAATTGAGTATTTAACTTTTTTAAATAAAAAAGGCGCCACAATAAAAAGTAGCACCTTTCATAAAATTATCAATTATTCCTAAGCTTCTTTAACATTATAAAGATTGTATTTCTCGCTGTCCCTTCTATAATAATCGCAAGAAACCTTTGCAGTGCAATAAGCTGATGTACAGATGATGATTTCTTTTATAGCTTCTCTAGTAGCCTCCATTGCCTTTCTTTTATAAAAGCAGTTCGATTCGCTTTTGCACCATGAGCAACTTTCATCATTATACTCTTTTACTAAACCTTTAAATTCATCTTTAACCATTTAAAACCTCTCCCTTATTTAGATTATTAATTTTATAAAGGCTATATTAAATTTCCTTGTTCTAGCTCTTTAAATTATCTTTTCATTTTACTTAAACACAACTTGTAGTGTTTAAATTTAAGTATATTATTCATTTCGGCGATACACACGCATAAGTCTAGATTATAGCTGATTTATCTATATATGTATCCACATTAATATATTTATGAAAATTTCTTATACTTATGTCTATATATTTTGTTTTCCACCATGCCAACCAAATATAATAAACAAACTAATACTATAAACTCTAAAGGATAGTAAGTAATATTAATATCACTTACTATCCCCCGTCAATATTACTGAACCCGTAAAAATTCCTCATAAGTTTCTATATTATCTTTTCTATTCGTATCCTTTAACCATTTATCATACCTCAAAATGGATTTTTCTACTGTTTCCAATCTTAATTTGCCTTTATTTTTTCTTGTAAATTCTGCATAATATATGTTTATTTTAATTATATTCCCCATCCATTCTCATCCCCTCTAATATTCTATAGAATACAATTAAGTTGGTAAAATTTGTATAGCAAATTCTGAAGAAAAAATTTAAATTAAGTGTTAATTTTATAAGTATTTCACTTCTTATACTGTAAATGTTATCACAACATTCAAACTTTAAAAATGCTTTTTACTCTAAACGCACAAATCTGACTATAAAACAACAATATTTTTGCTTTAATTCTTTTTGTTGTGAAAAAATAGCATTATTTATACACATAACAAAAAGCACCTATAAATTTAGATGCTTAAGACTTTGATATTTATGTTATTTTATATAGCATATATGTAAACCCTCTTATTTGGAGGGTTTGTACAAATTTCTGTTTTATTCCCATTCAATAGTTAATATCTCGAGTTCTCCTTCTTTAAGAGAAACTTTATATCCATCAGTAATTAACCATGTAGCCAAATCTGTAACCATGTTTTTTCGAAGCTCATCTCTTTTACTTATGGCAAAAACGGCTGAAACTTTATTGACCCCCGATTTTTTACCTTGCTCAATGTTTCTCAATATTATGTTCTTATTTTCGTTTAATTTTTCTTCATATTCACTCACAATATTTCCTCCCTCCAACTCGACATATATATAATTCCCAAATTATTTTCTTATAGAAACTTTCCTTGACATATATTTATACTATTACAATTCTATGATATAGACCTAAAAATTATTCTATATTTTATGTTGTAATAATAAAAACTGTTCTAGATATAAACCATGTTTATATCTAGAACAGCCTTATTTCTTAAATCTATTTATCACCAATTTCTGATGTCACATCTATTCCTCTATGTTCAACTGCTGTAGAGAACACTATTTGAGTTTCCGTATTTCCAAACTTTTGTAATTCTCCAATAAAGGCATCTAATTCTAAAGTTGTGTGATAAGCAACCTTTATTAACATGGAATACTTGCCTGTTACGCAATTGCACTCAAGTACATTTGGGCAATTTGATATAAAAGGATAAAACTCAGGTTTCTGCTTAGGCGTCATTTCCAAATTAATAAACGCCTTAATATTATATCCTAACTTTAGTGGATCAACGTGTGCAGAATATCCTGTGATAACACCTGCTTGTTCCAATTTTTCAATACGTGCTGATACTGCGGGAGTTGATAAAAACACTTCCTCTGCTAAATGCTTTAGTGGATAACGAGCATTTTCTTGTAGAAGTTCAATAATCTTAAAATCAATCTTGTCCATATACTATACCTCTGTCTCCTTATGAATTAATTATAATAGCAAAATTAAAGAATAAAAAAACATATCAAATAATCCTAATAGCTTCTGATTATTGATACGCCCCTTTGCGCTTTATTATTAAATTTTCAGCAATCTATTCTTCCTTTATACTTATTCAAATTGCCTATTTATTATATTTATATTTTAAGGTGATTATTAGAAATTTACAAGTACTTTTTGAGGTTTTGATTTAAAAAATTAACTTTATATTTTAGTATAAATTATTATACTGCTCATATATTCCAAACTTTTCCTTATTTATTCTCAATTTTTATACTATTTTATTGTCTTTATGGATTTTTCTTATTATTAAGCAAAACTTTATCTATAATTTTAGTAATATTACGAATTTATAAATATAATTTAATATTTATGTTCGCATTTTATTTGAAATTTCAGACTTAATAAAATTAAGCATTTTTATATCTACTATAATTTTATTTAAGTGTATTATGCTAATTTTTAGCTTTTATTCACAATTTTGTTTCTAATATTTACATTGATTTTAAAGCGTGATAATCTTCAGTCATAGAGATTAACAAAAAATAACGGTAGATATATCTTGATTATAAATTTATCTTTTGTTGTTAGAAATTATTTTAAGTAATCTATTATTTTAAATTTTTGAAATGATTTAAGTTATGAAAGCGAGGAATTTTTAAATGAAAACACGTATGGAATCAGACTCAATAGGAACTATGGAGGTACCAGCTAGTGCATATTACGGCATTCAATCATTAAGAGCAAAAAACAATTTTCCTATTACTGAAAGAAAATTAAATAAGGAATTTATAATTAGTCTTGCTGAAATAAAAAAAGCTGCTGCTATTACAAATAGAGATGCAAATTTCTTAACTTCAACGATTGCCAATGCTATAATAAATGCTTGCGATGAGATTATTTGCGGAAAATTACATGAAGAATTTATAGTAGATTCAATTCAAGGAGGCGCAGGAACTTCTGCTAACATGAATGCTAATGAAGTTATAGCTAATCGTGCAATTGAACTCCTTGGAGAAATTAAAGGCAGTTATAATGTTGTACACCCAAACGATCACGTAAATATGGCCCAATCTACTAATGATGTATTCCCTACAGCCGGAAAACTTACAGTTCTAAAAATGCTTCCAAAAACTATTGCAGAGCTTCAACGTTTATATAATACTCTTAAATTAAAATCGCTAGAATTTAATAATATAATTAAAATGGGACGTACTCAACTTCAAGATGCAGTTCCAATTAGACTTGGACAATCATTCAATGCTTTTGCATCGATGATAAAACGTGATATAGAACGCTTAAAAAAGGCTGAAAAAGATATGCTTGTTCTAAATATAGGGGGCACAGCTATTGGTACAGCAATAAATGTAAGCCCTGAATATTTTCATAATATAACTCCTAATTTAAGAAAAATTTGCGGTCTCAATTTAACTCAATCAAATGATTTAATTGATGCGACTCAAAATCTTGACTGTTTTGTAAGTGTATCAGGACTTCTAAAAACATGTGCAGTTAATTTGTCTAAAATGGCAAATGATTTAAGGCTTCTATCTAGCGGACCAAAAACAGGTTTTGCAGAAATTAACCTGCCTTCAATGCAAAATGGTTCTTCTATTATGCCTGGTAAAGTTAATCCTGTTATTTTAGAAGTGGTCTCACAAGTCGCATTTAACATTATAGGTAATGATTTAACAATAACTATGGCAGCAGAAGCAGGCCAATTAGAGCTTAATGCTTTTGAACCTGTTCTATTCTATAAATTATTCGAATCAATAGAAACGCTTCAAAATGCCACTACAACTTTAGTTGATAATTGTATTATAGGTATTACTGCTAATGAAGTAAGATGTAAAGAACTCTTAGACAATAGTGTTGGAATTGTAACAGCACTTTGCCCATACATTGGATACCAAAATTCCGCTGACATTGCAAAAGAATCATTAAAATCAGGAATTTCCGTAAAGGAACTTGTTCTAGCTAAAGGTATACTAACTTCTGAGGAATTAGAACAAATTCTAGATCCAAATTTAATGACACAATTGAATTCTTCACTAACAATAGAATCAAAGGAAAAAATAAATCAAGCAATATAATTTTTAACTCTTGGTATAATTTTAAAAAATTTGGATTATACTATTATATGAACATGATTTTATGAATCGTGGTATTAACCAAAAAGAGATAGCACATCTTATATGCGCCATCTCTTTTTTATATTATTATACATAAATATGACTGATTAAATCTTACTTAAACAATATTCATTGAATATATAAGTAATTGGATACTTTTTAAGTCCATCAAAAGCATCTCTACTTCTAAAATCAGAAGATTCCAAACAAAAAGATTCGCTAGAAACACTTTCATCATCATCTTCTTCGAAATTTCTAAAACAATAAAAATCTTCTTCTTTATTTGCTTCAATAGAATATACACCCAGCATACATGAAAAATCAGATTCCATAGTATATTCTTTAGGCAGTTTTTTCTTCATTTTATATAATAATTCTTGCAAATTATATCCTTCAACAGTATAAGATTTTCCATCTAGATCAAGTGAAAGCATATTATTATAAGAATTTCTCTGTCTCTTAATGAATAATATAGATTCTCTCACACATTCCTCATCATCATATGTCATTATTAATGGAATTCTCACATCCATAACATATTCTATTAATTCATCATCCTTTAAATAGAAAAGTTGTTTATGCTCATTAGGTCTCTTAGTATAAAAATCGAAATCAAAATGATCATCATAAAAGACGCAATCTCTTATATTAAATTGAAGTCCCCCTTTTAGAAAGTATAGTTCTGCCTGCTCACAGCCAAAATTATCAGTATATATAGCAGAATATTTTACCTTGACCATATAATATTTAATATCCCTCCCCAATTTATTTTTCTCATATCCCATTATAATTTAAAGTAAAGAATTTAAATTATAATAAAAAACCACCTTTCTATATTACCACATTTAACCACAAACAGCAAAGATTATTATCTATGTACTTTTAATTATAAATAAAATTTTTATTTTGAGGTTCATAGAAAGATAGTTCATATTTTTGAGCTAATTCCTTTATCAAATCGCTTACATGATCAGCCTTGCTAAATACACAAGACATAATAATGTGTCCTTCTGATTTATCAAAAGTTACACTCCATGGGCATAAATCTAAATCCCCAATTTCCTCTTCACTTATATCATCAATTTCAGGATGCTTAGATGTTAATTCTTCATAAAAATCTTGTATTTTTTGTGTAGGACCAATTAACGAAGTATCTCCTTCGCATAGTCGTTTATATAGAATTTCTGCATCCTCTTTATTTTTTACAATATTGCAGTGCCATACCGCACAATCCCAACTCACATTCTTCCCCCTTTGTAATAAGCTCCAATATCATTTTCACTAATTTGCTTTTATAATAATCTTCCTCATAATTATTATAATGTATATCTTTAATTTTCAAAATAATAATTTACTAATAATAAGAAATTATTTTCAAAGTCATTAAATATGGGTTTCGGAATCAATAGTAACTTGGTTTAACTCAAAATAGAACTTAATGCTCTTTTATTAAATGCTGCAATAACTAAATTACCTATTAAAAGCCCAATAACCATCGCTGCAAAAACATCTGATGGATAATGTACATATAAGTATAACCTTGAAAAGCCTATTAATGTGCTTAGAGTTAATGCAAGTATCCCAGCTCTTTTATTCATATAATTAATTATAGTTGCTGGTGCAAATGAACACATAGTATGGCCTGACGGAAAAGAAAAATCTGTTGGCAGCTTCATATGAATCATATTTAATATTGGTTCAGCATTAAAAGGACGAGTTCTGGCTACTAAAGGTTTTAAACCTAAATTTCCTACAATAAAACATAATATCAAAGAACATATTATCATAATACCATACTTCCTATATTCTTTTCCTATTATAAGTATTAAAGCAATAAACGTCCATATAGTAATTTTGCTTCCAAGAATAGTTATTAGTGGCATAACCTTATCTAAAACGGGAGTCCTCATATGTATTTGTATAAATTCTAAAATATTATTATCTATGTTCTGAATCACTTCCATAAATTCCAATTCCTTTTCTCATTTATTTTTTCATAGTTTTTGTATTGCAATAGCAAGTTTACATTTAAAATATTAATAAAAAAGAACTCAATTAATCTTAAAATGTAAAAACTTAAGTGCAATATATAGTTTATATTGATAATTGCTGTAAAATTATCTAATACTACTGTATCATTAATTTAGCAGGATTTATATAGTTTCTTATATATACCAATTCTATTTACTCTTATTGATAAGAATTATCTTTATCCCTAATCTAGAAAATTTTACAAAAGTGATATATAATTGTTTTATATGTAATTATACAATTATAAGAAAGAAGGTAACATTTAATGTATGAATTTAAAGAAGAATTTAAGACTGGAATTGATTTTATTGACGAACAACACAAAGTTCTCTTCGAAATAGCAGACAAAGCTTACAATCTACTAAAAAATGATTTTACAACTGATAAATATGATAACATATTAGAGTTAGTAGATGAGCTACGCGACTATACATCATTCCATTTTAAAGCAGAAGAAGAATATATGAATAAAATTAACTATAAAAGAATGTTCACTCAAAAGATAGAACATGACGCTTTTATAAAAAGAATTAATGAAGTAGATTTTAGGAGTATTGATGAAAATCAGAATGAATCGATTTCTACTCTATTACAGCTTTTAAATGATTGGTTAATTGAACATATCTTTGAAAACGATAAGTTGATAGGTCAATAAAGCTCCAATTTAGCATTTTCTAGGACAAGCTTTTTCTTTTTAGATATAAAATTATTATAAAAAAAATACTATCTCTCAATGTTTTTTACTAATACATTTTGAAATAGTATTTTTTATTTTTCCAAGTTTTCACAGATTGGTAATTTCACTTTATATCTATAGGATAATTTATTTCAACTATCTATCCTTCTTCCCATGCCCCATCTGGTCCTAAATAATAAGTTCCAATATATATGTCCTTAACCATTACTCCAGAGGAATTTAAATAATATAAATTTCCATTATATCTAAGCCACCCTGTCACCATTTCTCCAGAACTATTTAAATAATACCAATTCCCTCTATTTTGAATCCATCCACTCAGCATTTTTCCTGTAACTGTGTCCAGATAATACCACTTGCCTTCACTTTTAAGCCATCCGGTTTTTGCCATACCGTTTTCATCTAAATAATACCAATTATCTTTGTATTTATACCAACCAGTATTCTGTTCGGGACCACTATAATATCGCCAGCTATTGTTTACATACACCCATTCCCCATTTGCCTTCACATCATAAATTAATTGAAATGCAAATATAATACTTAATAAAGTTCCTAACATTAATATATATTTAAAACTAATAGTTTTTATCATTTTCTTATCCTCTCCAAATCAAAAATCTATATTTACTATTATTTTTATTAACATAATTTATAAAATAGACTTAAAATTCTGAAATAAAAAAAACGTAGGCGACTGTGGAGCCGTAGATTTTTTTTACGCATCTGCCTTTTCGAACGTATGTGAGAAAAATTTGGCAGGCGAATATATTTTCTTTTTTATTCTCTTTACAAACCGTAACCTTCTGAATTGGTCTTTTCTATAACTTATACACAGATTTAACTTGAATATAAATTCCTAGAGAATAAAAAAATTCAATTACACTGCTGTATATATGGTTCAATTAAGTTTCTACACCCTACTCATAATTAATTATCTGGTCCATTAGAATCTAAAATCTAAGTCTATTATTACAATATAGATTTATAAAATTGTTTATATATTTACATAACTGGTATATTATAATATTATGTAAAAACAATGTTAAGGAGGCTTTATTATGTCAAATTTATTTAAACACTCCCTCGAAATTAAACCTAGACAATCTATGGTTGATATAACTTCTTATATAAGAGAAGATATTAAAAACAGTAATATTAGAAATGGAATCATAGTAGTTTATTGCCCTCATACTACCGCTGGAATAACTATAAATGAAAATGCAGATCCAGATGTAGTTAGCGATTTAATATATGGTTTTGAAAAAACTTATCCAACCACAGATCCTAATTATAAGCATTTTGAAGGAAATTCACATTCTCATCTAAAATCTTCAACAGTAGGTGCTTCACAAACTCTAATTTTAAATAATGGCAATCTAATTTTAGGAAGATGGCAAAACATATATTTCTGCGAGTTTGATGGTCCTAGGGATAGAATGTTTTATGTAAAAATAATAGAAGGATAATCCTTCCTGGTTAAATTTTATATTTACATAAAAACTAAAGAGGAATGTAAACCTAAATACATTCCTCTTTAGCAACAAATCTAAAAAGATATTTTCTTTTATCTAGCATCATGTCCTGTATTCTCTATACAGCTTTTAATTTCTTCTACTGTTGCAGGAGCATTATATACTACTTCAACACTTCCACGTGCAAGATCTACACAAACCTTATCTACACCTTGGATTTTTTCCAGTGCATTTTTGACTTGTGTTTTCATATTTTCATTTGCTAATCCATCAACATTATAATGTATTCTTTCCATATATACTATTCTCCTTTTTCTACAAAGTAACAAGTATAGTATGTTCAAAATCACACTATTATATCAATATTTTTTAAAGAAAATCGACTCACATTTGCTCGCTGATACTCACAGAGTAAGCGACCATAATCAAATCATAGATGCTTACAGAGAAAGTTCTTCACCTATAAATTAAACAGCTATTCTGCAATTAAGAACCCTTCACCTATAGCCAAATACAAGATTTTGATCATCACTTTTGAAATGTCTGCTTAACTGATTCACATCAAATAACAGATTCGAGTTCACTACTTATAAAATCAAATCATCCAATGTTCTTTTTGGAACATGATGTACTTGTTTGTCATCTCTCCAATACTTTACATCTCCAGATTCATTTATATTTTCTATAACTACTTCTTCTTTAGGATAACCAAGAGCTACTACCAAGGAAATTTCAAATTTTTCATCTAAATTTAGTTCTTCTCTTAGATTCTTTCTATCTATATTTCCTATAATGCATCCGCCCAAATTATTTTCAACAGCTCCAAGTAACATACTTTGTACTGCTATGCCATCATCTTGCGGCGCACCTTGGCCAAGACTTGTATCCTTTAGTACTACTATATAAGCACTTGGTTTTTCGCATTCTTTAGGACCATCCCAATCCTTATAGTAACCTGCCCAAAATATGCATTTACTTATTTTTTCATTTTGTTCTTTTTCATTTGATAAAATATACCTTAATACTTGTTTATTAGCTCCTGATGGTGATAGCCTCGCTAAATCCACCAAGTCTCTTAAAGTATTCATATCAATGCTCTTATCCTGATAAAACCTCCTATATGACCTATTTTTCAATACAAGCTCTTTTATCATTTTAACAAACCACCTATCTTAGTTTTTCTACCTTTCTTTGTATATCCTGCATCCTCATATCTGTAGATGCTATAAGCTCCGCACATTCCTTTAAGTCTTGCGTAATATGCAGCGGTCCATCTCCAGATGTCTTATAATATAATTTATGCTCAAGGCTAGCCCAAAAGTCCATAGCTATCGTTCTAATTTGAACTTCAACTCTGACTGGCTCCACATGATCCGAAAAAAATATTGGAACCTCTATAACTAAATGAAGACTTCTATAGCCATTTGGCTTAGGACTGTTTATATAATCTTTTTCTTCAATTAGTGTTATATCATCCTGTCTTATTAGCATATTGGCGATATCATATATATCACCTACAAAAGAACAGATAACTCTAATTCCCGCAATATCATTTAAATTCTTTTTAGCAGATTCAATGCTCATTTCGAACCCTTTACGTTTAAGTTTATCCATAATACTGCTTGGAGTCTTCACTCTAGATTTCATGTATTCAATCGGATTCCTCTTCCTCTTTATCTTAAGTTCATCATCTAAAATATCTAATTTAGTCTTAACTTCCTTTATTGCTGATCTATAAACAAGTAACGTTTCATTCATCTCTTCTATTCTTTCTTCAACTAATTCTGGTGATATAATGTTTTCTCTACTGTCCCAAAATATTTGATCATTTTCTTTTGATTGACCCATAAGCCTATTGTCCCCCTTAGTCTAAAAAAAGACTCTTCTTAACAAAATATATGTAATATATATTGCAATGCACATTTCACAATTCACAATTACAACTAAAATTCTTGTAATATTTTTTAGAATTATGATAAAGGACTATTTTTGCAATATATATTCTATTTTTTTCTTGCTTTATTTCCTCATACTAACATAATTTTAATTGAATATTAGAAAAACTTCAAGCTACTATTATTTTATTAGATAAACTGTAGTCTTTTTTCTTCCAAATTCCTTGACTTGCTCATGGGTTGGAAGCCACACATCTATTATATAGGTACCATCGCTTTTAACTTTAACTGCGCCACCTCTATCTTCTGCATCAAAAATACCGTCATCTTTATAATCTTTTAAATCCGGAATATATATTTTACTTCCTAACGGAATATTTTTAGGTACAGCTATAGTTCCAACTCTAGTATGGGTCTGCATTGCGGTTTCTGAGCCCCAAGCTTCTGAGCATATAGCGCAATTACAGTAGGCTGTTAATTCTGCTTTTATCGGCACTTTAGGTGCGGCAGTTAATACTTTTTCTATGCTCTCATTGTTATTAGCAGTATTCACATTTACATCAGAGGGCTTCTTATCTTTTCTAGCTATTAAGCCGCTGTAATTTATTTCACCAAATGTTACTTTACAATAAGCTGCAAGCCCACCTAAGACAATTGCTAAACATATGTATGTTACGCATACACATTTCTCTAATTTCGACAATAAATTTATTCTCCTTTATATTAACAATATATTTTTTTATTTTATTTTTAATTTATTTACAATATATACTATTATATAATATTTTTTCTTCACTTTAAAGTTAATTGGGGTATTATGTATTTATATCCAGTATAATCAACAAAATATAATTTCAACTTGTTAATTTACTAAAAATCCCATAACAACAAAATCTCCGCCGGCTGTGTAGCTTGAGATTCCACTATAATATAAAATTCTAGAGAAGTAAAAAAATCGCAGGCGACTGTTATTAAGTTCCGTATTGTGCATATAAGAACATTTTATGTAGGCGAATATGATTTATTTTCTTAATCATATTTTTACAATCCAACATCTTCTTAACCACTTATATAACTAGCTTTCAAAATTCAAAATTTTTATACTTTTCGAGACAATAAGAAAACTTGGATTCATAATCTTAGAATTCCAAGTTTTTTTACTAATGCTTTATTTAAATTTTTATATATTTAATTTATTACTATATCTGCCATTAACGGGTAATGATCAGAGGGATACTTACCATTAACATTATATTTAATTATTTCAGCATTAACTACATCTATTTCTTCCGATACAAATATATAATCTATATGAAGCCCTTTTCCTGACCTTTTGAAATTTCCTATTGTAGATTCATTATATAAACCCATATTTACGTCTTGTACTGGTAATAATTTTTTACTTGATATTTTCCCCTCTTTAAGACTTTTAATCAACTTACTATTAGGTCTATCATTAAAATCCCCCATTAATATAACTGGAAGTTTTTCATCTTCTATAAATTCTAAAATCTTTTTTAAACCATACATTCTTGCCTTTGGAAGCAGATTATCTAAATGAGTATTGCAAACCCTAACTCTTCTTCCATTATCCATTTGTAAAATGGCTGTTGTGCAAATTCTTGGAAGATATGAGTACCATACGCGGCTTCCTATCTTATCTGGAGTTTCAGATAGCCAGAAAGTTTTATAATCTTCAATTAAATAATTTCTAGAGAGTAATAAACTGTTCCTTTCGGAAGAAACTTTTTTCCCTCTTGGGGCTCCAATAATATTATATACTTCAATATTTTCTTTAATATCATTAAGCATATTATCTTTAATTTCCTGAACCCCTATTATATCGCATTTATACTCATTTATTACGTTATAAATCAAGCTCCTTCTAGCATTCCATCTATCATTAAAATCTATAGGAACATCACGTCTTAAATTAAAGGTCATTACTCTCATTTGAATCCTCCTTCTAATTTGCTTTTTATCTTTCAAATTAGCCTATGAATATAATTATATTATACTCACTTAAGGAAGAAATCATATATTTTTATTTCCAAATTTCTTCTGAAATTTCTCTTACTAACTTTATCTTATTCCACTGTTCTTCTTCTGTTAGAACATTTCCCTCCTCAGTAGAGGCAAAACCACATTGTGGACTTAAGCAAACTTGGTTAATATCTACGTATTTTGTTGCTTCTCTAATTCTTTCTCTAACTTCTTCTTTATTTTCTAATATTCCTGTCTTAGAACTTATTAACCCTAAAACTACTTGTTGATTTTTGATAAACCTTAATGGTGCAAAATCTCCTGCACGATCTGTATCATACTCTAGATAAAATCCATCTACATTTACAGTTCCAAAAAGAATTTCTGCTACTGGTTCATATCCACCAGATCCTGCCCATGTTGAATTATAATTTCCACGGCAAACATGCATTGTAATAACCAAATCTTCAGGATGATCTTCAATTGCTAAGTTGTTTACCTTTGCGTATAATTTAGCAATATCATTTGTATCTACGCCTTCTTGTTGTCTAGCTTCCCAATATTTTTTATCACAAAGCATACCCCAAGTACAATCGTCAAGTTGAAGATTTCTGCAACCTTCATTATAGAATGCTTTAATAGCTTTTTTATAAGCATTTGCAATATCTAAAATTAACTCATCTATGTTTTTATAAATAGATTCTGTAATCTCCTTATTTTCACCACGTTGAAGTTCTGCAAGAAATTGTGCCGGTGCTGGAATAGTCTGTCTAGCGACTACATCATCTCCCGAGATACTCTTTAAAAATTTATAATGTTCAACCATCGGATGATTACTAAAATCTATTTTTCCTGTTAATGCGGCTGTTTCTGCTCTAGTTTCTAGTCCGTTAAATTTATAGCCTGTTTCTAGTACACGTTTTTCTACCCCATCTAATCCCCACATAAAATCAAGATGCCACCATGAGCGCCTAAATTCTCCATCTGTTACTGCTTTAAGCCCAAGTTCCTTTTGTTTTTTCACTAATTTTATTATTTCTTCATCTTCTATTCTTTTTAATTCATTACTTGAAATCTCTTGATTTTGAAATTTAGCACGCGCCTCTTTAATAACCTCTGGTCGTAAAAAACTTCCTACAATATCAGCCCTAAATGGTGCAACACTTCTTTGTTTTGCATTTTTAAATTCTATACTCATTTTTTTAATCCCCCTTAATTGCCTTGCTTTATTCTTGAAATCAGTATAGCATGTTTAACCCCAAGTAAGGTAACTTCAAAAAACTATTACTGGCTATAATATTTTCCTATAACAAACAAATTCACTTTTAAAAAGCAAACTTCTAAACTAGCCCTTATGACAATCTATAACTTCCAAATTTCATTAGCTGTTTCAATAACGAGTTTAATTTTCTCCCATTGTTCTTCTTCGGTAATTATATTTCCTTCTTCTGTTGATGCAAAACCACACTGTGGACTTAGACAAAGTTTATTAATATCTACATATTGAGAAGCTTCTGCAATACGATTTTTTAATTGCTCTTTACTTTCAAGGCCTCCATGCTTTGTTGTCACAAGTCCCAATACAACAAACTGATCATTTATAAATCTTAGCGGCTTAAAATCTCCGCATCTTTCACTATCATATTCAAGAAAGAATCCATCCACCTTAGCATTAGAAAATAATTCTTCTGCAATAGGTTCATATCCACCTGATGCAAATCCTATTGAATGTAGATTTCCACGACAAACATGCAAAGTTATAATCATATCTTCTGGTTTTTCTTTGACACTCTCATTTATCAATCTTACATAATTCTTCGCAAGAGCTTCTGGGTTAATTCCCTGACTCCTAAAATAACTTCTGTGTCTTTCACTACATAGGGTTCCCCATGCAGTATCATCAAACTGCAAATAACGACAGCCTGCATCGTAAAACTCCTTTATTGCATATTTGTAAACACTAATAATGTCTTCCATAAGCTCTTCATCACTGCCATATACATTATTTTTATTGTGACTTTGAACAAAATGAAAGAGAGATGGTGATGGAATAGTAAATTTAGCAATATTTTGATCCTTAACAATGCTATTTAAATACTTAAAATGCTCTAACATTGGATGCTTATTAAATCTTATCTTATCGACAATTTGAAAGCTTTCAGCTTTTGTTCTAGATCCCTGAACACTACCTCCTTGATTTAATGTTATTTTCTTTGTACCTTCTATTCCAACAAAAAAATCAAGATGCCACCAAGATCTCCTAAACTCCCCATCAGTAACAGCTATTAATCCTATTTCTTTTTCCTTTTCTATAAGCTTCCTTATTTCTATATCTTCAATACTTCTCAGCTCTTCAGCATTTATCTCTCCACTATTATATTGTTTCCGTGCAATCTTAATTTCATCAGTTCTAAGAAAACTTCCAACTATATCATATCGAAAAGGTGGACTATTTCTCTTTGTACCTATAATCTCATTACTCATATTTTCCTCCATTTAAACTGCTATAACAGATAATAATTTAAGTCTAAATAATTTGTTGAAATAATTTCGTTTAGAATCTCAATGTAGCGCATTGTTATTTTATTAAGCTTAATATCCTTATGGGCTATCCATCCAACTGTGAAAATTTCATCACATTCTATTGGTATTGCTTTAAGTTTGCTTTCATCAAAATCAGAGTCTATAAATCCTGTTCCAATTGTATAACTATCTGTACTGGTTAATAAAGTTGAAAGTGTTGCTCTATCAATAACTTTAATACTTTTAGGCACATTAGCCATATTCATCATTTCTTCTGAAAAATTAAATGAATTGTTAATTCCCTGTTCAAATGTTATATAAGTAAATTCTAACATCTCATTAGTAGTAACACTTTCTTTGGTAGAAAGAGGATGATTATTACTTATGATTATATGTGGGTTTGCATTAAAAAGTGGAGTGAATTTCAAATTACTATCACTAAAAATTCTATTCATGACCTTAGAGTTTACTTCGTTAATATATAAAATCCCAACATCACTACGAAGAGTTTTTACATCTTCTATTATTTCATATGTCTTTGTTTCTCTTAAATTAAACTCATACTGATTTGTTTCAATTTCTTTTAAGAGTTTTGTAAATGCATTTACAACAAAAGCATAATGCTGAGTTGACACAGAGAAATGCATAATCTTTTCTCTTCTTCCATGATAGCGGTCCTCAATAAATTCAGCTTGTTCACTTATTTGGCGAGCATACCCTAAGAATTCAATTCCATCTGAAGAAATGCTAATTCCTCTATTGGTCCTCTCAAATATTACAATTCCCAGTTCACTTTCAAGTTCTCTTATTGAATTAGATAGACTTGGCTGAGATATAAATAATTTTTTAGCTGCCTCGTTTATTGACCCGTACCTTGCAATTTCAAGAGCATATTTTAATTGTTGCAAAGTCAATGTTTTTCCCCCTTTCAGCTAAAATCCTTTATTTGATATTATAATCTAGATTTTATCATTTATAAATATCTATGATTTTCTTTACACAAAAAAAGACCGCTTAGTTTTAAGCAGCCTTTCTATTAAGTATATTATTTATTTAATTGTTCTAATAATTCTTCTAAATTTATTCCATGAACTTTAACTGCATCTTCAATTGTTTCAGCTTGTGCAGATGGGCATCCAACACATCCCATTCCGAAGCTCATTAAAATTTGTGGTGCATTTTCCTTTATACGAATTATTTCTCCTATTGTTAAATCCTTAGTTATCATGTTGACATTCTCCTCTCATATATCTTAATAAATTATCTTTTAAGTTTTTATTGTTTATCTTTAATCTTATTATAATGTTTATTCCATATTACTTCCGTAACTGATGTTACAATAAAATTAATTTTTATATTTCTTTACTGAGTATTGAAGATATCAACATAATTATCCTTATATAACTGATTTATAATTTTTTAAAGAAGAATATTCAATAGTTCTTCTGTATCCTTAACTATATATTCTGCTCTGGCTTGGGTTAGTTCAATAACATCTCCAAAACCATAAAGAACTCCCACTGATTTTATATTATTTTCTTTTGCGCCGATAATATCATGTTCTCTGTCTCCTACCATGATAACCTTTGATAAGTCTGTAATATTAGCCTCTTGTAAAGCATATTTTATTACATCCCCTTTATTTACTCTTGTTTCTTCAAAATCTGCTCCAGCTGCAAAATCAAAATATTTATCGATTTTAAAGTATTGTAAAATTTGCCTTGCATACACTTCTGGTTTTGATGTAGCAAGTACAATTTTTTTATTATTTTTCTTAAGCACCTCTAGAAGTTCTGGTATTCCATCATATAACTTATTTTCATAGATACCTTTTTCAGCAAAATATTCTCTGTATTTTACCAATCCAAGCTGTGCTTTTTCCTCATCGAAGTTATAATATTCTTTAAACGAATCCTTTAAAGGTGGTCCAATAAATTTGTTTAACTCTTTAAGATCATCAACTAAAATTCCAAAAGACTTTAAAGCATATTGAACTGATTTAGTTATTCCTTCGCCAGAATCAGTAAGTGTTCCATCTAAATCAAATAATATATATTCAAAATTGTTATTCAAGTAAAAATTCCTCCTTGTTTATCACTCTTAAATCACTCCAATAAATTATAACATATTTAGAAAATTATACGACACCTGAATAATTTAATTAATAAAAATTATATATTAATATTTTTGTTTTAATTGGTAATACTATTTTTAAGGTTGTTTAATACCTAAAAAATACAATAATAGTTTATGGAGGAATTTTAAATGAAAAGATTTGTTTGTACTATTTGTGGTTATATCCATGAAGGTGACACACCACCAGACTTTTGTCCTATCTGTAAAGCAGGTGCTGACAAATTCAAGGAAATGACTGACTCATTAAATTTTGCTGATGAACATAGAATAGGTGTTGCTGGCGGTCTTAATGATGAATTATTAGAAGGCTTAAGAGCTAATTTCATAGGTGAATGTACTGAAGTCGGAATGTACTTAGCAATGTCCCGTCAAGCTGACCGTGAAGGTTATCCTGAAGTAGGTGAAGCATATAAAAGAATTGCTTATGAAGAAGCAGAACATGCTGCTAAATTCGCAGAACTTTTAGGGGAAGTTGTTGTTCCTGATACTAAATCTAATTTAAGTGCTAGAGTTGAAGCTGAATATGGTGCTTGCGAAGGTAAAAAGAAACTTGCAACCTTAGCTAAGGAGCATAATTTAGATGCTATACATGATACTGTTCATGAAATGTGTAAAGATGAAGCAAGACATGGTAAAGCATTTAAAGGCTTACTTGATAGATACTTTAGCAAATAATATTATAACTAGATTAATATTTAACTTAAAGGAGTGTGTTTTTTGTGGAAAAAATTAATTGTGAAGTAAATAATTGTTCACACAACAATAGTGGAGTTTGCTATTCAAATAGAGTTGATATTGGTGGAATGTCTGCAAGTAGTGAAAGAGGAACTTGCTGTGGTTCATTTTTACAAGAATCTCATTATAGTGACTTAACTAATAATACTAATTCTCAAGGAAAATGCGATGCTCTAACTTGCAACGTTGAAACATGTAATCATAACACTAACAAACTTTGTAGCCTAGATTCTATACAAGTAGCAGGTAATGGAGCCCAATTATATACTGAAACTAAATGTGCTAGTTACGATTCTAGAGAATAATTAGAATATATGATTAAGTGTTCTATATTCTAATATTCCTAACAATAGATATTCTGAAGAATATTTAAATATCTATTCTTCAGAATACCCATATATAATTTTAGACAGTTTATTTACATATAAAAACCAGTTCGATGATATTATATATTTTTTAGATTTCCTTTCCCATCATTATCATATTCTCAAAAGTTTTGAATCCATGCTTCTTATAAAAACCTTCTGTTTCATTAGTTTTAAGTGTCAGCAAAATCACTCTATCTATCCCCTTAGCTTTTAATCTTGTTATAAATTCACTCAGCAACTTTGAACCTATACCTGCGCCTTTAATTTTAGGGTCTACACAAAGTTCTTTAATTTGAAAAAGTACTGCATCATAATAATATTCAATGCTTCCAAGTATCATCCCCACTAATTTTTCCTCATCAAATGCAACCAGTCCATTAAACCCTTCGCAATTTATCATCTGAGATATGCGTTTAGATGCACTTTCAATAGTCCATTTGTCATTCCACGGTTCACAATTAAAAGCTTTTACATAAACTTCTGAAATTTCTCTAATAATTTCTCTATCCAAATTTTTATATTCTATCATTTTATTACCCCTTATTTTATATTACAGGTATAAGCTATTTAAAAATTCTGTTCCTGATTTTGTTTTAAAGTATTTATTTTTTATACTTTCAATTTGAGGAGTTTTTATTTCATCTTCATAAATATTAACTAAAAAATCAGCTTCTATTAATATTTGATAGTCAATACCATCAATTTTGCTATATGTATGATGATGCCCAATCAAATAGCATACTCTTTCAATAAATTCTTCACTAAAATTAAATTTTGAAAGCATTTCTTTTGCAACTGGAGGCCCTTCAAGTTCTTGATAATTTCCAGCAGAAGAATTGTATTTTTCTTCACTAATTTTTATTCCTATATCATGCATTACTGCAGCTACTTCTAAAATTTCCTGAGTCTTCTTATCTATATTTTCAAGTTCCCCTATAGATTTAGCAAAAGAAAATACCTTTAAAAAGTGATTAACCCTTCTTGGATCTTTTGCATAGTATTTTATCATTTCATTTATTATAGTACTAATCTTTTCATTCATAATTACATTTTAGTCTGCAGCATACTTTAATAACTTTAATAGTATACCCAGAGCTAATCCACCTTCCTTCTTAATAATATATCTTATTTAATTATTATACTAATTCATAAGATATATTAATATAGCTTTTATATTAATTCCTATTCTTACAAGACTTATCTTTTGAAAAAACCAGCCTCTTCGTTAAATATTAATATAACTAACTTTAACTTCATCTTTTCTCTCTCTATATAAACTGCGCACATAAAAGATTATAAACTCACGTATTAACACTGGAAGCTCCAATAAATTTCTGTACAAAAAAGTAACAACCACCCATTTGCTGAACAGTTGCTACTGTAATTTCCATATATTATATAATTCTAAAGTTCCTAATTTTCTATTGATAACACACTCGTAAACTATACTTAGACTATGAAATATCTTTTAACTAGAAATGAGTAATATACTTTTGTGGAATGTTTCATTGGTAATTTTGATAGATGTGATTCTTTGGCTATAAGTTGTTCCAAATGTGCTAGTTCAAAGCTTGTTCTTTGAAGCTAGCACTTTGGGTGCAACTTTATAGCCTTAGAATCACCTATCAGAATTACCTAGAAACTGGAACAAAAGTATGTTATTCATTTCGGTGAGTTATAAGCATAAGTATATATTATAGTTGGGTTATCTATATATGATATACAATTGATTCAAATGGTCTTAAATTTAACTCTTTATTTAATACACTACTATCTTTATAATTCGATATTAATATTTTACTCTTAGCACTTTCATTTGCATATTCATCTGGAATCTCTACTTTTGTACTTTCTCCATAAAAATTATTTATGACAAGTACTGTAGCGTCGCCTAAATTTCTTACATATGAAAGTACTTTATTATTTTCTTCAAGAATAAACTTTATACTTCCATTTGAAATCACTTCATAATCTTTTCTCAACCTTATTAGCTTTTGATAATGATAGAAAATCGAATCTTCATCCTTTAGCGCTTGTTCAACATTTATTCTTTTATATTCACTGCTAACAGGTATCCATGATTCACCTTTAGTAAATCCAGCATTTTCACTATCATCCCATTGTACTGGAGTTCTAGAATTATCACGAGATTTTGCTTTTAAAATCTGTAATATCTCTTCTTCAGACTTTCCTTGCTCTTTTAAAATATTATAATAATTTATAGATTCTACATCTCTATACTTCTCTATGTTATCGAAATAAGGGTTTGTCATTCCAATCTCTTCACCTTGATACACATATGGAGTTCCCCTCATCATGTGTATTGTAGTTGCCAGCATTTTAGCACTTTCTTTTAAATATTCTTTATCATTTCCAAACCTAGAAACTATTCTAGGCTGATCATGATTACACCAAAACAGAGCATTCCACCCATTTTGAATTTCTTCTTGCCAAGTTTTAAATAACGCCTTCAACTTCATAAAGTCAAAATCCATAACAGTCCATTTATCGCCTTTATAGTAATCAACTTTTAAATGGTGGAAATTAAATACCATTGATAATTCTTTTTCTTCTGGATTAGAATATCTTATACAATTCTCAAGAGAAGTTGATGACATTTCTCCTACAGTTACAATATCTTCATATTTTCCATAGGTATTTTCATTAAGCTCGTGGAGATAGTCATGAATTTTAGGACCATCTGTATAGAATCTTCTTCCATCACCTTCTGAATCACTTTCAAACTTTTCTGGTTTTGAAATTAAATTTATAACATCAAACCTTAATCCTTTGACACCTTTTTTAAGCCAAAAGTTAACAACACCATAAATCTCATTTCTAACTTCTTCATTATCCCAATTCAAATCCGCCTGAGTTCTATCAAAAAGATGTAGGTAATATTCATCAAACTTTTCTACATATTCCCATGCATTCCCACCAAATTTAGATTCCCAATTTGTAGGTGGTTTATCTTTTCCTGATTCTTTAAATATATAGAAATCTTTATATTTTCTATCTCCGCTTATAGCTTTTTTGAACCATTCATGTTCTGTTGATGTATGATTAAGCACCATATCAAGCATTACATATATATCTCTTCTTTCTGCTTCTTGTACTAATTTTTCAAAGTCTTCTAATGTACCAAAGCTTGGATCAATATTATAGTAATCAGAGATATCATATCCGTTATCTACTTGAGGAGAAGGATAAAAAGGAGTAAGCCATATATAATCTATACCTAAATTTTTTAAATAATCTAATTTTTCTATTACTCCGTTTAAATCTCCAATTCCATCACCGTTTGTATCATAAAATGATTTAGGATATATTTGATAAATAGTACTTTTCTTAAAATCCTTCATAATTTCTTCCTTCCTATCCTAGCTTATTGCTTTCTTTTTCCCCACAATTACTGTAAGAACAAATGGTACTACTACTGCTACAAGCATTGCTAATGCAAATATCATCATGAACGCTGGTTTTATTGATAATATACCTGGAAGTCCTCCAACACCGATTGAGTTTGCCATTACGCCACTTCCAACTGAAATTATTGCTGCTATTGCTGATCCTGCCATTCCACAGAAGAATGGGAATCCATGTTTTAAGTTAACACCAAACATTGCTGGTTCAGTAACTCCAAGGTAAGCTGAAATGCAAGCTGGTACATTAACTTCTTGAGCTTCTTGATTCTTTCTTTGTAAATATATCATAGCTAAAACTGCTGAACCTTGTGCAATATTAGATAATGCTATCATTGGCCAAAGTGATGTTCCTCCAAATTGTGCCATTAATTGAAGATCTATTGCATTTGTCATGTGATGAAGTCCTGTAATAACAAGTGGTGCATAAAGGAATCCAAAGATTGCTGCAAAAATCATACCAAATGAAGATGTAAGTCCACCATATACTACTTTTGAAATAGCTGCACCAATTGCCCAGCCTATAGGTCCTATAACAATATGAGCTATCAAAACAGCTGGTACTAAAGCAAAGAATGGTACAACTATCATTGATATTGATGCTGGACTTATCTTTCTTGCACCTCTTTCAAGAAATACTAATGCAAAACCTGCAAGTATAGCTGGTATAACTTGTGCTTGATATCCAATCATGTTTACATGTGCAAATCCAAAATCCCAGAAAGGTATTTTATCAGCTGGTGTACTTGCCACTGCATATGCATTTAAAAGTTGTGGTGAAACTAATGTAATACCTAAAACTATACCAAGAATTTGGGTTGTCCCCATTTTCTTTGTAATTGACCATGTAATACCTACTGGTAGGAAGTGGAATATAGCTTCTCCAATTAACCATAAGAAACTGTTTGTCCCAGCCCAGAACTGAGATACTTCAACTAAAGATTTTGTTCCGCCTTCTAATAATTTCATATCTCCGATAACATTTCTAAATCCTAAAATCAAACCTCCAACAATGATTGCTGGAATAAGTGGTGAAAATATTTCTGCTATATTTGCCATAAGCTTTTGTATAAAAGTCATATTGTTTTTAGCAACATCTTTTACCGCATCTTTGCTTACTCCATCTATTCCTGAAACTGCTATAAAGTCATTATAAAATGTTGATACTTCATTCCCAATTATAACTTGGAACTGTCCTGCTTGTGTAAATGTCCCTTTAACACTTTTTAATTTTTCAATTTCACTTACGCTAGCTTTACTTGGATCGTTTAATACAAATCTCATTCTAGTAACACAATGTGTAACTGCTGAGATGTTTTCTTTTCCACCAACTAGCTTTAATAGTTCTTTTGCATCATTTTGAAATTTCCCCATCATTAAAACCTCCAATTTGATTTTTATTACTTTAAAGAATAAGTTCATGAATATTAATACAATTTTGTTTTGTATTAGTCCAATTGAACAATTAATTAATAAATTTTATATTAAACCTAACATTTAAATGTTTACAATATCATAATAATCTATTTTAAACATATAGTCAATAATATTTTTAATATTTGTTTAAACAAATTTCTTGAAAATGTTTAATATTCAGTATTCAAGCCATCTTATGGCATAAAATAAATTTAAAATATGTTTAAACATATTTTAAATTTGTTCAAATAACTTATTCAAATTTTAGATTTTCCACCCTTTTACTGACTCATCAAATCAAATTTAAATTTACAAATCTAATTTTCAAGTTGTTTGTCTATATAGTGCAAATTTTTTAGGTGTTGGAGTGACTTACATTATCATACATCAATAAATTGCACCAAGTAATTTATCACCTTATTATTTTAATTATTTAGTTAACTTATTAAAAAAAATAAAGTATAATATATTCATTAAAACCTATAGATAACACAATCATAAATTATAATTAGACTATGGAATACCTCACAACCAGAAATGAGTAATAAACTTTTGTAACCACAAGGGTCATAATATGGAATGTTTCATTTCGGCGAGGTATACGCATAAGTATAGATTATAGTTGAGTTATCTATAGTACAAATATTTTATATATGCTCCAATGATAAATCTGCATTTAAAATTCTAGTTGGATAAACGCTCAATTAAGTATAAGATGTAGAAATCCAATTGCAGCATATATACCTCAAGATAACTTAAGGGAGTGTTAACTTTGCCTAATGTAAAATTCAAAGATATATATCACATATTAAAAAGCAATATAGATAGTGGTAAGTACGATAATTCTATGATGCTTCCCACCGAAATGGAGCTAGTTGATAAATTTGAATGTAGTAGAAATACTGTTAGAAGAGCAATTAGTGAATTGAGTAAAGATGGATATGTTAAAAGCGTTAAAGGTAAGGGCGTAATCATACTAGAAAGCAGAGAATCAATAGAACTTCCTATTGGAAATCTACTCGGCTTGCAAGAATTACATACAAAAAAGAAATTCACTACTAGTGTTGTTCATTTCTCAAAAATAACTATAGATGAATCTTTATCAAGAATAACTGCTTTAAAATTAGATACTGAAGTATATCACCTTCATAGAATAAGATTCTATGATAATGAACCAATTATCCTTGATGTAAATTATTTTAGTGCTGATGTAGCAAAAGATTTGACTATAGAAATTGCTCAAAATTCCGTGTATGAATATATTGAAAAAGATTTAAATACAAAAATTCTTGCTTCAAAAAAGATTATTGTTGTTGAACATGCAACAGAATTAGATAAAAGATTTTTAGATTTAGGTACATATGATTGTGTTGCTGTCGTAAAAACATATGCTTATACTGATTCCGGTAAACTTTTTGAATATACAGAATCTCGTCATAGACCGGATAAATTTGTATTTGTTGAATCATCATCTTTAAGAAAAAATATTTAATCATAGTAAATGACATTTTTTATTCTTTTATATTAGTCTATTTAACCCTAGTAAAATGGATTAATATAAACGTTATCCGCTGATTTAATTACATTATATTTTCCTAAATACAAAAAAACTTACTAAATAAATTTTTAGTAAGTTTTTTTAGTATAGAATATTTAGTTAATGAAAATGAATTTATATTATTCTATAAAATTGCAAAGGTATGTATATTGCTTATTTAATTCTTTTTGATACCATTCTGTTTTTATTAAGCTTATATATGCATCAACTATCTTTTTTACTTGGCTTTCTTTTGTAATCTGCATGAATAATGCAAGAATAAAAAAAACTATAATTCCTATTGTAATGGCATTTTTTACATTATTAGTAAAATTGAATATAATTAATAATACTGCACCAATAGCTCCTGTAGCTATTGAATAATATGTTACGTAATCTATTCTATCTTTAGTTTTTACTATTTTCGCTTTTAATGTATCAACGATATGTACATCCTTAAATAACAAATCCAACTTATCTCTATATAAATCCATGAATTTAGACAGCATATAGTTATATCTTTCAACATTACTACTTTCTAAGATTCTCATGCACATAATTAATGGATAAGGGTACTCAGCCACACTTTTATATACATATTCATTTCTTCTTTCAAGACTAGGAATCTTTACGCTTAATTCTCTATTTTCATCAAGAGTCAATTCATAATTGTCATTTACTAAACTTGTATAATTGTCTTTAATAATTTCTAATGACTTAGCCATTAATGTATTATTCCCATTCATTTTATTTAGCATGTCCAAAATCGTCATATTCTCTTCTCCCCTACTTTTTAAAATAAATGCTTCATCAGCTATATTATAGCATACTTTCCCAACGCATGAACATCAAGGATTTATTTTAGAACTTATTCCAATATGTTTTTAAGTACCCCTATAGCTAATGTCATACCTTCATGCTTTATTTTGCTTATAATAACCTCTGCGCCTGCAAGATCAATAGAAGGCTCACAGACCCCAGTTATTCCAAGTGTTTTAAATACAAATTCACTTTTATCATATTTATCTTGAACGGTTTTTATTTCATCTTTGCTAAAAGTTTTGAATGGACAATTAATTCTTTCCGCTAATTTTATAATACCTTCTTCATTAGCTTTAATATCTACAGAAACAATTCTTGACACTGCTCTTATATCCAAATTATATTTTATTAAATTCGCATTTACAAAGTCATATAATTTTTCATAAGTTGTGCCTTTCCTACAACCAATACCTAAAACTATATCTTTTTTTATAAGTCTAAGTATCCTAGAATAATCAGTTTTTTCAACATCTTCATTGTTACTACTTTTTAAACAATGAGTTATCCAAATACAATCCTTTCTTAAGTTCTGTATCTTTTCGTATCCATTACTGATTTTAATTATATTATAGTCATCTTTAATTCCAATTATTTTTTCATCAATTAGAAGCGCCGCCATATATTTAGCCTTTTTTAAATCTTCAATAATCAAATTGTTTTCTTTTGCTAGAATATCTGGGGCAATCAAGCCTAAATTATCGCTTGCAGTGGTTATAATAGGCATAGAATTTAATATTTCTGATACCTTATAAGTAAGCTCATTGCCTCCACCTAAATGTCCACTTAAAATATTTATTGCATATTTACATGATAGATCAACTACTACAATTCCTGGATCCTTATCCTTGCCTTCAAGAAATGGAGCTATTGCTCTTACTGCAATTCCTGTTGAAGATATAAATATGATACCTTCTGAATTATTCATAGCTTCTTTCGTAATAGTCTTTAAACTGAAATCTTCACCATATGCAAAAGTGTTTATTTCTAACTTCCAATTATTAATCTGATCTTGTGATGGATTATTTTCTTTTATATATAATCTTCCATTAAAGCTTTCTTTAAGCTTCAATCCTATCTCTTTTCCCTTAGGCGATGGACAAATTATACTTATATTTTTACTAAGTGAATTTATTGCCTCACTTTGGGACTTTTTAGATAGTTCTTCATTATTTAGATTCATTACTTGTATCCTCAGCGTCTCTGAACATATGCGAAAAGCTCTTATCATATAACAAGCTTTTTTCAAAATCGCTATCAATAAAATCTCCAACTAATATTTGTGCACATTTAGTAATGTTATTTTCCTTAACTTTTTCTGCTATATCATCAAGCGTTCCCATAATTACTCTTTGATCAGGCCATGTAGCTCTTTCAACTACAGCTATTGCAACATTCTTTTTATACCCTTTTCTAAGTTTCTCAACAACTTTGTCTATCATTGAAATAGATAAAAATATAGCCATTGATGCTCCAATAGATGCCAATGTTTCAAGATCCTCATTTGCTGGAACAGGAGTTCTTCCCTCAATCCTAGTTAAAATGACAGTTTGTGATACTCCTGGTAAAGTAAATTCTCTATTTATAGCTGCAGCCGCACCTGTAAATGAACTTACACCTGGAACGACTTCATAAGGTATACTAACCCTGTCAAGTTCAACCATTTGCTCTCTTATAGCTCCATAAATCGATGGATCACCTGTATGTAGCCTTACAACTAACTTTCCCATTTGTTCTTCCATTGTCATTATTTCCATTACATCTTCTAAAGTCATATTAGCAGAATTATAGATTTGAACGTCTGGTCTGCAATATTCTAAATGTTCTTTTGAAACTAAAGAACCAGCATATATTACTACATCTGCTCTTTCTAATAAATCACGACCTCTAACTGTTATTAAATCAGCTGCTCCAGGACCTGCCCCTATAAAATAAACCATGCTTAAAACACTCCTTTTTTAATATTAAATTAACTAATATTTTATTATATTTATTCCCTGTTTGCTATTATTAAAGACATATAATCTCTAAGTTTTAGTATTTCTTCTCTTTCAGTTAAAACAGTCTCGCCCTCTCTACCAACTCGACTTGCATAAACATAATCAAAGCCTTTTTCTTCTAATGTATTTATAACTTCTTCTTCATGCTTGTATACTTTCATTATTACAACAAACTTTTCATCTGTTATTTCTTTCACTTTAGTAGCTGGCATAACCACTAGCTTCTCATCACCTACAACTAAAGTCCTATTAACTAAGCTCCCAGCCGCGCAAAAAGATGTTATTCCAGGAATTGTTTGAACATCAAATCCACAATCTCTAACATGCTTTAACATATGACTATATGTACTGTAAATATACGGATCTCCAATAGTTAAAAATGCAACATCCTTTCCTTCTTTAAGCCTCGCTTCTATAAATTCATAAGCCTCCAATGCTTTTATTACTCTATCTTTCTTCCCCATTGGAAAATGTTTTACAATAACTTCAGTACCTGGTTTTATATATTCTCTAGCTGTTTCAAGCGCAATGCTTTCTCCACCTTCAGTAGCAGATGGTGCGACTACAACTTGACACCTTTCTATTGTTCTTACTGCCTTTACAGTTAAAAGTTCAGTATCTCCAGGTCCTACACCTATTCCGTATAATGTTGCCATTTTATAATTCCTCTCTTCCTAAGTAACTACATATGTATATATTATTATTTTAATTCTAGTTACCGATATCATATTATCTTTATTTATACACTTTTATTTATAACAACTATGTATTATTTTATCTTAAAAATCTTTATTAAATTATACTTAATTCCTTATACATTGAATTATATATATTGGATTATTAGCTATCATCATTAAAGTATCTTCACGGTTTTTACTTATATTAACTAATGAAATTTCAATTTTATAATCTAGTTTCTTCATTACCTCAATTGCTCTGTATGCATTGTCTAAGGTTATAAAATTCATAACTATCGTGCCTTTTTTTACTACGATTGCATTTACCTTAAGTAATATTTCCTCTAAATGCCCGCTGCTGCCTCCAATGAATATGGAATCAAATTTTAAACCTTGAAAAATCAAAGTATCCAGTACTCTACTTGCTTCTTTATTTAAAATCTTTACATTATCACATTCAAACTTTTCCACATTAGTTTCTGTAATTTCATATGCTTCATAATTTTTTTCTATTGCAAGCACCTTACCGTTTTTCGCAATTTTAGCAGCCTGAACTGTAATACTCCCTGTACCACTGCCAACATCTAGTACTAAAGAATTATCTGTTAAGTTCATTTTCGCAATTGAAAGTATTCTTATATCTTCCTTTGTCATTGGGCAGTTTCCTCTAATAAACTCTTCATCTTTTATAAAAACCATGAAAATTTCCTCCTCTATTTCAGGTATTAATCAAACGTCAACGTCACACAAAAATCATTATAAGTTCTATCGACTTGTTCTATCTACTATAAACACACTCAGTGAATCATATTTTTTATTCATAAATTCCTCTGGAGCCCCATTAGTTATAATCTCATCTTCATAGGATAGATTTTCTCCTATTGCAACTTTACATCTAACTTTTTCTTTATGCAAAATTTCACATAACATAGCAGGATTATTCTCTTTATCTGTAAGCCAAATGCTTAAGTCGTGATTATTAACCACAGTCAAAAAGTCTTCTTTCCTTCCATGCAAACTTCCTAGGTACGCATTATTCCAGGACATATTTAATTTACATGTCAGATATTGAAAAGAGCTTATCCCTGGTATTACTTGAAATTCTAAAGTTGCTTTACTTTTTATATAATTTGTTATCCCATAAAAAGTTGGATCACCAGATGCAACAATTGAAATAATCATACTTCTATTTTTCTCATCACATATATATTCGTTAATATCACTTAGCTTATTTATATATATTTTTTTATTATCTACAAACTCTAAGGAATCCAATGCTCTTTTAAAGCCTATTATTATATTAGATTTTTTTAATATTTCCAAGGCCTTAGGCATAATATAATCCCTGTGTCCAGGACCAAGCCCTACAATATAAATCATTTTTGTGTCCCCCTATGAAAGCTTAATTAACTTTTTAATATTAATCCCTAAAATATTTTACACAATCCATAATCTAATGAATTATCATAAAATTTATATTGAACTTTATTATTAATTATCCTTAATGGACTTCCATAATAAAATCGGATTTGATGCGCCATAATACATTACAGCGTCAACTTCTAGCTCTCCATAAACATGCTCTTTGATTTTTTGAACTATTTTATTTCCAATGTTCTCATAGAGTTTGTCATATCCATCTCCAAGCATTTTAACTGCACCTTCACATGTCTTTTCCTCAAGCACTCTTTTTACAAGTGACATATCATATCCAAGAAGTGCAAGTTCTAATGCAATAACTTCAAGCCTCACTCCATTGACCTTACTATGGGTATTAAAGCATCCATAAGCTATTTTACTCATCTTTCCTATATGTCCAACTATTATAATAGACTTAACTTTACATGAAACACAAGTCTCTAATGCAAATCCTATAAAGTTTGAACATGTTACCACTTCTTCCTCTTTAAACCCAAGTTCCTTACAATAATTATCGCCTAAATTTCCGAAAGTTAAAACTAATCTTTCATTATTTATTGCTTTTTGGGTAATTTCTATCTTTATGGAAGCTTTAAGTGCATCTTCTGACATAGGATATACAATTCCTGTTGTCCCAAGAATAGAAATCCCGCCTACAATCCCAAGTCTAGGATTAAAAGTCTTTTTTGCTACTTTTTCTCCTTGAGGCACTGAAATTATAACTTCAACTCTTTCTCCAGGCGGTAACACTTTTAATACTTCTTCTTTTATCATCTTTCTAGGAACAGGGTTAATAGCCGCTTGTCCTTTAGGAATAAAAAGCCCTTCCCTAGTGACAATTCCAACTCCTGTTCCGCCTTTAAGCACTACTCTTTCTAACTCATCTTCTTTTTCTGCTCTGCTATCTTCAACTAAAACACTATCAAACTTTTGCAAGTCTTCATCTTGAAATATTTTATTATCTATTGGTTTGATCTTTTTAACCATGGCCTTTATTTCTATTCCATGAGTGTTATCAGGATCATCTCCACCATCTTTTAAAATAGTACACTCAACATAATCATCAAATTTTTCTATTAATTCTATAGGCATTGTTACATCAATTCCTTTAGGAGTTGCAATCTCTATTTCATTAAGATTTTTCTCTTTATTAAATAAGATAATTGTTGCTGCTTTTGCTGCTCCAGCACTACAAGAACCTGTCGTATATCCACATCTTAACCTTTTTCCATCTACATCAACGTACATTTCAAACATAAAAATCACCTCCTGACATCATTAACTTTTTAACTATCTTTAATCTAATAAACTTAATTATCTTGAAACCACCATGTACATAAGGGCATTAACTATTGCTGCTGCAACAGTGCTTCCACCTTTTCTTCCTTTAATTCTTATGTAAGGTATATTAAGCTCATCCATATTTTCCTTACTTTCTGCAGCTCCAACAAACCCTACTGGCGCAGCTATTATAAGCTTTGGTTTTGCCTTTCCTTCTTTTATTAACTCTTTAAGCCTAAAAAGTGCTGTTGGTGCATTACCAAAAACGAATATATCTACATTATCCATACAAGCTTTTTCCACTGCAGCCATGCTTCTAGTAATATTTTTTTCCTTTGCTTCTTTATGAACTATTTCTTCATTCACATAGCAGATAACTTCACTATTAGTTTTAGCTAAGGCCATTTTATTAATTCCGTTTAAGGCCATATTAGTATCCGTATAGATCTTTGCACCTTGTTTAAAAATACCTTTTGCAGTTTCAATTGCTGTTTCACTTATTTCTACCAAATCTTTATATTCAAAGTCTGCAGTAGTGTGAATAGTTCTTTTAACTATAAGCAGTTCTTCTTCACTAAATGAGTGCGCGCCCATTTCGTTACCAATAATCTCAAAACTTTTTTCTTCAATTCCCATAGGATTTTTTAAATATTCCATATATTTTTAGCGAGGGATTTAACAAACACCTCACCAAGCTCACCTCTTTCCAAGTTTAATAAATTGATTAATAGTTAACCAACGCTTTTAATAATTCTTCATTTCCAAGAAAGTTTATATGGGCATATCCTCCTAATGTATTATTTTTAAAGTATCCGCATTTCCACTTTAATACTTCCCCATTATATAAAGTTTTTTCTACATCATATACATTGTCCTCATCTAAATCTACCTTTGACTTATGAAACTCATGGGCATTAACTTCAAATTCATTATCTTCTAATCCCTTATTATCAAAGCATTTGTTATCTATCTTAACATTACAGTAACCAAAATTCTGAAGCTTATTAGTCATTGTGCTATCTCCATTAAAAAAACCAACCATTTCTGATCCATCTATTGATTCTGTAAGATACATAAGTCCACCGCATTCTGCATAACACCTCAAGCCGCCATCTAAGGCTTCTTTAATGCTTTTTCGCATAGAATAATTGTTTTCCAATTCCTTTTTAAATACTTCTGGATATCCTCCACCTATATATAAAAAATCTAAGTTTTGTGGTAATTCTTTATCATTGATTGGACTAAAATAAACTATCTCACCCAAATTTTCTAAAGCTTCCAAATTATCTTTATAATAGAAACTGAACGCCTTATCTAAAGCCACTCCTATTTTTAAATTTCTATTTCTAGATTCTTCTTTTAAACTTTCAAAACTTTTTTGTTTATCATCTTCTTTAAAGGAATTATTAAGATCACCATCTGTACTTATTTTATACTCTTGAGTTGCATTTATAATTCCATCTATATCTACATACTTTTCCATTAAATTTGCACATATATCTAATTTTTCTTCAAGATTAAGAATTTCCATACTCTGAACAAGCCCTAAATGCCTGCTGCTTAATGCTATTTCTGGTGTTTTAGGAATATATCCAAAAACTTTTATATTACAATTCTTTTCTATTGCATACTTTAATAAATTATAATATTTTTCACTGACAGAATTTAATACCACCCCAACAATATTAGAATCCTTATAATTTTTAAAGCCGCTAATTTCAGCGCATATGCTTGCACTTTGCCCCTTAGGAGACAACACTAGCACTATCGGCATATTTCCTAAAAGTTTTGAGACATGATAAGTGGAACCTTTTTCACTTGCTCCAATTCCATCATATAATCCCATAACACCTTCTATTATACCAATATTTCCAGAACCTTTTTGAAAACTTTTTTTCACACCTTCTTCACCCATTAAGAAAGTATCAAGATTTCTTGAAGCTATCCCTGTCACTGCTTTATGAAATGCTGTATCTATATAATCCGGTCCTACCTTATAACCTTGTACATGAAAATTTCTACTTTTAAGTACTTTCATAAGCCCAAGAGTAAAAGTAGTTTTTCCTCCTCCGCTGCAATTGGAAGATATAATTATAGACCTCATATTATTTTCCTTTCTGTACTAACAAGACTTTTAAACTCTACCTAACTACCTGCAAAGAATTTTGCAACTATAAAAATTGAACTATCTAAGTTTTTTAGTCCTTCCAGCGTTTATATATTTATTCTCAATTGAGTCATAAATTCTATTTATATAGAGTCCATCAAATTTATCAAGCTCTCCAAGTCCGTGCATATGTAACTTCACTTCAATTCCTTCTTTTTGAAGCCTAGTCTTTAAAGAATGATCTTCATCTGATGCCATATCATTCTTTACGTGATCACCTGCCACAAGTAATAGCGGAACAAGTTTTGTCTTATTTATTCCTTTTTTCTTTAGCTTCTTTACTACATTTTCAACTGTTGGGTACCCTTCTACAGTTGCCACAAAAACATTCTCATAATCTTCATCTACCAAAACAGTTTGCAGCATTCCATAGACTGCATTAGATGGATGTTCTGTACCGTGGCCAAATAATATTACACTTTCTTCACCTTCGAAAACATCTTTAATACTTTCAATAAATAAAGAATAATCTTCTGGTAATCCATTCATTCCTTGATAAAAAAATATCGGTCTTCCAAGCTTAAGATCTTTAAAATCATTTTTCCTTTGCTCCACAACGCCTTTGATGTAATCAAATTCTTCTCCTGGAATTATATGAAGCGGCTGCACTATAACTTCTTCAAATCCTCTAGATTTTAAATCTTCTAGTGCTTCTTCTGGTGTTAATATATCCAAATTATCCTTTGCCTTTAATTTCTTTATTATAAAATGAGCTGTAAAAGCTCTAAAAACTTCATAATCTTTAAATTCCTCTTTGATTTTATTTTCAATTTTTTCAATTGAACTCTTAAGCGCCTCTAAATGGCTTGTTCCGAAACTAACTACTAAAATAGCTTTTCTCATGTATTTTCCTCCTAAAATTGTCTTAAAAAAGACCTTAATTTAATAAATTTATAAATATTTCATAAGATTTATAATTTGGAATATATAAAAATCCCCTTTATCGTTAGATAAGGAGGAAATACATAACAAATTAAGAATGTACAATATACTCTACTACATCCCGCTATTTGCAAGTTTTCTTCCCTCCGAAGAATAGCATTTTTATAAACTCCTAGGCAGGTCTCCTGACTTTGGCCTCATCCTAATTCTCTTCCTTCCCAAGAAAATTTCTCAGTGGATTTTTTAGTATACTATTTAAAAGCAGCCAATTCTTAATTAATGAGCACTTTTATTATATACTTTAGAGATTAGTCTTCCATCACAGTAGCGGGGGCTGTAGTGGATTTTAACCACTTTCCCTTTTAATCATATACACTTAACTTTATATGAACCTAAAAATCATTTCTTATTGTATTTTAAATTATATAGGACTATTGTATTTTATTCAACTAAAAATGAGGTTTATTGTTGACAGTATCTGCTTGTCAGCAATAAACCTCAAAATAATTTTAATATAATAAGGTAACCATAAAATTGTAGTCATTAAATCTTTACTGGGAAATTAAAATCCTCATTCTTTCTTACAGCTTTGTTTTATTAGTTGATTAGTATAGACTGTAGCTCCCGTTACCAGTATGCCTTGAATTACTGATTCTACGCTAGGGCCCATGATTCCAACAGCCCCTAATATTCCTAGAAATAATAATATCATAGGAATATATTTATCGTTAATTTTTTCTGTATTTTTTATTACCATACCAACAATATATAGAGCAGGAATCAAAATCAGAGCATTTTGTGTTATATACTGTGCAAAATCCATATACTTGTCCCTCCTTTAACTAAAAAATTTCTCTAACTTAAAATAATTTTAAATATGATATAATATTCTGCTTTATTATGTTATATGCGTTATGTCAAGTTTTGTTTCTATATTAATAAAATTCTCATCAAATTTTCACTTCTGTAATTGCCATAAAAATAGAATTAATATCTGTTTTTTGCAAGTACCCCATTAATAATTATATTTAAATAAAAGTCAACTATTCCACTTAATGAAATACTCACCACATTTAACATTTTCAAAGAAATAATTTACAACCATCAATATTACTGTATAATTTAAATATAACTTGTTAACCTAATATAAATAAAAAAAGCTAGAAGGGATTGATATAATAATGTCAGCATATATGATTACATATTTTTTAAGCGATACTCATGGCCATCATCACGAACACGGTGATGATTGTGGATGTGGAGAAGATCATTCTCATGAACATGGTGATAGCTGTGGATGCGGAGAAGATCATTCTCATGAACATGCACATAGCGGTGCTAATATAGTCGGTAAAATTAAATCTTTAGGCTCATGGGCTCAATTTATGCCTGAAGGATTCTTTGTAAAAACAGATACATTATCTGCAAAAGAAATATTTGATGAAGTAAGCTCTGTTGCTAATGGAGGAGATATTATTTTTGTTACAAAGATTGATGGTGAAACTTCAGCATGCGCAAATCCTGCTGTATTAGAGTGGATTTCAAAGTAATAGTTTCAAGTAATATAACTTAAACTTGTAGTATAAATTAAAAAAGAGGATTATCAAATTTTATTTTGACAATCCTCTTTTTGCTTTTAAAGTTATTAGTTAACATAAATTTCAATCGATCTTCTTCATTCTAGTATTAATTAAGCATTTGGTTTACTTAAGCTTTAAATGTAAATTTATTATAAAATATAGTAATTTATCATAAAAAATAATACCCATCAAAATTAAACTGTTCATAAACAATAAAATCTCAATGGATATCCCACAAAATATTAAAAAGGAGTCGTAATTCCGTATGATCAAAAAATCATACAAGAGGAGCGATGAGTATATTTTACAATATACACCTCTATTTAAATTACTAACTATATAATAGTTTAACAGATTTCCAGCGAAAAACAAGTATGTTTTTTAAATATTTAGAAAATTATGATTTGTATAAAATGTAACAAATCATTTTTACATTTTAAGCACTCTTCTCTAACTCTTTCCTTTTTTACGGATATATTCAAAAAAGTTGTTGACATAATAGATAAATGAGTGTAAAATAATATTTGTTGTGAGGCCCATTGGTCAAGCGGTTAAGACGCCACCCTCTCACGGTGAAATCAGGAGTTCGATTCTCCTATGGGTCACCATTATAGAAAACATCAGCATTTAGCGAGCTAAATTGTTGGTGTTTTTTCTATTTTCCCGACTTTTTCCCGACTAAGTTTTTTATTATGTTTTACTATTATTTTTTTAAATTACCTGCAAATATTTTATAAATTAAATATATAATTTAATTTTTCAACTGCATCACTTTTTTGCTTTGGAATAACATGAGTATAAGTATTTGCAGTCATATCTATAGAACTATGTCCCAAAAGTTCTGAAACAGTTTTTAAAGCTACTTCGTTTTCAAATAACTTTGTTGCAAAAGTATGTCTTAATGCATGAAACTTTTTATGTGGTAATTTACATTTCTTTAATAAATGTTCCCATGCATGAGATAGATTTGTTACATCTATTAAGCTTCCAGAAGAGGTTGTAAAGACATGATCAGATACCTCATATGATTCTCCACATTTTAATCTATCTCTTCTTTGTTTTATCCTTATATCTTTAAATATTGACGTTAGATTATCAGGAAAAGATACTTCTCTTATTGACCCTCGAGTTTTTGGTACTTGAATTATTTGCTTTCTTTCCTTTGAACCATCACCTGCTATTATATACACTTTAGCTAAAGATTTATTAACCTTTACGATTTTATTCTTCAAATCAATGTCTTCCCAAGTTAATGCCAAAAGCTCCCCACGTCTTAATCCTGTTCCAAGTGATAATAGTATTAACTCCCTATACCTATTATCTTTTAAGTTGGATACTAAAATCTCTATTTCTTCATCACTAAAATGTTGAACTTCTTTTCTTGGTTTTTTTTCTCCAGGAATAACTATCTTTTTACCAAGACAAGGATTCTTGCTTAAATACCCTTCATCTACTGCATAATTAAAAAATTGTTTCAAGAGTTTATTTAAGTTTTCAATAAGATTTCTGCTTTTTCCAATGTCTGATAAACCATTATAATACCTTTGAACTTGGAGTGCTTTTAATTCTGATAATTTAATTGAATATAAAGGGCTGTCTTTTACATAATTCCTGTATAACCCCTCATACTTTTCAAACGTAGTAGGCTTTATTCTATCCGAAACCCTAATAGTCTCAAATAGCCAAGTGTGTATTAACTCTCCTAGAAGAACTCGCTTCGTATCTATATTTAATCCATTTTTTATACCTTCCAGATACTCTCTCTTCTTCTCCTCAGCCTCAGATTTGCTTTTACCATAAAACTCTTTAAGTATTCTTTTTCCCTTGCTATCTGTTCCTAAAACAGCACTTACTCTAAAATAATTAGTACCATTTTTCTTATAGTTAGTTTTTACTGCCATATTAATCACATCCCTTTTAAATATCCTCAAAAATATCCTATTACTCAAAATAAATTCTGCATATTCACTAGATATAAATTTTTAGCACTCAGTATAGAGACTAATCTTGTAATATGAAATATTAAAATGTTTATTAATACGGTTGCCTTTTATGGTACATTATTAATTATTTAATTTATCCTACATATATATTTTCTCATATATTTGAGTAATATATTCTAAAACTTATGATAAAACCTACCAAAAGTACCATCCCAAAACAAATATAAATTAAATAAATCATTTATTCATACTACAACAATAGATCCACTATATAAACTTCTTATATCCCCTGTATGCTTATCCAATCATCAGTGATTTTATATTTGTAAAACATTTACAATCCAAATATATTATACTCATTTTTTACTTAATAAGCAACACGCTTTACTCATTGAGCAACAAAATAATTAAAAAATTATTTATCTTTGCACATTTACTGATATATAAATAAAATTAAAATATCAGTAAATATCAACATATACTTTTCAAATCAATTGCGCACTTATTTTTTTGAATTGCTGTACTATTAAATTAAGATGCTTTATAGTACAACTTTTTTATTATTTTGCAACAACGAGATTTTATTTTCAATTTTTGCATCAACACATCATTTTTACTACATTCCTTAAGAATTATTAACCTAGATTAATTTTATGAATTTATTTGCCAACACAAAAAAACTGATAATAATATCAAATTCATTAATATTATTATCAGCATAGTTGTTGAATTTTACTGTTTGTGATAGCCGAGTTATGTATTCCAAAATCAGCATATTAAATTCCATTTTATTATATTTTGCTGATGATAGAAAGAATGTCGGAAGTTTTAATTCTTCCTACCATTCTCTTAAATGTATATTCATATAAAATCCCACCCATTTTTGCAACATTGTAGTATTAAAATATTCTTCCCAGTTCTTTACTTATAAACGGTACTTTATATCAAGCTACCGTCTATAAGTAAAATATACCTTAAATTAAATAATATTTTCAACGTGAGGCGTGTGTCGAAGTGGTTTATTAAATTATAACTTAACATATTTTATTATATCTATTTGTCATTGGAAATAACTCAAACCTTAGATTATAAATATCATATATTTACATATTGTATTTTAAAATAATAAAGCATATCTTACAGATGGTCAGAAGATGGATGGAAGTTTTACTTCTTCCGACCATTTCTTAAATTAAGTAATATTAATACTTAACTTAAGAAATAACACTAATCATTTACAATTAATCTCATTTTAGTTACTGAATCCTTACTTAAATCTAAATATATATGATATAGGTGTTGTTCTATTCCATTAGGATTTCGAATTTTTTGGTAAATAATATTCTCTGTAAGTGGTATTTTTCTAAAAATCGCTTCATCGTAAAGTGGACTTTTGTTAAATTCAGTAGTTTCTTCTACTATGTAGCCATTCTGCTTTAATATCTCAGTCATTTCCACATTATTATAATTTTTATACTTAGCCCATAATTGAGCTTGTTTATTCGAAGTTCCATAAATTAACACAACACTAACTGTACATTGTTGTATGTTGTTACCAATAGCTTTACATATGTGATCTTTAATTTGCTCTTTCTTACATCCTTCTAATACTAATGCTTCTAAAATCCCTACCCTAATATTTCCCTGTTTTATTGTTAAATCTATTTCTGAACATCCCTTTTTGCTGCCATTATGAACTGCTTTTCCAGTGCTTCCAGTCTGTTCCTGATCATTTATCGCCAAGTTATAAATGTCAGTAAATGCTAAATTGAACATCTCTCTATAAAGTTGTGTAATATAATCCTCATAATATTTCCATTCTATATTTTCTATTTCCCCCTGCTTATTATTTTTTTGTGATATCTTTCGTCCAACAGCAAGCTGTGGCCCATATGCCTCGATAGAATAACATGTTTTTATAATACATTCCAATAGCAATGTTTCATCTGCATCTTGTAAATTTTCTATTGATTTCAATTCATAATGTATCCTGCTTTTATCTTTTGAATTCATGCTCATATATTTCCATAAATATTTTTTTAAATTTTCATAATCTATTGATATATTTTCTGTTACTACACTTGCTTTTTCTTTTTTATACTCTTCAAAATTTAAGTTCAAATTTAAATTTTTATTTAACTGATCAATAAATTCTTTGATATCATTGCCTAATAATTGCCTTTCATAAATTATATTAGAGCAATAAAGTTCTTTTTGTTCCATATTCCAGTCCGATATTTTATCTTTCTCAATTTTTCTTGACAACTTTAATATTTTTTTATGAATATTATTAGTCAGATCTTCATTATTCTCTTTAATAGCATTTTCTATTTGAAGAACGTGTGTATATATTAAATTTATATATGCTCCAGCATACTCCGTTTCTGCTTTATTAATAAGTTCATAACCTAATATCTCAGCCTTATCTAAATCTCTATACTTATCACTCTCAATATACACAAGTACCTTATAAAATGAGTTGGAACCTTTCAAAATATTCTCATATTTCTCCCAACAATAGAATAAATGATTCAACTTATTATCAGCATTTATTATATTGTTATCAAATTGAAAACTTTTTTTTCCTTCCATTCTATGCAAGTAATTCACTAGTATTTCTTGAATAAACGGGTATAATTCTTTAATTTTATATTGCAATGCTAAATCTATCGCTTGATCATTGCCATAAACATCCATGCATTCCGGTTCTATCTTTCTTATAATTAATTCATGAATTATTTCTGATAATTTCTTATTATTACTATAATGTAAAAATAATAATAATTTAGGAACAGAATATAACTCTAGTTGATCTATAAATTTTTTATAAATATCATTTTCTGGATTTATCAAAGAAATACAATTTTTCATTATATCCTGGCATCCAAAAATATCTATATCACTATAATCGAACAAATCATCATTGTCATTTTTAAAAGAAGTTAGTATTTCAACTAAAACTTTTTTTTCTAATTCCATCGTTTTATTAGCACCATGCATTATAATAGCTAGAATTTTAAGATTAATTCTAAACAGATGCCTTAAATTAAATTTTTGATTTTCTTTTTCATTATCATTAGTAATAGGGCCATTTAAAATTTTATTTATATTAATTGGTTTTAAAAATTCAATTGTTTCATCAAATGAATTAGATATTTGTTCATTATATATATCAATCCATACATCTTCAAATAGAAAGTCTTCAGAAATAAAATTAGCTTTTTTCTGTGATGATGTGTATTCAAAAATTGAATTGTAACATTTTATTAAAAGTTTTTGCATTCTATTATAATTTTCATCTTTATTTAACGCATAATCACCATAATACCAACTATTAATGCACATATTAACTAAATGAAATGCTCGACACCATGATACATCATTTTTTTGTTTACACATTTGTTCAAAGTAACTTAGCATATCAGGTAACATCTTTTTTAATTGAAATGGAAACTCTACAAGTTCAGTAATAAGTCTATTAAGTAGTAATTTATATACTCTAGCCACTTGATTTATACTTTTTACCCCAATTAATGCTTCTTCAGCACACAAATGTATCAATTGTGCTAGAACATTAGCATTTAATCCTGATTTAAAATTTCCTCCAGAATTAATAAGATCTCTGAACAATTCAATAAAATAGCTAATAAATTGATCAGGAGATTCTGCATTATTAGGAATACATCTCTTCAACAACAATTGTAATCCAATAAATTGTGTTTCTTCATATGAACATAATTTTCTAAATGTTTCTGCACTATGAAATGTAAAATAATTAAAAATTCCAGATTCATGTAAATTGCAAAGAGCTGGTGCTATTTTTATATAACATTCATCTGACAACATATCCAAATACTCTACCATGCAATCAATAATAAAATTAATATCCCCTCTTCTTATATGTAATAATACTTCTAGATCAAAAATACGCCTATCATAGTACTCTAATTTCTCTATAAGAAAATCAGAGGAAAATAACTTAATCTCTCTTTTTTCTTTTAAATAATTGGGATTTTCCAGCCAATACTGCTTTTCAATTCTCTTTTCTTCTCTTTTATTGTTAATTATATATTTTTCTTCAATATACAATTCAATTAACTTTTCTAAAAATAATTGCTTGTCTTTATATTCAAAGTATTTTAGTACTTGAGATGTCGCTTTTAATTGCCTTGCTATTTCAAACCATCGCTCAACATCATTTTTATCTTCATAATTTACATGATAAATCCACATTTTAGCTAACGCTTGGCATACATCTACATTTCCAATACTATCTGAATATGCATAATGTACTCCTTCATTACTAAATATAAACCTATTTTCTATAAACCACTCAACATTAGGAGTCCCAGGGTACAATGCCCTCCACTTTTCAAGTGTTTCATTTAAATTTTTAAGAACTACACATAACCTTCTTTGTTTTTTCTGATCTGAAATCCAACTTAAAAATAGTACTATATCATAATTATCTGTTTTATCAAATTCCAAACACTCAAATTTATATCTACTTCTATTTAATTCCCATCTATCTAAAAATGTAGCAACCCAACCTTCTTCAATAATATTTTCTTTACTGTAATTAAAAGAAGGATTTTTCTTTTTATATTCTTTTAAAATCTTTTTGAAACTATTAATCGAATGAAAATCATCATTTAAATCAGCATCAATATATAATTGCATCAAAATATCAACCAAGGGAAACTGATATGTCTTTAAATAATTATAATGTTCTATTGTATTGTTAGGTAAAAAATTATTTATTTTTTTTAAAAAAGGCCCATTTAATACACTAACTTTCCTCATTTTATCCTCCATTATACTTTTTTATATTAAGTATACTCCTATATTTCACGATTTATCGACTTAATATAATATTACTACATATGTAATATTTTAGCAATTGTCAAAGCACTTCTACATATAAAAAAAGCTATACATATTACTAAATCACAATAATATGCATAGCTGCTTTTATAGTTTGTATTTTATTAATCAAATATTAACTCATTACTTCTAATTTCAACTAACATCCAAACCAAACCCCACTCCAATCAACTCTATATCCATCAGGTGCAATGCAATTACAATACATCTTTCCATCCTCTCCAAAATCATAACACTTTCCATCATTCTACTTTTACAAAGGTTTATCCTTACTTGCCATTTCCCTTTTACAATCTGAATCTAAGTAGTACCACATATTATTACCTTTATCAAAAAGCCAAGTATCATGAATTGCATATCCATTATCATCAAATATATACCACTCCCCATCAATCTTCTGCCAGCCATTTTGAGAAGTATAATAGTATTTATTATCTATATCCGTGCAATACCACCAACCAACATCATTACAATTCCACCCAAGTTTCCATTCTACATTACTAGAACCATCTGCTCCAACCAATCCATTAACTATAGCTCTAGCAATAATCTCTGGATTATATTTATCTGCATCATCACTATCAGCAAATAAACATTCAACCAAAATTGCGGGCATAATAGTTTCGTTAAGAACAATTAAGTTTCTTGTTTTTAATCCTCTATTAGGTAAATTCAGAGTACTTGATAATTCATTGCATACTTTAGAAGCATATTGATTAGCCACTTCTGACTTTCCAAATACTAATACTTCAGGGCCACTGCCTCCTCCTGCATTAATATGAATTTCAACATAAAGTTTTATATCTTTTGTATTTGCTATTTCATTAGCTTGATTTGCTCTTTCATAACAATCTTCACAGTTATAGCTATTACTCTTATCAATTCTAAGCAAATTGACTCCGTAACCTTTCTGCTGCAAATACTCTGCAACTAAGGCGCCTATAGCCCTAGTACAATTGCTCTCATCAAGCCTGTCAATAACCCCACATCCAATATTACCACTCGCAGTATGACCTACAGCTATTATAAAATTAATCATTTTACACATCTCCTCCATAATTTCTAATTTATTTACTTTTTAATATGAGTTATACGCCTTTAAAAGAGCAGCTATATGCTGTAACCAAGAACTTCAATATTAAAAAACTAAGTGACAAGATAAATCTAATTATTTTTATACTCCTATATAAGTTATATGTAATCTAGCCATATATACTATATATAGAGGTAAATTAAATACAAAACACAATATATGTAAAATAATTACTTTAATTCATAACTCTTATATTGAAGATGGAGGTTTATATGGATTTTGATTATGTTGAAACTTTAGTTACGAGATGTAAGAACAATGATGAAGAAGCAAAAGAAAAATTAGCTTATGAGTTTAAGCCTTTAATTTATAATATCTCTAAAAGAACTTTCATTGATAGGTATAATGCCCATGATATTATTCAGGAATGCTACCATTCACTTTTTAAATCTGTTTCAATGTACAATTTAAAAAAGCATAGATTTGTTGCCTATGCTACTAATGCTATTAAAAATAATATGAATGATCTAATAAAAAGAACTAAAACCAGAAGATCTACTGAGGGTAGTGATGCATTAAGCTTACATGATGATGTTGAAAATGATTTTCCAGAACTTGAAATTTCAACTGAAACTTCATTATGTGAAATGTGTGACTATGATGATTTAAAATTAGCCCTTAAGAATTTAAGTGAAGAGGAACTTGAACTTATAGATTTTGTATTCTACAAAAATTACACTGTAAAGGAATATGCTTATTTTAAAAATATGTGCTACTCTACTGCTATTCAAAAAAAGAAAAATATTTTAATGAAAATCCTTAATAATATTTCTCTATAATATAAAGGTCCATCTATCATAAAAGCTTAATAATTTACGATAGATAGACCTTAATATTATTTGAATTTAATTTTACAAAAAGGATAATAATATATAATCTTTATTTAACTCTATTTTTTAAATACTTATTTATTAAAATAATACATTCTCCTGATTTTATATATAACAAATTATTTTTACTCTTATTGCTTATATCATATATTCTATTCTCATCAAAATACAGCTTTTCCTTTGGTATAAAGATGCCTACTTTATCCAAATAATTTGGTATTCCATTCTCATCATATAGAAATGTTAAATTCCAATCTTCTAGGCTTATATACCCTATAATTCTTTTGCTATCATCTACAATTATGATTGATTCATTTAAATATGAATAAATAAAATCCCAAACTAAATTTATGGTATTATCTTTATTTTTAAAAGAAAATTTAATTTTTTCATAAAAGTCATATTCTCTATTCTGTACAATATCGTTAATGTTGACTAAATTATTCTCAAAATATAAATCTAATTTATTATTAATATCCTCTAAGATATATTCATGACTTGCCATCCATATATCTGGGATAGATTCTTTACTTTTTTTTAAAGTCTTTTCTATATTTTGAATAATTTCATCAGTAAAATATTCTTCAGATCTAATTATGCTATTTATATAGAATCCTTTAATTAATTCTAATGATTTATTTAATACTACTAATATTTTGTACCATTCATATGTAGATGCATATCCTAAATGTGTTAACGAATTTCTGTATTCAGCTAAAAGGTCTAAAACTTCATAATCTCTTTTGCTTATTTCATTTTTAAATATTTTATGTAGTAATATTATTGATTTTCCGTATTCTATAGTTTTGTAATGATTTTGTGAAAATACAGCATGATATGCTATATTAGCTTTTCTCTTTTTCTTTAAAAATTGTTTTTGGAGCATTTCACATAAGCTATCATCATTTTCAATATCAGCCTTGAAGACTAAGAACTCATTAACATCTAATAAAACACCTTTTGTTAAAAGTTCAACAGCATTGTGAAACGATATAACAGCAAACTTTAAATTTCCAAAATGACTTACTGATATGTCCAAGTTGTCTAGGTTGTCCAAAAACTTATTATAAAATTCTAACCCGACTTCTAAAGAATTAATAGCATTATCAATAACATGTATTTCCATTAATCATTCTCCCTTTTATACTTTAATTTAATATACTTAAATAGCATACAATATTTAATTGTATATATAATATAAAAATTTATCTAAATACCCTTTATCTTTAACGATTCTCTATATTGTTGTGCTTCTGGAATCTTTACAAAATCAACTGATTTATCATAATTGGCTTTCACTACTTTTTCAACTTCTTCTAATGTAACTTTAAAAAACTCTTTTCTTCCATTAACAACATTTATTTTTTTACTCTCAAATGCCCTATGAATTGCACTTTCTAATTTAGGTGCATCATCTGAAAAAATCATAGCATGTACATCAAATTTAAAAGGTACAGATGCATTTCCTAATTCATCAATTCTATCTTGTGGCTCAAGTCTTCGTGTCATTCCTATCTTATATACATTTTTCCCAAATGCTCCAATGTTAGATATAATATAAACATATCCTGCTTTGTAATTAGCTTCTCTATAATCAACCTCTTTTAATGCTTTATCTACATCACATAAATTATTTTCAAGATCATTTTTCTTATTTAATAAAACCTTTAGCCGTTCTTCGCTTTGTTCATTCTTAATTTGCTCTTGGATATTCCTCATTACATTGTCATAATGCATCTTTTCTTTTTCAAGATCTCTTTTCTTTTCTTCAATTTCCTTTAATAGCTTGACCTCTTCTCTTTTATCTTCTAATAACCTTCTTCTTTCTTCCTTTTCCTCTTGTATTTTTAAATTATATTCGTGTGCTAATTTTAATTCCTCATACTTAAGATTTAAATATTCATCTGATATCTCTATTCCATTTCTCTTATTAATTTTATTTAATGAATCATATGATTTTTCTATTCTATTTCTAATACTCTCCATATTATTAAATTTAACTTTATTTATAATGGCATCACATTCACTGTTAAAACATCTTATCATTTGTTTTACATTATCCCTAACCAACTTTGGATCCTTATCAGCATTAATATCAATACCCCAGTATAAAACATTTGAAGCTGCTTTATTATCTTTTAATATTTCTTTTTGTATGTCACGAATTTTGGTCAACTCATCTTTGTATTCTTCCGAATTTGCGAAATCATACATTGGAGTATACAATCCAAAACTCTGATATAATATTTCATCATCAAGCACAATAACTTTCTTTTCTAACTCCTCAATATTTTGATTTAAGCTCTTCAAATCACTTTGTTTAGAATTAATAACTTTTTCCACATTACATTTATCATTTTCAAGTTTAATTATGTAATTTTTAATATCTTTAACCTTATGATAATCTGCATCACTTAATATATTTTCATATTCTGAAATCTTTTCACTTAATTTTTTATCTTGTAATCTGCATTCTTTATTTATATTTTCTTGAACACTAATTTGTTCCTTATACTTAAATTCATTATTTTCATTTTGTACTATAATTTCCTCATATTTTTTGTTTTGTAATTTTAATGTATCAGTATCTTTGCAAAGTTCCATGAACTTTTCTTTTTCATCTTCAATATATTTTTGTAAATTAATAATTTGAATTTCATTACTTTCAATAATTTTTTCTCTTTTTTCACTTTCTAACTTCAAGTTAGAATTTTCTTTTAAGATTTCTAATTTTTTTTCTTTTTCCTGTTCAATATAACTCTTTAATCTAACTATATCATCTTCTAGACTTATATTAATTTCATTCCCCTTAGTATTTTCTAGCTTTAACTTAACATTTTCTTCATAAACTTCTCGATATTTTTCTTTATCAATTTCAATGTATTTCTTTAAAGTAGCTATTTCAATTTGAGCTTTTGTAATATTTTCTTTGCCTTGTTCGATTTCTAGATTTAAATTAATACTTTTTTCATATGCTTCTTTATATTTTTCTTCTTTCAATTCAATCAATCTTTTTAATTCAATTATTTTATTTTCTTTATCTATAATAATTTCCTTAGCCTTTAGATATTGTGTTCTTAAGTTTTCAATTTCTGCTTTTGAGGATTCTGATTTGAATATATCTAAAAAAGACATATATTTTCCCCCTTTCAATTTATTTGCTAATTTTAATTATATAATTACATATTTTTCTATTCAATATAAAAATATACTTTAAAATAATAATTTTAAAAAAATCTTAGAACACTCAAAATTGAATATCTCTAAGATTTTTAATTTCTTTTATTGCTTATTCAAAATTGAAATTATTCACAACCTCTGTAGTTTTCTCCACATAATTATCAACAACTTGATCTATTCCATCACAAATATATTTTAGAGAACATCCTTCACATTTATTAAGTATTCCTTCCGTAATTAAAGAACATTGAAGTTCATCATTAAAGGTAGAATTTCTAATTGCTAAAGCTATTTGCTTTTTATCAAAAACCTCTCCTTCTTCCGAATTAAGTTTAATTTCATCTCTAATCATTTTTAAAACACACTCCAATAATTTATTTACAGCTTTAAAATTTAGTAGCTGCTATTATTGATATATGTTTTATACTGTAACATAACATTAAAATCATGATTAAACTTGCATATCTAATCTCCTAACCGGCATTTTACAAGCAAATTCTAATATTCTTAAATTCTCTTATTCTTAAATTCTAAAAAATATATATTCCTAAATTCTTTAGAATTTTAGAATTTCTAATAAATAACCATATATCTTTTATAAGGATACATAAAAATACTGCTAAGGAGGGTATATAATTTATGGCTAGAAGAAAAACATCAAAGGTTCCTAAAAATGATTTTGAATATGATGAAGGTGAAGTATATGGATTTACTAGCGAAACTCCTATAGCTGGTGACTGCATTTCTTCATTCTCTTTTGATGATGACTCTAATATTAATATTATTCAAAATAGCTCTGATAGTAAATCTAATAATACTGTTATTCAAGAAGATCCTAAAACCAATACTCAAGCTAATACTGCTTCTACTATTAACAGCAATTTTGAAAATAATATAACCAACTCCTTAGAAATAAAAAATACTTTAAGCTCTACTAAAGAACTGTTTGATAATAGAAGAACTCCACTGCCTAATGGTGCTACTCCTGCCATTGATGGTGAAACTCCAAATATTAAAAGAAGCTACACCCTTAGAAGCTCTACCATAAGAAAAATAAATGAATTAAAGAGCATACATCCTGATATAAATGTATGTGTCAGTACCATAGTTGATATTGCTATAAATTATTATCATAATCACATTGCAAACGAAGGCGGCACTCAATAATTTAATTTATCTATTTTAATTTCACATAATTATTTATTTCCTAAATATGAACTAATATATTTTATTTCATATATCCATTATAGGAGGTGATAGATTTATGGAAGTAAATGAATTAATTAACCTTATTGTTAATAATGGTTTTCCAGTGGCAGTGTCTGCATATTTGCTAATACGCTTAGAGAAGCAAATTGTTAGCTTAGCAAGTTCAATTAATAAGTTAAATACCATAATATCAGCTAAACTTGGTGTTGCTATCGATACAGATAATTCTACTGATGATTCTCATAAAGTGGCATGAGTAAAAAGGCGATAAACATTGATTATTAGTGTTTATCGCCTTTAAATCTTGCTCATATTATGAGAGCAAAACGAAATAGTTCAATATGAATTTATATTATAAAAGCATACGCAAGTTAAGAATACTATGTAAAAAGTTAATTACTTTGATATAAACTCATCTTTGAAAATTTAATACTCTCTTTCACAATAATTTACTATTATATTTTATAAGAATGTAATGAATTAGTTTGATGGCTTTTTACATAAATAATGCAAAAATAGACTTGCTACTGCTAACTTATATTTTTTCTCGCAGGAAACAGAATTAGTATCATTCATAAAACTTTGCAAATCTCGTAGCTCAAGTCCTGAATATATAGCTAATGTTTCATAGCTAATTCCAAACTCAGCTATTAGCACATCTATTACCCCTTTAACTCGATCATCTTCATTTACCATCCCTATCCCTTCAGATAGCATGAAAATCATGTTGCATAAATGCGAAGGGTTCGGAATATTGGAATTTTTCAAACTCTCTTCATTATTCTCACCAGAATTTACGATATTGGTAAAAAAATCATATAATTTATTTTTTCCATCCATATAATCTTTCAACCAAACATAATCTACTCCTATCATCTTACTCAAAGATTTCAGTTCAATTTTATATTTTTCAAGCAAATTTTCTATATCTTTTCTTATAACATCTTCAGTTTGATTGAAGTTTGTAGAAACGATAGTCTTAATTGAATTAATTTCCATTATAGCCTCCTTTTATAATATTTATAGTTTATTCTTATTTTGCATTTTATTTGATTTGTGCACTAAAAAGTCGCAAATTCAATCATCTTGAATAATGCAATTTTACAATTTATTATTTGATTTTAATAATTTATGATTTAAGACAAAATATACATTTGCTCTTTATAACATTAGCTACCTCCACTATTTTTTAGATCAACATACCATAATCCTAAATCACTTTTCTCTACAGCTATAAAATCAGGTCCAATTCCTGGATTTTCACAGTAATATTTACCTTTCCATAGTGTTTCATTACTCATATATATATCTGTTTTTAACGCCTTTACTAAATATCCGTTAAAAAACAAGTGTGTTCTTATTGAATTTTCAGGTGTTGAATGGCAAAATAAATAACTTCCTGCAAGCGCCAACACTATTATTACAAATATAATATACTTCTTTAGTTCTTTCACTTGCTGCTCCCCCTCCTTTATCAAAATTCCCACTCTATTAATGAACAATAAATTTACTGTTATGACACAATTTAAGAATATTATTCTTCGACATAATATAAAAATTTCTACTAGAAATAAATTTTACAGGTAATTCAAAGGATTATCTAAAATTTCTTGAATGATATTAAAATATTGTCCAATATGTATTCCATCAACCACGGCATGATGTACCTGTACAGAGATTGGCAACTTAATCCTACCATTCTCTTCAAAGTATTTCCCCCATGATATTCTTGGTATGCTATCAACAGGATTCATCTGAATTGGGTGAGTTATATTAGTAAATGAAACCCATGGAATGCTGGTAATGTATAATAGGTCGTCACGCCTTGGTTCATCTTCTATAATAACGTTGTTTTTTACCTTCTCAATTTCCTTTAATGTATTATTTTTGAATTCCTTAAATCCCTCTATAAAATTAGATGTGCAGAAACTAAATATTTCCCCCTCTGTCATCACAGTAAAAGAAGGGCTTACAGTTTTATGTTCAATCACCTTATCTTCTCTTATTCTAAATCTAAATTCTTTTACATTGTTTGCTGCTTTTGTGGAAACATATAACATTGATACAAAAAACGGAAAATCATTTTCTTTAATATATCTATAAAACTTTGTAATATCAAGGTTTCCACAAATATTAAAATGCGGGTAATCAACTTTCTTAAAATAATTATAGTGATCTTTTCTCTTCCAGTTTTCTATATCTATAAATTTCATTAGGATATCACTCTCCATTAAAATTTTATTATCTATATTGCACAATAATTTATTATCAAGAAATATTTTAAAAAAGCCACCTTAAATTCATTTCTTGTTTTCTTCGAGTGTCTCTAAAATGATGTCCAATTTTTCATTTATTTGTTTATTCTTTTTTATAAAACTTTTAAATGCGTTTACCCCTTTATATATTCCTATTATTATTAAAATTATTAACCCAAAATTGATCCAATTCATAATTAGAGTCATATAATTAATTTGCATAAGCTTTCTCCTAACCACATAAATTGTTTACTTTTAATATAATTTTTTATAAGCCTAGAGTTTTTAACTATTTAATATCACTTTATATAATTATTAGTATATTACAACTGAATTTATTTACAAGTTTTCATATTATTGCATCAATATTATTATGTAACAAATTAAAATAATATAAGGAGTTAAGATGGACAGAATAAAGCTATTATAACCATAATGTATTTTCAAATCTAGGTATAGCTTCATTCAGTCCATCTTTTGTAATCCAACAACGTCGCTTCGCTCCTAAGGAAGAGAAGTTCAAGCTAGTTTATAGATTCTACTGTTTTTAGTACCTATATATTATGGGGGTATAGTCTAAACATTTATAATCTCTACTTCTCATTAATTGTTGTAGCCTGCGGCAGCAAGGAATAAATATATTGGAGCACTACGTTCTCCTTGTGGCTGCGCCACTCTATTAGTTTAGTTTTATTTCTACGTGCTTAATTTAAATTATCTTTATATACCACTAACTAGTTTCTAATTAATTATATTTTATCTATGGTCTTTATGTTATGGCTATTATCGGTATAGCTATATACGCATTTTCTAAAGGACAAGTTTATCTGCTTTAGAGTTCTTTGGGTGCCATATCCACCACCCAAAAATGGACAGGTCATACAGCTACAGACTTCTAACATTGTAAAAGTCTCCTCATCACTCGGAGTCTTTTACAAAGTAAGAATCTATACGCATTAGACTAGTCCTTTATTTGGGTTCCCGGTGGGGCACTTCGGGATGGAGATTTTCATGAATAAATTATAATTAAGTAACTATACAATTAAATTCTTTCTTTAAAATGTGTATAGAATATTTATCCATCCCTCTGACTGGAACTTTTGTTTATGGTTCTTTTTTAAGTTCATTATAATTTATTTTTTCTGGTATAGGAAAATGTAAAGATAATGTTTAGTTGGCCAGACAAGCTGACAAGAATTTTGGGGGCTTAGACATGCCATCACAATTATATAAGAAAGTATTAGTAATGTGACGGAATGCCTATCTTGTACAGGCTTAAGTTCATTACTATAATGTTTAATTATATGGTTTTTCCGCTCTAAAAATCCAATCACTAAAAATAATAAATTATATCATAGGGAAATTATTTTTAATGATACGATTTTCAGATCTATTATCTACTTTTAATTATGTAGAGGTATTAAAAAAGCCAGTCCAAGACCGCCCCCATTGATAAACTCTAGATTATACATTTTATATAGTTTTTTCATATAACATGGTACATTTATTTAAAATGTAGCTCAAGACACGCTTCGCTTTTGGTCTTGACCTGCCTTTTAAATAAATAGGTAAAGTTAATATGAAAAATCTATGTGATATTATACCGCTTGATTGGACATGCTGTTTTTAATTTATCGGTTGAACCTTTAAGAATATAGCTTATATTATTTTCTTTAATCATAGGTTCCTAGTGCTAAGTGCTTGTCCTTATTATCTCTTTATATATAGGGGATTTCTCCCCTTATGTATTTAGTATGACAGCTCCTCGCATGATAAACTTTCTAATATATTTTCATGTTCTGCATTTACTTGTTTATAATATTCTTCCCTGGCTTTTTCTATATCTTCATTTCTTTCAGCTTCATAATCTACAAAACTGTTACCCTCAATTTTGCCTCTAAATGACTTCCAAAATTCATAATCATCACTTGTAACACTGAATATTCCTTTTCTTGCTATATTCTTGTTATAACTTAATTTCAATCCATAAAGACTTAATGGTGCGCCTTCATACTCAATAATTATTGATCCATTCTTTAGTCTATACGCTGTTTCAGAAAATCTGAATTCTTTATTTTCGCTTAAATATCTGTACTCTGCTATTAATGTTTTTGATTCATATTTTCTCTTTTCCACTTTTATGGCCACCTTTTCTTTTTACTCCCTCTACTCCCATATTTTTATTATTCCCACTTACAGAAATTTTAGACATTATTTATGTACAAAAAAAGCACCTTTTTAGGTACTTTGATTATTTATAATTTATTCTCCAATACATAGTTTCATATATCCTCTTATCGCCTTACTAACATCTTTTCCATTCCTATGACAATATGCTTCAAAGTCTTCATATAACTTAATCTCACATTCCACATGAAGTTGCTTTGTTGGTGGTTTTTCTTTTTTTATTCTATTTCTATTTTCCATTATTATTCCACTCCTTATCTTTAAAATATTCTAGCCAACAATTAAATTTCTTATACTTAAAATAGCTAAAAAATATACAAACAAGTACAAGCATCTACGAATATTTGTTCGCATATTTGGCAATAATTATAATATAAGGTTAAGAGAGGATTTGAAAAAATATGAGAAACTTCACATTTACAAAATGGCTTACTACTAAAGAAGCTTTTAATTCCTACGGACACTATAAAGAATGGTTTTCTATATTATCAAAAGAAGAATCTAAAAGAACTGATTTATATTATCACGAAAAATATCAATACTTTATAAATTACCTACAGACTGAATGGGATTAGAGAAATACGCATCTCTATCCCTCATTAAAAATCTCTATATGAAAGGATTAGATCTAATGACATTTGCAACATGGCTTATAAAAGAAAAAGGCTTTGTATCAAAAGCCCAATTTGATTCACTTGTAAATAACCTACCATATGAAGGCAGAAGAAAATTAATCATATACTATAAAATAGAATATGAACATTACCTTGATACAAGACCAATGCAACTAGAACTTGAAATAAAATAAGCCTGGAGAGGATCTCTCCAGGCTTATTTCTATAATTTAAACTAATAATACCCACAAAATATAATAATTAAATATATGAAAAATTTAATAAAAGTCTGTGCAAAGGTAAAACCTAGATTCTTGAAACCCTACCGGACTAATCACAGAATTTTGGGACAAGCCTCTGATGTTTTTGAGGCAACTACTTAAGCTCCATATAAAATAAACGGTGTAAAGGGGTGAGTGCTCGCAATCCCCTTGACTCTATTTATTTTATATTGGTATAATTGCTTTCCTAAAAAACATTATTTTATGCAAACATCTTATTAACTAAAAAACTTTTATTAATTATTTACGCTTAGATAGGCTATTTGCTAAATTTAATGCCTTTGCTTCTTTTAAGTCTATCTTAGCCTTATGCCCATGTTTTTCAAGCATGTGTAATATATTTCCCCCGTTAAGAAGTGTAATAGGTTTGTTTTTAGCAAACTCATAAGCATCAGGTCCGTAATCAGCAGTTGTTACAAGAATCCCTTTAGTTGCACCTTCATTCATTACAGTTCCATATAAATCTCGTACTGCAGATACGCCAACTGTATTTGTATATCTCTTGGCCTGTATTACTATTTTCCCACCTCTGATAGGATCTGGATCAAACGCAATGGCATCTACGCCACCATCTCTACTTGCTTGAGTAACTTTTACTTCTCCGCCACTTACTGAAAATTCAGCTTGAAACAATTCTGTAATTAGTTGTTCAAAATCTTCCCAAGGGATTGCAGCCAAGTTAACCGAATCATCAAGTGTATCGGCGACATTATAAGAATCAATAAACCTTTTATCATTTTTATCCATAGTTAAAATAGGCTGAACCGGAGTAATACCTGCTAACTTCGAGCTACCAACACCTTTCAAACTTTTAAAACAAGCTTTAGGGTCTACATTTTTTAAATCTATCTCACTAAAAACTTCCCTTTTTACTTGAATACTTACAATGCAAGCATCTTCTCTATTTCCGGTTGCTTTATTTAAATAATTTATCCAACCATTAAATGAAATTGCATCTATGGCATTTATTATGTCTGCTTCAAATTCTTCATGTATAACTCTCAAAACAAGTTTATATATGGTAGAATCAAATAGCTTTTCCATAAAAGCTTCATTATAAAAGGCTTCTTTTAATTCATTTCTTGAGGCTATGTATTTTACTTCTTTAATATTGGGAAAATCCTCAATATTGGGCAGTAAATAATCTATTATCAATATTTTATTATTAGAATTATAATTAATCTCAAATTCTTTATTTATAAACTCTGGAAGATATGATTTACTTAATACAATTTCACAATACTCAATAATAGCTGAGATATCCGAAGATAAGTAATTTGATTTTAACTCATCGATTTTAGAATTATTTTCATCTTGCTCTTTAATATACTCTGATTTTTTGTCATTCCATTCAGCAATCTTTTCCTTAAATTTCCCTATATTTTCCTCATATTCTGTAGTCAATTTAATATTCTTTTCAATTGCTTCATTACAAGCTTTCTGCCAATTCTCATGGGCTATGTTATAAATACGTTCAGCCTCTGAAATTGCTTTTTCTCTTAGAAATTTAATTATATTAGAAAACAAATTTAACTTTGGCTGAAATTGTGGATCACTTTTATTAGGTTCAGTCGGAATAGGATATAACTTAGGTTCATCTGGTTTCACTGGATAAGGAATCTTAAATTCCTCTTTATCTTTTAATAACTCCCAGTCAACAACATTGTTTATTTCTAATGAGCTAAGCAGAATTCTTTCAACTTCTTCTAATCTATCTTTAGCTTCTTTGGTTCTATTAATAGCCTCATCAACACAAGCCTTTTTCATATTTTCAATATTCTTTTTTTCACAATTTATTTTCCAAATTTTAATCCACTTATTAACCTGTACATTAACTTTATTATTAAGAATTTGTTTATTTTGACCTGTGAAAATCTTATATTCATTTAGGCCATTATGCCAAATTTCTTGTTGATATTTCAATATCTTTGTGCCATTAACACTCCAAATACTCGTTATTGGACCATAAGTAATTAATTTATTATTATCCATATCATCCATATTTACCTCCAAATAAGTACACTATTAATTTCAACTAAATATTTTCTAATTTACTCTATACAAATTATATCCTTACTTTTAAATTAAAGTCAACATTCATAATTTATGCCATTTAATGCACTTACTTTTAATATATTTTAAAATTAATTATTCAATTTTAATTGGCGCCGTCAATGTACATGCTTTTCTGCCTGTCATTATTAGTAATGAGTGTTATTGAAGCAAAAGAAATCGTATCACTAAAAATAATTTCATTATATATTTTATTTCTATTATTTTTATTGATTGGATTTCTTGAGCGGAAATAACTCCATTACTAATAATGACTATCAGGCAAGCATGTACATTATGGACCTGCCCTCACTTTCCAATAACCTTTCCAATATACTTGTGAGGGCAAGTCCAAGGCGCCCTTCTCTTTATGCATATGCATCACTTCTCCATAAATCATGTAATAAACCAATAGATCCTCTCCATAATCTTTAGAATAACACCTTATATTTATACTATTTTATTATTGCATAGGATTAAGGCACAGCCTTTAATCCTATTACCACATTAAAAATAATATCTGAAGAAAGCGTCAATGTAATACTAGAAGCGACGCTTCTGGGTATTACGCATTGACTCTTTCTGTAGTTAGAATTTATAAGTAAATTCAAAGGATCTCTTTAAAAAGAAAAACATTAACTTTTATTCCTGCTCTCACATTTAAACAAATACTTTATCTGCGCATGCAGCATTATTTCAAGTATTATAATACACCAAAACCATATTAACACCTTCTCCATCATCTGCACCAAGAAACCCTAATACACCAAAGAAGGCATGTACATTTAGCTAAATAACGTTTCCCGAAGTGTGCAAGCCCCTTGTGGGCTTGTAGCATTTCGGGACAACGACTTATTTAGCGAAGTGTACTTGCCTTCTTTTCTCCTAATGTCATCAGCTTAAGAAATTCATATAAAAATTAAATATTACATTCCCTTAAACTTGAGATTACTATATCATTATATTTCCCCTCTAATATAATACACAAAAGACTTCGCGTAATCTACACAAAGTCTTTTGTATCTATACTTATGAACATATATAATGGTCTATGTCTTTAATGTTGACAATTAAATTTAAACTCATCACTAAAACTACCTACTCATCTTACTAATTTATTCTATTAATTCTACATTAGCTTGTGTATTATTACATTTACATATATATTAAAAATATATTCATTTTAATGATACATAATGTTTTAACGTTAAGCCTTTGTTTCATTCAAATTAGGTTTTTGAGTATTCTGAGTACTTTTATCATTTTGTGTATTTTGTGCACTTTGCTCATTTTGTACCTTCTCAACTCTCGCAGCTATACTTAATCTCTGTAGTTGAATTAATGCCAGAATATCACCTATACTAGTGAAAAAGAGTGCCAATACGCCTAACTGGTCACCTTCAGTATATTGTTTTGCAATTCCTATAGATAGAACCGCTGTTAAGGCAGTGAGTTCTTCTGGCGATAAATCGAAAATATCCATAAATATTGCCTAAATAATTGCTTATAATTTATTTATATACAATACTTATTATAAAAGTGCCAGGCGAACTTAACTATTTTAATTCTTTTAAACTTTAAATATTAATAACCCACCATATTTTTATGAAATTCTGCCATATTTTCTCTGCCTACAGATTTCATCATATTAGCCATAGATCCATATCTATTATTTTGCATTATATCAATTATCTTGCTATAATCATCATCACTTAGTTAGCCATTAAATTTTTCATGGTATTAAAATCTCTATTTTTCATAGCATTTGCTTCATCAGTAAAACCATTCTCTTTCATTAATTCAATCATTTTATTCATATCATCATCTGATTGAACTCCATCCCCCATCAGGCTCATCATATTTCCTCTATAATCTGATAATGATTTAACCCCACTATCTTGTCCATTAAATTTATTAGAATCTATATTATTGCCACCTTCTGCATATGCAAGTGACATGCCACTTACAGTTACTATGATTGCTAATACTAGAATCATAACTTTCTTTTTCATTGTATATCACTCCCTCAATTGTCTTCTCTTTATGTGTTTATTCTACATCTTAATTGTGGATCAATTATGAAGATGATATAGTTATAATAAAATTTTTTAATTATATTTAATTCCTCCAATTTAAAAAATCATTTCCCATAAACCCTAGTATCAATATAAACCAACACAAAACTTAAACCATTAATAGATCTTGTTTTAAATTTTCTTATTTGTATTAGCAACACCTTAAATCCAGTAATTGGTGTAATTGTATTATTCATTAGTAGTACTGCAATCTATGTTTGCTTAGGTAACTCAGCTAATGCACATGCTTCAATTCTCTTATTATTGCAATTTTTAACATTAGGACATTTTCTAGATTGCTCTGCTGTTTTGCTTAATGTTTGCATTGCATTACCTCATCTCTTTGTCTAGATTATTACGAAACAGTATCTTAAATAAAAAAATATCGCAAATCTATTCTCAGTTTTACGAATAGTGCGATATTCTAATTTATTATTTATTTTGCTAATTAATAATTAAACGACATCACTCTGTAAGTTCCAATGGATTAACAAAAACTGCACCTTTACCAAGTAATATAATTGTGTCATTAGGACCTATAGGTATTGTGTTATGCTTTTCTGAATTAGGTTTTAGTCGTATAGATTGAAGTATATTTTGTTCTTCATCCGTAATAATAATGGACATATTATCCTTTGATGAAACGTTTTGAACTGAATAAACACTGTTTTTCGAAGGGTTAAAATCAGATATTTTATAAATACCTTGGTTAAATGTATTACTGATTGTAACTGGAAATGCAGGTTTTATTCCGAATACAGTAAGCGTTAAACATAAAAAGACCAATAATAAAACAGTAAATCTTTTCATCGCATATCCACCTTTCGGTACTATTATGTCCAATAAATTTAATAATATTTATGCTTATAACCTATACAAGTATATACTTGTTATACCGAACTTTGTAAACATCGCACATTCAATTTTCAAAGAACTTTCGCATAAAGTTAACATATATTTTAAGAGAATAGTATAAGATATCAAAATCGTTTCTATGAACTTTTTAATTACATACATTTTTATTACCTCTCATAATTTTATAATTACATTAAATAATGCTTTTTAATAAACTAATAATATATTATTAATATACAACTATTTATTTAACACCCATACTCATATTATTTAATCAAATGTCATAATTATTAATTATATGTTATAGTAAGTGGGTGTAAATAATGACAGGTTTTGAAAACTTAACTCCTGAAGATTCTCTAATTTTAACAAATGCAATTGTTATTTCTCTTGCAAAAGGTAAAAATGCTGAAGAGCTAAACGTCCTTGGAAACTTCATTGTGGGCATAGGCTGTTTATTAGTAATAACAATAATGGTAACCAAAATAACAGCAATAATAACAACATGAATAATAATGCTGTTGATGATGATATAATAATTGGATAAAGATTTAATCTACCAAAGTAATCCCAAGTTTTTCATAAAACTCTTTATTAATATCATGACATTCTTTAAGGTTATTTTCTTTCCTAAACTTTATTACATACAGTTTCATTCCTTCGCCATATATTCCATCTAAATTTTTAGGATAATAGCCTTTTTCTTTCATTTTTCTTTGCACTTCTAAAACATCCGCCCCTCTATCGCCAGGCTTTAAATTTACAAATCCTTTTTCAAAAGGGCCATATGGGCCTGCGTATATGCATACTATCATTCCACGCTTTACATACTCATATAATTCCTCTATATCCTTATTTCGCATTCTAATACATCCATGGGAGGCTTCGCTCCCAATAGAGTATGGTTTATTTGTGCCATGAATTCCATAAATTCCCCAAGGTACATTTAATCCAATCCACCTTGTGCCAAAACCTCCACTCCATTTAGCCATACGTACCACTTTCCATGTACCTACCGGAGAAGGTGTTTCTTGTTTACCACTAGCTATTGTATATTTTTTTAATATTATATTTTTCTCAGTATCTATTAAATAAAGCCTTTCTTCACTAATATCAACTAATATAGATATATTACTATTAGAATGAATTTTTGATTCCGCATTAACTGCATACCTCAATGAATTTAATATAAAAACAAATATAATTAATAAAATAGTGTTCCTAATAAATCTTCTTCTTTTCATTTGTTACACTCCGTTTCATCTACCCTATTTGTAATATCTTCACGTTACGATATCTTTTTAGACTTTTTGTATACGATTTATTTCTTTATTGGAAAATATAGCTCTTTTGTTTCTTCAGTTATTGTTCTAAATTCATAACCTCTTGATTTATAGTATTTTATTATTTGAGGAAGAGCTTTACACGTATTTTGGTGATTGTTTGTGCAATGCAAAAGCAATATAATCTTATTCTTATTTTCACTTCCATTTATAGCTTTTTCATATAATTCACATGATGATGTTTTAGGTTTTAATCCATCACTATTTTCCAAATTCTAATCATACACTTTAAAATTCTTATCATGTAATTTTTTAAGAAAATTATTACTTAAACGTTTATGACCGCCGCCTGGAAACCTAATTATATTAGGTGTTATTCCAGCAACCTTGTTTATTGCATTCCTGCAATCGATCATTTCTTTAATAAAGTTATCTTCATCACTGTAAATTATGTTATAGTCATGTGTATAACTATGTAGGCCTAAACTATTTCCTTCATTATAAATTCTCTTTACCACCGCTTCCCTGCCTTTAATCTGATTTCCAATCAAAAAAAATGTTGCCTTTACTTTATTCTCTTTTAATATATCTAAAACATTACTTGTCACAGTAAAACTTGGTCCATCATCAAATGTTAAATAAATAATTTTTTTCTTATTTGTTGCAACAGTCTTATCTTCTTCGACTATTTCGCGTGATTCAGATGTAGCTTTCTCATCAGATTTCTCAGTAACATTTTGGCTGGATTTTTCAGATGATGCTTCATTATTGTTTTCTTTAGATTCTGCCTAGCTCTTTTCTTCTTTATTTCCATCAGAATTTTTACTTGGTTCATTACTAGATTTTTCACCTAATTCTTTCTCATCTGATTCATCAGGTTTTGCCTCTGATTGTTCATTATTTATTTGATTTTCAGGAGAAGGTACAGTTTTACCGAACTTACAACCAATAAGCAATACACCAAAAGCAAAGATTAAAATATATTTTAATTTACGTCTCATAATAGTTCCTCCAATCCAGCTTGCTTTTTTCATTGATGAATTAGTTTATATTTCTTATTGTTTGTTTTTTTGTCTTCTTTATTTGTGGTAATTTAAAACACTTCGTAGTACCTATTTAATTGCAAATCACGTGTATCATTAAGATAATTATTAAATTAATATTTACATATTCTTTTAAATAATATCAAGTTGTCAATTATATCCTATAATCATAATTAATGTTTTGACAAAATTTCACCTCACAATGTGGTATTTCTTATATAATATTGAATATTATATAATTATATTGTATTATTATTCCGTTTTATTGTATAATATATCCGTAGCATTATATTATGTAAATATGAGAGGAGTTTTTATTATGGTAGAAAAAATGTTTTGTTATCAATGTGAACAAACTGCTGGGGGTAAGGGATGTACTAAAATAGGTGTGTGTGGTAAAACGCCTGAAATTGCAGCAATGCAAGATTTATTAATTTATCAATTAAAAGGAATAAGTGTGTATGCAAAAGAACTTTTAAACAGAAATGAAAAGGTTGACACATCAGTAGCCTCTTTTGTTGAAGATTCTTTATTTATGACATTAACTAATGTTAATTTTGACCCTAAATCTCATCTTAACCAACTTAAAAAATCTCAAGAAATTAAAGAGTCTTTAAGAGAAAAGGTTAAATCTGAAAATATCACCTCTCCTGAAGCATTGTACAACCTAAGTGATTCTAAAGAATCTATACTTGAAGATGCTGAAAAAGCTGGAATAATGTACGATGAAAACTTAGATCCAGATATTCGTTCTCTTAGAGAAACTATAAAATATGGTTTAAAAGGAATCGCTGCTTATTCACATCAAGCTAGATTTATTAAATATACTAGCGATGAAGTAAATGACTTCTATTTTAAGGCTTTAGCAGCTTTAGCTGATGATAGCTTAAATCTTGAAGATTTGATTAAACTTGCAATGGAAACAGGTACTATGAGTGTTAATATTATGGAAGTTTTAGATACTGCTAATAATACTACTTATAGTTCTCCATCACCTACAAAAGTTAATGTAAATATCAAAAAAGGTCCATTCATAGTAGTTTCTGGACATGATTTAAGAGATCTAGAAATGTTACTTGAGCAAACTGAGGGTAAAGGAATAAATATTTATACTCATGGAGAAATGTTACCTTCACATGGATATCCTGAATTAAACAAATATCCTCATTTAGTAGGTAATTTCGGAAGTGCATGGCAAAATCAACAAAAAGAATTTGATAATATACCTGGTTGTATTTTAATGACAACAAACTGCTTAATGAGACCAAAAGATTCTTATATAGATAGAATATTCTCAACAAGTGTTGTTGGATTTGATGGTATTAAACATATTGAAAAAGATGAAAATGGATATAAGGATTTCTCTGAAATAATAAATAAAGCTCTTGAACTTGGTGGTTTCACAGAAGACGAAGAAGTCAAAGAAATCTTAGTAGGCTTTGGGCATAAGGCAACGTTAAGTCATGCTGAAACAATTATTAATGCAGTTAAAGACGGAAAAGTTAAGCACTTCTTCTTAATTGGTGGATGTGATGGTGCAAAGCCTGGAAGAAATTATTATACAGAGTTTGCTGAAAAAATTCCAAGTGACTGTATTATTCTTACTTTAGCGTGTGGAAAATATCGTTTCAACAAATTACAATTTGGTGAAGTTGCAGGACTTCCAAGATTGCTTGATGTTGGACAATGTAATGATGCATACTCAGCAGTTAGAATAGCTTTAGCTTTAGCTGATGCATTTAACTGTACAGTTAATGATTTACCTTTATCAATAGTGTTGTCTTGGTATGAACAAAAAGCTGTATGTGATTTACTAGCATTACTTTCATTAGGCGTAAAAGGAATGTATATTGGGCCAAGCTTACCTGCTTTCTTAACTCCTAATGTATTAAATTTCTTAGTTGATAATTTCGATCTTAAACCAATCCGTACTCCTGATGAGGATTTAAAACAAATATTAGGCTAAACTTTGAAGTTGGACAATAAATTGTTCTATTGTAAAATGCATAAAACCACTGTATAAAATTAAAAGCCATGCAATAAGTGAGATAAATCTCCTTATTGCATGGTTTTTGTTATTCCTATTTTGCTATTAATTTTCCAAAATCTCTGCATTTGTCTTCATCTTCACCTTCAGGAGATTCCTGCACGGTTAAACCTTCGCTTATTAATATAGCACCATATGACTCCATTCTCTTTTCCCATTCTGTCATCCATTCACCATTGCCCCATCCCCATGAACCAAAAAGAGCAACTTTCTTTCCTTGCAAACTTCCTTCTAATGATTTAACAAAAGGTTCCATTTCACTTTCATCTAATTCTTCTGATCCATAAGCTGAGCATCCTAAAATAAGTATTTCTTCATTATTAACATCATCAAGTGTTGCATTTGATACTTCAACTAATTCGGCTTTCTTCCCCTCTGATTCTATTCCTTCTAGAATTAAGTTTGCCATTTTTTCTGTATTTCCTGTTTGACTAAAATATATTATTTTCATATTAATACCTCCCAAATTATGCTATCTACTTCTTAAATTGTTTTTTTATTTAACTTCTGACATTATTATAACTTTATTTGTTTTTAAAAAATGTGATTGAAATCAAATCTCAATAGAATATTTCATTTTTCTGCCACTCTTAATTATGTATTGATAGATTTATTATAGTAGCCTTAGGTCTAGACATAGATTCAATTGAATATTTTATCCCCTGAGTTCCTATACCAGAAGCTTTCACACCAAGGAATGGGAAATTATCAGGACCTCTTTCTGTTTTATTATTTACTTGAACTGTTCCTACTTCTAACTTATCAGCCACATAAAAAGCATTATCTATGTTCTTTGTAAATACAGCACTTTGAAGCCCATATTCTGATTCATTAGCTATTTCTATAGCTTCATCTTTATCTTTAACCCTAATAATTGGAAGTACAGGGCCAAATGGTTCTTCCCATGCAATTCTCATGTCTAAAGTAACATTATCAAAAAGTGTTGGATAAATTAAATTTCCATCTCTGTTTCCTCCTACAATTAAGTCAGCTCCTTTACCCTTTGCATCTTCTATTAATTCAATAACAAAATCTGCAGCTTTAGAACTAATAAGAGGTACAACATCTACATCTTTCTCTAAAGGATTCCCTACAGTAAGCTTTTCCATCTTTTCTTTGATTTTTTCTAATAATTCATCTGCTACTTCATCTACTACTAAAATTCTCTTTACCGCTGTGCATCTTTGACCTGAATATGAATATCCACCTGCAACTATATTACTTGCAGTTAGTTCAAGATCAGCATCTTCTAAAACTATAGCTGCATCCTTGCCACCTAATTCCATTAAAAGAGGTACCATACTAGTCATCTTAGAAATTCTAGTTCCTACTTCTGTACTACCTGTAAAGTTGATGAAATTTATCCCTTTATGAGTAGTAATATAATCTCCAATTTCACTTCCTTTACCTGTAACTGTATTTAGTACTCCGGCTGGAACCCCTGCTTTTTCGAATATTCTTGCTAGATATAATCCACATAAGCTCCCTTGAGTTGCTGGTTTTAATACAATGGAATTTCCCGCCATTAAACCAGGTGCTATTTTAGAAGCTGATAAATTTATTGGATAATTAAAAGGAGATATTGCAAGTACAACTCCTAATGGTTCCCTTTTTACAACTGACATCTTATTATTCTTAAAACCTGGGAAGCTATCTCCTGGAATACTTTCACCAGATAAATTCTTAGCTGTATCTGCTGTAAACCTTATAAAATCTGCTGTTCTGGATACTTCTGATCTGCAGCTTTTTCTATCTTTTGCAATTTCCATCATCATAAGTTCTGATAATTCATCTATATTTTCCAGTAAAATGTCTGATGCTTTATATAATATTTCTGCTCTTGCATTTATAGTTGTGTTATTCCACTTTCTTTGAGCTTCTTTAGCTGTTACTACTGCAGTATCTACCTCTTCCTTTGTCATAGCCGGTACTCTACCTAACAATGAATTATCAAGTGGTGATTTTATCTCTACAAAGTTTTCACTTCTGCTGCTAACCCATTCCCCATTTATTAAATTTTTAAAAGTATTGTTTTTATTTTTTATATGATTAAACATAATCAATTTCCTCCTCATTTGTTTATACTTTGTTACTCTTTTGTTATATCTACTCCTGCTTCAAACATTTCAAAGTTTATATTTTCCTTTTCAATGGCCATTGATATTAAATTATGATAAACAGTTTTCATAAATGGCACTGGTCCACAAAAATAGAAGTCTCCATCCTTTGGCAAGTTATCTATCATCCATTTCTCTGATATCCTGCCTTGTACATCAAAATCTTTTCCTAATTTTTCATTTTCTTTAGGACGTGTATAAAATACATTACTTTTGAAATTATTATTATGTAATTTTACTGTTTCTTCTTTAAAACTATGATGAGTTGAATTAGGTATGCTATAAATGAAGTGAATTTTTCTATCACTGTTTACTGCATCATAAGCCATTGTAAGCATCGGTGTTATTCCAATTCCCCCTCCTATTAAAACTAGTGGCTTTTCACTATCCTTTAATATGAAATTTCCAAGAGGTGCAGTTATTTGAAGATTATCTCCTGCCTTTATTTCATCACATAGTTTTTTGCTTAAGTAACCATTCTCTTCTCTCTTTACACTTATTCTATAAAATTCTTCATTAGAATTCATGGACAATGTATATTGTCTAGGTTTAGTAAAAGTATTATCTTCATTTTTTATTCTGACAGTTATAAATTGCCCTGCTATAAATTCAGGAAGCTTACTTCCATCTAATGATTTTAAATAGAATGATGTAACTACCTCATCTTCTTTAACTGTTTTATATACAAGGAAGTCTTTAAATCCCTTCCATTTGTTATTTGAATTTATCTTATTAGAATCTATCATTGAAATCCTCCTCATTTTTCTTCAGTTCTTTATTTTAATGCTTGTTTTTCTTAAGCTTGTTTCATTTAGCTCATGAGCCTATTATATCTTTGCAAAAATAAAAACAATATGATTTCAATCAAGTTTTAAAAAAATTCAAATTCTAAAATTAAAATGAAATAAACACTGACTCAATTTATACTGCATTACTAAATTTATAATTATATATAACAAAAAAACTATCTCTAAAATTGAGATAGTTTCTATTTAAATTATTATTATTTACATTTATACACTTTGTTTTAAGCAAGTTTTTAAATCTTCGTCAGGCTCACTTATTGTTTGTAAGTTAAATGTATCAACTAAATATTGCAATACATTAGGACTTATAAACGCTGGAAGTGATGGCCCAAGGAACATTCCTTTTATACCTAATGAAAGTAATGCTAAAAGATCAGCAACCGCTTTTTGTTCATACCACGAAAGAACTATTGATAATGGTAATCCATTTACACTGGTATCAAATGCATCTGCAAGTGCTGTTGCAATTCTAACTGCTGAATAAGCATCATTGCATTGGCCAACATCTAATAATCTTGGAAGTCCAGCAACTTCTCCAAAATCTAATTTATTAAATCTATATTTCCCGCATGCTAAGGTTAGGATAACACAATCTTCTGGAACCTTCTTTGCAAATTCAGTATAGTAATTTCTTCCTGGCCTAGCGCCATCACACCCTCCAATTAAGAAGAAATGTCTAATGCTTCCGTCCTTAACTGCATTAACAATTGTTTCTGCATGACTTAATGTAGCGTGGTGACCAAACCCAACAAGAATTTCTTTTGGTTCTTCTGTTTTTGTAAACCCACCAAGTTCTAATGCTTTTTCTATTATTGGTGTAAAGTCTTTATGACCATCTTTGTCGGCAGGAATATATTTAACTCCATCCCATCCAACTACACTTGTTGTAAAAATTCTATCTTTATATGTTTCCCTAGGTCTCATCAAGCAATTTGTAGTCATTAAAATACAGCCTGGTATACCATCAAATTCTTTTTGTTGATCTTGCCAAGCACCCCCATAATTTCCTACAAGGTGTTCATATTTTTTAAGTTCAGGATAACCATGACTAGGTATCATTTCACCATGAGTATATATGTTAATTCCTTTGCCTTCAGTTTGTTCTAATAACATATCTAAGTCTCTTAAATCATGCCCTGAAACAATGATAAATGGTCCCTTTTTAATATTTACATTAACTTTATGAGGACTTGGATTCTTATAAGTCCCTGTATTAGCTTCATCTAATTTACTCATAACAGCAACACTCATATCACCGGTTCTCATAGTCATTCTAATTAACTCTTCAACGCTTAAATTATCATTTGTTGTACATTCTAATCCTCTAAAATAGAAATTATCAACTTGATCATCATAATAACCTAAACACCTTGCTTGATGCCCATATGCACTTATTCCCTTTAAGCCATAAACTATTGTTTGTCTAAGTGATCTTACATCAGCATCTAAATCTTGGTCAAACATAATTCCAGCTCTTTTTGCATCTTTAAGCATTTCTTCCTTAGTTTCACTTAAGTTATAAGTTGCTTGTTCTGGATATTCTTTATCAGAACTCACTTTATCTCTTAAACTCTCTTTTATTTTTTGAGATTCCTTAAGCATTTCTACATGAACTTCTGCATCAAAATTAACATTTGTAAGTGTAGTGAATAACGAATTTTCTACAAAACTAACTATACTTTTATCTATTTCCTCGCCTTTTTCTATAAGATCCATGACATAACAACTTATACCTTTGCATTGGTATAAAAGTAAATCTTGAAGATTAGCTATTTCAGGTGTTTTTCCGCACACACCCATTTTGGTGCATCCTTTTCCCCCTGCTGTTTGCTCACACTGATAGCAAAACATAGGATTTTCATCCATAGAAATCACTCCTTAAAATTAATCTATATTATTATTTGTATAAATTAAATTATTATTCCTTATTGGTCAAACGTTGAAAATCATTATTAAACTCATTATAATTTTTAATGATGATTTAGTTAGTCGCATAATTTAATTATACATTCAATGTGAGCTCTTCGAAATTCACATTATTTTATTGTTGAAATAAAGAGCCGCTATAAAACAAACTCTGTTAGTTTTATAGCGATCCCTTGCAAGCTCATTGCTTCTCTACTATTTTAGTTCAAAACTAATTTATGCCCTATAATCATATTATTCTACTTTTTCAAAATCCGATTTTGGTACTCCACATAAAGGGCATACCCAATCATCAGGAATATCTTCAAATTTTGTTCCAGGATTAACACCATTATCAGAATCCCCTACCGCTGGATCATAAATATAACCACATACTGTACAAACATAACTATCCATAATAAACCTCCTATCTTTTTATGACTTTGTGTGCGTATATATCATTTGCACTTTAGTTTACTTTAATTCACCGTATGCAAACTTTGTATGATAATCTGATAAAATATAACTTTTTAAGTAAAACAAAAAAATAACAAAGGATATAGTTATTTTTTCCTTATGGGATTTAGCTAATCTTATAAGGTACTTTTTTAGTAAAATACGCCTTACTGTTACGCAAAAAGATGCCTTAGATTAATATCTGAAACATCTTCTTTAAAATATTTATTTCTTTGTAATTGCAACTCGCCATACCTCAGGACCTTCTTCGAGGTATTCCCATTCAAATTGTTCTGGAAGTTCCATTATAAATTGATAATGTAGTGGACGTGGATCATGATCATTTATAAGCTCCATTTTTTCACCAGATCCTAAACTTTCAAAAGTTTTAAAAATAACAGGATGCTTATCTCTTGGTTCATATTTTCTAGCATCCACAGTTGCAGCAAAATTTGACATATTTAATTCCTCCTAAATTCTGTTATTTATTTATAAAATTTATTTTACTTAATTTCTGACTTCATTATAACCTCATTTCTTTTAATAAAATATGATTGAAATCAAATATCAATAAAAATTTATTTTTATATATAATCCTTTAATTTCTTTTCATCTAAAATTATAATGTTCTTAGTTCCTACTATCTTTATTATTTTTTCATCTTCAAATTTTTTAAGTTTTCTACTTATAGTTTCCGGAGTTACTCCAATATAATTCGCCATATCTCCTCTTGAGATTGGTAATTTAATAGATATACTATCTTCAATGTTTTCTCCATAACTGGTCATTAAATCTGTTATTAAATAAGCCATTCTAGAATCCACATCCTTGGTTGCTAGATTCTGTACAAGATCTTCAACCTTTGACAATCTTTCTCTCACAGTTTCTAATAATTTTATTCCAATCTCAGGCTTTCTCATCATTGCATCCTTCAGCTCATCCTTAGTAAGTGTGCATACCTTAGCATCTACTATTGCTTTAGCGTTAAATCTATACGTAGAAGGCTTTATTAGATCTAATTCTCCAAAAAAGTCTCCTTCTGAAAGTATATGTAATATCTGTTCTTTACCATCTTTAGTATACCTATATAATTTTATTTTTCCTTCATTCACGAAATAAAGTGTATTTGCTATATTACCTTCACTAAAAATTATATCGCCTTTAATATATTCTTTATGATTTATCATATTTACAATATCTAATAATTCTTCATCATTTAAGTTTTCAAACATTGGAACCTTGCTTGCACAAAGATTTCCTCTACAATTATTACAACAGTTACCGCAATTATTATTCATTCCATCATCCTCCTTGTTTTAATTTACTAAGCGTTGATACTAAAGCCTAAAAATAAATCCTAGCTACAATTTCGCAGCTAGGATTCTATATTGTAGATTATAAATAGGGTGCATTTTTATTGTGCTCATTCGCTGATCATTTTTAATGAGAACTACTTATTTTAAGCTTCCATAAACATCTTCATATCGTCTTCTACATTAGTGATTCCACCAATACCAAAGTTATCTACTAATACTTTAGCAACATTTGGTGAAAGGAATGCTGGAAGTGTTGGTCCTAAGTGAATGTTTTTAACTCCTAAGTGTAATAATGATAATAATACTATTACAGCTTTTTGTTCATACCAAGCTATGTTGTATGATATAGGTAATTCATTTACACTCTTTAATCCAAATACTTCTTGAAGTTTAAGTGCTATAACAACTAATGAATATGAATCATTACATTGTCCTGCATCTAATACTCTTGGAATTCCTCCAATATCACCTAAGTTTAATTTGTTATATTTATATTTAGCGCAACCTGCTGTTAATATAACTGTATCCATTGGTAACTTTTGTGCGAATTCTGCATAGTAATCTCTTGATTTAGCTCTACCATCGCATCCTGCCATTACAAAGAATCTCTTTATAGCACCAGATTTAACTGCATCTACAACCTTATCTGCTAAAGCTAAAACTTGGTTATGAGCAAAACCTCCAACTATTTGTCCTTTTTCTATTTCAGTAGGTGCTTTACATTTTTTAGCCATTGCTATAACTTTTGAGAAGTCCTTTGTTCCATCAGCTTTAGGTTCAATATGAGGACATCCTGGCATTCCTGTAGCACCTGTTGTAAATAATCTTTTCTTATAAGAATCCTTTGGTATAACTATACAGTTTGTAGTCATAAGGATTGGTCCATTGAATTTTTCAAATTCTTCTTTTTGTTTCCACCATGCATTACCATAGTTTCCTGCAAAATGACTATATTTTTTAAATTTTGGATAGTATTGCCCAGCAAGCATTTCTCCGTGAGTATAAACATCTACTCCAGTACCTTCTGTTTGCTCAAGTAACATTTCTAAGTCTCTTAAGTCATGTCCTGAAATTAATATTCCTGGATTAGTTCTAACTCCAATATCTACTGTTGTTATTTCTGGATGTCCATAACTTTCAGTATTTGCTTTATCAAGTAATGCCATACCGTCTACACCAAATTTACCTGCTTCTAATGCCAAAGCTACATAGTCATCAACAGTTAAAGAATCATCTATTGTAGCAGCTAATGCTTTCGCCATAAATGCGTGAACTTCTTCGTTGTTGTATTTTAAGTTCATAGCATGCTTCATGTAAGCAGATAATCCTTTTAATCCATAAGTGATAAGTTCTCTTAAACTTCTTATATCTTCATTTTCAGTTGCAAGAACTCCAACCTTTTCTGCTTTTTCATCAAATTCTATTGTATTGTCAGCTGTCCAAGTAGCTGCTTCTGGCATAATCATTTCTGTAGTTTGCATTCCGAATATTTTCTTGAAGAAACCACCAGTTACTTTTACTTCTCCAACTTTACCACCAGAGCTAATTACTTTAGCTTTTAATTCTTCTCTTAATTTTAAAGTTTCTTTAACTCTATCTAAAATAGAATCTCTATCAAAATTAGCGTTTGTAATTGTTGTAAATAAGTTTTCTGTTATATATTTATCAACTTTACTATCCTTAACTCCAACTTTTCTTCCTTCATTACTTACTATAGCTAGTCCTTTAGTTACATATATTAATAAGTCTTGAGCTTTTGCTACATACTCATCCTTACCGCATACCCCTACTTTAGTACAGCCCTTACATCCAGCTGTTTCTTGACATTGATAACAAAACATTGACATATTATGTCCTCCTATTTTACCTTTTATTTTTGTATAAAATTAAATAATTCCTTTTTATTATTTCTTAACTTCGGCAATTTAAAGTTTACTATATTCTTTTCATCATTTCTGTAACACACGTTACTATTCTAAAATTAATAAATTTCTTTTTATTTCTATACGTGAAAAAATAAAAAAGATACTTGATTTCTAGTATTCTGAATCAAATATCTTTTTCATCAAAGTTAAAGCTTAGTTTCGCAATAACACATAAATTTCAATCGTTCTATTTCAAAATTTGATTTAGCTAATATTTCTGGCCAAACCTTAACGATTATATATATCTTATTTTTTTGTCATTAGCGTAAAAATTGTTCTTCATCTACATGCAATTTTAATTGTTTCTTAGATGGAAGATATGATTGCTCCCACTTTTTTCGCATTAGTCAGCATACTCATTTCGAGTATTGCTTCCATAGATCTTGATTCATATTTATATCTCTTGATTTTAAGTTTGGATTCTATAATCTCGTTTAATGTCACTTCCGGATTTCTCCCCCTTGCTTCTATAACTGAGCCATTAGCTTCTCCTATCATCTTTAGCGTAACTACTAATTAAGATTCTAGGAAGTTATTATTTTAACTTCTGTTTTAAATTTGTCATCTGACCTATACATTCTTCTACAATTAAACATTATGAGAATAACTTATTATACTATATAATCCATACTTTTCATCTAGGAATAATTATCTACATCTAGAGAAAAATAAATATAGCAACATTTGTTTATGTTGCTACACTATAAATCACCTAAATATTTTCTTTATTGACCATATTATTAATTTTTATTTTCTCTAATTATTGATTAAGAACTATAAATTTTTTAGCATATTTTATTATCCCTATTATGTAACCAACTACTGCTACTGAAATAAATAAACATCCCCATAATAGAAATAGAACCATATTATATAAATAATTTATTATATCAACCATAAAGATCCTCCTAAATTCTTTCTATCTTAATAATTGCCTAATTTATACAAGCTTAATCAACTGAAATCATTTATTTAGGATTATTTATCTTACTTACATTCTTATAATAAAAAGCTGTTTGTTTTCCATCCCATTTCACATTCACGGTTTCTCCATTATTATATACCCTAACAACCTTCCCAACGGTCTTTATGCCTTGATATTCAATATTAACCTCATCGTCAATCTTAAATTCTATATCATTCGTTTCAAGATCTATTTTATTCTTTTTATCATCCACCTCATTAATTTCAAGATTAAATTCCGTATTAATTAGTTCATTTGAATGATAACTTGGCTTTTGATTATATTCTAATATCCATCCTTTTGGATTTATCACTATAGTTTTTTCTCCAGGTATTATTAAATTAGCATCACCTTTTCTTTTGATATATTGTTTAGGCTTAAGAGCCTCTAACTTTTGTTTTTGTGTTTCATTTATTTTCTTATCACTATTCGCAATAAGTATTTCTTCTCCAGGCATGATTCCCACATCTTTAGGTAGACTAAACTCATTTATGCCACTTGCATTAAAATACAAAGTTTTATCGTCTAATTCAACTAACACTGCGCCACTCAGTGTCTTAACTATTCTGCTACAACTTTGTGAATATAATCTAGTGATTGCATAAAACTTATCCACTTCTTTAGTTTCTTCTTTAATAATAATTTTCTTGGGTTTTATAACTTCTATAGCAGGTAAATCAAATATACTAATTTGTCCTTCGATGAAACATTCACTTTTCATATTCATCCTTTCAATATCTTTAATCTGTTTTAGTTCTTTTGTTCATAAAAAACAAATAAATTTTATCTATTTATGTAATGTTAAGCATTTATCCATATATCATTTATGAAAACAAAATGAAGGAGGTTAAAACTATGGCTGTAACTAAAACTATCGACTCAGTTTCTCTTAGTATCGAGGTTCAAAAAGCTTTAGATAAAGCTGGGGACCCAATTTATACCAAGAAAACTTTCTCAGGTATAAAAACAGATGCTACACCTGAGAATGTCTATGCTGTCGCAGATGCAATTAAAGGTGTTATGGAAGCTAATACTAGAGATTATTTTATTAATGAATCTTCTAGCTTAGCAAATGCTTAGGATCTTATTCTAAAAAAAATATTGTAGGAAACTCGACTCACATTCGTTCGCTGAGTAAGTGATTCACACCGAATCATAGATTCGAGTTCTCTACTTAAGATTGGGGGGAAATTAAATGGAATATTCTTTATCTATGACTTTTTTAACTGTAGCTGGTGAAAAAAGTACTTTAAGTGTTTCTGGTGTTAAACCTACTCTTACAAAAGATGAGGTTAACGCACTTATGGATACTGTAATTGCTAAGAATGTTTTCAAAACTAATTCTGGTGATTTAGTTAAGAAATCTGGTGCTCAAGTTACTCAACGACAAGTTACTAAATTTGATGTAGCTTAGTTTTGAGTAACATTATAGAAGCTTGTCTTTATATGATAAGCTTCTATTTTTTGTACTTTCTTCATTAAGTAACTTGACTCATGGCTCATTAATCTTTTTCCTTATAAATTCTATTCCTTTTTGAAATACCATTGTTTTTATATTGATTTTAGTCTCTCCATTTGGTACTGTATATTTTTGCTCTAATACTCGAAAATACCTCATGTCTACAAACTGCTGATAAGGAATATTATTTTTATCCAAGACTTTCTTTTCTCTTAATAATGAAAATAGTCTATTTCTTCCCATTCTTTTAATGCCAAGAACCTTTGCAACATGGCCCATTTCAATAGAATCTTTAGAGCCTGCAACATCATCATAAAATTCCCCTTTAGGTTCTAGTAATTTTACTTTATTTTCGGCTTCCAACCTTGCTTTTCTCTCTTCTTTTAACTTAGTAGCTGCAGCAATAAGTAAATCTGGATTATCTAATAATTCATCTGTAGCATACATCCCTGTTTTCCTTATGCAAGGTAACACCTCATCAAAAATCCAGGCTTCAAATTTCTCTGCACCTGGTAATTCAGATTTAGCGACTAAGCGATATATATCTCCTTCAGGAATTACACTCATTTCTACATTTTGGATAGCATCAGTTCCATCTTTTCTTTTCCCCGTTACTACCCCTACTCCGTGTTTCACGGACCCTCTACAGTGTCTTGAAATTGCATCATTAGGCTTTTTATATCCTAAAGCTTTTGCTATATCAATCCCAACAGCATAATCTTTATTATTAATTTTTACCCATCTTATTTCTCCAAATCTTTCATTCTTGAAAATTAGTAAACCTCCCATTTTGATTATCCCCTTTTTTAAAATTTTATCCTTTTAATCCTTAATCAATAATTCAAAATATTCATTTCTTCATGTGACTCATTTAATAACCTTTAGATTTGGTTTATTAGTTTCTTTTTTATAATTCTCACTAAACTCATTAATAAAATAATCAAAGTTACATTTAACATACAACAAACCTTTTCTTTCATTCCAGCTTAAAGCATATATCTTATTTATTCTGATTTTTGTATCTTGATTATATATTGTCCATCCATCTCTCCACATACCAACTGGTGGAATATCACTATATAGATTAAAAGGTATACTTTGATCTATATTTCTTATACATCCTTTTTCATCCATGCTAAAATAAAGACAGCCATCTTCATTTCTATTTGTGCTTTTTCCCTGACATTCTCCACCATGTTTATAATTCCTCTTGCAGTATGCGCATTCCAGGCGGTTAGGTAAATCTTTCGGCCTGTTCATTCTAATTCTGTCCTAAAATCTTTCTGCAGCCACTACAAACAAGCACATTATTAAATTCACTTATATCTTTATCACTTCCACAAAAGATGCATCCTTTACTGTATTTCCTCAAAACTATATCATTATTAACCTTAGTTATTTCGATTGAATCCCCTTCATTAATTCCTAATACCTTTCTTATTTCCTTTGGTATTACAACTCTCCCTAAATTATCAAGATTTCTTACTATCCCTGATGCTTTCATTTAAATAACTTCCCTTCATAACTTAATTTTGATTAATTCTCAAAAAAATTCATTTTAATGCGAATTTTCACTCTGTAATTGTTTATTGTGAATTGTGCTGTGTGCATTGTAAATTTACTTAAGCCTATAATTATTCCTAATATCCTTCTCAATTTCTACTACATAATCTTTTGACATTTCATATATTCTTGAAGCTACCCCTTCATCAAATGCTAATAATCTATCAATAGAAAATTCGCTGCTGACTATTATAGGCAGAAAATTAAGGTACCTATAATTAATGATTTCAAACATAATATTCACGTCGGTTTCATTGACCTTTCCTTTAAAGAGGTCATCAATCAAAAGGACCTCGCATAATTGATACTTTGAAATTGTCCTAGTATAATATTCTTCATCAATCATGTTTTGTTTTATCTTTGTGATCACATCACGATAAGGCATGTACACTACTTTAATTCTTTGTTTTAAAAAGTTTAATGCAACAGCAATGCTGCAGTGCGTTTTACCGCTGCCAACCTGTCCGCATAATAAAATGCTATTGCGCCTATTGTTTCTAATTTCATCAAACTCAGTACAATAAGCTGCAGCAGTATCCTTAATTTTGCTTGACGCTTCATTCCAAATTTCAAAACTAGAGAAAGTAAGTTTACTTTGCTCAACATTGATTCCTGAATACTTCCATTCACTTTTTAGCTTTTCTATTTTCCTGCATTCACAAGCTACAGCAAGAGGTTGCATATGCTCCTGCTTAATAAGTATCCATCCGGTGTCGCAGCATTTGTCACACCTATATGAGGTTTGCTTCAATCCTCTTTCTTTCAGCTTCTGTAAGCTTTCGTGGTTCCTTTGGCTTGAATCCTGCAAATTCATTTTTATCTGCTGTGTTACTCTTTCTAGTGCCTCTAAAGCCATTTTTCTTCACCTCCACATTATCTTCTGAACATCCATCTCTCTTCCAGTTTTTTAATATTCCAATTGCATAATTTATGTCTGGACAATTTTTTTGAAACCCAACATCCATAGCCTTCTTAACCCACTTTTCTCCGTAAAGATCAATAGCTGATCTAAGCGCAACATACTCACAACTACCTGGTTTTCCTGTTATTTTTTCATGATACTGCATAAGCTCAATTGCTTTAAGATTTATATCATCCTCTGCTACAGATTCACTTTTAGTATTATTATGTTGCTCAAAGAGACTTGACTGACTTACATCTTCATCACAAGTTGAACTTTTATTATTTATATCAAAACCATTATTCTTTTTACTCTCTATGTTTTTATCTATCTCTTTTTTCTTTTTCTTATTCTCTATCTCTTTCTTATTCTGTACCGTTACTGTAACGTTACTTTTATTTCGTGTAACGTTACTGATATTTTTAGTAACAATACAATTATTATCATCACTTCCTATAATATTGTTACTGATATCTTCATTACTATTAGCTCTTTCTGCACTTATATCACTAGCTGCTTCATTAGTATCAGTATTAGTTTTATCATTAATATCAGTATTTGTAGAATCTTCTTCACTAGTTTCTAAATTTCCTAGTATATCATTTTTACCTAGATCTCTGTTTTCTTCTATAGTATAATTCTCAGCGTAATCTTTCTTTCGTTCTAAATTATTAGTTTTTTTTAATTCTACATTTTCATTCAAATCTTGATTTTCTTCTAAATCTATAAATTCTTCTAAGGCTTCATCTTCCTGAGTTTCTTCCTTATTACTTTTAGCTAAATTATTCTCTTCTTTTTTCTTTTCTCTATGATTCTCAACTCTTTTTCTATTTTGTTCACGGACCCTTTCCATTCCCTCTATGTTCTGATGCTTATCCCAGTTCACAATTCTAATTACTTTATCAGAAGCTATTTCAATCATGCCAAAGTTAGATAATACTTTTAATGTAATCTTAATATCCTCTAAAGGCCTAGAAAATAATACAGCTAACATTTTGGCAGTGAGAGGTTTCCCTTCTGATAAGAAAACCTTTCCATTAGCATTAAGTTTTCCACCAAGTAAAAGTATTCTTATCCAAACATAATGAATTGTATCCCTGTTAGGCATTGCATCTATTAACTTCATCTTTTCATCATCATGCATATTAGTAGCTAATTTAATCCATTTAATATCTGCCATTATTTTCACGCTCCCATAAATAAAATTGCCTAAATCTTTTGAGACCATTCCATGATGGGTTTAACTCAATTAACTTACAAACATCTATATAACATTTAAAAATCCTAAAATTCATTTGTAAGTCCTCACTTTCTTTTTATACATTTTTATTAAAAGTTGAATCCCCATACATTCTAAATCAAGGTGTATGAAAATAATTTTACATTTATGTTTTTAATTTAAGATTACTATTTTCTTAATTCTTGGTGAACCATAGAAATATTTTCAAGCCATTGATGAAATAGTTTTTTATCTACCATCACCTTCTTTCCTATTTTAAAGAATGGAAAATCTGAATTCTGCTTTGAAATCTCTTCTTGTAACGTATTGAGACCAATACCTGATATATAAGAACACTCTTTAAGGGTATAAGTAAGTTTATCTCCAGCATTCTCTTTTTCACTATTTTTTCTTAATTCAACTAAAATTTCTTTTAATAATTCCTCCATAGCTTGTCCTCCCGTAACAATAACTATTAGCGTAACATAATACTTTTAAATTGGAATAATTAATTTTAGATTTCTAAACAATATATATAAAGTTATTACAATTTACTTTTTAAGTAATTTATTCATAAAAAAATATCTCTATTGGATTCTTTATATCTAATAGTTTTATCATCTTATCGATTTCATTAGAACCAAATATGCCTTTATTAAGTTTATTACCTAAAGTTTTTGGAGACATTCCTAATTCCCTTGCCAGCTTTTCCTGAGTATATCCCTTTGCTCTCATCTTTCCTTTTAACTCATTAATTAATATCATAAATGCTCCCCTTTCGTTACTTGTTAAGTAATATTTTATATATTATGGCTATTATTGTCAATACCTCTCACGTAATTTTTTCTATATAATGGAAAATAATTGTTGCATATCCAGAAACAGATGTTATAATAAATTAAAAATGATAATTTAATTTATTTACTATACTGAACAAATTAAATGGTAAATGAATATTATTATATATTTTATTTATTAACAATAGCAGATAAAATATATACATAATCAATATAATCTATTAAAATCTAAGATTAGTTAATTACAATTAATGTCAAAGTACACTATCATTTATTTAGTTTACTGTTTTTAATCTGTAAATTATATAGGCAGATATTATACTTTATCAGAATAATTTTAATTAATTTACTGCAATTCAATAAATTAAATTAATAAATATTGGATAATTTACTTACTTTTAATATGCTATAAGGAGGAAACATAAAATGGGTTTGAAAGAAAATATCAAAAATAGACGATTAGAATTGAATCTCACATTAGAAGATGTTTCTAAAAGATTATCTATTAGTAAGCCAACACTTCAAAGATATGAAAGTGGCGTAATCTCTAATATACCTTCTGACAAAATCGAAAAACTTGCAGCAATATTAGAAACAACTCCATCTATTTTAATGGGATGGGATGAAAACAAAATAAAAACACATTTACAACTATCAGAAGAATTAGAATGTTTATTAAAAAAATATAATTCTTTAGATCATCTAGGTAAACATACGGTAAACACAGTATTAGAAATGGAATTTAATCGTTGTTCACAACTTAATAATCAGGATAAAAGCTTTTAATTTCTTGTCTATAATGGGAAGTTATTTAATAAAAACAAATTAAAATTAAATACCGAAATTAAATTACAGCACTTCTAATTAATTGTACAAATAGCTCTATCACTGGTATATAAGCTTTTAATTATTAATTTTCATGTATAATTAATAATGCTGTATAATTCACTCTAGAATAATACAGCACTTTCATTTCTTGCTTCAATCTATATTTTAATTTCAAGTTATTTTTAATTACATACTCCTGCTAATACCAATATATTAGACTTTTTCTATTTCCATACTTTTATTTTCATTACTTCAACTTACTGATCATTTTTATATTTTGTAAATTCTAGCATAGCTTCTCTTATATATCTTATTACCGTTGTTTTCCCAACTTCATCAAAATATTTGAACTTATTATCTTTATGGGATTCTACAATTTGAAATTTAACGAATTTATCTGGGTATGATTTTTAGACTTCCTGCTATTTTACTTGAATAAACTTTCTTTTATTTGTTCTACGCTACTCATAGATTATAGGTAAAATTCAAATTTGTTTTATAATTTATTCTTTCTAATTATTTATAATTTATTTACAACTTATCTTCTCTAATATCCAATATAATTAGAACTATAGCTAATCCTATTTCTTGTCTATCCTATTCATTTTATACAGGATTCCTAGTTATATTTTATCTTACTGCATATTAATTAGGCTTGTATAACTTTAAACCTGATTAGTTCTTTATAATTTATTTTATTAACTATCAAATTAGGTATCAGCATTACTCCTTGGAGCATTGGCCATATTCTTCTATTGCATCCTCTATAGGCAATGTATTATCTATGTCATACTTTTCTATGAAAACTTAGTATCTTTATCTTAATATTTATATAAACGTATATCTATTATGAGTATATTAATTTATTATGAAAGCGGCATATTTAATTAATCTTATAATCAATAACGAGTATTTTGCCAAGTAGCATTATACTTGCTTATTCACTTAGAGAAATAAATTAATAGTGTATCTTTTTTAATTGATAAATAAATTACAAGAATATCAATTAAGTTTAGAATTATTATAGATACAAATCAATCTAATGAGGCCTATCATAAAGAAAGACAATAAACATTTGATTTTTAAGTGTTTATCGTCTTTCTTTACTCATACTATTTTTATTAATTTATTTTATCTTTCTTCTAATAAAATCTTTAGCAAAAAACAAATCTATTGCAATATATTTTATCTATATCATATTGCTAAGTAAGTGAAGAGTCCATTTCTAATACGAAATTCCTCTTCAATACTAATTTTGTTTTTTCCATTAAGATTTTATTCTTAAATGAAATATAAAACGAATATCTATATCTTTATTTGCTTTTTTACCTCCACCAATATTTTTTGTAATGAAACTCATAATTATCTGAATGATTTTTTTCATTGCTAATCCTCCTTTTTTCTTAATATTTATGCTATTCCTTTATAGAAAATAACCTCATCATTAATAATATCTAAGCATAACCATTAGTTTTAAGGTAACAATGCTGCTTCTGGTTCATCTAAAGTAAATCAGATCAGAATACGTTTTTCCACTTGTTGTACTTTTCACCATTTGTCCGAGCCTTACCCAGTTAAAATAAAAAGATATTAATTACTTTAAGCTGAATACAATATATGAGACCCTAAAAACCTTAGTTAAGAAGTTCTATATCTCGTACATTATCTATTGCTTAAAGTATATTAATATCTTCCTTTTTATAATTCTATTTATTTTGTTTTATTAGTTTCAATAGCTATTCTTATTATTTTAATTTCTCTTATAGATAGCCCAATCAATTCACTAATCAATTCGTCACTCATACCTTGATTTATGGCTATCTTAGAAACCTCTATTGATTTTTTTTTAATTCACCTTGCTCAAATCCTTGTTTATAACCATCTTCAATTAACATAGTACTTAATTCAGTCATATACTTTCCTCAATAATACTAATTAGTTTCAATTGTTTTTCTTATTATCTGTATTTGCTCAATAGATAGTTCTGTTAATTCACTGATTAATTCGTCACTCATTCCCTTTTTAATAGCTCTTTTAGCAATTTCTATTGAATTTTCTTGCTTTCCTTCTAATTTTCCTTCTAATTTTCCTTCTTTTATCAAGCTTCTACCTAATTCAGTCATTTTTATCTCCTCCCTTACTTTTTCTAAATCTTTACCTTCTAAAAATTTACTTGCAAAAGCATATAGGATTGACTCCACGTCATATCTGTAATCTTTATCTATGTCTTTAACCACTCTAATTGCATTTATTATCTTATCACTTTTACTAAGCTTACCACCCATTATTGGTGTAAATGTTAATGATATAATATCCTGCTTGCTTAGTTCTTCTTTATCATTTATTTTATTTATTATATCATTAAAAATTGCATCTCCGTCCTTATTAGCCATCGATATTGCATTGACTTTATAAGAATTTATTCCACTATAGTATTCACTTATAGGATCTTTTATATCTCCTGAATAAACAACGTATGTTACAACATCTTTACCAGTTTGAAAATTAAGGAGAGATTCATAGGTTCTAAACCTTCTTAAGTCTTCAATTCCCTTGTTAGTAGTTTGAAATTCAAAATGAATGTAACTATCATCTTCCATTAGGAAAGTATAATCCATTAGCATATTCTTTATCTCAAGAACAACAATTTCAGTAGATCCAGTATCTTTTACTTTTTTATCTATACCAAAAAATTTCAAACCTTCTTCTGCAAATATATCCATTGCTCTTTTCATTATCATATCTTCATAATTTATTTGCTTCACTAATGCACCCCCTCATGTAAAAATATTTTTTATAGTAATCTATTCCTCTAATAAAATTTTACTTATATAATTTAAATTTATTAAGTTAATTTTAACATATATAAGCAAATTTCTAAATATCATAACAGCACTATGCTATATTTTTATTCAATCTTCTATCGATATTATAATCGACATATGCCTTATACAAAAGTCTATCCTTTATTATATAAACGTCAAAGCACTCATATCTCTAACCTTAAACAATTCCAAATATATTTTGTTTCTTTATACTGCCTAATTGATAATACTTATTTAGCTATATCTATTATATAGATTTAATTATTGCCACTTTAATAAATTGTTATCATTATTTATTTCAATAATTCCTAACTCTATATATTGGCATGTTAAAAATCAAATGAGGAGCTCAATACACTATATTAACTCCTCATTATAATCCATTGATAAGTATATAAATATAATTATCTACTTTTACTTTTTATTTCATAATTTATTTATTAATTTAAGAGATGAGGATTTCCTCCTTTCTAGAGATATCAAAATAAATTACTCATGATTATTTAGCAAAAAACATATAATTGCTAATGTTAATATGTTAAAAATCATATTTGTTCATATTCCTTTCATCTCTATTCTATTTTAAAATAGAATAGAGTTTTCAAGTTATTATGTAGGATGCCTTCAATAATCAACGATTTACGCCATAAAACTTTCCCGATTATTCCCGACTTTTTCCCGACTGAGTTCTAAATCAATATGATATGTTATAATTATCCATATTGCTACAACCTAGTATTTAAGCTATTCTACAGATATTTATAATTAAATATAATGATATGTAATTGGTAATTTCTAGACTCAGGAGTTCGATTCTCCTATGGGTCACCAAGTTAGAAATACCAACGTTTAAAGAAATTTATACGTTGGTATTTTTCTATTTTTAACGCCATTTTAACGCCATAGTTTTTTATTAATAAATTCATATTTTTAATTTGTATCCTAAGTCCTGTTGCGCAATTTCATTCTAGATAAAACTAAAAAACACCTATATTCCTATAGATGTTTTACTTCTAATTATATGAATAATAGGAATTTGAATTTTATATATGGTAGTCGAGTAGAGAAAGCTCTCACGAACTTTCCCCCTCTCAGATCCGTACGTGCCCAATTAAGGCATACGGCTCCTCATATTATTTTACAGAACTTGCTATCTATATACATTTACATTGATTTTAGGCTTAGGTAAAGGATTGTACTTCATATACATTTTAAACTTCTCCAAATCAAAACTTCGCTTTTGGCTTCTGCGATTTAACCACTTGAAAAGTGCTTTCTTTATTAATATAGTGATATAATGATGTAAATTTTTCTTTTGGATTTTGTCTAGCAATTTCTGCTATCTTAAGTAATTTTGTTTCCATTAATTCATCTACTCCTGTGTGCAGTTAATGTTTCCTTAGTTAAGACAATAATATGTAATCTCCTTCCCTACTTTGGCATTACCCACTATCATTGGTACTATGAGATTATCCGACTCCCCATCAACCTTTTAATATTCTTCCTTTTTATCGGTTGTTTATTATACTCATTTTTTTGAGCGCTGATAAGGTCTCCTGAGTTGCTATGTAATCATTGTATAGCATGCTTGGCTCTTTGACCCCGAGGAAGTTATAGTAGACTCGTCATTATCACCTACTATAATATTGCTTTCCAGAGAACCGACACCGTCAGCCTTCCCCAATTTATACTTATTACGAGGCTCATTCACATTCAAGCCTACTACCTAACTGTCAACGCTTAAAATAAATAGTTACCTATTTATTTCAATGACTCGCTACTGAATGATTTGACTTAATCTTTTCAGAATGGATTTCCACCATTTAAATTACACAGCCTTGCTCAACCGCACTGGTTCACCATTCATTATCCTAAATCATCTTCTAATATTAATTCTTTTTATCCCATTACATCAACTACCCATTCTAGACATTATGCGAAACTAATTTAGACTCTAAAAACATTTTATTGCAAAATAACTAAATTTATCCCACTGAAAAAAATTACTCTTTTCGAATTTATATAATATAGGTTTTAATTTGAGGTTATTAATCAAAATAATTTCAAAATTAAATCTTTATATTCCAAGTAAGTGTATTAACATGATTTTTTGGCTCTAAAGAGTCATGAAATAAATACCTGTGAGTTGCACTCTCCCCTATGGGGTGAATGTGTCTTATGGATTTTCATTAAAATTTAAAGGAGTGATGTATTATGAAACACGAGAAATTAAAAAAACTAGTTGCTCTCACTTTAGTAATTGGACTTACATTAACTGAAATGCCGATGCTTGCTAAGGCAGCAACAACAAATTCAACAATAACTACAAATCCAGCAAAACTTGCGAATCTAACGGAGACATCAGTATCAAAGCCTAGTGAAGTTCCAAGTAACATATGGAAATATGCATATAATGTAGATAAGAAATTTAGTAAGAATGGAGATTTTGCATTATTATTATGTGCAGTTATAAAAAAAGAGAGTAATTTTGGTGCAGGCTTATCTGGCAGTCCCTCATCTGGTGATGGATTAATGCAAGTGGAACCAAGTACAAGAAATGCATATGCAGCAAAGTTTAAATCAACATATGGACGAACTTATGATCATGGAAATCTTCAAGATCAGGTAGCATTAGGTGGATTGATTATAAAGGAGATGGTTGATCAATTTGGTGGTGTATATAATGGTTTATTGCATTATAATGGAGGTCCAAACTGGTATCCAGGTTGCACAGACTCATATGGTCGACCAATCCTAGCTGATCAATATGCAAACGCAGTATATAAAACATATAAAAACTATGGTGGAAAGAAATAACAAACAAAATAAGTGGACAAGTTTATTAAATTCCAATATATAATTGACTTTTTTAATTGGGAGTTTCTTGGACTTAGTGTGAAATTGATATAGTTATTTGAATTGATAAATATGATAGGACTGTTCTCATTATTTTTTGAGAACAGTCCTATCTTTTAGCCTATAACCTTTAAAGAGAAGCTATATGCTACAACCAAGAACTTCAATATTAAAAACCTAAGTAACAACATAAATCTAATTATTTTTATACTCCTATATAAGTTATATGTAATCTAGCCATATATACTATATATAGAGGTAAATTAAATACAAAACACAATATATGTAAAATAATTACTTTAATTCATAACTCTTATATTGAAGATGGAGGTTTATATGGATTTTAATTATATTGAAACTTTAGTTACCAGATGCAAGGATAATGATGATGAGGCAAAAGAAAAATTAGTTTATGATGAAATGTGTGACTATGAGGATTTAAAATTAGCCCTTAAGAATTTAAATAAAGAGGAGGTTGAACTTATAGATTTTATATTCTATAAAAATTACACTGTAAAGGAATATGCTTATTTTAAAAATATGTGTTACTCTCTGCTATTCAAAGAAATAAAAACATATTAATGAAAATCCTTAATAATATTTCATTGTATTATTAAGGGTAAAAGAGTAACAGCTCTAAGGTTAATCCTTGGAGCTGTTATCTTTATATAATACAAATATTTCATTTACCTATTCAAAACTAAAATTGTTAACAACCTCTGTAGTTTTCTCTATATAACTATCAGCAACTTTATCTATTCAATTATAAATATATTTTAATTATCCAAGCCCTTTTGGGCTTCAGACTTCTGATAAAGTGTTAGCAGTCTTTAGTTTTCTATATTTATGCAATATAATATAGTATTTTACGCAATGGAAAAAGGACTTATGAGTGGAAAAAATCTGTATTTTGATTCAACGCTTTATATTTCAGTAATTACTGGCAAGACCATAGGTTTTCTTTTCATTTTTGTATATACATAAGTATTTACTTCTTTTCTTATAGCATCCTTAATTTCTGACCACCCAGTTACATCATTATCAAGACATCTCTCTACACTTTTAAAAACTATTCTTCTAATCTCTCTAATTAAATCTTCTGAATCTCTAACATATACAAAGCCTCTTGTAATTATATCGGGACCAGATATTAAGGTTCTATTTTCTCTATTTATAACAATAACTACTGTTATAATACCATCCTTTGCTAAGTTTTTTCTATCTCGAAGTACAATATTACCTACATCACCCACACCTAAGCCATCTATAAGAACTCTACCTGCTGGTACCTTGTTAGTTATTTCAGCTTTATTTCTAGCTAATTCTAATACATCTCCTATTTCTAATATAAAAATATTAGATTTATTAATACCCATATTTTCTGCAATCTTAGAATGACTTAATAAATGCCTATATTCACCATGTACTGGTACAAAAAATTTAGGTTTTAATAGTGCCTGAATTAATCTAAGCTCTTGCTCACAAGCATGGCCTGAAACATGTATATCCTCTATTGCTTCGTATATTACCTTAGCACCTTTTTCTGTTAAATCATCGACAACACTCGATACAGCCTTTTTATTACCTGGTATTGGTGTTGATGATATGATAACCGTATCTCCCTTTTCTAGTTGAATACTCCTATGATTGCCTGCTGCTATTCTTGTAAGTGCTGCCATTGGCTCACCTTGGCTTCCAGTCGTGATTATTGTAACTTTATTATCTGGATATTTTTTAACGTCATTTAAATCTATTATCATTTCTTCTGGTATAAATAAATATCCTAGTGACATAGCAACTTCAGATATTTTTTCCATACTTCTTCCACTAAATGCAATCTTCCTACCATTTTTTATAGAAGCATTAGCAATCTGCTGCACTCTATGAATACTTGATGCGAAAGTAGCTACTATTACTCTTCCATCTGCCTTAATAAATAGATTATTTAAAGTTTCACCTACAGTTTTTTCCGACATTGTATAACCTGAACGAGTAGCATTAGTACTATCAGCCATTAAAAGCAGTACTCCTTTTTTTCCGAGCTGTGCATATCTTTGCAAATCTATAATTTCTCCATCAATTGGAGTAAAGTCAATTTTAAAATCACCAGTATGAACAATTATTCCTATAGGTGTATGCAAAGCAATTGACACACTATCTGCTATACTATGATTTGTTCTAATAAATTCAATATTGAAATTGCCTGTTTCTATTATATCACCTGGTTTAACCATATTTAATGTGCAATCACTAAGAATATTATGCTCTTCTAATTTACTTTCAATTAACCCTAAAGTTAACTTTGTAGCATAAATAGGAACATTAATTTGTTTCAAAACATAAGGTAATCCACCTATATGATCTTCATGTCCATGAGTTATAAAAAATCCCTTTATCTTATCCTTATTTCTTAGTAAATACGTTATATCAGGAAGTACAAGGTCGATTCCAAGAAGTTCTTCATCCGGAAACGACATTCCACAATCTATAATTACTATCTCATCTTCATATTCAAAGACAGTTAAATTTTTTCCTATTTCCCCTAGCCCTCCTAGAGGTATAATCTTTACTTTGCTTTTTATTTTGCTTTTATTTATCATTTTATCTCCTAACCTGTAACTAAGTGCATAAATATATTCTAAGATTCAATTGAAGTTCTTCTAATAGAAATACAACTTCACTTACTTGTATCTTAGAAGAATCTGTCCACTTAAGTGGCACAATATTCCTTCAAGATGAAGCTTGTATATGCAAAGATACAATGAACTTTTGAGTACAAAAATAGAACTTAATTATCATTAAATTTTTTGTGCTATAAATTTTTCATAATTCCGAAGAGCAATACATACTGTTAAAAGCTTTCACTTTTATAAAAGTTATTTTGTCTAAGCATTTAATTAATAATAATTAATTTTGCAAAGATTAAAAATATCTTACAGTATCTGCGCCTTAATATTTTTATGTAATATTTTGATTATCATAAAAAAACTTGAATAAATACAAATTCAATCACTTATATTTATTCATCTTTTTTTATTATTAAATTATAACCAACTTTACACTTCTTACTAAATATTATCATTAATATTCCTATATAGTCAATTTATATTTATGCTATCATTCAATTCTAATCTGAATCTAAGATGAATAAGGTTTACTTATTCATCTTTAATATTAAAGATTTTATCTCTATTTCAAAATGATTTATACACTTTTTCTATATATTTCACCGCATTTTCTAATCCTTTTTCAGACTCAATAATATTTTTGATTTCTTTAGCATTTCTTATATATTCTTTATTTTCCATGTCCTTAAATGCTTTTATTAAATCAAACGATTCTAGATTTTTTTCTTTTAAAGTACCTACTGAATACCCTTTTGAAAACAATCTATGTGCCCAGAATGGCTGATCCACTGTAAATGGAATTATTAACTGAGGTACCCCACTAAGAAGTGCTTCTGCTGTAGTACCTATTCCTCCATGATGAATTATTCCCTTTGCTTTACTAAATATAAGTCTATGAGGTACTTTTTCCACTTCAAAAATATTCTCTTGATTTTCAAATCTCATTCCACTTGACCCAATTAATACTATAGCTCTATTATTAGTTTCTTTCAAAGCTCTAATGAGCTTTTCTTTAAACACCATTGGCTTTTTTAGAGGCATGCTGCTAAAAGATACAACAATTGGTTTTTTACCATTCTCTAAAAACTCATATAAATTTTCATCAATTCTACTTTCACCTATATCTAAGAAGAAAAATCCAGAAATTAAAACTCTATCCTTCCAACTCTTCACTTCTTTAAATAGAAACGGACTAATTGGATATACTACCGGAATATCTTTTCCGTTTACTTGAAATAAAAGCTCTCCAGCCTTTCTATTTTTTAAATGAAGTGATTTGCTTCTAAAATCATTAATATATTTCATATAAGATGCTTCACCAAAGGAATTAACTTTATACGTCAGCTTATTAATAAAAGGTCCAAAATTTTTACTAGGAGATATAGCTAAATTAGGAAATTCTGTAACTGGATATATTATTGGAACTGGTGGCATACAAATGCAAGGTATGTTTAAATATTCTGCAATATCAACTGCTCCTAATGCTTTTGGATGATAAATAATTAGATTGCATCCTTTCGAAGCTGCAAAAAAATCATCCATACTCTTTCTATATGCTGGGTTAATTACTTCTTTAGCATATTTTAACATCTTAAAGATATTATATCTCCCACCGTTAAATATTTCTCTCCCTTCATCGCTCTCAAGAATGGCCATTAAGTCTGATTCTGCTTTATAAAATTCCACACCGTTTTCCTGTACAAAATTTTTAAAAGTTGCTCCTGTACAGATTATTGACTCATGCCCTGTTTTTATAAGTTCTTTAGCAAGAGCTACATATGGCTGAACATCGCCTCTACTCCCCAGTGTTAAAAATACAACCCTCATAAAACTCCTCCTTATAAGCATAATTAATTTTTACTTTTAGGTTTAATTAATATAAGACTCTGTTAGATTAAATTGTTGATTAAATCATAAAAAAGTATGACATCTTTTATGCTATACTTTTTTACACTTAGTTTATTTAATCTCTATTCCAAAGTTACCATTATTATCAATTTCATTAATAAATACATTAGATTTTCCACTATAACCTTTTTCTAAGTACCCTACTACAGATTCTTCATAAGAAATACCTTTGTTGTCCTTGTATGTTAAAATTATTGCATTTTCACCTTGAATACTATTAGTATCAATATTATATTCCAATGATTTTTTAGGCTCTATTTGTGAAATAGTTTTTATAGTATTACCGTTTTTGTATTTTAATTCTAAATTAGCAATGGTTTTATCAGTCTTATTTTCAATAGATATTTTATATCCACTACTAAAACTAAATTTGAAAACACCAATAACTAATATTAAAAATGCTACTAACACGCTAATTATAGTTTTGTTCTTTTTACTCATAAGTTCCCTCCTACTTACCGTATTATATAAAATCATATCATAAAGAATAATTATTTATAACACTCCTTATGAATATTATACAAATTCTGGGACTTTACCTTTATATCCTTCGATTTTAGTATCTACAAAAGGAATAATACTTATAATAATTTCCTTAGCTTTTAGAGTTTGTGTTTTTAAGTTTTCAATTTCAACTTTTGAGGATTCTGATTTGAATATATCGAAAAAAGACATATATTTTCATCCTTTTAATTTATCTGCTAAATTTAATTATTTAATTTCTTTTATTCCTTATTCAAAACTAAAATTCTTAACAACCTCTGTAGTTTTCTCTACATAACTATTAGCAACTTTATCTATTCCATCACAAATATATTTCAAGCTACATCCTTGGCAATTATCTAATATCCCATCATCTAATAAAGAACATTGAAGTTCATCATTAAAAGTAGCATTTCTAATTGCTAAAGCTATTTGCTTTTTATCAAAAATCTCGCATTCTTCTGAATTAATTTTAATTTCATCTCTAATCATTTTTAAGCACACTCCACTAATTTATTTACAGCTTTAAAATTTAGTAGCTGCTATTATTGATATATGTTTTATACTGTAACATAACATTAAAATCATGATTAAACTTGCATGTCTAATCTCTTAGCCCTCATTTTACAAGCAAATTCTTATATTCCTAAGTTCTAATATTCTTAAATTCTATTATTCTTAAGTTCTTTTATTCTAAAATTCTAAAAAATATACACCTTAAAAAAAAAGCAGCTATGCTGCAATTAGGATCATTATATATAAATTCTTTAGAATTTTAGAATCTCTAATAAATAACCATATATCTTTTATGAGGATACATAAAAATACTGATAACTGGGGGAATAATTTATGGCTAGAAGAAGAACATCAAAGGTTCCTAAAAATGATTTTGAATATGATGAAGGTGAAGTATATGGATTTACTAGCGAAGCTCCTATAGCTGGTGACTACATTTCTTCATTCTCTTTTGATGATGATTTTGACACTGATACTATTCAAACTAATTCTAAATATAAATCTAATAATGGAATTGATATTCAAGAAGCTCCTAAATCTAATACTCATGTTAATACTGCTTCAGATACTAGAAGCAAAGCTCAAAATAAAATAACTAACTCCACAGAAATGAAAAACACTTTAAATTCTACAAAAGACTTATTTGATAATAGAAGAACTCCACTACCTAATGGTGCCACTCCTGCCATTGATGGGGAGACTCCAAATATTAAAAGAAGCTACACCCTTAGAAGTTCCACCATAAGAAAAATAAATGAATTAAAGAGCATCCATCCAGATATTAATGTATGTGTCAGTACTATAGTTGATATTGCTATAAATTATTATCATAATCACATTGCAAATGAAGGCGGAACTCAATAATTTAATTTATCTATTTTAATTTCAGATAATTATTTATTTCTTAAATATGAACTAATATACTTTATTTCATATATCCATTATAGGAGGTGATAAAATTATGGATATAACTGAATTAATGAATCTTATTGTTAATAATGGGTTTGCAATAACTGTTGCAGTATATTTGCTAATACGCTTAGAAAAACAAATTAATAACTTATGTAGTTCAATTAATAAATTAAACACCATAATATCAACTAAGTTTGGAGTTGTTATAGATAATGATGATTCTAATAAAGTGGCATAAGTAAAAAGGCTATAAACATTTTGAAGTGCACCCCGAATGTTAGACATATGACTTATACAAAAGTCTATCCTTTATTATATAAACGTCAAAGCACTCATATCTCTAACCTTAAACAATTCCAAATATATTTTGTTTCTTTATACTGCCTAATTGATAATACTTATTTAGCTATATCTATTATATAGATTTAATTATTGCCACTTTAATAAATTGTTATCATTATTTATTTCAATAATTCCTAACTCTATATATTGGCATGTTAAAAATCAAATAAGGAGCACAATACACTATATTAGCTCCTCATTCTAAATCCTTGATAAGAACATGAATATGATTATACATTCTATATTTTATTTCATAATTTATTTAGCTATAAAACATATAATTGTTAATGTTAATATTCTAGAAATCATATTTATTCATATTCCTTTCATCTCTATTCTATTTTAAAATAGAATAGAATTTTCAAGTTATTATGTAGGATGCCTTCAATAATCAATGATTTACGCCATAAGACTTCCCCGATTATTCCCGACTTTTTCCTGACTGAGTTCTAAATCAATATACTTTGTTATAAATATCCATATTCTTGCAACCTAGAATTTAAGCCATTCTACATAGATTTATAATTAAATATAATGATATGTAATTGGTAACTTTATTTACTTGCTCAGAAATATATTTGATATATCTTACTTTTTTTCTTATTAAAAGTAGAAACGTAATTATAAAAATAATTATAGGAACTATAAATGTTATTGAAAAAGTCATATAAGAGAAAAAATACTCAACATTTCCTTCATTATTCATTGAATAAATAGTCAAATTTCTTTCCAAAACGAAAAATGCCCCCATAGAAACAAAAAGACTTATGGCAATAGCAACTATAAGTTGAAAACTCAATTTTTCACGTACTAATAGCTTTTTCATATTCTGTATCCAACTCCCCATACTGTTCTAATATATCTTGGATTTTCAGGTTCCTCTTCTATTTTTTCTCTTATCTTCCTTATATGAACCATTACAGTATTATCTGATTCAAAAAATACATCTCCCCATATCTTCTCATAAATCTTTTCGATACTAAAAACTATACCTTTGTTGCTTGCAAGAAGCTCAAGTATATCAAATTCTTTTTGTGTAAGCCTAACAGTATTGTTTGCTATAAATACCTGTCTTGTATCACGATTTATAGTTAAACTTCCAATTTTAATATTAATTTTATCTAATTTTTGATAACTAGGGCTAATTTTATATCTTTTGATCCGCAACTTTACTATTTCTATAAGTTCCTCAGAATTAAATGGCTTTTTAATGTAATCGCCCATTACTGATGGCAAGACTTGAACAGCATTAATATTTTCTATCTCCTTAAACATAAAAATAATAGGTATAACATTATTTTTTCGAATTTTTAAGCAAGCTTCAATCCAGTTCATAGTAAAAATCTTAACATCTATTAGTATAAGGCTAATTTCACTTTCGCATACTTCTTTAAGCGCTCGCACTCCATTTTCTGCACTTAATACATCATATCCTTCTTTTTCTAAATACACTCTAGCAACTTTCCTTATCTTACTATCCTCATCCACTATTAAGATTTTGTTTGACATAAATTGCCTCCTTCTTATAGAAATATTTATATTCAAATCTATATATTTATTTCTTCTTAGTAAACCAAAACTTTACTATATAAAAAGTGCTTATACTTATTGTCAACACAGCAAAAGTAATACTACAATTAGACTCCATATTTTCTCCTCCTACTAGCATATTTTAAAAATTAACGCTTCTATTCCATCTCCTGTAATTTATATAGCTCATTAGAATTACAACAATAAATGTAGCAATAAATACATATAGAGAATACTTCATGCTTATCCCTAGGAAAGTATATAGAAGGATAACAGGTGTATCAGCCACAAATATAGTTAAGATATACTTTGTGAAAGACATTCCAGTTAAAGTAGAAAAGAAACATACTATATCTGACGGTACTACAGGTGACGAAACACCTAAAGCTAGGATTTTAACATTATTATTTTGAATTAGTGAATATATTTTAGGGTACTTATTAATTATCTTTTCTTGATACCCCATACCAATTGTGGCTTTAACAAATAAAAATAAAAGAATCTCACTCAACAAGTTTGCTATGGCAACTAAAACAAATGCTTTTAATGGATCAAATAATATTCCAGCACTAACAATGAAAACAGTACAAGGAATAAAAGTAAAGATCCTAAATGAAGCAATTATTAAAAATAATAACGTACTATACTTAGGATATGCTTCCAAAAATCCAGTAATTTTTGCAACCCCATTAATATACAATTGATATTTAATAAATACAAATAATATTGCTATCCAAAATAAAAAAGCCAGACATTTAAATAACTTATTCATTATTAATCTCTCCATTCTTAAAGTTATTTTTATAATAATATGTAGTTATATCAATATTTGAAATAACTACTTTCTGAATCTGACTTTATTATAGATCTTATTTATTAAATAATTTTCGAGGAAAACATTAAGAATTATTAAGATCTTTTCTTAAATAATTAATCTTTTCTTAACAAAACTAGAAGAAGTGTTTTGACAAAAATTAAAAGAGCTCTCAGTGCTTTCTTTAGCTCTAAGAACTCCTTATTTTGTATATGTAATACTAATTTATGAACTTTTCTAATCTATTCTCATTCACTTATTTTAGGTAATTCAATATTAAATTTAATTTTATTATCATTGCATTCTGCCCAAATTCTACCTCCATGAAGTTCAATAATTTTCTTTGAAATAGGAAGTCCCAGGCCAGATCCCTCAATTTCAGCATTCCTAGATTTATCGATTCTATACATTTCATCAAATATTTTCAATAAATCTTCTTCATTTATATTATCACCTTCATTAATAAAGGAAAGTTTAATATTCTCTTCATCATCCCACATTATAATTTTAAAAGTTGAATCTTTATAGCTATACTTTTCAGCATTTTTCACTAAGTTTTCAATAACTCTAACAAATTTTTGCATATCAATTTCATAAATCAATTCATTTTTAGCACATTCAATTTCAACCTTTATATTCTTTTCAGATAAAAATAAAACATGCTCCCCCACTATCTGATTTACTAGAACAGCTATATTAAATGGAACTTTATCCAGTTTCACATAGTTATTTGAAAGCTTAGTATATTCAAAAAGTTCATCAATTAACTTCTTTAAATTTCCACTCTTTTCATAAGCTACTTTTAAAAACTCTTGCTGTTTTTCTGTAAAACTTTCTTTATCTTTATTAAGAAGTTCCAAATATCCAATAACAGATGTTAGTGGAGTTTTTAAGTCATGTGAAACAGCAACTATCAACTCGTTTTTAGCCTCTTCCTGCTTTTTCTCTTTTTCATAATTTTCTTTAAGTCTCTCAGACATTGTATTTATATCCTCAGCTAACTGAAAAATCTCGTCATTTCCCTTTATCTCTATAGGATTTAAATAGTGCTGTGTCTTTATATTAGTCACACTTTTACTGATATAATTTAAATATTTAATCCTTCCATTAATTGCAATCAGAAAAATAACTATAAAAATTACTAATTCCAATACGAAACTTACGATAGCTATGACAGCTCCATATTTTTCGTAAAAATCAATATTGTCACCAATTATTCTATGAAGCATATTAAGAAGAAATCCCAAAAATAATAAACTTATTATTATATCGATAGGAATTAATATCAGTAATTTTATTCCTACTTTGTTGATTATCCCTTTCTTCATATCTTATATCCAACTCCCCAAACTGTTTTAATATATTTTGGGCTTTTAGGATCTATTTCAATTTTTTGTCTAAGGTTTGTTATATGAACCACTATAGAAGTATCTGATACTGCAAATTGTTCATTCCAAATAGTCTCATACAATTTTTGTACAGAAAATACTACACCTCTATTTTTAGCTAAACACTCCAATATATCAAACTCCTTTGGAGTAAGCTTAATTTTATCACCTCTCACTGTAACTTCATGAGTATCAAAATTAATAGTTAATTCTTCAATAGTAATACTACTACTATTTTGAGGTTCTACATTAAATTTTTTATATCTTCTAAGTTGAGCCTTTACTCTAGCTATAAGCTCCATAGAACCAAAAGGTTTAGTAATATAATCATCAGCGCCAACTGTTAAACCTTCAATTTTATGAATTTCTTCATCTTTTGCCGATAAAAATATTATAGGCATAGTGTAATCTTCTCTAATTTTAAGGCAAGCGCTTATGCCATCTAAAACTGGCATCATAACATCTAAAATAATTAAATCAAAATTATTTTCATTAATCAAAATCAAAGCTTCCGCTCCATTTGAAGCTTCCATAATATTATAACCTTCATTCTCAAGATAAACTTTGATTAAATTACGAATACTCTTATCATCATCTACAACTAAAATATTTGTTTTCATTCATACCTCGCCTTCCCGAAAAGACTAAAAACTATTCCACTAATTATAATGCATCCTTATAGAAATTTTACTCCAATAAGATTCTATAAACAATTTGAATAATTCAGTCATTTAAATTTTATTATCTTCATTACTTATTCTTTCTATTTTTAAATATTTAAGTATATTTTCAAACATATTCTTATAACCCAATAGTTGCCCACGTCATATGCTATAACTATTTCTTTTTATCTATTAGCGTTTAAAATATAAAAATCACTCTATATTGGGAATAATACATTGATAACATTTCTAAAACTGCAAAAAAGATACGGAATGTCCTTATGGAAAAGAATATGATCTTGCCTTTGAAATTAGTAGATCATTTTTAGCTTCTTTTAATTTTCACATTTCAAAACATAGGCTGGGGGCAGATTTAATAACACTCTTTTCCTTCTAATTTTACCAAAATATATTTTAAAAAGCTTGATTTTTAACAAAGTATATTGAAATGTTATAAATACTCCATGGCCTTTTAGTATCTCTTTTGTTACTGACAATATACTTTTGCTCATAGAATCAGGTAAACTTGCAAATGGAAGTCCTGACACTATATAGTCAACCTTATCAATATTATATTTATTTAGATGTTCTTTCAAATTCTCAGCTGAGTCATTTATAAGTACAAAGTTTGTCCTGTTTTTAAACTTCTCTTTTAATATCTTATAAAAATCTTCATTATACTCTATTGCTATAAATATTGTACTGTCTTTCTTTTTGTCCAATATTTTCTCAGTAAAAACTCCTGTTCCTGGCCCATATTCAACAATGCATGACGCATTTAAAAAATTAATGTCTTCAACCATTTTATGCGCTAATTTCTCTGAACTTGGTGCTACCGCACCTACTGTTTTAGGATTTTTTATATACTGTTTGATAAAATTACTAATATCCATTATATTTTGCCTCCAAGATTAATATAGGGATAGTATAAAATACAAATATTAAGCTTTTATCAAAAAAAGTATTAAGATTTATTAAGATTTTTTTATTTCATTCTATAAGGAAAGCGTCACAATGGCCATGGAATCAATGTCATAATCATTATTGAAATATTCTTTATTAAGCTAATAAATCTTGAATATTTCAATAACTTTATAAAATATCAACTGCTTATTACAGCGCTATATACAAAAAAATAAACCTAAAAATGATTTTGAATATGATGAAGGTGAATATATGGATTTACTAGCGAAACTCCTATAGCTGATGACTGTATCTCTTCCTTCTCTTTTGATTATTCTGATACTAATATTATTCAAACTAGCTCTGATAGTAAAGTTAATAGTGGCTTTCCCGTGGCAGTGTCTGCATATTTGCCAATACGCTTAGAGAAGCAAATTGTTAGCTTATCAAGTTCAATTAATAAGTTAAATACCATAATATCAGCTAAACTTGGAGTGGCTATCGATACAGAGAGTTCTACTGATGATTCTCATAAAGTGGCATAAGTAAAAAGGCGATAAACATTGATTATTAGTGTTTATCGCCTTTAAATTTATTTGTATTAGAACACCTAAAGTAAGTAGTTTAATTTAAATTTAAATTATAAAATGATACACAAATTAAGAATAATCTGTATTATAATTTATAAATTTTGAAGCAATATGATTCAAATTATGAGGACAGTAAACAGTTTGTATATTTATAGGTTTGGTTTTCCACCTGCTTCATTTGAAGTAATGTTTAATCCAACAATTAAAAACTCAACTTCCTCAAGAGCTTTGGGACAATGTTCTACTCCCTTAGGGATAACAAACATTTCATCTTCAAACAACTCAATATTTTTATCTCTTAATTGTATAGTCAAATGACCTTTGTAAAGAATGAATAACTCGTCTTGGTCATCATGCTTATGCCATCTTGTTTCACCTATTCCTTTAGCAAGTTTAAATAATTGACCATTGGCTTCACCGATTATTTTCTGAGACCAATGTTCTGTAATAGATTTAAGTTCTTTACGTATATTAACTTTGTCCATGAGACTACCTCCATTTATTTATTTTTGAATAATACCTTACTGTTATTCTTTTCTTTTCAAAATAGTCGGCAAAGTGATTTAACTTATTATTAGTTTAATAATAATGGTTAACTTAATCAACACATTTGTTACCTTTGCTAAATTAAATAATTTCACAAAAGTTGCAATACCAAGGTGATACGCAATTATTTACTATGGAGAAATATTAAAAAAACACCTTAAATTCATTTCTTGTTTTCTTCAAGTGTATCTAAAATGATATCCAATTTTTCATTCATTTGTTTATTCTTTTTTATAAAGCTTTTAAATGCGTTTATGAACTGCTCCCTGTTAAGTATACAAGGGACATAATAAAAATTATGCTACTAAGGTATGATTTCGATATTCTAGTAGAGCCATACCTTTTAGCTTATTTTGTAGTCTTCTTGTCTTATAAAATTCTATATATTCATCAATAGCTTTTTTAAGTTCATCAAATGTATCAAATTTTCTTAGATAGTATATTTCAGATTTTAGAATGCCCCAAAAGCCTTCCATTGGACGATTAGCTATATCTTATCCGAATGTTGCTCTGACAATTTTTTACCCAGCTCATTTAAAACTTCATAAGCAGGCTCTAAATATTTACAAATATCCGTCAACGAATATTCCACATGAGGAGGAATCTTATTAAATTCCTTTCTTTTCACAAGACCATGTTCTTCCAAAGACTGCAAGGAACGGGTTAGCATAATATTAGTTATTCCAGGTATATTTCGCTTAAGTTCATTATATCTAATGCTTTTTGTACGGTATATAACAAACAAGATAGGCAGTCTCCACTTTCCACCAATGATTTCAAGAGCGTCAATAATGTGACATTCGTCTTTGTAATAAATTATCTTGTTTCCTTGTTGATCTGTCATTAGTAATACCTCCGATTTTAAGGCACAAAATTGTGCGTACTTGTTATTTTCTTACCTATAAAACTATAATAACACTATACATCAAAAGCAAACAATATGTAAGTGATACAGTGCTCAAAAATTAAGAAAATAGGAGGAAATTTTATGATTACAACAATTCAAAATGAGAAAGATATTTCACCAAATACTATGAAGGCAATTCGATTCCATGAGTTCGGCGGTCCTGATGTACTACGTTACGAGGATGTGCCGCGTCCTGAACTGAAGACAGGCGAGGTGCTCGTTCGCGTTCACGCAATCGGCATCAATCCACCCGACTGGTATGTGCGTGAAGGGATGAAGATTCTTCCTCCCGAGATGAGGCCGACTGTACCCTTACCTTACATTCCTGGGACAGATATATCCGGAGTTGTCGAGGCTGTAGCTGCGGATGTGAAGGACTTTTCCATAGGCGACGACGTTTTTGGCATGGTTCGTTTTCCCAAACATGGGAGTAATGCTTATGCGGAGTATGTTGCTGCTCCTGCATCGGATCTAGCACTCAAGCCTGCTGGCATCGATCACGTGCATGCAGCAGCGGCGCCGATGTCAGGGCTCACTGCATGGCAGTACTTGATTGACCTTGGGCATAATGAACCAAACCCGCTTCAACCGGCGCTGCATCGCCCAGTGCCGCTCAGCGGCAAGACTGTGCTTATAAATGGTGCTGGAGGCGGAGTGGGACATTTCGCCGTACAGCTGGCCAAATGGAAGGGGGCTCATGTTATCGCAGTGGCATCAGGTGCGCATGAGACGTTCCTACGCGAACTTGGTGCAGACGAATTCATCGACTACACCAAGAACCTTCCTGAGGATGTCGTGCATGACGCTGATCTCGTTATCGACGCCCTTGGCGGTCCCACAACCGGTCGTTTCTTGCGCACACTCAAGCAGGGCGGTGCTTTGTTTCCGATTTTCTTTGGTTCCGCTGACTCCGAGGAGGTTGCAAAGCTTAGTGTAACAGTCTCAATGCTCCAAGTTCGCTCGAACGGTTCGCAACTCTCAGAATTGGGCCGCCTGCTTGATTCAGGTACAGTACGTGTTGCCATTGACAGTACGTTCCCACTTGCTGATGCTCGCAAGGCGCACGAGAGGGCTGTCCGCGGGCACATTCAAGGCAAAATCGTGCTTACAGTTGTGTAAGGTCTAAAGCAAGAATGTAACTTTCGGTAACAGCTGGAAGTTTAGCGTGCACATTCAATGAAAGCATCTGCTATGCAGCCCAAACAACCTAAATAAATAAGTCACAGGACGAGTCATCATTTTAATAAGTGGTGGCTCTTCTTTTGGTCACTTTGTTACATGTTTATAAGTAGTTCTATTTTTAAAAATCAGGTTTATGTTGCGACATAATAAACTTAAAGATAAAACGAAGATATGTCAAAAGATAAAGTACTAATTAACAACTCTTTCATTTTAATTATAGCTATATTATAAATATTATTAAATTTCCAAAGAGCGTTGCTATATAATAAATTCAATAGTATACTATTATAATTAAGTATCCCAAAATACTATAACACTTAAAAAGTAACTAATAGTTTTTTAGCATTTTAATACATAGATGCTAAAGTGCAAATCACCAAATATTTACTCTTTATCTTAAAATATAAAAAAGAAAGTATGTGCAATTTATGAAAAAAGAATTACCCTCTTGTTCCGTTGAAACAACATTATTACTTATAGGTGGGAAGTGGAAAGTGTTAATATTAAGAGACCTTATTAATGGAACTAAAAGATTTGGAGAGTTGAAGAAATCAATAAATTCTATAAGTCAAAAGGTGCTTACACAGCAGCTAAGAGAAATGGAAGAAGATGGGCTTGTAGAAAGGACTGTATATGCTGAAGTACCGCCGAGAGTCGAATATTCACTTACTGAAGATGGAATGAGCCTAAAGCCTGTACTAAATTCTATGCTTACATGGGGAAATCAATATAAAGAGAGAATAAATGCTAATCTATAATTCAATATACAATAAAAATAGTACCATAGCTTTCAAAAGCTTAGTACTATTTTAGCTAGTAATCCTATTTTTCCATGTTAAATGTACCTTGTATATAATTTCCAAGAACCATTACTTGGTTACTATCTGGTAAGCTAACAACTTCAGGTACGTTGTGTGTGTCAAAATCAACATAAACAAGATTTTCAGTATCGGAAGCATTACTAATTACATGTGCACCTTCTTTACCTGCTGGGAAAGTTATAATATCGCCCGCCTTAACTGATTTTGTCCCGTCAGGTGTTCTAACTGAGCCAACCCCGCTAATTATATAGAATACCTCTTCATTTTTCTCGTGATAATGGTAACCAAATGCTTGGTTTCCAGGTGGTACTTCAATAAATGATACTGTACATTGGTTAGCATCAGAACCAGCGACTACTGGTTTAATGTAAAATTCATTATCATTTTGTTTTCTTTGAATTGCTTCAATTGCATTTAAATTTTTAATAGTAAGTTCTTTCATAGAGAAAGCCTCCTCGATGTAATTAATTGGATATTATCTATCTATGTTTTTATAATACGGTTATATAAACAATCTGTAAAGTAAGCACTTCAAAGTGGTATAGGCACCTAAAGGTGACTATTATATCTATAAGAGGAAATCTTGAAAGCACAAGGCTGGGATCATCATATTAATTTTAACCAAATGATGTTGACTAAAATATTTGGTTCTTCAGAAGCTCTTTTAAGTTTTGATACTTATCAATTCGGAGATTATTCAAAAGTAATTACAAGCGCCGATCCTGAAAAGAAAGCACAAATACGCAAAGAAGTGTTCCCAAATGATTGTGAAGAAGCTTTTAAAAACTTTTTTACTATTATCTCAATTTAACTAGCTAAATCCATATATCTACATATGCAGAATTATCTCAACTTGCACACTACACCAAAAACTATAGTAGCATCTTTTCTATCAACTGCAGCCTAAAACCTTATTACCACAAAGAAGGCATGTACATTTAGCTAAATAACGTTTCCCGAAGTGTTCCAGTTGAAATTAAGGAATAAACATATATAGTATCCTAATTGATACTTACTCGCTATAAAAATCGTACTTGTTATTTATACTATACATGTTATCATTATTGCATAATCAATTTTAACATACAGATATAGGAGGAGTAATCATTATGAAAAAAGCATTGGAATTTTTAAAAGAGAGTGGTACTTTTTACTTAGCTACTACTGAGGGTGATCAACCAAGAGTAAAACCATTTGGCGCTGTTTTTGAATATGAAGAAAAATTATATATTGTTACTAACAACAAAAAAGATTGTTTTAAGCAAATGTTACAAAACCCAAAGGTTGAAATCTCTACTATGAACAAAAAAGGTCAATGGATTCGTGTTGCTGGAGAAGTTGCAAATGATGATAGACGTGAAGTAAAGGAATTTGCACTAGAAGCATATCCATCTTTAAAACGCATGTACAGTCTTGATGACGGGATTTTTGCTGTTTTATACTTCACTAAAGGAACAGCTTCTATTTATTCTATCAACGGTGAAACTGAAACATTTTCACTATAATGTATAATTAGAAAATTCAATTATCAGATACATAAAAAAGGAGTGTCGCAAAATGATTAAATTTTAATCATTTTGTGACACTCCCTTAATGCTAATTATATTAATAATGAAAAACTGTATTTTATTTATGATATAGTTGTCCGTGTCAATAGCAAGTGACAATACATTTTAACTCATATATCGCTTTCTTTCATCTAAGTGACTTAAATAACATACTATAACCATATATTTGATTTCTTACAGACTATACGCACGGATAAACAACTATTATATTACGATATTGATGTAGTATTAAACCGACTAGCGGCTTTTTTTAGCTTATCTCGTTGTGCATCCTACTTGTTCTTTATCTTTGACTTGTGATATATTTCTACCAAAGAAGAAAGACAAAATTAATCCAACAAATGCAAATCCACAAACTACAAATGCTGCAGTTGAAAATCCAGTTGCTATTGCAACTTCATTAGTTGCATGGTGCACTTCTAATGCATTAATTTGAGCTGCTGACATTATTCCAATAAAAAGTGATGACCCCATAGCAGCAGAAACTTGTTGAAGCGTATTTACTATTGCTACTCCATGAGGATAATATTCTTTTGGCAATTGATTCAATCCATGAGTTTGAGAAGGAGACATAAATATTCCAACTCCTATGTTCATGCATATATAGATTATTACTAGGTGCACTAAAGATGTATCACTTTTAGACAAAGATATTAAAAATACAAATACAGTTACTATTCCTGTTCCTAATGGTATTAAAAACTTTACACCAAATTTATCGTAAATTTTCCCTCCTACAGGTGCTGCTAGTCCAGCGCAAATTACAGCTGGTAATAATGCTAACCCTGCTACAGAACTTGTTTTTCCAAGAGCTCCTTCCATATACATTGGTAACATTATACTCATAGTAAAAGTAACCATCATTGCTATCATTACTAAAATTGTTCCTATTACAAATTTAGGATATTTAAACGGAGATAAATTTAGCATTGGTTCTTTTAAAGCATTTTGTCTTTTTATAAATAATATCAAACAAATAATACCTATTATAAAGCTTATTAAAGTTATCTTAATATTCCCTTCACTTATACTGCTTATAGCATATATTATTGTACCTACTCCAATTGTCGATAAAATAATAGATAAATAATCCATCTTAGGCTTAGTTAATTCTCCTACATTTACTACGAACAGTGAACCTAGAATCATAATTATAGATACAATTGGTATTAACATTATAAATAACGCATGCCAACTAAAATATTGTAATACAATTCCTGATACTGTTGGACCAAATGCAGGGCCAAGTAAAATTGCTGGCACACAAATTGCCATTGATATTCCTAGTTTTTCTTTTGGTGCCACTAATAATATGGTATTCATCATAATTGGTATTATCATTCCCGTACCTGATGATTGTATCATTCTTGAAATTAATAACATAGCAAAAGAATTTGAAAATGCTGCACATATTGTTCCAATAAGCAATAATCCCATTGCACTTAAAAATAATTTTCTTGTTTTAAATGACTGAATAAGAAAAGCAGTAACAGGTACCATTACCGCTGCTACTGTCATATAAGCTGTAACAAGCCATTGAACAGTTCCAGCAGATACATTCATGTCTTTCATAATTGCAGATAATGCAACATTAAGTATAGTTTCATTAAAAGTTGCCACAAAGGCACTTGCTACTAATATAGCAATAATACTTATAAAATTTATTCCTTGATTACTTTCTAACTTATATTTTTTATTCATAGTTCCCTCCATAAATTAGACCGATCTAAATAATTGATCACATAAAAATGTAACACTAATAATTATGTTAAAATTTAACTCAGTCTTATTGATTCATTATTAGCTTAATTTGTTATTCAATTTTCCTTAGGTATTCCCCTTCTTCTCACTCAAACTAATCAAAATAGCGCATTCTGCCATAGATTAAATAGTCATAGCCGCTGATTTTGATTTATTTATCTCAATTTTCAAATCCATTGTAATCACTCCTTTTACATTACTTATTTTTTTCAAATACAACACTTGCTTCGTAATTGTAGCAATGTTTCATTAGCTTTCGTAAGCAAAATTTGTTTTAAATATTAAAAAACTTTTTTTATTAATATATGTTCTCGATTACATTAAAGTTTTGCCTCAATTACACTTAAGAATAAAGTGTTCCAAAGCAAAAAATAACCTATATTATAATTCATATAATATAGGCTATCTCCTTAACTAATCATCAAATTTCAATAAATTATCATTTACTTATGATATTATTCTCCATTCATTATCCTAAGCTTTTCTTATCATTGGTTATTTTTTATCTATTCTTTTCAACTTCCCATTATATACATAATTGAAGTTTCACTTATCTTTCAAATTCCCAACAATACTTAAATCATTTAGATTAATAAAATTCTATAACTCTTACATTTGCAGTACCTGTCATAACGATTATTAATATGCTCATAACTAAACTCTATTCTAGAATCAAATAATGATAGCCTACCTAATTAAGCATAAGTTATATATCATTATAAATCTAAGTTTCCTTATAAAAAATTTTTTCTCAATATTACTTTTCTATATAAGTTATATGTAACTTAACCATATATACTATATATAGAGGTAATTTTAACATAAAACACAATATATGTAAAATAATTACTTTTATTCATAACTCTTATATTGAAGATGGAGGTTTATATGGATTTTGATTATGTTGAAACTTTAGTTACCAGATGTAAGAATAATGATGAAGACGCAAAAGAAAAATTAGCTTATGAATTTAGGCCTTTGATTTATAATATTTCTAAAAGGACTTTCATTGATAGGTATAATTTCCACGATATTATACAGGAATGTTACCATTCACTTTTCAAATCTGTTTCCAAGTATAATTTAGAAAAGCATAGATTTGTTGCCTACGCTACCAATGCTATTAAAAATAATATGAATGATCTAATAAAGCGAACTAGAACCAGAAGATCTACTGAAGGTAGTTATGCATTAAGCTTACATGATGATGTAGAAAATGATTTTCCAGAACTTGAAATCTCAACTGAAACTTCATTATGTGAGATGTGCGACTATGAGGATTTAAAATTAGCCCTTAAGAATTTAAATAAAGAGGAAGTCGAACTTATAGATTTTGTATTCTATAAAAATTACACTGTAAAGGAATATGCTTATTTTAAAAATATGTGCTACTCAACTGCCATTCAAAAAAAGAAAAACATTTTAATGAAAATCCTTAATAATATTTCATTGTATTATTAATCAAGATAACAGCTCTAAGGTTAATCCTTAGAGCTGTTATCTTGATGATAATACTAATATTTCATTTACCTATTCAAAACTAAAATTATTTACAACCTCTGTAGTTTTCTCCACATAATCTTCAATAACTTGATCTATTCTATCGCAAATGCATTTTAGGCTGCAGCCCTGGCATTTATCTAATATCTCATCCTCAAGCAAAGAACATTTTAAATCATCATTAAAAGTAGAATTTCTAATTGCTAAAGCTATTTGCTTTTTATCAAAGCACTCTCCTTCTTCTGAGTTGAGTTTAATTTCATCTCTAATCATTTTTACAACACACCCCAATAATTTATTTACAGCCTTAAAATTTAGCAGCTGCTATTATGGATATATGTTTTATGCTGTAACATAACATTAAAATAATGATTGAATTTGTATGTCTAATCTCCTAACTCGCATTTTACAAGCAAATTCTTAAGTAGAGAACTTTCGCTATGAGCATTTTATATTTGGCTATAAGTGAAAAGTTTTTAATTACAGCATAGCTGCTTAATTTATAGGTGCAGAACTTTCTCTGTGAGTCGTATTTCCTTTTATATTCTTAAGTTATAAAGAATAAATATTCTTATATTGTAAAATTCTTAAATTCCTAAGAATTTATATTCTAAAATTCTTGCAATATTTTTAGAATTATCATGAAGAATTATTTATGCAATGTATATATTTTAGTTTTATGTAATATTTGTTTTCTAACGTGAAATAATACGTTTTATATCATATATCCCTTATAAGAGGTGATGGATTTATGGAAGTAAATGAGTTAATTAACCTTATTGTTAATAATGGCTTTCCAGTAGCGGTATCTGCCTATTTGCTAATTCGTTTAGAGAAACAAATTGTTAGCTTATCAAGCTCAATCAATAAGTTAAATACCATAATATCAGCTAAGCTTGGAATAGCTATTGATACAGAGAGTTCTGTTAAAAATTAATTACCATTCCAATGATAAATTAATTGTACAACGCCAGAAGAGAACGTTCTGGTGTTGACCATTTTTAAATTCACTCTCTGTTTTATATCATTAAACAACGGTTTTCCTTCTCCCAAAATAACAGGGTGAATAGATAATCTAAATTCATCAACAAGCCCTAAATTTATAAAGGTTGTAATGAGACTTGCTCCTCCATATAGCCAAATGTCTTTACCGGGCTTATTCTTCAATTTATTTACTTCTTCAAGAATATTTTCATTTATAAATGTTGCTTGATTATTGGTAGCTATTTGTGTTCTGGAAAACACGTATTTCTCTTTACTATGAATTAATTTCCAAACTTCTTTTTCATCATCTGAATCTTCATCTTGTGGAATATATTGTCCCCATAAATCGTAACTCTTTCTACCATATAAAATAGTGTCAATTTCATTTAAGAAATTAGTGAATCCCATATCAGCGTCCATAATGCACCAATCAACTTCTCCGTTTTTCCCTTCAATAAAGCCATCTAAAGTAGTTGCTAAATCTAAAATTATTCTTCTCTGTTTTACATTATTTGACATAACTCTTCCTCCTTCTTATATTCATCCTTGAAAACTTTAATTATGACACAACAATTTACTATCAAGAAATATTTTTAAAAACCGCCTAAATTCATTTGTTTTTTCTTTATGCACTTATTTCTTTTTAATAATCATAGTTATACCTTAAAATTATTAACCATATTAACTAGCTTATTAGTGCTTACATTAACTTCATTAATTAATTCAGCAACATTTCCTGAACTTTCAGATATAGTATTCATATTTTCTGCAATATTATTGGTTCCATCAGCTAATTCAGTATTTGAATCATTTATTTGTTTTACTGCATCCGCAACTCTAAGCATAGAATCCATAATACTGTTAGATTTATTGCTAAATTCTGTTGTCATATCATAAACCATAGATGCATCCTTACTATACTGCTCTCCTGTTTTAACAATCATCTCATAATCATTTATTACATCAACATTAATAAATTTTATCATATCTTGAGACGTAGAAACTAAGTTGTCTACTATTACCATAACAATATTACTAATATTACTTATTTCTGATACAGTTTTTTTAGAATCTTCTGCAAGATTTCTAATTTCTTCTGCTACTACTGAAAAACCTTTGCCTGCTTCACCTGCTCTTTGAGCCTCTATTGATGCATTTAATGCTAATAAATTTGTTTGAGAGGCAATTTCTAAAATAGCTTCTGATAAGGCCTTTATCTTTTCTACTTCTTTAGCTTTTTCAATAGCTTCTAATAATTTACTTTGAGTTTGTAAATTAATCTTTTGAGCATTTTCCATAGAATTAACAGCTTTATTTTTAAGTTCATTAGCTCTCTCATTTATAAGCTTCGAATTCTCAGCTTCACTTTTTGCCTTTTGTGCAATTCCCATCATATCTGAGTTAATTAAATATGTAGTATTACCCATTTCTTCTGTTGACGCTGCTGTCTCCTCCATACCACTTGATAATTCTTCTGTTGTAGTATAAACATTTTCGATTAATCCAGATAACTTACCTATATTTTCATTAGTTTTTTCAACTTTATTTTCAACATTTCTTGATTCATTAATAACGACATTGATAATCTGCCTAAAAGACTCCTGCATTAAATTAAAACTTTTTGCCATTTCACCAATCTCATCATTGCTATGAAAATCAATCCTTTGAGTTAGATCTCCGCCATTATTAGACATTTCATTAAGTTTTGAAAGCATAGTAGTTATTGGTGTAACAATATTTTTAGATATATATCTCCAAGTTATAACAAATATTATTACCAAGGCTAGAACAGATATTCCCATTAAAATTATTGTATTTCTTATATCATTTTCTATACTACTTATAGATATTTCAATGTTTTTTGCTGCTGCTTCGTTAAATTTATCAACTTCCTCATTAATCTTTTCTGAAGTAGAATCAAATTCTTCCATAGATAAATTTCCTTTTTCAGGCCCACCGTCTATGTAAGCTTGCGCCATTTTCTTTCCTGTTTCATAATAAGGTTCAAAACTTTTTTGTATATTATCTAATTTACTTGCACTTTCTGGATTTTTTTCTTTAAGATCACTTAAAACACTTTCTAGATCCTTAGCAAATTTTTCTGCATCATCAAAACCATCATCAAAGCCTTTTGCGCCTCTTGTCGCGCTAATATCTGTAAGGAATTGCTGGACTTGTACAACATCTAATTTTAGTTCATCAGCTTTAGTGCTTGTATAAAAATATTTATTATTAATTTCCCGTACCTTTTTTAAATTATTACTTGTAGAATTAAATTGTATTGCCATAAACACAATAAAAAACAAACTTATTGATATTAATGGCAGCATTACTTTTAGCTTTATCCCTTTTATCATTAAAATCATTCCCCTTATAACTTATTTAAACAAAAAATTATACGCTTATTTATAGTTTATAACTTTCGCCAAAATATTTCATCTATTATCCTAATTTTTTATAAATTTACCTAATTATATCATAAACTTATTTTTACTAATCCAAACTTTTTCCATTAATATCATTAATTTTTACAAAATACCAAGATGGTCAAAAAATTATATTGGCATTTTCTTCTTAATTCTTTGCAAAGCAATGCAATCTTTTTTGCAAATTACATCACATCATTTTCTCTTTGAATTTTTAACTATTCAATATTACTTTATATACTTATTATATTGTAACTGCATTCACTTACAAGTTTTTATTATTCTTATATCAATATTGTTATGTAACAAATTAAACTAATCTAATTCTATAAATAAAAAGAATGATCTACTAGGGTGTAATAGACCATTCTGAATACTTGTTAATATTTATTTAATAGGGGTAAATAATGTTTAACTACTTTATATTTATATAATACTTAAGATTTGTGACAGCAATTTAGCATATATTCTAAGCAAGAATACCAGTAAAGGAGGACGCTTATGTCTGAGTTTAGCTGTCTATTTTGTAGAGTTTGGCGAGCCCACCATCTGCTGTTTCACGGTAATCGCTGCTCATATCCAGGCCAGTTTCATACATGGTCTGTACAACCAAATCGAAAGATATCTTACGGGTGTTTGACAAGAAATTTGCTAGACTCATCGCATTTATCGCCCTCATCGCAGCCACGGCGTTCCGCTCGATGCAAGGGATCTGAACAAGTCCGCAAATCGGATCACAGGTCAACCCCAAATGGTGCTCCAAAGCGACCTCCGCTGCATACTCAATCTGATCGATATCCATTCCAAACAGCTCTGAAAGAGCTGCCGATGCCATGGAGCAAGCACTACCAACTTCCCCTTGACAGCCACATTTAGCACCGCTGATGGATGCATTCTGCTTTATTAAGTTGCCAATTAGACCTCCAACTGCCAGAGCCCTGATGATCTGTTCGTCCGTGACATGTTTCTTCTCTTGCATATAACGAAGCACTGCCGGCACCACACCGCTGGCGCCGCAGGTTGGGGCCGTTACAATTGTACCACCGGCGGCATTCTGCTCGCTGACAGCGAAAGCATAAGCACAGACAATCCTGTTTTCTCGCGTCTCTGGGCTCTCATCAATATGCCGCTGGTTATAAAGAAATTGCGCCTTTCGTTCTACGTTGAGACCGCCTTCTAGAACACCTGTGGATGTAAGCCCTTCGTTAATCGAATGCTTCATAGCATCCCAGATTACATAGAGAAAATCCCAAATCTTTTTGCCTTCGCACTGCTCTATGTACTCGCTTAGGCTGATGTTGTTTGCTTTACAGAGACTGCTGATTTCTGAAAAGGTATTTTCCTTATATATATCCGGTACCAACATCTCCTCACGCCCATCGATAACTATATCCCCACCACCGACACTTACAACACGCATGGATGTTGTTTGCCGCCCATCTTTGTAAGCTAAAAAATCAATGGTATTTGGATGAGGCAGAATAAAATCTGCGTGGGTAATAAATTCAATCTCAGTTGGAACTGGTGACAGTGCCTTAATAATAGCCTTGTCAGTCATATGACCCTTGCCCGTTTTTGCAAGGGAACCATAAATCAACACCTTGAAGCGTTCTGCGCCCTCATTTTCTGCTTTAAAGACTCTAGCGGCTTTTTCCGGCCCCATTGTATGGGAACTGGACGGCCCACTGCCAATCTTATATAATTCTATCAATGATTTCATATCGCCCTTATCTCCTTCCTCTGTACTGTTTGAAGATCAAAAGACCTTCCTTTACCTTGACCAATATATTCATCTAATTATAGGCTAGTTCGCCGAATCGGACAAAACGAGTAATTACCAAATCCTTTTAACGAAATGGACTATCTTTCATTCCCCTGAAAACGTCCCTTGATTTTTACCAATCTCTCAAGCACACCCTCTTCATCAATGGACATGTCGTACAATTGGCGAGTAAGTTGGAAACCTTGATCACTGACTAAGGCTTTTTTCCAAGGACGGGATAAAATTGAATGAGTAAGATGTCTCGCAGAGCGAGGTGCCTGCATTATCATTTCTGCGAGTTCCCATGCACGTGGAAGAAGCTTTTCACGTGGCAGTACTTCACTAACCATACCGAGGTTCAATGCCTCTTGAGCATTAATATTCATACCCGTGTATGCGTAAAATGCCGCTCTCTTGATCCCTAGTAAATTTTGAAGTGTTAAAACGATTCCGTCTCCAGGAGGTATACCACCAAGATAATGTGCATCGAAAAATTCTGTTCCTTCAGCACAAATTGTAATATCGCAAAACGTTCCCAGTTGCCAGTGTGATCCTGTACCATTAATCGCCCCAATTGTTGGAATATCGATGCAATAGATCATATTTTCAATCATTCTCAAGGATTCATGATACATTTCCAGCTTACGGTTCCTCGGCCAATCCATAAATTTTGTTTTCCAGACTTCTGGATTTCCTATTTGCCACAAATCCCCTGTCCCTGTAAGAATCATCACCTCGTTTTCAGGGTCACGGCCAATATCTGACCATACATTACCATATGCGGTTTGGCCCGGCCAGTCAAATTGAAACGGTCCCCCATTAGTATGAAAACGTACTTCGATTATGCCGTTACGGCGAGTCATTATGAAAAAGTCTTTGTACTTCTCAGAGTATTCTTCGAACCTTGTAGGCCCCACCATACATCTATCAGACATTTCGATTCCTCCTTAGAAAAAATGCCAGCATTTCTTAAAAAACTTAACAGAGGGGCCGTTTGCCTTTAGTTTTATACTTAAAGGCATATAGCCCCTCTATCACTATTTCTTTACTTCCAATATCAATTTAATGCTATTGTCCTTATTTGCCCATTAATCGCCCTTTCATTTTTGTCAATCTTTCAAGAACACCTTCTTCATCAATAGCCATGTCATACATTTGGTGAGTAAGTTGGAAACCTTGATCACTGACTAAGGCTTTTTTCCAAGGACGTGATAAAATTGAATGAGTAAGATGTCTTGCTGAACGAGGTGCCTGCATTATCATTTCTGCAAGTTCCCAAGCACGTGGAAGAAGCTTTTCGCGTGGCAACACTTCACTTACTATGCCAAGCTCTAATGCTGTTTGACCATTAATATTCTTACCAGTGTATGCGTAATATGCTGCTTTCTTAAAACCAATCATATTTTGCAATGTAAGAATCATTCCATCTCCAGGAGGTGTGCCTCCTATAAAATGTGGATCAAAAAAGTCCGCGTCTTCTGTACAAATTGTAATATCGCAAAGAGATGCAATTTCGCAGTGAGTTCCAGGACCATTTATCGCCCCAATTGTAGGGATGTCAATGCAGAATATCATATTTTCAAGTAGTCTTAGTGATTCATGATATTGTTCAAGTTTCTTTTGCTTAGGCCAATCCATAAATTTTGTGTTCCAGACATCTGGGTTTCCTACTACCCATTTATCCCCTGTTCCAGAAATAATCATTACCTCGTTTTCAGGGTCACGGCCAATATCTGACCATGCATGAGACCATGCAGTATGGGCTTCCCAATTATGTTCATATGGTCCTCCGTTAGTATGCAATCTTACTTCAATTATTCCATCACGACGGGTCATTGATAAAAACTCTTTGTACTTCTCTGAGTACTCTTCAAATTTTGTTGGTCCAATCATACGGTTTTCTGACATTTTAATTCCTCCTAATTTTGTTTTAATATTATTAATTATTTTCAAGCCAATCTCTGGCGAAAGCCGCATAAACAGCAGCACCTTTCTTAAGCACATCATCCGAGAATATCGCCTTTGGATGGTGCATAGGGTAACTATAACCTTCTTTAGCATTGCCTGCATTAATAAACACCGAGATACTTGGCACCTCTTGTGTTACAAACGAGAAGTCTTCAGATCCCATTAATTTACCACCGGGTGTTAGTTGTGATAGATAAATATAGGAATTTGCACCAAAAGTGTTTGCTATAGTGGTTCTCATTTGACGGCTAAGCTCGCTGTCATTTTTTATTTCAGGACATCCCCTGGTATAAATCACCTCTGCCTTTGCATTAAATGTTTCCGCAATACCTGTGGAAATTTCCCGGATACGGGTTTCAATTTTTTCTCTCAATACGGCGTCAAAAGTACGTACGCTGCCTTTCATCCTGGCAGTATCGGGAATCACGTTGTTTGTAGTTCCGCCTTCCATTACTCCAACCGTAAGAATTGCACTATCAGTTGGAGAAATTTCATGGCTTATGATACCCTGTAGCGCCAGATGAAGATGAGCAATTACATTTAATGGATCTACTGCGGCATTAGGCATCGCTCCATGTGCACCCTTTCCTCTGATGATGACTTCGAACCAATCTGAAGAAGCTGAACTCGCTCCTCCAGCCTCAGGCGTAATAAATAACCCATTGGGAAACGGAATTCCTGTCATTACATGTAGCATCATTGCCGCATCCACTTTAGGACTTTCGAGGATCCCTTTTTCAATCATCATTTTGGCACCATGCATAGTTTCTTCGCCCGGCTGAAACATAAGTTTGACCGTTCCTAAAAGCTGCCCTTCATTTGCCTTTAGTATCTCTGCAGCTCCTAGCAGCATTGAAGTATGCATGTCGTGACCGCATGCATGCATGTTTCCGTTGGATGATGCAAAAGGAAGATCAGTTTCTTCTTCAATTGGCAGCGCATCCATATCTGCACGAATAAGAATCACCTTCCCGGGGCGTTGTCCGCCGATGGTTACCATTAATCCTGATTCTCCCACTGGAGTGGGCTTAAGTCCAATCGACTCCAACGCCTCTTTTACATAAGCAGTTGTCCCAGGTAAACTTAGGTCAAGTTCCGGAATCGAATGAAGATGATGTCTGTACATGACCAATTTTTCCTGTAACTGATTGGCCATATTCAAAAATTCTTCAGTTTTTTCAGCCAAAATTAACACCTCCTTAAAAATAGATTGTATTAGTGAACAACAGATTAAAATTGCTCATTTTTTTATTTTAAGACATTTTAAGAACACTTTTATTGTACTTTAAGAACAAAAAGTTGTCAATAATAAAATAAGACATTTTAAGAACATATTTTTTCCCAACTACTGGCATCATTGAAATATGACATTTTTTATGTTATAATTCATGTCATTAAATTGTTTATGAAAGGAATTTGCCATGAAAATCAGACTGGGTATAATCACAACGGAATCCTATATGGACTATTTCCGCGACATTGAAGAAGAATTGCAGTCGGTATGTAAGTTTCGAATTTTTACAATCAGTAACTTGAGAGAAACAAAAGACGTATATCTAAAAAACTTAGATTCGGTGGACGGATTTGTTATCAGCGGCAGGATTCTTTACGAATCAATAGATAAGGAATGTTTAGATACGAAAGTACCTACGCACATTTTGCAGGATAATGAAACCCTTCTATACAGAGAGCTATTTAGGCTGCTGCTTACTGAACCTGGGCTTGACATATCAAGAATCTATTTAGATTTTGCATATATTATCGATTCTTTCAGTGAATTCCAAAAGTACTTGACTCATCAGGGAAAGCCTATTGATAGCGACAATCTGTTCGAAAGAGTGGAAACAATGCTTGAAAACCATATAACACTGTGGGAAGAAAATAAAATAGACTTGTCGATTACGGCATTCAGCCATTTTGTTCCAGAACTAAAAAAACACGGGGTAAAATATATCTTAATACGACCCACTTTGGAAAACGTTAAAGAAACCATAAGTGGGATCATCAACGAAATTACCATCCTCGAGCTCAAGAGCAGGAGTGCAGTTGTGGCATGCTTATCGATTGAAACGGTGCACCCACAGTCCGAAGAGCAACTTCATGAGCTGAAAGTGCTAGCCGGCAGATTTCTGAGCAGCATGAATCTTCCAGACACGGCCCAAGTTTCGGAAGGCTTTGTTAAACTATACACTACCTACGGAAATTTTACGAAAATCACCTCTAACGCGCAGAATTGTGCACTGTTGAAATATTTGGAGGAGCATGCAAGCGACAAAGTAATAATCGGATGGGGCTCGGGGCATGAATATTATCAAGCTAACGAAAACGCCATCAGAGCTCACCGACAGGCCAATGCATTTACAGGCAGCTGCAGCTTTTTTATAAATGAGGATCAGAAGGTCATCGGACCAATGCAGAACATGAATGTTATACAGTTTTGTGAAAAGGCCGATCCAGCAATCATGGCATTGGCCAAAAGCATCGGAATAAATAACATTAATCTGCAGAAAATCATGTATTATGCAGAAATTATGAGAACAAACAAACTATCCTCTGAGGATGTCGCCCAATGCCTATCCATCACCGTCAGAGGAGCAAACCGTATTCTTAACAAAATCGAAGAAAAGGAATATGCGAGAACTGTATTTGAAAAAAGAGACAGCGGCAAAGGAAGGCCCCAAAAGTACTATGAGCTACTGTTTCTCGACAGTGAGGGAAACCTCTTAGAAGGATAACCACGTTCTTTGTGGTTATCCTTTTTATAAATAAACTATTATGATTTCATAGATTAATTATACATAATGTTTTTTTAAATCCTGGTATATAGAAAATTTCTTACGAAGTTCAATAAGATTTTTGCCAAAACTTTCTTCTAATAATTCTCTATGCTTCTCCATGATTTCCATAATATACAGATCATGAATCATTACTTCTGTTATAGGCATAACCAATCCTTGATGCATTGTCCATGCTGCCCTGCTATCTTTACCTAGTGATACAATACCCGCTACAACTTCTGAATTATCAGCGCTAGCTACAATCCAACGTCCTCCGTATTCATCGGTAATTTCTGTACTCATATCATGTGGGTAAACATTTGCAAAATCAGCTATTATTTCTCCATAAGCAATAATTGTTACTACTACTCCTTTATCAGCTACCTTTTTTAATTCAGCTTCCAATTCTTTGAATTCCTCTTTCCAAAGTTCAAGCAAAATTCTATGCTTTGCTGAGAGGATGCATTCTTTTACTTTATCAAGTATTTCATCATGACCAGTTATATTCCAGATATTCTCACGATTCTTTGAAGATTGATTATATTGTTCTAACGATGTTTCTGCAAGTTTAAAATTTTCTTCAGCTTTTATTCGACGATTTTTAATAAGTTCTTTTGCTGGAATTGGAACATACTGTTGTGTATTTCCATGGCTAATTAAAATATCTCCACGCATAGCAAGACTATCTAAAACCTCATATATTTTTGAACGTGGCACACCTGAATTTTTTGCTACTGCATAGCCTGTTAATGGTGATTCTTCTAACAATGTAAGGTATGCTTTTGCTTCATATTCTGTAAAATTTAAATTTTTTAATACTTCTAAAATGTTATCTTCCATAAATCCTCCAATAATATTAGTCGCTACTTTAGTAACTAATATTATAACTAAATCTATTGACACAATCAACTAAAACTGATATTGTAATCACAAGTAGTTACAATAGTAGTCACTAAATTAAAAGGGGGATATATATTTCTATGTTAAAGGCCAAATCATTACTAGATAATCAAAAAACAACTATACAAAATGGAACTTTATCTTACTATTACTTGGCTAGTACTGGGACTGTTGTATTATGGAGTGCATCTTTTATTGCAACAAAATTAGCTTATGAAACTTTTGCTCCTATTCAACTCGCTGCAGTTAGAACTCTTTTTGCTGTGATTCTCTTTTGATTCATGAGGAAAATCACATCAAATAATGAACAAATACAAAAGGAAGATCGTATGCGTATTGCATTAAGTGGATTTTTGGGGATTACACTTTATTTTGCAATAGAAAACATTGGGGTTAGTATGACATCTTCTTCAAATTCTGCTTTGATAGTAGCTTCTTTTCCTGCTGTTACAACACTACTAGAATTTTTTATTTATCATTCAAAACCAAATGTAAAAAAGATACTTGGAATTATACTCGCTATCATTGGTGTTGCAGTTTTAACTCAAATTAATGTAGATGGAAATTCTAAATCTATGTTAGGAAATATAATTCTAATAGGAGCTGGAGTTGTATGGGCATTCTACAACTTTATTACAAGAGATTTGACAAATAAATATTCTGCAATGACGTTAACATATTATCAAATGCTAGCAGGCTTCATCTTCTTTTTGCCATTTGTCATCATCGAGGGTAAAACATGGAGAATGCCTACCATGACTTCAGCAAGCGCATTGATCTATCTAAGTGTAGGTTGCTCTATTGTTGCATTTCTATTATATAATTTAGGACTCAGAAAACTCTCTGCTAGTATTTCAGTATCTCTTATGAATCTAGTTCCTGTTTTAGGTTTGATATTTTCAATATTAATCTTACATGAAAGTGTATCTACCGTACAAATATTAGGAGGAATTATTGTCATCATAGGTGTTATATTAAGTTCTATTCAGAAAGGATAAAATTAAAATGTATAATGAAGTTAATATTTATTTAGTAAATCTATTTAAATTCTTTAACAAACAAAGTCTATAAAATATACCTAGATCTAGCCATAGGATATAAATGCACCAAAAACAGATTTGGTGCATTCACTATTATTTAAAGCTCTTGTTCATAGCTTTCTATCATTCTTTTCACCATTTCTCCACCAATTCTACCATTGTCTCTTGAAGAAAGGTTCCCTTTATCAATGTTTTCATAATCACTTAATCCAATTTCTGAAGCTGCTTCAGTTTTTAATCTTTGTAATCCTTGTTTTGCTTCTGGTACTAAAGTTGTATTTCTTCCACTACTACTTGATGCCATATTATTATTCCTCCTTTTGACTATATTTCTTTACAGAAATATATTAACCATAATTTCAAGCTATAGCCTTCAAAAATAATAACAAAAATAGAATTTATTTATTACTCTACCTATGCAAGGTTGATTTTTCTTGAAAAATTATAAACTAAAACATTCACTTTTCATATTCATCCTTTTAATACCTTTAACCTGTTTTAGTTCTTTTCTTAAATAAGAAAACAAATAATTTTCATCTATTTATGTAATGACTAAAATTTATACATATATCCTTTATGAAAACAAAATAAAGGAGGTTAAAACTATGGCTGTAACTAAAACTATTGACTCTGTTTCTCTCAGTATCGAAGTTCAAAAAGCTCTAGACAAGGCAGGCGATCCAATTTATACCAAGAAAACTTTCTCAGGTATAAAAACAGATGCTACACCTGAAAATGTTTATGCAGTTGCAGATGCAATCAAAGGTGTTATGGAAGCTAATACTAGAGATTACTTTATTAATGAATCTTCTAGCTTAGCAAATGCTTAGGATCTTATTCTAAAAAAATATTGTAGGAAACTCGACTCACATTCGTTCGCTGAGTGCTCACAGAGTAAGCGGCTACCATCAAATCATAGATGCTCACAGAGAAAGTTCTGCACCTATAAATTAAGCAGCTATGCTGCAATTAAGAACTTATCACTTATAGCTAAATACAAGATTTGGAGCATCACTTTTGAGAGGTCTGCTTAACTGATTCACACCGAATCATAGATTCGAGTTCTCTACTTAAGATTGGAGGTAAATTAAATGGAATATTCTTTATCTATGACTTTTTTAACTGTAGCTGGTGAAAAAAGTACTTTAAGTGTTTCTGGTGTTAAACCTACTCTTACAAAAGATGAGGTTAACGCACTTATGGATACTGTAATTGCTAAGAATGTTTTCAAAACTAATTCTGGTGATTTAGTTAAGAAATCTGGTGCTCAAGTTACTCAAAGACAAGTTACTAAATTTGATGTAGCTTAATTTTGAATATAAAAATGGAGGTTTATCCTGATTGCAAGGATAAATCTCCATTTTTTCTTTACTTCTAATTTTTATATGAAAGCTTAAGTAAATTGATAAAAATTTACTTAACTAAAGTATCCTGGATATTGTCTTTCTTATACCTTTGTTGATGTTTTTTTTGTATAAAATATCACTATATCCTTTTATGAATAATATAATTGTGATAATGCTAGATAAAAGGTCTGTTATAGGTTGAGCGAACCATAGTCCGTCTTGACCAATTACCTTTGGTAAGAAAAATATAGTTAGTGCTAATATCACTGATTGCCTTGATATACTTAATAGTACGGCGGTTTTAGGTTTACCTGTTAGCATCATGAAGCCAGAGCCAAAGGTAGGAATGGAAATAAGAAAGATAAGCACTGTATATTTTTTTAAGCCATTTATAGAAATATTAACAAGTTCAGGGTTCTGGGTAAAAAGACTAACGGCGAATTTGGGAAATAGCTGCATAATTATAGCACTAACTGCCAAGAATCCAGTACTAAACAAAACAGCAAGGGCAAGAGTCTTCAGGGTTCTGCCATAGTTCTTTTTTGCATAATTATAACCGATAATGGGTTGGAAGCCTTGAGCTATTCCATAAACTGGCATCAAAAATAATATTGTAATGGAGTTTAGTACAGTCATTGCGCCAATTGCTAGTTCTCCACCATATAAATTTAAGGAATAATTGCTTACAATTTGTGCAACACTTACGGATAATTGATTAGAAAATGGAACTAACCCAATTAAGAAAATAGCTTTTACAATTGAAATATGTAATTTGAAATTGATCTTTTTAAGTATCAAAGTATTTTTTAATTTCATGAAATAATAAAGTCCAAGAATCACGGTAGTAAATTGAGCAATGACAGTAGCAATAGCTGCACCTTTTATTCCCATGTGAAATACATATATAAATAAGGCATCAAGTAATATATTAAGAATGCACCCTGTAATTGTAATAGCAGCTGAAAATATAGGATTTCCATCAGAACGAACGATAAAAGGCAGACAAAATCCCAGCATATTAAATACGGTACCAGCCATGATGATTGTAATAAAATCTTTAGTATAAGATAATACTTCACCGTTTATACCGAGCCATCCTAATATTGAATTTTGAAATATCATATAGAGACTAGTGACCAAAAGCCCTAAAACAATGCTTAGAGATAGTGCATTTCCTGCAAAATTTTCAGCTTCTTCTTTATTGCCTTCTCCGAGTTTTATAGAGATATTAGAGCTGGCCCCCATTGATATGAGAGCAGATAAAGCTACTACTATTGTAGTAATTGGCATTGTAAGGCCAATTCCAGTTAAGGCTAGAGTTCCGACTTCTGATATATTTCCTATAAACATCCGATCGATTACTATATAAAGTGAATTAATCAATAAACTGAGTACTGTTGGAACTGAATATTGTATAAGTAATTTTCCAATAGGTTTTTGTTCAAGTTCTTGTATTTTGTCCATTATGTAATTTCTCCTTTAGATATATTAAAGATATATAATATCTGCAATTCAAATATAAAAACCCATATATTAATGGGTAAATATTTATTCTTTGTTGGTTTTGCAGTTTGATTTATTTTGAGTCAGATCATATAGTTTTTTATCTTCTAGATAATTTTCTAGTACATTTTCAGCTTCTGACATTACTTTTTCAATCAAGCATTTGCTATTTTCATTTAAATTGCAAACAAATAATGAGCCAGTTCCTTCAGTGGCCTTAATAACATCCATAAAAGAAATAGACCTCATGTCTTTACGCAAAACGTAACCTCCATTTGCACCTGGAGTTGACTCAATTAAATCAGCTTTTACCAGCTGAGTTAAAATTTTCGAAAGATATGTAGTAGATAAATTAAAGTGTTCCGCTAGAGCACTTACGCTTAGCTTTTCACTTTTCGCATTTTCCATCATATATACAATTGTATGTAGAGCATAATTTGTTGCTTTTGTATATTTCAAATTAAAACCTCCTAAAAGATATTGCAGAGTTTATTTATCTATAATAATAAATATAATAGATTATTTTGTCAATAAGTATTTTATTCACCTGGCAATTCGGATTTTGCAGTTAGGCAGTATACATCTAATTCCGGTATTGAACTCATTTCTACATTTTGGATAGCACACGTTCAATCTTTCCTTTTTCCTGTTACTACCCCTATGTCGTGTTTCACGACACCACTGCAATGTCTTAAAAGTGCATCTCTTAGATTTTTATCCGATAGCTAGCATCCGTACCTCCCATTCTTTAAGTAGAAGATAACGACTGCACGCTCCTAGATAAGTTCAACTGGTTTAATCCTGCCCTAAAGCCTTTCTGCATCCATCGCAAACAACTGCTCCATTAAATTCAACAACATCTTTATCACTTCCACAAAAAATGCATCCTTTAATATATTTTTTAACAACCACCCCATTATCAACCTTAATTATTTCCATGGAATCTCCCTCGTAAATTTCTAGTACCTTTCTTATTTCTTTTGGTATTACAATCCTTCCAAGTGGGTCGAGCTTTCTTACTATTCCTGACGATTTCATCTTTACATTCTCCTCATATAAATTATTTCTTGCATTGAATTACTCTTGTCTTTTCCTCTAATATCTCTATTTTCTTTTCTAAAATCACATTTTCATAACCTAGCTTAGGCACAATCTATGAAACTCCTACTCACATTCGTTCATAGGAGTAAGTGCGAGCAGCCAAATATGAAATCTCACAGAGAAAGTTCGAGTAACCAAATATAAAATTTGGACTCTCACTTTTTGGGCTCTTACTTAAGCCTATAATTATTACTAATATCCTTCTCAATTTCTACAACATAATCTTTTGACATTTCATATATTCTTGAAGCGACCCCTTCATCAAATGTCAGTAATCTGTCAATAGAGAATTCGCTGCTGACTATGATAGGCAGAAAATTAAGATACCTGTAATTAATAATTTCAAACATAATATTTGTATCTGTTTCATTGATTTTTCCCTTAAAGAGATCATCAATAAGTAGAACCTCACATAATTGATACTTTGAAATGGTCCTAGTATAATATTCTTCATCAATCATATTTTGTTTTACCTTTGTGATTACATCACGATAAGGCATGTACACCACTTTGATTCTTTGTTTTAAAAAATTTAATGCAACAGCAATACTGCAGTGCGTTTTACCGCTGCCAACCTGTCCACATAATAGAATACTATTTCGCCTATTATCTTTTATTTCATCAAAATCAGTACAATATGCTGCTGCAGTGTCCTTCATCCTTTGTGACGCATTATTCCAAACTTCAAAACTAGAAAAAGTAAGTTTACTTTGTTCAACATTGATTCCCGAATACTTCCACTCATTCTTTAGTTTTTCTATTTTTCTGCATTCACAGGCTACAGCAAGAGGCTGCATATGTTCCTGGGGGATAAGTATCCATCCAGTATCGCAGCATTTATCGCATTTATATGAGGTTTTCTTCAATCCTCTTTCGCTCAGCTTCTGTAAGTTTTCGCGGTTCCTTTGGCTTGAATCCAGCAAATTCATTTTTATCTGCTCTGTCACTCTTTCCATTGCTTCTAACCCCATTTTTCTTTACCTCCATATGATCTTCTGGATACCCATCTCTCCTCCAGTTTTTTAATACCCCAATTGCATACTTTATGTCAGGACAATTCTTCTCAAACCCAACATCCATGGCCATCTTAACCATTTTTTCTCCATGGATATCAATAGCCGATCTAAGAGCAACATAGTCGCATCCTCCTGGCTTCCCTGTTATTTTTTCATGATAATGCATAAGCTCTAAAGCTTTAAGATTTATGTCCTCCTCTTCCCCGGATTCACTTTTAGTATTATTGTGTTTCTTAGATAGATTCGACTGGCTAACTTCATCATCACAAGCTGAGCCTTTATTATTTATATCAAAACCATTATTCTTTTTACCCTCTATGTTTTTATCTTTATCTATCTCTTTTTTCTCTTTCTTATTCTTCTTCTTATTATCTATCTTTTTCTTATTCTGCTGCGTTACTGTAACGTTACTTCTATTTCGTGTAACGTTACTATTATTTTTAGTGACAATACAATTATCATCAGCAGTTTCTAAAATGTTATTACTGATATCTTCATTAGTTTCCAAATTTTCTAATATATCAATTTTACCTAGAGCTTTGTTTTCTTCTATAGTAGAATTCTTAGAGTAATCTTTCTTTCGTTCTAATTCATTAGTTTTTTCTAATTCTACACTTTCATCCAGATCTTGATTTTCTTCTAAATCTATAAATTCTTCTAAGACTTTATCTTCCTGAGTTTCTTCCTTATTACTTTTAGCTGCATTCTTCTCTTCTTTCTTCTTTTCTCTATGATTTTCAACTCTTTTTCTGTTTTGTTCACGAACCCTTTCCATTCCCTCTATGTTCTGATGCTTATCCCAGTTCACAATTCTAATTACTTTATCAGAAGCTATTTCAATCATGCCAAAGTTAGATAATACTTTTAATGTAATCTTAATATCCTCTAAAGGCCTAGAAAATAATACAGCTAACATTTTGGCAGTGAGAGGTTTCCCTTCTGATAAGAAAACCTTTCCATTAGCATTAAGTTTTCCACCAAGTAAAAGTATTCTTATCCAAACATAATGAATTGTATCCCTGTTAGGCATTGCATCTATTAACTTCATCTTTTCATCATCATGCATATTAGTAGCTAATTTAATCCATTTAATATCTGCCATTATTTTCACGCTCCCATAAATAAAATTGCCTAAATCTTTTGAGACCATTCCATGATGGGTTTAACTCAATTAACTTACAAACATCTATATAACATTTAAAAATCCTAAAATTCATTTGTAAGTCCTCACTTTCTTTTTATACATTTCTATCAAAAGTTGTATCCCTGATACATTCTAGCTAAAGATGTATTAAAATAAATTTGCATTTATTTTTTAATTTAAGACTACTATTTTCTTAATTCAATTAAAATTTCTTTTAATGATTCTTCCATAGCTTGTCCTTCTATAAAAATAATTATCAGCTCAACATAATGCTCTTACATTACAATATATACGTTGCAATTCCCAATGCACATTTCACAATTACGTATAAAATTCTTGCAATATTTTTAGAATTGTGATGAAGAATTATTTTTGCAATATATATAATTAATTTTTGATTTCTAACACTATATATAAAGTTAATACAATTTACTTTTCAAGTAATTTATTTATTAAAAAAAATCTCTATTGGATTACTTATATCTAACAGTTTTATCATCTTATCGATTTCATTAGAACCAAATATTCCTTTATTAAGTTTATTACCTAAGGTTTTTGGAGACATTCCTAATTCCCTTGCCAGCTTTTCCTGAGTATATCCTTTTGCTTTTATCTTTCCTTTTAACTCATTAACTAATATCATAAATGCTCTCCTTTCGTTACTCGTTAAGTAATATTTTATATATTATGGCTATTATTGTCAATACTTCCTACGTAACTTTTTCTATATAATGGAAAATAATTGTTGCATATCCGGAAACAGATGTTATAATAAATTATATTAATAGTCTCCAAATTAGAATGATTTTTTTAATTTGCCTAACTGCAGTAAACAAACTAAATAAAAAGTTATTAAGTTTTATTAGGACGCTTCGATTTTATTATAGATTATCAATAAATTATATTAATTGATAATCTATAATTTACTTACTTTTAATATAGAACTAAGAGGTGATATAAAATGGGTTTGAAAGAAAATATCAAAAATAGACGATTAGAATTGAATCTCACATTAGAAGATGTTTCTAAAAGATTATCTATTAGTAAGCCAACACTTCAAAGATATGAAAGTGGCGTAATCTCTAATATACCTTCTGACAAAATCGAAAAACTTGCAGCAATATTAGAAACAACTCCATCTATTTTAATGGGATGGGATGAAAACAAAATAAAAACACATTTACAACTATCAGAAGAATTAGAATGTTTATTAAAAAAATATAATTCTTTAGATAATCTAGGTAAACATACAGTAAACACGGTATTAGAAATGGAATTTAATCGTTGCTCACAACTTAATAATCAAGATAGAATCTTTTAATTTATTGTCTATAATGGGGACGTTATTTGATAAAAATAAATTAAAATTAAATACCCAAATTAAATTACAACACTTCTAATTAATTGCACCAATAGCTATATCACTGATATACAACCTTTTAATTATTAATTTTCATATATAATTAATAATGCTGTATAATTCACTCTAGAATAATACAGCACTTTAATTTCTTGCTTTAAGCTATATTTAAATTTCAAGTTGCTTTTAATTCCCCCCTCCTCAAATACAAAAATATTGGATCTTTTCTATTCTCATACTTCATTTTCATTGCTGCAACTAACTGACCATTTTTATATTTTGTAAATTCTATAATAATTTCTCTTCTATATTTTATGGCTGTTGTTATGCCAACTTCATCAAGATATTTGAACTTCTCATCTTCATGGAATTCTACAATTTGAAATTTAACGAATTTATCTGGGTATGATTTTTAGACTTCCTGCTATTTCACTTGAATAAACTTTATTCCTTTGTATAGTACGATCTTTTCATATTTTATTAAGGCTCATTCAAAAAAATAGCAAGTTAGTTTCCTAATTTTAAATAAGACTATAAATTTGAATTTTGAAGTCTACGTACTCTATCTTCTATCGTTGGATGAGTGCTAAATAGATTCATTAATCTTTGCGCACTTAGAGGATTGACTATAAACATATGGCTTACTGCAGGATTTACGTCCATAGGAACCACTCTTGAAGCCTGATCTAACTTAAGTAATGCATTAGAGAGTCCTCTGCTATGTCCTGCAATCCTCGCTCCTGTACTGTCAGCAAGATATTCTCTAGATCTCGATACTGCCATCTGTACTAACATAGCTGCAATAGGTCCTAAAATAATTAATGGTAAAGCTGCTAGGAATCCTGAGCCTTCTTCTTCATCACTGTTACCCATGCCAAACATTAACGCCCATTGCGCCCAATTAGCCATTGTTGTGATTACTCCTGCCATTACAGCTGCAATAGTACTTATAAGCACGTCCCTATTCTTAATATGTGCCAGTTCATGAGCAATAACACCTTCTAATTCTTCATAATTTAGTATATTCAATAATCCTTGTGTAACAGCAACAGCTGAATGCTTAGGATTTCTTCCTGTTGCAAACGCATTAGGCTGCGTAGAAGCTGTAATATAAAGCCTTGGCATTGGTATTCCTGCATTTGCTGTCAATCTTTCCACCATATTATAAATTTCAATATTATCATTTCTTGTTAATGGCTTAGCTCCAGTTATAGATAGTGCAATTTTATCACTAAACCAATAACTTCCTCCATTCATAACTAATGCAAGCACCAAAGCCATCAGCATCCCTGATTGCCCTCCAATACCTCTGCCTATTAATACTACTAATATCGTCAGGACACTCATCAAGAGTAAAGTTTTAATTTGATTTCCAAAACTACTCATTTTGTTTTCCTCCTTTTACTTAATCACTAAAATATTTTGACAATTTTTTCTCAATTCAGAAATTTATGTAACAAAAAAACTCTATAGCTAGAACACGTTCTAACTATAGAGTCTCACTAAGCATTTTTTGCTTTCAAAGCCGGGATCTCTCCGTAATGACGACTTTGAATCCTGTTATAATTAACAGGCAGTTACTCCCCCTATAAATGAGATTATCACTGTCTTTTTAATATTGTTATTAACAATATTACTATTAAATAAAAAACTTGTCAATATTATAAAAATCTTAACATGATAAACTTTTATTGATTTATTCTTACATAATTGTTATATTATTTTAAATGAGTTTTTTAATTACTTTTTAAAATTATTATAATTTACGCAAAAAAACAAAACTTATATTAATATTGTTTTTACATAAAATTTCGAATATATTAAAAAAATATATACAATTTAAATACAAATTTATCTGAAAGGAGCTACAAAAATGTCTACTAGAAAACATTTATTTAAGTTTTTATTAATTACATTTATAGCTGCTATATTTAATTTAGCTATATGGTATTACATGGGTTCTGAAAGAGCTTTAGAATTTCTCGGAGGATATATTATTGAATTAAGTCTTAGTGTCGATAATCTTTTTCTCTTTTTATTAATTTTCTCAAGCTTTGGAATTACTGCTAAACATCAAAAAAGAATTTTAACTTATGGAATTTTTGGTGCGATTATTCTAAGATTTATATTTGTTTTATTAGGAATTGCAATTATTAATGCATTTAAATGGATTATATATATATTTGGTATACTTCTTATTATAAGTGGTATAAAAATGATGATTAACAAAGAAGATGATGTATCATTTGAGAACAGTAAATTAATTAAACTTCTAAAAAAAATGATACCTGTAACTAAAGAGCTTCATGATGAAAAGTTTTTTATAAGAATAAACAATGTTCTTCATGCAACACCGTTATTTGCAATATTATTTTTAATTGAAGGATCAGATTTACTATTTGCTATTGATTCAATACCTGCAATATTTGCAATAACGACTAATGCTTTCATTGTATACACATCAAATATTTTTGCAATATTAGGTCTTAGAAATTTATATTTTATTTTAGAAAAACTACACAGCACCTTCGAATATGTTAAATACGGAGTAGCCTTAATACTTATATTTACTGGTATAAAGCTTGGAATATCATTTAAGTATCATATATCTATAGTGATTTCTATTTCAGTTATTTTACTAATTCTTGTAATAAGTGTAATAACATCTATAATGATCAGTAGAAAAGGGAAAAAATGAATTATTAAATAATATCATATAAAACAAAAAATAAGGCACATAAAAAAATAACAAGACCTAAATGCCATGATTATTTTTCATTAGGCAAGGAAATTAATTTTCATATATAATTAATAATGCTGTATAATTCACTCTAGAATAATACAGCACTTTCATTTCTTGCTTTAAGCTATATTTAAATTTCAAGTTGCTTTTAATTACATATTTCTTCTAATGCTAGTATGGTGTATGCCATATTTCATAGTTTTCCAAAATAAAATTAATAAACTTATATCTATTTAACTAATCAAAAGTTTTCTTATAAGTTAACTTTTCTCATAATTTAATATACTACTTTATTTCTAGTGCTTTATTAAATTTGCACCTAGTTCAAATGCTTTTTGACAATCTAAAGGAAATTGAATTTTTCTATGTGCTGCTTTTTCTTCTTCAGAGAAGGATTCAACTTTATATTTTGAGTAATCATCAAATTGATAAGTATTATTTGAATACATAACTAATGGTTTTGTGAATATATGTCCAATATTAGATTCCATGCGCTCAAAAGTTTTTAAATAACCAATTTGCTTCATCACCTCTTCTTTAACATTCATTGTATAAATAAATGCTGTTGGCATCCTCTTTGGCTCCAGTGAAGTACCATTATTATCATACACAAGATATGGAAATAATAATCTTTCTAAAAATGATAGAAATTTACCTGTTACATTACTAAAATATACTGGAGAACTAAAAATAAGCCCATCAGCTTGAGATACTTTTTCTAAAACTTCTTGAAGCTCGTCTTTTACTGCACATTTTCCATAACTTTTACCTCCAAGTCTTTTACAAGCAAAGCAACTTATGCACCCAGTATAATTTAAATCATATAAATTAATTATTTCAGTTTCAATTTCTTTATCTTTTGCAGCTTCTTTTACTCCATCTAAAGCTTTTTGAAGCAATGTAGCTGTATTTTTATTTTTTCTTGGACTTCCGTTAATACCATAAATTTTCATAGTAACACTCCTCTTTCTGTATATTCTCTTATAATGTTTTTGTTATAATTAATATAGCATAGGAGAAAAGATATACAAGAATGCAGTTCTTTCTGTGCCAGTATAAAAAGTATACTATTGAATTTGAAGGAGTTGTGATTATGAGTGATTATATGAATTATAATAAAGAATTCCCTGCTGATAATGTATATGAAAGAAAATGTCCTGTTATATATGCACTCGATATTTTAGGTCAAAAATGGAAATTACCTATCTTATGGTGTTTATCCAACAAGGATTTTACTAGATATAGTGAATTAAAACGAAAAGTTAAAGGTATTACTAATATGATGCTTACAAAGTCTTTAAAAGAATTAGAAGAACATAAGCTAATTGTTAGAACTCAATATGAAACCATTCCCCCTAAGGTTGAATATTCTTTGACAGAAAGAGGTAAAGCCTTACTTCCCACATTTAAGGAATTATACCTATGGGGTGAAGAGCAACTTAAACTTGATACGTCAAAATCAAATTATGAATAATATAAAATAAATGTATAATATATAAATTTACGTAAAAATTTACCGAATCTGCGAAGTTAGCCATTGAATTTTTTATATTCGTCAATTTTGCATTTATCTTTTTATCCACGAAATTCCTCCCTAGTATTAATTGATCATTGACAATAATTTACTATTACGAATCAATTATAACATATTTTGTAAACATTTCATTGTTAAATTTTCAAAGAATAATATTTAAAATAGCTACTTCGCATTTTTTTAGAATGACGCAGTAAAAAAAATCGCAAATTCACTTTTTGAATAATGCGATTTTACAATCTGATATTTATTTTTAATGATTCATAATTTTAGAATAAAGCGAAGTAAACTAACTCAATAGTTGTAATTTGATGAGCTTCTCATTATGACATCTTGTTTGTGATAATATCAGAAGTTAAGTTTTTGTTGATTTTTATATTTTTTATCATATTTCCACCCCAAAAAAAACGACAACAGCAACACTATAATAGCTGGTATGAATGTTAATAATACTATCCACCCAAATGCTCCACCGCATACGGCAATACCTAAAAAAATAAATAATAAATAAAATGTAAAACTAAGGATAGGAAAAACAAATTTATTAAGTCCTGTAATTTTAAAGTAATAAAACAAATAAACGGCAACAAAGTAAATCAAAATAGCAGGTGCAATTATGCCTAATGCTTGCAGTACCTGCCAATTTGTTGGACCTACCGCTTCACTTTCATAGCCACCAATACTATTTAAAACTGGCAAAAACACTTTTATAATATAAACATATAACATTATGTTTATTAATATAAATCCTCCAAAACCAAATAATTTTCTTCTCATCATTTCACCTTTCTTATCACTTATTCTATTTTAATATTGCATTATAATCATATATAAACATTCTTTTACCTTGTTATGAATGTGTGGCAGTATAAAGAATAATTGTTCTATATATTAACAATATAATGTGATTGTGCCTAAGTTTTCTTATTGGTTTCCCCCTCTACAATATAAATAATCTTCCGTTCGCAGTTGTAAACTATTATTCATTAATTATAGGATATTTTATAAAAATCGTATTATTTAATTTTCAAAGAACATTTTTATTAGTTGTTACGTCAAATAAGAAGATTGTATATTAATTTAAAGCAGAATATCTATAATGTTATATATGTTTTTTCAAGTGTCTCAAATACATCACATCAAGGCCCAGAAGTTTCATTATAAGGTATAAATAATGACCCAATGATAAAAAATAGAAATAAACCAACGAAAAATGCTATAACATTTTTATAAATAAACTTTTTAGAATCTTCTTTAACTTTTAATTTTACTATATAATTCAAGATAATTATCAAACTAAAATAAACTAAAACTGATAAAACACCTCTTATAACTCCTTTATTACTTGGGTGTTGGAAAAAAGGATCACCTGGAAAAGAAATATTAGGAATATATATAAAGTCATATATACGTAATATTGTAAACCCATAAAACCATGAGATTAATACGCTAACCCGATTAATAATCTTTTGAAAAAACATTAACTTTCTCCCTCCTCTGTTTAGTTCACCATAATTTACTATCATGAATTAATTATAACATAAATTGTAAATATCTCATTATTCAATTTTCAAAGAACATCATTTTAATTTGCCACGTACTTTCTACATATTGTGCAGTAAAAAACCGCAAATTCAATCTCTTGAATAATGCGATTTTATAATTTGCTATTTATTTTTAGTAATTCATAATTTAAGAATAGTGTAAATCTTATATATTGAATATAACATTAAAGCATGACCGTAAAACAGAAATTAAACTTGAATACATTTTAGTTTGTTTATTAAAAAAAATAACTATAATGATAGAACATTTCATTTCTTTTATACCCTGATTGTTCATATAGTTTTTGTGCAGTAGTATTATCTATTGCAGTTGATAAGGTTAATCCTTTTGCTCCTGTTTCAAATGCAAACTCTTTTGCTTTATTCATTAAACTTTTACCTATACCTTTCTTTCTCGCACTTTCTTCAACATATAAATCATTTAGTATCCATATTCTTTTCATGGATACTGATGAAAAAGATGGGTATAATTGAACAAATCCTAGAGGTATTATTGAGTCTTTCATGATAATAAAAATTACTGATTCATTATGTATCATTCGTTCTTCAATAAATTTCTTTGAAGATTCTAAATTTGAATCTTGTCCATAAAATATTCTATACTTATTGAATAAGTTTCCAATCAACTCTAAATCTTCTAAATCAGCTTTTTTAATTTTTATATTTTCCATATTCTCTCTCCTCTTTATACTTTATGATTTTATTTCGATATAACTATGCGCTAGTAGTATTTCACCATAATTTACTACATCAAATCTATATATTATGTAAAGTTTCTAGTATTTTCAACTCTCTAATTCACCTTTATAGTCTTCTAATATTATTTAAAAAAACTTTTGATAGTTTCACATACAAAATCAACTTCTGCTTCTGTTATTTGAGGATATATTGGAAGTGCAAGTATTCTCTCACATATACTTTCAGCAACCGGAAAATCTCCTTTTTTATAACCTAAATAACTGAAACACCTTTGAAGATGTAATGGTATAGGATAATAAATACTAAATTGAATCTGATTTTTCTTTAAGTATTCTCCAAGTTCATCTCTCTTTTCTGTTAATATATTAAATACATAATACACGGGATTTTGCTCGCCCTTCAAAGTGGCAAATTTTAATTCCTGACAATCTTTTAACCTATCAAAATACCAATTGGCAACAATTTCTCTCTTTTTAATGCTTTCTTTTATGTATTTCATTTTCACTTGAAGAATAGCTGCCTGTATAGTATCCAATCTTGAATTGTATCCAATGTGTTCATAGTGATATTTTTTTGATGCTCCGTGAACTCTATACATTCTAGCTAATCTAGCTAATTCATCGTTATTTGTCACTATCATTCCTCCATCCCCAAAACCACCAAGAGTCTTGGTTGGAAAGAATGAGAAAATCCCAAAATCTCCAATAGTGCCTGAATGTTTATATTCAGATCCATTTCCTTTCCATCTCATTCCAAATCCCTCAGCAGCATCTTCAAGTACTCTCAAATTATGTTTACCTGCTATGTCCATTATTTTATCCATATCAGCCATTTGTGAAAAAAGATGAATCGGAACTATACCAACAGTATTTTTAGTAACTTTTTCTTCTATTTTATTTACATCAATATTAAAAGTGTCCTCATCAATATCTACAAAAACTGGTTTTCCCCCTCTTCTTGTTATACATGATGTAGATGCAAGAAAAGTAAATGGAGATGTGATGACTTCTTTTCCATTTTCAAATCCTAAAATATCCGAAGTTAAAATTAGCGCATCAGTTCCAGATGCAACAGCAATTGCATGTTTAGCTCCGGTAAACTCCTCAATAGATTTTTCAAAATCAGTCACCTCTTTTCCAAGCGTTGAAATTCCTTCTTGCATAACGCTAATAACAGCATTATCAAATTCTTGTTTATGTTCTTCATATTCTCTTTTAGATGTATAAAAATCAACTTTCAATTTATGTTCCTCCTTTTGTTTTTTCTATATTTTTATAAATTACTACTATAAATCTGCATATTGCTCAAATTATATGAATAGTTATTTTTCTTTATACACCTATTTTAATTCCTACCCTTAGGTATGAGTCAATATTAATATCCTAACTGTTTTCCTACAATAATTACATTTATCCTATCTTTAATAAACTGCCCTCTAATTGATAGATAAGATTATTTATATACGAACATAATCAATTGCTATCCAACTTCTCATATTATATAGTCCTATACCCTATATATTGCTGAATTAAACTTACATAATCCATATTAATAACATCTAAAAAGAGTACTTTTTAGATATTTCACTAATATAAAGTACTCTTTTTCAAAAGCTATGTTATATTATTGCTATATAGTTTGCTTAGCAGATATAACTGTTATCTCTAATACTCTACTTAAAAAAGGAAATTTTTTCTTCACCATATCAAAGTCTGGACCCTCTACAAGGAATTTTGCAGTTCCTTCTATTAAAAATCCTGCTCCTGGATGTTGATGTCCCATAACCTCTTTGCTACCTAAAGTAACTTTAACTTTATTATTTGCTTCTATGTTTTTTTGAGTTCTTCTCATGCCTCCTGCAGGTACTAATATCCTACCATCTTCAGTAACACTAAGAAATGAATGCCAAGTATTAACTACATGCGCCTCATTGTTACTACAAGATACTATAGCCACTACACCTTCATGTGATATAACTTCAAGCAATTTTTCATTTAACATTTAAATTCCTCCTCTGTATTTCTACAAATTTAATTATTTTCATATTTTAAAAAGTCTTAATTTGTGCACATTGACTTTTCTATAAAACAATTATACAATCAACGTGTACTCATCAAAAGTGCCAATTCATTTTATTTTATAGGATACAGTTTATAAGGAGAGTGTTTTAAAAAAATGATTGTTCTAGATAATGATTCAAGAGTTCCACTGTATTTGCAAATTTACGAGCAGCTAAAAGAAGAGATAATTTCAGGACAAATTCTTGAAGGTAGTAAGCTATATTCAACACGAACGCTTGCAACAACATTAAATGTCAGTAGAAATACAGTAGAAAGTGCTTATCTACAACTTTCTTCTGAAGGATATGTTACAAGTAGAGCAGGCAGTGGATTCATAGTTGAAAAACTAGATAGTATGCTAATCACTAAGTTAAAAAGAGATAACTCTGTCAATATTGAGAAATATATAAAAACTACGATACCTAAGATGAATTATGATAATAATTATAAGTATAATTTCAAATATGGAAAGTTAAATGCTTCTGATTTTCCTTTGCGCTTGTGGAGAAGGATATCCAATAAATGCTTGGCCTCTATAGATGCTGATGTTATGACATCCTATACTAGCAGTAAAGGCGAAAAAGAATTACGAATAGAAATAATGAATTATTTAAATAAGTCAAGGGCTGTCTCATGTACCTCAGAACAGATTATTATTACTTCAGGCTTTGAGCAGTGTTTAAGTTTGCTATGCCAAATGTTTAGAAACAATTTTTCTAAAATAGCTTTAGAAGATCCTGGCTACATTGGCGCAAGAAAGATTTTTAACAATAACGGATATGATGTTGTTCCAATTAGCTTAGACAAGGATGGAATAAATATTGCTGAATTAGAAAATAATTCCGCAAAGATAGTATATGTAACCCCCTCACATCAATTTCCTACTGGATCAGTGATGCCAATTCAAAAAAGGTTACAATTATTAGATTGGGCAAGAAGAGAAAATGGAATTATAATTGAAGATGATTATGATAGTGAACTTCGTTACAATTCAAGGCCAATTCCTTCAATACAAGGTATTGATTCAGAAGGCTATGTTATATATATTGGTACTTTTTCAAAGTCTTTATCTCCGAGCTTGCGATTGAATTATATGGTATTACCCCAATCATTACTAGAAATATATGATAAATCTTTTAGTAGCTACCAAACCTCAGTTCCAATAGTTGAGCAAAAAATCATTCAACAGTTTATGCATTTAGGACATTGGGATAGTCATCTGCGCAAGATATCTCTTCTAAATAAAAGAAGACATGATATGTTAATTCACTCTATTCATAAATTTATGGGAGATAATGTTATTATTCATGGTAAAAATGCAGGTTTGCATATCTTGCTGGAATTAAATAATGGATTATCTGAAGAAGAGATAATAAAAAAAGCTAAAGAATATGGTGTTATAGTCTCTCCTGTATCTACATATTGGTTACGCAAGGATAAATATTCTAATAATATGGTTTTTCTTGGTTTTGGTGGAATGACTGAGAGTGAGATTGCTGAAGGCGTTAATTTACTTAGTAAAGCATGGTTTAGTAAGTAAATCCTATTAGGAAATTAAAATAGGCATTATAAGGGTTGTCGCATTAGCGGATTAAAATCCATTAGCGATAGCTCATTTTTTAGCCTACATAAATTATTTCCTAAATAAGATATTGAGCTAATTAATAAAAGGTCCAAGTTCTATTTTTTAATCAACATTTGAACCTTTTAAATCTAATCTAATTGTCTTTATGCTATGAATCCAGCTCTTTTCTTTATTAAGAAATAATAATGGAATCTTAATTATAAGTCCAATATTATTCTTACCGATTAGATTATTTACTCGCTTTATATATTGGAAGCAAAATATTATCAATAATATCCTCAGTATTCGTTTCTGTGATCCTTCCATGTAAAACAAGCTCATTTATAATTAGTATAGCTGGTAAATTTAAAGCCTTTTCAGAAATAGTATCTATTGAAAGTGAAATCTCTTTGCGCTGATTAGCTCGCGTTATAATAGTTTCAGTTGATTCACGAAGACCATTTCCGTTGTTTATAACATTAAATAAATCGTAAGGCGTCATATTAGAAAGCATATCTAAAATAACATCTCGTAGATCATCGGGTCTGATAATTTCAAATAGATTTAAAACATTAAATAAGGCTATTAAATCTTCTCTTAGCGAACCATGATCACTGACTTCTAATTCTATTGATGGTGCATGTCGGCTTAAAGCGGCAAAAATAAGATAACATTTTTGTGGCCATCGACGATAAATAGCATTTTTATTGGTCTTTGCAGCTTGAGCTACATCGTCCATAGTCAATTTGCTATATCCTATTTGATTAAGCAATAACCAAGCCTGATCTAAAATCGCATTTTCAAGTATAACTCCTCGGCGTCGACTAACTTTTTCATTCATGATATAACCTCCTATTTTTGGTCTACATAATTCCACCATAATATAGTACCATAAACACCAATAAATAAAATAGCCAAAATCGTGAATTTACTGATCCAATTAATAAGCTGAGGATTATTTAAATATATTCCTGAAATTGTCCACGGGATATAACGACCCATGGGCTGCGATCCAAAAATGGCAGCTATAATTATAGCTACAAAGGAAGTACTAACGGGAGCTAATATTCCTCGCGTGATGCTAGCGATAAGTGGGAATAGAAAACTAAGACTACAATTATAGAGTGTTACTATCCCTAACCTTTTTAGAAGAGTTCCAGTCAATAACACATCAAAATTTGTAAAATCCAAGCACAAACCCATGGCAAATGTCCCACCAATTGCTAATACTGTTATGCCTAAAAAACTTAATCCTAAAGCAAAAAACTTTGCACATACTAAACTTGTACGAGAAATTGGCAATGATAAAAGATCTTTAAAAGTTTGATCCTGATACTCTCTACCAAATACCCAGCTGCTTAAAATACCAAATCCCATTAATCCAATAACAGTAGAATACATAAAAAAAGTATTTTTCAAAAATTCTTCCCACGTTTTATCCTGCATATGGATAAGTAACAAAAAGCTATAAAAGGCTAAAATGTAAATTGGTATATGACCTCGTATTATTTTATAAAACTCAATTTTAGTCATTGACCATATCTGTTTCATAATGATTTGCCCTCCTTAATTGTTCTAATAAAGAATTCTTCTAAGCTTTCATTTACAGGTTGAAAAATCATTGGATTAAATTTCTGATTTTCTAACTGCTGTAATAAAGCAGAATATTGGTTAATAGATATATCCGAAACAAGTATTTCCTGTTCACTTACTGATGTGCATTGCAAGTTTTTTGTAGCAAGGTAATGCTCAAGATTCTTGACAGAGCCATCCGTTTTTATGTAAAGCTTAGATTCTCTGCAGGTTTCAAATTCTGAAAAATTTAATTCTCGTAGCAGACATCCATGTGCTAATATCCCAATTCGACTTACCAGCTTTTCCATCTCATCTAATAGATGGCTTGAAATAAAAATAGTTGTCCCATCTTTAGCCATTTCTAATAGAAGATTACGAACGACTACAAGCCCCTCTGGATCCAATCCATTTGTTGGTTCGTCTAACAAAAGAATTTTGGGTCTATGAATAAGCGCCTTAGCTAATCCAATTTTTTGATTGTTTCCTAAGGAAAGATCTTTTACCTTAACCTGTAGGTAATTATCTAGCAATAGCTGCTGTGAAATGTCATCAATTCGTTTCTTAATTTCTGAATCAGGTATTAGTCTTTGCTTTGCATATAATATAAGATTTTCTTCTACAGTAAAGTTTGGATAAGCATGTGGTGTTTCAATTAGGTAACCCACCTGATTCCAAAATTCAGAAGGCAACTTTGAAATTGATTGTCCAGAGTAATAAATTTCACCAGATGTAGGATTAATCATTTTAAGCAACATCCGCATTGTGGTTGTTTTTCCTGCACCGTTTAATCCTAGAAAACCATATATTTCACCTTCATTAGCTGTCAGATTAATATCATAAACACTATTTTTTGATCCGTAACTCTTTGTTAACTTCTTCGTTTGTATTATTGACAAAACGTAAACACCTCCAAGTTATACTTCATTTAAGGTACTGCAGTACCTTAAATGAAGTATAACATTATAGATTATAAAACGCAATACTCAATATTCATATTTTTTTATTTATTCTTATCCTTACTACTAAATTCCTAATCTCTATATTAATGCAGCTTATTTTGAATATCTTCTTATCATTTACTGCAACAGTTTTTATGATTAGAATAGATGGTAACCAAGAGGTTATGGAGTCGCGTCGTTAATTACATGATCATCAAAAAAAAGCCGTGCAATATTGCACTAAGCTTTAATTTGATCAACCAATGATTTTAACAAGTTGCTCGTCTTTTCTTTCCCATCCTCTTTAATCATTTTTTCAGAAATAATAAATGATCCACCAACCGCTAAAATATTATCATTACTAATATAATCTATAAAGTTATCTGCATTAATTCCTCCTGTCGGCAAGAATTTCACATCATAGAATGGTCCACTTAATGCTTTAATTGCTTTTAAACCACCATAAATATCTGCTGGGAAATACTTTACAACATGAAGTCCATAACTAACTACTTTTTGAATATCAGTTGGAGTTGCTGTTCCAGGAAAAACTGGAACTTTGTTTTCAATACAATATTCAATTATCTCTGGAATCACTGCTGGAGAAACTATAAAACTTGCTCCATTTTCAATTGCCTTCTTAGCTTCTTCTAATGTACGCACAGTTCCTGCTCCAACAATTAACTTACCCGATTGTGAAAGTTTATTAATTGCTTCTAAAGCCAGATTGCTTCTAAATGTTACTTCTATAAAAGGTACATCATTTCGCAAAAGAATCTCTTCCAAATCATCTAAATACTTTAAATCAGTTGCAGTATAAAGTGGTAATAACTTTATTTCTCCTAATTTTTTATATACATCTACACTCATTATTCTTGCTCCAATTCTTTTTCTTTTTGAGATTTTGTGATAGCTTCATGCAATCCTTTTAAATAAGTAAAACCTAAAGCACGATCATATAAACCATATCCTGGCATCGCTATTTCATCCCAAATTGAACGACCATGATCTGGACGAATAACCCCATCAAAATTAACATCTATAAGCGCCTTCATAAGTGCATACATATCCAATGATCCATCTATACTCAAATGAGCAGATTCTCTAAATTTTTGTTTTCCCAAAAATTCAACATTTCTTAAATGTACAAATTGAATTCTATTTCCTAATTCATGTATGACTTTGACTAAATCTGTTTCTGGATTTGCTCCTAAAGATCCTGTGCAAAGTGTTACACCATTATAAGGAGAATCAATAATATTTATTATTCTTTTATAATCCTCTAAATTCTTTGTTACCCTTGGAAGATTAAAAATTTCCCATGGTGGATCATCCGGATGAATCCCCATTTTCACATCAACTTCCTCACAAACAGGAATAATTTTTTTTAGAAAGTATGCAAGATTGTCAAATAAATCTTCTTCTTTAATATTTTCATACATTTCCATCAAATCATTAAACTTTTTCAGACGTTCTTCTTCCCATCCAGGTAATTTAAACCCATTAGATTGACTATTTATAAGCTTAAACATCTCACTCGCATCCATATGTTCTACAACAGACTGATCAAACAACAATGAATAACTACCATCTGGGTTTTCATATTTCAAATTTGTCTTAGCCCATCCAAAGATTGGTTTAAAACTATAACATACTAAATGAATATCACATACTGCTAAATTTCTAATTGTTTGAATATAATTATCAATATAATGATCACAGTCTTTTGTTCTTGCTTTAATTGCATCATGAACCGCAACACTTTCAATACCAAGTAACTCCAATCCCTCTTTTTCAATTGAAGCCTTAAATTCTTTAATTTCATCAATTTCCCAAACATCTCCAGGTAACTTATTTAATAAGGTCCCTACAACACCATCTGTTCCTGGAACTTGCCTGAAATGTTTTAAAGGAATAGAGTCTTTCGCTCCATACCATCTAAATCCCCACTTCATTTTATCCCTCCATCAAAAATCATCATCTTCATCAACCTCATTAGTATCTACATTAGCAGAAAAATGCCATGAACTAATACATTCTTTTGCTTGCTCTGCAGCTGATTTTGCAACTATTTCAATTTGTGTCCCTAAAATTTGATGATTGATTATTTCCAATAACATAGGTAAGTTAACTCCACCAATAATATAAACCTTATCTTTTAGTTCTGAGTCTAACTGATTTGTCGCAAGAACTGATTGGTTATATGGACTTGCGCTCACTAAATCAACCAATACCACAACACCATCACCTTGATTTACTTCTAAGATAGCGTTATTTATCTTCTTACCAAGTTTCTCAACATCATCTCCTGCATTTAAATTTACAGTTATGATATTTTCTGTATTCCCCATAATAACTTCAGCTGCGTCTTTTATACCGTTGCTTAAGGTACCATGTGTGGCGATTACAATTCCTAACATGACTTAATCTCCTTTTATATTTTGATTTAAGGCATAATCAAAAATAATCATGACTTGTTGGACTCGTTATTTTCTTTCATATGCCTAACAATTCTATTACTTGAGTAAAATGGCTATAATTTAAATTTTTCTTATTTAACTTTGACTTATCTAAGTAAAACTCTTTATCTTGATTCATATCTGCACAAAATAAATAATTGATTTGGCCTCTAGGTGATACATATCGGATTTCTTTAGATTCAGCAAGCTCTTCTTTAAATTGTCTACCCATTACATTTAAAGTGGCATCTGCTCCAATAGAATCTAAAAAATAAACCTTTGCATTCTTGTTTACAGAACTCATTAAGACATCTAATCCTCGTCTGCCATAACAACCGTCATCGATAAATGCATAAGCCACTTTTTTCTGATTTTGATTCTCTGTTAACATCTGTAGCAAGCAAAGTACTGAAGATGTATTTCTAATTAAATTCTTTCGATTCCACTCACCTTTTGATAACTTTGATAAAATAATAAAATATTCGCCGTATATTAGTGCAAGACATGCTGTTTGCACAGAAAATAAAACAAATGGTGCAAAAACCAATTTCATATATAAAAGTGTTCCTAGAATACCTAGGAAAATCCAAATTAGAGACATACAAAGAACGGCTTTTGTAGTTTGTTTTTCTTGTTTTTTTCTATTGAACAATACATAATCTCCAAAATAGGCTGGAGGTGTATCATAATAAGTACAAACGATTTGATCTGCCTTTTCAATATCTCCAACATACACATTTCGTGCACTGTCTTTTTTTTGATTACTATATTCGATTACGGAAATATCTTTTCGCACTTGTGATATATCTGTTACAAGCGCCTTCAAAAATCTAGTTTTCTCTTTATTGCTATTCCGTGAGCTATACATAAACGAATACCTAGCTAATCTATCGTTAAAAATATCCTCCATGATAAACCTCCAATTTTTATTATAAGGAAAATAATAATCTCTCATTTAAAAACAATTATTTAAATTTACTAACAACATCTTTCAATTCTGTTTTAGGAGCAGAAGGAGTAGCTTGGAAATAGATATTCTCTACTCCATATTTATCTTTCATTTCTACTAATCTATCTACATCCTCTTTGTTTATATAAACAGATTTTGTAACTAGTAAATCTTTACTTGCATCTTTTTGTGCAATACCTCCAATATTCAATTCTTTCATTGGCACTCCATGTTTAACCAAGTCATACATAACTTTTACAGTTTTTGCTATCAAGATACAATTATAATCTTTGAATTGATATTCATCCCAATAGAATTTAGCTTTCTCTGGCGTAATTACTATTGTTTTTTGTCCAGTACGGCTACCTGCATTTTTATATAAATCTCTCATGAATGGGTCTTTTGCTACAACTTCATCTACTACAAAAATTGAATTTACCCCGCTCTTTTGTGAAAGAGTCACCATAACTTGTCCATGAATTAAACGTTCATCTACTCTTGCTAAATTTATAACACCCATTTTTCAACTCTCCTTTTTACTCTATAGAATTCTAACGCTAGCTAAAACAATTAAAATTAATGTTAACCATAATAATGCTGGTGTAACTTTTAAACCTTTTTTATTGTAGAACAAATAAACTCCCATAACTACTGCTAATGGTAAAATACCCGGAGCAACAGAATCTAAAATATTTTGGATAATGAATGCTTTTCCAGAAATCGTAAATTGTAAATTTGCACTAACTTTTACATAGTTACCTGCTAAGATTCCCATCATAAATAGACCTAAAACAGATAAAGTATCGATTGCAGTTTTAACACCTGTACTTCCCATCAATCCTGTTGCGTTGCGTCCCATATCAAATGCTTGACGAGCAAAGAATAGACCCAATAAAACTTGGTAAAGTGCAAAGCAAACGAATGGGAACAACGCTCCTAATGGACTACCTTGCTGTGCCCAGGGAACTGCGATGGCAATAAAGATATATTGCACAGTCCCTGAGTCAATTGCATCACCAATTCCAGCAAGTGCACCCATTAAACCAGCTTTTGTGTTATACATCAAATCATCTTGCATTGTTATTTCTGATTGTTCATATTCTTCTTTTGCACGTTGTGATTCCATGGAAGCCATTAAACCAGTAATAACTCCACCACCCCAGCTTAACTGAGTATTGAAAAATAATAGTTGTCTTTTATAAGCAGCTTTTAACGATTCATCATCTTTGTATAATTTTCTTAAAATTGGCATCATTCCATACAACAAAGAAGATGCAAGATATCTTTCAAATGAATGTGGAATTTCATTCGCAAAATGCCATCTTAAATATGCTTTAGTAACATCCTTTTTTGTGATCTCTTCTGGAGCTTTAGCAGCTCTTTTTACATTTTCACTCATTTTATCTACTCCTTAAAACCCATCATCATAATCATCTTCATCTAATGTCTCTGTACCCTTAACAACATTTGTACTAGGAACATTCTTTCCTTTTTGAGACATACTGAAAATTAAAGCAATCAATAGACCAAACACAGCATAAGTTACCATTGTAATATTCAATGATTTTAATGAAACACTCATGAAATACGCCAAGAAAAAGAATGCTAAGTAATCCTTACGTCCAATTACATAAACTGTTGTGGCAATACCAATAGCAGCTAATCCACCACCAACAACTTCAAGTATATGAATGACATAACTTCCTTTCAAAGCATTGATTACATCTGCAATAATTGGTGCCCCAAAATATAAAGCTACAAATACCAATGGTACAAATAAAGCAAATGATGCAATTGTAGGTAAAAGAATTATCGAACGCTTAATAGCGCCATCATTTAAATCTTCTACAGCTTTATCTGTATATTTACCTAGGAATGTATTGATAAAAAAACGGAATTGATATAAATAACTTCCTAACAAACCAACTGGAACTGCGACAGCAATAGCGGCTTCAGGCTGTAAATTTCCTAATAAAGCAACCGGTACTGCGATAGCTGCTGCAATAGATGGTTCTTGTGGCATGGATCCTCCTGGAGAAAAAACACCCATATAAATCAACTGCAGCGCTGCTGTAACAATCATTGCTTGGCCAACATTTCCCATAACAATACCAACAATCAAACCAGTCATTAAAGGTGAAAATCGAAGCGTTAGTGAAGCTCCTCCACCAAACCATCTTGACATAACCGCGCCAACCCACAAAGCGATTAAAAAACTCTGTAATACACTTAAAGTTTCCATTACTCTTCTTCTACCTCTTTTCTACATATTTTTCTAAATCAAAGATTGTTTTTTTCAAAATATCTGGCGTAATTACAATAGGAATCAAATGAACTTTTTCTTTTGAATTAATAAAGCCAACTATATCATCAAGAACTTTTTCATCTTCTGGATACAATTCCATATAATGCAGAGATACAGGTAGTTTCAAATCTGAATAGAAAGGCATTAAAGAATCAATCGTCGACCACTTGCCTTCTAAAGCCAACTGGTATAAAACCCCATAAGCTACTTTTTCGCCATGAAGATATGAATGGCTTTCCGGAATATATTTAGCTATTGCGTCATGCATTGCATGTGCTGCGGCATTACGGGCATATTTATCTCCCAATCCTCCACATAAACCTGCAACTGCTATCACAATTTCAGACAAATGTACAAATTCTTCCGAAACTACTTTACTCTCCATATCTTTCATCGCTTTAGCCGATTCTTTTACAATTGATTCATTACATAACTTTGCAGTATAACTTGCTAGCTTCAAAAAAGGTTCGTTCTGTAAATGTTTTTGAGATAAAATAGAATCTGATTCATACCATTTTGCAATTGTATCTGCCAACCCTGCAATGAAGTAACGTACTGGAGAATCAATCACCAAATACGGATCTGTTATCAAGAAACTAGCCTGCCTCATATAATGCTCAGATTTTCCTTCTGATTCTCCACTTTCTTTATACATAACAGATAAAGGTGTCCATGGTGCACAATTACTAACCAAAGTTGGAACGACACCATATTTAACATTACAAATATGACCAGCATATCCAACAAGATCTACAAGTTTTCCGCCACCAACTCCAATAATAAAATCGATATCATTTTCTTCAACAATTTGTTCTATTAAATCTGCACCATAATAACTACATTCACCTGTATATTGATGATAAAAAACATTTTGATCTATCGTTTCTAAAAACTTCATCTTTGGCTTTGCTTTTTCCCAAGAAATTGTTCCATGTACGATCAAGATATTCTTTGATTTATGTTCTTTTAATAATTGCGGAATAAAATCAATTGCACCTTCATGATACCTATAGAACTCAGGACCAACTTTAACCTTTAAATCTGTCAACACTTTTATCCCCCCTATTTTTTAATGAATTTACTTGTTGACTGAATTGCCCTTTCTGGTAAAATACCCTGAACTATTTGTTCCACATCTGTTACGCATTTATTACCCATTTGCTCTAGACATTCTATAGTATAAGCTGATGTATGAGGAGTTATTAAAACGTTATCAAAAGCTAGATAAGGATGGCTCTTTCTTCCTGGCTCTTCTTCTAAAACATCTGTCGCAAAACCAGCAATTTTTCCAGATTTCAATCCCTCAATAACCGCATTTTCATCCAATAATGCTCCTCGCGCACTATTCGATATGTAAACACCGTCTTTCATTTTTTCTATTTCGTTTTTAGATATCATATGATAACTTTCTTTGGTTAAATTTGCACAAAGACAAATAATATCAGAAGAAGTCAACAATTCATCTAATTCAACTTTTCTTGCCCCATAAGTCTGTAAATACAAATCTGACTTGTATGGGTCATAAGCTAAAACATTACATCTAAAGCCATTTCTAACAATCTCTACTACACAACTTCCTGTGTTTCCAACTCCAATAACACCTACTGTTTTATTAAAAAGTGCATGTCCAACAAATTCAGCTCGATCTTCCCAACGATCCGCTTTAACTCGATTACTGGACTCCATTGTTTTTCTTAATACAGCCAGCAAATTTGTAATGTTGTTTTCTGCGACTGCGTCCCGTTCTACTAAAGCCGGAACTATTGTAACAATAGTATCATGTTCTTTTGCCGCATCGATATCAATATTGTTGTATCCAATTCCATGACGTGTAATCAGCAAAAGCTCATCTTTATAATCAAAAAACTCTTTAGTGAAAAATGGGGTTACACTTGCAATGATAATATTGTATCCACTTAATAAGTTTGCAAGTTCTTTTCCATTCATTTCATTATCAACTTGAAAATAATCAACAGTTCCTATTTCCTTCAAACGATCAATGTGTTCAGGGAATATCTTTCCAAAACTACTTGAATTAACAATAGCTATCTTATATTCTCTCATATCTACTTATCCTTCTTTACAATAGAATGTCCACCAAATCCGTTTCGTAAAGCCGAAACTACCTTTGCAGAAAAACTATCATCTTCTTGAGACAAATTACGCATAAATAAACTTAAAGCAATTGTTGGTACTGCAATCCCCATATCCAAAGCAGTTTCAATAGTCCATTTTGCTTCTCCAGATGCAGCAACAACTCCTCTGTAGTCTTCTAAATTCAGACTAGCTTTGAATTGTGATTCAGCAATTTCCATAAGCCAACCTCGAATAACAGATCCGTTATTCCAAACCCTTGCAACAGCAGCTAAATCATAATCAAATTCACTTTCTTTAACAATTTGAAAACCTTCACCGATTGCTTGCATCATTCCGTATTCGATTCCATTATGGATCATTTTCAAAAAGTGACCACTTCCTGATTGGCCAGTGTATAAGTAACCCTTTTCAACTGATATATCTTTGAAAATTGGCTCTATATCCTTAAATACTTCAGGATCTCCACCAATCATCGTACATGCACCACCAAGTGCTCCAGAAGTTCCACCTGATGTTCCACAATCAAAATAAGATATTTCTTTCTCCTTAAAATTCTTTGCACGTCGTATTGAATCCTTAAAATTTGAATTTCCACCTTCAATGACAATGTCATTTGGAGAAAGTAAATTCAGCAATTGATTCAATACAGATTCCGTAATTTCTCCAGCAGGTAACATAGACCAGATAACTCTTTTTTCAGTAAATGAAGTAACGATTTTCTCTAAATTATCAAATGTTTTTATACCTGCCTTTTCAGCATTTTCTTTTGCTTTATCAGATAAATCAAATCCCATAACATCATAATTATGATTCTTTAAATTACATGCTATGTTTAACCCCATCTTACCAAGACCTATAATTGCCATTTTCATACAATCCCTCCATTTCATGTCTCTATTGTATCAAAAAAATTTTTTTTGTAAATATTTTTATAAAAAAAATTTTTTTTGATACAATTGCGCTTTTCTCATACTTCTATCTCTATCCGCCTCTTGCAATTTCAGAAATACTATGATATTTATATAAAGTAGCAGACATATTAAGTCGTTATAGTTAAAAGATTACTAATGATTTAGTTGTTAGTGCTTTAAAAATGCTTATTATAGTTAGTCTTCTCATAAAAATAAGGAACTGAGTTGACTTGTCGTATTCAAGATATTGACACAAAATTACTATTTGATATACTTATAACAATGCTATTTTTTAATAATTCAACCACTTTTCATACATATTAAACTCACTTGTTCATTCGACCATATGAACAAAAAATCTATATCATTTTCTTTTATAAATTTGATTTTTATATATAGTACTATTTAAAATATACATTACGCTCAAAATTTTTTAGTGTTTTTAAAGTTACAATATATCATTTATAAAAAGGAGGACCAACATGGAGGTATCTGTTAGACTTAAAATTAAATCGTTATACAATGGATTAAGTGCTAAAGAACAAAATATTGCAGACTATATACTTGAAAATCCCATTTCTGTGGCTCACAATTCTATCAGCTATTTATCTGATGAACTCAATGTTGCAGACTCTACCTTATTTCAATTCGCAAAAAAACTAGGCTATTCTGGCTTTAAAGAGTTTAAGATGGCTATCTTAATTGAAGAAAATAATTTTTCAACTACATCAATTCATGAAAAAATTGAAATTGATGATAATGAATTAACTATGGCACAAAAAGTCTTTGATTCAAACATTAAAACACTAACTAATACTAAGAAGATATTAGGGTTAGACGATTTGAAAAAAGCGGCTGAGATTATATCAAATTCAAATCTACTATATTTTTTTGGTGTCGGCGGATCAGGAATACTTGCAGAAGATGCATATCATAAATTTTTACGTTCCCCAGCCCATGTCCGTCATAGTACTGATTATCATATACAGCTTATGGAAGCATCTTTATTAACACCACAGGATTGTGCAATTTGTATCTCACATACAGGAAAATCAAAAGAAACTATCAGGATTGCTGAAATAGTAAAAGAAGCTGGTGCAAAAGTAATTGTTATAACTAGTCATGCATCTTCTCCTCTAGCTAAGATAGGTGATGTCGTTTTTATTTCTATATCTGAAGAAATCGAATTTCATTCGGAAGCCTTATCTTCTCGTATATCTCAATTGAGCATCTTAGATTCACTCTATGTAATTTTGATGTTTATGAATAAAGAAAAATCAAAAGAAGCTTTATCTAAAGTTAGACGCACTATATGGGATGTAAAGCATTAAAACCTACGACAACAAAATTTCATTGAACCGTGATCAATGTTATCCTTTAAAGCGGATTATTTTATTGAAAGTTGAAGTCGGGATTAATTATCCCGACCTCTAGCTAATCAATTTGATTAATCAGCATTATTTTATTATCTGATAGAATAAGCTCTTTCCATTTCATTAAGGTGTAGCGCTAATAAAACTTCCAGCAGAATTTACATCTACATTTCCTTTGTACTCTGGATAAGCAGAATATTCTAAAAGCAAACGTGTACGACCTTTAGTCTTTTCAGAAAATAGGATTTATAATGTTAAGAGCAATCTGCTTTTTATCACAATATTGTAAAATTCTTATATTCTTAAATTCTTTAGAATTTTAGAATTTCTAATGAATAATCATATATCTTTTACGAGGATTCACAAAAAATACTTTAAAACTCTACAAAAGACTTATCTGGTATTTATTTAATATAAAGCTATTCTTTTTTAACAATTAAAATTTTATTTATTCTTTTACTATCACATTTTAATATCACAAACTCACATTCCTTATAATTAATTTTATCATTAACTTGTGGATATGATTTTAGTTGTGAATAAACCCATCCACCTATAGTATCAATATTTTCAACCTCAATCTCTGCATCTACCAGTTCATTTATATCTTCAATATGAACTTTTCCGTCCACTATATATTTACCATCTTCAATTTTCTTAATTTCTTCCATCTCTTCATCGAACTCATCTTGAATTTCGCCAACTATTTCTTCTAAAATATCTTCAATCGTTACAAGCCCAAATGTTCCTCCATATTCATCAATAACTATAGCCATTTGTATTTTTTCTTTCTTAAATATCTTTAATAATTCACTTATTGACATTGACTCTGGAACAAATTTGATTTCTCTAATGATGTTTTTTATATTATTATCATTTCCTTCGATTTTAAGCTTATATAAATCCTTAATATGTATAAACCCACTAATATTATCTTTACTATCAGTACATACCGGATATCTAGTTAACTGTTCTGCTAAGGCATATTCAATTATTTCATCAAATGAACCTTCAAGAAAAATGCATGCCATATCAGTTCTCGGTATCATTATTTCTTTTACTGTCTTCTCCGAAAAATCAAATATATTATCTACAAAAGTTAATTCAGTTTTATCTATTAAACCATGCTTATAACTTTCTTCAACCAATAGCTTTATTTCCTCATCGGTATGGGCTGCCTCATGTTCATCAACTTGAGAAAGCCCAAATATCTTTAGTATAAAATTTGTAGTGTGGTTAAACAACCACATAATTGGATAAGTTAAATTATAAAACATAATCAAAGGTAAAGATGTATGCATTGCTATTTTCTCTGCGGTTATAATGGCTAATGATTTGGGTACTAACTCTCCAAGTACAATATGAAGAGTAGTTATAATTGAGAAACCTAAAACAAATGAAATTGAGTGCGCAGTTCCTTCTGAAATGTTAAATAAATTAAATAATGGCATTAACATATCTGACACTGCCGGTTCTCCAATCCATCCTAAACCTAAAGATGCTAAAGTTATTCCTAATTGACATCCAGATAAATATGAATTCAAATTATTGACAACCTTTAAAGTGTGTTTAGCACTTTTATTTCCTTCAAGGACTAATGTTTCTATTCTAGACTTTCTTACTTTTACAACAGCAAATTCAGCTGCGACAAAAAAACCATTCATAAGTACAAGTAAAATCACAATAACAATATTTATTAATATATTCATTTATTCATATACCTCCAAAATAATCTCTACTAACCACCACTTATGATACGAAATTCAAGAAATAGTATAAAGTGTTTGCTAATAAAAAATAAATACAAATGCCTTGCATTTTCTGTAATACATCTATATCATAGTTTAACTATAAAACCATTTCTTCATTCTTAAGAGAAAGTTTTATTTTTTCAATTCTTTTTTCTATCATTTCTTTTATTTTAAAAACTAAATTATCATATTCTACATTTGGAAATTTATATAACAAAAGAACTCTATAGCCGGAATATTTTCCAACTATAGAGTCTCACTAATCATTTTTTTCTTTCACATATTTAGAAGTCGCCTTTTTAACTCATCACTCTTTTTTATTTTACTATATTTACTGTTCCTTCTTTTCTTGTTGGAGCTTTTGGTTCTTTTCCTCCATTAAAGCCCAGCGTCGCTGTACCAAATGTCGCATAGTTTTCTGGAATTCCTATCTCAGTAAGCACATTTCTGACCTTAGGATCATCTCCAACCATAGCTAAGGTATGTACCCAACATGATCCAATGTTAAGTGAATGAGCTGCTAACATTATGTTTTGTATTGCTGCAGCACAATCAGACTGTCCTACCGGTAAGTTTTTATCACAAGATGTTATCACTATAGTAGGTGCATTATAAAATGGGTTAAAGTTTGGATTATTGGCCATCTTATTTATCTGCTCTATAGGAGAATTTTGTAATGCTTCTTTAGCTGCTGAAATCAGATTATTTATCTTCTCTCTATTTTGTACGGCTGTAAAATGCCAATCCTGACTATTCATTCCGCTTGGAGCAAACTTAGCAGCTTCTAATATTTTATTTAAGTCTTCATCGGAAATTTGCTCTTCTTTATACACTCTTATACTTCTTCTTGTTATGATGTTTTGTATTACTTCGTTCATTATTTTTCTCCTTCCATTTAAGCCCCAATATAACTTTATTTATATTATTATATTGATTAGATTAATTATAAATTTGTCTAGAACTTTCATTCTAGTATATAGTATTATCATTTTTGCAATAAATATATAAATGCGGCGCCAATAAATTTATATGCTTAATATTCCTTTTCACATAAATTTCACATAACAGAATTATAATTCCCTTATAGCCGGTTATTTCTATATTAATCTATGTTTTTAACATAAAAATAAATTTTTATATGACGTAAGGAGAGATAATTATGAAAAAGAAAAAAATACTAGGAATTGCAATAGCAGCTATGATTTCAATATCAAGCCTTGTTCCAGCATTCGCTGATGATGCTTCTACACAAAATGTAACAAATAGTGTTACTACAGGGCAAGTATCGCAAAATAATAAGGCCGATAAACTTGCAAAACTTACTCAAAAAGCTTCTAAACTTGGAATAGATATTACTGGATTAACTAATGATCAAGCAAAATCAAAAATAAGAGCTGCTGTAGCTGCTAAACTTGGGATTGATATAACAGGTCTGTCAGATAAGGATGCTTCAGCTAAAATTAAAGCAGCTTTTGAAGAAAAGACTCTTGAAAGACTTAATAAAAAAGCAACTGAATTAGGTATAGATATAACAAATCTTTCACCTGATAACGCTAAAGCTAAGATTTTATCTGCAGAGGCAGGAAAGCTTGGAATTGATATAACAGGACTATCAAATAAAGATGCTTCAGCTAAAATTAAAACAGCTCTTGAAGCTAAAAATCTTGCCAATTTAACTAAGAAAGCAACAAAACTTGGAGTTGATATAACAGGTCTATCAAATAAAGATGCTAGGATAAAATTAAATCAAGCAGAAGCTTCTAAACTTGGAATAGATGTTACAGGTCTATCAAATGAAGATGTATTAGCTAAAATTCAAAGTGCAAGAGCTGAGAAATTAGGAATAGATATAACAGGATTATCATTTAAAGATGCTCAAGCTAAAATTAAGGCAGCATCTGAAGCAAAAAAAGAAGCTCATCAAAAGAAAAATACATCAACAACTACAACAACTGATACTTCCGTACAATAATTTAATTAAAGAAGAGATGCTTTCATAAATTTGAAAGTATCTCTTCTTTACCATGTGATAATATGTGAATTTTAAGCCCTCATTTTCTATAATTTAAAGAATTTTATATATAAGATTTTAAAAATCCACCTCACTGAAGACTACATTATAAATTATAAAATAATTGAAGTACGATAATTTTATAAAAGATTAACTATGTTATTTAAATCTTACATACAAAGATTTATTAAACTTTGCTATTTCTGTAAGCCACATGCCTAGTAACCATCATGGTGTTTTCTTCCCCTGGAAAATATACTGGATTAATTTTAGTTTCATTATACAAATTGATTGCATCTACTACATCTATTGCTAATTCCTTAAAACTAATGAGACCATACATTCTCGGTGGAAGGATATAGATAGGTTTATCAATCTTTGAAGTTTTCACAAATTTCTTAACTTGCATTATTAGATGGGGACAACATACAATTATATCAAATTCATTCATTCTCTTATTTACTAATAAAAATGGAGAAAATTCAATTGAATAATCATTTTGCATATTATTCTCTAATATCTCCTTTTCAACCTTACTGGCTAGGGTACTTGATGAAAAGCCCCCTCCACAGCACAAAAGTATTCTTATCATTTCTAATCCTCCACTGTCTATTATTAATCTTAAACACTAAAGATTTATAGATAAACCAACTATAATCCATACTTATGCGTATAGCTCATTTCTGGTTGGAATATATTTCATAGTCTAAGTATAGTTTATCATTATATTATCTATATAAATATCAACTTATTCAAATAAATATATTTATTTGAATATACTAAACTTTATCAGTTTTTTTTAATTTGACAATTCCCTCTTTAATCGTTATTTGATTAGTTTCCTCTAAATATCTTAGAGTGGGCTCTATACGTTCCTTTACTCTTCCAAGTTTTGAGCCGAGCAGAGTCTTTTGATAAGTTGTGAAACATATTCTATCCAATTCATACAAATTCATGCCATCTGGTCTTATCTTAAGATTCATTATGACTTTTTCTATAGTATTCATAAAATTCCCTCCTTATACATATCTAATTATACAGGAATATGTAAATTCCTTCCATAAAATTTAATTATATAAAGATGAATTATATTATTTAATACTTCTATATTAGTGATATGAATTTCTTTAAATCCCGTTGTCGAGTAGCTCGTTGTATTGATTTATTATATCGTCTAACCTCTGACTAGCAGTAATAACTTCTATTCCTAATAAACTTTTTTCATTATTTATAATTTCATATAAGGATTGTCTCATTTTACAAATCATTTCCTCTATTTCTATTATTTTTTCCAAATTATACTCCCCCTTACTTTTTTATAAGTATAACTCTAAAAAAATACATTTACTGTATCAATTGTTACATTATGTAACAAATTTTACTTGTTGTATATCGCAATAAATTATATAATCGCTAAAAATAAAATATTCTATATTAATATTTATACAAAAAAATCGCAGACAACTGTTGAGCCATAGATTTTACTGGAATATAAATTTCCAAAGAATAAAACAAAGCCAAATAACCATTCTACTAGAATGAATATTTGGCCCTACATATATTCTAAAAATTTTAATCCCTTATATTTTTTCAAAGCGCCTGGATAAAACAATTCTATATATTATTCAGAACTTTTATATTTCTAGACTTTAAATTTATTTGCCATTTCAATCATTCTATCAGCCATTTCTGATGTGTCTTTTGCCTGATTGGTAACATTGTCTACTGATGCGCTAGTTTCGCTAATACTTGCAAATATCTCTTCTACACTAGAAGCTGATTGCTGTGATTTTGACGAAATATTTACTATAGCATTATTGACTTTAGATACATTATCTGCAATTTTAATTGCTGACTCAGCAATCTCTTTTGACATCTCGTTCACAACTTCAGCATCTTTTTCATATTGATTTCCTATAGACTTCAACATTTCGTAATCTGGTCTAACCTGACTATCAATAAATCTCAATATATCTTTAGTATTATTAGTAAAGTTTTCAATAACACTTCCAACTGTACCTATATTTTTCTTTATATCTATAACTGTTTCTGATGACTTCTCAGCTAATTTTCTAACTTCCTCTGCAACTACAGCAAATCCTCGACCTGCATCCCCAGCATTAGCAGCCTCTATGGATGCGTTAAGTGCTAGAAGATTAGTTTGTTCAGCTATTTGTCCAATAGCTTCTGCCATTTTTTCTATTTCTTTAACTATCTTTATATCCTCAATTGCTTTTTTAATCTTAATTTCTTTTTCATTATATAGACTTATTGCATTATTAGATGATGCTTCCGCTTTTTCTTTTACGTTTACCGCTCTTTTCATAATTTCATCTGAATCTAATTCTCTTTTTTCAGCATTTCTGCTGAGTTCATCTGTCAGCTTTTCTATTTCCATTGTATATGAACTAACATCTTGAGTTGCCGCACTTAAATTCATGCTTGCATCAGCAATTTCATGGGTTACAGTTTTAATATTATTCATAGTTGCAGACATTTCTTCCATTGTTGAAGTTAGATCTTCATTTGAAATTCTGACATTTTTCATACGATTAGTAAGTTCCATAATAAGATTTTTCACGTCTAATACAGCAATATTCAATGCTTTTGACATATTACCTATTTCATCATATGCATTTATATTTATTTTCTCAGTAAGATCTCCTTCCGCTAAACCATTAGCAAAATTAACTATACTGTTTATTCTCTTTCTTAACCAAATTGCTAATCCACCACTTAATATGGCTAATATCAATGCTGAAATAACAATAAATATTGCAAGAAATTTAAACGAATTTTTAAAAACTGCGTTACTTGATTCCGATGTTGCTTTGGCCGCATCAATATTTTCATTTATTACAACATTTATATCATTTGCTATCTCTTCTCTTAAAGTAAAATACTCCGAATTATATAATGTAATAGCTTCCTCATAATTATTATCAGTTACATCCTTTATTATCTTTGTTCTTATATCACTATACCTAGTTAATGCATCTTTAACTTTTTTATAATCAGCTTCTTCTTTTTCACTGGAATAAGGTATTTTTTCAATTTCTTCAAAAGTTTTATTATTTAAATCAGATAAATCTGCTAAATCTTTTTGTGCCTCATCTATATCATTTTTAAAATTACTATTAATAATATGTTCCATATCAGATAGTCCTAAGTTAATATTACTTTTTACTACGTATAACTTTTGAAGCCTCATTAAATTATTATTATAAATTTTATCTGTATTTATATTTAGTTTGTTCATGCTAAATAGACCAGCTATGCCGACTAAAACTAAGAATACAGTACATATCACACTACTTCCTATTAATTTTTGGGATATTTTCATTTTCTTAAACATTGTATTTATCCTTCCCTTCGTCCTTTAAGATATAAAAGCTATCATGTTTAATCCCAATACCTAATTCCATAACCATTCTACAAACTACTAAGCTTAATCACTTATTTTTACATAAATATCAAAAACTAATAAGCAATTTACTTCTACTCTAAATTATACCACAAAATCCATTTAATTTACATGAATCCGATAATTATTCTCATATTGTTTAATTTCATTTCCTTTAAAAATAGATGTGATAAAAGTTCCACGAGAAAAAATGGATTCAATTTCCATCCACTGGTTGTTTTCAATATTGTTGAATAGATTCCCGCGTAACTTTTTCACACTCTTAACCTCATTACAATTTTCCAAAAATAAAAAACAATCTCCTCATCTTTTAATAGGAGACTGTTTTTAATTTAGTATAATTCTCTAACTAAATATTATTTTCTAATTTATTATATCAACAATATCAAACATTGCTGTCATTTCTATAAATACTTGTTTTTTGCAACAAAACTCTTTTTTTGAAATATGACAATTAGCAATTGCTTTGCTCGAGTTATCAGATTTATATTTCGCCAGTTTTTCTTGAAGTTCTTCAAGACATAGATCGTGAATTGCTTTAATAATATCTTCTTCCCATATACAAGCAGGGTAACTATTTATCACTTTTATTTTCATTAATTTCACCTCGTATTAATAATGGGGTGTAAAATCCAATAAATATTAACTACTGAATAATATTTATTATATAATAATCAGATGAAATTAATATTGTGAATGAAACATCTTTGTATTGTAAATTACTACTCTTTAGCATATTATGATTTAAATAAAATTAGAAATCCCCTGTAAAGTCATCATCAATTTACAGGGGATTTACTGTTAGTAGGTATAGTAAAATATAGGAGTGTTATGTAACCACATATTAAGGGGTATATGGGAATCAATTTTTACACACTCAATATATTATTCGTTAATAAATATAATTTTCTGACATAAAACATAAATTTTTCTGATAAAAAGTATATTCTCATTGTTATCAATCATAAATTTTATTATCCCTTTATAACTGAAAGGAGTACTTAGTAAATCTAAAGATATTATTATTTTGTCATTATTTTTTTTATTTTTATGTATAATGTCTTTAAATTTCGCAAATAATTATTAGTGAAAATATTACTTTTCAACTACACCAAAAGAGATAGCATTTATTAATCTAACTGCTATCTCTTTTCACATTAAAAATCAGTTTCTAAAGCTCCTATCATTTTTTTGATTTAATTACTTATACCTATTAGCAATTTTAGAATATTTATCCTAATGTTTAATACTATTCCAATGAAAAATAATATATTATTATTTTTTTTTGCCATTTGCACCTTTTTTATATTTTTATTGTTGAATTAAAACAGTTTATGTCGTATAATGTTAATGTAAATATACAATTTACTTATATTGAAATTTTTCCTAGAGTTTTGATATAGTATTTTCTTTTTTTACCAATTAGAGTAAGAAACTAGACATATTCTAGTTTCTTATTTTTTAACTCACAACATCATCTGCCCATTTTATGGCATCTATATAGGCTTCTGCAAGATTATTATCATTGACACCTATTTCCTTAGTATAAAACTCAACATTTTCCCACTGACCTTTTTCATAGTTAATAGCTAATTTTAATATTTTATTCAAGAAATCACCTTTTTCAGTTAGTCCTTCCTTTATTTCATCATCTATATATAATTCTTTTAAGATCACTTCAATTGAACAATTTAAAATTGCGTCCATAACTGAAAATAATCCTACCATATAAGCTGAATAAACTTTATTTTTATACTCACTCATATTACATATTAATTCACATAACTTCGCTCTCTGCAATGAGACTTTTATAAGTTCATCTGTGTTATTTTCCTTTAGATCATTTAGCAGAACTACATATAACCATTTTATAATCTCTTTTCTTCCCAAAAGTGCAATAGCATATTTTATAGATCTTACTTCATTCTTTAGGCAGTATGCAGACGAATTTATCAATTTGATTATTTTATATGATAAACCTAAATCCTTTATTATTAATTCTTCTAATTTATTAAAATCAAAATCATCTCTATTAATTAACTTTAGAATTTTTATTGCTGTATCTTTGTTAGTCGGAATGTTTTTTCTGGAAAGCACTATTGGTTTACTAAAATAATATCCTTGAAAGTATGAATACCCTAATTTCAAAGCCTCATCATATTCTTCTTTGTTCTCTACTTTTTCAGCCAAAAACTTTATTTTATTATTTATTTTTTTTAGTTCAAATACTTTCTTCCTTTCACACCCTGTAGTGATTCTGAAATCTATCTTTATAATATCAGCTATTTCTATTAATTTAATATATTTAGTATGGAATACAAAATCATCTAACGCTAAGATAAATCCTCTTTTCTTAAGTCTTTTACACGCATCCACAATTTCATCATTTGGTTCTATATTTTCTAAAATTTCTATCACAACATATTCTTTAGGAAGTATGGTTGCTATTTCTTTCTTTATCAATTCTTCAGTAAAATTTATAAATGCCTTCTTGTTATCAGTAATATCTTTGAAGTCAAATGTATAAAATGTATTAGCTATAACCTTTAAAGTTGCTTCATCGCCATTAGCATTGTTATAGAAATTATTTTGTCCATTTCTAAATAGAAGTTCATATGCAACAACCTCATTTTTTTTGTTAAATATAGGCTGTCTAGCTACAAAAATATCCATAACAGTCTCATCCCCTTCATTAATACTTATATACCTCTTAATTTAACCCTTACTGTAGCTGTAGTATAATTGTGATTGATAAAAATTAAAATCTTCTCTCAATGAGCTTACTTACGTAATGCTTAAACTTAAGATATATAAGTTCTTATTTATATATAAATCAAGTAAATTTTTTCACATAAAAAACCAATTAAAACTAACTAATAAAATAATTAATTAATCTTAATTGGTCGGTTGCACAACTAGCTCCAAACTCTTAAAGTGCCCACTTAGAAAGAATTCTTCATAGCTTCCAATTGTAATATAATACATTAATATGTACTTATTTCATATATATGAAATATTATCATCAATCTATAATAAAATCAACAAATAATATCATTAAGAATACTAAATTAGAGATTTTTAAGGAAATTTTAAGATTATTTCCTCTTTTTATAGAGACATTATTTTTATTTAAAAAATAACTTTTGTTAAATATAGTCTAAAATTATAAACAAAAAAGATTAGTTACATCTATATTTCCTTGTAACTAATCTTCTTAATATATAATATGTTAAATGCTATCTACTTAAATATTCATCTATTGCTGCAGCAGCTTTCTTTCCTGCTCCCATTGCTAAAATAACAGTTGCAGCACCAGTAACTGCATCTCCACCAGCATAAACACCTTCTTTAGTTGTTAATCCATCTTCATTGGCAACTAAACAAGCTCTACCATTGATTTCTAAACCTTTAGTAGTTGATGAAATTAATGGATTTGGTGAAGTTCCAAGTGACATTATTACTGTATCAACGTCTAACACAAACTCTGAATTTTCCTTAACTACAGGTTTTCTTCTTCCTGAAGCATCTGGTTCTCCAAGTTCCATTTTAACGCACTTCATTCCTTTAACCCATCCATTTTCATCTGTTAAGATTTCTGTTGGATTAGTTAAAACATCAAATATTACTCCTTCTTCTTTAGCATGATGCACTTCTTCTGCTCTTGCTGGAAGCTCTGATTCACCTCTTCTATATACTATATGAGCTTCTGCACCAAGTCTTAAAGCAGTTCTTGCTGCATCCATAGCAACATTTCCTCCGCCAACTATAGCAACTTTTTTCCCTGCTTTAACTGGAGTATCATATTCTTCTTTAAAAGCTTTCATTAAGTTTACTCTTGTTAAAAACTCATTAGCTGAAAATACACCATTTGCATTTTCTCCTGGTATTCCCATAAACTTTGGAAGACCTGCTCCTGATCCAATGAATACAGCTTCAAAATTTTCATCTTCAATTAATTGATCTATAGTTATTGTTCTTCCTACAATTACATTAGTTTCAATTGTTACTCCAAGCTTCTTTATGTTTTCAATTTCTGCTTTAACAACATCATCCTTTGGTAATCTAAATTCAGGTATTCCATAAACTAGAACTCCACCCGCTTCATGTAGTGCTTCAAATATAGTTACATCATAACCTTTTTTAGCTAGGTCTCCTGCACAAGTAAGACCAGCAGGGCCACTTCCAATTACCGCAACTTTCTTCCCTTTAGAAGGTTCTGTTTGTGATAAATCTACTTTATTTTTTCTTGACCAGTCTGCGGTAAACATTTCTAATTTACCTATAGCTACAGCTTCACCTTTAATTCCAAGTACACAGTTACCTTCACATTGATTTTCTTGTGGACATACTCTTCCACAAACCGCTGGAAGTGCACTATATTTTGCTATTTCTTTAGCAGCACTTTCAAAATCTCCAGTTTTAGCCTTTGATATAAATCCTGGAATATTGATTGATACTGGACATCCCTCAACACATTTAGGATTTTTACAATTTAAACATCTATTTGCTTCTTTTATAGCATCGTCTTCATTATATCCTAAACAAACTTCCTTAAAGTTTTTTGCTCTTACTTCTGGAGCTTGTTCAGTAACAGGTGTTCTTTTCATTCTATCGTTCATCTCTATTACTTATCCTCCTTACATCCACAACCACCATGGTTATGAGTGTTTCCTTCTTCATGTTTTAATAATTCTCTTCCTTCTTCTGTTTTATACATAGCTTGTCTTCTCATTGATTCATCGTAATCTACTAAATGTCCATCAAATTCAGGTCCATCAACACATGCAAATTTAACCTTTCCTCCGACAGTAACTCTACAAGCACCACACATTCCAGTACCATCAACCATTATAGGATTTAAACTTACTACAGTTGGAATATTTAATTCTTTAGTTAACATTGAAGTAAATTTCATCATTATCATTGGTCCAATGATAACAGCTTGGTCATATTTCTTACCCTGATTATTAACTAATTCCTTAAGCATATCTGAACCAGTTCCTTTAAAGCCGTACGAACCATCATCTGTTGTCACGTAAAGATTTCCAGCAACTGCCTTTAATTCTTCTTCATATATTAATAAATCTTTATTTCTGCTTCCTAAAATAACATCTACAGCTATCCCATGTTCGTGCATCCACTTAACTTGAGGATAAACTGGAGCTGCTCCTACGCCTCCTGCGATAAAGATAATATTTTTCTTTTTCAATTCTTCTAGATCTTCGTGAATAAATTCACTTGGTACACCTAATGGACCTACAAAATCCGAAACATAATCTCCAACATTAAATGCTGCTAACTGCTTAGTTCCTTTTCCTATAGCTGCAAAAACTATAGCCACTGTACCTTTTTCCGCATTATAATCTGCAATTGTTAAAGGTATTCTTTCTCCTTTTTCATCATTTTTTATAATTATAAATTGACCTGGTTTTGCTGATTTAGCAACTCTAGGCGCTTCTATATCCATCAAGAATATGTTATTTGTAAGTTCTCTTTTGTTAACAATTTTGTACACTCTTAGTACCCCCTACGCTTATAAATTCTATTGATAATTTCAAATTAAACTTGCTTAGATAGAGCTTGATCTTAATCTTAGCTGAGCTTTATCTATAGTCATGTAGCTATTGCATCTCACTAAAAGAAGTCAGTGTATTACAGCTTCCAGACATCAGCTAAATCAGATAATTGGAATTTTCATCCTTATTGCCATATTAACAACAAAGACTCTCTGAGGTTGAGAGCCATTGTTGTTTTATTAATGTTGTAACGATTCTTTTAATAATTATTCAATTGTTTATCTCAATAACTTTTTTAAAGTTATATGATTTTTAATGTAAAACAACGTACTTTATCTCTATAAGATTATGAACTAAAAAAATTGCCTTTATTTATCTTACAAATTAACTTTAGTTCCATAGTATGTGCATTCAAATAATTTTTCCATTGTAGCATCATCTATTTCTCTAGGATTTGATCCTGTGCATGCATCTAATACTGCGTTATGAGCGATAAATGAAAGATTAGCTTTAAAATCTTCTTCAGTAACTCCATACTCTTTCATTGAGTGAGGAATCTCTAACTTATCATTTAATCCATTAATTAATTCAATTAATGAATCAGTTAACTCGGCATCATTGTTTCCTTTTAATTTTAAGGCTCTCGCAATATCTCCATATCTATTTTCGCATTTTGTTCTGTTATACTCAATTACATATGGTAAAAATATAGCATTTGCACATCCATGAGGAATATGGAATACAGCACCAACCTTATGAGCCATTGAGTGAACTATTCCAAGTAATGCATTAGAAAATGCCATTCCAGCTAAACATTGAGCTTCATGCATTAGATTTCTAGCTTCTTTATCTCCTTCAAATGATTTGATTAAATTTTCTTGAACCATTTCTACAGCTTTAATTGCTAATGGATCTGAGAAATTTGATTGAAGTGATGCAGTGTATGCTTCTATAGCGTGAGTTAATGCATCCATTCCAGTATGAGCTGTTAAAGTTTTTGGCATAGTTTGAGCAAGTGCTGGATCAACTATTGCTATATCTGGAGTTATGTTAAAATCAGCTAAAGGATATTTAATTTTTTCTGAATAATTTGTGATAACTGAGAATGCTGTAACTTCTGTAGCTGTACCGCTTGTTGATGGAATAGCTACAAACTTAGCTTTTTGTCTAAGGTCTGGTAATCCAAATGGAACAACTGCTTGTTCAAAAGTAAAATCTGGGTATTCGTAGAATATCCACATAGCCTTTGCAGCATCAATTGGTGATCCTCCACCCATTGCAACTATCCAATCAGGCTCAAAGTTTCTCATAGCTTCTGCGCCTTTCATTACTGTTTCCACTGATGGATCTGGTTCAACACCTTCAAATAATTCTACTTCCATTCCTGCTTCTTTTAAATAATCTTCAACTTGTTTAAGAAATCCAAATCTTTTCATTGATCCGCCACCAACTACTAAGAAAGCTTTCTTACCTTTTAAAGTTTTAAGTGCCTCAAGTGCTCCTTCTCCATGATAAATGTCTCTTGGTAAAGTAAAACGTGCCATAAATATTTCCTCCTAAAATTTGCTCATTCATTATTTTGCACAAGTGCAGAATAATAAGTTAATATGTCTATTTTTGACCACATAAATTATCAAAGCAATATTCATGCCAACTTGTGATTATTTTATCAATATATTTTATATTTATGATAATAAAATGTCAAAATACAGGAATACTTTTCTAACAAAAAACTCGTAATTCCTCAGAAATATTATATTTAAAGGTTTTAAATTAAGTTATTAAATATATATATAATAAGTTATACATAAATTGATTGTTAAGCATATACTCATTTATATAAATAATTTTTAACAAAGATATGTCCTAAAATAATACAGTATAAATTTAATACAGCGTAATATTTTAGGACATGCTTTATAATTTATTTATGTTTTTTTAATTTTAGGTATAGAGTGTTTCTACTTATACCTAAAGTTTTAGCAGCTTTTGTCATATTATGATCATTTATTCTTACAGCTTCATGAATTGCCTTCATTTCTAGTTCTTCTAGATTTAAAGTATTTACCATATACTCAGTCTTTTCAGTATTAACATTCTTAAGTAAACCATTAGTCTGATCATCTTCCCATATCTCTTTATTTAAAAAGCCATCTTTTAATATTTTTCTATCATATGTTTTATCTGTCTCAAAACTTTGATTATCTTCAAATTCCCATAAATTAAAAGATGATCGTCCATCCAAATTTACTATATTCTCAATATAATTTTCAAGCTCTCTTATATTTCCAGGCCAATCATAGTCTAATAACTTATTATATAAACTTTTATCAATCTCTGGTATTGATTTATTCAGCTGAAAGGATTTAATTCTTAAGAAGAAGTCAATAAGCATTTTTACATCGCCTTTTCTCTCTCTTAAAGGCGGTAAAGTGATTGGAATTACACATAATCTATAGTACAAATCTTCTCTAAAATTTCCTTTTTGAACTTCTCTTTTTAAATTTTTATTAGTAGCTGCTATAACTCTTACATCTATAGGAATCTCTCTGCTTCCACCAAGCCTTGTGACTCTTCCATTTTGAAGTACTCTTAACAGCTTAACCTGTGCATCAATTGGCATTTCCCCGATTTCGTCCAAAAACAAAGTACCTCCGCTTGCAATCTCAAACTTACCTGGATTTCCGCCTCTTTTTCCTCCTGTAAAAGTCCCATCCTCATACCCAAATAATTCACTTTCTATTATATTAGCTGGTATAGCTCCACAATTTATTGCAACAAATTTATTTCTTCTTCTTACACTATAATTATGCATAGCCTGTGCTAATATTTCTTTACCTGTTCCACTTTCTCCTTGAATTAGAACAGTTGAAGGACTATTGGCAATAACCTTACAGTTAGTTATCACATTAACAATGGCTGCACTATCCCCAATTATATCATTAAAAGTAAAAAATGCCCCTGTTGCATTTTTGTTGTCTTTTCCTTCTTTTTCATAGCTTATTGTTACAACCATACCTATAATATTTTCTTTATGTTTAAGCCCTTTAAAAACCAACCTTATTTTATGTCTGCTTGTATGCTTTAATTTTAATTCCTTTATAATATCATCATTATGGTTTTCAAGTTCTTCTATTACGTTTCCCAAATCAGGCAAAATATAATGTATATCTTGACTTATTATCAAATCCTTATCTATATTAAATATCTCTACTCCAAGTTTATTTATATTTATTACTTTATACTCTTTATTTACTATCATAATACCTTTGTCAACATTATCTATAACGCTCTCCATATAGTTATAGGTTTGATTCAATATATCCCGTATACCCTTCTTGTCCAATTCATTTTCGATTGCCTTTACACCAAAAACAACTAAACCTAAAGTATGTGGATGCTTCATATCTCTTCTACCTGTTAAGTTCAATGTTCCAATAATTTCTCCCTTTGTATTATGAATAGGTGCAGCAGAGCATGTTAAATTGTGAAACCTTTTTATGTAATGCTCAGTTGCAGTTATCTGAATACACCTGTCTTCTTTAATTGCTGTTCCCATTGCATTAGTGCCTATATTTTGTTCGTCCATATAAGCCCCAACTTCAAGATTATTCCCCCCAAGCTTACTATTATTTTCTTCTGCTCCTTTAATATATAGAATGCATCCATTTTTATCTGTTAACACTATAATAAATTCATTATCCATAACTGCTGAAAATACCATATCTATGTATATTTTAGATACTTCTATTAATTCTTTATTAATAGTTAATATATTTTCTAATTCTTCACCAGTAAGAATCTTATTTGAATGATCTGAATTTTTTTCAACTCCATAACTTTCGCTTCTCTTATGTGAGTTTTCAATTAATAGTTCTTTATTCTCCATAACGTACCTCCATTCTTTAGTAAAATTCTTTATCTTCACATAAATCTACCTAATCTTTTAATATCTCAATACAATTTCTTAGATACATTTTTTCATTTTCATCACTTATTTACTAAAACTCTATAATTATTTACTGATATTTTAATAATTTATTTTTTTATTCTATATTAATACCTTTCTCTCCCTTTACCAAAATACACTTTTAAAATCTACTTATATTTTAACATAAAATAGAGTTTTCTTTACATTAACTCACAATAAACTCCAAAAATCTTAAATCTATCAGATTTAACTCCCCTGTTATAGACAAACCAACTAAGACCTGAACTTATGCATATAGCTCGCCGAAATAAGAATTCAACTTATTAGATGAATGTCTTTACAAATTCACTAAAACTTTAAGCTCATATCTTCACTAGAAATCATAAATATATTTGTGAAGAAAACATTTGAAAATGAGCTGTTAAAGGTTCTTTGCTGTAGGTTGTTCCATTTTAGCTTGTGAAGTGAGAGTCCAAAATCTTATTTTGGGTTCTCGAACTTCCTCAGCGAATGTAATGAGTCGAGCTTCCCTAGGAAAGTTGGAGCATGCTAAAGTGGATACAACCTGCGGCTTAGAACCTTCAGCGATATTTTCATAGCTTTTCGGAATCAAAATATTTATGATTTCGTTGAGGTATACGCATAAGTATGGATTATAGTTAGCTTATCTATATTTCTACATAAAAATAAAAAAAGGTAAATTAAGCGTTATCACTCAATCTACCTTTAAAGATAATTATACTTGTAAAAACTTTTCATAAGTCTCTATTTTATCCTCTCTGTTGTTTTTCTTTAGCCATTTATTATATTCTAAAATGACTTCTTCTACTGTTTTTAAATCTAGCTTAACATTCTTTTTTTTGTTCATTTCAGCGTACATATTAATTTTAATTATATTCCCCATGTTGTTCTCACCTCTTTTAAATATATGATAATATTAAATTCTTGTGATTTTTATACAAAAATAATTAAAACTTTATGACTTTTTGTAAACATTATCACACAATATAAAAATTTTTTATATTGCCTATAATACATTATTGACAACATTTACACTTTCTAATATATATATTACCATTAAATTTTGTCAGTTTTTTGTCAATTGAAAATGTTTTCTTAAAATTTTACTAAAAAATAAAAGTATATGTGTAAGAGAACCCTATCCTGCGTTCTCTTACACATATGTTTAGTTTAATATTTTGCTTAATGCATAATTAATAGAATCTTTCAAACCTTCAAATGACATTTCGTCCATTGTTATCGAAGGTTCATCTTTTACTACATATTCTTCACCTTTGCAACTTATTAATATTGCTTTTTCTATACTACTGCTTAATTCACGATTTTTATGTTTTGATATTTTCACTTCATTACCATTTCCATCTACACTGTATCTTATAAAAATATTTGCTTTTCTACCTGGGAATATTATAGCATTTTCATCTGGGACAAATTCAACATACTTGTCTGCATTTCTACTACTAAATAACTCATTCATTAAAGTTATTATGCTATTTATCTCTTTATCTACATTTTCTTTACTAATTTTTTTCGGGCATAAGCTATGTACATAGTTTTCAATCCATGACTTCTGATTAAATTCCATATCCTCACCTCTTTCCATAATAATAATTATACAAAAAAGGAGAAATTCCTCTAAAAATATTAAATCTTACTTAACTGTTTCCATAAATATTTTATTATAGACTCTCATTTCCTCTAATTTTGTTATTATTTTTTCATCCATTTTTAATAAGTTCTTATCTATAATTTCAACTTTCTCTGAATCGCTTATATTTTCTCTGCAAAAATCCAATATTTTTTTGTATGATTCCATTTGCATTTTAATCAAAGCTTCATACTGTTGGTTAGTTAAATCAACAAATTCTATTTCTTTACTAGTCATATTAGCCGCCTTTCTAAAAATCCAGTATGATTTTACATTATCTTTATTAGTACTATCTTATTATCTTTAAATATAGGAACTATTTTCCTCAGTAAATCATTATCTTGTATGTACTTGATTGCTTCATCAAATTCATCAATACTCATTCCTATCTGCTCATATCCCAAAGATTTAGGAACATTAACACCTTCGATATTTTCACATGGCATATTTTTTATTATTTCTAATATTATATCTACATTTTGATTCATTAACTCATCCCCTTAATATAGATAATTATATAAAAGTTTATATTTCCCTTCTATAATTTTATATTAATTCAAATATTAGTAATAATCATCCATTACATTTTTCTTAAAGTATTTCCATTTTTAAAGCTTTTTCAAACTCTTCACACTTGATTTTTATATACGAATTTTTATCATAACACACTCTACTATCCTCTTGGTGCATACATAATTACAATAACACCCACTAGAGCTATACATCCACCAATTAAATCAAACTTATCAGGTACTATATTATCAATTTTCCATCCCCATAAAATGGACATTACAATAAATATTCCTCCATATGCTGCATATACCTTACCAAAATCAGCATTTGAAGGCTGTAAAGTAGGAATTATTCCATATAAAATTAATATGACCGCTCCTATAACTCCATATAAATAGCTTTTTCCATCGCGTAACCATATCCATATAAGATATCCACCTCCAATTTCAAATATTCCAGCCAATATAAAATATAATATTGATTTTATAATCTCCATATTCTTTCCTCCAAGTGTAAGCATTTAAATAATAATTAAAAAGACATCCTTAAATCTATATCTACTACTAGGCTAAATTATAGCATATATTGTAAACATCATCTAATTGTTGTAAAGTCGCCTTTTAATTGATTAGGTGACCTATGGTTTATTAACATATCTCTTAACTGAATACGCAAAAAGATACAGCCAAATTATGGCTGTATCTTATATAAAATTTAGGGGAGATTAAGAGTGGGGTTTGGATATCTTTTGTATACATTTATATTAACACAATATTAAAAAATAATCTATATTTTTTGATATTGATTATCAGGTTTTTTTCGACAAATGCTTTTAATATATTTATAGTGCTAAAATAAGAATTTATCTAAGTTTTATAATTATTTTGCCTCTTATTTTATAAATAAGAAAAGAGATAACCATATCTATAGTCATCTCTTTTCGAAATATCTTTAGTTTATTTAAATCTTTAGTTTTTTCAAATCATTTGTTATGTATATAATATACCATAGTATGACATATTAGTCTATATTTTTTCATCAAATCTTTTTTACAAAAAGACAAATTTATTATTTTATTGTTCCATTCGCTTAGGTATATTATTTCTAAATTCTACAGGAGTTATTCCATATGCTTTCTTAAACAATCTAATAAAATGCTCTACATTTTCATAACCAACTTGCTCTGCAATATTTTCTACTGTCATTCCACTTCCTTTAAGTAAGCTCTTAGCTTTATCCATTCTAATTTGTTTTACTATATCCACAAAAGTACTATTTGTACTTTCTTTAATATATTTCGATAAGTAAGGCTTAGATAAGTAAAAAGTTTCTGAAAGCTTTTCTAATGTAACCGTCTTATAGTTTGATTGAATATAATTTAATACCTCTGTCATTCTACCATCTGATCTTTTCATATTCTTAATCTCTTCTAATTGATTAACTGCTACTGCTAAAGCTGCAATTGATGAATTAATAATATCATTTTCTATTCCTACGCCCCAATAAAGCTTATTATGGCATTTAATTCCCACATAAGTAACAGCTTTCGATGATGACCCTCTTGTTAATGAATGTTCTTCATACACATCTAAGTCATAATCAATATCAAAATACTGTTTAATTGCATTGCTAACTGCATCTAATCTTCCGTTTCCATGCGCTGTTATACATTGTATTTTCCCCCCATGACAAATTGTAGTATCGGCTGCCATCTCCTCTCCTTGTATAAAATGACATTCTGGAATTTGAAATACATGGGAGTTACGAATAAACTTCTCTTCTAAAATTTTATAAATTCCTTCTGGTGTTAATTCTCTATGAGCCTTATCTGATACATCCTTTACTGTATACCCAAATGCTTCCTGCATCTGTTTTGGAAGTGATATTCCGAAATTCTTTTGTAATATATAAGCCACTCCACCTTTACCTGATTGGCTATTAATGCGAATAACATCTGAATCATATTGGCGCCCAACATCCATTGGATCAATAGGTAAATATGGAACTTCCCAATACTCACACTCTTTATTTTCACGCCACTTTATCCCCTTTGAAATAGCATCCTGATGAGAACCCGAAAAGGCAGTAAACACTAATTCACCAGCATATGGTTGGCGCATACCCACTTGCATATTGGTTAATCTTTCATAATTTTCAACTATTTCAGGCATATTTCTAAAATTCAAATTAGGATCTACACCATGAGAGTAAAGATTCATAGCAACTGTAACAATATCTAAATTTCCTGTTCTCTCGCCATTACCAAATAAAGTTCCTTCTATTCTATCTGCACCTGCAAGTATACCAAACTCTGCATCACTCACTCCACTTCCTCTATCATTATGTGGATGTAAGCATAAAGTTACAGCCTCCCTATACTTTAAGTTTTTGTGAATATATTCAACTTGGCAAGCAAATACATGAGGCATTGCATTTTCAACTGTTGTAGGAATATTAATAATTGCCTTCTCTTCTTTTGTCGGCTTCCAAACATCCAATACTGCATTACATACTTCTACCGCATAATCTACTTCTGTTCCCGGAAAACTTTCTGGACTATATTGAAATGAATAGTTTCCTTTTTCTTCTTTTGCTATTTCTTTTAGAAGTTTTGCCCCATTTACAGCAAGCTGCTTAATTTCATCCTTAGATTTACCAAAAACCTGTTCCCTTTGTGCAACTGAAGTTGAGTTATATAAATGAATTACTGCATGCGGAGCCCCTTTAACCGCTTGAAAAGTCTTTCTAATGATATGTTCTCTAGCTTGAGTTAAAACCTGAATTGAGACATCATTAGGAATCATATTTTTCTCAATTAGTGTCCTTATAAATTGATATTCAGTTTCAGAAGCAGCCGGAAAGCCTACTTCAATTTCTTTAAAACCTATTTTTACTAACATATTAAAAAATTCTAACTTTTCTTCTAAACTCATAGGTTCAATTAATGATTGATTTCCATCGCGTAAATCAACACTACACCATCTAGGCGCTTTATCTATATAATCTTTTTTCACCCAATCGTATGTCACTTTTGGTGGCATAAAATACATTCTTTTATATTTTTCAAAATTTTCCATCCCTATCACTCCCCAATATAGCAATTTTATAAATGCGCTTACATATATCTATTAAAATATTAATTATATCTATTTTGGCATTAATCAATAAATTTTATTATGCGCTTTATGAAAATTTTGCCTTTTGCTTTATGATATATAGAATAGCACATTTTAAATATTAATTTTAGTGATAAATTTAATCATTTTTATTGATGTATTTTAACATACTACATATTAGCTTGCATAATTATAGAGCATATAATAAATTACTCTTCAATCTCTATAAGTTATTATCTTTGATAATTTCCACAAAAATAAAGAAAGAGATATTTATTTAAATTCAAATATCTCTTTCTTATTATCACTTAATCACTAATCTAGCCTTTCAAAAGTGACTCTTCCCACAAACTCTCATCTCTAAAACCAACAAGTACAAAGTCATCTCCAACTACAATAGGGCGCTTAACCAACATTCCGTTTGTTGATAAAAGCTTTACTTGTTCTTCTTCTGAAAGTTCTTTAAGCTTTTGACTCAAATTCATCTCTTTATATACAGTTCCACTTGTGTTAAAAAACTTTTTAATTGGCAATCCACTTTTCTTTATCCATTCTTGAAGTTCTTCTATTTTCGGATTGTTATCAACTATATGTCTATCCTCATATTCAACTTGATGTTCATCGAGCCACTTTTTTGCTCGTTTGCAAGTTGTACATTTTGGATACTCTACGAATAAATAAGACATTCTTATTCCTCCCTTTCAATTTAAAACATTAAATAAGCTTTTTCATCATTATATACCACTTTGCTGTCACTTCCAACATACTATAAAAAAATAAGCGTAAGTGTTTATCTACTTGCCTATAGAAATCACTTACACTTATACAATATTAATTATTGCTCAAGTACTGAAATTAGGAACGATGCAACATATAAATTACTATCTGTTCGCAGTGCATGAAAAACTCCAGTATATTTTCTTTTTAATAAGATTTTTATATCTGTAATATTATCACATGCATTACATATTCTATTTATTATTTCATAGGTATACTAGCAATCAATATCGAATAATTATCTATATTTACAGTATCTTGTGTTAATATCATTTTTTTGCATGAATTTTCTGTTTTTATATGTCTATCAATTACCTCTAGTATTTCCTCTCTCATAGAATCTAAAACATCACTAGATATATCAGTTTTATCATGTACTAATATCAGTTTTAGCCTCTCCCTCTCTAGACCATTTGATGAAGAAGAAGTTGAAGAAAATAAATTCATCATAATTACCCCCTGTGTTATTTAATTTAAAAAATATTGTTTATAAAAAGAATTATTACAACTTTATTCTACACAATATATTGTTGCAAATTTGTGGCAAGATATTATTATTTTTAGAAATTAAATAAATAAAAGGTTGAAAATGTAAATGATGTATATTTTTAATCTTTCTTGTAGTATTTATTTTTATTATATAATATGAATTATTATTTAAATTATGCATAACAGTCAAATATTGTCCAATATTTGTAAACGCTTATAGTACTTATCATAAAAATTATTAGCTAGTTATCTAAAATGTATTTGTATAATTCTTTTACAGCTGCTGATGGCTCCATCTGCAAATCATTTTCCATCATTTCATAATACTCATTATAATATTTTTCTGCTTTTTTTATTCCACCGATCTTATAATGAAACATCAAAGCATTTTCTCTCATCTCCTCGTCATAAGGTTCATATTTAATAATAAGCTCAACAAGTCTTAAAATCTTAATTGGCTCAGCATTAATATCTTTATAATATTTTACAAGTTTACGTGCTCCATTCAAAAAATATCTATGATAATTTTCTCTTTCAAAATAGCACCAATCACTATTAAAATCTTCAAGAAGCATATATTTATAATCAAGTATAATACTTTCATAGCATTCCAAGTTAGAATCATCTATTTCAGTTATACTAAATACTAAGTTTTCTAATTCAAATGCGTCTATTCTTATATCTGGTTCTGCTATTAGTAATTTGTATCCATTTCCGGTAGATATGATTGAAATTTTTATAGAATTCTCCCTAAAAGTTTTATTTAATCGACTAATTGTACTTCTAAGATTAATATCTGCTTTATCTTTATCTTTATCTGGCCATACTTCATTCATTAATCTCCATTTAGATATTTCTTTATCGTCTTTCCCTAGGAGCATGAAAGCAAAAATTTCAGCACTTTTAGCTGTCATCCATCTAATAGGTTTCTTTTCATCTCCTATATATAGAGATACCCCTCCAAATAAAGAAATTTTTATTTCTTTATTTGGACTAACACTAAAAGTCAAAAATCTTCTCTTTTTCACACGCTCAATTGAATTATATAGTTCCTCAACTATGATTGGCTTTAACAAATAATCTATAGCATTAACTCTAAATGCATTGATTGCATATTGATTATACGCTGTAATAAATATAATCTCGCAATCATATTCTATTGAATTAACTATTTCTGCAAACTGCAAACCATTAATTTCTGGCATTTCTATATCTAAAAACAACACATCCGGTTTAAATCGCATTATGTTATCAAGAGCTTCATGAGGATTTGTATATCCCTCAACTTCAGCACCTGTATCCCTAATTAATTCACAAATATGATCATTAGTTAAAGTTTCATCATCTACAACCATTGCTTTAATCATAACTTCATCCCTTGCTCTTATATATCTAATTTCAGAGGTATATTTATTGTAGAAGTAGTTCCTTGCCCTATCTTACTTTCGATAATTATACCCTGTCCATACTCATTTATAAGTCTTTTGTTAACATTTTTCAATCCACTATTTATGGACACGCTATCGTCCAATAATCCATTCAACTTATCAGCATCTATACCTATCCCATCATCCTGTATTACAATTTTAATATAATCATTACTTTTCTTAATAGATATCTTTACTATGCCGCCAGAAATGCGTTTCACTAAGCCATGACGTATTGAATTTTCTACTAGAGGCTGTATAACTAATGCTGGAATAGTATTTTGCAAACACTCTTCATCAATATCAAATTCAAATTCAAGCCTTTCTCCAAACCTAGCCTTCTCTAATTTCACATAAGATCTGACAAAAGACATTTCTTCCTTCAAGCTTATAAACGAATTGTAGGGATCTATATCAAAGGCGAAGCGTAAATATTTACTTAATTCTCCAAGAAGCTCTCCTGCCTTTTTTCCATCTCTATAGCACAGAGAAACAATAACACTTAAAGTATTATACAAAAAATGAGGCCTTATCTGAGATTGTAAAAATACAGTTTCCATTTTCAAAGCTTCTTTTACTGCAATTCTCATTTTTTGAAGAGTTGTTACTCTAGCTTTTAATTCCATAAAATTAAAAGGTTTGGTTAAAAAATCATTAGCACCCGCTTCAAAACCTAATGCTATATCGTCTGGTGTACTTCTGACCGTTAAAAGTAATATTGGAAGTTCAAATAGCTTGTACTCTTTTCTTATCCTTTTACACACATCATAGCCAGATAATCCTGGCATCATTACATCAAGTAATACAATTGATATATCTTTATGTTTTTTAACTAATTCTAAGGCATTTACCCCGTTATATGCAACTAAAGTTTCATAATTACTGTCATAAAATATTTCTTGTAAAACTTTGATATTGCATACATCATCATCAACAAGTAAAATCTTTAGCTTTTCTCCATTGTTTTTAGTTTCAGTTGGTTCACACAATATATTAGCACTAAGTTTTTCATCACTCCTTAAAGTAGTTATATTATTTTCAATATCCTGCTCTTGTCTAATGACATAACTATTTTCGTTTGCTTTAGGTATCTTTACAACAAATATTGAGCCTTTATCTGGTTCTGACCACTTCAGATACAGTTCCCCGCCAATTCTAGAAGCAAGCAACTTAGAAATAGAAAGTCCAAGCCCAGACGGAAATATTCCATTAAAAACATCTTTATCTATGTCAATGTTTCTTTCAAATATTTCATCATGATACTTTTTATCAATGCCTATACCTGTATCTTCAATTGTTATATTAATATAATTCTTTTCTGCTACTTCAGCTTTAATTTTAATAAATCCATTTTCAGTATATTTCAAAGAGTTAACTATAAGATTAAACAAAATTTGCTTAAACCTATTTTCATCTGTATAAACATAATATTCTCCAATTGGCACACTATTAATTAACTGTATCTCTTCATTCTTTCTCATATAAGCCAAAATATCAAACACTGCCTGTACAACACCATTAATATCAAATACTTTTTTATTAACCTTCAAATCTTCATTCTGCATACTTTGGAAGTCAATTATATCATTCACAAGGCTTGATAATCTTGTCGTTGTGGATATTATATATGCTAAATTTTCATCAACCTTTGTTGTGTTTCTATCGTTTTTATTTAAAATAGTCTGGGCAATATTTATTATTCCATGCAAAGGAGTTTTAAACTCATGGGAAGTGCTGATTAAAAATTCATTTCTTAACTTGTCTAATGATATTAAATCGCTATTTATTGCCTGAATTTTATTATATGCATTTATATGTTGTTTTAAAATAATAACCAAAACCGCCAATAATAAAATAAAGTATGTAATAAAAGGAATTACGTTGCTCCTAATTATTGAGCAATAGTATAGTATAAAAATCCAATATTGAGTTAAAGCTGCAATAACTCCACAAAGCAAAAGTATTGTTCCTTTTTTCCCTAATTCTCCATATCTTTTATGATAAATTGCTTTCACAATTGAAAAAGCTACGAAAACACAAATTAATATATTTATTGTATCAGTTATATTTTCCAATAATTCCATAAACTCCATTGGCATCAGCAAAACTGTAAAGATACTAGTAAAAATTATATACTTTGCTATTTTTATTTTTTTTCTAGTAATAAAATCATTGCCATATTGTCGTATAAGTAAGAGCACAATATATATGCTTAAGCTTATTAATGCTAACTTTATCTTCAAAATTTCGGAATATGATATAAACGAAAAAATTTTATTAAATATCTTTTCATTTACCATTGATGAAATGAAAGCATAAATTATACATACACTTCCAATATATAAAAATTTCTTTTGTTTAATATTTTTCAAATAAATTCCAATATAATACATTCCAAAAATCCCTAAAATTAATATATTGGCTATATCTAATACAATAAATATTATATAGTAATCTAATATTTTTTCATAATCTCCAAAGAAAACACTTTGGATTATACCCCCACTAAAATAATCTAAATTCGCTACCTGAATAATAATATCTAAAGTATCTCCTTCTGGCTTAAAGCATGCAACATTCCGTTGAATATCTGAAAAATATCCTTCCTCAAAGCTTGGCTTTGGGTCACCTCTTTGTCCAATTTCTTTTCCGTTCACAAATATTTTGTTTGCTGACCGTATATGTGTAGTCTTTATACCATACATTAAAACACTTTTATTTATCTTAATTTTTACTCTGTAAGTTCCAATTCCTTTATCAGATATCACATCATTTGGAATTTGATTTCCCCATGGACCAGGAGTGTTGATATAAAACTTATGTAAACCAACTTCATTATTAATTTCCGAGGGCGATAAAAGTTCATTAGGATAAAATTCCCAACGCCCATCTAATTTCACATTTCCGTCCTTATTAAAATCCCAATCTGAAAGATCAATAAAACCATTTTCAACTTGAGGCGCTTTATTATAGAAACTTTTGTTCTTAAAATAACCTATAGAAAATACTAATAAAATTATTAACCCAAATAGTAAATATACATATTTCTTTCTCAATTTTACTTAACCCCTCAATCTATACCCTTAAAATTTTTATTTTAAAATGTCTATTTTTCAATATGAATATACAAAATTTTTACTCCTCATGAACATAATTTCTATAATCCCCTCTAAATATTAACTGTTATACTTATCTAAATAATTTATAAATATAATAATGCGCATAAATAAAAACATATGATAAAGACATAGCAAAAACCAGATAACTACTATCTCATTATATGTTTTCTATAAATAAGCAAATTTTAATATATTAATCTAATTATTATAGTTACGATCGCTTCTTTGTAATTATATAACTATAATAAAAACATAATCTCATATTCAAAGCTTTAAACAAAACAAATCAATCATGACTAAGGATTAATTAGTTCCAGTTGATCGGTTACATACCCAACTTCAAATACTTAAAACCATTATATAAAAAGGAACTACTTAAAGTTCCCATATCAACATTTTTTATATAATATACGTTGCAAAAATAATTCTTCATCATAATTCTAAAAATATTGTAAGAATTTTAGTCGTAATTGTAAGATGTGCATTGTGAATTGCAACATATATATTTATAATTTTAATACAATTAAATATATTTTATCATTAGAATGCTAGAAAATCAATATTTGATTCACTTGAAATATTAGTAAAGCAGCCCCAAATTAAGTTCTAACTTGGAGCTGCTTATAGCTGTATATTTTTTAGTCCCGAATACACTGTATATGTAACAACAAATAATATGGACAGATAAATTAACCCTTTAAGACCAATTCTTATTTTTATTTCTCTTATTAAGCTTTCTATTATCCTTGTTAAACTCCCCATATTCAAAGTTACTCTTAAACTTGTTTTTTCTATAAGAATAACTTCCATCATCAAATTCATCATTTTCCTTAGTTGTTCTTGTGTATGCTTCAATTATATCTTTGTATTTTTCTTCTAAATCCATCTCATCTCATCCCCCTGAATATCAGAATTGTTATAATTCTTTTAAGTTAAAACACACTCACCATTATCACGATACTTACAAGTATGTATTATTTCTTTTATATTGCTTTCATCATCTAATACATAACAACATCTTATAGGAAATATCTTTCCACAAGTTAAAATATAATTTTCTTTTACTTTTACTTTTCTATCTGTGAATTCACAATAAATTTCATAGTTCTTTAATGTTGACATAAGTTCATCATCCTTATAAACATTTTATTAATTTCATTAGAAACACGATCAAATTACAGAATAAACACTTATTAAAGACATTTTTCCTTAATTTCTTTACACTCAAATAGATCTATTTCATTCAACTTTAAATCAGTTAGCTCAACAACTTCTTGTGCAATCTTATTCATTTTAATTAAAAATTCTTCTTTTTCTTCTTCTTTAACGATAAATCCATCAAATCTTATATCAAATTCTTCTGCAAATTTTGAATTTAAATTCACAAGCCAACTACTCATAAATTCCACCTGCTCTCTGTTTATAATAAATATACTTACTGATTTATAGCTCCTTTTAATATTTATCATTAAAATCAGCCATAAAACTTCACTACTGGTGGATTAGTTTAGAATCAAGCATCGTTTACATTTCTTTTTTTCATATATATTGAGATATCAGTTCATATAAAAAGTATCTACTCTCTTTTATATAATTTCTTAACTTTTTGACAAATAATTAGTTATTATTACACAATAAAGCATTCACCTCTCTTTAATTCTTCTTTATTATTTTTTTATTTTAATCAAACTAACGCACTAGTAAAAATACTATAAATAAATCTTATCACAACTTATCGAATTTTTTTGTCTTATTTTGTATTTTAAAAAAATATTTTTTCAAAATATATATTAGAATTAAATTTTATACATCTTGCCATTAATTAATTCGCTAGGATTACCTAGTATTCTAAATATAAACCTATTTATCAAAATTATTGCGTAATAATTTCCCTAATCTAATGAAAATAAATTAATGAATTTCTAAAATAACTTTATTAATCATTCCGATATAACATTAATATTAGCTTTTACCAAATAAGATTCGAATTTTTCATCTGAAGTTATAAAACTATTAATAATCTTTCCTATTTCATATTGTTGCTTTGTGATGTTCATTTTTTTATCCGGGAAAGGAATAAAACATGTACACGCATCTACAAAAACGCCATATACCACCTTAATTATTTGCTCCCTATATTTAAGAATAAACCTTTTATTATATGCATGTTTATTTGGAAAAATACTTGTCCAATCTTCATAACATGTATCATCGCTATTTTCAAGCCATTTTATATCATTTTTTATAATTATATCGATATTATTTCTATACAAATATACTCCTATATCATCCTCATAACACCAATCACTCATATCACTTGAGCATACTTCTTCAAAATATTCCTCATATTTCATCTCTCTCACTCCATTAAACATAGTTGCCTTTACTATATAGCAGTTAGAAAAGATATTGATAGAATCCCATATTAAAATTAGACGTTATCAACTATCTTTTCCGTAATCTATCTTACAGCAAAAAATCTTTTCTATCTCTATACTCATCATCAACATCACTTAACTTCTTCTTTAGTTCTTAACCATTGAATATATTTAATATTTCTAATAATCCTTCATCGCTCCCACCCAAATTACTTAGCAAATAACGTTATTATGTGTCTTGATACTTTAATTCCTTTTAAACTTTTTTTCACGCTCAGCCCCAATAAATCTCCTTAACTTATTAAGCAGTAAGTTTATTACAAAATCTACAATTGATCATAAGAATTTGCTCCTATTTTGATACTAGTCTATTCAATAAATTATTAATTCGTAATATATATAACCAAAATATTAATTATAAGCATAATTACAAACAAAAATATAAATGTAGATACTTTAAAATCTTTCATGAAATCTTTCATAATCTCTACCTTTCTCTGCTAACATAAAGATTAAACATCAGCACTTCATGTGCTAAATATTTTTATCTTTACTTTATAACTTCATTCGCATCATATTAAAAGCTTCTTAACAATTAATTGCGAATTAACTCCCGTCTTTAAATGTAATTGAGTTACCTTTGAATACGAAATATCATTATCATACTCTATGTATGCATTATCTAATACACAATGCCCTACAAATTTATTGTTAAGAAGCGTATAAAAATCAATAATATACGGTTTTACATTATCATAACTTATTTTATCCTTACCATTATAAAGAATGATTATTTCCTCCGTATTTAATCTAATATTTATGAATTCTTCGTTCCCATAATTCAATTGATTTTTTATAAGACTTACTTCTTTTGATAAATCAAATTTAATTTTTCCAACTTGTATGCTATATTTTTCTCTTGTATGCTTAGATCTAATTTCTATATCATTAATTAAATGAACCATATACTTCCACCCTTCATAAACCCAATTGTATTATACCCAATTTTAAATCTACCACAGTAATCTGCTATAAATCTTATTTTGCTAATTCCTTTAAGATTCCATAACCAGTCTATTTAAACATTCATAAGAAACTTGCCTATATCTTTATCCAATTCTATTACATGTTTTCGCCACCAATATGACATTTTTTGTTGTTCGCTTATTACAAATAGTGTGGATACACCTGTCGTTTCGAACACTTTTCTCAATTCTTTTAAATTATTTTTAAAAATTTCATGTTCTTTATGCTGAATCTCATAATTAGGATAATTATTTTTCTTTTGAATTTCCTCCTCATCGTTGAAATGTCTAATTACATACTCTTCAAGAAAATTCAAAGTTGTAATCATCTCCTCTTTCCCTTTTGCACTTTTCATAGAACATACAAGCAAGTTAATTCTGTTAAACAATTCTTTGTGTTGTCTATCTATCTTATCAACACCAACTGACCACATTTTATCCCATATTAAGTCCATCCATTTTCACCCCTTATACATATTTTCCCATATTAAAATTCCGAATTACTTTTATCACTCATAATATCCCTATTTAAATCTCAGCCTGATTAATCCCATAGTCAACCACCTTCCTAAAAATTCATTTCTTTTATGTAATTAAACTTTTCTATAAAATACACTTAAAAACCTTCTTTTAACATCATGATATTTTTTCTTTTTTTCGTCATTTATTCACTTTTTTCTGCGTTTTTTCTTTTCACGTCCATGTTTTTATAATATTATTTGTATCTATTTGTCGTTATTAAAATTAAATTGTAATACGATTTTTTCTATAATCATTTATCCTTTTACATATAAATTCATTTTTCATAAAATTGCATTAATAGATAATCCAAAATTGATACTACACTTTTAATATTTAATCAATATTCATTACAGTAATAATAAAAGCTAGGCATATTTTATACCTAGCTATACTTTTTATTTAATTTCAAAAAAACATAATAATTTTCATCGATCACACTATATTTTCACCGCAAGCAATATATTATTCATATATAAATACCATTTCTCATATGCTACCCTCAATATATTAATACCCATATAACATTGAATAGAATTATCTCATTTAAATTTTTAATATAAGATTATCAAATCAAACTAGCAAATACAATTTAACATCATGCTTATGATTATATTTACGCGTATTACGTCTATTCATCATATCAAATATAATTTTTTCCTCCGTAATGTTTACTTGATTAATATCTTTTACTACACCTTCATTTATTCCATTAATCTCCTCATAAATCGAAGGACAAATTCTACAATTTAAATTTTTTCTCAACTCTTTTTTATCTTGTTCTAAAATTCCCCACATAATTTTACACCCTCTTATAAATATTCTTTTTTCAATCAAAATAAATCTAATACTTTAAAACTAACGGATTATCATTTTCATTAAATAAAGCTTCATGCATTGAAGCAAACATTACATTCTTTTGATATTGATCAGCAAAAAAATTTATAACTTCAATATCTTCATCTGATAATTTACTTCTAATGACCATCACTTCATTATAGTTAGTTTTTTCTAGTAATTGAACAATATCTCTCGCGTATGTACTTTTCATCTTTATGCCTCCCATAACCCCTCTTTTTTAGTATTACGTACCGTTTTCGTCGATATATTATTTTCCCCAAAATCACCAACCCACTTTTAACATTTCCTAATTAAGAAATTAACAATTCTCGTCTAATATATAATCATATGTAAAAATAAATATATATTAAGAACATAGTATAAAAAGTTAATCTCCCTCATATATTGACATTCATCCTTATATTGGATTAGAATTATCTAAATATATAAATTAAAATTAATAAATAAGTTTAATAAAAATGCAAGGTATAAAAACATATTAAATTTATAATTTAATATTAATTAGTTCAAAGCTTAATTCTACTAAAAATCTTTTTATGTAAACTAGTATTTTTTGCTTATGTAGTACTGATTAATAAGGTGATTCAATTTAATGCTAATGCAAATTATCTCATCATTTCTACAAATATCTCCTTCACCAACTAGTTTGTTTAGATACTCTCTAACAGATTCTATTTTAACTTCCAATTCTTCCATAATACCCTCCTAATAGCATTTTATTGATTTTATACCCTAACTTAATAGTACTATTTTTATAATTCTCTGGCAACATTTTTTTGCAAATAGTTTATAAATTAATTCAAATAGCTACTTTCGTTGTATTACTTAAGAATGTACAGTTATATAAAAAGAGAAATAAATTAAATGATATTGATTTCACAGATATTAGAAAACGTATAAAAAACTAAGAGGAAACTTAATGGAATAACTAAAGATTGTTTTTAAATAAGTTGATGAAACAGCTTATTTAAGCTAACTTAAATTGGGACAACATCATTTAGATTTTCTGCTTCAATTAGAATTTCCCAAGTTAAATATTCCTTTATTCTTTTAATTTCTTCAAAAGCACATGTATTTTAGTTAGTGTGCTTAATAGTATTTTTGTGAGAAAACTATATGTTTTAATTTTCATAAACGAACTCAAATAGCTTTTTTTGTTATTTGCCTTTAAAATATAAAGTTATATAAAAAAAGGAATGATAAACTTGAATAATATTAATTATATAGATATCGGAAAACGTATAAAGGCTGAAAGAGAACGCAACGGCTTAACTAGAGAAAAGTTTTCAGAATTGGTTAGTATATCTCCAACTTATTTAAGCCAGATTGAATTGGGACAACGTCACCCGTCGCTTCCAACTACAATTAAGATTGCTTCAACTCTACATATTTCTTTGGACTTTTTAGTTTATGGCGAAAGAGCCCTTAATGTTAATAAAGATGACTTGATAGATATAATAAATCATGCTCATGAGAAGGATTTATATGTACTAAAAGAGATTCTCACCGCTATCCTTCCATCCGTAAAATATTAATCAAACGTATATTTTTATACTTCTATGCACAAAAAGTAGACAGTTAGAATTAACTGCCTACTTTTTTTTGTACTATGTTAAACGCTCTAAAAATATAAATTTCAAATCCCAACTTGATAATTATCTTTTTTAGAATGATATTGATATTTATTTAACAATTCACGTCCTAATTCTAAATGCACATTTTTATGTATATATAGAGAAGCATCATGTACGCAAAGAATACTTGAATTAAACTTTTCATTATATCGATTCCAATAATCTTCCTGCTGTAAAAAATATTTTTGCAAAGAAGATTGAATTATCCATCTATTTTTATTATATCCCTTATTTTCACTCATTTTTATTTCTTCACTAAAACTAATTGAATTACTCTTATTACGAATAATTTTTTTCATGTCTTCTATACATATAAATTGCACCTTTTCAATAGAAATTCCATTAATTATAAGTAAATTTTTTAATTTCTTGTAGAGATTTTTCTGAATAGAAATATGAACTTTTTCACTATTTCTTATACCTTCTTCTATATAATTATACAAATTAATAAACAAATTGTAGTCCCCATAATAATACACATCTCGTTGCTTATTACCTACAACAGTATTTCTTCTGCCAGCTTTATAAAACTTAAAAGCATTACAATCTATGCACTCAGCAATCAAATCACCAACATATTGATTCAAAGCAATTATCTCATCATCCAAAAAATTACCTTTCTTTTTAATAATCATACTATCTAATCTTTGTCTCCATTTTTCCACACTACTTCTTAAATAACACTCATTACACATTCTTCTCATTCCCCCACCCTATAATAACATTAAATACTTTTATATTTTTTCAAATTTTAATGTTTAATTTTTCCTAATTGATAGATAGATTATTTAATTCCAGGTATATAATTCTTTTTCCACATTAGACCTCTTAATACTTTTTTTATATACAATACCTTTATTTAATACTACTATTATTACAGAGCACTTGCAATATATTTTTTTACAATTAGTTCATTTTTTAATTCAATTAGCTTTTTGGGGATTAGTTTCAAAATTTATGAGTTCTTATTAAAACTAAGTTAATGCCCTAATTGAAAAGTGCATGTACATTTGCAAAAAAATAGCTATATGTAATTAATCCAAATTACATATAGCTAAATTGTTCAAAAAATCAATTTCATCTAAAATATTCTTCACAAACGCCATTACATTCAATTATTGCATCTCTTAATAAAAGCATCAACTGATCACAACCCAAATTACTAATAGTTTCTTAAATTCTTCCATTACCGTTTTTATTTAGTTTTCATTCATTGTCCATTACAAGTTTTTTAGCGTTTTTTCCATGCTATAGACTGCTTTCATTAATAAATCTTTATCATCATTTTTTGCAGCATTTTCTGCTTGTAACGCAAATTCAGCTATATCATTGACTCTTACAGTACCTGCTGACCCTTTTAGCTTATGTAGAAGTATACATGATTCATTTAAATCATTTTGATCTATACATTCTTTAATTTGACTCAGAATTTTCTTTGATTGCTCACAAAATTCTTCAAGCAATTCTGTGCAAAAACGTTCATCAAATCCCGATTCCTCTATAAGACTTTTTACTATTTCAGTAAAATAATCACTTTGATTCATCTCAAAACCATGGTCATTTAAATCACTTAAAATATTCATATCATCATTATGAATATTTTTCACATGCTTTTCTAACATTTCCATAACTTGATCAACAGTAAAAGGTTTGCTTAAATAATCGATCATTCCTGCTTCCAAACACTTAATTTCGTCATCTTTCATAGAATAAGCAGTCATAGCTATTACAGGAACATTTTTATAACTTCTTAACAAAAGAATTTTTCTTGTTGCTTCATAGCCATCCATAACTGGCATCTGACAATCCATAAAAATTATATCGTATTCCTTGTTCTCACATGCTTTTAACGCTTTTGCCCCATCAATAGCAATATCACAAGTCAAACCATTCAATTTTAAACTATTAACAAAAAATTTTATGTTTATATCATTGTCTTCTACTAAAAGTATTTTTATCTTTTTATTATATTTAGCTTCTTCAACATTTTGCTTTGTTATAAAAACATCATTATTATATATTTTAGAGCCATCTCCTTTAATCACCATTGCAACGCAATCGAGCAAATCCCCCCTTTTATAAGGTTTTGAAATATATCCAGAAAATTTATTTTCCTTCGCTATCCTTGCTTCAGAATTTGCGGTAACTGAAGTTAATAGTATCAACGGAATGTCATTTATTAAGCCTCTTTCCTTCATTATTTCAACAAGCTCAAAACCAGTTATCTCCTTCATTTGGTAATCAATCAAAATAGTGTTGTATGCCTTCCGATTATTTATAAGCATACTTAATGCCGACTCTAAACTTTCCGCCTCATCAATCATACACCCAACCTCTTCAAGATAAACTTTTGCTATATAACGATTCATCTCATAATCATCAATAACTAATATTCGTTTACCTTTAAATATAGAGTAATCAGGAGGCATTTGAATTACTGATTGTTCTGATTTATCTAGTAATAAATCAAAACAAAAGGTCGTCCCTCTATTTTTTACACTTTTCACACTTATAGTACCACCCATCATCTCAACTATTTTTTTGCATATCGCAAGGCCTAACCCAGTCCCTCCATATTTTCTAGTTGATGAAGAATCAGCCTGACTAAATGGTTTGAAAAGCTTACTTATCTCTTCCTCATTCATGCCTATCCCTGTATCTCTTATTTCAAAATAAAGCTGTACTTCAGTGTTCGTTTCTTTTATAACGGAAACTTCAATAAATACTTCTCCATTGTGTGTAAATTTGACTGCATTGCTAACTAAATTGCTTATAATTTGTCTAATTTTAGTAGGATCTCCTACCAAACAACTTGGTATGGCTGAATTTATAAGCATATTAAGTTCAAGCCCTTTCTCTCTTGCTTTTGCATCATAAAGAAATATAGTGCTTTCAATTACAGAACGGATATCAAAAGCAACTTTCTCTATTTCCATTCTCCCAGCTTCAATTTTAGAAATATCAAGTATATCATTTATAACTACGAGTAATGTTTCTGAAGAAGTTTGGATTGTCTCAATATAATCTTGCTGGGTACTATCTAGGTCAGTTTTTTCCAAGATACTCAAAAACCCAACAATTCCATTAAGAGGAGTTCTTATTTCATGACTCATATTGGCTAAAAATTGACTTTTTGCCATATTAGCATCTTCAGCTGCTTCTTTTGCAATAATCAGTTCATTTGTTCTTTCTTTAACTTTTTCTTCAAGGTTATTTATAAACGAACACAGTTCTTCCGCCATGCTATTAAAAGCCTTAGACAAACTTCCTATTTCATCATTTCTAAAAACCTTGGCCCTCTCTGATAAATTCCCCTTAGAGAATTTATCAGATATCTCTATCAAATGATTTATTGGTTTCAATATAATTTTAGTACTCTTTATATGAATAATAACAGCTATAATAAGAGCAATCACAGTAAGTTCTATAGCTATATTAATATTATTCCTTATTTCTTTTGTAAAAATAGTTTCTGGAACAGATGTTATTATAAGCCAGTCCAGACCATCTTTATTATACTCAAATATTTTAGTATGGTAGTTCTCATTATTAACTTCCGAAATAAAACTTGTATTAGAAGTATTTATATAGTTTTCATATGCATCATTAATTGATTTATCCGTAATATTCTTAACTAAAGTTCTATTAATATTTCCATCAGAAAGTATTTCAAAATTAGTTTTGTTTAACGAATTCGCAACTAGAAATCCAGAATTCTTTTCAACTATATATATTGAAGCCGAATTCTCATTGGCGATTTTTTCCAAGGATTCATTAAGAGTAGAAAGAACTATATGAGTTCCCATTACCCCTTGAATACTCCCATCTTTATTATAAATAGGATATGCCGCTGACAAAGCCAAATCATCTTTTGTAAAATGTTTATAAACGGAAGAAAATACCGGCTTTCCATTTTCTTTAGCACTTATATACCAATCTCTTGTTCTAGGATCGAAATCGCCATAATCATTAACAAATTTTCCCTGCTTTAAATTTTCATCTACATTATAATATAAAGAATGACCTTTGGTTTCAGGTGTACTTCTATATATTTCTATATCGTCATTTCCATTTTTTCTAGCACCATAGTATTTACCATCTTCTGTACCAAAACTAAAACTGTAAATCTCATCACTACTATATTTAACTATTCCTGCAAAAAAAGCATCTCTCTGATCTTTGTTATGCATGTCTATAACTTTGTTTTCAATAAAAGTGTGATTAACCTCATTGTTATATAGAGGTATGCTAAATAGCGATTGTATTTCATTAAAAACATCCTGATTGGAATCGTCTTCAATTTTCATGATAGTATTGTTCACCGAACTTTTCCAATTATTAAATATAATATAGGTTATAATACCAACAGTTGTAGCCATAAGTGTAATAAATAATACACTTATTAAAAGCCTTAATGAACCTTTTCTTCCTATCACTGTATTTCCAATTCTGTTAATTATAAATATCACCACCCCAATTTCTTATATAAATATGTAGAATTTTAATAGAAATAAATGTAAACTTATATAAATTATTCTTTGAATCTTATTATATCATCGCACTAATATTTATACAATATTTTTAATATTTCATTATTTTTTATTGTAAAAGTTTATCTCATTAATTTATTTCCATTCTTCAAATAAACATTCTTAAAAGCTTATGTATTTTTTTGACGAAATAGATAACATTGAATTTTAAGTATCAACAAGTGCTTTATAAAAAAAACAAAACGAGATATGTTTATTTTATAATTTCAACACATCTCGTTTCAATCTTTAATGATTTACATTTAATCTAAGCACAGATTGGCATTTAGTCGTTCGCATATTGTCTATTAAAAATCGAAGTATCTATTTCTCAAATCTTTTATAACCTCTATATTAGTGCTATAAGTTGCCCCCTCATCTCTAATATCCTTAGAATTTTCGTCATATTCTCCCGAGAAAGATAATAAATTAAAACTTGTCTCCATATAATATTGCTCATCGCAGATTAAAAGCTTATTATGAGAGTTCACCTTCTTTATTTTAAAATTCCCTCCATAATATTTAAATTTATCTTTTAGCCTTTCTGCTATTATATCGCTATTTCTATTCTTACTTCTATTATTGCTATCCTTTTTAATGTGATAAATAGAGCTATTTTCTTCTATACCATATATGATTTTGATAGCTCCTCCTCTTGAAAGTAAATTTTCCATCATATTTATCAAATTATTGTTAACCACATAATTATTCATCCATGGGCTCGCAATATTAAGTTCATACTTGGCATCAGAAAAAGCTTTAATAAATTTATCTCTTATCTCTTTATTTTGTAAGTGATACTCTTCATATTTGTTTGTGATTTCATTCAATGTTCCATATATTTCTTTATCTAAAGGTTCTATATTTTTTATTACATATTTATTTTCTTCATAACTTATATATAAATCACATATATTCTTAATCCTAAATTTACTTAACTTATATGTTTTTTCTATTGAGATTTCATCCTTATTTAACTGGCCTATAGTTTCTTCTATCTGAATAATACTTTCTTTCCCAAAAAACATTAATGCATTTATTGCTTTACCATCAATATTCACATTCTCATATTTAAAAAATCTTCGAGATAAACTTTCTTTTTTACAGCTAATTACAGAGTTTAAATCATTAGATTTTATTAGACAATAATCCATTTCTTTTAATTGATCATCATACTTAAGAAATTCATTTTCATACTTTTCCAATTCTTCTTTCTTAGCTTTAAGCTCTTCAAACTGTTTTTTTGCAGATTCTAATGTTAGCTTCTCTGCTTTTCTAGATTTTTTAAATTTATATTTAATTAAATTCTTAAATTTAATAGTGTTTTTTGTAAATATATCTAATACTGATATTCTATTATCTTTTTTATTTTCAGAATATAATAAATCCTCCTTCATTCAAACACCTCATTTCCTTACTATTATGGATTACATTCTTTATTTATCCTAATTTTACATACTCAAATTATGTACGTCAATCTATATTTTAAAGAAAAATATTTTTAAGTTTTTTTTCAATTTTAGGAGGATTTTAACCAATTATGTCAAATTAATAACATTGAGAACATTTACTTAGTATATGTTTTAATAATCTAATGGTATGATTAAAGGGAGGAATAATTATGAAGAAATTATTTAAATGTAGTGTGTGCGGATTTATATGTGAAGGAGTAGAAGCTCCAGAAAAGTGTCCAAAATGTGGAGTTCCTAAAGAAAAATTTGTCGAATTAACTAGTGAAGAGGCTGATAAAATCTATCACTCTGATAGAACTAATGATATTCATTTAGAGATCATTAACTTAGCTGATAAAATTTTCAAACTTTCTAGAGAAGGAATAGACTTAAATTTAGATCCTACATGTGTAACAGCTTTTGAAAAAGCTAAAAATAGTGCTTGGACTATTAAGCAAATATCAAAAGCAGAATTAGCAGCGCATATGAGCAAAGGAAAATGGTAAAATATTAAAACGAAAATTTTCTGTTAATTAAACTATTGTTTAAAAAGCTGAAAATCCTCAGATTTGAAGGATTTTCAGCTTTATTAAATATCTATCTAGAATTCCAACAGCTTTGTGATTATTTATTTTCTACAAATTGAATCTTCAATCCGTTAGGATCTAAAACATAAAAAAACTTAGTATTAGGATTTGGTTGAAATGGTCCACTATGAATTTCTATTCCTTTTTCCTTAATAAAGTTTATTTTCTCATCTATGCAGTCAACTTCAAATCCAAGAGAAATATGCTCGCCATAACTTACTTCTTTTACTTCCTCATCACATATTAGTTCTATTTTAGTTTCTCCATCTCCTAAAAATGCAATTTTCCTTCCAGGTCCTGCATTAAATCTTTTATTAGTCTTAAGACCAACAATCTCATGATAAAACTTCAATGATTCTTCTAGATTTTTAACTTTTAAAGTACTCCAACAAAATTTCATAACTTATTCCTCCTAATATATATCACTTATGTATAAATGTTATATTTTACATTTATTTTAATATTTATTAACCTGTCTATTGCTAGCTTTTGAATTACATATGTATTAAAGTGTGTCGCTCCTATATTTAATCACTAGAAACATATTACCCATTAATTTAGCAAATTTGTAAATCCAAGTTCAGTAAATATGTTTTTCATTCCCTCTTCATCTATTTGAAGTTTCAATTGATCTATTGTTATATTATTAAGTTCTTCTATATCACACTTTATAGTGGCCAATTGTTTGCAAAGCAAAGCTGCTTTTTTCCCGACTATTTTTTCATTTGATTCCTCAACTAACTTTGATAACGGGGAACGTAATATGCCAAGATCTTTGAACATTTTTTTTATTTCTTTTTCAGGTGAATTTTCTATAAAATCATATATACCTTCTACTGTTTCAAATTCCTGAAGCAATGGTATAACGGACTTTTCACCAACTCCATTTATTCCAGGGATATTATCAGAAGAATCACCTTCTATAGCTTTTCTGTCAATAATTTGGATAGGATCTACACCATAAAAATGATTTACATACTGTGTAGTAAATTCAAAAACACCGCTAGGTATATTAAGTTCTTTAATATTTATTCCAAGACTTTCGTACATATCGGCACACTTTGAAGTTATAAGCCATACCCTTACATTATCATCAACAAGTTGAAGGCAATCTTGATCTTTAGTCCAAATGCTAACTCTCATAGATCTTCCAAATTTCTTTGCCAAGGTACCTATTATATCATCCGCTTCATACTCTTTAAACACAAACTCTGGAACATTCATTTCTCTTAGAACTTTTTGAGCTAATGCAAACTGGCTACCCAGCTCACTTCTCATATCCTTTCTAGTACCTTTATACTCTGAATATAATTTTTTTCTAAAGGTAAATTCTTTAGTTAAATCCCAAGCCACAGCAATATGAGTGGGATTTTGATTCTTAATCATTTTAAGCATTGATGCCATCATTGTAAAGACCCCATTAGTAAACTCGCCTTTAGGTGATTGACGTAATTTTTCAATATATTTATCCTTCTCTTCATCAGTTTTAGCAAATCTATATTCTCTTGGAAGATTACCAAAAAAACAGCAAGATAAAAGAGACGAACCGTCTATTAATAATAAATTGTCATGCATAAATAAAAACTCCTAGCTTTTCTTAAGTTTATTCTGATTAATACCTTTTTATATTAAAACGACTAACCATAATTATTATACCACTATTAATTTGCATAAAAAATACAGCCAAACTAATGACTGCATTTTTTAGTTCCATATTATTGCTATAAAGGTTTATACATAATTACATATCTATATTACCATATTTTAATACCATATTAAACATCATTGCATATATTTGTTAAATATTACAAACACATCAATTAATTTATCTATAAATTATTAATTCACAATTTTTCTTTACTGTTATTTATTAGATTCCTTATTATATAATTGCTTACTTTCTCTTAAAATTCATATATTGCTGGCTGGAATATTGCATTTTTGTCATTTCTTCTAAAAACCACAATTAATATTTTGATTGTTTTTCTTTTACTCTCAATAAGTTATCTCACATGTACATATCTATAAATGCCCTTTGCTTTTTGTAAATAATTTACATTTGTGTTATAATTTATTAGAGCCTATTATGTCTCATTAAAAAGCACCAACAAAGGGGAGTGGACAAATGCTAAGAGTAAAGAGGCTAGTGTGCTTATTAAGCATCATTTTAATACTTGATACATATGATGTAAGCACAATAACACCATTTAACGCTTTAGCAACAGATGTTGTAGAAGATAATAATATAAAAATAACACATAAAGAAAAAATAGAATTTAAGGAAAATCCTATAGATGAAATAAATAATGAAAAAATTGAGCAAAGAGAATTGACCAAAAAGAAGGAAGCCGAAGAAAAAGAACAAGAAAAGAGTGTTACACCTGAATGGAAAGACTTTATATTAACTTTTTATACATCTCTTGATTCGGAAAATAGTAGTGCTGGTCCAGTGACCTGTCAAAATAAGCCATTAACTCCAGGTGGCGTTGCAAATAACGTAATACCTCTGAATACCCAAATATATTTGGATGGTTATGGACAAGTTACTGTTAATGATAAAGGTTCAGATAAGTATTTTGGAGTAGATAATAGATTAGATGTATTTGTACAACGAGAACCTGGTGAAGACGATCATGACTACTTTCGAAGGGTGAATAGCTACGGAGTACAAAGAGTTCGAGGTTATATAGTTAAATAAATTACATTGGTAATTACAACTCTTAAATCTCAGTAATATATAGATAAGCCAACTATAATCTATACTTATGCGCATACCTCACCGAAATGAGTAATATACTTTTGTTCCAGTTTCTAGTTGGAAGCTATTTCATAGTCTAAGTATAGTTTATGATTGCGTTATCTATATGGATAAACAATATACAACTTATGCTTATGCAATAATCTCCGAAAGTAAAAACATTGTTATTTCACAGGACTATGAAAATTTCCCTGAGAGTTCTAAATTGCAGGTTGCACAATTAATGCTTGCTCCCAATTTCATTGTGACAAGCGTTAACGGAACAACCTACAATTAAGAGCTTTTAACAGCTCATTTTCAATGCCTGCTGCATAAAAATGTTTTTACTTTCTGGTATGGTATCTATATACCAATACAATTCATAAATATAAAGTTTTGTTTTTGACTTTTTTCGTAATAATCAGACTTAAAAAACTTATCTTTATCGAGCATACCAATCAGCACTTAAGAAATCATATTTTTCTGTTTAACTTTTTCTTTCTTAATCTTATATAAGTCACTATTACTCCAACAAAACAGATAATGGCCGAACAAACATATACATACCTCATTCCATACATAAAGACATCATCTCTACCCTCTATATATCCAAGTACTTTCTCTCCCATTTTCATACTCATAAATGAATATAAAAGCATTGTCGCCATAGCAACACCGGATGATTGTCCCAAATTTCTTACAAAAGCGTTTATACTTCCCGCAATCCCCAACTTATCACTAGATGCTGAAGACATAACTAAGGAATTATTAGGAGGTAAAAACAATCCATTTCCAATAGCAATAAAGACTATATATACAATTAATTGATATATATTAGAGTTTTCATTTAAAGTCGCCATTAAACCCATTCCAATTCCTATGAGTATCAATCCTAAAAATGTTAGAAATTCTGACCCTATTTTATCTGATAGATAACCACTAAAAGGAGAAATAACTGTTATTAATACAGGAGAGATCATCATTATCATTCCCGCAAAACTTGGAGTCATTTTCAAAACATTTTCGAGGTAAAAAGGCTGTACAATATTATTACTGTTAATTGATGCATAACATATGAATGTACATAATATTCCAACCGTAAAAAGTGAATTTCTAAATAATGATAAATCTAGAAGTGGATATTTTAACTTTCCTTCTATTCGTATGAATATTATAAATAGAATTATAGCTGTAATAAAAATAATTCTAATCATGTTATTATCGTAACCAACAGTTTGTCCATTTATAAGAGAATAAAATAATAATACGACACTTATACCAAAAATTATTGCACCAATAAAATCAATGTCTTCTTTCTTTTCATTTGACTTACGAGGCAATGCTTTAAAACCAATTGCTGTTCCAATTATTCCCACTGGAATATTTATTAGAAATATATAATGCCAACTTAAGTAAGAAATTATAATACCTCCTAATGGCGGTCCAATCATTGTGCCAAGAGCTAGAAATGTTCCCGATATTCCAAGAGCTCTACCCCTTTCATTAGCTGGAAATACTTGCGTTATTATCCCTTGGTTGTTTGCCATAGCCGCAGATGCTCCTATCGCCTGAACTATTCTAAAAAATAATAGGTACGTAAAATTTTTTGATAGCGCACAAAATAAAGAACCTATGGTAAACACCAATAAACCTAAATTAAATACTATAGATTTTCCTTTTATGTCACCGAGCCTTCCAAACAGTAATATTGTACTAACTATTGTTATAAGATAGCAGATTACGATTAACTGAATAGAAGACATCGTTACTGAAAATATATTCACCATAACAGGAAGTGCTACATTAACTATTGTACTATCAAGGGTGCCCATAAACGGAAGCAAAACCACAACAGCCAATATTATCCACCTATTCTTATATACATTTTTATTGTATATTTCCATTATTAAAATCATCCCTTTTCATTAATTCTGTTATAAATATACTTTATTATAATTTTAAAAGTTTCTAATATACTCAATGAAATACAAAAACTTTACTAAGTATATTCTTTCGGATATGTTATATTTATATATTATACAGAAGCTATAAAATAGATATTATTTATAGGAATAATCCAGCTTAATAAAATCACATTGATTTATTCTCTTACTTTTACTCTTTATTTTTTTAAATGCTAAGTTTTTTAACTGCCAACTCCGCCATTTCTCTTACTTTCTCATTTCCCTCATTAATATACACACAAAATACTATCCTCAACCTAAATTTTAACTTTAACATGTATATACATATATTTTAAAATAATATAGTTTATCACTAATAGATTTAGGTTACTATTACTTCTTTTCAACTATATCTATAAAGCTATTAATTTCGCATTAATTAACATGCATATGAATTTAAATTAAGGACTTTTTTATCATTAAACAAACTATTTCTATAAATGATAAGACGTAAAATAATATATGGCTACAACTAAGTCATAAATATGAATTAAATCATTACTTAGGTACTTTATTTGGAAGAGTTATTAATAAAATTTTGTATTTGCGCTAACGTTTTTAAGAATTCTTCAAATTTCTCAGCGCCTATCTCCTTCTCTATTGGTGATTGTACTTCATTCCATACAGGAATTGCCTCATCGAGCTTCTTAATTCCGACATCACTTATTGAAATGCACTTTCTTCTTGAATCATTATCATCTGTTCGCACATCTACATATCCCTTTTTTCTTAAAATTTCAATATTGCGAGTTACTGTTGTCTGATCCATTAGCAAAGCCTCTGCCAACTCACTTACAGCAACATTTTCACGAGATGCTATATCTGCTAATAATGAAAACTGTGGCGCTGTTAATCCAACCGCTTGAAAAACTTGATCAAAATACTGAGTAGTGACCCTTGTTGTCATGCGCAAATTTCTACAAACACAACTTCCAATTTTCTTTAAATCATCTAAATTAGACATAAATAAATTACCTCCGTCAAAACCTCTGAATATACATATAGTAATCTATAGCAATTCTTATTGTCAATATACTCACAAGCAGATTTCAGAAAAACCAGCTTTATTTAAGAATATATTATTTTTATCTCATGATATCATTAATTTTTAAGTTTAAGATATTATTTCCTATTAAAAACACAGATTGTTTTGCCAAATCCTGAACACTTACCGCATGATATACATTTCGATGGCTCAGTATTACCTTCGCTCCAACGATTAATAAGATCACTTTCACATACTAATGGTCTGGACAATGCAAAATAATCAATGGAGCTTTCATTAAGAATTTTTGTTAGAGCTGAAATGTCACGTATTCCGCCTACAGAAATGACTGGAATATTAACTTCTTCCTTTATCCTTTCAGCATAAAACGTATAGTAAGGAGCTTGTCCTTTCACTATTTTTCTTGAATAACTCTCATTTGGGCGTGAAGATAAACTCCCCCCACTAATTTCAACAGCATCTATGCCAAGATTTTCAAGTTTTTTGCATACATATTTACATTCTTCAAAAGTCATGCCTTGATCCATAAAATCTTCGCAATTTATTTTAACTAAAACTGGATAATCTTTTCCTACTTTATCACGTATTTTTTTATACGTTTCTATAAGCATTCTGGATCTATTATCAATACTACCACCATACTCATCTGTTCTTCTATTATAATAAGGTGTTAAGAACTTACTAAGTAAATATCCATGAGCTGCATGTATCTGAATACCATCATACCCTGCTTTTTTTGCTCTAAGCGCTGCATTTGCAAAATCTATCTGAATTGAAACAATTTCTTCCAAAGTCATTTCTTTAGGAGTATTTTTATATCCCAAATCTGTTATATTACTTGGACCTAAAATTGCCTTTTCTTCATTTCTAATAGTTTGTGTTCCTGCTGCTCCAAGTTGCAATATTATATTGGTATTGTGTTTCTGAGTTACTTCAATAATTTTTTTATGATTATCAATAAATGAATCATTATAAATTCCCATTTGGCCTGGAATAAATTCCTCTAAATCAGTCACAGATGTTATTCCCGTAATTATAGTTCCTACACCTCCTTTAGCTAAATCTTCATAAACTTTAAATAGTTCATCATTTATATTTCCTTTTTCATCTGCCATTCCTTCATATGTTGCAGACCTTATAAATCTGTTCTTTAATTTAAGTGGACCAATTTGCGTTTGATCGAATAATGATTTCATAATTAATCAACTCCATTCTAATTATATGCATATACATATATTTTGTTAAAATTTTTTATTCAATAAAAATAAATTTTTCAAAACAGATATTATATGTATATGCATATAATATCATAATCGTTAATTAATCGTCAATCAACTAAAAATTGTTATACCTTATTTTAATTAAGACCTTATATTTTATTCGAGCTAATAAAAATTTCATTTATTTCAATATACTTTATTAAAATAATCAACGAAAATTATTCAATAGAAACACTACATTTGAATATATATTCCTTTTTAAAAATGTATGAAATTGAACCGCTACTTAATTTCAATATATAATAAATTTAATTAAAATAATATCTAAAAATGCCTGTCATAATTAAGCACAGTAATATTTAGTAATATTTCACATATTTTATAGGTACATAGTTTGATTTAACAATGAAACATCACATTTATTATCATATTATATATTTTTTTCTTAAAACCCAAAAATAGTAGTAGAAATTCTCCTACTACTGCTTAACATATCATTAATGTTAATTTGTATTTTTTACCAATTGATGTTATAATTATTATGCCATCTCAAATCGATATATTATGGAGGCGTAGCATATGAAACGTGCACATGTAAAAAGGCGTTTCGATAAGGATTTAATGAAAAATATATTTCTTTTTCTTAGTGAGCTACTCAATCTAATCTCTATAATTTTAAAACTCTTCAAATAACGATAGCACAAATATATAGTTGAAACATTATTTATATTTTTAGGACTAGTATAATTATATTGCTTAAAAAACGTAAGTACCAATTACGCGAGATGGTAAGTTATTATAATTGAACGTCCTTTTTTATTCTTTAAATAATTATAATTCGAATAAATTCATGAATAATTTATATAAAAGATCATTCAAGTGAGTTTAAAAATAACCCAAAGAATTTTTATTTTATCTATCACAACACAAGCATAATTATATCATCTTTGGAATTTAATGTAAATATAATTTTGTATATTTTAGACCGACTCATTCTAAAAGTATAATTTAGTCTTATGAGTCTTATCTAAATGATTCAATGCAAGATTACATTCCAACCGATAAGGACTTAGAAAGAGGATTCTTAGGTCTTCCTAAAATCCCTGGAATCCACTAATAAATAAAATATTATTCCTTCTCTCAATAAAAATGAGAGAAGGAACCCTTTTAATCATCTTTAGTCTTCTAAAAACTTTTGTTTTCTCTCATCTTTTCTATCTATAACAATATCATCAATTTTAACGTTATTTGCTCTTAATCTTTGAATAATATCCTTTATAAATGCGTCACTTCCAACTACATAATACATAGCATCCTCTGATTTCATTGATTGGCTAAGTATTTCATAAAATTCTTTCCTAGAATTTATCCAATAATTCTTATAATTGTCATCTGCTAATTTATCCAGTTGATTTTTAAATACAAATTTATTTGATGAGTCTATATTTATATTTGATAAGTATGGGATATTAGTTTTGTCATTAATAAATGATAAAATAAGAGGTCTCATAGTAGCTATTCCAACTCCCATTGATATTAAGATTATAGGTTTATTTATACGTCTTAACCCCATTCTTGAACCTATCTTAAAAAATACAGCTTCATCACCAATTTTTAATTCTGATAGCTTATTCTTGAATTCCGATTTGCTCCCTGGTACCCTTGTTGTTATAGCAATTTTATTTTCCTCTGGTAAAGTTGTAATGGACATGTGTCTTACCCATTCTTTTGTAGGCTGATCACCAATATCAAACCCAATATGCCCAATATGGGTATGTGAGCCAGGTTCCCATGTTAAATTTTCTGGTTTTTCAAAAAAATATGTTTTTGTATTATCTGTTTCATCAATTATATCAATAACTTTTAGTGTATATTTTTCCATAATCCCTCTCCTTTAATAACAATTCTCAATTTAATAGTATCAACTAAAATTTTTCAAGTCAATGTTTATAAATTTCAATTATAGATAACCCAACTAAAACCTGAACTTATGCATATAACTCGCCGAAATGAATAACATACTTTTGTTCCAGTTTCTAGTTGAGATATATTTCATAGTATAAATCTAACTTATAATTGGCTTATCTATATATAGATTTCCCAAGCAAGAATAATAACTTTTAGCTTTCATTTATAATATGCTTTATTGTAGTTATTAATGATGATGTCACTAATGTCTTATCACGAAAAATGATATATATTACAAGAATAATCCTTCATCATAACTCTAAAAAAATTTCAAGAATTTTATCCGCAATTGTGAATTGTGAAATGTGCATTGTGAATTGAAATATATATACTTTGTAAAAAATTAAGAAGATAAATTTCTATTTATATTATAGAAATTTATCTTCTTGATCTATATAAATACTATTAAAATATTATTCTTCAGATAACTATTTTATTATTTCAAGGCATTTTCCCTAAATTCATAGGTTTTAATGCTTCTTCAATTTCTTCAATATTTTTACCTATACTACTTTCAACTGCTGCTGTCACAGCTCCCTCAACTATTGGGCAATCTACTATCTTTATTTTTTCCTTCATCTTTTCATCTAGAAATTCTATTGCCATTTCTGCATTCATAAAGGCACTGCCTAAATCAAAAATAATAATTACTCCATCTTCTGAATAAACATCTTCTATTGCAGCTGATATTTTATCCATATCAGTGCCAACTCTTCCGTCTGCTGTTCCTCCAGCCACACCTATAGCTACATTAGGTGCCATTTGACTTGCTAATTCCTTTACACCATCTGCTATATTTTTACTATGCGATATTATCACTATTCCTACCATATATATTCTCCTTCAACGACTATTTTGATGTAACTCAAAATAAAAACTACTAATTTAAAGCTTCATATATTGTTTCTAATATTATTGCAGAAGATGTAGCCCCAGCATCTTGGTGCCCTAAACTTCTTTCTCCAAGATAACTTGCCCTTCCCTTTTTAGCTATAATTTCTTTTGTATGCTCTACACCTTTATATGCAGCTTCTTTTGCTGCTTTTAAAATTTCCTTAGCTTCAAGCCCGCTATCTATACCTTCTTTTATTGATTTTAATGCTGGCTCTATAGCATCTATCATAGTTTTATCATCAGCTTGACCTTTACCTCTCATTTTTATACCTTTAAGAGCTTCATCTAGCATCTTTGCGAAATCATTAATATCAATTTCCGATTTTCCATTAACACTTACAGCTGCCTTCATAAAAGCTGTTCCATATAGTGGTCCTGAAGCTCCACCAACATTAGATACTAATGCCATTCCTGACTTCTTTAATATACCTCCAATATCATTTCCATCATCGTCTTTTATCTTTTCTACTACAGCCTTAAATCCCTTACTCATATTAAGTCCATGGTCTCCATCTCCAATTGCAGCGTCTAGCTCCGATAAATATGCTTTATTTTCATCTATCTTTTCACTTATTTTTTCTAATATTTCAATTACTTTTTTTCCTTGAATACTCATTTCTATTCCTCCTATATAGCCTAATTTAGATGATGCTTATATATTAAAGCTTCATCTAAATTATAATTCTTTGGTAGCAGAATCCGTCACACTCTTAGATATGCCCTACTAAATTCATCTAATCTCAAAAACTCTACCTAAAAATCTTTGCTTTATATTACTTTAAATGCTGGTGTGTTTGCTGGTGCATCTAATAATTCTTTTAATTCACTATCAAGTTTTAATACTGTTATTGAAAATCCAGCCATTTCAAGAGATGTCATAAATTCACCTACAAATGTTTTATGAATTTTAACCCCTTTTTCCTCCAATATTTCATTTACCTTTTTATTTACTATATATAACTCCATAAGTGGTGTTGATGATAAGCCATTTACCATGACTGCTACTTCTTCTCCACTACTCAATTTGATATCTTCCAGAATTTTGCTCATTAAATGTTCTGTAATTTCATCTGCTGTTTTTATTTCCTCTCTATGAGTTCCTGGTTCTCCATGAATTCCCATACCAATTTCCATCTCATTTTCTCCTAATGTGAAATTTGGTTTACCAGCAGCTGGTACAATACAAGATGAAATAGCCATTCCCATACTTCTAACATTTGATATTACTTTCTCTGCAACTCTTGTAACTTCTTCAAGATTAGCTCCTGTTTCAGCTTTAGCGCCTGCTATTTTGTGTATAAATATTGTTCCTGCAATCCCTCTTCGTCCTGCTGTATAAGTACTATTTTCAACTGCAACATCATCGTTTACTACAACAGCTTTTACATTAATCCCTTCCATTTCAGCCATATCTTTTGCCATTTCAAAGTTCATAACATCCCCAGTATAATTTTTAATTACAAGTAAAACTCCTTTACCTGAGTCTACAGCTTTTATTGCTTCATATACTTGATCTGGTGTAGGTGATGTAAACACTGCTCCTGCTACTGCTGCATCAAGCATTCCTTTTCCTACATATCCTCCATGAGCTGGCTCATGTCCACTTCCTCCACCACTTACTAAAGCAACCTTTCCATCTATTGGTGAATCTACTCTTACTAAAACATCTGCATTTTCTAATTTTTTTATATATTCCGGATGTGCAGCTACCATTCCTTTCAACATATCCTCAAGCACTAGATTTGCATCATTAATTATTTTTTTCATAAAATTCTTCCTCCCATATTTAAATATTCTTTATGATTAAAATTATTTATATCTAATTTATATACATATGTTGCAATTCACAATTCACAATTCACAATTACAGTTAAAATTCTTTTAATATTTTTAGAATTATGATGAAGAATTATTTTTGCAATATATATAAGTTCTAAATAATATAATTCATTCATTATAAAATTATTAACCTTTATTACCTAAGTAATATAATATAACTTTCATGAATTAAATTTTTTAGAATATATGTAAATAATTTTGATTTGTTTTTATTTATATTTGTACTTTTATATAGAGCAATACTCATGCCACAATTTCAATTACTAATTAAATATACTTAAAAGTGTGTATTTTCGAGCCTTCTAGCCTAAAGTGCAAGTAAACATTTACAAAAAATTGTAATATAAATAGTATATCTCTTGGTAAAAAGTATCAAGTTGTTCTTTTTTATCATGATACTTTTTACCAACTTGCTATTTTTTATTCCCAAGTTACCTTTTTCTCTATTCCATATTGTCTTGCCTTCGCGGCTACTGTTTTATGAGTAAGTCCTAATGCTTTTCCCGCAGCATTATAACTTCCATATTTCTTAAGTGCTTTTTCTATTATAATTTTTTCATATTCCTTTAGCGGTAATATTTCATCTGTTTCAATAAGCATGTCTATTTCATTATTATTTTTACTTTTGATTGCATTTTTAACTGTATTTATATCTTTTCTCATATAAGCTGGAAGATCACTTAATTCTATTACTTCTGTTTCATTTAAAGCCATTATTCTCTCTACCAGATTCTCTAACTCCCTTATATTTCCTGGCCATTTGTATTCTAATAGAGATTCCATTGCATCATTTGTTACTACAGTTATTCTTTTATTTATCCTTTTACCTATTTTATCTATAAAGTGTTCTAATAAAGGCGCTATATCTTGCTTTCTTTCTCTTAAAGGCGGCAAAAATATTGGAATTACATTTAACCTATAATATAAATCTTCTCTAAATTCCATTGACTTTACCATTTCTTCTAAATTTCTGTGAGTCGCAGCAATTATTCTAACATTTATTTTTATAGTTTCTTCTCCACCAATTCTTTGAAATTCTTTTTCTTGAATTACTCTTAAAACTTTAGCCTGCATACTCTTATCCATTTCTCCTATTTCATCTAGAAGTATAGTACCATTTTGAGCTAATTCAAATTTACCTAATTTTCTTTTTATAGCTCCTGTAAAAGCTCCTTTTTCATATCCAAAAAGTTCGCTTTCTAATAAGTTTTGAGGTATTGCTGCACAATTTACTCTAATAAAAGGTCCTTTGGAATTCTTACTTGAAAAATGTATTCCTTCTGCAATTAATTCTTTTCCTGTCCCACTTTCTCCTCTTATTAATACTGTGGTATCTGTTTTCGCTGCTTTTAATGTTGTAGCAAGTGCATCTAATATCTTCCCACTATGACCTATATACTTCGAAAAAGCAGAATCAGGTTTCTTAGTTCTCATAAGCTCTTCTTCTAGATAATCAGCTTTTGCAGAGACCTGAGTTAATTTTTCTGAGAGCTTTTGAACTTCTGTTACATTTTTAACTATGGACACAACACCTGTTATTTCTCCATCAATCACTATAGGGTTTACATTTGAAACTATTATTACACCATTTTCCTTATAGCTGATTGCCCCTATGATGCTTTCTCCTGTTTTAAGTACTTTAATTCTTGCCCCCTCTGGAGATACATCTCTAATATTTTTATTTAATATATCCTCTTCTTTTTCGTTCAAAATTCTAAGATAAGCCTTATTTACGTATGTTATATATCCATCTGAATTTATAACACATATACCATCTTGTACTGTTTCTAATATAAGCTGTAGCCTCTCTTTCAAATCTTTCACCGTTTTTAGTTCATCTTTAACTTTTTCTAATTTTGAAATATCATTAAATACTGCTAATGCACCTTTAGGTTTCTTGTCTATTATTATTGGAGTTCTATTTATAAGTAATATTCTATTATTTATTATTTCTTTTACCATTAGCTCTGATTTGCCAGTTCTATTTATTTCATGAAGATTTGTGAATTCTATTATTTCATATACTTTTTTACCAATAGCATCACCAGAAGATATCCCTAATAATCTTTCTGCTTCCTCATTGAATATTGAAATTATATCTTTCTCATCTGTAGCAATGATTCCATTAGGTATATTACTAAATACGTGCTCCAACGTTATAGTATTATTATTTATTATGTTATCAACTTGATTAATAGTACTTTTATCTTCTAAATCAAAATCACTTTGTAGAAAATCACATAATTCATCTAGCGCATTTTTTGGATCTTCTCCATGAACTTCTACTATAATTTTCTCATTCTGCTTTACCTTCAATAAAACCAGGGGCATAAGACTTGTAGCTAAAATTTTCTTTTTATCTTTATAAATTATAAAAAACTTTAAATCATATCTCTTCTCAAGTTCGCTTACCTTATGAACAACCATAGCCAAGACTCTTGCATGCAATCCTTTACTGTGCCTTATAACCACTTCTTTGCTAAGTATCAAAATTCTTCACTCCTAATCTTAGTTCTTTAACATATATTATTTTAAAATACAATTTTACATTTTCAATAACCATTAACTTATACTCTTTTAACTCAATTGTATAAATTTCATTTTATCAATTTACATATTATACTAATGTAGGTATAAATGAAAGCTAAATTTTACCACCCAATCTCTTAATTCATTGGCTATTTATACAATGCGCTTTAAACAATACTATAACTTAAAATTAACAATATAATATAAGTAATAAAAATCATTCATATTTTTAATTTTCGATTGGCTTAATGACCTTAACTTTCTGAATTAGTGTTTCCATAACTTATACTCTCAAGTGGTACAATGTCCACATGTTTAATCTGAACATAAAGTCCTAGAGAACAAAAAGTCTCCCCCTTATTTTATAAATAAGAGGGAGATAATAATTAATTATTCTATTATTTTAAATTCATAGCCTTGCTGTTTTAAATATTCTATTATTCTTGGTAAAGCCTTCGCTGTTTCTTCTTTTCCATAAGTATCATGCATTAAAATCAGTGCCTTTTCTCTATTACCAATACTTTTTATAGCTTCCTGGGTTAGTTCATCTGCATTCTTTTTATGAGTACCTTCTGCATCTCCTGATAATGCATTCCAATCAATTTGATGCCAATCCTTCTCATGTAGGGCTTTGTCCACTTTTTCTGCTCCTTGAGGATCCTTTTTACTCCATGTTTCTTGTCCACCTGGAAACCTAATTGATCGTGTTGAAAAATCTTCGCCCAAAACGTTTTTTAAAGCTTTATCTGTTTTATCAAAATCAGACATACAATTCTCCAAGTTTATTTTACCCTTTGGAAATAAGTAACCATAGTCATGTGAATATGAATGTATGCCTATTGCATTACCTTCTGCTACTTCCCTCTTTACTAAATTCTTGCTTGCATCATCTTTATCTACATACTTTCCTATAAGAAAGAACGTTGCATGTACATCTTCAGATTTAAGGATATCCAAAATTTGAGGGGTAACTGTTGTCGATGGGCCATCATCGAAAGTTAAGTAAGCAACTTTTTTGCCATCAGCGCCATCGGGCTTTTGGTTCTTCTCTTGCTGCTCAATATACTTTTCTAAATATGCAACATCTTCTACGCTGCCATTACTTTCTTTATTAACTGAATCGCTATTTTCTTTATCATCATTACTACTTTCTCCCGTGCTGCTAGCAGCTTGTACCGTCTTACTGCCTGTTGAAAATTTCTGTGCTGCTACTATACTTCCTATAATTACAAGTAATGCAACTGCAACAATTAATATAGTAATTCTCGCTCTCTTAATATTTTTAGTGCTATTACTATTATTACGTTTCATTTTTCTACCTCTTATACATTTAAAAATTTATGATCCTCTATAGCTTTAAGAGACTCATGATAAAAAAGCTATATTATTAAATATGATATTACCTATACAATTTATACTAACATATAAATTTTTTTAAATATATAAACATCTTTTTACAGCTGATGCTTAAACTGACTATTATAAAGTTCTGTATAAATTCCACCTTTATTTACAAGCTCATCATGATTTCCTCTTTCAGTAATTTTACCATTCTTCATAACAAGGATTATATCTGCATCACGTATAGTAGAAAGTCTATGAGCTATAACAAAGCTTGTACGTCCTTTCATCATTGAAAGAAATGCATTTTGTATTTTTAGCTCAGTTCTTGTATCTACATTACTTGTTGCTTCATCTAATATGAGTATTGGCGGATCAATTAACATTACTCTGGCTATAGTCAAAAGCTGCTTTTGACCTTCAGAAAGATTTCCTCCAGATTCAGTTATAATCGTATCGTAGCCATCAGGAAGTCTTTTTATAAAACTATGAATAAAGGCAGCTTTAGCTGCATTTTCAACTTCTTCTAAAGTAGCATTTGGTTTACCATAAGCAATATTTTGCCTTATGGTTCCTTCAAATAGCCATGTATCTTGAAGCACCATACCAAATTGCCTTCTAAGATTATTTCTTGTAAGGTCATTTATACTCTTGCCATCTATAGTAATCCTACCTTTCTCTAAATCATAGAACCTCATAAGTAAGTTAACTATAGTGGTTTTGCCAGCACCAGTTGGTCCTACAATAGCTATTGTGCTTCCTTTTTTTATATTAACGCTGAAATTTTCTATAAGTGGAACTTTCTTATTATAAGAAAATGATACATTATCAAACTCAACATTTCCATCACAGCTCTCTATATTTTCAGCTTCTTTAGAATCTGCTTTTTCTGGCTCCTCATCTATAATAGAAAATATTCTTTCACAAGATGCAAGAGCTGCTTGAAGCTGAGTAGCTACACTAGTAATATTGTTTATTGGTTGCGAAAACTGTGTTGAATAGGTTAAGAAACTTGAAATAACACCAACACTTAACCCGCTTAAAACCGAAAGTATTCCTCCAACAAGGCCAACTAAAATATATGTAATATTATTTACAAATCTTGTAGCTGGATTTGTAAGTGATGAATAAAACTGCGCAAGCTGCCCACACTTGTAAAGCCTTGAATTAATTCCTGAAAAGCTCTCCTGAGCTCTTTCTTCATATCCAAAAAGTCTTACTACTTTTTGGCTTCCCACGATTTCTTCTATATAACCATTTAATTCACCTAAAGTCTTTTGCTGCTCTTTAAACATTTTATTTGATCTCTTTGTAATAAAAGAAGCAATAAGAAAACAAAAAGGTGTCATTAAAACTATAACTAAAGTTAATTTAAAGCTTAAACTTACCATTAAAACAAGTGAACTTATTATAGTTATGATTCCTGGATAAAATTGTGTTATCCCTTGAAATAACCCATCTGAAACATTATCCATATCATTTGTAAGTCTGCTTATAATATCTCCATGAGGATTTTTATCAAAGTACTTTAAAGGCAGAGAGCTTATCTTATTTAAGGCTTCATTTCTAAGATCCTTTACTGTGTTATATGCTACAGTATTAGCTACTATAGTAAATAGCCACGTAAATAGTGCACTTATTACATATATTACTCCTAGTATTATAATTGTCTTAATTAATCCATCAAAATCAACTTCACCTTTAGCAACTATATGATCAATAGACCTTCCCACTATTAACGGCATAAATGCTATAAGTATATTACTTATTAGTGCAAAAATCAGAGATGCAAACATATATCCTTTATATTTAGAAACATAACTAATTAATCTAGAAAATGTACTTTTTTTCATTTACATAGCCTCCTTTGTAATTTGAGAGCTACATATTTCTCTATAAACTTCGGACTCTTTAAGCAATTGTTCATGGTTTCCAACTCCCGCAAGTTTTCCGTCATCTAATACAATTATTAAATCAGCATCCTTTACAGTGCTTATTCTTTGAGTTACCATAATTACAGTTGTATCACTGGAATTTTCTTTAAGAGCTTTTCTAAGTGCAGCATCTGTAGCATAATCAAGGGCACTTAAGCTGTCATCCATTATTAATATTTCAGGTTTCTTTACTAATGCCCTTGCTATAGTAAGTCTTTGTTTTTGGCCACCAGAGAAATTAACTCCGCCTTGGGATATATATGTGTCATATTTTTCAGGCATTTTTTCTATAAAATCTGCTGCCATTCCAATTTCAGCCGCCTTCTTAACTTCACCCATGCTTGCATTTTGAGAACCCCATCTTATATTTTCTGATACAGTGCCAGTAAATAAAACGGCTTTTTGAGGAACTAGACCTATATTATTATCAATTTCTTTTTTATAATAATCTTTAACATTAATTCCGTTTAGCAAAACATTTCCTTTGCTTGTATCATATAATCTAGGTATTAAATTAACTAAAGTAGTTTTTCCTGAACCTGTACCACCTATTATCCCAACCATTTGTCCTCTTTTTATTTCAAAAGAAATATTACTTATTGCATCTTCCTTAGATCCTTTATAAGAAAAAGATACATTATCAAATTTAATTATTGGAATATCTTTATTAATATTTTTACTAAACTCAGAATTTCCACTGTACTTAATGCTTGGTTCTGTTCTAAGTACCTCATTTACACGAGCTGTACTAGCTGCTGCTTTAGTAAAAGTAACTATAAGGCTAGCAAGTACTATGAGCGCCGATAATACCATATTTATATAATTTATATAAGCTATAACCTGTCCTGTTGTCATTCCACCTACATTTACTCTTATTCCGCCAAACCAAATTACTGCCATAAGTGCAAAATTCATTATTACACTTGTAACTGGATTCATAAGCGCAGATATTTTTCCTACCTTAATTGCAGTGCTTGCAAGTTCCTCATTCGATTCTCTAAATCTTACTTTTTCACCTTCTACTCTTGAAAATGCTCTTATAACTCTTACTCCAGATAAATTTTCTCTTAAAATAAGCGACAACTTATCAAGTTTTCTTTGAACCACCTTATATAGAGGAAGAGATTTATTCATAATAAGATATATTGCAAAAGCAAAGAATGGAATTGATAAATACATTATAAGCGACAATTTCACGTCAAGATACATAGCCATTATGATTCCGCCGATGCAAAGAAACGGCACCCTTATAGCAAGTCTTATAAGCATTGCAAGGCCAAGTTGAAGCTGATTTACATCATTTGTAACACGATTAATAAGAGATGGCGTCCCAAAATCATCAATCTCATTATATGAAAAAGTTCCTATCTTTTTGAACATCTCATTTCTAAGAGCCGTCCCAAACCCTTGTGAAGCAATAGATGCAAAATACTGACATGTAAAAGATGATAACACACCTAAAATTGCCATAGAAAGCATTATTAACCCTATTTCAAATATATAGTTTATGTTTTTTGTTCCTATTCCCTTATCTGTTATAAATATCATTATTGTTGGTATTGATATTTCAAAGACAGCCTCAAGCAACTTAAATATAGGACCTAATGTAACTTGCCTTTTATACGGTTTTACGAATTTTAATAAATATTTCAATATTTATCCCCCTATCTGTAATGTCTTATTGAACATTCTCAAAATTTCCTTTATCATTATAACAAAAACATATCTATATAAAAAATACATAATATGTATCGATGCCATATATTTTTTGTATATCAGAAGGTGGATAAAAAATGGATATTAAACAATTGAAATATTTCTATGCAATTGCAGAAGAAGGACAAATAACAAATGCAGCCAAAAGACTTCATATGGCTCAGCCCCCTTTAAGCTATCAGTTGAAAAACTTAGAAGATGAACTCGGCGTTAAACTGGTTGAGCGCGGAAGTCGAAATATAAGACTTACCGATGCTGGCGTTATACTTTATAAACGCGCTAAGCAGATATTATCTTTAACAAAATCTACTGAAAATGAATTAAAAGATTTTAAACAAGGAAATCATGGAACATTATCCATAGGTACTGTATCTTCATCTGGAGCGTCACTTTTAGATAGCCGATTAAATATATTTCACGAAAAATATCCTTTCATAAATTTTGAAATTCATGAAGGGAATACCTATGAATTATTAGAGTTATTGGATAAAGGTATAATTGAAATTGCTATTGTAAGAACTCCATTTAACAATTCAGGAATAAACTCAATTTTTTTACCAAAAGAGCCTATGGTTGCAGCTATGAGAAAAGACTTAAACTGGACTGATAGTGAAATCATAAACATTACTGAATTAAATGATAAACCCTTGATATTCTATAGACGATTTGAAAGTCTCATATTTAAAGTATGCCAAGATTTTAATTTTCAGCCAACTGTATTTTGCAAAAATGATGATGCACGGACTTCCCTGCTTTGGGCGAATTCTGGACTTGGAATCGCCATAGTACCAAAATCTGCAATAAAATTAATAGGTTCTTCAAGTATAATTTACAAAGAAATTGATAGTGACATATTAACAACTCAGATAGCTATAATATGGTCAAAAACAGGGTATCTTTCATCATCTGGAAAGAATTTTTTAGACCTGTTCGAAAATACGTAAATTTTTAATATCGGACTTGATTACTTTTTAAAAAAGTTTAAAACAACAGCAAACTCGCTGATTATTCAAAAACAGCTTTATAAAGTTCATCAGTTATCCCAATAATTCAGTGGTAACTTTACTAATCACACAATATAATTTTTTAGTCTACTTGATTATCTCATTAGAATATGAAATAAATAAAGCTGAGGCTTTCTTATATAAGAGCACCCCAGCTTTTAATTAATATTTATAACGTCTCAATCATTGTTAAATATTCTCTAACTATACTCTATAATTTAATTTACTTACATCAATATACGTTAAGGATTAGTTATTTATTTTTAAGCTTTTCTTACATTCCATTTTATAAAATACACTACTCCAACGCTAGAAATAGTGGTCAGAATAACAATGCTAAAAAGGCTAAAATTAAAATCTATTAATTGTCCAAAAATCAGTTGTCCAGGGGTCACGCTTACTGTAGCTACTGCTGTAGAAAAAGCACTGACCTTTCCAAGCATATCTACCCTTACTTCCTGTTGAATATAGTTTAAAGATATAATATTAGATAAAGCCAAAGATAACATTATTCCAAAACCTCCAAATGAATAAAGCCCTAAAATAAAGAATTTGTTTTCAGCATTTAAGTATACAGCTATTCCCATAATTATTAGAGCAATTACCATAGGATACATGGTCTTATGTAATTTTTTCACACTAAATAATTTAGGCCTAAAGGTTATTGCCATGCCTCCTATTATCATGCCTGCAACAAATATAGCTTCTATAAAACCATACATACTGGAAGGCAGACTCATTTGTATATTAATAAAATATGGAGTCACAACACTTAAAATCGGCACCACAAAAATATTAGTCAGAGCATAAGAAACTATAATTCCTAAGACGATTGTCTTTCTTTCCTTTAAATATATAAAACTCTTTTTCATTTCCTTTATGGATTTTAAGATAGGATTTTTAAATTTCTCCCTTATTTCCAAATCAGGAATATTTAAAAATAACTCTAAGATTGCGCATATTAAAAAGCTTATAGCATTTATTATTACAACCAGCTTTATTCCAATAAAACTATATAAAATCCCTGCGAGTACTGGTCCAAGCAAATTAACTACATATCCAACCTGCTGAATTATTCCATTAGCTGAAGGTAATTTTTCCTTTTCTATAATTTGAGGAATAGAGGCTGTAACGGCTGGACTGTATAAAGTATAAATAACACTTAACATAAACATTACAATACCTACTATTATGGTATTATCTCTTCCACTCATAAGTATTATTCCATAGACGCCCATTAATACGCTACTTACAAAATCAAGATAAACCATTATTTTTTTCCTGTTTACTGTATCCGCAAGGAAGCCTGCAATTGGTGCAAATAAAACATATGGAATAGTTGATATTGCTAATATGGTTGAAAAAGCTCCAGCACTTCCTGTTAAATTTAAAATATATAAAGACATACAAAATCTCTGAATTGCATTTCCAAATAGAGATATTATCTGACCAATAACAATTATAATAAAGTTCTTATTTCTCATGTTATCCTCTCATAAGTTCATATTCTACGCAGATTGGATACTCACCATTTTCACTTAATTGTAATTTAACATCTATTCCGTAGATTTTTCTTAAGTTTTCTTGTGTTATTACTTCCCTAGGAATACCCTTGCATATGATTTTCCCCTGCTTTAGTCCAATGATATTACTTGCAAATCTGCAGGCATTATTTAATTCATGAAGAACTATTACAACAGTGATATTATTCTTTTTATTTAATCTCTCTAATACCTCTAATACTTCAAGTTGGTAAGACATATCTAAATAAGTTGTAGGCTCATCTAACATGATTATATCTGTTTCCTGAGCCAAGGTCATTGCAATCCATGCTCTCTGCCTCTGGCCTCCAGATAGATTATCTATTTCCCTGTCCGCAAACTCCTTAAGACCTGTCTCTTCTATTGCCCAATCTATGATTTCCTTGTCGTGGCTGTTTAGGCCTCCAATCATCTTTTGATGTGGAAATCTTCCGTAGGCAACTAATTCTTTAACAGTAATTCCACTTGGACATGTTGGCCCCTGAGGCAAGAAGGCAACCTGAGTTGCTATTTCTTTTTCCTTTTGTTTTTTTATATTCTTTTCATTTACAAAAATTTCACCGTTCTTTGGTTTTATTATTCTCCCTATAGTCTTAAGCAGAGTTGATTTTCCACATCCATTGGCTCCTATGATTATACTTATTTCTCCCTTTGGAATCGAGAGGTTCATATTATCTATTATTAAATTATCTTCATAGGCTACGGATAAATTTTTTACACTAATCGCTTCCATCTAATTCTCCTTCATCATTAAGTAAATAAAATATGGTACTCCAAAAATTGATATTGTAATCCCAACGGGTATTTCAATTGGAGAAAATAAATTTCTTGAAACTGCATCTGCAAGCAAAATTATTACTGAACTTATAATTGCAGATATTACAAGAAAGTTTTTATGATAAGGTCCAACTAACCTTCTTGCCATATGAGGACATATTAAGCCTATAAATCCAATATTGCCAGCAAAAGCTGTAGCTGCTCCAGCAAGAATAACCGCAAAGGTTAAGAATTTTTTTCTCTCCTTATTTAAATTTAATCCAAGGCAAACTCCATGTTCCTCTGATAAATTAAGAACATCTAATTTCTTATAATTCATGATTACTAGAGTAAACATTATAATGACTAATGGAATTATTATTTTCGCATAATCCCAACCAGAGCCCCAGAGACTTCCAGAGGTCCAGATTAGTACTCTATTATAATCACCAGCTCCACCTCTAAAAGTGAAAAAAGTTATAAAAGCACTTAATCCTGCATTTATTCCAAGTCCTATAAGAAGCAGTCTCTTTGGCCTTACTCTATCTCTGCTTGATAAAAAGTAGAGTATAATTGCTGAAATTCCTGCACCTAAAATAGCCATAAAAGGCAGCACATAAATAGATAAAGCACCAAGCTCACTATAATAATCCTCAGTTTTTAAAGAAATAAAAATAACTGCTGCCACTGCTGCTCCAGCATTAATACCTATTATCCCTGAATCAGCTAATTCATTTTTTGTTATTGTCTGAAGGAGCGCTCCAGCTGTAGATAAGGCTATGCCTACTGAAATTCCAACTAAAAGTCTTGGAAGCCTGGTGTTTAAAAGTGCTGCCTTCTGTAGTTTAGTTCCGCCTCCAAGGAGCGTATTTATAATATCTAAAGGTGATATTTTATAAGTACCCCAGCTCAAATATAATATTAAAGATATAAACAGCAAGGCTGCTAATATTGAAACTGTCATTTTAAAACTTTTCTTTTTCATATCAACCTTTCTCCTTTCTTGCTACAGCTATAAAGAATGGAACTCCTATTAAGGCTGTGAATATTCCAATTGGGGTTTCATAAGGATTTAAAAACATTCTTGCAGCAATATCAGCATAAGTTAAAAGAACTGCTCCAAGTAAAAAAGAACAAGGTATGTTTATCCTATAATCTTCTCCTAAAATTTTTCTTACAATCTGAGGTACAATAAGTCCAACAAAACCAATATTTTTACCAACAGCAACTGCACCTGCACACATTGGTATCATAACAAGTAAAGTTATTAATCTTATTTTCTCAGGATTTTGCCCAAGGCTTATTGCAACATCATCTCCAAGACTTAATATATTTATCTTTTTTGAAAGTAAAAGTGCAATTATTAAACCTATAGTTGCAATCACTGAAACTAATTTAAAATCTAACCAGGTTGCATTTCGAAAACCTCCAGCTACCCAGAAAGCAAGAAGTTGAGATTGGTTTGATAATAACCCTACAATAGTTGTAAGAGAAATAAAAAAGGTACTCATAGCAGTTCCTGCTAAAAGTATTTTTGTAATTGAACTATTATTTGCTTTTTTTGATATAAAACCTATTACTATAATTCCACTAAATATTGAACCAATTAAGGCTGCTATCATAACATTTGTAGTATTTATTGAAATTCCCATAGCATAAAATATTGCAATAACCAAAGTAGCTCCCTGGCTTACACCAAGAAGCGATGGTTCTGCTATTGGATTTCTTGTAACTCCCTGGATCATAGCTCCAGTTACCCCCAAAATCCCTCCTGTAAATAATACGCATAGAACTCTAGGAATACGTACATCTCTAATAAGTACAAGTTCAAGTCGTTCACTATAGTTAAAGATACTATGCCATATTTCAGAAATTCCAATCTGGGTAGCTCCTAGGCTTACGCCTAGGATTAGCCCAACTATGAGAATAAAAATACTACAAACTGTAAAAGTTATTGCATTTTTATTATTTCTTTTCATTTAACTTCTCCACTATTTCATCTAAAAGTTTTTCTCTTCCTATTGAGCTATAGCCTTGATTAAAGTAAGGTGAAGATGGTAATTTAACAACCTTGCCATTCTTTACTGCTGGAAGTCCATTCCATATTGCATTTCCTTCAAGAGTTTTTGAGTCTTCATCAGTTGCAAGAACGAATATATTATCTGCTTTTATTGCTGCAAGTCCTTCATAAGTTACAACTGGTAAGCTTATATCTGTCTGCTCTGGCATACCTTCTGGTTTATTTAAACCCATATCTTCATATAATACATTTCCAAATCCAGCTCCATCAAATACATAAAATTGACCACCGCTAGCTAAGAAGGATAAATAAGTTGCATCTTTCCCCTGAGTTTCCTTAATCTTATCTCCTGCTTCTTTTGCTTTTTTATCATAATTTTCTATCCAATTATTTGCTGCATCTTCTTTGTCAAAAACTTTTGCTAAATTCTTAACATCTTCCTTCCAATTTAATGCTTCTGATTTAATCATAACTGTTGGTGCAATTTCTTTTAACTGATTATACATTTTTTCCTGTACTGTTGAAATTATTATTAAGTCAGGATTTAAATTCATTATTGCTTCAATGTCCATAGTGTCCTGCATGCTATAACCTACTATTGTTGCATCCTTTAATGTATCTTCTAAATATGTAGGTAATTTTTTATAATTATAAGCATCACTATTAGCTGTTCCTATTACTTTATATCCTAAAATTGATAAAACATCACTCTTACCACTTAAATCAACTATTCTTTGAGGATTTGCTGGAATTTCAATTTCTCCTTTAACATCAGTTACTTTAACAGTTTTATTCTCCTCTTTTACTGTAGAATTGCTTGTATTTGTACACCCAACAAATATCATTGACGTTAAGCAAACTGCTAAAAGTTTCTTAGCCACTGAAATTTTCTTCATTTTGTATCTTCCTTTCATAATTTATATTTTTTCCACTATCTAGCTACTGTGAAAATCCCATCTAGAGCAATGGGCAAAGTGAATTACACTCTACTTTTCTATTAAGGTAGAGACTAAGTAATACATTTCTATACAGAGTAACCATTCATTATAAAAATCCAACTTAAATTTATACATAGATCATATTCTATCTGAATTAAGTTCCACTTTATTATTTCCGACAAAAACAATTGTATATGACATTCATTCTCATTTCAATATTTGCACCAGATTTAATTATTTTTGCACCTTAATTGATTATTTTTTGCTTATATATGAATTAAATAACTTTATAATATCAATCACTTAAGCCTGAAACATATTAAAAATTATTGAATCAAATCCCCATTAATCCCCAGTTTATATCCATCAACCGTAGTATCATAAAGCATTTCTCCTGATGTATTTAAATAATACCATTTTCCACTCTCATTTAGCCATCCAGTTTTCATCGCTCCGTTTTCGCTTAAATAGTACCATTTGCTATTTTCATTAATCCATCCTGTCTGCATTATTCCAAAAGAATTTAAATAATACCATTTATTCTCGTCGTAAAGCCATCCAGTAGCTTTAATATACTCTGGCTTATTATAACTCCAGCTTCCATCGGTATTCATTATCCATCCTAATTTTTTTGCTAAAATCTCTTCTGGTCCAGATCCTTCTACCCTTATCTCTTCTGTATCCTCTGATTTTATTGAGTAAACATCAACATCTTCACTCCAAATTATCATATGATTTTCATCATAAACCGATAAATTATCCATAGATCCATCTACCTTATAAATCTTATCCCATTCACTGTAATTATCAAATTTATATACAATTCCATTTTCAACCTTCCATAGGTTCCCATTCGTATCGATATCTATATTTTTTATTTCTTCTGGCTCAATATTATAAGCATATACATAATTTTGATTTCCTCGCTCTTCATATAATGAAATAGTTTGAATTGTTATTGTTCCTGAATCTTTTATATACTCAACTATATATCCTCCTGCAACACTTATTTGGGCCCCATCAAGTAGACTTACAGATGTTCCATCTGTACCGGAAAGTATATATGTAACTGTATTTTTAGCATAGTTAGCACTATCTATCTTATTTTCAGCCTGCTCTTTTGAAATCTTTTGTATAGCTAGAAAACTTACTGTTTTGCCATCATTTTCACTTGTATCAAATGCATTTCCAGCATTTACGTCAATCCCATCTATTTTACTTATTATTTCATAACTTTCAATAGTAACCTTTGCAGTTCTATATATATAATCTGCATCTTGTCCGAGTACATTTGACTCTGAAACGTATGCTCTGGTTCCTTCTTTTTTATCCATTGTATTTGTTAATGTAATAATATTGCTCGATGTTGTTGCAACCTTAATTTTACCTAAATTGTAATCCGCATCTATATAATTTCCTTCTGAATCTGTGTAAATATTATAACCATCGTAATTAGTAAAATACCAGCTTTTGCCGAATTTGGCATTAGGGATTTCAACTAAATCTTTTTTCAAACTAGTACCTGAATATCTTCCTTTAGTGTTTTTTCTTATCTTTCTTGATAACGCCAAGTATGCATTATCTATATCATCCTCTATTAAGTTGTTTTCCGACAGCTCACCATTTGACATGTCCAAATAGTAATCTCCATAGTTCATCTCAATATATTTATCTAAGTATGTTCTATAAACTTCTCTTTCAATATCTATATCATTAATTTCAATATACTTATCTCTATTTAAATAATATGCCCCTTCATTTTCAGTCTCTTTTGTCTCTCCCTTAATATAAAACTTACCGTCTTTATAAGCCGCTGCTTCATAAATAGTTCCTTCTTCTGATGGTATTCTAGGATAAGTCTCTGCCTTAACTTGCATTGAACCCGTCACTGACACAATTGCTGCTAAAGCTAAAACTGATTTAATTTTATTTGTTCTTCTTTTCATAATTCCCTCCGACTTCTAACTTTTCTAAAATATACTTTACAACATTTTATAATTAGTTTAGAATTTATTCTTAACCAAAGCAATTGTAGATGATATTCATTCTCAATGCAATATTCACATCTAATTTAATTAGTTTTACATCTTAACTAATCATTTTCTTGTTTTGAATATCTATATCATATGTCTAATAATATAAAAATTAAAGGAGTATTTTATGATTGTAAAATCTAGTGATGAGTTTAAAGCCGCAGTCTTAAAAAAATTGAATTTTAGTAAAATTGAAAATGAAAATTATACTTTATATACAAATAAGGATAGACCCGAATTTGGTCATTGCATTATTTATTCAAGGGATGGATATTATAGTTTAGGTATTGCGGATTATACTATTCCTAAAGACTTTTCCTTATCCTTTTCTAACCCTGAGCTACTAATGCGTTTTGGATTAGTTTATAAGGGAGTTACAGAATTTCAGCTTGAAAATAATCCTGTATCCTCTTTTACGCCTTCTTCATTCTTTGTTGTAGAAAAAGATTTAAAAGGAAAACAAAAATGGGCAAAAGGTCAGCATTATCATGGAACTGAAATAACTATACATGAGAAATATTTCACCGAAATTATAAAACCTAATTTTTCTAATGCGATCGATTTTGATTCTTTTATTAGAAATTATACATATATCTATCTTCCTCTAGAAATTACAGAAATTATCCGTCAACTACAAAGCTTAGCTAATAAAAACTTATTAAATAGTATTTACTTAGAAAGTAAAATATTAGAATGTATTGCTATTTTAATAAACGAGGTCAATAAATCTCCTGAGAATGCTTTTACTAATCAGATTGACTATGGAAACATTAATATTGGTAATAATAGAATAGTAAGATTAACCTCTTTTGATATTCGTGCTATTCAAAAAGCTCATGATATTTTATCTAAAAATTATCATAATCCTCCAAATATAAATAGCTTAAGTAAGATGGTCTTTTTAAATGAGCAAAAATTAAAGGCAGGATTTTCAAAATATTATCATATGTCGATTGGTGAATATACAAATCATATTAGAATGATTATTGCTGCAAATCTTTTATCAACAACAGATTTAAGTATCGAGGAGATAGCATATAAGGTTGGATACAATTACTCTGCTAATTTTGCTAAAATGTTTAAGAAAACATATGGAAAAACACCTTTAAATTTTAGAAAACTCAAGTAAAAATATTACTAAAAAAATTTTTACATAATGGTATTGACAAATTATAATTTAGATTTATAATTATCTTAAGTGATAATCATTATCATTATTAAATAATAATATTTAATAAAATATAAATATAGTTTAAATATAAAAATGAATTTTAGGAGGTAATATATTATGTCATTAATAGGAACAGAAGTAAAACAATTTCAAGCATCAGCTTACAAAAACGGTGAATTTATAGATATCACTGAAGAAAATTTCAAAGGTAAATGGAGTGTAGTTTGTTTTTATCCAGCAGATTTCACATTCGTATGCCCTACTGAATTAGAAGATTTACAAGATAATTATGAAACTTTAAAGGGGCTTGGTGCTGAAGTATATTCAGTTTCAACAGATACACACTACACACATAAAGCATGGCACGATAGTTCAGAAGCCATCAAAAAAATAACTTATACTATGATTGGTGATCCTTCACATACATTATCTCGCAACTTTGATGTATTGATTGAATCTGATGGTCTTGCAGATCGTGGTACTTTTATCATAGATCCAGATGGTGTTATTCAAGCAATTGAAATTAATGCTGGCAATATCGGTCGTGATGCAGCTGTAATAGTAAATAAAATTAAAGCTGCTCAATATGTTAGAAATAATCCTGGCGAAGTTTGCCCAGCAAAATGGAAAGAAGGTGCATCAACACTTAAACCAAGCCTTGATCTTGTAGGAAAGATCTAAGAGGTACGCCTATGATACTAGATAAAGATATAAAACAACAATTAGCTCAATATCTTGAGCTTATGGAAGGCACTGTACTTATAAAAGTCAGTGCTGATTCCGATGATATATCCAACACTATGGTTTCTCTCGTAGATGAACTAGTTTCTATGTCTCCAAAAATAAAAGCTGAAAAATCAAAATTATTAAGAACTCCTAGCTTTAGCATAAATCGTACTGATGAAGAAACTGGTGTAGCTTTTGCAGGAATCCCTTTAGGACATGAATTTAATTCATTAGTACTAGCTCTTCTACAAGTTAGCGGAAGAGCCCCAAAAATTGATCAGAAAACAATTGATTCAATTAAGAACATTAAAGGAGAATACCATTTTGAAACTTATATTAGTTTAAGCTGTCATAACTGCCCAGAAGTTGTTCAATCTCTAAATTTAATTAGCATCCTTAATCCAAAGGTCACTCATACAATGATTGATGGTGCCGTTTTTAAAGAAGAGATAGAAAGTAAAAATATACTTGCAGTACCATCAGTTTATTTAAATGGAGAATTCTTTGCAAGTGGCCGCATGACTATCGAAGAAATTCTTGCAAAAATCGGAGAAGCCCCAGTTTCAGAAAATTTTGCAGATAAAGATCCATACGATATGCTTGTTGTTGGCGGCGGTCCTGCAGGTGCAAGTGCTGCTATTTATGCAGCTCGTAAAGGCATTCGTACTGGAATTATCGTTGAACGTTTTGGTGGTCAAGTATTAGATACTATAGGTATTGAAAACTTTATAAGTATTAAATATACAGAAGGCCCTAAACTTGCAGCAAGCCTTGAAGAGCATGTCAAAGACTATAACGTTGATATAGTAAACTTACAACGTGCTAAGACTATAGAAAAAAAAGACCTTATTGAGATTGAACTAGAAAATGGTGCACGTTTAAAGAGTAAAACGGTAATAATTTCGACAGGTGCCCGCTGGAGGAATGTCGGTGTTCCTGGAGAAGAAGAGTTCAAGAATAAAGGTGTGACATATTGTCCTCACTGTGATGGCCCTTTATTTAAAGGGAAACATGTTGCAGTCATCGGTGGAGGTAATTCAGGCATCGAAGCTGCCATTGACCTTGCTGGAGTTGCTAGTCACGTAACTGTTTTTGAATTTATGCCAGAACTTAAAGCAGATTCAGTTTTGCAAGATCGTCTTTACAGTTTGAATAATATAACCGTCTTAAAAAATGTTCAGACTAAAGAAATTACTGGAACTGATAAGGTAAATGGAATTACCTATATTGAACGTGACACAGGAGAAATTAAGCATGTTGAATTAGATGGTGTATTTGTCCAAATTGGACTTGTGCCAAATACTGATTGGTTAGGAGAAACAGTCGATCGTAATAAGTCAGGCGAAATTATAATTGATAACCATGGTGCTACTAATGTACCAGGAGTATTTGCTGCAGGAGATTGCACTAATACCCCATACAAGCAAATAATTATTTCCATGGGATCAGGAGCAACAGCTGCCTTAGGTGCATTTGAATATCTAATAAGAAACTAATAAAAGAATCCCTTTGCTATAAAAACTATTACTGCAAAGGGATTCCTTATTTTTTCTTATATTCTAAATTATTATTTTAATCTAAGAATTAAAACTATTTTAAATTTCAATTCTTTCCAACTATTCCATCTGTTTTTCCTCTACCTTTATCTTTGTTATTAGGAAAACCAATTTCTGCACCAACATCTGACTTTACCGTATTTGAGTCAGTTCTTTTTCTAGATAGTGAATTTTTATGCACTCCGCTATTATTTAATGACATTTGAATCTACCTCCTTAATCATAATTTTATTCTGCAGTAATATGTTAACCACAATTATAAATTATACTCGGTAGTAATATTATCATAAAAAAGATTCTAAAATTATATAACTAAGTTTAACCACTCTATAGTATCTAAGCACTTAATTATACACTTCTCTTTGCTCCATGTTCCATCAATATATTTTCAATAGATTTATTTTTACACAGATATAGTGGTGTGTGACCTAAATTATTCTTTGAATTTATATCTAGTCCAAGAGAAACTACTTCGTTTAAGTATTCTTGAAACTTATCAGTATCACGACAAGTTAAATAGTCATCATGCAAAATAGTATTGCTATACTTATCTCTATGTTTAATATCTGCACCATATTTAATAAGAAGATTTAAAAGCTCTACCGAATAATTAAAGTTACAATAAAAGATAGGAGTTTTTCCTGATATATTTTCAGTATTTACTTTAGATCCCTTCTCTAACAGTAATTTAATGACGTCCATCTTAGGACTTACTCTCGCACAGATTCTATGTAATGGTAGTTCTTTCAAATAACTTTGATTACTATTTATATCAGCACCATTGTTTACTAGAAATTGTATTATGTCAAAGTAATTTTTCTCACAATTATCTATAGCAAAATGAAGCAGGCTAGTATCATTATATTTTTCATTAATATCTCCGCCATTTGTTATAAAATTTTTAAGTTCCTCCAAATCCCCTTCTTTTATTATTTTCAAAATAGATTTTGGTCTTGAACCAAACAAAATTTCATGAATGTTCATGATAATTACCTCCAATAAATTACTATATATCTTTTAGTGATTTTTAGTTCGAATTATTTCCTCACAAGTGAATACTTTCTTTTTTAATTCATCTATACATTTTAACATCTGTTTCATCAGTTTTTCAATGCTAATATTCTTTAAATTATATCTATATATCTATCAAGGTCATAAAAATATCCTTCATAAGTTTTAAATTTAAATAATATGCATATTAATATACAATTTTATATTTTCTAGTAATTTAATATCTCTTTATATATCATCTAACTAAATTAAACTAATCATTTTATCTGAATAAAATGCATGTATATTTATACAATATTTTGACATTATTTGTAGTATGATTTTTTTTGAAAATTTATTTTATGTAGATTATAATTTATTTTATGTGTATAAATTAGTAAAAAGAGGTACTATCATGAATAGATTTGAATTATTTAAGTTAAGATATAATATACGTTTAAGAAAATGTCTCCTAAATAATATGCTTTGTATTCTTTCTCCTAGAAATAAAATAGTTATCCGTATTTCTCAAAATCTGGACAAGCACATTGTTAAATATCAAAAAAGGGCCTAAGAATGAGGATCTTAGCCCTTTTTTGATGATTACTCATCCCTCTCATAATCATTAATTTTATACCCATCCTTATTTTACTATCTTTCAACAATATCTTCACTTATTTTTGTATTACTTTTTTATGTGTATTTTTATCTTTTTCTACAATATCTCGGTATAAATTTATTTTTTCGTGTCGTTTTAAGATTTAACATAGGATATGTAGTATTTTCATGTCATTGATTGTAATACGATTTATTTTGATAAAAAACTCCATGCATTTTATACTTTAATTGTACGAATCTACTTCAATACTCTCTAATTTTAGAGCGGCTTATTTCCTTGATAAGTCGTTCTTTTTTATAATCATTTTTTGAATAAATTCAGAAAACTAACGCAACAAAAATCTATCAATCCAACTTTATTCCTATATAAATATTTTTAATGACTATTAAACTTTATTTTTTAGTTCTTCTTTTCTTATAGTAAACGGTCTACTTTTTTGTATAGATAAACAATTTAATAATTAGACTTATTAGATGAACATATTCGCCAAGTTGCTAAAACTTTGAGTCCATATCTTCACTAGAAATCATAAATATATTTTCATAGCTTTTTAGAACAAAATATTTATGATTTCGGAAGTTACCACATAAATTTAGTTTTAGAGTTGGGTGTCTGCATATCAGTGCTAAAAATTTAAATATTTATTTTGTTTATATTAAGTTAATAAATTTGACACAATCATGTAACATTAATAATATACAATTAAACTTGTAAAGTAGTTAAAGCATTATTATTTATCCCCTTAAATAATAATAAAAGAATGACTTATTTCCCTAACTAAGTCATTCTTTTTTTGTACTGAACAATATTATTTAAGCACTTAGAAATACTCAATATCACCAATACATAAAATGTTATTATCATCTTGTAACTGTACTTTGTAAAGCTCCATAATCATCAAATTGATAACTCTTGCCTGCATCCAAAATAGAAGTATTAACCATTTTCCCTCTTAGATTTTCGACATCAGTATCTGATTCTCCATCAAAATTAGAAAAGTAGAACCAATTTCCATTAATGCTTTTCCATCCTAAACAGCGTTTTCCGTTCTCCATGTAATACCAGTTAAAACCTTTGGCACTACCCAATTGCTTCCATCCAGTAAAATTCTGTCCATTTTCTGTATAGTACAAATAGTTATTTTTATTTATCATTTTACCAATAACTTTATCATTCTCTATATAATAGTAATTATTAGATATATTCTTGTTTTCTCCATTTTCAATTTTCCATTTATAAGAATTTGAATCTTCATATTTTCCGCTAGGATTGCTTGCTGCAACTCCATTTGAATATATTCTATAACCATTTATTTGCGTATCTTTAGCCATATATCCATTTTGATAGAAATAATACCAATTTCCATCAACTTTTCTCCAACCAGTAGCCCATAGATTTCCTTCACTATACCACCATCCAATATTATCTTGCTTCCATGATGCGTTTGCCCCTACTGGGTTCAATAGCATTATTGATGTGGCGATCATTGATAAAGCTACGGCTTTTTTCCAACAGTTTTTTATCACGTTATCATCCCCTTAAACCTTTATATCATAATTATATATGATTTACATATTTTGTCAAACTAATAATATGCATTGTTGTATTCATTTACCAAATTCATATTATTTTAAATTATGCAATATAGCAAAAATATAGTCCACATAAATTAATTATAATTTTAAGTGTAAATAAAAAAACTTCAGTTTAAGATGATTTCATAATACTGAAGTTTTTATATATAATCTATAACCTAATCGCTAAATAAAATTAAAATTTATCAAACCAATTTAATATATATTCTGCAATGCACAATGCACATTTCACAATTCACAATTGCAGCTAAAATTCTTGTGCTGTTTTTAGAATTATGATGAAAAATTATTTCTGCAATATATATTACCTAGCATTTATCTGCATTTCTATCTTTCATTGAAGTCGAACTTCATATCTAACTATATTATCACTAATTTTTTTGAACATCTCTTTAAATGCACTATAAAAATCATCCATAGTTATATTTGTTTCAATTTCCAAGGCCTTGTATAAATTATTTGTATTAAATTTTTTTCTTGATATATTTGCTAGAAATGCACTTTCAAAATAATTTATAGCGTTTTCTTCGAGCCTTCCTTTAATAGATTTTATTAATTTTTCTTTATCTTCTTTAGAGATTTCGCCATTAACACTTACTAAAATTTTATTTTCATTAGGATTAAACCCAACTGTTTGATAACCATAATCAACCATCATTTTTAATATTCTTTTGCTATCCGTATAATCGCCACTCCTCATACTAAAATCAATTGGTTTATTATCTTTTCTTGTAGTTAAACATTTTGTAACTTTATATTCTTTATAATTATCTTTGCGATTTCTTATTATTGTATTAATCTCACTGTAAGTATATTTTTTACACTTCCTATCGATTTTTTCATTTTCATCACCAATGATTCTCTTCCACTGATCGACTAGATATCCATTATATCTTTCATAAAGCATTCCCATAAGAGCTTGCACTATCATTCTCTCTTGATTCAAAGAAATACTAATTAATCCGTCCTTATTTGATGATTTTATCTTTATAGGATTTCCTAATCTTTCGCTTTCTTTTCTAATTAGTCTTAATAATTGTACAAAATCATTGTGTGTGTCCAATTTATCTAATGTTCTTTTGTTTATATCTTTAAATTGCTCTGTTACAATAACTTTATCTTCTTTGATTCCTAATTTTTTAGCTGTAGCATATTTCAATGTATCTATTAAATCTTCTCTGGAATTAGAATCTAATAAGTCGTTTTCAAATGAATGATTTTTATATGATTCAAACTCGTTTAAGACATAAAATATTCTCTTCTTTAACGTAGTAGCATTTATATTTTCTTTCAATTCCAAAAGATGTTCTAAATTATTACTACATTTAGATATAACCATAAATAATTCTTTATAATCCTCGCCAACACGATTTTCTATTGTCTTTGCTATATTTTCACCTTTAGGACAATCAATAAATATTATTCCTAAGTATCTCGCTTTGCTAGCAGGAAGTTTAATATATGCTCTTTCAACCATAAGATCACAGGAAGTATTTGTTCCGTAAATAACATTACACAAATTTCGGAAATCTCTATTTAAAAACTTATTAATATAATCTTGAGCTTCATTTGCATATTCATGCCCCTCTTCATTATGCTCATAGTATTTTGAAATCATTTTCAACCATTTGCTATAATGTTTATGAAACTCATCTTTGAAATCTTCAAAATAACTCTTCCATATATGCTCATCTTTCTCTTCAAAATTATCAGAGTCATCAGAAGAATTTATTTTCCCTAATTCAATAAGCAATTCATTAAAATTGATATCTTTAAACACATTTTGTATATTATTTACTTCATAAAATTTAATTAAGGAAACATTATTAATTTCATTGTTTAAAGAATTATAAAAAGCTTTCTTAAAACCTTCTTCACTAAAATTATCGTTTTCTACACAATTATCTTTATCAAGAATTAGATACGCCTCGTATAGTGATTTTATAATCTCATCCTTAAGTTTTTCAACCATGCTAAGTTCATTTTTCAAGCATAAATAAACATTAATAAAACTGCTTTTTGTAGATGAACACAGCATTTCTGTTGGAAAGCTAATATAGTTGTCACTTTTTAAAAAATCTGTTTCTTCAAAAATTCCATCTTTAATAACCACTTTTTGCAATTGAGATTTCCCTAAATTCTCAAGATCTATCACGTTTACCCTTGTCTTAGTTTCATTTTCAAATTTGTTTATGATATTCCCCATAATTTCCTCCCTTTATTAAAATATAATGGAGCTTGAGTATTTAACATATAAGTTAATATATAATATTATTTTTTGTAAATATTTATTCCACTAAAACAAAGCAAAATGCACAATTATTTAATTCATAAATCAGCTAAAATGAAAAGGAGAGCTTCTGCATATAAAATGCATGCTCTCCTTTTCAATCCATTTCTTAAATTTCGCTAAGTTTCTTATCTACTAATTCCTTAGCTACCTTAGGATTTGCTTTACCTTTTGACAATTTCATTACTTGCCCCATTAAGAATCCAGCACTTTGTGTCTTACCAGCTTTGAAGTCTTCAACTGATTGAGGATTATTTGCAATTACTTCCGCAACTATTTTTTCTAGTTCATCTGATGAACTAATTTGCATAAGTCCTTTTTCTTCAATGACCTTCATTGGATCTTTGTTTTCATCGAAAATTTCATCAAGAACTTCTCTTCCTACATTATTGCTAATTTTGCCTTCTTCAACCACTTTAAGAAGTTTCGCAAAGTTTTCTGCTTCAATGTGCATATCTTCAGATTCTATTTTTCTATCATTTAATATTCTTAAAATATCTCCCAATATCCAGTTAGAAGCAATTTTAGGTGTAGCCCCTAACTCTACAACTTTTTCAAAGAAAGTAGCAAGGCCTTTATCTCCAATTAAAATATCTACTTCTTTTTCTGAAAGTTCATATGCAGTTAAAAATCTTTCTTTCTTTTCATCTGGCATTTCAGGTAAAGATTTAGTTATTGTTTCAATTTGTTCATCATAGATTATTATTGGTGGTAAATCTGGTTCTACTACGTATCTATAATCATCTGCTTCTTCTTTAGATCTCATTGGTATTGTTTTACCCTTTGCAGCATCCCATCTTCTAGTTTCTTGAACTATCTTATGACCTTCTCCATAAGTGTAAAGCTCTCTTTGTCTTCTCTCTTCTTTTTCTAAAGCTTTTTGAAGCTCTCTAAAAGAGTTGATGTTCTTAAGCTCTACCCTAAGTCCAAATTCTTTTTGTCCAACTGGTCTTAATGAAATGTTAGCATCACATCTAAGAGACCCTTGTTCCATACGACAATCAGAAATTTCACCATACTCTAAAATTGATTTAAGCTTTTTCATAAAGGCAACAGCTTCACTAACACTCCTTAAATCAGGTTCTGTAACTATTTCTGCTAGAGGAACGCCAACTCTGTTATAGTCTACTAAAGAAATTGGTTCTCCTTCTACGTGAACAAGCTTTCCTGCATCTTCTTCTATATGAATTCTATTTAGTCTAACTTTTACTTCCTTTCCTTCATGTTCAAATTCTACAAGCCCACCTGAACATATTGGCATATCAAATTGTGAAGTTTGATAATTCTTTGGAAGATCAGGATAAAAATAATTTTTTCTATCCATTTTGTTATATTTATTTATTGTACATCCTAGTGCAGTACCTGCTTTTATTGCTAAATTTACAACTTCTTCGTTAAGAACTGGAAGTGTTCCAGGTACCCCTGTGCATATTGGACATGTATTAGCATTAGGTTCTGCTCCAAATTTAGTTGAACAAGAGCAGAAAATTTTTGTCTTCGATTTTAATTCTGCATGTATTTCAAGTCCTATTACTGTTTCAAAATTCATCGTAATTCCCCTCCTATAATTCAATAGCTAAAGCTTGCTCTAAGCTATATGCAGCTTTGAATATTTTTTCTTCGCATAACATATCACCCATCAATTGAATTCCAATTGGTAAGCCTTCTTTGCTCTTTCCTGCTGGAATTGATATTGCTGGATTTCCAGCTAAATTAACATTAATAGTGTAAATGTCAGCTAAGTACATTGATAATGGATCAGCCTTTTTTTCACCAATTTTAAAAGGTAATACAGGTGAAACTGGTCCTACTATTAAGTCATATTTTTCAAAAGTCTTTTTAAGATCATATCTTAATTTTCTTCTAAAAGCATCTGCTTTCTTATAATAAGCATCATAATATCCAGAAGCAAGTGCATATGTTCCAAGCATTATTCTTCTCTTAACTTCTGCTCCAAAACCTTCAGTTCTACTGTTTTCAACTAATTCATCTAGATTTGTGTAATTTGGAGTTTTGTAACCATATCTTATTCCATCATATCTATCTAAATTAGTACTTGCTTCAGCAGATGACATTATATAATAAGCTGCTAATCCGTCTTTAATTATAGGAAGAGAAAATGTTTCAACTTCTGCTCCTAATTCTTTTAATTTTTCCAAACTATTTTTTACTGATTCCTTAATTTCTTCATCTAAACCTTCACCAAAGAATTCTTCAGGGACACCGATTTTCATTCCCTTAATTCCATCTTGAAGACTAGCAGTATAATCTATTTCTTTTAAATCTCTTATACTTGTAGAATCATATTCATCAGTTCCAGAAATTATATTTAAAATATAGGCACTGTCTTCTACTGAATTAGAAAATGGTCCAATTTGATCTAATGATGAACCAAAAGCAATAAGTCCAAATCTAGAAACTAATCCATATGTAGGTTTTAATCCTACAACACCGCAAAATGCTGCTGGCTGTCTTATAGATCCACCTGTATCAGATCCTAACGACACTGGTGCGAATTTTGCTGCAACTGCTGCTGCTGATCCACCTGATGATCCTCCTGGAACTCTAGTTGTATCCCTTGGATTTAAAGTCTTTTTAAATGCTGAGTTCTCATTTGAAGATCCCATTGCAAATTCATCCATATTTGTCTTACCAATAATTATTGCATCTTCAGCTAATAATTTTTTTATTACAGTTGCATCATATGGTGGAATAAAATCTTCAAGCATTTTTGATGCACAAGTAGTGTTTACTCCTTCTGTACAAATATTATCCTTTATTGCTATTGGAATACCTGCAAGTCTTCCTAGAGATTCACCGGCTTTTACTTTAGCATCTATTTCTTTAGCTTTTGCTAACGCTTCCTCACAAGTAAGTGTTAAAAATGCATTTATAGTTGACTCGTTTTTTGTAATTTCTTCAATATATGATTGAACTAGTGCTTCACTAGTTAATTCTCTACTTTTAATTTTTTCTACCATTTCTTTAATATTCATTTGCATTATCTAGTCACCACCCTATTCAATAATCTTTGGTACTTTAATATAAGTCTCTTGCATATCTTTAACATTTCTAAATAAATCCTTACATTCGAATTGCTTAACTTCATCTTTTCTTACTACTGGCTTTAATTCTGCCTTATTATCTATATCTTCTTTAATATCTAAATCTAATTCATTTAAATATTGAAAATGCTCTAAAATATTTTCAAATTCTTTTGCAAATTTAGCAGCTTCTTCATCAGAAAATCTTAATTTAGAAAGCTTTGCTATATATTTTACTTCATCAATACTAACTTTCATTAATTTCACCTCATCAAATTTTTTATCATTTATAATGCTGTTTTAAAGCACTATGTTAAAATTCATTAACTTTACATAAACTAATTAGCTTTATTCAATAGAAGCTTTTTCAGGTTTCTATTGAATAACTTTTTTTTAAAATGAAACTCGACTCACTACGTTCGCTGAGTAAGTTCGAATACCAAAATATAAAATTTGGATTCTCACTTATGGTGTTAATCTCTTCATGTCTCTTGGAAATAATGATGCTTCTCTTATATTTCCAAGGTTTAATATTTGCATTGTAATTCTTTCTAAACCTATTGCAAACCCTCCGTGAGGTGGCATTCCATATTTAAATGTATCTAAATAGAAAGCAAAGTCTTCAAGCTTTAATCCTAATCTTTCCATTTTAGCTTTTAACATTTCATAATCATGTATTCTTTGACCACCAGTTGTAATTTCAACGCCTTTGAAGATCAAGTCGAAACTCTTTGTCATTTCTCTGTTTTCTTCACATTCCATTGCATACATTGGTCTCTTAGCTGTTGGATATTCTGTTAGGAATACATAGTCACTATTATATTTTTCTTTAACATATTTATGGAATAATGCTTCTCCTTCGTTATCAATATTTCCAACTGGAGATTTTTTATTAAATTCTGCTAATAAAATTTCTTGAGCTTTAGCAAGTGGGATTCTTGGAATATTAATTTCTTCAGGAAGAACCACATCAAATAATTTCAATTCCTCAGCACATTTTTCATTTAAGTGTTTATATAAATATCTTATAAAGTTTTCTTCCATTTCCATAAGATCAGTTTCATCTTTTATAAAGCCCATTTCAACATCTAAACTCACATACTCATTTAAATGTCTCCAAGTATTGTGAAGTTCTGCTCTATATGCATAACCTACTTCAAATACTCTTTCAAAACCTGCTCCAACCATCATTTGTTTCCAGAATTGAGGACTTTGTGCAAGGAAAGCTCTTCTGTTGAAGTAGTTAACAGTAAACATTTCAGATCCACCTTCAGTTCCAGAATGAGTTATCTTTGGAGTATGGATTTCTTCAAAATCATTACCCTTGAAGAACATTCTAAATGCTTCTTCAATTTCATTTTGAACCTTGAAAATTGCTTTTTTCTTAGGAATTCTAAGACTTATTGTTCTATAATCCAATTGAGTTTCAAGAGCAGCCTTTTCTTTAAAGCTTTGAATTTCAAATGGTAATTTATCATAATATACAGTTCCTGCTATCTTAATATCTGACACTTCAATTTCCATACCCTTTGGAGCCTTTTCATTTTCGCGAACTATTCCAGTTACTTCTACTGCATTTTCAAGTCTTAAACCTTTAATTTGTTCCTTAGTACATACTAATTGAATTATCCCAGACTTATCTCTAAGTAAGATAAACGAAACATGTGAAAGATCACGAATTTTATGAACCCAACCTTTAAGTAATACTGTTTCTTCTCCATTAACTGCTAAATCTTTAATAAATATTCTTTTCATGATTATTGCTCCTTTTCCCATATATTGATTATTTTTACATAAGATTTTTATAGATATTTTGTAAAAATAAATATTTTTATTTTAACTAAAATTTATTAACAAAAAAATCTCGTCCCTATGCATTATGCACAGGGACGAGATTAACTCGCGGTACCACCCTAGTTAGTTTATAAAAAACTCACCTCAATGAAGTACAAAACATTATTGTTTTATACTCTCCACTTTTAACGGTATGGACCCGATTAAGCCTACTATTTTAATATAAAATTTCGGTTAATAGCTCCGAAGTGTTCTTTCAATTCAAGACTCATACAGATATTCCACCATCATCTGCTCTCTAAAAATCATCTATTTGAATTTACTTTTCTTCATCATTGCATATATAAATTTTAATTTCTCAAAAATTAATTTCTTTATTAATTATAAGCACATTTGCTTTATGGAATTCATTATATTGCAAAATAATTTATAAATCAATACTTTTTTTAAAAATTTGTTAATGAATTTTCAAATTATACTTTTTTATGAATAATTTTCTTAAAATATATTTTAAAATAAACTAAGCTTTTCCAGTGCTTAGAGTTTATTATTTTAATTCTTTCATTAAAACAAATCTTCTTAATCCACCATATTTTAATTTATCTTCCATAACATTATACCCAAGTTTTTTAAATGTATTCAAACTATATTTATTATCAGGAAAAACTGTTGCACAAATACAATTCATTCCTGCTGTTTTGCTTATTTCTTCAAGAGATTCGCATATTATCTTTTGAAGTTTATTTCCTCTATAATCATCCAAAACCATAGTTGATTCAATCTGTCCCACCTTAAGAAGTTCTTCCCCTTGAATTTTTATATCATGTCCATAATTATGATCGTCGTATCCATATTCAATATATGCTCCTATAGCAATTAGCTCATCTTCATCTAATGAAACACAACCCAAAACTATACCTTTTTCATTTATAGCAGTTTCAAATTCTTTTTTATCTGAACATGCAAAAAATTCTTTATTATCCAATCTTGCATATACATCATCTTGTAATTTCATAATTTTATCAATATAGCTTACATCCAATAGTTTTAATTGAGCTTGTACAACACTTTTATCTTTTTTATTTAATAATACTTGTTTCATTCTACTTTAGTAAGAATACAACTATATTTCTTACTAGTCCCCCCCTTAATGATTAATATCTGATTTGTATTATACTATAATAATTTGATTATATAAAACTATTATAATTAAATAAACGCCTTAAAGTGCATTTAATTACCCCTTAAGGCAAATTTTATTTAGTAATGAACTCTAATAAGCCAAAACTTAATTTTTTTATCACTCCATCCTAAATCCCATGGAACATTATTTCTATCCGTATTATGACATGTTACTAAAGAATATCCTTTAGAATCAACTCCTGTAACTGTCGATACATGGGTTATATCACCTTTCTTTTCGTATGCTATGAAATCTCCTGGAAGTAATTTATAAGAAGCCTTATATACCTTTTCATAACTTCCTCTAGCAATTACCGCTGCTCTTCCGCTATTAATCATATAATGAGTGAACTTACCGGCATTTACCCAAGGACCTGTTGCACTTCCTTTGTCATAGTTCCATGTAGAATTTTCCTTGAATTTTCCTCCTTCGCGTAGTATTTGTGACGCAAAATTTGCACAATCTCCACCTTCTGGATTAAAATCTCTATATTTATTATTATACTTAAAGCCATATTCCTCAATAGTTGCCGCTCCACAGTACCTTTCTGCATATTCCTTTGCTCCTTTTCTTTTTTCATTGATATTTGAAATATCTCTAGGAGGCTGTGATGATATATATTGTTTAATCTCATCCGCTTTAATATTTTCTAAACTTAAGGAATCAGCAAATGGATCTGTATACCATTCCTTTGTTATTATCCAATTATTATCTCTCTTGCTTAATTGAAAAGAATGATAGGTCCCCATCCTTGAGCTATTTATAGCTTCCGGCTGATCCGGATATATGTACTTATACTCTGTATTACAAATTAAACTAAAAGAGCATTTATTATCTCCAATTTTACATTTTTTGATTACCACTTTAGGAATTATATCCACAAATTGTATTCCCTGCTTTTCAGCCCAGTTATTAACATACTTAACCTTTTTTTCCTCATACTCATATGCCCATTGACCATATCTAGTATCAGTAGCATATAAGGCTTTAATTGAATCCAAATCTTTGCTAAGTATAGCTTTATTTTTTATTGAAAATATATTTTCTACAATACTTTTCACTTCATTATCAGTACTAGTATCAGCAAATACAATGCTACTTTTATCACTAGTAATCAATGATAAAAACACAATGAATACTAAGATGATTATAAATTTTGACCTGTTTTTTTTGATTTTAGAGAGTCGCATCTATAATACCCCTTTCTAAATTAAGTCATTCTGTTACAATTTATTGTTAATTATTTCAATATACTTATTAGTTTCTTCGTTTAGAGGAACACCTTGGAACCATTCCTCATTGTTATTCCAATTAGCAAAATATCTAGCTTTTAATATTATTTCTGGTCTATATTCAAAATGCAATATATCAAAATGTCCCCATTTTCCTCCCCACACGAAATTATTCTTTTCAAATGCTTCCACTAGTTCTTTAGGGTAATCAGAGAGTCTTTCCTTTCCAGCCTTTTCTGAACTCCACTTCCAATAATCTCTCTTATCACTTTTAAGATCAATTGCGATTCCATATGAATGTGGGCTTAGCCTTCCAGTTCCAGATATGACTCTATAATTAAATGTTCCGCTGGCAGGGTAAAGTATACTACCTATATCTGATCTTGATTTTGCTAAAGGCATTAATTCTTTTAAAGCTGCTTCTAAAGACGCATTAGCATTATTTTGCTTATTGAATTGATAATTAGTATATCCATACTTTAAGCTAGCTAAGTTTTTTTCAATTGCTCCCTTAGAATTTCCATATACTTCGCTTAATAACTCGTAATGTCTAGCTCTACCAGGATCAAAATTTTTATCCATGATCTCTGTATTTCTTTCTAATGGGTAGTCTTGCTCTAACATATCTTGTAAATCAGGATTTGTTAATTTTACTTCATGATTTTTTTCCTTTTTATCATCATAAATAATTTTCTTACCTGATTTCATAATTATGTAAACTTCATCATCACTTTTCTTTTCTACATCTACTATATGTTGAGGATATGATAACATAAGAATCAAAATATCCTGCTTCATCTCTGTTTGGTAATCCCTATCTTCTGATGCCTTTGAATCTATAGGAATGCTAAAAATAATAAAAAAACATATTATAAAATTACTAATTTTTCTTATCAATTATATTTCACCACCTTTTTAATCGTATAAATATATACTGTCCCAAGAATAAACATACTATGTACAATAATTTCTTATAAAAACTTAGTAAACAAATTTTAAAAATACATAAAAAAATCATATTTTTTAATTAATATCAAAAAATATGATTTTTTTATGAAAAGCTATCATTTTTTAATATATTGCTAATTCAACAACTGTTTTTAGGGATTCTATTATTAAATTTTTTATATAGAATATTTAATTTTTCATATAAATACCACTATTACAGGTTATAATTTAACATTTTTATAACCAAAAATTTGCAAGTTGTCGAATTTGTTGCTAAAATTGTTATGTTAATAAAATATCAAAGAAAGAGGTTTATTATGGAACTTAAAAAAGACAGCGATATAATGATGAAAGAAGTTTCATCAAACGGATCAAGCAAAATGAAACACCCACCAGGTCTGTATATGTTATTTTTTACAGAAATGTGGGAAAGATTTAGTTACTATGGTATGAGAGCATTGCTTGTAATGTATTTAACTACAGAATTTATAAGAGGTGGACTTGGTGTAGATAAGGTATCTGCAATGACTATATATGCAAATTTCACATCTCTTGTATATCTTACACCACTAGCAGGCGGATATATCTCAGATAGATACTTAGGACAAAGAAAAGCTATCACCATTGGAGGAATAATAATAGCTCTTGGACAGTTAACATTATTCTCAAACCAAAGTATGACTACATTGTACATAGGTTTATTTTTACTTATAATCGGGAATGGTTTCTTTAAACCAAATATTTCAACAATGGTTGGTCATTTATATGCTGATGGCGATAAAAGAAAAGATTCAGCTTTCACTATTTTCTACATGGGAATAAATGCCGGATCATTTTTAGCACCTCTTATATGTGGTACTTTAGCAGAAAAAACAATGGCTACTACACAAGCTGGTGAGATTATACACTACGGATTTAGATATGGTTTCTTAGTTGCAGGACTTGGAATGATTTTAGGACAAGTAATCTTTAATGGATTAGCAAACAAATTCCTTGGAGATATTGGTAAAGCACCTGTAGGTGTAGCTAAATCTAATTCCAATGATAATAAAGCAAAGGCTAAACCATTAACTACAAAAGAAAAACATAGAACTGCAGTTATTTTAATATTAACAGCTTTTGCTATAATATTCTGGACAGGCTTTGAACAAGCTGGAAGTTCACTTACTATATACACACAAGATTTTATAGATAGGTCAGTTGGTGGATGGGAAGTGCCAGTATCTTGGTTCCAATCACTAAATCCATTGTTTATATTAATACTTGGAATACCTATATCAAAGCTATGGTACAAATTAGCTTGCAGCAAGAGTGGTGATTTAAGTATTCCTCAAAAGATGGCAACAGGTTCAATACTATTAGGACTTGGTTTCTTACTTATGGTAGGTGCTGTTATGCAAAGAGGAGGAAATATAGAAGACACTGCTATTAAAGCTAACATGATATGGCTTGTAGGAACTTATTTCTTCCATACTGTTGGTGAACTTTGCTTATCACCAGTTGGGCTTTCAATGGTAAGTCAATTGGCGCCAGCTAAACTTGCATCTTTCCTAATGGGTGTATGGCTTCTAAGCAGCTTTGTTGCTAATCAAATAGCAGGAAGACTTGCTGGTTATACAGAAACTTTAGGACACTTACAAATATTCGCTGGAATAGCTGCTACTTCAATTATAATGGGAATATTATTCTTATTATTTAATAAAAAATTAGCAGCAATGATGGAATAGTATATTATGAATAGAAGCTTGTCTTTATACACAAAGACAAGCTTCTATATTTTGTTTAAAAAATTATACTTTATCATAAAAATCTAGTAATTCATTTAAATACGGTTTTTGAATTTCATCTTTTTCTAAATATATTTCATGTCTAGAGTTTTCTATCTTTTCTATTTCGCAATTCTTTGCGCTACTTGCGAATTTATTTTGTCCTTCTGCCTTTACATAAGTGTCATTATCAGCTTGAAATAATAATATTGGAATTTCTACTTTCGATGCATTTTCTGGTTTTATAATTTCCTTCGTTGTATCAAAGGCTTCTTTTGTCCAATTATAGCTAGCACCACCTCTTTGAAGTTCTTTGTTATTAGCTACTATATCATGACTATATTTATAACGATTCAAAGAACTTGTCCCAATCTCATTTTCCTTATACTCTGGTGTATATGCTTTCTTACCTAAAACGTAATTTCCACCATTACCAATAGCAACTTCAAATTCTACTATAATATCAGCTAGAAATTTTGGTATATTTCCAGTGTTAACTTCAAACATGGGAGCACTTAATACCGCAGCATCAAAATAATCTGGGTAATCCTCTATGAATTTTGTTCCAATAGTTCCCCCCATTGAATGAGCAAACAATAATACCTTTTTACCTTGATTATTTGGCATAACAACTTCATCCATAAATTTTTTAAAATCAGTTACATATTGATCGAATTTTTCTACATTTACTTGGGTTTTATCGGCTATTCCAAGTGTACCAGATCTACCATGGCCTCTATGTTCAATTCCGAAAACATTATACCCTTCCTTTAAAAAATAGTATATTAATTCATGATACTTCTCTAAACTCTCAGTATATCCATGAGATATTACTATATTAGCCTTTGCATTTTCTATATTGTATTTTTCATAGTACAATTTAACGTCCTTATCTCCATCTATATATCCAGATTCCAGTTTACTTTTTATATATGGTTCGACTTTACCTTTCATATCTTCATTGTAATTAGATTCAGATATATATATTTCATCTAAATTACTATTTATTTCAGCAGCATTAACTTTAATATTAAAAATATTTATATTGACAAATAGCTGTACTATAAGTGAAATTAGCATTAAACCAATTTTAAATCTTTGAGTATTTCTATGCTTCCCCAATTGTTTTACATCCCTTCTTATACATTAATTCATTTTATAAAAGAAAAAGCTGTATCAACAGCTAATTATCCTATAATTATTCTAATATAGAAATTACCCACTTATTACATGCTGTACACTTATGTACTGTTATAACAAATAAATCAAATCTCTTATTTAGATCCATAACTCCTAAAGCGTCTCTCTCCTCTTTAGTAATAAACTCATCATTTTCATCAATATATCCAATTATCTCAACTAGATAATTTTTCTTTGTCTTATCACAACATCCATTGGAACCTGCAATCTCTATAATCTCATAACTTAAATTTTCACTTAACTCATCAATAATATCAATTATGTCTTCATAATCTTTTATATCATCAACAAAATCCTCTTCATAAAACTCTAAATCTTTAATTTGAAATAATTTATTCATATATTTTTCTCCTCTTTATAACTTCTAATTAAGTATTTTACAACAATTGCATACCTACATATTATAATATGCAGGCTTTTTTTTGGCAAACTTATTATATGTAGTATTATTGTGCAATGTTTATTTATAAAAAAGTAGATCCATCTTTATAAAATATAAATAATGAATCTACTCTTATTTTTAGCTTTCTTCTATAAGCTTTTTTAATTTATTTTGGACTAACCATAATTTCTTTTGCTTTCTATTAAATGCAACCATTCTATTTTTGTTATTCTTGTTTTCATCAATTAACTTGATATATTCAGCATCTGCAATTTTCAAAGCATCTTCAATTACTAATAGCTCTTCCTTAGTAAACATGTTATCTCCTCCATTAACTAAAACTATTTATAATATTATAACATAAATATATAAAAGTACTATTTAATGATGAGTAAGTTAATCAAGAACTTTATTATAAATCTATTTCTTAAATATAATAATTACTTTAAATAAATCACCGTCGACTTCAATATTAAAAGTTCCACCTTGGACTTCCACAAAACTCTTTGCAATTGCAAGACCAAGACCAGATCCTTCTGTATTCCTTGATTTATCTCCTCTTTGAAATCTATCTACAATATCAAATGGATCAAAATTCAACTCTTCTGCTGACATATTTTTTATTGTAATCTCTATATTCTTCTCATGATCTATTATGTCTACATATACTCTTGATCCCTTCATAGCATATTTGACTACATTTATTATTAGATTTTCAAAAATTCTAAAGGTTTTTTGGCTATCAAGATTTAATATCACTTTACTTGCAGGGTAACTATTTTTTAATATTAACTTTGAATCTTTTATTTTATCATCTAATTCAATTTGCGTCTGTCTCATTAATTCTACAATATCTACATTCACTAAGTTTAACTTAATGTCTCCACTAGTAGCCTTACTTACTTCAAACAAGTCTTCAATCAGAAATTTTAATCTTTGTGACTTTTTATCAATTGTATCAATATAAGATTTTCTTTCTTCTTCAGTTAAATTATCTTTTTTTAATAAATCAGTATAAGTTATTATTGAAGTAAGTGGTGTTTTTAAATCATGGGAAACATTTGAAATAAGTTCAGTTTTCATTCTCTGACTTTTAACTTCTTCACTTACAGCTTTTTTCAAACCATCTTTTATTTTTTCAATTTTATCTTTTAGTGGATTGAATAACCCTAAATTATCCTCTATTTCTACTTCTAAATTACCACCAGCAATTCTATCTGCTTCATTTAAAAGTATACTAAACTTATTCCTTATATCTCCATACTGTTTTCTAATTGAATGAAATAATATCATATTATAAATTAATGCTATTACTATTCCAAAAAACCAGAAAATACAGCAGATTAACATTATTATCAAATTTACGCCAATAACTTTTATAATGAACTTATTGGATTTATCATTTAAATCTATATGCCCTATATAATTAAATAAATTATTAAACCACCTTTTCGAGGAATTTACTATTTTTATAATTAGTAATTTTTCCTTAAGATATTTAATTACTCCTGTATTAATTATGAACTTTAAGAGCATAGTCACTGCGAAAATAGCATAAATGGTTATACTCCATATAATTGCATTCATCATAATTATAGCAAAACTTTCCAATGCCTTATCCATTCCCGGTTTAATAAGTGTATTCTTTAAAGTTTCAATAATAATAGATACAAGTACGACCCCAGAACCAATTCCTCCAATACCAAAAATAAAACAGTTGATCTCGAATGGTATCTTTTCGAAATATTTAATTCCAAATACATTTCTTCCCATCCTATAAGGCACTAATAACGCCAATATTAGCACAATACCTAATATTGATAAAACAACAGTTGCTACAGCTCTGTTATATATTTTATTTTGTGAACTATCTACAATTGAGCTTATTCTATCGAAATATTTTAAGTCCTTAGGAATTCCATAAATAAAAGTCACGTTTTTAATAGGATTAAATTTTATATCGTTCTTAACGATATAGTCATCATTCCAAACTTTTTTCATTGTAAAATCTAAAAAACTATTTCTTATTACATAATAATCAGAGCCATAAACCTTATTTACAGTAGCCACTCCATTTTCATCATACTTTACTACTATGTAAAAAGCATATTTATTATTTAAATCTTGACTTTTAGTTTCATCTTCTAGTAAGCTTAAATCATTATCAGTATTAGTTTTCTTTATAGACATATCATTAGGATAAACCAAATAATTTAAATTTTTGTAGTTATTATTTAGATCATCTTTCCATGAATCTAAAATATTATTAAAATATCTAGCTACATCTAAGCCATTATCTAATTCTTCATTGTGATTTAAACCTTCATTATTATTTGAATTTTTCTCATATGATTTTATATAAATTTTATCAGCACTTAATTCTTCTTGACTTGTTTGCCCCAAAAGATCTTTATATAAAACATAATTACTTTGATACATAGTTCTCATCAATTCATAGTCTTCATACGGAGGTGAAGGTTCTCCCTTCGACCATTCCTTTATCTTTGGGTAAAAATTAAAAATCCCCATAGACATTATTATAAGTATTGTAAATGCTACTAAATTTGTAACATATGATTTTTTACTGTTTTTCAATTTTGTATCCAACTCCCCATACCACCTTTAAATATTTTGGATTCTTTGTATCAATCTCTATTTTTTCTCTTATATTCCTAACGTGAACCATTACTGTATCAGTATTTATGGCTTCCTCATTCCACACTTTTTCATATATTTCTTCTGCTGAAAAAACTCTTCCTGGATTTTTCATTAACAATTGTAATATTTTAAATTCTATTGGTGTAACTTTTATTAATTCTCCATCAAGAATCACTTCTTTTGTATCATTGTTTAACTCTAGACCACCAATTGAAAATATATTACTTTTTTGTTCAGCTCCACTTACAACACTTAAATATTTTGAATATCTTCTAAGCTGGGAATTGACTCTAGCTATCAACTCCATTGGATTAAATGGCTTAGTTACATAGTCATCCGCTCCAATATTAAGGCCTAGAATTTTATCCATCTCCTCTGATTTTGCAGTAAGCATTATTACAGGAAAATCATAATTCTCACGGAGTTTCATCACCATTGTTATTCCATCCATCTTCGGCATCATTATGTCAACTATTGCCAAATGCAAAGTTTGATTTTCTATTATCTCCAATCCTTCTATTCCATTGCTTGCTCTATAAACATTGTAGCCCTGGTTTTTCAAGTATATCTCTATTCCATCACATATTTCTTTTTCATCTTCAACTATTAAAACATTATAAAAATTCATTATTCTTTAACACCCTCACTTACTATAATTTACAAATGATAATTAATTCATATATATGTTGCAATTCACAATACACATTTCACAATTCATAATTACGACTAAAATTCTTGCAATATTTTTAGAATTGTCATGAAGAATTATTTTTACAATATATATTTAATTAATCTTAGAATACATACTAAAATTCCTATTCTTATTTAATTTGGAATAAAATTCACATAAAATTTATTATATATCATATGTGAGGCATTTCCAAACTCATAAATATACTTTCCTACTAAATTTATTTTATTAAATTTGATTGTAAATTATAGAATTAAAGATTCTACCATAAGCACCTCCTATTCTTAGATGATATTGCTGCAATAATGTACTTGCATTTAAACTCCTAGTAATCCAAACGTTAAATTAATACAAAATGTATAACCTCAAATACAACATATTTATTTTTTATATACTGATTAGCTACAACTAAAATATACAATTGAAAAATAAAGATAGTTTACAATTAAATCGAAAGAATTTCTAAAGAAATTTGGAAATCCTATAAAAAATAACTTTTCAACTAAAAATCCCAAGCAATTAGTTATATAGCACATATAATTAATTGCTTGGGATTATATGATATTCACTTATTTTTACGAGAATTTTTTTAATAATTGTTTATATTCAGTCGTTATATTTAGATATTTTGCCATTAAATCACTAGCCTGCTTTTTTGCCTCATCAATTATAAAATCATAATTATCTATAAGCAAATTAGTGATATGTAAATCAATTTTATTATCCTTAGCCATATTATTTAGAATTTTTATTATCCTATCTTTACTAAATTCCTCTTTATAACTCCTTACTCCTAATAAAGCGCTAGTAATATCCCCTATTGCTACTATTCTCATTTCTTTAGTTAATTGATCTCCTTTTAGTCCAAACGGATAGCCCGCACCATCTAACTTCTCATGGTGAAATGTTCCTATATCTCTTATATCATCTATATTTAAATCACTTAAAATCTCATATCCTATAATAGCATGGCTTTTCATAATTTCAAACTCTTCGTCTGTAAGTTTACCGGGCTTTTCTAAGATTTCTACTGGAATAGCAATCTTTCCTATATCATGAAGTGCAGCTGCTATTTTAATTTTTGATAAAATTTTCTCATCTAACCCACACAACTTTGCAATTTGAAAACTTACGGCTTCTACTAATATGGTGTGTTTAACTGTTGCTTCACTTCTAAAATCAATTGAATAAGCTAACATTTTACTATACGATACAACTTCATCTCTTGTAAGTATTCTAGTACCAAAAAAATCATACAACTCATCAACATAAGTTTTATCTATTAACTTTTCGATAAAATTAAATTTTCTATCTGCTTCCATCAATAATTCTATATATTCATTTGAATATTCTTCTGCATGATTTCTAATAAAATCTTTCGTTAATTCTTTTTTTGATAAATATACCCTATCAATATAATCGGCAAAACTTAATATCATTCCTTCTTTAGATAGAATATCCATGTGCTTGTCCTTAAAATACTTACACGTAAAATGATGGCTTAGAACTATATTATATAAATTAGGTAACGGAGAAAAATATTTTATAAATAATGAACCATAGATAGCATGATCAAACGGAGTTTTTACATCAATATCAACAAGCTTATCTCTTTCCGCAACCTTATATGCACCAATATCGTGAAAAATTGATATGACGCAAATTTTAAGCATATCTTCATTACTATAATTTCCTCTTGCTTTTAATAAATTTAACATTATATATGCAACTTTTTCTCCATGATTCAAAAGTCTTTTGTCCACAGAATTAATAGCTCTATGAATGATATGAATCATTTGCTTTAATGTAACTTCCAAGTTTTCCTTCATATGTTTCCTCCAATTCATTCAGTAACAGTAAAATTATCACCTATGACATGCGTAATAATCTGTTCATATTATAGCATTATTATTTACCAATAAAAAGGCTTACTTGATACATGTTTCCTGAATTAGAAAGAATTAATACATTATCGTGCTTTTTATAAAAAGAGGTCATCTCATTGGTTTATACACCTTCATAAGATAACCTTTTTTAATATATATGCTGCAATTCACAATGCAAGTTTCACAATTCACAATTACAGTTAAAATTCTTTCAATATTTTTAGAATTATAACGAAGAATTATTTTTACACTATATATAATTATTCAAAGCATTGAAAAAATTATAAATTGTTAACTTTTTACATTTTTTTCTTTAAAAATATTTTCACTTTTAAATTCTTATATTCTTTAATTCTTAAATTCCTTTATTCCTAAATTCTTATATTCTTTTCTTTTTAACTTTATAGATAGACAATTTAAGAGCTCAACTTACAGTTAGAATATACCGCTATACTAGAAATTAAATACATTTTTATGAAATAGGCATTTGAAAATCTCGCTGCCAAAAGCACTTAATTGAAGCTTGTTCCTCATCAGCTTGTCACGTTATAAACGGGAGCAAGCTAATGTGGATACAAGCTCCTATTTAGTGCTTTCAGCGAAATTTTTCATAGCTCTGTGGAATAAAAATGTATTTGATTTCGTTGAGTCATCGAATAAATCTAAGTTTTAACGTTAGATATCTATATACCTTCCTGTTTTCTAAATTTTTTGAGTCCTTTTTTAGATCCTCTTTCAATATCTCTATTAAGTTTTCTTTCTTTATAGCTTGAAAATAGATGACTCATATCATAATCTTTAGGATATAATTCTTCAGCACTAATTTCAAGTTTAAGCCTTCTGTAATTTACTTCTATAAATTCATTATTAAACAAAACAGTTATATTATTTAATCTATCAATTTCTTTATAGACAATTCCACTTGCATCTTTATCAAGCAGTAATACTTTATCTCCAACTCTATAAATATACTCATGAGTTTCGGATTTTTCTATTTCTCTTTTAGGAATTTTACTTTCTTTTACTAAATTATAATTATAATCTTTCGTTTGAATATATTTTCTACTTCTTTCAATTATATTATCACTAATACCCATTTTTCTTGATATATATAGGGCATTACTGTCTCCACTTTTTCCTATATGAAGTTTATATAATGGCTCCAAAGTATCTCTTTTAAATTCCATAGCTGCATTTTCGAAGTCTGGATGATTTTGCGAAAAGTTTTTAATTTCCCCATAATGAGTACTTGCTACTGTAATGCACCCCTTATGATAAAATTCTTCTAAAATTGCAATAGCAAGTGCTGCTCCTTCATTTGGCTCAGTACCACTTCCAATTTCATCAAAAAGCAATAATGAATTTTTACTGCTTTCTTTTAAAATCTCTGCTAAATTTTTTACATGAGAAGAAAATGTACTTAAAGCATTTTCTACACTTTGATTATCACCAATATCAACAAAAATATCATCAAATACTGCAATTTCAGTATTTTCATGTGCACTTATATGAAATCCACTTAATGCTGCTAAAGTTAGTAATCCAACACTTTTCAATACAACTGTCTTTCCGCCTGCATTTGGACCAGTTATTATTAAGCTTCTATATTTATTTCCTATTTCAAAATCCAGTGGAACGCACTCTTTAATTAATGGATATTTTCCCTTTACTATTTCTATATAGCCATAATCATTGAGCTTTGGCTCAATTCCGCTTATTTCCTTGCTATATTTTGCTTTTGCAAGTATCATGTCATACTCTGAAATAACTTCGATATTTATTTTTATTTCTTGATGCTTTTGAAAAATCATTTCACTTAAGGTAGATAATATTTTGTATTCTTCAACACTCTCTTCAGCCTTTAAAGCTATTAATTCAGTTGTATATTTTGAGACTGAAGCTGGTTCCATAAACACTGTAGTGCCTTTTGAAGAAGCTTCAACTATAGTCCCTTGTACATGATTTTTATAAGCAGCTTTTATAGGAACCGTATATCTTCCATTTCTTATACTAACAAAAAATTCTTGCATATACTCTTTATTGCTTTGATTCTTAATGAATTTCTCTATCTTTTCTTTTATTTTTTCTTCACAAAGCTCAATGCTCCTACGAATTTTTTTAAGTTCTTTTGTAGCATTAGAATCAACAATGGTTCCTCTAATAGCCATATTTATTTCATCTTCAATATATTTTAAATCTGTAATATTTTCTCCATATGCACTTAATGTTTCTGCATATCCTTCTTTATCTTTAATGAACGCTTTTACTTTTCTGCATCCTCTGAGAAAATCTCCTACTGTAATCACTTCTGATGGCTCCAAAACCCCACCTTTTTCTATTTTTTCAATTAATGGAGATATATCAAAAACTCCTTCAAGGGGCATATGGTAAGATGCATCGATTAGCCTTCTCCCTTCGGAAGTTTCTTTAATCATTCTTCTTACTTGTTTTATATTATTACTTGGAACTAATTTATCAATTAACTTTTTTCCTAAGTTACTTACGCAATATGATTTTACAATTTCTTTTAATTCTTTATAATTTAATTTTTCTAATGTGGCATTATTCATTTTTTCATTTCCTTTTCTTATATATTCAAGCCACGAACAAGGTTATAGATTTCAAAATAGAGCTACTTAGCGAACTAATATTTAATGCAATGTATACATTCATCAAATATTTATCTATATTGCAATAATAAAATTACACTTAGTATGTTTTTAGGATAAGTAAATTCTTGCATACAAAATGCGTAAAAACAATTGCAATACATATATAGTTTAAGTTTTTAAATAAACAAAAAAGCTGTGGATACCTCCACAGCTAAAAAATTCAACATCAAATAAAGATAGAAATATACCTATCTTTTGAAAGCAAATTCGTGGCTCGTATCTTTTAATAGTTATAATTAATTCAACAACAAATAAAAGTATAAAATACTTCTTTTTTGAATTAATATTAAATTACTATAATTAAGATACTAAACACTCACAAAAATACTTCCTTCCAATGAAATCTATATACTATATAATATGACATGGATTAAATAATGTCAATTTTAATTTTTTATTATTTAAAAATTTAATATTAACTATGAGTAATTTCATACTTTAATTTGCAAACTCTCTATAATTCCTTGCGAAACAGTTGAACTGCATCTTGTAAGTTTGAAATTGCCTCATAGTATATTCTCTTTACTGTTGAGCATTATAGTGATTATCTTTTAACATTACATCATGAGAACTTCCTTCTACGATACTTGTTGCAGACACTAATGTTATTTTTGCATTCTTTTGAAGTTCTGGAATAGTAAGAGCACCACAGTTACACATTGTAGAACGAACTTTATTAAGTGTTATACTTACATTATCTTTTAGACTTCCGGCATATGGAACATATGAATCAACACCTTCCTCAAAAGATAATTTCTTATCTCCACCAAGGTCATATCTTTGCCAATTTCTTGCCCTATTTGAACCTTCGCCCCAATACTCCTTCATGTAGTTTCCGTTTATATTTACTTTATTAGTTGGACTTTCATCAAATCTTGAGAAATATCTTCCTAACATAATAAAATCTGCACCCATAGCCAATGCCAAGGTAATATGATAGTCATGAACAATACCGCCATCAGAGCATACAGGAATATAAACTCCTGTCTTTTCAAAATATTCATCTCTAGCTTTAACTACATCAATAAGAGACGTTGCCTGCCCTCTGCCTATACCCTTTTGCTCACGAGTTATGCAGATAGATCCACCGCCTATTCCAACTTTAACAAAGTCGGCTCCAGCTTCTGCTAAAAACATAAATCCATCTCTATCAACAACATTTCCAGCTCCGACTTTTATGTTTTCTCCAAAATTCTTATGTATATAATCAATTGTTATTCTTTGCCATTCTGAAAATCCCTCAGATGAATCAATACATAATACATCTGCTCCAGCCTCTATTAATGCTGGTACTCTTTCAGCATAATCTCTAGTATTAATACCTGCTCCTACTATGTATCTTTTTTGAGAATCAATAAGTTCATTTGAATTTTCCTTATTAGCTGAATAATCTTTACGGAATACCATGTATTTTAACTTTTGATCTTTATCAACTAATGGCAGCATATTTAATTTATTATCCCAAATAATGTTATTTGCTTCTTTCAAACTTATATTAGAATCCGCATATATAAGTTCACTGAAAGGTGTCATAAATTCCGAAACCTTAGTACTTAAATCCATTCTAGTTATTCTATAGTCTCTACTTGTTACAATTCCAAGAAGTTTTCCATTTGGAGTCCCATCTTCAGTAACTGCCATAGTAGAATGTCCTGTTCTCTCTTTTATTTCTACAACTTCCTCTAAAGTAGTATCAGGTTTGATGTTAGAATCACTAGTAACAAATCCTGACTTATAGTTCTTAACTCTTGCAACCATAGCAGCTTCATTTTCAATTGACTGAGATCCATATACGAATGAAACTCCGCCTTCTTTTGCTAAAGCTACTGCCATTTTATCATCTGACACTGACTGCATTATAGCCGAAACTAAAGGTATATTAATGCTTAATGATGATTCTTCGCCTTTTTTAAACTTAACAAGAGGTGTTTTCAAACTTACATTTTGTGGTATGCAGTCTACAGAAGAGTAACCTGGTACTAATAAATATTCTCCAAAAGTATGGGATGGTTCATTAAAATAATATGCCATTTTATCTTACTCCTTTTACATTTTAGATATTTTGTATATAATAATATATTTATCCTATTATTGTCAATGCAAAACAAAATCTATTTACTTATTTCAAAATACTACCAAAATTTAATGTAAATTTATATATAAATGTACGCTAAATAATGCCTATTAATATATAGATATCCGACTTTAAAACTATATTTATGCGGTAACTTGCCGAAATCATAAATATTTTGTTCCGAAAAGCTATGAAAATATCGCTGAAAATTCTAAGCTGCAGATTTCACCACTTTAGCATGCTCCCGCTTTCAGTGTGACAAGCTAAAGTGGAACAATCTACAACTAAGAATCTTGACAGCTCATTTTCAAATGTTTTCTCCACAAATATATTTATGATTTCTAGATAAGATAACCCTTTATATATAGTAAATATGTTCACATAATAAGTATAATTAATAATTTGGACATCTATAGTTAAATAACATATTAACTAATACATATGTATTTTATCTAAATACTTTTATAGAGTAGTTTAGAATTCCTGATCCTCCGCCTAAATCTATCACAATATACCAGTGACCAGAACTTGGAACTGTAATATTATATGGTGAGCTATCAACTGGACCACCATAGTATTTAAAACTATTATTATTTCTATACCTAATAAAATTATTACCATCTAATAAATAAATATTTACCTTTCTGTCAATAGTAATCCCTAGTATATCTCCTTTTCTAAAATTACCTTCCTCATAAGAATATTTCATAATATTTTTAAAACTCCTTTCTTAAATTACATAAAACACTTTCGAATATACAATAGATTCCACATATAAATATAAAGCTATAATAGCACAATTTATACTATTATAGCCTTACAACTATTGATTTATATGCAAATTTTATAAATTAATGACTCTATATATTTCACAACAAGCTCTATATATTTTTATTAACTGTAACTAGCAATATCATTTCTATTTAGAATATGAAAAATATTTTCTTCCCCAGTGAAGTGCTACATTTACTAGTCCTATCATTACTGGAACTTCTATTAACGGCCCTATTACTGCTGCAAAAGCAACCCTTGATTGAATTCCAAATACTGCTACTGCAACTGCTATTGCAAGTTCAAAGTTATTGCTTGCAGCTGTAAAAGATAAAGTAGTAGTCTTATGATAATCTATGCCTGACTTATAACTAATGTAAAATGATACAGAAAACATTACTATGAAATATATTACAAGTGGTATAGCTACTTTGATAACATCTAAAGGTAATTCTACAATATATTTTCCTTTAAACATGAACATAACTACAATTGTAAACAATAAGGCTATTAGAGCTAATGGACTAATTTTAGAAATAAATTTTTTTACATACCATTCTGTTCCCTTCATAGGTTCTAGTATAAGTCTAGTAAACATTCCTAATAAAAAAGGAATACCAAGATAAATTGCAACAGACGTTGCCACTTGTCCCATGGAAATATGAATCTCATATCCTGTAAGTCCAAAAATAGGTGGGAGTACAGTTATGAAAAAGTATGCAAATACAGAATAAAATACTACTTGGAATATTGAATTAAATGCAACTAATGCAGCCGCATACTCACTATCTCCATCTGCTAAGCTGTTCCAAAGAATTACCATAGCTATACATCTTGCAAGTCCTATAAGAATAAGTCCTGTCATTAATTCCGAATCAGATTTTAAAAATACAAAAGCAAGTATGAACATCAAAATTGGCCCAATAAACCAATTTTGTACTAGTGATAAACCAAGAACCTTTGGATTTTTAAATACCTTTCCTAATTCCTTATAATTTACTTTAGCAAGTGGTGGATACATCATAACAATAAGGCCTATAGCTATTGGTATTGAAGTTGTTCCAATAGATAAACTCGCGAGTCCCTCTGATAGTGCTGGTACTCCCCATCCTAACAATATTCCTAGCGCCATGGCTGCAAATATCCAAAGAGTCAAATATCTATCTAAGAATGATAATCTTGATGATTTATTACTCAATTTTAAAATCCCCCCTATTTTTAATTTACTATTCTAATTTAATTTCATTATTCTCAATTCTTCTGGCTAATTCTTTTACCTTTTCTTCTATTGTTTTAGCTGTTTTTATAAATTCATCATCACTTTTTCCACTTGGATCATCTAAGCCCCAATCTTCTATATGCTTAGATGGTAAAAATGGACATTTAACATTACAGCCCATTGTTACCAAAATATCCACCTCTGGAATATCACTTAAGAGCTTGGATTTTTGTGTTTCATTCATATCAATGTTGTATAAATCTTTTATGATTCTCACTGCATCTTGATTTATTTGAGGTTTTGTTTCTGTTCCTGCTGAATAACTTTCAAAAATATTATTTCCATAAAGTTTTCCTAGTGCCTCTGCCATTTGTGATCTGCATGAATTGTGCACACATATAAATGCAACTTTTGTTTTCATCTTTTTTATCTCTCCTTAAATATGTCTATTTAATTAAGTTATTTAAGTTATTTCCTCTTACGTCTTCTGCTTTCCACTCTATTACTGCAAAATTTCCACTAGAAATTTCATCAACTTTGTTAATCCACTGAATTTCATTACTTGCTTTAACTTTTAAGATTTCATTAGTAGTATCAGTTGCATAAAGACTTGAATTGATTATCCACCATTTGCTATGAATCTGAGCCCTATCTAAATCCTTTTGAAGTCTCATGGCTTCATAAACAGGAGTTGTTTCAGCTAAAGTTACTATAACAACTTCAGTTTCACTTTCATTTCTTAATCTAGGCAATAACTTTATTACTGACTCTGGTATATCTCCTTCTGACCTAGAAATTTCTTTATTATAACTTTCTGTTGAATCTAAAAGAAGTAACGTATGACCTGTTGGAGCTGTATCTATTACTACAACTTCATTTTCTGATCTTTCAACAATTTCAGCAAAAGCTCTAAATACTGCTATTTCTTGAGTACAAGGTGATCTTAAATCTTCTTCAATATATTCGATATCTTCATCAGTCATATTGTTTTCTCTTGCCTTACCTATAACTTCTTGTCTGTACTTTTCGAGTTCTTCTTTTTCGTCAATATTGCTCAAAGAAATTCCATAGCTTTCATCTAATACAAATTTTAAGTGAGCAGCCGGATCAGTAGTGGTTAAGTGAACCTTCTTACCTTTTTTAGCAAGTCCTAGTGCTATAGATGCTGCTATAGTTGTCTTACCTACTCCGCCTTTACCCATTGTAAAAATAACTTTTTTGCTGCTATTATATAGATCCTCAATGACATCTTTTAATTTTGGCATAGCCACTGCATTTAAAGATTCCTCACTAATTTTAATATAATCTTTTTTAAGGAAAGCTCTTACGTTTTCAAGCCCTGTTATATTATAAGGTCTTAGTGGAATTTCAAAAGTTTCGATATCCTTAAATTTAGGTGGCATATTACTTAAAGCTTTTTGCTGTTTTTCATAAATAGCGTTTGAAAGTTCATCATCATGACTTTGAAGCACACCATTTATAATTAATATTTGATTGTCTACACCAATTTCTTGAAGTTCACCAGAAGCTCTTTCTGCCTCTTTTAGTGGAGAAGTTTCAGGACGAGATACTAATATAAGTGTTGTTTTCTCTCCATCAGCTAAAGTATCTACTGCACTTTTGTACATCTCTTTCTTTTCTTCAAGTCCTGCAAGCTGACCTAAGCATGATGCTCCATGAGTGCTTTCATTAATAAAATCACTCCATGCAGAAGGTAATTGTAACATTCTTAAGGTATGCCCTGTTGGTGCAGTATCAAAAATGATATGATCATATTCATTGAATACTTTTTCATCAGTTATCATAGCTGAGAACTCATTAAATGCTGCAATTTCAACAGTACATGAACCTGATAATTGTTCTTCCATATTATCTATTACTGCTTGTGGTAACTTTCCTCTATATGGAGCTATTACACTTTCCCTATATTCAGCTGCCGCAGCTTCTGGTTCAAAATTTGCAACAGTTAAGTTTGGAACTTCTTTTATTTGAACTCCTTTATTATTTAACTCTGTATTAAATACATCTTGAAGATTTGATGCTGGATCAGTACTTACAAGCATAATCTTCTTTCCTTGATCCGCTAAATTCACGGCTACAGCACAGGCTGTTGAAGTCTTACCAACTCCACCTTTTCCAGTAAGAAATAGATACTTAGTTAAGTTCAGCTTTTCAATATCAAACAGTTTCAACATAATTTACTCTTCCCTTCTACTTAAGTGTATCGATTTATTCTAATGAACCTAATTATTAGCAGCATCCACCTTTACATCCACAGCCTTTAGCAGGCTTTTTTATACTAGCTTTCTTTATATTAAGCTTCAAAGTATCTGCTGGTATACCTAATAGAATACAAAATTCTTCGTTAGTTGGATAACTACCTTCCTTAACTACTACTCCATCTACCATAGTTACAGGTAAAGCTTCAATTCCTTTGGTGTTTAAAATTTCATTTATCACTTTATTATCTACAAATATTTGAGGATTACTTGTTAAATTGTGTCTTTCCACTACTATACCTTTGTTTTTTAAAGTATTAAGTGCAGTTGAAACTCTCAATAATTCTTTATCTACAGATGGCCCGCAAACACCTGTTGAACAACACATAGCTGGATCAAAAATAATCATTTTTTTCATTTTTATTAACTCCTTTACAATCATAATTTTTTATATTTAAATTTGATTTACAGATACATTTAGTTTTTATCTTCTTATTTACAAGTACATTTACTCTTATCATTACAAATACAATCTTTTGTTTCAGTTACAAGATTCATCATGAACAGTGTAAGTTTATTGCAATTATTAAGATTTAATCGGTAGTAATTCCAAAGACCTTCTTTTCTAACTTCTATAAGACTACAGTCACTTAACACCTTCATATGATGCGAAAGGGTTGGCTGAGTAAAATCAAAGTATTCTAGTATATCGCATGCACATCTTTCACCACAAGATAATATATCAATTATTTTCAACCTGCTTGGATCAGATAATGCTTTAAAAATTTTTGAATTTTCTTCATAGCTCATTCTCATTCACGCCTTTCCTATATAGACATCTATCTATATATAATATAGAACATCATCTATATATTGTCAATCCAAAGTATATATCTTAACTTTATTTTAACACTAAATATATAACAATCTATATAGTCACTTTATTCAGTAATTAAATTATTGTTACAAAATCGTATACTTTTTTCACTAGATTTATAAAATATTAAAACTTTCAAAAATAGATAATCCCATAAGTCGCTATAAAGCTACCTATGGGATCTATAATATATACGTTATAATCAATGCTATTCATTTTTTTATAAAATCATTTATTTCTTATTACATTATAGTTTAATGTTGATTCTGCTAAGTTTAATTTTCAGAGTATATATATGTTGCAATTCACAATCACAGCTAAAATTCTTGTAATATTTTTAGAATTATTAAAACATTTAGGACCAAGTAGAAACTGCTTTCTTAAGTTGTCCTCCACAACGTGATAATTCTCCCATAACCTTATCAATTCCACTCTCAGTTTTGAACCAATTTTCTTTAGTTATTCCGTCTACATCTATTGGACATACAAAGAATTTTGTCTTTGGATATGCATAACTATAAAACATGAGACATCTCTTGGCATGAAATGATTTGCAACATATTATAGCCTTTTTTATATCTAAATTATAGTTATCAGTAACTTCCTTTGACTTAAAGGCATTCTCCTTTGTCCAAGTTGCATTATCTTCTTTTAATATTGCATCACCATTAACTCCATTTGATATGGCTATATCTCTCATAAACTCCCATTCAGTGTTATATTCTCCATTGTATATTTCAGCCTTAGTTATTGGTCCTGGAAAATATCCTTTTGACATGCTATATTTTCCTGATGGAAGTATATATGGTGCATATCCCTCTAACCAAAGTTTTGAAGCTTTTTCTGCTGGCTCTGGCCATGCACTACCAGGTATAAAAATAATATCACAGTATTCTGGCTTATCTTCCACAAAGATAAAAGATGTAATTTCTTTAATAAAATTAATACCTTCTAATGACATACCTCACTCCTTAATGCGAGTCTTACTGCTGATATCTGAAATTTATTCTTTATCAAAATCTCTTCCAACATCACTTGCTGTGTGAGAATCTGATCCGTATACTTTTTTAACCCCGTACTCATCTATCAACTGCTTAAAAATATCTGATACATATATTTCACCACAATATGGCTTTCTAAGGCCTGCTGTATTTACATCTACTTCATAATTCCTTGATTTGATTTCTCTTACTATTTCTTCTAAAAGTTCTTTGTTTTTATATTCTAATGGGTATAATTTATTGAAAATCCTAATTAAATTTGGATGCCCTACACGATGAGGCTTATACTCCCCTAAGTCTGATTTTATTGCTTTAAGCAAAGTCTCATAATACTTATCATAAACTTTTTCAGTGGTACCATAAAACTCTAAAGCTCTTTCAAAGCCTTCTTTTCCATCAATAGCCACATATTCATCGCCCATTTTTATAAAATGTACAGAAATTAGCCCATCTTCTAATTTGGGACCATATGAATTAAGTAGTCTTTTAGTTCCTTCTTCATATCCATCAACAAAATCAACTTCTAGTCCTATATTTATTTTGATTTTGTCTTTATATTTTAATTTTATTTCTTCAACATCCTTAAAATACTTCTCTATTACTTCTTCATTTGGAGCACATTCATCTTGAAATTCTTTGTCATCTATAAAATAACATGGAAAAGGCATGTGTTCAGTAAATGTTATTTCCTCTAATCCCTCTATTAATGCTTTATCAACATACATTTCAAAACTATCTTTAGTTCCATGAGGACAATATGGCGAGTGCATATGTCCATCTCTTACTATCTTTTTATTATTCATAATATTATTAAAAGAGAGGATTTAATACGCTCTCCTTTAATTCTCACTTCCCTTCTATTGTAAAATATGATTTATATATGTTGCAATTAGTTTCTACATTTTGCCTTAATATGGCACTTAACATACTAGAAGTTTAAATGTAAATTTATTATTGCAACATATATAGATATCCAACTCTAAAACTAAATTTAGGTGGTAACTTACCGAAATCATAAATATTTTGATTCCGAAAAGCTATGAAAATATATTTATGATTTCTAGTGAAAATATGAACTTAAAGTTTTGCAACTTTGTTAATATGTTCATCTATATATGAACAAAACTTATAGAAGCTGTCTTTAATGAAAATTGCAGTTTTCCGCTAACTTAACTATTGTTTACAGCTATTAAGCAGCAATCTAGTCATATATGATTACTTATCTTAATAATGCAAATTATTATTTTTCATATTCATACATATTATAATTACATTCGCTCATCCCAAGTGATTCATATGTTGCTTTAGCATTTATATTTTCTTTTTCTACATACAATCTTATGCCAGCTATTCCATCATTATTATCACATATATTCTTAACATTATGATACAACTTCTTATAAATACCTTTTTTTCTATACTCAGAATCTACATATACACTTTGCACCCAAAGAAACATACCATTTCTCCAATCACTCCATTCATATGTAAACATAATTTGTCCAACTACTCTATCATTCACTTCACAAGCATAGTATTGTCCTTTTGATGAATCTTCAATCATCGCTCTAACACCATTGCTTAAAATTTCTAAATTAAGTTCTTTATCCTCTGTTTCTTTTGCCAGATTGTAATTAAATTTTACTATGGTTTCCAAATCTTCAATTCTTGCTTTCCTTATGTTTCCTAAATTATTGTCATTATTAATATTACTCATTTCTTTCCTCCATATATCCAGACACATTCAAAAAAATATCAAACCTATATCTGATAGTGTATTTTATTTTTATATTTTATTCTTTACTTATATTTTAGCATTTAAATATTATGTTACATAGTATTTTTATTGTTTTGTCTAAACAATAGAGTAAATCACATACAAAATTCTATTAAACATTTACTATACTTAAATGCATATAAAAACAAAGAAATTCCATATATGCTTGTAACCTTAATGTCATAATATGGAGCAATCATTAGAAAATAAGCTGATGAAAATAATTAATGTAGGGTTGTTCCAGGTTTACTTGTCCTAATAAAATTAGGAGCATGCACATATGGATACAACCCTACATTAACTGCCTTTCAGCAAAATTTTCATAGTCCTGTGAAACAACAACGTTTCTGATTTCGGTTAGTCACCACATTACTATAACTTTCACTGTGGTTATCTATTTACTACTTTTTATTCATAAAACTCAGGGGCAAGTTTTATTGTTTTAAAGAATTCTTCATCATGAGCAAAAAATACTTTTGCGTCATATTTTTTCTCTAACGCTCTTACTTTTTCAATTGATTTAAAGAAAGAAAGACTATCATAAAGCAATCCTGATGCCTTAGCTGGTGGACCATAAATTTCTGAACTATAAACACAATCTTGTGGGAATATTAATGTGCCTTCATTTTCTAAATGAACTACTATTCCAAGTAATCCTGGTGTATGACCTGGTAAATTTACTATTTCTATGCCCTTTGCAAATTCAAAATCCTCTTCAACTAAATGATATTGCTTTACTGAAACATCCATATCAGCTTTAATATATCCTCCGTGTGTTAAAGGATTTTCATTTAACCTTACTTGAGTTTGAGCTTGCATAAAGTCCGCCTTTGGTACATATACATCTGCATGTTTAAACATATCTAAATTTCCTGCATGATCTAAATGCATATGAGAAATTATTACTTTCTTTATTTCTTCTGGCTTTGTCCCACATAAAGCCAATTGATTTTCTAGTCTTTGTTCTTTTGTTTGATATAATGGATAAACTTCTTGAAGGTTTTTTGGCCAATAACCATTCATAGCTTCTGGATTGCTTCCTACATCATATAATATTTTTCCATCTGGATGATCAATTAAAATAGACATTACAGGTAGCTTAATCCATTTATTTTGTACATGCGGTTGGCTATATGTTCCCATAGTAGCCCCACCAACTACATTATTCTTATCAGTTTCTAAATATCCCGTATCTAAAACATACACTTTCATAAATTATTTCCTCCCATATTTTCATTTATTTTAATTTAAAATTTCACTTTAAACCTCTTTTCCCACTCTTTAATAAGGGCATCTCTAAAATCAGGATGTGCGACATTTATTAATGCTTTGGCTCTTTCTTTTAAAGTTTTCCCTTTGAGCTCTGCTATTCCAAACTCAGTTACAACATAATGAATATCGTTTCTAGATGTTGTAACAGTTGCACCCTCATCTAAAATTGGAACTATTCTTGAAAGTTTTCCTTTACTTGCAGTTGACGGCATTGCAATTATTGATTTACCGCCTTTAGCCATTGCTGCTCCTCTTACAAAGTCAACTTGTCCACCCACACCACTGAACTGTTTAAGTCCAATTGTATCAGCCGCAACTTGTCCCATAAGATCTACCTGAATACATGAGTTTATAGAGACCATCTTATAATTTTCTGCTATAACACATGGATTATTTACATAATCTACAGGATACATGGCAACACTTGGATTTCCATTAACATAATCATAAAGCCTCTTAGTACCCATTAAAAAGGTAACTACAGATTTTCCAGGATGTAAAGTTTTTGCTTTATTAGTTATTACACCTGCTTCTATTAATTCAACTACTCCATCAGATATCATTTCCGAATGAATCCCAAGATCCTTTTTTCCCTTTAAGAATAATAGTACTGCATCTGGAATTGCACCAATTCCTAATTGAAGTGTAGAACCATCTTCTATTAGCTTTGCACAGTTTTCACCAATAGCCTTTTCAACTTCTCCTATTTTAGGTGGCTTAAGCTCAATAATATCATTTGAAGTTTCAACTATATAATCGATATCAGAAACATGTATAAATGAATCTCCTAAAGTTCTTGGCATCTTCTCATTTAATTCAGCAATAACAATTTTAGCGGCCTCTGCAGCAGGTTTTGTGTAGTCATTTGAAACTCCAAAACTACAATAACCATGTTCATCTGGAACACTTAATTGAACGAGTGCTACATCTACTGGTAAAGTACCTTCCCTAAACATTTTTGGTACTTCTGAGAAAAAGCATGGTGTAAAATCTGCTCTTCCGTCAAAAATAGCTTCCCTTGTTGTTCCACCTGCGAATATAGAATTGTGGCGAAAATTAACAGCCATTTCAGGCTTGCAATATTCACTTTTACCCATGGATACCATATGAACAATTTCTACGTTTTCATATAAATCTTTGTTTCTAACCATTGCATCTATAATTTCTTTTGGCTCTCCGCAAGCATGTCCAGTTACTACTCTATCATTCGATTTAATTTTTCTTACAGCTTCGTCAGCTGTAACTACCTTACTCTTGTATAAATCTTTCCAGCTAATCTTAGACACCTCCTAAATATAACCGGATTACAATTTTTTCAAGTCATATGCTAATTTATCATAATCCCCTATATTTTTAATAAAAATTTTACTATATTTTGATATATATTTTTCATGGCTTACACAGCAATTTGGACATCCACAGACTAAAATTAAATAGTCATATTCCTTATTTTCCTTTGCAATCTCGAAATTATGAGTTTTTCCAAGATCGTTAATTAAATTTGTAATAAACGTTTTTCTATCATAACCGGCATTACAGCCACCACAGTATCTAATACCTATTTCCAAAATTTCACCTGGCCTTTATTTTCTAAGCAGCTGTCTAGCAAAATCAAGCATTTCTCTGCTAATTGGATCAACAAGTTGTACATCTTTTATTTCTGGTATTTCTTTTAATACGCAAGAAATTAATTCTTCCATAGTAAACCTTGCAGAAGGACAGCCACTGCATGCGCCTAAAAGTTTTACGTAAGCTACACCATTGTTAACTTCTACAAGCTCAATATCTCCATTATGCTCGGCAAGTAACGGTTTTATTTTAGTATTGATAACATTATTAATTTCATCTATCATGATTTTGCTCATATTATTCTTTAATTCTAGCTATTTTCTTAGCTATTTTCTTTTTAGCTGCTAAATTTCCTTGTCTAGCTATCATAATTCTTTGAGCTTGTGGTGATCCAGCTCCATGCATTGATTCTGTTCTATATCCGACAGCTGCAGTCCCTAAACAAATATTTTCTATTAATCTTAATATTCTCATTCTATTTTCTGTTGAAACTGAGTTTACACCTCTCAAATATTTATCTATATATGGACCTATCTTTTCATCTTTAAAATCTGCTTCTGATGGCATAGTCACCATGATTCCTCCAGCAATATCTTCTGCAAGTCTACATATTTCATAAGGGAATCTTGTAACATTTTGCTTACATACATTTGCTAGCAGATTATCAATATAATAATTTCCAGCTTCTGTTTTAGAACCCATTGCTGAACATGCAATACCACAAGAGAATAAAGTTTCATTTAAGTGAGTCATTTCTATTAATTTATCTTTAACATGAGATGCTTTGTGAGCTCCATTATAATCAGCAGCTACTGCAGCAGCTCCAATTAGAACATCTCCAACTCCGACTTTGCATCCACCATAACTTTGTCTATGATATCCTGCAAATCTTTCAACTATCATTCCAGCAAAATCAGTTTCTCCATTTAAGAAAATTCTTTCATTTGGTACAAATACATTATCAAATATTGTTAATGTTTCTTGTCCACCAAATTCAGCATTTCCAAGATCTATATCAGCACCTGGCTCCAATTTTCTTGTATCACAAGATTGCCTTCCATATATATGAATTATTCCTTCAGCATCTGTAGGCACTGCAAAAGATATTGCCCAATCCTTATCATTTGGAGTTAATGCTATTGTTGGCATTACTACTACCTCATGAGAATTTAACATTCCAGTTTGGTGACATTTTGCTCCTCTAACAACTACCCCATCTTCTCTTCTTTCAACAACCCTTAAGTATAAATCTCCATCAGCTTGTTTACTTGGCGATAATCCTCTGTCCCCTTTAGGATCAGTCATTGCACCATCAACGGTTAAGTCGTTTTCTTGAACATATTTTAAAAACTTATTAAAGTTTTCATGATAATTTGTTCCACACGCTTTATCTATTTCGTATGTTGAACTGTATAATGCATTAAAAGCATCCATACCAACGCACCTTTGGAAACATGATGCGGTTTTTTGACCAAGTAATCTTTGCATCTTTACTTTTTTAATAAGATCATCTGTGCTTTGATGTAAATGAGCAAATCTATTTACTTTTTCCCCTGTTAAATTAGAAGTAGCTGTCATTAAATCTTCATACTCTGGCATTTGTGCTAATTCATAAGTCATAGCAACTGAATTAAGAGATGGTCTTATGATTGGATTATCAACAACATTGTCAACTGGTTTTCCAAACATGTACACTTTTAGGTTTAACTTTCTAAGGCTTTCAATATATTGTTCCTTTGTTTTTAATGGCATATTATCGCTTCCTTCACTAATTTTTATTTTCTAATAATATTACAAAGCAATAAGCGTGCCAAAATAAAAATTTACCGTACTAACTTGAATTTACCATAATAATCTTATAATTTTTTTAATATCACCTCTAATTTCTGGAATAACATAAATATTTGTTGCAAAAACGCAACTAAAATTTCAATTAAATTTCATAACAACCTCGGAATACGTTTACAATAGCTATAATTTGAAAATATTTTATTACGTTGCACTTCTGCATCTTGTTGCATTTTTGCACCACTGGCTATCCAATATTTAGCATGTTTATAGTATGATACATGAATTTAAATAGATTATATATTTATTCGCCATACTCAACAAAGAAATTGGATACATATTTGCACAGCAGGCATTTTAAAATAAGCTGCCGTAGCTAATGAATAAATATGTATCCAATTTCTATTTAAATACGTCACATTATTAAATTTCTTCTTTTATATATTTCTGCCTCTTCCTTACAAAGGTTGATGCATCTATTCCTAGTGATTTTGCTGCAGCTCTGACATTACCATACTTGTCATATGCCTTCTTAATTAATTTCTTTTCTATGGCATCTAAGGTTTCTTTTAAATTTATACCTTCTTCAAAAGTATTTAAAGTTACAATCATGCCATTTGAGCCAATAATATTTTTAGGAAGATCTGACCTCTTTATCTTATCATCCTCACTCATTATTACAGCTCTCTCAACAATATTTTTTAGCTCCCTAACATTCCCAGGCCAATTATATTCATACATACAATTTAAAGCATCTGAAGCAAATATCTTATTGAAATTGTACTTTTTATTAAGCTGTGTAAGAAAAAAATTGATTAATGGCAAAATATCATGCTTTCTTTCTCTAAGGGGTGGAATATATAGCGGTATGACATTGAGCCTATAATACAAATCCTCTCTAAATTGTTTTTTCTTTATCATATCTTCCAAATCTCTATTTGTTGCAGCTAGTACTCTAACATCAATTTTTATAGGCTTTGTTCCTCCAATTCGTACTACTTCCATCTCTTGAAGCACTCTTAGAAGCTTAACCTGCATATCCATTGGAAGTTCTCCAACTTCATCGAGGAAAATAGTCCCTCCAGAAGCCATTTCAAATAAACCTATTTTACCTTCTTTATTTGCTCCAGTAAAAGCACCTTTTTCATAGCCGAAAAATTCAGATTCTATTAAACTTGCAGGCACCGCACCACAATTAACTTTAATAAATTGCTTTTTACTGCGCTTGCTTACTTTGTGTATATACTTTGCTATTTGATCCTTTCCTGCTCCAGTTTCTCCGAGCATAAGAATCGTAGTGTCCACTTTAGCAATTCTATTGGCAAGCTGGATAATTTCAATAGTTTTATGATCTTCTGCAACAATTTCTGAAGTATTTAATAATTGAGTTCTCATTTCTTCGATTTCAGAAACATATTTAAGAGTAATTTCTTTATTCTTTTGAAGTTGCTCTTTTAACTCATAAAGTTGTGTTACATCTCGTACGTTTGTAACCACCATAATTATTTTTCCATTCTTATCAAAGATTGGGTTACTGCTCACAAGAACCTTTACTCCTGTTTTGAATTCCTGTTGAATTGTAGTGGTTTTTCTATTCTTTAGCACTAAAAGAGTAGCCGACTGAGATATAACGCCTTCTTTTTCCAGGTCTTTCATATTTCTTCCTAAAACCTCTGCTCTTTTAAGTCCTGTAATACTCTCATAGGCATTATTTATTTTTATAGTATTAGCTTCCCCATCTGTTATATAAATTCCATCATAAGAGCACTCAATAATAGAGTCTAACTCCGTTAACCCTAACTTTGTATTTTTTATATCTCTACATTTTTTTGAAATTTTTTCAACCAAATCATTAATAAAATCTGTATGAGTAATTATCCCTATAATCTTATTGTTTTTATCTATAACTGGAAGACGACCAACATTATATTTCAATACATCTTCTATATTCATTTCACTATTAATTGTTATCACTTTTTTAAGCTCTAAAGTTTCTAGCTTCGTATTCATCTCTAATTTATTAAGAATAGCTTTCATTAAATCTGTTTTTGTTACAATGCTAATTAACTTTCCATCTCTATCTACAACGGGTGCTCCATCTATGCCATTTTCAATAAAAAGCTTTGCTGCCTCTTCAAATGTATTATTAGGTTTTAACACCAATACCTTTTTTGTCATCAATTCTTTTACTTTCACATTCTCCACACCCTATATCTTATTTATACAAAAATTTATAATTTACCAGTAACAAAGGACCGTTTATAAAACAAATCTAAAGATTTATCCATTAATAAAGCATTTCTCTTTTTTAATTTAAATTTAAAATTGTCCATTTAACTATTTCACTCATAAAAAGTATTCCATCCCAAGGTGAATCATACAAATTCATGAGACCTACTTTAACTAGCCTATCAACACCATGCAGGCTAGCTTTATTTGCAAAATTTATAATCCTGCTATTGTTTTCAGAAGCTATTCCAATAGTTTGTATCCTTGGCGTTATTAGCTTGCAAACCTCAAATATATCTTCAATCTCTTTTAAAAATATAGTTGTATGCTGCACAGGCTCTTCTAATATTATTTCTTTATCTATTAAAATTGTGTATTTAAGGTCTTTACTGCATATTATATCTTTTTCTAAAGATATAAGATATTCCCCTCTTTTATTAATAATATTTGCAGCTGCTCCTTGATTAATTTCAACCTTAGGATATCGTTTTAAACTCTTTTCTAATGCTTGTGCAAGCATTTGTGCTGCTTCATTAATACCCACAGTAGATTTCTCAATAAATAACACTTGAGGAGAAGAGCATGCCCTTTGATCAAAGCTTATTATATCCTTTGCAAAATTATCGAAGGTTTTAGTTATCTTAAGACTTTCCATGGCAGATTTTTCAAATACAGCAAAGGAATATTTAGGTCCAAATATAACATCCTTACATGTGGTTTTCTTAGGCAGAACTGACAATGTTTTCACGGCTTCTTCACCGCCGCATATTACTCTTACATCCGCTACCTGTGAAATTTCAGTATTTAACTTTAAATCATTACTTGAAAAATTTATAATTGAAATGCTCTTTAATAAGGTACTTCCATAATATTTTTCTCCTCTAAAATTAATTACAATATCTTTTAAAGGTTTTAGAAGTTCAATTACAATATCTATACTACCAATAGGTATCCTGCATAAATTAACATTTCTACAAATAATGGCTTGAACTAAATAATATATTGGAAGAGTAGGAACATTGCCAGCCATAAAATGACAAACCATCCCTCTAGGTTGAGCTTTCATAAATTTATTATCTGCTATTTCTATAAAATCATCTAGGAATTCTTGTTTTTTTAGATCTTGGTGTAAAAGCTTCTTAATATTGTCTTTCTTTAGCCATAATACCAAAAATGGTACACCTTCATAACTTAAAAACTTTCTATCGCTACATAATATTTTACTATATTCATTAATTATTTCAATCATAGCTTCTGATGGATACGAATAAATTGTTTCTCTATTTTTATTAAGCTCTTCTATAATTGCATCTAAACTTTGAAGCTTCTTGGGTTCCTCATAAAATTTATCTCCTAACATAAAGCAGCTTATCATTTCTTATCCCTCTTCTCTGCAAAAGTATCTCCACATCCTCTTGTTTCAGATTTTTCTACTCTATCTTTAAACTTAAAGTATTTTCCCTTTCTTCCACATTTACAATCATCTATACCTACAAATTCACCTATATCTTCAGTTAATATAGCCTGGCCCGGATAACTTGAAGTAAGGGCGCTCATAACTTCAATAAATCCACATTGACCTATTTCTACCTCTTTAAGCGTTAAAAAATCTCGTATAATAATTTCTCCAAAGTCAGGTACATGTTTATATCCGAATTCACAGTCAAGAAAAACTACGCCTAACTGTTCAACCATTCCATAAAAATCAATTATGTTTTCAGGGTCAGTTCCAAATACTTCAGCCACAGATCTATTAAACTCTTTCTTTTCAACTTTTTGGGCATTTAATTTTTTCCAGCCTCCACTATGAAGTATTTTAATTTTCGGCATGTTTAATTTTATATTTTTTTCTTTTAGTACGTTAACAAACCTAGTCCAGATAATATAAGTAAATCCATATACTAATATATCTGTATCTTTGTACTTTTCTTCAAATTCTTTAAGTCGTTCTATATTAAGTATGATGTTATCATCTACCAAATCCATAGCATAAGTTAAACTCTTTCCAAAACTACTTACTCCTCTTATTGCCGCGCCTCTTGCAGTTAAATAGTCACTTTTTTTGTTAACCTCTTTACTATCAATTATAAGCATTGGTCTTCTATATGATCCTAAAAAACTTGTTAGAGTTGATATTAATCCTTGAGATTGTCTTATAGATGTTTCCTTATCAATAAATATCTTGCTAGGAATTTTTCCAGTTGTAGAACTTGAGTTTAATATTCTAACTACACTTTCTTCACTACAAGTCCTAAGCTCAAAATGCTTAAACATATTTACAGGAATAAATGGAATCTCTTCAAGAGAATTTATATCATTTATATTAACTTCTAGTTTTTTATACATAATGTTCAGATTTTCATTTTTTCTATTTTCATCTATTTGAGGTTTAAGAATATCTAAAAGCTTTTTTTCTTTATCCTTTTGCAGACACTTAAATTGCTCATTATTTATAATTTCATCTATCATTTCAGATCCCCCATCATTACTTTACCAGAAGAATTTTTTGGAAGTCCATCTAAAAGCACCACATATTTAGGTACTTTATAAGACGGCAATTTATCTTTGCAATATTCAATTATATACTTTTCATCAACTTTAAAAACTTCATCATTTAGTACTACAAATGCTTTTACTGCTTCCCCTAATATATCGTCTTGAACTCCAATTACTGCTGCTTCTATAACACTTGGAATTTGAATTATGATATTTTCAATTTCTTTAGGACTTATTCTATTTCCACCACTTTTTATGATTTGTTTTTCCCTTGCCACAATATAAATATAACCATCTTCATCCACTGTAGCCAAATCACCAGTATATAAATAACCATTTCTAATGACCTTTTTCGTTTCTTCTTCATCGTTAAAGTAACCCTTCATTATATTTTCACCAAAAGCCACTACTTCACCTATTTCATCAACTTTCACTTCATTTCCTTCTTTATCAATTACTTTAAGCAAAGTTCCAGGAATGCCTTTACCTATTGAACCCATTTTTTCATCAAGCATATTAGGTGGAAGATACGAAAGTCTTGCAGTTGCTTCAGTTTGTCCATACATTATGAATATTTGTGCATTGTTCTTAAGAGCTTGTTTTAGTTCTTTAATAAAACTATCAGGGAGTCTTCCTCCTGCTTGAGCCACGTATCTTAGACTTTTCAAATTTCTATCTTTAATACTAGATTTTCTAAGTAAAATTTGATAATTACTTGGAACTCCAGCAAAACCTGTACATTCATATTTTTCAATATCATCTAGAACTGTTTCTGGGAACATGAATTTATTATTTATTACTAAGCTACCGCCAACTCTTAAATGTGTATGGAACAACGATGTCCCAAAGCAATAGTAAAATGGTAAGACAACTTCTATCCTATCTTCCCTATTTAAGCTTAAATATTCTATTATGGAATTAGTATTATGACAGAGATTATGATGCGTAAGCATTACTCCTTTTGGTCTTGCTGTTGAACCAGATGTAAATAATATTACCGCCACACTATTTTTAGAATCAATTTCTTCTTCTACATTATTAGTGCATTCTTTATCTAATAGAAGACTATTTAATGTTTCTTCAGTAACTATTTTAATGTCCTTATTAATCAAACTTCTCATATTATCTAAAAAACGTTTTTCAATAAAAATCGCTTTAGGATTGCAGCTATTAATTATATATTCAATGTCATTCTTACTTAAAGTAGGATTTAGGGGTACACAAGTGCACCCACTTCTTATTATTCCAAAGTAACTTTCTATAAAAAAAGGTGAATTCTCACTTATCAATAGAATCTTATCTTCCTTTACTATATTAATTTTCTTTATATTATGGGATATCATCAGTATCTTACAGTGCAACTCACTATAGCTGATATTTTTCTTATCAATTATTGCAGTTTTATTAAGCCCTGAGGAAAATTCAAAAACATAGTCAGTAAAGGTCATATTTCAACCCCATATTTTCTCAATGTATTTTTGATATCTCCTATAGTATATAACCTTGAAATATCTTGAACTGCCATAGATATTTCAAATTCTTCCTCAAGGGCTACTACTAGTTCAATATGGCTAAGTGAATCCCATGCCTCAATTTCGTCTGGACCAAAACCGTCTTCAATTTCATCTAAATTTTCAATACTCCAAACAGATTTTATTATTTTGTTGAAAGTTCCTAAATTACTCATTTCTAATTCCTCCAATATTTTTTATTCTTCAAGCATATTTAAAGCAAGAATTATGCCAATAATTCTATGCAACCACTTTTTGTTTTAGTATGAGTAATTTAATTTATTTTTAATGTATATATAGGTATCAAATCAACCTATTAGATGAATGTATTTACAAAGTTGCTAAAATTTTAAGTTTATATCTTCACTAGAAATAATAAATATATTTGTAATCACATGGGTCATAATATGGAGAAAATATTTGAAAATGAGCTGTTAAAAGTTCTTAGCTTTTCGGAATCAAAATATTTATTATTTCGGTAATTTATCACATAAATGTAGTTTTAAAGTTTGATATCTATATGTTGAAATTCACAATTATGGCTGAAATTCTTGCAACATTTTTAGAATTACAAAAATCCATTTCCTTGTATAAAAATAAAGGATAGTAAACAATATTACTATCGTCTACTATCCTTAAAATATTATAATTTACATTACTTCACTATCTAAATTTGCTCCAGAGAATTGGCTGTTGTAAAGATCTGCATAGAAACCTTTCTTTGCAAGAAGTTCATTATGGTTACCCATTTCTATGATACTTCCCTTATTCATAACTAGAATTAATTCTGCATCCCTAATTGTAGAAAGCCTATGTGCAATAACAAAACTTGTTCTGCCTTTCATAAGTTCTGTCATAGCTTTTTGTATATAAACTTCTGTTCTTGAGTCAACACTACTTGTAGCCTCATCAAGAATCATTATAGTAGGATTTGCTAGAATTGCTCTAGCTATCGTAAGAAGCTGCTTCTGGCCTTGAGATATATTAGAAGCTTCTTCGTTTAATATTGTATTATATCCATCTGGAAGAGTTTTAATAAAGTGATGAGCATGTGCTGCTTTTGCTGCCTGAATAACTTCTTCCTCAGTAGCACCTTCTCTACCATAAGCTATGTTATCCATTATAGTTCCGTTAAATAACCATGTATCTTGAAGAACCATACCAAACATGTTATGAAGTGCTCCTCTTTTTATATCTCTGATATCTACACCATCGATCATTATCTTACCAGAATTTATTTCGTAGAAACGCATAAGTAAGTTAACGAGTGTAGTTTTACCTGCTCCAGTTGGTCCTACAATTGCAATTGTATGACCTTTTTTAACATCAAGGTTCATATCTTCAATAAGTGGTTCTTCTGGTTTATAGCTAAAATCAACATTATCAAATTTAACTTCACCTTTAGGGAATTCTATAATCTTAGCATCAGTAGCATCTGGAATCTCCTCAACTTCATCTAAAAGTTCAAAAACTCTTTCTGCAGATGCAACTGTTGATTGAATTATATTAGCAATATTAGCAGTTTGAACTATTGGTTGAGTAAACTGATTTGAATATTGAATGAAAGCTTGAATATCACCAATACTAATTTTTCCTAAAGTAGCTAAATATCCACCTACAACACAAACTATTACATAACCTATATTACTAACAAATCTCATCATTGGCATTATTATACCTGATATAAATTGTGCTTTCCATCCAGCTTTGTAAAGTCTATCATTAATATTTTCAAACTCTTTTATTGAATCTTTTTCATGTCCAAAAACCTTAACTATTTTATGTCCTGTATACATTTCCTCTACGTGACCATTAAGTTCTCCTACTTCTTTTTGTTGAGCAGCAAAAAACTTTTGAGAATGCTTAGCAACAAGTGTTGTTATTACAATATAAAGTGGTAATGTTAATATTACTACTAATGTCATTATTGGACTTATAGTTAACATCATGATAATAACTCCAACAATAGTTACTATAGATGTAATAAGCTGAGTCAAACTTTGTTGAAGTGTTGTTGAAATATTATCAACATCATTTGTCACACGACTTAAAATTTCACCATGAGTTCTTGAATCAAAGAATTTAAGTGGTAAACGTGAAATTTTATCTTCAACTTCTTTTCTTAGGTTGTATACTGTTTTTTGAGCAACCCCTGCCATAATATATTGTTGAAGGAAGCCAAAAAGTGTACTGATTACATATAAGCCAAGTAGTAATAAAAGAATATCTCCTATATATTGAAAATCAATCCCCGGTACTGGTATATTACCTGGTTTTCCTGCTTTAAGTAATGCAGCATTTTGAGACATTACAGTAAATTTTCCTACTAATCCTTCAACTAATCTAGTTATAGCTTTACCTGAAATTTTAGGTCCTACTATATTAAATATAGTACTCGCTATAGCAAATATAAACACTAAAATGAAATTCATTCTTTGTGGTTTCAAATAATTTAAAAGTCTTTTTAATGTCCCTTTAAAATCCTTTGCTTTTACTTTTGGGCCAGCAAAAGATCCCATTGGACCACCGCCAAAACCGCCACCTGATCTTTTATTTACTCTATTACGATTTTCACTCATGATAATTCCTCCTCTGAAAGTTGTGATGATACAATCTCAGAATATACCTTACAACTGTTTAATAGCTCTTTATGAGTTCCAATACCCGCAATTTTCCCTTCATCTAAAACTATAATTCTATCTGCATCCATAACAGTTGCAACTCTTTGAGCTACAAGAATTACAGTTGATTTTAAGGTTTCCTTTTTTAATGCTGCACGAAGTCTTGCATCTGTTTTAAAATCAAGAGCTGAAAAACTATCATCAAAGATGTATATCTCCGGCTTTCTAACAAGAGCACGTGCTATTGATAAACGTTGCTTTTGTCCTCCTGATACGTTAGTTCCTCCTTGGGCAATTAAATGCTCATATCCATCATCCATTCCATTTATGAAATCTGTTGCTTGAGCTACTTCTGCAGCATGTTTAATTTCTTCCATACTAGCATCGTCTTTACCATATTTTATATTCTCAGCAATAGTTCCAGAAAAAAGCACAGTTTTTTGAGGTACAAAACCTATTTTAGCTCTTATACTTTCCTGACTCATTTCCCTTACATCAATGCCATCAACAAGAACTGAACCACTTGTAACATCATAAAAACGTGGTATCATATTAATTAATGTTGATTTTCCTGAACCAGTACCACCAATTATAGCTGTTACTTCTCCAGGTTTCGCACTAAATGATATATTGCTAATAGCTTCTTGTTCTGCACCTGGATAGCTAAAGCTTACATCATTAAATTCAACATAACCGCCTTCATTTTCATTTAATAATGGCTTCTTAGGATCTACAATTTCAGATTCCATATCTAGTACTTCATTTATTCTAACTGCTGATGCTTGAGCTCTTGGAATCATTATAAATACCATACCAAGCATTAAGAAACCAAATAAAATCTGCATTCCATATTGCATAAAGGCTATTAAAGATCCAACTTCCATATTCCCTGAATCTATTCTTATACTTCCAAACCAAATTACTGCTACAGTAGTAGCATTCATGATAAACATCATTATTGGCATTAAAATTGCCATAATTTTATTTACTTTTATAGCATTATTCATTAAATCTTTATTTGCGTCGTCAAATCTAACCTTTTCAGTATTTATACGGTTGAAAGCACGAACTACTCTTATTCCTGTAAGACCTTCACGTAATACCAAGTTTAATTTATCTATTTTAACTTGCATCAATTTAAATAAAGGCATTGCAAATTTTAAAGTAAGCCCTATTATAACTGCAAGTAGTGGAATTACTACCGCAAAGATCCATGTTAGAGTTACATTCTCTCTTAAAGCCATAACAACTCCGCCTAAAGCTGTCAATGGTGCGAAAAGTGCAATTGAAAACATCATTATTGTAACTGATTGAACCTGTGTAACATCATTTGTAGTTCTTGTTATTAAAGTAGCTGTTCCAAATTTATCAAATTCATTTAAAGAAAAACTTTCAACTTTTGTGAATAATTTATTACGAATTATTTTAGCAAAGCCTATTGCAGTTCTTGAAGATAAAAATGATGATATAATTGAACAAATTGCACCTCCAAGAGATACAAGCAGCATTAATCCTCCTATTCTTAGAATATAATCAACTCCACTATATTCACCGTTATAACCTAAAAATGATATAGTCTGAACCACATCTTTTTGAACAATTCCTTTATCAACTATATCAGCCATTAATGTAGGCAGATATAAGTTTGCAATTACTTGTGTAAAAACTAATAAAACAATTATTATTATATTAACTGTGTACTGTTTTAAAAATCTAAACAATTTAATCATTAGCGCACTCTCCTTAATTAGCGTTATTTTCACTTAAAAGTCTTTTGAATATTATTAGTCCCTCAGAAATCTTATTAAGCTCTTCTTGTGTTCCTTGATTTAGTATACTCTCAATATTATGTTCAATTTGTTTATTAAAATTCTTATGAATTTCAATAAACTTTGGAGATATACTTACATAGACAACTCTCTTATCATCTTCACTTCTTTCTCTTATAACAGCATCTTGTTCTTCAAGTTTATCAATAATACCTGATACTGTACTATTAGGCAAATGTAGCTGCTTACTTAATTCAGTCACTTTCATTTTCTTATTTTTATATAAGAGTCCAATAACCATGCCCTGTGGAGCTGTCATTCCAGTCCGCTCAATTATTTTTTTCATATTTGCTCTAAATAAACTCATTACTTCTTGAAATAATCTTGATACCTCTATACTTTCATTAATAATCTCCATATAATTCCAACCCCTTTTATATTTCGCTTTCAAACATTTCGCGTACGAATATTTCGCTTTCGAAATAAATTATATATCTCTAAATATATTTTGTCAATTAATTAAAATAAAAAACTTCAAAAACCAGAAATTTCTCACTCCTAATATCTAAATCCAATTAGTTTATAAAGTATAATTTTAAGTAAAATAACAAAATCGCAGCTCTGCTGCATTCAAGAACATTTTATGCAGGAGAATATGATTTATTTTTTTTATTCTTTTATAGTAATTAACCCTAGTAAAATATACTAATATAAAAGTTATCCACAGATTTAATTGCATTATAATTTCATAAAGAATAAAAAAAAGATACCGAATTACAATAAATTCAGTATCTTTTTTAAAATAATTTCTCAGCTTTTATCTAAATATGAATAACATAATCATAGACTATACTTAGACTGTGCAATATCTTCCAACCAGAAATGAGTGATATACTTTTGTGGAATGTTTCATTGGTAATTTTGATGGATGTGATTCTTTGGCTATAAGTTGTTCCAAATGTGCTAGTTCAAAGCTTGTTCTTTGAGGCTAGCACTTTGGGTGCAACTTTATAGCCTTAGAATCACCCATCATAATTGCCTAGAAACTGGAACAAAAGTATATTATTCATTTCGGTGAGGTATACGCATAAGTATAGTTTATCTATACTATCTCCTATATCAAAGATAAATTATTGAAACACATCTTTACTATCTACATCAGCTTGAAGTAAATTCTTATCTTTTAGCCATTTAATGTTGTTATTCCAATTCTCTTTATCTTGACTTAAGAATTTACCACTTTCATTTTCCATAAGAGGTAAAAGTATCTCTAAGCTCTTCTTTTCTGTCTCTTCATCTAATGGGAAACTTTCATTTTGAGCCTTCAATATTAAATCTAAAGCCTTATCAGGATTCTTTTGAGTATATTCAAATCCTTTTTTAGCAGCTCCTAAGAACGCTTGTATTGTATCATTATTATTCTTAATTGCGTCATCGCTTGCAACAAATGCTAATTCGTAGTTATTTGGCACGCCAAAATCTGATGGCGCAAAAGTTTCTAATTCAATACCTTTTTTCTCTAATAATATTTTTTCATGGTTTATATATCCACCTATAATTGCATCAACTTGTTTTGTTTCGATTCCAGGCATTAAGTCATATCCAACATCTACAAATTCAACCTTTGATGGATCTCCACCAGCTTGTGCTACCATTGCTTTAACAGTCTCTTTATCAATATCAAAAGATGCATATCCAACTTTCTTTCCTTCTAAATCCTTTAATGTTTTAACTCCTGAATCTTTACGAACCATTAGTTGATTTAATGAACTTCTAACTATCGCTCCAACGGATTTAATAGGAATATTTTCGCCTCTTGCTAAGATAATTTGTTTAGGATAGCTTATTGCTAAATCAGCTTTTCCTGCTGCTACTAATTTAATTCCATCATCTGTACCTGCAGGTGTAATTAAGTTAACCTTTAATCCTGCTTCTTTAAAGTATCCTTGCTCTTCTGCTGCATATAAGAATGAATGTACTGCATTTGGATACCAGTCTAAAAGAACATTAATTTCTTTAAGTTCTTTGGTAGCACTCTTGTCTTCCTTATTATTGGAAGCACTAGAGCACCCGCTAAATACTAAACTAACTAACATAATAAATAGTAAAAATATACTAAGCTTTTTTAATTTCATGATTGTCCTCCTTCAATCCTCTTCTGTATTTTAATAAAATCTTTTCTAGCAAGAATCCTACGGAAAATAGAATTAATCCTAGAAATGATAAAACTAACACTCCTGCGAAAACAGAATCTGCCTGAAGCATTCCTGCTGCTCTCTTAATATATATACCTAATCCCTTTTCAGCACCTAGCCATTCTCCAATGGTAGCCCCTGAAATACTGTAGGTTGCAGCTATTTTAAAACTGCTCAAAAAATTAGGTAATACGGAATTCATATGGAGTTTAAAAAATATTTGAAATCTATTTCCTCCAAGAGCTTTTAAAACATCCTCTAAATCTCTATCTACACTATTTAATCCATCTAATGTACTTATAACTATAGGGAAAAAACAAAATAATATTACTACTGCTACCTTTGACCATATGGTATATCCAAACCACATAACCATAATTGGAGATAAAGCTATAGTCGGAATTGTTTGAGAAAAAATTATAATTGGATATAAAGTTTTCGAAACATTTCTCCAAAGGTATATGGAAAGTGCACAAGATATACCTATAATTACGGACGCAATAAGCCCTAATAGTGCTTCACCTAGTGTGATAAGAGAATGTTTATATATTAAATCTTTTTGATCTACTAAAGCCTTTATTATTTCAGAAAATCTAGGCAAAATAAAATTCGGCACCTTAAAATATGGTATTATAAATTCCCAGGCCAAAATTATAATTATCAAAAATATTAAAGGAAATATATAGTCTTTAATTTTTTTCATTCTATACCCCCCCCCTTATTTTCTTCTAAGGAGTCAAGAACATTTAAAATAGATCTTTTTAACTCAATAAACTCACTAGAAAGTGTGGTCTCATAATTCCTTGGTCTTTCAATATTTACATCTATAGATTTTAGGTTTCTATATGGAAGCTCCGTACAAATAAGAATTCTATCTGATAAAAGCAAAGCTTCCTCTATATCATGAGTTATCATAAACACAGTATTACTTTGTCTTTGACAAAGATCTAAAAGCCATGACTGCATCTTTCTTCTTGTTAACGCATCTAGAGAAGAAAATGGCTCATCCAATAAAATTATGGAAGGGTTATTTACTATTGCTCTTAAAAATGAAGCTCTCTGCCTCATACCACCTGATAATTCATGTGGATAATATTTTTCAGTTCCTTTAAGTCCAAAACCCTCAAAGTATGTAGCTGCCACTTTTCTAGCTTCTTTCTTACTATAACCATTTAATTCAAGTCCAACTGCTGTATTGTCAAGAATATTTCTCCAAGGCATTAAAGAATCTTTTTGAGGCATATATCCTATAATATTTTTATTACCATCTTTTAATATATTTATATTACCCTTTTGTGGCTTTAATAGTCCTAAAATTAATCGAAAAAGGGTACTTTTGCCTGTGCCACTAGGTGCAATAATTGTGACAAATTCATTTTTATTTATATCAAAAGATAAATCATCTACTATTAATTTTCCAGAATCCTTATATCCAAAGGATAAATTATTAATTTCCAATGCTTTCATCTAAATAACCCAACTTTCCTTTTTGTAGCACCCATCCCAAAACATATATTCATATTTTGAAGATATAATGAAAATTTCTTCTAATTTTTGAAGTTGTCTTTCTGTAAGCCCTTCTGCTAGTTTATCCATAAGTTTTATGCACCAATCATTTTCCTTGTTATATTCTTCTGTTGCATATGTAAGTATCCATTCACTGTAAAGTGGATGCTCTAATGCCTTACTATTCTTTGCCAAGGTTTTTCCAATAAATGCATAGCTCCACATGCATGGAAGTAGCGCTGCTACTAGTTCAGCTAAAGATCCTTCTGATGATACCTGCAGCATAAACTTTGTGTACGACAAATTACTTGCATTTGGCTTTGTGGCCTCTAGTTCTTCTCTAGTTATTCCAAACTTCTTAGCATATTCAGTATGTGCATCCATTTCAATATTTACTATAGCATTTGCACATTTAGCAAAGGCTTGTATATCTTCTAATGAATCTGCTTTAACCATACCTAATGCGAAAAGCTTTATATAATCTATTAGATAAACATAATCCTGCTTAACATAAAAGCAAAACTTATCTTCTTTTAAAGTTCCCTCACTAAGTTCCTTAAGAAAAGGATGCTCCAAGCATGCTTCCCAAATAGGTTTACCTTTCAATAATAATCTTTGTGAAAATTGCATAAAAAAACTCCTCCCAAACAGTACTAAAATACCATTGAAAAGAGTTAATAATCTAATTAAATTGTAAATCTACTACCTTTAGATTTAGCTTTATATTATCTTATAACTTCCCTTCGCTGGCATTACCCAGTGCAGGTTCAAAGGGTCTGAAAAACTCATCTCAGCCATTACGGCTCCCCTAGTGCTCGTCTAAATTTTATACTCAAAGCTTAAAAATGTCAATAAAAATTTACCATCTTGCTTAGCTATATATATCTGAAAACTCAATATTAATATTTTCAACCTTAGATTGGTTTGCATAACCATTCTTGCTTTTCTTACCTTCATCTTCTGGTACGATCTTAACAGGAAGACATATGATAAACTCTGTACCTTCTCCATAAATACTTTTTACTTCTATTGTTCCTTCATGCATCTCAACTAAAGCTTTAACTATGGATAACCCAATTCCACTTCCTTCATGACTTCTATTTAATAATCGCTCTACCTGCTTAAATCGTTGGAAAAGCTGCGATACTTTTTCCTCTGGAATTCCTCTTCCTGTATCTTTTACAGATATAACTATATGATCATCCATATCATATAAATCAACACTTATTTTATCTCCTGGTTCAGTGAATTTAGTAGCATTAGAAATCAGATTGAGCAAAATTCTTTCTAGCTTTTCCTCGTCAAAAGCCATAATTTTTTCTTCATTATCTGTATCAAATATTATTGTTCTAGACATATACTCTACATATTCAGCGGTTGATTGTGTTATATCCTCTACAACTTGTACTATATTGCCATTTTTCAATTCTAGTTTCATATAACCTGAATCAATCTTTGTTATATCTATAAGATTATTCACCAATCTTACCAACCTATAACAGTTTTGCTTTATACTATTTGTATAATTCTTCATTTTCTCAGTATTTAAATTCTCATCTCTATTTATAAGTACATTAAACAACTGCGCTGTTGAAAATATAATATTTAATGGTGTCCTTAATTCATGTGACATATTAGCGATAAATTCTGTTTTTAACTTTTCATACTGCACAGTTTCTTCTAATAATCTTTTATTTTCTGCAAGCATATTATTAAAACTATTTGCTAAAACTCCTATCTCATCTTTACTATCTATATTACATCGTATTGTCAAATCGCCTTTACTCGCTATCTCCATACAGGATTTTAACTTATTAATAGGCTTAACTAATGTATTAGCTAAAAATAATGCTATAATTCCTCCCAAAATAATAATTATTCCCCCGGTAGCTATTGTGGTGGTCAAAATTGATTTTGCTGAAGAGTTTAATTCCTCATAATCTGCTGTAGTAACCACATACCAATGCCAAGCTTCAAAATACTGATAATATCCTACCTTTTTAACTCCGTTATAAGTATACTCAATCATTCCACTTTTTTCATTATGCATTTTTTGAACAAAATCATAATCACTTACATTTTTCCCACTATCAGATGGATGAAGAATTACATTTCCTTCAGAATCTAGTATGTACGCATATCCAGTCTTTCCTAATTTGATATTGCTTAATGTCTTGTCTAAATAATCATTACTAATTTTATTTCCTAACCCTATTGCCCCTATTACTTTTTTATCTTTATCCAATATTGGCTTCATTCTTGTTAAATATCCAATTCCTTCTATTCTAATATCGCCAATATATTCTTCATTATTTAGTGTCTTTTTATAAGCTTCAGTATCACTTGAAATATATGTACCTAATATTCTATTACCATTATTAAATACGGTAGTAGAAACCCTTATTAGTTTATCATCTTGTAATAAAAACATTGTTGCTATAGTACCTGTTGATTGTTTTAGTTTATCAACTATAGTATTATCTAAGGATATTCTTTGATTTCCTGAATATAAAACTGGTAAGTTAAAATCTCCAACTTTTACGATTTCATTGTAATCAACTCTCATATCAGCTAAATTGTTTAATACGTTATTTGCAAAATTTAAATCTCCATAAGATTTCTCCGTAAGCAAATCATTTCTTACACTCAAAGTTGTAATAATTGATTCTGTTAAACGTTGACTTTTTTCGTTTACCTCTTTAAAAACTGCTTTATTAGATTTATTCCCAATTAACAACCCCAATACACTTACAGCAAATACAATTAAGATCAAATAGCTAACGATAAGTTTATATTTTATTCTCATTTCAAAACACTTCTCCCTAGTTAATTATATTTATTAACACTAAAATCAAATACGACCATAATATACATAGCTATTTGATTTATTGCATACCCGGATAATTATACCACAGGTGCAATGTTTTTTGAAATATTATTATCTCTCTAAAATATATTTATAAAAAAATAAGAAGTACCCTTTTGATACTTCTTAACATAAACATTAATTAATCTATGGTTCTAGCCTTTTTAATGCTTCTATATCAATGTCTTCACTATAATTGACTCCATCAATTTCAAAACCATTTAACTGCATAAATTCCTTTTTATATCCGTCATAATCCGATAATATTTTAAAATTATCTGGAGTTATTTTTTCCCACAATTCATTAACTTCACTTTGTACATCTTCCCTAAGTTCCCAATCATCCATTCTTAATCTTCCACTATCATCAAATTCAAGTAGATTTTCTGCATATATTTTATCAGCAAACATTCTTTGCATCTGCATAATGCAGTTTTCATGTAAATTCTTTTCTTTCATTACTTTATATAATACCGCTGCATACAATGAGAAAGAAGGTATATATGCACTTGCCTTAGTTACAATTGCTTTATTTACAGAAACAAAAGCCTTTCCATTAATCTTCTTTTGCCACTCTTTGTCTATTTGAATTGCAGTATTTTCAAGATGGCGTTTAGCCTCTCCTATTGTACCTTCCCTATAAATTTTATATGTTCTTGATGCTCCAATATATGAATACGAAATTGTTATAGCCTTATCAGAGAGGCAATCATTTTCAAGAAGTAGCTTACACCACTCGCTCCAATCTTCACCTCCCATTACTTTTTTTGTTGCTTCTATCTCTTTATCAGTTGCTGAATTAACTTTAGTCGTAACAAGTTCATCTGTCTCCATATCAATTGTCGGACCCTGAAATTCTCCAGATGTAGTTTTTAAAGTTGAATCGTATATATTACCTGTCTTAGGATCTTTTCTTCTTGGCGATGCTAAACTATAAATGAGTAAATCAATTTTTCCAAACTCATTCTTTATATATTTTATAACATTTTCTTTTACTTCATCTGAAAATGCATCTCCAATAAAGTTTTTTGCAATAAGTCCTTCTTTTTCTGCAAACTCTTTAAAAAATATATTATTATACCAACCTGCAGTCCCTGTTCTCCTATCTGTAATTCCTGTTTCAAACGAAACTCCAATTGTATCAGCTTTCGCTCCACCAAAGGCTAAAGAAATTCTTGTAGCAAGGCCAAAACCTGATGATGCTCCAATAATAAGCACTTTTTTAGGGCCATGAAATTGCTTTGCATTCTTACAGTATTCGATTTGGTTTAGTACTTCTTTTCTACATCCATATGGATGGCTTGTTTTCGCTATTCCCTTAATTAATTCAGGTTTAAATATCATTCTATATCCTCCATTTATAAAATCTTCTTTGGCTAGTCTTTGTAAATCTTCGATAATATACTCTCCAGCGAATCACTTAAATATTTTTGATATTTCTTATTAGTTATATGAATCTCTATTTCATTCTTCTTTAGTATATCCACTAAGATTTTGTTTTTGGCATTTAAATCTGCCACTGCGAGAACAAGGTTTGCGATAATGTTTTGCATATCTGCATTTTTACCCCTGTATTTCTCAATTATTTCTTTAACGCCCATATAATCACCCCCTGATACAATAAATTATAAAAATATCAGTGATTATATTCCAAATTTTATAAATATATATTTTCAATTCACATTTCACAATTTTCAATGTTCAATTCGCAATCCATAATTTACAATGCGCAATTAATGCTAAAATTCTTGCAATACTTTTAGAATTATAATGAAAAGTTATTTTTCCAATATATATTATTTCCCCTAATGCACCTTGATAGCAATACGCTATTTGTAACCATTTTACATTTTATTTTCTATAATAAACATTAGTTAAGCATAAACTTCATTTATATAAAAATTTAGGCATTAAAAACTATCTTAATCTATGAGATAATTTAACCATTAAAATCCATGTATATCCGTTTTCTTTATGTCAAGTTCCTGAAACATGCTCGATATGATTCCCTTATATTCCTGCAAACTATTAGTCTTTCTTATCTTCTTAGCATATTTATCACTATTAGAAAACATATGTATCATATAAAACCACAATTCCTTCATTTTAAATAAGACATTTCTATCACCTGAAAGAACTTCTTCATATCCTGTGCAGACTTTATCATGAAATGACTTCATTAACTCTTTATCCATAACACGATTGGTCTTAATTTCTTCAATCAAGCCCGGATTTGCAATAAGTCCTCTACCAAGCATTACTGTTTCAAGCTTCGGATAAGCTTCTGACAATTTCTTATAATCTTCTATATTAAAAATATCACCATTATAACAAACGGGATTTTTACTTAATGCTAATGCATCCTTAAACACTTCCATATTCGGCTTATTTTTATAAAAGTCTGTCTGAATTCTCGGATGAATTATAAGCTCCTCTAAAGGATACTTATTAAAGATTTCAATTAACTCATAGAATTCATCTGGCGAATCCTTTCCTATTCTTGTCTTTATGGAAATTTTGGTTGATGCATTTGAAAAGATATCTTCTAAAAATTCATCAAGCTGCTTTCTTTGTGCAAGAAATCCTGATCCCTTATGCTTTGCAACAACAGTGCCAGATGGACATCCTAAATTTAAATTAACTTCATTATTTCCAAATTTACCCAACTGATTTACAGTATCAATGAAATACTCAGAATTATTAGTAAGTATCTGAGGAATAACATTGATTCCTTCATTATGCTCAGGCAGTACATCGTTTAGCTCTCTAGAAGTAAAGCTTTTATTCTTAGTTGGTGATATAAATGGCATAAAGTACTTATCAATTTGTCCAAAAAAAGTTTCATATGCATTCCTATATACATATCCAGTAACACCTTCTAATGGTGCAAAATAATATTTCATATCATGAATCTCCTCATTAAGTAAGTAATTTCACCTTTATTGTATCCAACAAATACATTTTTGTATATAGATATATCAGCTATAATCCATACTTATGTGTATAGCTCGCCGAAATCATAAATATTTTGATTCCGAAAAGCTATGAAAATATCGCTGAAGGTTCTAAGCAGCAGGTTGTATCCACTTTAGCATGCTCCAACTTTCAGTTTGACAAGCTAAAATGGAACAACCTACAGCTAAGAACCTTTAACAGCTCATTTTCAAATGTTTTCTTCACAAATATATTTATGATTTCTAGTGAAGATATGACTTTAAGTCTTAGCAACTTTGTAAAAATATTCATCTAATAAGTCTATTTTATTGAATATATATCTGTTCTATATGACTATGAAAATTTCACAAATATTTATCAAATTTCTCTACCAGAGATATTTCAATTTTTCAATGAAGAACCTTATAGATAACCCAACTATAAGTTAGATCTACACCATGAAATATATCCAAACTAGAAATAAGAATTATGCTTTTGCGAAATGTTTCATTAGGAATTTGATGGTTTTGATTCTTAGATTAAAAGTTGTTCCAAGTATGCTAGTTCAAAGCTCGCCTTTGAGGCTAGCATCTTGGGCGCAACTTGTAATCTTAGAATCATCCATCATAATTTCCTTAGAAACTGGAGCAACAGCATAATCCTTATTTCGGCGAGTTGTATGCATAAGTTTAAGTCTCACTTAGGTTATCTATAGCCACAAAAAAGCTATAAATATATTGCTTCAATAAATGAGTATCCTAATTTTAAGCCATAGAATATAAGTACTAGTCCACAAACTATGTTAATCCATTTAATTATTTTATTAAATTTACTGCTAAACTTTCCTACGAATCCTGCAAGACTACTAAACCATATGGCTGATGCCATGCATACCCCCACTATAAAGTACTTTGACATCTCTGCTGGAAGTGAGGCATTAAATCCACCTAATAATAAGGATCCATCAATTATTGCCTGAGGATTAAGCCACGTAACGGCAAAACAAGAAATAATAATTTTAATTAATGAATTATTACCAAGCTTTCTATCTTCTAATATTTGTGAAGATGATCTTATTAATCCAACTCCTATGTAAATTATAACTATAAATCCAAATAGAAGTATTGCCAATTTTAATAGATAGTATTTTTGAATAAGCGCCCCTATTCCAAAAAAGCACGAAATCGCTAGTGAAATATCAAATAAGATAGTTATAAGTGCAACTTTATATGTTTCAGCCTTACTTTTTTGCATAGCAGTGTTTATTACATATAAGTTTTGTGTTCCTATTGGTGCTACATAAGCAAGTCCAAATAGAAATCCTTGTAATAAGTATTTAATCATAATATCCCCCCTTTATTAGTTCTTTTATTATTTTAACTAATAAAATATAAAAAGTCCCCAACCAATATATTAGTTTATTACCCAACCAAAAGCAGCCATTGAAAAAATCAATAGCTGCTTTTACTTATATCATTGAAATAGCTCTTTTTTACTAATTCTGATAATATCCTTAACCCCTTTTCTAACTCTTCCAATGATGCATATGAATATGAAATTCTTAAGTTTTGACTATTAGAAAAATCATAAATGTTTCCCGGATTAATCAATATTCCTTTCTCATAAGATAATTCAAATAGTTTGTTTAATGATAATGATTTTTTTAATTTTAGCCAAATATAAAATCCACCATTTGGTTTGCTCCATGTTGCTATGCCATCAAAATACCTCTTTAAAATATTTAGTGTAGCATCTCTTCGAATTTTTAGCTGATTTCTTAGCTGTAGTAAATATTCATCATATAAGCCACTATCAATCAATTCAGCTAAGACTTCCTGAGATAAAGAACTTGTTCCATAATCCATCTGCATCTTAAGATCACTTAAATGTTCAATTACATTTTCTGGTCCAACTAACCAACCAACTCTAAGACCTGCTGCTATAGATTTTGAAGCAGTGCCTAAATACATGACATTTCCATTTTTATCTTTTGATTTTAACGGTGGCGGTGGCTCTTTATCTAACCATAGTTCTCTATATGCATCATCTTCAATAATAGGAATTCTTTCTTTTGAGCATATTTCTAAAATTTCATTTCTTCTCTCTTCGGTCATTACAATTCCTGTAGGATTTTGAAAAGTGGGTATAGTATATAATAAAGTTGAATTATCATTTTTCTTATTTTTTATAATTTCATTTGGCTTGATGCCAAAGTTATCCATTGAAACACTATTTAAATTCATTCCATATGATTGAAATAAATTAAGTGAACTCAAATATGAAGGCTTTTCAACAAGTATTGTAGATCCACTCTTTAAAATTCCCATAGAAATTAACTGCAGTGCTTGCAATGATCCGGATACAATTAATATTTTTGATGGGGAAACATTTATGTTATGCTTTTTCAGATACTTACTTATTGTTTCTCTTAAATGTAATGACCCTTTTGGTTCCTCATAACCTAAATCTTTTACATTTTCTGAAACTTTGTTTAAAATCACTTTCATCATATCATAAGGATATAAATCACGAGAAAGCTCTCCTGTTCCTAACCGTATCATTCCATCTTTAAACTCTAATTGATTTATTTTTTGAATTGTGGGCAGATTAGGCTTTTGTATGCCACTTAAAATATAATTTTGCCATTTTAATGGTGAAATAGATGTGATTAGAGACCATGTATTATTAACTATGACAGTTCCTACACCGCTTTTACCTTCAATTAGGCCGTCTGCTTTTAATTCATCTAAAGCCTCCACAACAGTACTTCTATTTACTTCAAATATTCTTGACAGCTCTCTTTGTGTTGGCAGTTTACTACCTACATCCCATTCCCCCGTTGATATCATCGTCTTAATATAATTAACTATTTGCTGATACAATGGAATAGATAACATTTTATTTGGTTTCCAATTAACATTTAACATATAACTCCTACAATATATAGATATCCAACTAAGACCTGAACTTATGCATACAACTCGCCGAAATGAATAACATACTTTTGTTCCAGTTTCTAGGTAATTCTGATGGGTGATTCTAAGGCTATAAAGTTGCACCAAAATGCTAGCCTCACAGAACAAGCTTTGAACTAGCACATTTGGAACAACTTATAGCCAAAGAATCACATCCATCAAAATTACCAATGAAACATTCCACAAAAGTATATTACCCATTTCTAGTTTGGATATATTTCATAGTATAAATCTAACTTATAATTAGCTTATCTATATAGATCTCCAATTTAAGAATTCGACTTATTAGATGAACATATTTAAAAAGTTACTAAAACTTTAAGCTCATATCTTCACCAGAAATCATAAATATATTTGTGAAGAAAACATTTGAAAATGAGCTGTTAAAGGTTCTTAGCTGTAGGTTGTTCCATTTTAGCTTGTCAAACTGAAAGTTGGAGCATGCTAAAGTGGATACAACCTGCTGCTTAGAACCTTCAGCGATATTTTCATAGCTTTTCGGAATCAAAATATTTATGATTTCGGTAAGTTACCACATAAATCTAGTTTTAAAGTTAGATATCTATAACAACTTCACTATTTATTTTAAATAAATTATGATATTCAAACCTTATTTAAATATTTTACAATAGTATCTCTAGATACTCCATAACTTAAATAACAATTATCAGGATTGATCTTTCTAAGTATATCCTCTATAAACTCATTAGTATTCTTTAATAGAAGACTATTATCTTTATAATACTCTGCCTTATTATTATCTATCTGGTCTAGGCATGTTATTGCAATAGATTTACTTATATTGATTTTTTTATTCTTGCTCTTGAAGCTAATCTTATTATAATCACTTTCTATATTCTCTGATAATAAATCTATGTCTAATGGTGCAAATCTCAAAACACCTTGAAATTCATTTTGAATGTTAGTTAGGTCTGTAATATTTTTGTATGGCTTCTCTTTCATTTCATTTGGTAATGTTCCAGCACCATGCCTTGTTAAATAGCTCCTTGTTACATAGATTACTTCTATGTCCAGTTCACAGGGCTTTGCTTCTTCTAACAAATCTATCACATTGCTTACACCTGTTTTAGAATGGGTAACATAAGGAAAATATTTATAGTCCTCTGATAGCATTAATCCTTGTGCGCCTTCGAATATAGGAGTTTGATAATTTTCTAAAACACTTTCTATATTAGATAGTTCTACCTTTGATTTAAAATTGTTATCAACATCATAAATAAAATGTTCTATTATATTTGCATCAAATAATATATTCATTAAATTATCATTGGAAGACTTTAAATTTAACTGTTCAACTCTCTTATCTATATATTCTTTTTTTATAAGCTCCAGCTTATCTTTATAATTTCCGCTAAAAATATCACCGCAGGTTATTTTATATCTATGGATACTATTTCTTACAATCGACTCATTATACCCAAGGCCACAGCTTCCATGTTTATTATTTCCTCTATGTCTTTCTAATATCTGATTTAATATCATATCTTGTGGTATAACTACAGGGCAATTTGAATCTATCATTGTATATGGAATAATTCCTATTTTATTAAGTTCATCATATTCTTTTAGAAATAATAAAGGATTCACTGAAAAATAATTGCTTAAAAAAGTTGGAATGCCTTGTAAACTTCCTGCTCCAAAATGTCCAAATACATGTCTTTTACTATCTGGTGTAACTACAGTATGACCTGCTTGAGCTGATGAATTGAATCGAATCACAACTGGATTTTCATTTATAGAACACATGTAATCTGTCATTAGTCCTTTTCCTTCATCACCAAAATTAGAACCTATTATCACTTTTATAGATTTCATGCCAAGCTCTCCTCTCATGATGTTAAACATGGAGCTGTTCCATTAAGAAAATTTACTACAGTATGTTGTATTAGAATTTTTAAATTTAATACAATATACTGTAGTTTTTATTCTTTGTGAGACATCTCCAATAACATTAAAACTTTACAAGTCCATCATCAGCTTTTACATTAGGAATTAATTCTTTTATAGCATTTCTTATTATTAGGCTTGTGCTTCCATCCCAACTGTCAGAAACATTATCCTTGTCTTCTCCAGTTAATACTTGTAGTGTTGATACTATAAGTTCAGGCAATTTTGTATAATCTGACAATCTCAAAACTCTTTGGCCTAAAATATCATTCCATGATTTTATTACTTCATCTGGCTGATAACGCATATGACTTCCTTCTTCAATAATAATATGAAATACTTCATATTGCTTAGATACAAGCCTTAATAAATCTTGTGCTGACATACTATCAGTTTGTATTGTATCTCCAAAGACTTTTTTTATTTCATTTTTAAGAACAGTCTTAGGACACTCCTCATCTCCTATAGTAAATAGATATCCCTTTTTTCCTCTTTTTATAAAATTATCACATTTTGTATGCATTCCAGCAAACCACCAAGGTAAAGTATAACTTTCAGAGTTATTTCCTCCACCTCCATGTTCCACATAAATTTTAGTTAACTCTTTTGCAATTCTTATATCAGCTTCAAATTGAGTTACCTGTAAAGGGGCTGAATCATATTTAACATCACCAATTCCCATAAACATGATATGTGGGTCAGAAACAGGCTTTCTACTATATATTTCAGTAGCTAATTTTTCTAAGCCTTCCCTTGCAATACTATCTGCAATTATGCCCATTGAACCAGTTACATCAAGTCCAATAATAATTGGTGTTGAGTTTGGGTTGTCACTGCTGTCACAACTTTCCCTAAAACTTACTTCATACGGATTTAAACTTGGATCAAGTTTCCTCGCTGCAAAGACATCATCTACTGTTCTCTTTCCTTTTATAGTTGCACTTGCGTAACTATCCCAAGCTTTTGAATCCCATCTTCCTGTTCCCATTTTAATACCTCCTAAATACTCATATATTGCAATTCACAATGAAAAATGCATAATTCACATTTCACGATTGATAATTACGACTAAAATTCTTGCAATATTTTTTTGAATTATGATGAATGATTATTTTTGTAACATATATATATTACTTATTAATTTTTCCAGCATACAATTTAGTTATATCAATATCCATTTCTATGAATTTTCTTTCCCCATAACTTTGTTTAATCACACTTTCCCAAAGCTTATACTCTTCCATTGGATTGTTTACTGAGACTCCTCTGGCCCAATCAATAAGTGGCTTAGGTATATCAGAATCCTCAATAAAACTCATTCCATTCTTATCGCCAAGCAAGGTTCTTCCAATTAGCCGTATGGATTCTAAATCTAGTAGAAATGTGCCTGTTTTAGATGACTTCATTTCTGGAGACATGATGCTATAAATTTCGCTAGGTATTCCAAGCATCTTCCCATCTATAGGGACTGTATACCACCATCCACCCAACAAAAATCCACTATGATATGATGGAGATATAAAATAATTATCAATATTTATTCCATTATGTGATAGATTATTATAATATAGAAAACAAGTTATATTATATAAACTGCTTAGAATCCACATTACATGTCTTGGTGGAACTTTGCTGCTATAATAACTTAATATATCTTTAAGAGAATAGGCATCTTCCGGCTTTTCTATAAGCAATCCTATCTTCTTATCCATAGTTTCAAATCTTTTTAACACTTTTGGAAAATACTTTTCGAATTCAGATTTCATGTTGTTATTCTCGTATTTTAAATTCTTGATTCTATCCAATGCATTTTCTACAAAATCCTTATGCTTTTTATCAATTAAATATAAAATTGATCTATTACCAATGAAATAGCTTCCTAATTCAAATGAATATTCTACATTATATTTCATTGAATATTTTTCGCCATCAGAACTTGTTATTTTAATTAATCCATCTTCAATCCAGTTTCCATTGTCTAATAATTTAACAGTTTCAGAATATAATTCGTTTATTTTACTTGTAACCTCTTTGTATTTCTCTGAATCCCTATGCAAATCTGGATGAAATATTTTAAGAAGATCAATGTGTTCTTTTTTAGCTGTTTCTTTATTACCTGTAAAAAGCTCATATGGGTATTTCATTTCAAGAATCTCTTCAATAGTGTACAAAATTCTCATTCCCTTCTTAAAAATACAATAAATATCTTACTTTTCTAATCCCTCAAAGGCTTTTATGCAGTTTTGGTTTTTGGAGTTATCTAAAACAGCAAATATTATATTATCAAAGTAACTAATAAAATTTTCGTTAATTAGAAGTTCTCGCCAGTATTGTGCTATTAATTTAGGGTCATTTCTAAATACACCACACCCATATGCACCTAGCGCATCTCCGTTATTTTTCCTAATAGCAATAAAAACAAGATGCTTTATCTTTAACTAAAACTCTCCATGTAACTTATCTCTAATTTCTTTAAGCGAATAATCTTTAATCAAATTTCCATCTTTAAAAACTACTTCTAATAAATTATCCTTACATTCTTCCTGCTGTTTTATAGTAAGCTCGTCCTTATAAAGAATGTCCTCTCCCTCTTTGTATACATAGCACATTCCTTTTTGAGATTTTTTAAAGTTTCCTGTGTCAGTTTTAGGATCTTTAAATATGAATTTTTCTTCTCCATTTATTACTGCATGAGTTGCTTTAAGAGCAAATCCAAAGGTATCACGAGTATTATATTGATAGGTGTAAGAGCCAATTCCAAAAGTACAATTGCTTACTGCAAATCCTTTTTGTGCAAGGCATCTGCAGATTTCTTCGCACCTTTCAACTGTGATACTATCACCATAAATTGTTCCAATATGAGAATTTAAAACTTTATATCCTTTTGAGTTAATTTCTCCACCAAATATATCCCACAAAAGTTCAACAGTTCCTTTATATGCTGGACTATTATTTGGTGCTTCACTATCACCACAGATTATTTTCACTGGATCTCCACTATCTCCTCTGATTACTACCTTTCCGTCTCTATTTAATATATCCTCTTTTAATATTGGAAGGATATTAGTAATAAGGTTCCAATAATCGTAAGTATCTGAAACGATACTTATAACACCACTTGGAAATACTTCATTAATTAATCTCTTGTAAGCCTTACGCTCATCCGTTCCATAAGTGCACATTACACTATGCTCAGTTGATGGGGTTCCAAGTCCAACTATTTCATTTTCAATATTACAGTTATAATATTTTTCTAGATAGAGTATTGATGATATTGTTGCAGTTCCAGTAAATGAAAGTAAATGCCCTGCACTGCTAACCTGTGCACTTTCAATTGAGCTAAACCCTCTCATGCTAAAATCACCGCAAGCTTTTTTTACATCACCATTTTCAACAGTTAAATCAAAATACTTTAAAACAATTTCTCTATATCTATATGCTATTGTTGCACTTGTCATCGGTTGCCATATATTACAACTCATAAAGGTTTCTAAATAATTTACAAGCCACGCAAATTCATCGTGAGTATTAGTGATTTCAATCATAGGTGTTTTTATATTTACTCTTGTTCCTTCTTTGACTGCTTTTATTTGTATAGGCAAATAACCTAAATCATGCAATTTTTCTATGTGAGCTGTATCTGCTGCGATGCTTCCCATTGTTCTAGATATCACTCTCTTATATTCACTAATAATTTCATCCTTAGGAATGGCGAAGAAATTTTCATTAAAATATTCTATTAAATATTTTTTTATAAAAGATTGAAGTCCAAACATAACTACTTTGTTCATGTTTTCTTTTCTAGACATTCTTGGAGTCCAATAGCTTACAAGCTTTGTCATGCCTTCTGCATAGCACATATGATGTATTGTCTTATAAAAATCAGTTAATAATAATGGATCTATCATCTATATCCCTCCTATCTTGTAACTTTAACCCCTAATGATTCAATTACATCTAATGCTTTGTCATGAAGACTATCATCAAAACTTGCACATAAGGTTCCATCTACACTTAAGTTTGCATTTATATACTGAGATTGAAATGTGACTACATTGCTTATTACACAAATGTTCGTTACAACTCCAACTAACTCTATTTCATCTATATCCTCACTAACATCCTTTGATATCTTTAACATGTCTGCTGGCGCTATTCCAAAAGAGTTTTTATTATAATGAAAAGTATTCTCTACGCCCACAAATTCTTTTAACTTTCCATAAAGCTCATGACCTTCAGTATTTATATAACAATGAGGTACAGGTAAATTCTTTCCTTCCCTTGTTTCTAAATAATTCTCAAAATGAGTATCATAAGTGAATAAAACCTTATCGCCATTTTCCAAATATTTTTTTGCTTTATCATAAATGCCTTGTTCTAAAGTTTCTGCTTTCTTAAACCCTAAAGCTCCATCAACAAAATCTTTTTGATAATCTATAACCACTAATAATTTATTCATAATAGTCTCTCCAATCTCTATAATTTAATTTTAGATATCCAACTTTCAACTTAGACTTGTGTGGTGATATACCGAAATTACATACATTTCTGGCATAGGTACACACGAACGTTTAACAATAACATTTTATATTTTTTTCTTTAAAAATATTTTCAATTTTAGCTTTTTAAATTCTTTCATTGTTAAAAATGTAAATTCTTAAATTCTTACATTCCTTTATTCTTAAATTGGATATCCATAAATAAACAATTCAAGAACTTGATTTATACTTTGCAATAAATACTATATTAGAAAGTAGAAACATTTTTATGCAGCAGGCATTGAAAATGAGCTGTTAAAAGCTCTTAATTGTAGATTGCTCCATTAATGCTTGTCACAATGAAATTTGGAGCAAGCATTGGTGGTGCAATCTACGATTTAACGCTTTCAGCGAAATTTTCATAGTCCTGTGAAATAACAATGTTTCTCCTTTCGGTGGATTATTGCATAAGCCTAAGTTATACAATAGAGGATATTTCCAACTTCTCATGCTCTTTAGATAAAATGCTGCTAGTAGTAAATACCTTAGTAATTAAATCAGTCTTTAAAATTTCTCCATCAAAAATTGTATCTTCACAATGTGTTACCACCAAATAAATCTCAGTTGCACCCATTTCTTTAAGCTTTTTAGCTGTTAAAATAAAGGTTCCACCCTTAGAGCATAGATCATCTACAATAATAGCTTTAAATTTTTTACTTTCTACAGTTCCGTTTATTTCAAGCTTATTTATAAACCCTGTTTTAAAATCTCTTTCTTTGTTTGCAGTTAATATTTTTTCATATTGAATTTGTTTACCATATCTTTTAGCTGCACCTGCATCTGGATAAACTAAGTAAACTGAATCTTTCTTATCATCTACTTTTTCTAATAAATTTTTTGCTAATATTGCGGACATATTTATAACTTTAACTCTATCGAGCAATGCCACACATACATCTGAATGTGGTTCATAAATTGATACTTCTTCAAAATTTAAATTATTAATAAGTCTGCATAAATGCTTTAGGGTAAATACAGTAAACCCTTCTGTTCTATCCATTCTGCTATAAGGCATATAAGGAATTATAAGATTACATTTAATATTTAATTCATCCAAATGATCCTTTAAAAATATCAAATGAGTTATATCATTATCACTTTCAAATTTGAGTTTAATGGTATTTACCCATTCTTTAATATTTAACTCTTGGCTGTTTATTAAACTTTCCCCATTAGGAAACTTTTTAACCTCTATTTCTTTGTCATTTAAAAAAATCATTTAATTATCCCCTCTCATATAAAATCTCAATTCTCTATCATTAAATTTTATTAATAACTTACATTTAGTCTAAAAATTGTGCTCCCAGTTTTCATTAAACTTAAATACTTTAGCCGGTCTAAAAGGTTTCCCCTCTATTTTTTCATCAGTTTCTATAATCATATCTTCCATTTTTCTTCTAAAATTCAAGATTTCTCTTCCCATTATTGCTTCATATACATTTTGAAGTTCCTTAACTGTAAATAATCTAGGCAAAAGATTTAGTGCAATTGGCGTATATTCTATTTTATTTCTAATTCTGTCTACTGCATAATCTATTATTTTATAATGATCAAAAGCTAATTCATCATTACTTTCATTTAACGTCTTATAACTATTTTCCTTTTTCCTAAAAATAGTTCTTTCTATTTTTTCTATTATTTCATAATTAAATTTTATTTCTTCATCTTCACTTTCAAATTTTAGAATATATTTATTTATGGTATGCGTCTCATCTTTTTTAGAATCAACTAAATTTTTTTCTACCCAAAACCACTTTGATTCTTTCCTATCTTTATAATCACCAAATCTAATATCTTCTTTCGATATTAATGCTATATTTCCTATACTTATTACTCTCGTTCTTGGATCTCTATTAACTTCTCCAAAAGTGTATAATTGCTCAGTATATACATTATCAATTCCTGTTTCTTCCTTTAGTTTCCTTAACGCCCCCTCTTCCAAACTTTCATCATTTTTAACAAAGCCTCCTGGAATTGCCCACTTTCCTTTATAAGGATAATCATCTCTTTTAATTAATAAAACTTGCATTCCCTTCTTTGGTACTTTTCTTGAATTCTCTTCTATCTTATCACCAGTTGTAAATATAATAATGTCATTTGTAACACTTGGTCTATCATAAATATTTACATCATATTCACTTAAAAATTCTCTTTCATTTTTATCTAATAGTTCTTGATTCAATTTACCCACCTCTATATATTTGAAAACTTTTTACTATTTATCATTTAGATAATATCAATTTGATTCTATGTATTAATATTAACTCTATTAACTTTATTTGTAAATACCTTTTTGAAAAATAATTATAGAAATAATCCAACTGAAACCTGAACTTATACATATAAGTCCCCGAAATAAGGATTATGCTGTTGTTCCAGCGGACTAATGAAATTTTCGCTGGATATTTCTAAGTTGAAGGTTGAACCCATTTCTGCATGCTCCAAAAGCAAGTTTAGGACAGGCAGAAAATGGAACAACCTTCAACTAAGAACTATAACAACTCAATCTCAAATGCCGCTTTCACAAACATGTATCTAATTTCAAGTATAATTCACAAAGATTAAAATATGAGTATATCTTTTGGTTTCGATATCTATATAGGTTCCCCATTGAAAATTTGAAATATCTCAAGCAGAGAAATTTTCATATTCATATGGAACAAATATATGTTCAATTTGGGCTGATATCAATATAATTTCCACTCACGTTCGTTCGCTGAGATGAAGAAATAATAAAGGCTAAAAACTTTATAGTTCAAAACAATGTAACACATTCATATATCAAAATAAAAGACTTAAAAATAGAGAGCAGATGTATGTATGGCTTGCGTGACATTTTGTAAATTATGTTATAATAATTGTTATTAAAAACTATAGTTTAATAAACAATAGTAGATTATTGTAAAGTTATAGGAGCGTATATAATGAAAGAATTTTTTTTAAAATCAATAAGAATTGGATTTTCAAGATGGAGTGAAGATGATATATGTGATGCTTTAGAATTATGGGGAAATCCAGAAGTAACAAAATTTATCACGGCAGAAGGCACAATGTCAAAAGAACAAGTACAACAAAGGCTAAGAAAGGAAATAGAAAATTACAACAATTACAATATTCAATATTGGCCAATTTATTTAATAGAAACTAATGAAAATTTAGGATGCTGTGGTTTACGTCCATATGATCATGAGAATAATATATTAGAAATGGGAATTCATTTAAAAGAGAAGTATTGGGGAAAAGGGATTGCTAAAGAAGCATGTTTGGCAGTAATGGAATATGCTTTTAGAAATCTTAATGCTAATGCACTTTTTACTGGACATAATCCTAAAAATTCAGCCTCTGCTCAATTGCTAAAAAAACTTGGATTTGTTTACACCCATGATGAATATTATCCACCAACAAAATTATACCATCCTTCGTACTTGATTAAGAAACAAAACTATATGGATATGCACTAAAAGGCAATATTCATAAATCATTAATCAAAAAATTAAATAATAAATGTAAAGTCGTATTATTAAAGAAAATGAATTTGCGATTTTTTTGTGTGCAATTTTCATATATTTAGTATTATAGGCAGACAATCCCATTTGTAATTTTTAAGGCTATATTTCAGAATTATATTAAACATAGCCTTATATTATTAAGAAATGAAAATGAAAAAAACTTTTTTACAAGTTTTATTATACTTATACTACCTTAACATTAGCTTAATGAAATTCAAAAAATATTATTATATATATGTTGCAAAAATAATTCTTCATTATAATTCTAAAAATCTTGCAAGAATTTTAGCCGTAATTGTACATTGTGAAATGTGCATTGCCACAGATACTTTCTAATTATGTAGTTAATTTACTTATCACAGAATAATAAATAAATATATAAATTAAACCCGTAAGTCCAATAAATCCTAAAAAGTACTTTATTAATTTCAATACTTTTGACATAAATCTAATCCTTTCACTTTGTTATTATTTTAGTGATACACAAAATATCGTTTTATTATTATTTTAATGATACATCAAAATACCGTTAGTTTCAGAAAATGTTAAACTTTATTTATAAATTTATTCAAATATTTTTTATAGCATTCTAATTTTATCTAAGTCAATATAGGACTATATTAAAACTTAATTTAATTTAATTAAATCAACTCGAACTGCTTAACTGAGATATTTTCAACATTTCTTGTTATTGGTAGCTTCATAAAAAATGTTGTTCCCTTACCTAGCTCTGTGTCAAACCATATTTTGCCCTTATGAATATTAGTAATTGTATGATAGACCATAAACAAGCCAAGTCCTGTTCCTCCACTTCTTCTAAAAGAAAAAGGTTCAAATAAAGTCTCATTTATTTCCTCTGGAATGCCCCCAGCAGTATCCTTAATTATAATAAGTATGGAATTTTTATATTTTTCAGTTGTAACTTCAATTGATCCACCATTGTCCATTGCTTGAATTGCATTGTTTATAAGATTCTCTATTGCCCTCTTTAAAAGCTTTTTTGATATGTTTGCATATTCATCTACATTGTCTACCAATGATAGCTTTATATTTTTATGAGTGCAAATAGGCTGAAATGAGTTTAAAACATCTTTTATTAGAGGAGTTACCTTCTGTGGTGTGAGCTCTTCTGGTTTAAATATACTTAAGAGTTCCATTACCATATCATTCATTTCATCAACTTGATTAATTATTCTATCAAAATAATTGTCCATCCTAGCTTTATCTGAAGTTGCTATGCCAAGCTGACCTAACCCTCTAACTACAGATAGTGGATTTTTTAGATCATGAACAGCTGTTGCAATTAATTCACTTGTTGCAGCTAAATTGATTCCAGTTGATGTGTTACTAAATTTATCATTAATATATTTCATGGCTGTCTCAATTGAATTTATACAAGCTATAAAAGAGTGTAATTTTACCGGATTCATATGTTCAACTGGAACACTTATTCCAATTGCCCCTATGACATTTTCATTATTTATAATTGGCACGCCTATACATCCACACTTACAATCAGGCATACCATAGTGTTCTGCCCCATAAACCAAAATTGGCTGCCCCATTGCCAATGCAGTGCCTATTCCATTATTCCCAATATTTTCTTCTGACCAATTTACCCCAAGAGAAAAACCTTCTATTATTCCACCCAGTTCTTCAGTCTTTTCTCTAAACTCAATGATCCATCCATCATTATCTGATAAAGCAATTATGTGTGGAATATTTGCTAAACTCATAGATAGTGAATCCATATACAAGTTTGATATTTCTGTTAGTTTAGAGTTTTCCTTTTTCTTTTTTTCAAGATCCCTGCTTGATAAAAACTCAAATTTCACTTCCTTAGGATTCATTCCTAACTTCTCGCATCTTTTCCATGACTCTAATGTAATTTGTCTCGCTGTTGGATTTTCATTTATAGTCGATATAAAATCATCCCAAGATGAGAAATCATTGCTTATTTCTACTAGACATTTCATTCGGACTTTCACCCCATATATTTATTGTCTGACTATAAGTCAAATCTATTATTATTTATTATTCGCTAATCAGATTTAAATTCCTCTTTTTCAACAAAATAATACATTATAAGATAAATAATTTCCTAGAGTTATGATTTGTTTATCTATATCATAACTATTTATTGAGATTTTTACCACCCTTTATTATACCTTCTTTTTCTTAACATAACCTTAATTACAAAAAATCTTTTGATTTAATATATATTCCAAAAATATTTAAAGACTCTTAGTCTTAATCGTGAATTATACATTTTAAATTGCAGCATATATATTATAAGTCTCTTTAATGAATAATTTTATATTAAGTTAAGATAATAATAAAAAGGAGAAATTTAGTATATGAAAATTCATAAAAAATCACTTGTTTTTGCTATGTTATTAATAAATATCATTCAATTAATATTTTGTGGCGCTAATATACCGAATAATGAAATGACAAAAGATAGATTGGAAAGAGTAAAAGAAAAAGGGCTACTGGTTATCGCATCTTCAAATGATATTCCCTTTGCTTACATAGATCCAAAAACTAAAGAATTCACTGGAATTGATGCAGAAATTATAAGAGAAGCCGCTAAAAGGCTTGGGATAAACAAGGTAGAAATGAAGCAAATTCCATTTAACAATTTATTAAAACAATTAAATACAGATGATAGCATAGATATAGTAGCTGATGGAATGTATGTTACAGATGAACGAAAAAAAGAAGCATTGTTTACAAATATATTATATAAAGAATCTGAAGCAATAATTACCCCTAAAGTATCTAAAATTGTATTTAAGGAAGATTTTAAAAATGCTGTAATAGGTGCACAAGTTGGAACAGCTTTTCTAGATCTAGCCAATAAATGGAAAGCAGAGGGTGTTGTTAAAGATGTAGTTTCATTTAAAAATCAAAATGATCTATTATCAGCAGTAAGTACTAAAAAAATAGATGCCGCAATAACTGATTCTATTTTTGCTTCATATATGATCTTTCGAAGTAATTTATATTTGAGGGTATTGCCTCCAACAGATTATACTCCTGAATCCCCTGGCAAAATAGCTGCTGCTGTTAGGAAAAATGATATTACTTTAGCAAAAGCAATAAATGAAAAAATAGATGAAATGAAATATGATAAAACAATTCCTGAAATACTCGAAAAATACGGCTTAAATAGCAGTTACTTTGTTTCAGTTACAGATGGTCATATTTATCTAAATTAAAGTGAAGGTAGTAATTAGTTTTTCTAAATACTGCCTTTATTTTAATTTCACACTCCTTTATAACATTTTCAGACAATGAATATCAAAAATTCAAAATATATTTTATAAATTATCACATTATTTCATAATACGCATAAGATACTTATATAAATGAACAACAAATGAAGGAGTGTTAACCCTTATGTACAGACGCGACGATGATGACTGTATGTGTAAATCAAAAGAATATTCTAAAGAATACTCAAAAGAGCATTCAAAAAAATATGAATATGCACGCGCATATATATTGCCTCAAAAATATGAAAATTTGTATTCTTGCAAAGAAGGTTTCGTAAAAGGAACAATATTTAAAGACCTTTACAGACCATATAAAAAACAGCATGATCATAAAGGCTATGATTGTGACCATGATCATCATGAACATGAGCATGAGCACGAAAATGAGTATGATCATGAATATGAATTTGAATACAAGAAAATCAAATACGAGAGGTGATATAATATTATGAACCAACGAGATATGCTAAATAGTATAAGAGTTTATCAGTTTTGTGCTGTAGAACTAAACCTATTCCTCGACAATTTTCCTGAAGATAAAAACGCTAAAGAAGATTACAACAAGGTATCTTGTAAGTTAACTGAACTAATTAGCGCATATGAAAAGAACTTTGGTCCATTAACAAACTTTGGATCTGCATATGTAGAAAATCCAAAAGCTTGGGTAAATACACCATGGCCTTGGGAAAATTGTAGCAGGGAGGAGGAATAAGAGTTTATGTGGTATTATGTAAAAACATTAGAATATCCAGTAAATCTAAAATGCAAAGATCTTAATATGGCAAAATTATTGGTAACTCAATATGGTGGGCCTGATGGAGAATTAAGTGCTGCATTAAGATATTTAGATCAACGTTATACTATGCCAACTGGAAAATCAAAAGGATTATTGACAGATATCGGTACAGAAGAAATGGCCCATGTAGAAATAATTGCTACAATGGTATATCAACTTATGGAAAATGCAACTATAGAAGAGATAAAAAAAGCAGGACTTGCTGGGCATTATGCTGATCATAGAAAAGCAGTATTTTATACAGATGCAACAGGAAATCCATGGACTGCAACTTATATACAAGCCAAAGGCGATGTAATTGCTGATTTACATGAAGATTTAGCTGCTGAACAAAAAGCACGAGCAACTTATGAAAATTTAATACACTTAACTGATGAACCACAAATTAAAGAAATATTAACATTCTTAAGAGAAAGAGAAGTCGTTCACTATCAAAGATTTGGTGAATGCTTAGAACACGTTCAAGATGCAATGTGCTTAAAAAAATAAGATAGCATAATTTATATATATAGGCTTATATATATAAATAAAACTGCCTCAAAATACAGTTTTGGGACAGTTTTATTATACGTATATATTTTCCTAGTAAAGGTACATATTTATAAATTGCTTAAAGTATTCTTTGTAAATAAATTCCTGCCTGGACTCCATTGTATGTAAACAGAGTTTGTTTTCACCACTATTACTATTTGTAATAGTCACTTTTTAATCTTTAGCAATAGAGATTAACTTTTTTGAAATATTGCATACCTATAAATTTCTTGCACTACATTCATTCTGATTATTATTTTTTCTATGTGGTAAGTCTGAAATTTAACTATTTAATTTAGTTGCCTTTTAAAATCATTAACAACAATATATCTATTATTATTGTTAATATTTATGCTCCGTCATTATACCAGTTTAAAAATATTATACCTCGATGGTATTTGAACATATTAAATGCGCTTGCTAGGCATTAACGATATTTTATATTCTCGTGCCAGAAATATTAACATTTACCGCTACCATCAATAGAGCAACTATTTGCACCATTCTTAGGCTTTTCTATATCCAAATAATCAAATATGTCTAATGTTTTTATCCCATCTTCTAAAATAAAAAACGGAATACCTATTTTCCCATCTTTAATAACATTAGTAAACATTTTATCATTATCACGATAAGATAAAAATTCCTTTAGAATTTTAGTACTTTCGGTAATATTTTTGTAATCCAATTCTATATCTTTATGTTCTTCTAAAATAGCTTTTGCTTCAACACAATCTGGGCAAATTGCCGCCCCATACATTGTTATTTTCATTATATTATCATCCCTTTTTTCTAAAAAATAGTTTTTATCTAAATTTACTCCTTTATTTTGGATATAACCATCAAGCATTATACCTATTTCTTCTACTATTAAAACTGCTTTTCTCTATAAAGTCAACTAAATCAGTTATAAAATTGTTAAATCATTTATAGTATTAAATTTCTCATATATATTATTTATAATTAAATTTCCTCTCCAAAATTTCTCACCATCCCCAAGCACATATATGTTTCAATTAAAATTTAATATGTAGAATTGGGAATTATGATTGAAGATTAGAGAAAGTTCTTATCTTGTTGAGGCAAAGCGTGACCTTTGAAATCCACCAAATTATATTTTTAGATACTGAACCATAGGAATCCTTCTATATTCATATGAAAGATGAAATTTATTACAAAAATTATAAATAAAACTATACAAATATCAAAATAATTGATATTATAATACCAAGGAAAATATAATTTTATATTTGCGCAAAAACGTGTAGAGTTAACCACTTTGAAATTACTCATTTCAAAGTGGTTTTTTTTATTCTTTAGAAATTTATATTCAAGTTAAATCTGTGGATATTGTGCCACTTGAGGGTATGAGTTATGAAAAAGACTGATTCAGAAAGTTACGATTCGTAAAAAGAATAAAAAAGAAATCTTATTCGCCTGCGATTTTTTTATTTTAAGGAGGATTTTATGATGAAGAAATTAATTTTAAAGAACATTAGACATGCCATAACATTCAATGACAGAGAAGAGGTATTTGAAAATGTAGACATATTAATTGAAGGGCCTAAAATTACTTCAATAGCTACTTGCCTTGAAGTACCTGCTGAAACCGAAATTATTGATTGTACTGGACTTGTGGCTTTGCCAGGGTTTGTAAATACTCACCACCACTTGTATCAAACGCTATTTAGGGGAATAAAAGAAGTTCAAGAAAAGCCACTTTTCCCATGGCTTATTGGGCTTTATGAATTTTGGAAAAATATAACTCCAGATGCTGTATATTATGGGGGACTAGTAGGTTTTAGTGAACTTTTAAGAACTGGATGTACCTTAACTTCAGACCATCACTACATCTTTCCAAAGAACCAACCTGACACATTAATTGATGAACAAATTAGAGCAGCACAAGAAATTGGAATTCGCTTTACTGCTACAAGAGGTTCTATATCTTTAGGCAGAGATCATGGTGGACTTCCTCCAATGTCAGTTGTTCAAGCTGAAAGTAAAATATTAGAGGATAGCGATAGACTTATAAGCAAATACCATGATACAAATGATTTTGCAATGACAAGAATAGCTCTTGCACCATGCTCACCATTTTCAGTTACCAAAGAATTAATGCTTGAAACTAAGAAGTTAGCCAGAAAAAGAGGAGTTATGCTTCATACTCATCTTGCAGAAACTATTGATGAAGAGAGATTTTGTATCGAAAAATATGGAAGAAGACCCTTTGAGCTTATGGAAGAACTTGAATGGCTTGGTCCTGATGTTTGGTATGCACATGGAATACACTTTAGCGATTCAGAAATAGATAGATTGAATGGAACTGGTATTGCCCATTGTCCTTCGTCAAATATGAAACTTAATAGTGGTATCTGTAGAACTTCCGAAATTTTTAAAAAAGGTGGACATATAAGTATAGCAGTTGACGGAAGTGCAAGTAACGATGGTTCGAACATGTGGGAAGAAGTTAGACGTGCGTACCTTCTAAATCATCTAAAGTATGGAGCTGACGGACTTAATGCATACGAAATACTAAAGATTGCAACTAGATGTGGTGCAGATGTTTTAGGAAGACCTGATACTGGGAGACTTGATGTTGGAAAGGCGGCTGATATAATACTATTTGATCTTAACAAGATTGAGTATGCAGGATGCCATGATCCACTTGTTTCATTAGTATGCCTTGGAAATTCAAGCTTTACCAAAATGACTATTGTTAACGGAAAGTTAGTATCAAAAGATGGAAATCTTATTTCCATGAATGCAGATGAAATTGGAAAGACAGCTCACAAAATTGCTAAAAATATAGTTAGCAATGAAAGATTGCACAAAGGATAGTATTCAAGATCTTTGCTTAAATTCTTATATTGATTAATTTATAGATTGTTTCATCTTTTGCAAAATGTATAGGATTAGGCCACCAGTTATAGGAGAAATCCACAACCACCTGTAAATAGCTATTTAAGCTACATACAATGGTCGTGGATTTCATGTAGAGGCGAAGTGCGACCTTTGAAATTCACCAATTATTATTTATCAAGGTTTGTATTTTATTATTGATTAATAAAATACACCGCCTATTCTTCTATTACCATCACATACCCGTTATTTCCGTCTACTCTGATTTTTTGACCTGTTTTAATCTTTTGGGTAACTTCTGATATTCCTACAACTGCTGGTATTCCATACTCTCTAGCTACTACAGTTCCATGAGTTAGTAGACCTCCAACTTCCATAACTAATCCAGCTGCATTTATGAAAAGTGGTGTCCATCCTGGATCGGTGAATGGTGCTACAAGAATCTCTCCTTTATTCAAGGATGCCTTTGAAGGATCAGTTATTACCTTTGCAATTCCCTCAATAACTCCTGAAGAAACTGGAATGCCTGGGAGCGCTCCTTTTGGAAGATTCCCTATCTTATATCCTCCTTTTATTTCTTCTCCTTCACTTGTAATAACACGAGGAGCATTTAACTTTTTATAATGTTCATATTCTTCTTTTCTTTGTTCTACTATTGTTTTAAAACTTTCATTATTTTCAATTGCTCTATATAATTCACTGAACGTTACATAAAAAACATCCTTTTCTTCATTTAAATAACCCTTAGTAACTAAATTTTCTGCTTCTTTTAGTAATTCCTTCTTAAAAATCATGCAAAGTCTCATCATCATAAATTTGTGATGTTCTCTTATTGGAAAAGAATTTCTTAAAACAAGTATAAGCCTTTTTGCAATTTTCGCTTTAATTTTGCCATGCTTCCTTTGTATTTCTTCTACCATATTTTCTGTTGCTACTTTAGCTTTTTTTATAGTATTTTTGTATTCTTCCCTATGAGTGCCTTCCTTTGAAGTTTTAATGGTTGCAAGTATTGATTTTACAAGTGGCTCAGGATTTTCAATCCATCTATCTCTAGCTATATCTATTTCTCCTGAAGCACGCACTCCGTACATATTTATAAAATTATTAAAAAATCTCTTAAATTCTTCATTCCTTTTAACTTCATTTATTCTTGAAACCAAAGTTTCATAATCTTTATTTTCAAACTCATCAATTAAGCTTTGAGATTTTCTCACCATATCCGCTAAGTCTCCAGTAAGTAGTCCCATTTCTGTTGTAATATTTCCTTCTAAGCCTTTTGCAATTATATTAGTATAATTATTTGTTTCTAAAAGCTTCATTTCCAGTTTTTCAAGAAACTTAAAGGCAATAATTCCTGGGGCTAAATATGGAAGTATTATTTTAGCATCCTCATAAAGACTTGCTTTTTCATGTATTATATTTAACTTTTCAGTACCTTGCTTTGAATTTAAAATTGCCTTCAAGGTATCTTCTTCACGCTGTTTAATGTAATTATTCATAAACTCCACCGTTCCATCTAGGTTCGTGAAAATAATATTTTTTATAACTTTAACTGCTGCAGGAGCTATATATTTTAAGAAAGGTTTTAATTTAGCTTTCTTTCCTTTAAACTTTTCCTTAAATTCTTCTCTCTTAAAAAGCTCTCCTAAAGCCTCTGCCATCAAAGCATCTGCATTTGTTAATAAAGCCAAAAGCTTTTCCTTTATTTTCTCAGAATGCATAAACCCACTTACATCTGCATAAATCCTACCACCTGCTGAAGCTAAAATTTTATATTTTTCTTCTCTTTTAATGTTTCTTCCAAAAGGCAGCATGTCTCTAAATAAATCAAGACCTAAAGGGGATATTGGATCAGTCATCACTTGAAGGTGATTTAAAGAAATATATACATGTGTGTTATCATCATTGTTATTAGGCATTGGAAGTGGAAATAATGATGTAATGGCACGGCTCTGCACAATATACAGCTCACCATTTTCTAAACACCACTCAATATCCTGAGGGCAGCCATAATGCATTTCTATTTTCATTCCAAGTTCAGCAAGCCTTTTGATATCAGAATCCTCCATGACTTGGTTAGTAGATTTTTCACCTGTAATATCAACTTTTTTAGTTCCACCACCTTGAATTGGCATTATAGCAAGTTTCTTTTCTGCTATAGTCTTATCTATTATTTCCTCTTTTTTCTTATTAAATTTATATATATCAGGAGATACAAGACCAGAAACTAACGCTTCCCCTAGTCCGAAACTTGCATCAATAGAGATAATTCCTCTATGCCCTGATACAGGATCTGCAGTAAACATAATACCAGCTATATCTGGAAGAACCATTTTTTGAACTACTACAGACATATGCACTTTTTCGTGCTCAATTTTATTTTGCAATCTGTAAAGTATAGCTCTATCAGTAAATAATGACGCCCAACAATTTCTTACAGAATTAATTAGTGAAGCTTTTCCTTTAATATTAAGATAGGTATCTTGTTGACCTGCGAAAGAGGCAAAAGCTAAATCTTCTGCAGTAGCACTCGATCTAACAGCATAATAGTTATCAATCCCAACCTTATCAGCTGCTTTAATGATTTCTTCTTCTACTTTTTTAGGCATCTCTGCTTGTTCTATTTTTTCTCTTATTTTAGCTCCTATGGTAGCAATATTTTCAAGATTTGCATCTTTAATTTCTTCTACAATAAAATCATAAAGTTTATTGTAATTTATAAATTCCTTATAACTTTCTGTAGTTACACAAAAACCAAAAGGAACTGGAAAACCAGCCTTAGTCATCTCTCCCAGATTTGCACCCTTCCCTCCTACAAGTGATAAATCTTTCTTATCTATTTCATCAAAATACAATGTATACTTATTTCCCATAGTTATTCTCTCCCTTACTCCACTAATTTTTTTGAAGCTTTGCTCCATTTAAAAATAATTCTATAATTTGGCACTTTGACAATTCTAAATCGATATTCTCATTTCCATAAATACTTGAAATAAAATAATTTATATACATGAATTGAAAATTTCTCGCCATTATTATTGAAGAAATGTCATTCCTAAGCTGGTTATTTTCTTGCGCGTTTTTTATAACTTCTGAAATCAAATTTTCCAATCCACTTCTATTAGTATTATCTATGGGATTAACATTAAAAAGTGTTTGGAGTCTGTATCTAAAATAAATTGCTGTATATTGAATATTTTCTCTAAATATATGATTTATGAAATCTAGTATCTTATTCAATGTTTCTTTTATATCTCTTGTTTCTTTGAATTTTTCACTAACTTCACTAAAATTGTTATCATGATTATTTATAAGAGCCTGAAAATAAGCTGATAATATTGACTCTTTATCTTGGAAATAATTATATAACGTACCCTTAGAAATATCTGATTTCGTTGCTATTTCCTCCATATAGGTTTCTTGAAAACCTTTTTCTTCAAAAAGAGCTAATGCACTATCAATTATTATTTCCTTAGTCAATTCTTTTTTACGTTCTCTTCTATTTATCATCAAAACCCCTCCGATTTTTATACTTCGTATATTTTTGAACTAAGTATAACTTTATACTAAATCAAATATTTTTAGAAGTCAATATTCTTTATATTAAGACTTTAAAATAAAAACCACGACCAAAAGATGGTTATTAATAATTCTAAACTCTAATCTAGAGCTTTAGACTATATTGATGGATGTAATTCTTCACCTTTTCTTATCCCTCATGCTCAATAATTCCATTTCTTACATGACAACTTTGTCACATGACATACTTGTCATACAAAATTAATTATGCTATGATGTCTTCAAGAGGAGATGATATTGTGCCAAAAGACACTTTTAAAAATTTAAATGAAGATAAAAAGCAAAGAATTTTTAATGCTGCTATACAGGAATTCTCCACCAATTCTTTCAGCGATGCATCTATTAACCAGATTATTAAAACTGCTGGAATACCACGTGGAAGCTTCTATCAATACTTTAATGATAAAGAAGACCTCTACTTATATATGATAGAAGAAATTTCAAATGAAAAGAAAAAACTTATCCCTGAAAGAGTTTTAAATCCAGACGCTGATTTTTTTGAAACTTTTATACAAAAAACTAAAGATTCACTTGAATTAGGTAATGCTAAACCTGAATACACCAAGATAGGTATGCTTATGCAAATGGATAACTCTGAATTTATTGCTAAATTTCGTACTGCTTCCATTGAAAAGTATAGAAAACAACTAAAACATAATAAGGAATGCGGTCTTATAAGGCAGGAAGTTAATACTGATATAGTTTTGGATATGCTTTTCTCATATAGCTTAGAGGAATTTTTCAAAAGCGGCTTTAATGAAAATGAGTATTTAAAAAAAGTTATCGATGCCATTAATATAATTAAAGAAGGAATCAAAAATAATTAAGGGTTAATAATAAAATTATCTAATTGTTTTATGCATTGAATTAAGGAGGAAAATAGCTATGAATCCATATGTACTTGGCTTTCAAGAAATTGATAAAACAAAACTTATGATTGTTGGAGGTAAGGGTGCTAATCTTGGAGCATTATCTAGGATTAATGGAATACTTGTACCAGAAGGATTTTGTATAACTACTGAAGCTTATAAAAAGATAATTGGAAATAACAACGAATTTAATTCACTATTAAGTGAATTATCCCTTTTAAATATAGAAAACATAGAAAAAATCGGTGAAATAAGCGGAAAGATTCGTAAGGTTATTGAGGAGATAGAAATTCCAAAGGACATTGATGATGAAATAACCTTTTATCTTTCAAAGTTTGGTGAAAGACATGCTTATGCTGTACGTTCTAGCGCTACAGCTGAGGATTTACCAACAGCTTCATTTGCAGGACAGCAGGATACTTATTTAAACATTATGAAAAAACCTTCTATTCTTAAGCATATCAGTAAGTGCTGGGCATCACTGTTTACAGATAGAGCTGTAATCTATCGTATGCAAAATAACTTTGATCATGACAAGGTTCATTTATCTGTAGTTATTCAAAAAATGGTGTTTCCTCAAGCTGCAGGAATTATGTTTACAGCTGATCCTATTACATCTAATAGAAAGATAGTATCTATTGATGCCAGCTTTGGACTTGGTGAAGCTTTGGTTTCAGGACTCGTGAATTCTGATATTTATAAAGTGCAGGAAAATAAAATTATTAATAAAAAGATATCTGCTAAAAAACTTGCAATTTATGCATTAAAAGAAGGAGGTACTGAAGAAAGAGAAATTGAAGACGAACGTCAAAATATGCAGACACTGACAGATGATCAAATTTTGCAGCTTGAGCAGATGGGTAGAAAGATTGAGTCCTATTTCGGTCGTCCACAGGATATTGAGTGGTGCCTTTATGATGATAAATTCTATGTTGTTCAAAGTCGTCCAATTACTACTTTATATCCTACACCACAAGTTAATGATAATAAAAACCATGTTTATTTATCCTTTGCTCATAGACAAATGATGACAGAAGCCATGAGACCATTAGGTTTAAGTTTCTTCCAAATATTCTTTAAACAATTTGGAATACAAACAAATATGCCTGTGATAGGCGGAAGATTGTATATGGATATATCCCATGATCTTGCTTCGCCAATAGCAAGAAAGCTTTTTATCAGTGGTTTAGACAAGGTAGATGTTTTGATGAAGAGTGCACTTATAAATCTTCAAAAACGAAAAGAATACCTTAAATCGCTTCCTAAAGGAAAGACATCTTTGAATGTAGAAGGAGGTATCCTATCTTTCGGAATTCAAATGATAAAAGAATATCTCAGAAATGATCCATCTTTTGTTGAAAAATCTGTAGCTGAAAATCAAGTATTACTTAGTAATAAAGAAAAAATATTTTCTTCTATTTCTGGCGAAGAGCTCTTTGATTTCATTGTAAAGGACATGAATGATATAAAGGCTGCTATGCTTAAAGTCTATGGAGCTTATTTTGCAGGATCTTATGCCTCTAACTGGATAAACAAAAATATGAAGAAATGGCTTGATGAAAAAAGTGTAGCAGATACCCTCGCTCAATCTGTATCAAACAACGTTACTTCCGAAATGGGATTAGAGCTCCTTGATGTAGCAGATGTAATAAGGCAGTATCCATCTGTAATTAAATATCTTGAGAATGCAAAAAGAGAAACTTTCTTTGAAGACTTAAGTAAAATAGATGGAGGTAATATTGTCAGCGATTCTATTCACAATTATCTTAAAAAATATGGTATGCGCTGCTCTGGAGAAATTGATATTACCAGAACAAGATGGAACGAAGATCCAATGCTTCTTGTTCCACTAATACTAAGCAATATAAAGAATTTTGAACCTAATGCCCATAGTGCTAAATTTGACCAAGGACTTCTTGAAGCTAAACAAAAAGAAGCTGAAATATTAAGCCGCTTGAAGCAGCTGCCTGGTAGTAATAGGAAGTTAAAAAAGACAAAGAAAGTCATAAGTGTTTTACGTAATTTTGCTGGCTATAGAGAGTACAATAAATATCTTTTAATATGTTATTTCTGGATCGTAAAACAGGCATTACTCAAAGAAGCTGAAACCTTAAAACAAGATGATGTAATCAAAGACATAGATGATATATATTATTTAACCTTTGATGAACTTAAAGAAGCAGTTAAAACAAAACATGTTGACTACAGCATCATAACTAAGAGAAAAGAAGAATACGAAATTTATAAGAAATTGACACCACCTCGTATAATGACTTCTGATGGAGAAATAATTTCAGGCGAATATGATACAGGTAACATGCCAAAAGGAGCTATAGCTGGAACCCCTGTTTCTTCTGGTATTGTTGAAGGACGGGCTAGAGTTATTTTAAATATGAATGAAGCAAAAATAGAGGAAGGCGATATTTTAATTACAAAATTCACCGATCCAAGCTGGACACCAATCTTTGTTCTTGTTAAGGGCTTGGTAACAGAAGTAGGTGGAATGATGACTCATGGTGCTGTTGTTGCAAGAGAATATGGCCTTCCAGCAGTGGCAGGTGTAGATGACGCTACTAAACTTATTAAGGATGGTGAAAGAATTAGAATAAATGGAACAGAAGGTTATATAGAAATCTTATAGCCTGAGGTAAAATTTTCTGTTTCAGTAGGAATAAAAAAGTACAACTATATAAGCGACCCAATCTGGGCCGCTTTCTTAAACTCTAAGACTGGAGGTACATACTCATGAAAAGAGAAAAGAAAATTGATAAGCCGCAGTGCTCAAAGGTAGAACATAGCATACTAAGTTGCTACTTTATTATTCAAGATTTTTCACATATTATCTCGTAATTTCCTTTAAATTTATCTCCTTCTATAAAAAGCTCATATATGTCGGTTTTCTCTATTTTTATATCCTTTTCTCCCTTTTTCCCTGGATCAAACTCATATATTAAGTTTCCTTGGGAATCAACAAATCTTAGCAATAATTTTCCATCTTTAATAGTTGATTTATAATTAAATCGTATAATATCTCCTTGATTAAAAGTAATTGTATAAGGAATTTTTGAAGAATCTGTCCATTCTCCATTTGTACTCATACGCCTAGTTATTGATGTTGTTTTATTATTTTCTTTTATAACTATGTAACATGATAATGATGCAATTAATCCAAAAAGTATAATGCATACAAAAGATTTTTGATAAGAGTTTAATTTCATGATATCCTCCTTTATTAAAATATTGTGATAAAAATATGATCAGTTTTAAAGAATTATGTATTAGTTTCTTAATAAATCATAGATATTCTACAATCATATAAATACTATGCCATCTTTCATTCTAAAAATCTTATTTTTACCGGCTCTATATTCTAATAATAATCATAATTTTTAAAGAATACCTTGCTATATTTCTAAGGATTTTCTAAAGATTATTTAACTTAACTTTATTCTTGCACCATTAAATTAAATATCTCGAATGTTTAAATTTTCACCAGTGGATATGTTTCAAAGCAAAATAAAGGGGCTGTTGCAAAACTAACATATTTAGTGCGACAGCCCCTTTGTGAATTGCCGCCATACAGCGGTTATCCTCTTAATGTATTGTCGTGGGTTTCATAGTGACGGCGAAACACGACCTTTGAAATCCACCATAGAATTTTTTAATTCCATTTTTTAACATTATACTTTCTCCATTTTATGCATTCATGCATTATATTCCTAGTCTAATCCATTAAATGATGGATAAGCAGATTCCCCATGTTCAGCTACATCAAGTCCATCAGCTTCTTCTGAGCTATCAACTCTAATATCCATAAACATTTTCATAACTTTTATAATTAAGAAAGTCATCCCACCTGCAAATATTATTGTTATTACAATACTCATTATTTGTGCAATGAAAAGTTTAACATCTCCATAGAAAAGACCATTCCATTGTGCTACAGGATTAATTGCAGTTTGTCCAAAAATTCCAGTTGCAATACCACCCCAAATTCCACCGATTCCATGACATCCAAAAGCATCAAGTGCATCATCATATCCAAACTTAGCTTTTACTTTTTCCACAAAGAAGAAACAAATTGGAGATACTGCCATACCAATTATAATTGATGACCAAAGTGGAACAAACCCTGCTCCTGGTGTAATTGCAACTAACCCTAATACTGCTCCTGTTGCTGCTCCAAGTAATGTTGGCTTACCATGTTTTACTTTTTCAATTAACATCCATGAAAGCATAGCTGCAGCTGCTGCAGTATTTGTTGTCATGAATGCATGTACAGCAAGTGGACCAGCTCCGAGCGCACTACCTGCATTAAATCCAAACCACCCAAACCAAAGTAATGCTACTCCAAGAACTACAAATGGAATATTATGTGGTCTATATGCCATAATTCCATGTCCATGTCTCTTACCTAACATAATACAAGCTACAAGGCCCGAAATACCTGAGCTTATATGAACTACATTTCCTCCTGCAAAATCAACGGCACCTAAAGAACTTATTAATCCACCAGCTCCCCATACCATATGTGCCATTGGATAATATACTAAAAGTGACCATATAGCTACAAATATGAACAATGCTGAAAACTTCATTCTTTCTACTAAAGCTCCAGTTATAAGCGCTGGAGTAATTATTGCAAACATCATTTGAAATGCAGCAAAAAGCTCTTGAGGTATTGTAGGTGCATATGCTGAAGGCTCTGCTCCTACCCCATTAAAACCTAAGAAATTAAGTCCACCTATTATCCCATGAAAATCATTACCAAAAGACAATGAATAACCTACTAAAACCCACATTATTGATGCTAATCCACAAACAAAGAATGAAGACATCAATGTATTTAAAACATTTTTCCTACGAACCATTCCACCATAAAAAAATGCGAGTCCTGGTGTCATTAAAAGTACAAGTGCTGAACAGATTAATATAAAACTGCAATCGCCTAAATTAATTTCCATATAAAATCCTACTTAGTATGTTAGGCATATGAAAGAAAATAATGAGTCCAAAATGCCATGTATATTTTTCATCAGGCAATGAGGTGGATTGTGCTCATAGCAAGCCTATTAGTGCAATCTGCCGACACAGGATGATGGAAAATAGGCTAGCAGATGGACTGGTTATTTTTTTGAATATGCCTTAGCTTAAAAGTAACTGCGCATTACCTAAAAATTAATTTTCGAATTCATTTTCTCAACTAATTATAATGTCCTATTTTTTTGTATAAAAAAACGACATCCGAAAAATATACTTTTTAAAGTATGTTTGTCGAACGTCGTCGTTCTTATTTCATAGTATATTATTCTCACAGAATTTTGTCAATATTATTTACATTTAAAAATACAAATGCTTATTTTATTATCATAATAATGCCTAAATCCTCCAGTAATCTATAAAACATGGAATACTTCTAATATAGGGGAACTGGCCATAACGAAGGAAATAATTGATGCACCTGAAAATGAAATTTCTAATGATTTGAATATCTGCATGGTAATTCATGTAAATCCAGTAAAAGAACAACCTAAAAAAATAGGCTCAACAATAGCCCATTTTCACTAATCTTATTCCTTGTCTATAAAAAGTGAGCTGTCACATAAAAAATATCACTACAGCTTTAAAAATCTTTATCAATAAAAAAGAACTTTAACAATGCTCTTGTGCATTATTAAAATTCTTTTTACATAATTATAATTTTTTAACCTTGAATTTATCCTTGTCATTTACTATTTTAATATTTAAATTATTTAATACTTTATCTAAACTTTTTATTTGATTAATATATTTTATATTATCTTTTTTAATTACCTTTTCTATCATTTTAATTATAGCTTCTTTTTCTTCAGCTTCTAATTTAATTCTTTTACATATATATTCTCTGTTAATGTGAATTAATGTAGTCCAAATTTGTTCTTCTACTATGTTATTAATATTCATCATAACCCAAGTAAAATCTTTTCTTCTATCTTTTACAGGGTATGCCTCCTTAAAGAATTTTATAAAGGCATCTTCTTCTTTAGGCTCCTTTTCAACTACATATTTTCCAAACTGATTTTTTAATTCATTTTGAAGATACATAATAGTATTCGGTTTAACTTTATCTGACATCTTCTCAATATTATCATAGATAAAATTATAAGTATCTTGAATCTTTTCTGGGTCAGCCTCACCCTTTTTTAGTATCTTAGCAATATCAATATATTCTAAAATGTTCTTCTTACAATTTAATTCTCTGTTATATAACTTTTCCCATATTTCTTCTGCATTTAAATTTTCTAAGCTTAAGTTTTCTTGCATGCTTACACTCCTTGGTATCTTTTAAGATACTATGTATTAAAATAATTGTACTCGTAAAAATATTTATATTAAATTATTATCAAGGTACGCGATAATTTTATCACAACAAGATAAAAGGAGCAATTATAATGAATAATATCTTGAAATGAACCGTAAAAAAATAACTAATAATTATTCAAATAAATTAATAACCTTCTCATCTTTACCGCAACACTTTTTATATTTTTTTTCACTACCACATGGACAAGGATCATTTCTTTTTATATCCTTATTTTCCTTTAAGCTAACTACATTTGATTTAATATCATTAGTGGTTGAACCCTTATATCTCCATAACCTAATTTTCTTAACAAATTTATTCATCATGCTCCATGCAACATATCTGGCTTCTTCATTTTCAATATTAATTAATTCTATCATTTTATCTACTGCATCTTTAGGTTCATTTTCTTGAACATCAAAAATCAAGTCTTCCATCATAGCTATTAACATGTCTCTATCTACTCTAAACATATTAGTAAACTCTTTATAAAAAGTTTTTCCTGCTTTACTATTATAAACCCAATTTTCTTCTAACATATTTAATAATTCTTCTTTCGAAATCATGGCATAACTCAAATCTTTTTCTGTATCTATATCCTTTAATAGTTCATCGAAATTATCTATTTCATTATTAACAATAAACATTCCTTCTTCTCTATATTCATTGTAGTAATATGTTGCCTCTCTAATTAACTCTTCTAATTCACAATTTTCTATATTCAAATATCTTTCTATTATCTCTTTAGCATCTGTTAGTTTTAAAATACCATATACTTTATTCATTGCCTTAAAGATATTTACAATTTCACTATTAAATTTTATTACACGTCTATATTCAATATTATTTCTTTCTTTTATTAATGCTTGTACTATTTCAGGCATTAAAAATATTGATACACCATCTTTTACAGTTGGAAAGAGCATTCCTTGCTGTATAAAATATACACTCTTATCTGCTTCCTCTTCATCAATATCATCAAAAAGTTTTACACCTTTGCTATCCACATAACTTTTTAAAATCCTATATCTTTCCTCGTCAAAGAATAAAGCTCTTTTTTCAACCAAATTCTTATATTCTTTAAGTAATGTTTCAATTAATTTTCCTTTATTTAAACCTGATATCTTATTTACTCCAAGATTTCTTGCTATATTATATATTTCATCTTTAGATAAACAATTTATTAATTCATTTAAATCAAAAGAATAAACTCTTTTACTTAGCTTTTTCTCTATTTTATTAGCAAGTTTATCTAATCTATCTTCTATGCTCCTGCAATCCTCACATAGCCAACCATTATTTTCATCACTAAAATAACTTGCTGGTTCTCCACAGTTTTTGCATTTATTATTTTCTTTTTCCTCTTCATTGCACTTTTTCATCTCAATGCATTTACCTGTATTTTCTTTTCCATTTTTTATTTGTTTATTATAATCATTCTTTTTCTTCAAACAATTCTATCTCCTCTGTATATAAAATCAAGCTAATTCTTAAGTACAAATTTGATTTTATATATAAATTAAATTTAAGTCAATAACTCACTAGTACTTTCTATTTTATCTAATAAAATACCAAAGGCTATTTCAAAATTGAAATTAAATTCCTATTTTGAAATAGCCAACTCTTAGTTCTTTATTAATTTTTCAAGAAATCAACTATAAATTTTCCATTGTATTTCCTTCACCAACTAAACTATAGAAATCTTTAGTAAATACGTCTACTGAAGTAATGAGAGTTCTTCTTCCCTTACTTTCTCCAATATCTCTAAAAACAACTCAGGTTGTTGCGCACCAGATATTGCATATTTATTATTAAAGACAAAGTAAGGAACACTATTTATATTAAGCTTTGAGGCACTTTCTTCGTCCTTTCTCACTTCCGCTCCATACTTATCTGATTCCAATACTTGTAAAGCTTTATCAATATTAAGACCAACTTCACCAGCTAGGCCAGCCAACACTTTATAATCAGATATATTTAGTGAATCTATAAAGTATGCTTTTAAAATTCTTTCTGCTAATTCATTCATTTTTCCTTCTGTTTTTGCATAGTGTGTTATCCTATGTGCATCAAAAGTATTAGTTGGGATTAAATTATCAAAATTATAGTCAAGACCAATGGCCTTAGCTTGTTCAACAATTTGATTATTTGATGCTTTAGCTTGCTCTACTGATATGCCATACTTTTTTGCTATTATTTCATGAATATTTCCATCAAATTTCTTTTTAGCTGCTAAATCAAGCTCAAAACTTCTAAACACTAATTCAACTTCATTCTTATGTTCAAATTTATTTAAAGCAATTTCTAATCTCCTTTTGCCCATATAGCAAAATGGACACATAAAATCAGACCATACTTCTATTTTCATTTCTAACACTTCCTTCCTAGTATTTATATTATAAAATTTTAATTAAAAATCAAACCTTCTCTTAATTCTCTCATGTTAATTCCTACATTAAATAGATTAATAGAATTATTGCTAATATAGCTAAACCACCTTGCTTTATAAAAATATTTTTATTGGATGTAATTGCTCCATATATAGCAGCAATAATTACACATCCTAAAAAGAAAAATCTTAATTGAGTTGACATTAATTCTGGTATAAAAAAGCTCCAAAATAATCCTGCGGCTAAGAAGCCATTGTATAATCCTTGATTTGCAAACATAACTCTTACTTCTTTTTTATCAAGAAGTTTACTATCTATATTAAAAGTTCTTTTAGCAACTGATGATTTAATAAAAAACATCTCAAGCAACATTATAAAAATATGTTCAATCGCTACTGCAATGACTAAAATATCTAAGACAATCTGCATAATATCCTCCTTTGCACATTCATAATCTTATTTCCTTGTAAGTATACATTTCTTACATAAACATCTGCCTAAAGCTATAAATAACAGACTTATATAAAAATACAAAAACCAAAATTTATCTTTTTTATAAAATCACTAAATATTTATTTCAATTAAATTGTAATAAATACAATTGTGCTTGTCAATATATTTTTCCTGTAATTAGTATATAACTTCAGTAGCAATTATTCTTTATCTGCAGGCCTTTTACCCATTTCGATATCATGTATACTCTACCGAACATTTAAAAGAAAAACTTAATTTTTATAATGTACAATATCTAATGAAGAATAAGAGAAAGAGCCTATAACAGCATTTTCACTTATGCGTGTTATAGGCTCTTCGTCTTTGTATCTAAACCTTAACTATTTCATTTCATCAATTGCAGTTTTACCAGCAATTCTTCCGAAGGTAAATATATCAGTTAATGCATTACCGCCAAGACGGTTACCTGCATGGATACCTCCAGCAACTTCTCCAGCAGCATAAAGATTTTTAATTGGTTTATCATTTTCATCTAATACGTGGGCTTTAGTGTCTATCTTAAGTCCACCCATTGTATGATGAACTGCTGGCTTTCTTGGAGTAGCATAAAACGGTGCTTTCTCTACTTTTAAGCTAAATGTATCCTTATGGAATTCAGGATCAAAACCAGCATCCACATATGAATTATATTTATTAATTGTGTCTACAAGAACTGCAGGATCCATTCCAACTTTTACTGCTAACTCTTCTAGGGTATCGGCTCTAAATAAAGTACCTGCTTCTACCTGACGGTCTAGCTTTTCTTGACTTGTATTAGCTGCAGTTTTCTTTATTTCATCATCAGCTATAAGGTAGAATAAACCACCCTGTTCAATTGCAGCTTTTGTTAAAACATCTCTTCCAGAGAATTCATTAATAAATCTTTTTCCTTCTTTATTTACCATTACAAAGTTTTCAGGAGGTACTTGAACTCCACTGAATAATTCACCAGTTTCAGGATCAGCTACAGGCATCATTTGAGTAAAGCCCATTCCTGTAAGTGCTGCTCCTACAGTTTTACCAAGTAATATTCCATCACCAGTCATAGCGTATGAATTAGTAGTTTTTACATCATCAGCTATTTCACTCCAGTAAGTGTTGTATTCTTTCAGCATCTTTGTGTTCGCACCAAAACCACCACTTGCAAGGACTACTGCTTTTGCATGAACAGTTATCTTTTGCCCATTGACACCAGTTGCTATAACTCCTTTTATTTCACCATCTTCTATGATAAATTCCTTTACCGGACTATCAGTAATGATTTTTCCTGAGTTATCTTGTACATATTTTGTTAGTGCAAGTATAAATGATGAACCATGGCTTTTTGTAGGCTTATGACCACGACGCCAAAGTGCACCAACTGGAGCAAACACTATGCTCTTATCATACTCAACCCCTATATCTTCTAGCCATTTAACACTTTCTAAAGCTCTGTCTGTAAGTATCTTTACTAGGTCATATTGGCCGTATATTGTGTTACCATTAAGGTCAGTTCTTTTACCACCAAAATATGTTTGCATTCTGTGAAGTAGTGGAGAGTCAAATAGATGTCCCTTTTGTGTTTCAAACTTTTTCTTATACTCTGAAAACTCTTTTCTAAGTGCACGGAAATCATCTATGTATTCTGGATGAATTAAACTCTCATCTGTATCTAGTAGTTCTTCAATTGTATGTCTTTCTCCTTTATTTTCTTCAAACTGCATCTGCCACTCTGGATCTGCAGCATTGATAGGACCACCTGAACGTATGGTATTTCCACCTACTGCTGGGTATTTTTCAAGAACAATAGCACTTTTACCATTTTGAAGCGCTGTTGCAGCTGCACTTAATCCAGCGCCGCCTCCGCCTACAACTACTACGTCACAAGTATATTCTTCATCTTCTTTTATAAGACTGCTAGCAGGCTTTGGACGTCTCTTAAGTATATCAGGGTTAACTCCTGCAAGCTTAACTGCTTTGGCTACACCGTCTAATACAGCATTACTAGTTTCTGAAGCACCAGAAAGAGCATCAACATTTAATGTCTGTCCTTCAATTATTTTATCTGGAATTCTTACAAAAACTACATCTGCAAGTCCTTCTGTCTCACCATCTATATTTATATCTATACTTTCTATTCTGTTCTCACTAAAGGATACTTTCATTGGAAGACTTCCACTGTGACCTATTGCATCTACCTCATATACTCCTGGGTTAAAGGTAAATTCTTCTTCTTCATTAAGCTGATTTGAAATCTTTGCAAAACGCATAAAACGTAAGAAGCATATTTCTAGGAAATCTATGGTTCTTTCATTGTTTAGATTACCTTCCTCATCAAATGCTTTGTGTGCGCTTCCAAGTAAAAACTCATATCCTGGCATTACATTTGCATCAACACCTGGTGCATCTAAGATTTGACGAAGATGCAATTGTGCACGTGAAGAACCTTGGACATCAAGTGAAGCTCCAAGTATCATTACTGGTTTACCAGCAAGTGGATGAAGATCAAAGCTTAGCCATTCAATTAAGCTTTTAAGGCTAGATGGAATTGAGTGATTATACTCAGGAGTAGCTATAATAACACCATCACTTTCAGTAATCTTATTATTGAACATCTGTATAACTTCACTTGAAGACTGATTATCAGATTGATTAAACATAGGAACATCAGTAATCTCAAGTATTTCTATTTCTGCCTTTGACTCAAAATATTTTTTCATAAACTGAAGGAGTTTACGATTATATGATCTTTTTGCACTAGTTCCAACAATTGCTATAAATTTCATTGATATTAATCCTCCTACTCTTGCCATGTGAATTTTTTAACTTTTTTATGTAAAACTTTTTCTGCTAAAAGTTTTGATGTAATATCTGTAAATAGAAGAAACTCTCTAAAAATTTCATCAAGTTCTGTTAGCTTATCTGAATAAATAAGATTTCCTGCGCTATCAAATGCCCCTTGTGATTTTCCTAAAAGGAATTCACTGCTTGGCATGATTCTAGCAGCAAGCTCAGGTGAATCAAGTATTTGTCTAAGATGTGCCTGTGCACGAGAAGAACCAAGTGTACCAAGAGAAGCCCCCACTATTAAAACAGGCTTGTCAGTAAGTGCCTGACTAGTGTAACTAATCCATTCAAGAGCACTCTTTAAAACCGCTGGTATGGCATGATCATACTCTGGAGTTGCTATTATTACACCATTTGCTTTTAAAATTTTATCAGATAATTCTGCTACCTTTTCGGGAACATCAGAATCCTCTGGTTCATTAAATGCAGGTAAATCCTTAATTTCATATAGTTCTATCTCTGCCTCACTCGAAAAATGCTTTTGCATAAATTGAAGCAGCATACGATTAGTTGACACATCTGAGTTAGTGCCTACAATTGCTAAATACTTCATAGTAATCCCCTTTCTGTATTTCAAAATTTCATAACTTCATAATTTTAATAATTGTTTGATATAATTTTAACATGTTACATATATTATATCTAATAGTTATTTATTGAAGTTTGATAACATATTTGTTATAATCGAACACAAGAATCAATGAGTTAAGGCACTATCACATAAATAACAAGTCCACTTGCAAGGCTATTTGGGACTCGTTATTTATTTTCATATGCCTAAATATTTCACAAAAGGATGAGTTAAATGTCAAAATACTATTCTCAGGATATTTTGTATTATATTGATGCAATTTTAAAATACAGCAATTATGGCAAGGCTGCCAAATCACTTTATATTTCTCAACCTCACTTGACACAGAGTATTAAAAGGATAGAAAGTCAGTTAAACTGTGAGCTTATAAGTCGTAGCAAGCTGCCATATCGCTTAACTGAGCAGGGGAAGATATATTATCAGTATTTAACTTCAATAGAAAATAATTATGCGAAGCTGATTAGGGAAATATCAGCTGTGTCTGATATAGATAGCAAGGTTATAAAGATAGGAGTACTTCCTAGCCTTGGGACCTACCTTTTGCCTCTTTTTTTACCAAAATTTTTGGATATACATCCAAACTGTAGAATAGAGCTTTCAGAGACTTTACCAGAAAAAAATGAGAAACTCATTCTGAATGGTGAATTGGATTTTTGGCTTGGACAAAATTCAAGAAATATTTCTCCAAACTTAAACTCTATTACTTGGGGCAGACACGGATACCGTGCTATTATTCCTCGCTGCTGTGATTTATATCAGAAAAACATCGCCATTATTCCAGAAGGAACTATCGACATAAACAATATATTGCGTCAAAAGCTGATACTAACTTCCAAGGGGTCTGCTATAAGAAAGCAGATAGATCAGTTATTAAGCGTTTATAAGGTGGAACCAAAAGTCATAATGGAAAGCACCGAAATCAACACTGCACGTAACCTTGCAGCGAGTAATTTGGGACTGACCTTTATACCAGAAAGCGTCTATGTAAAGGAGTGCCCATCTGAATACAACATATATCAAATTCCAATTGATGAGCTGAATTTAGATTATTTTATAGCATATCATAGTGAAAGAAAACTAACTGATATTGATAAAGACCTTATAGATGCATTTCTAATTCATGGGCAAAATAATTACACTGTAGGAGATCAAGATGAATGAGTATACGAAGATAATATATCTTATGGGAACAAAAATCTCTCTATATATAAAGGGAGAGGCTACTGAAAAACTTGCAGAAAAGGCTTGTGATATGCTGATTCATTATGAAGAAGTATTTAGTGCCAACAGTGATAACTCACAGCTTGCAATGCTTAAAAAAATAGCTTCATTGGCTCCGCAAGAAGTGGATGCGGAGCTATACGAGCTGATAAAAATAGGAAAAAAACATAGTCTATGTGAGAATACATATTTAAATATTGCAATAGGACCATTAATAAAATTATGGAGAATAGGTTTTAAGGAGGCACATGTACCAGATAAAGAATCTATAGCAAAGGTACTGGAACTTTTAAAGCCTGAAAATATACAACTAGATGATGAAAAAAAGACCGTCTATTTCTTAAAAAAAGGCATTGAAATAGACCTTGGAGCCATAGCTAAGGGCTATTTTGCTGATAAAGTTATGGAATTTTTTAAGGAAAATGGGGCTATTTCAGCTATGGTAGATATGGGAGGCAATGTTCTAGTTTTTGGAGAATCACCATCAAACAGCGGTGACTGGAATGTTGGAATACAAAATCCGTTTCTACCAAGAGGAAATGCTGTGGCACTTGTCAAAATAAAAAATCAATCCGTTGTAACCTCAGGAATATATGAGAGAGTGTTTGAAAAGGACGGAAGTAAATACCACCATATATTTGACAGCAAAACAGGCTACCCAATAGAAAGTAATATAGCTTCTTTAACTATTATTGCTGATAAATCCATAGACTGCGATATATATACTACAAAATTGTTTGGATTAGATGCTGCTTCAATTATTCATAAAGTTAATAGTATTGAGGGTATGGGTGCTGTTGTAATAACTATAGATGGAAAACTAGCCTATACAAAAAATCTTATAGGAAGAATATCTCCATTAACAATGTAATATTCCCTACCCTTACTCTTCAAAAAACACAACCGCTTGTAAGTAGCTATTTAAGCCACCTACAGGCGGTTGTGAATATTTATGGTGGAGGCGATGCGTGACCTTTGAAATCCACCACTATTAACTAATATTATCCGGTAAATACATACTATCACTCCCTATTTTTTCTTATAGTATGATTCCTGGATCATTTGTATACATTACCAAATCAACTAAATCTATTATAATTCCTGCTTCTCTTAAAAAATCTAATCCCAACAATCCGTTAATTTTTTCATTTGGATCGATTTCTCCAAAATCCACTTTAAAATTATCAAGTTTAATCCCATTACAATCAATCAAATCAATTCTTTTCCTTACTGCATAACTAGACGCTCCGCCATAACCTGAAGCTTCTATAATCTTATCTTCATTTGAAAATTCAACTCCCATATCATCTAAAAAATCTGTAGTTATTATTGTATAAAATGCTCCAGTGTCAAGGATTACGTTATCGATAATAACATAATTTCCTTCATGTATTAATTTTATAGAAGTATATAGTAATCCATTTTTTATTTGTATTTTTGTTTTCATTATATACTCCTTCTAATTCCAATATGTTTAATTTTCTCTATAACAATGCTTTCATTTTCTGTACTATACACTAGTTGACCATTTTTACATTTTGTAAATTCCTTCATAGCTTCTCTACCATCTTTTATTGCTTTTATAATTGCAACTTCATCAACATATTTAGTTTTTTCATCTTCATGGTATTCCACAATTTCAAATTTAACAAATTGATTTGGGTACATTTCTCTAACTTCTTGCCATTTCATTTGAATCAACTCCTTTATATCAAATACTAGAATCCTATTCTTGATTTGCATTTCTATTTTATACAATCCGTACTTATCATCTTTTGTTTTAATTATAACTTACCATATAACTTCTTAAAATAAAAATTTCACTTTGGATCAATACTAATGGCATTTTAAAACAATATTTTTTGTAAATATTATTTCTTCCAAAAGATCTACCCCCAACAAAAAATGCACACTCCCTAACTCAAAAAGAATCGGTGGTGTGCATGTCCAACATAAAATTCTATAAATTTAAGCTAAAAACTTAAAGTTTTCTACCACGGTTTTTCCTATAAAACACTGAAAGCCACTAAAATCAGTGGCTTTGCATTGTATCATAATCTAGGTGATTATTGGGTGGAGGCGAAGCGTACCTAACCCCTGTTCTATATTCTTCAATTTTAATAACTTTCACATTCAATTACCATTTTTTCGTTCTTACATTAACAAGTTCAGTCATTCTTCCCTCATAAATACCCCCTGGGGTGCTTCTGAAGTCCGAAGGGCTGAAATTACTTTTTATTAATGTATATGGATAATATTCCTTATAACTTTTTATTATAGATATTAAATAATTCTATTGATACTATTCACTCTTGAGTGCATCTATAATATTCTCCCTTTTTACTCTTGAGCTAGAATAAAGCATTGCTACACCAACAATTATAAATACAGAAACTACAGCTGATAAAATGCTTACCCATGGAAGAATAAAATTAAAATCAAATTTTCCCATGATTATTCTATGAATTAAATACATTATTCCAATGCTTACTGGAAGTCCATATGCAAGTGATTTAATGCCATAGAATATACTTTCATAGTTTATCATTTTATTGAAGCTTTTTGGTGTCATTCCAACAGATTTTAACATGGCAAACTCTCTCTTCCTAAGAGCAACACTAGTGGATATTGTGTTAAGTATATTTGCAACGCAGATAGCTATAATTAGTGCAACAAATCCATATCCAAAAACTGACATAAGTACAATGATCTGATTTTCTCTTTGTCTATTCATAAATACATTTTGAATAGACATTCTATTGTCACTCCCAGCATTTATAATAGTTTCAATATCTGTCTGAAGCGTTACAGGATCATTACTCTTTATAAATAAGTTTGTATCTATGCTTTCAACTATATTCCCACGAACACCTATTATTTTATCAAATACTTCTCTAGATACTATAATGTTAAACTCTGGATTTGCATCTTGAGAAAAAACTCCTGTAGGTAATTTATCTGTAGCAGCTGCTATTTCTACTGATGTTATCGGCTCATCTTTTTCTAGTTCTAAGCTATTATAAAGTAAATCTAGCTTTTCTCCCTTATTTACTTTTACTGCCTTTGTTTGAACATATTTTTGGGTCTCCATATCTTTATATTTAACTGTATCAATAACTATTGCAGAAATTTTATTTGTATCCTTTAATAAGTTAAAATCTACTCCAACTTCTTTTGCATATATTTTAAGAGCTTCGTTATCTAATGCATTTACATTAATACTATAAGGATATGCTCCATTTTTCATTATACTTTTGTCATCACCTTTCAAGTAGTCTGCCATGGAGTTTTCATTAATCCATACCTTTGCACCAAAAGTATTTACTTGGTTGAGCTCTTTTATGGTATCAAGAGCGCTTATTTTTTTAACTGTATTGTTTTTTTCCTCTGCATTTTTACCTGTTATCAATACATTTATATCAAAGTTTATTCCATCTTGACTTAAAATAACAGATTTCTTTAAATCGGAAGTAACAGAGTTTACACTTAAAAACAATATCATACTGATAGTCAAAGAAAATACTGTTGCCTTATATCTACCTTTATTTCTTTTTAAATTCTTAAGTCCTATATTTCCCTCAATACCAAACACTTTTTCTGTAAACCTTGAAGTTTTTATCTCTTTACCTGTTAATTTTATATCCGAGGTTTGACGAATAGCATCGATAGCAGATATACTTGAAGCTCTTTTTGCAGGAATATATGTTGATATTAATATAGTAAGAGCAGAAACTACAATGGCAGCGATAACAATTAACGGCGATACAACTACCCTAAAGTTTTCAGTAATTCCCAAAGCTCCTCTAATCATAGAGTTTACACATAGGAACGTAAGGCCCATACCTAAAAATCCGCAAATAATTCCAATTGGAATACCTATTACCCCTATGACTGCTCCTTCAAAAAACACTGAATCTCTCTTTTGTCTTTTAGTAGCTCCTACACTTGATAGCATTCCTAAATATCTTGAACGTTCTGATACAGAAATAGCAAAAGCATTGTATATGAGCGAAATAGATCCAACCATTATTATAATAATCATTATAGCTGATAAACCAAGAATCATATTATGCATTGAATCATCCTTAACAACTCCATGATATCTAAGTAAGCTATTATTAAACTCTACTGTTTTTATTTTATTTTGTAATGCTATATCTTTTGCATGATCAAATAATCCTCTGTTAATACTTTTTAATATTACAAACGCATTTTCTTTTTCCTTCGAAGTAACATTATTTTCATCTACATAACCAAGTACTGTAAAACCTGGAGCCCATGTGGGCTCAAACTTAGGACGCTTTATTACACCTACAATTTTATAAGTTTTTGTATTTTCCTTTGTTAAAGTTTCTCCAGGAGTATCTTTATTCTTTTGAAAATAATCGTTCTGCGTCAAAACTCTATTGTCGTTTTGATTATCTTTCGAATATCTCTTGCCAATATCAGCAGTTAGAGTATCTCCTATTTTGTAGTTAACTTTAGCATTGTTTATAATGTCCTCTGAAATTACAACTTCATTTGTAGCTTCTGGGAACCTTCCCTTACTTAATTCAACTGGAAACTTCCTAAAACCTTCTTTGTTGTACTCCTGTATGAATAAGTAAGGTTTACTAACATTTTTACTTCCATTTAACACTGCATATCCTAAATCCCTACTCAAAATAACATTCTTCGTATTTTTATCACTTTTTATTGATTGGAGTTGAACGTTATCAATATCTTTATAGACAACATGCCACTCCCCTTCATTGGCTATACTTTGTCTTTGCATTACATCCATAAAAGAAACTACGAGAGTAGCCACACCAGTTACCATTGCCGCTGAGATAATTACTCCTATTATAGTTACAATTGTTCTCTTTTTATTTAATTTTAAATGCCTTAAAGTCAATTTATTTATTATATTCATGAGCGAATCACCTCATCCTTTTTAATTTCACCATCTTCTATTGCTATGATTCTGTCAGCTTGTAATGCAATACGCTCATCATGAGTAATTATTATAAGGGTTTGGTTAAAAGTTTTATTAAACATTTTTAATAAATCAACTATTTCACTACTATTCTTACTATCTAGATTTCCAGTTGGCTCATCTGCAAGCATTATAGCCGGATTACTTATAAGAGCTCTTCCTATAGACACTCTTTGTTGTTGTCCACCAGAAAGTTGGTTAGGCAAATGATTGAGCCTTTTCTCTAAGTTAAGTATTTTTATTATCTCATCAAACTGCTTCTTATCTACTTTGTGTCCATCAAGCAGTAGTGGGAGAGTAATATTTTCTTCTACATTGAGTACTGGAATAAGATTATAAAATTGATATATAAGTCCGATTTGTCTTCGCCTAAAGATAGCCAGCTGTGTTTCATCTAAATTATAAATATCAGTATTATCTACTAAAACCTTACCACTAGTCGGTCTATCTACCCCTCCAAGCATATGAAGCAAAGTTGATTTTCCTGAACCTGATGGTCCAATAATTGCGACAAATTCTCCTTTTTCTACTGAAAATGATACATCATTAAGTGCCTTTACCGCAGTATCCCCAACGCCGTATACCTTAGATAAGTGTTCTATTCTTAGTATTTCCATCTTAAAACCTCCAAGTTTTTTTATCATGGTTTTAGTATATATAGTTCAGATGACTTTATAGTGACTTTATTATTACAATTTAGTCACTTATGAATTTTTAAGCCTTAAATTTTGTTTGATATAAATTTCTATCCTTTATACCGTTATCTTATAAAATTTTATAATAAAACATGTCCCCTCATTTTTCCTGCTGCTTACATTTATATCTCCATTTTGACTTGTAACAATGGTTTTAGCCATAGCAAGACCTATTCCCACGCTATCTTCACCTGCATTTTTGCCCTTATAAAATCGCTTGAAAATATATGGTAAATCTTCTTTTTCTATTCCGCTTCCGTTATCTAAAATCTTTATTTCTGTAAACAAAGGATTTTCATCAAAGAAGATAGATATTCTTCCATCTTCTCCAGTATGCTCTATGCAATTTTTTATTATGTTGATTAAAGCCTCTGTAGTCCAGTATAAATCTCCAATAAAGCTTACATTACTACCGCCTTCTATCACTAGTGTTTGATTCTTAATTTCTATAGGAATCAGAAGAGGCTCAGTTGATTTTCTAATTAGTTCTGATACAGCTACTCTATCCTTTTTAAAGCTCACCGTTCCAGCATCTATTTTAGATAGCTTTAGTAAAGAAGTTAACAGCCACTGCATACGATCAAGCTGCATTTCAATATTATTAGTAAATTCAATTCTTTTTTCCGACTCTAGGTCATTATTGCTTAATAAGTCTGACATAACCCTCATAGATGTAAGCGGTGTCTTCAGCTGATGGGATATATCTGATATTGCATCAGCAAGCTGCATTTTCTCTTTTTTAAGAAGTTCCCCTTGCTTTGAAAGCATAAGAGTTACCTTATAAATCTCATTTTTAAGAATGCTTAGTTCTCCCTCTTCATTATCTCTAATATCCAGTGAATACTCTCCATTGCAAATACGCCTCAAATAACCAGAGAGTTTCTCAAGCTCTCCATATTCTCTTTTAATAAACCAAAAACTACTAACAAACAAGATAACAAAGGCTATAAAAGAAATTATTCCTGCTAGAACATTCAAGAAAAAAATGCATGCTGCTGCTATCGTAGATACTATAAAAGCAATAATAAAGTACACTCTAACCTCTCTATTTCTTATCATTTTAATCACCAACCTTATATCCCAAACCCCTGACTGTCTTTATAATTGTAGGCTTTTGTGGATCATCTTCCAGCTTTTCTCTTATCCTTTTTATGTAAACCGTTAGCGTATTATCATTTACAAAATCTCCTGCTACATCCCATATTCCCTCTAAAATTTGATTCCTTGATAAAACCTGCCCCGGATTATTTGCAAAGATTAGCAATAGACGATACTCAAGCGCTGTTAAGGTAATTTCTGCATCATTTTTATATACCTTTGCATCAAGAGTATTAATACGAATATTATTTAATTCTAATATTGCTTTTGAACTGCTGTCCTTACCATATCTGCGTATTACAGACCTTATGCGAGAAATAAGTTCTCTGATACGAAAAGGCTTTGTTATATAATCATCTGCACCAATATCAAGTCCCATTACTACATTAACTTCATCATCGCAAGCAGTTAGAAATATGACAGGTGTATCATCTTTTTCTCTAACTAGCTTACATAGTTCATATCCACTTCCATCGGGCAGCGATAAGTCAAATAAGCATAGATTAAATTTATTATCTTCTATAACACCCTTAGCTGAGGAAATATCATAACAAACCATTGTATCAAACCCCTCCTGCTTCAAGGAATATTCTAGTCCAGATGCAATAATTTTATCGTCTTCAACTAGTAAAATCTTCAAGTTATATCACCTCTCTTATAGATTTAACATTATTATAACAGCCTATACGATTTTTAAGTGACTAAATTGTAATAAAACAAGAATTGCAGTTATTTTAGTCTCCTACAAAGTAACTAAAACAACTGCAATCTAATAATGGAAATATCCTCCTTTCTATTTTCTTTAACAATAGGCGTTTGCGAAACGCCGCAACCCGCAGAAATGCGGGATATTTTTTTAGCAAAATAAAATAACTCCTCACTGATTTATGGTAAAATTGAATTGCCTAAAAACAAAACTACCATATACCTCAGAAAGGAGTCATATATATGATAACATATAAACAGCTTTCTTTGGCAGATGTTTATTCTGATTGCAAAGAAAAATTTGAAAATGATAAATTCCAATTTCTTTCTTTACTCGAAAACACTATCGACCTTGATGAGTTAGTTCCTGCATCTTTCATTAACCATTTTTACGCTTCCACAGGAAGGCCGCGAAAATATCAGCTTTATGCTATGATCAGTGCTTTAATTTTACAACGCATTTTTTCTATTCCTACAGATTCTCTTTTAATTATTTTCCTTAAATATTCTCAAGAACTAAGAGACTTCTGCGGCTTTTTAAGAGTTCCTGATTCATCTAAGTTTACTCGTTTCAAGCAGGACTTTCTTTTGGACTTACAATCCATGTTCGATAATCTTGTTGATATTACTGAACCGATATGCCAACAGATTGATACGGCTCTTGCTTCCATGACTATTTTTGATACTTCAGGCCTTGAAGCATTTGTCACTGAAAATAATCCTAAATATGCTAATCGCATTATAAAACAGCTTAAAAATTTTAAGAAAGCATGCAATTTAGATGACTCTTATGATCCTTATAAAGCTGCCTATGGCTCTATGCCATCACACGCTTCAGCCAACCCTGCCATCCAACAAATGTATATTAATGGGCATTTTTGCTATGCTTTTAAATTCGGAATCATTACTAATGGCCTCGGTATCGTAAGAGATATTTCGTTCTATAATAAAGATTTTCTCAATGCTCATCCTGATATTATTGTTGAGAAAAAATCTGATTCACCTGATGAAGATAAATCTCTTGCAGATTCTAAGGCTCTTATCCCTGTTCTCAAAGATTTTTTTAACAAGCATCCATTAATAAGTCCAAAAACCTTTTTAGGAGATGCTGCTTTTGACAGTATTCAAATTTATCGTGATCTTCTTCTCGAATTAAAATTTGATAAAGCATATATTCCTTTAAAAACTAGGCTTACACTAGAAAATGCTGATTGCCCTTTAAACGAAGACGGCATTCCATGCTGTCCGAATGATCCTTCTATTCCAATGAAACGTGAAGGTAGTAAAAGTCATCTTCGTTCTAGAATTCCAACAATGAAGTTTGTATGCCCTAAAATGAAATGGTTATATAACAAAGAAACCAAAAAGAGCAAACGTGTAACTCAATGTGAAAATCCATGTACAAATTCCTTATGTGGACGAATGTTTTATATTTATCCTGAAAAGAATCTGCGCGCATATCCTGGAATAACACGAGGAACCCAAGAATGGAGTAATACTTATAAAATCAGAGTAGCTGTTGAAAAAAATATAAATCACTTCAAATATAGTTACTGCGTCGCGGAGCGTAAGACTCAAAATGAGCAAACACTTCATGCTGATTTACTTCTAGCCGGAATAACTCAACTAATAACAGTTATCGTGGCAGATAAAATTCATAAACATAAATATATCCGAAGCTTAAAGCCATTAATTGCATAAAATTTATTTATAAAAATTGGAATTCACCTTCGCTTTATTTCGTGCGCCCTTTTTTAAGAAGTCAACTATTATATTTGTATAGCAGGAACCATTAAATCCATTAATAATGTTTTTGCAACTTCAAATCAATCATTATTCATTTTTATCAATGAGTTTCGCAATTATCTATTCTTTAACAAGTTCAGTCATTCTTCCCTCACAAATACCCCCAGGGGTGCTTCTGAAGTCGGAAGGGCTGAAGTTGCTAATAATATACTTCCCTCCGAATCAAATATATAAAATATAATATTAAATTAATTTCACTAATTACATATACTACTAATCCTATAAATTTTATGCACTATAATCGATTAAACATATTAAAAATTTGCTCCTCTTCTGATTCATATTTCTTATAATTGTATCTATCACTTGAAGATTTACCTTTATATTCCTGATATACTTTAATTACTTTATTTGTTACATTTGCCTTATGTATTTCATTCCATATATCTTCCATCGCTTCAAGTATATTTTCTTTATAATATAAATCAAATAAAGTTTCCATACTATTTTTCATGCGTTCATATAATAAAAAATAAGAAAGTTCTTCTTTATAATCAAAGAAAATATTTTCCTTATAGCGGTGAAAATTGCATTCTAATAAATTTTCCGCTTCGTTATAATCAAAATATAGTTCATTATTTTTATTTTCAAATCCACATTCATTAATAAATGAAATTTCATTACAAAAGTCGCTTATTGCTTGTTCACAAAGTCTATCAACAGTATGCGCTAGATATTCTTTATTAAATAATGCTAGCACATCTTCATATGAAATCATTGACTTAATCATTTTTGTATATTTCACAAAATTCTCAATATGTTGTATTTTATTTAAAATTATTTTTTCTCCTTTTTGAATTATTCCCTCTTTTTTATATAAATCTTCTATATCTGATAAAACTATGTTTTTATTCTCTAATAATTCTATTAGTAAATTTAGATTCTGTTTACTTCCAATACTTTCATTTTTAATAAAGCTATATAATATATCTTTTATAAATTCTCTCATAGTACTATCATTGTTATATAATAAAATTATCATCTCAAGAATATAAATATTTTTATCAACTTTATACGTTTCAATATTTTTAAAACCACCTATAAGTCTATTTTTTATTAATTTCTTTACTTCATTATTAACATAAGTACTTTGTCTTATTACACTGTTCGTCTTAAATACTTCTAATTGTTCAATGTATGTTACACTACATACAATCCTTTTTATTTCATCAATATTATTTTTCAAATAGTTCATTAAAAAATCATTTATTGATGGATTAATAAATGAAATTATTATATTTTTCTCATTCATCCCCCTAATTACTCTAATAAAGCCTTTTGATAATAATTCTAATGATTTGTCAAATGCATTTTGAATTCTAGTAAAATTATTATTCCTAATCTCATAATTATATCTATCTTCAAATGCATTTCTTAATATATATTTATCTATATTTCCTTGAAATGTGAATAGCGTATATATTAGGAATCTTTCTTCATCAGATATCTTATTTTCGAACTCGTTTTTCCATATTTCTGAAGGATTATTTAGATTTTTAAATATAAAATTAATGTACATAGATGGATCTATTTGTAATACTCTGCGAACATTAGTAAAAAACTCAATTATTCTAGGTGTATAATTTCTATGTTTTACTATTTTTGAGTATGCCATTTCATCTTTTATTTTCTTTTTGTATTTTTTAGGTATTTCATTAAAATATAAATGATTATATAATATTTTAGCTTTATCAATCATGTTGTATGATGTAACTTCCAATTTATACTTTTCAAATTCAATACTAAACCGGTTTAATATTTCTGATTGTTGAATTGCCTTATTATATATTATAGTTCTAGTTGTTAATATTACTTTTTTACACTCTTTATTTAAGTACTTTTTTAAAAAGAATACTAGCTTATTCTCACTAGTTTGAGTAAACATTTCTAAAAAATTAGAACCCAAAAAATCATCTATAAAAATTACTTCTTTCTCTTCTTTATTATTAGACATTATTTCTTCAAGATCTTTTATCTTATTTCCAGAAATAAATTTCAATTTATAACCTTTATCTAAATACCTATAAATTAGCATTTCTGCTAAAACTGTTTTTCCCGCACCTGGTTCTCCATGAATTAATAACATATTGGTTTTATTTAAAATTTCTAATGCTTTATTGAAATTTTCAGTTACTACATATAATTTAAGTTTCCTTTCAATTTCATCTATATAGTATTCGATATTATTCTCTTGAGCATTATTTATTATTCTATTTAATACTGTAGTACTTGATAACCACAACTTATAATACTTTTTTTCTATCCATTCATTTTCTTTCTTTTGTAGTATAGTATTAATCTTTTTTAAATCATATATATCATCTTCACTTTTTATTACACCATTCATTACTATCATTATTTCTTGTATTTGGTTTACTGTTAAATCCAAAGATGTGATGAGTATGTATTTTTCAAAATTTTCTTCTCTAACTTTTTCTAGTTCTTTTTTTAATGTACTCTTTAAATCACTAAACTTTGACTTTGGATAATGTTTAACCTGTCCAATTATCTTCTTCTCACCATTGATATAACTCAAGTCTATACCTTTGTCTCTACCTTTTTTATATGTCCTAAAATCCAATCCAAGTTCTTCTCTCAGTAAGTCTTTACATATTTCCTCAAACTCTTCATCATTTAATGTCGCAAAATTATAGTTATTCATGTTATCTCCTTGTATTTCATTCAAAATTAGTAACTCATCTCAAAATATTAAATATCTTAAACTTCCCATTATAAACATAATTAGTATTTCGACTTAATTGTAATTTCAATTAAATATTCTACCATTATTATACTACAATTTTTTATTAATTCACCTATATTTTTCCTCTAGGTTTTTATGTTAAATATCAAAAGGTTAGAAGTAATTTTTACTTCTAACCTTTATACATACTATTAAATAATTTCCCAAGTAACTGTTACGGTGTCACTTATCGATAAATCCTCTGTCTCTAGATCAATAGCTTCAATGCTTGAGTCACAGAAATCTTCCATATCGTCATATAAAACATTATCTTTATGATAAATATTTATATAATAACTGTTACTTTATCTCTTTCACCCTGCCCACAATACCGCTCTCAAGCATCACTTTTATGCCACGATGATGCTCTGATGAATTGGTAAGTATCTTCGCCACTATTCCTTCTGTCAATTTTCCTGTACGTTGATCTTGCTTTTGAACAACTAAAACCGTTGCTCCTATTTTAATATTACTTCTCTTTGTTCCGTTCATTTCAATTTCCTCTCATCTATGATTAATATTTATCCCATTGTACACTAAACTAATTATTATTTAAACCTCCTTTCATATAAAACTTCTTACCTTAGCACATCTAAATTTCTTATATATTTTTTTCAATTACTCCATAAATAATTGAACCGCTTTTTTTACCGCCATAATATTTTTCTATTCCTAGCTTTTCAAAATCATTAGAGCCTTGTCTTTCTTTAATAACAACTCTTTTTGAACATACTCTAAGTGCTTCCGCTAAAATATCTTTTGTTAACCCTTTATGATCTGCAAAAGCTCTAAAGGAATTTATTGATGTTGACTTTCTATTTGGTTCTTTAAACATAGGATCAAAATATACTACATCAAAACTATTATCTCTTTGCTTTAAAATATAGTCTTCATATGATTCATTAACAACCTTTATATTATCTATATTTTTACCATTAACACCATTATAGTTTTCTAATCCACATTTACTTAAATAAGCTATATACTTATTAATTTCCGTCCCTACTACATATCCCTTTTCTCCAACAACTGCTGAAAAGACAAGAGAATCACCTGCAAGACCTAATGTACAATCCAATATACTATTTCCTTCTTCTAATTTTGTTGCCTCTATTATGGCTTCCTTATTTCCTTGTCTTATTGATTTAACCTTAAGTTCTGACATATTAGGATGCCAAAACAGTGCACTATCTTCTCCCTTTATAACAATCTTGTCTCTTTCAACTATTAATAAATAGTCAAAACCATCTTTCAAAATTGTTTCTTTGATACTAAAATTACCTCTTTTTATATATGATATATTTAAATCCTTAGATACACCTTTTGCTTTATAATTTAGACTCTCATCTGCATCTCTTGTAGTAGTAACTGCAATCTTCATTTTTCCCTCTCTGTCTTTCTTCATATATATTGCAAAAATAATTATGAATTTATAATTACAAAATATATAGTTATTCTTTTGTTCTACCAAACATTATACTATATTTCAGTTGAAATACGAGTTTTCTTTATAAATACTGAAATACAATAGGATATTGTACGCAAATAACTCATAGTGTTCTATAGAATTATCGCACTAAATAATTAAAAATATTCTCTTTCTTTGATTTTGACATAGAAGTTAAAATCAAAGAAAAAGTGCTCACATATTGCTATAAAATAGTTTTCATTGACTTCCATAAATTACAATTTGATTTTATGTATACTATAACTAAAATTGCACATATTAATATTATAAGGAACATAGCAGTTGAGCAAAGATTTATATATGCTCTTGAGTTAGGGTGTATATAGGTCGAACAAAGATTATATAATGGTCATAATATTATGGCTGTTATATTAGTCGGCGATAAGATTTTATATAATGGGGAAAAGTTTTATTATAGTTGATTTATATCTATTATAATGGTACTCCAACTTATTATTTAAGGTCGAGTTAACATTATTCAATGTGTTGAATTGATTTTATATAGCCGTGAGGTTATATTGAGTTGAGTAAATATGTTGTTTGGTGGAGCAAAACATGATTATTAGGTTGTGATTTGTTGTATTATTAGTCGAAAGATTTTTATATGATAATAAACTATCTTTTATTGTGCTAGTTAAGATTGTTATGCTCTTTTAAAAAACAATATTCAGTTCGATAACCATACTGAATATTGTTTTTTTTACTTTCTTAATATTGTTATTTATATCAGATATCAAGTCATTCTTAAACTCACTACTATTACCCCAGAGGTCCTAATTTAAAATTCCAATTTTTTATCCTAAATTAAAAAAGCTTAACAAGTTATAAAAAATAATATTTATAGGAGTTGATAGGTGTGTGGGGCTTACAAGTTATAACATATTACCAGACTGTATATTTAATATTTTTATATTCATTTCTCACCTTAAATTCCACAAGATACATTTCCTTGAGTAATGGTAATTTTCTTGACATCTGCTGTATAAAGAAATACCACAAAATTCATTTCTGAATAATGTGATATTTCTGCTTCTTCTTTATTTTTTTACTTGTCTATACTAGCACTTTTTTATAACCGGTATCCATATTTCGCTTTTAAAAGTTAGTGAAGTTACATCTTTATTCTCATTCCATAAGATCTCTGGCCCTTGTTTTTGTTCGTAGTTTGAAGATGGAAACCATTCAGAATAGATGCGTCCCCAAATATTTTGCAATGTATCTGGAAATGGTCCTACAGCTTCAAATACTGCCCATGTTGAAGCAGGAACTTCAAGTTTTGATAAGTTATCTGGACACTCTTTGGTAGTCGCTGCACCTATATAATGGTCAAGCTCTCCTTTTTCTTCCATTCGTCCTTCTGAAAAATTTAAAGATGCACTTATTAGTCCCCTTGGTTCTGTATTAGATAATTCTTTCAATTCATTGATATTTTCAACAGTTAAGCTTTGCCACATCTTAGCAATTTCAGGATTTACTCCATTAAAAATTATAGGTACTCTTTTCTTAATACCAATTATATTAAATGCTTCTTTCTCTTCAATTTTATAGTTCATTTCATTTCCTCCTTCAATTGATAAACGAAAAGTCATTCTTGGATATGATTTTAATGATTTTCCATTATATCGAGCTTCCGATGGCGTTATCCCGTGCAAATTTTGAAACGCTCTTGTAAATGAATCTGCTGACTGGTATCCATACTTAACGGCCAAGTCAATTATTCTTATATTGCTATTATTAAGTTCAAAAGCTGCTAAGGTAAAACGTCTTCTACGAATGTACTCAGACAGTGAAACTCCTGCAAGAAAAGAAAACATTCTTTGAAAATGATATTCTGAACAAAATGCTAACCTTGCTACTTTTTTAAAATCAATTTCACCATCAAGATTTTCTTCAATATAATTTAATGCTTCATTCATTTTTTTTATCGAATCCATTTAGTAACCTTCCTTTCATCAATAGAATATCAGAAATCATATTTATCCATCCGACTATTCCTGCACAATTATGTAGGGTTAATTTATCACAAAATTTTCTGGACCTCTGAGGTGTTGGTCATGAATTTATAACTGCCCCCCCTACAGGTTCTCCATGAGGATTTATGTCTGAAATTGATTAAAAGTGAACATTTTCCACAAAATATTGTATAAGTAAGCATATCCTCCATCAATTGACTTTGATATCTTGTGCATTTTAATATTTCCAATTTAATTCTTTCTTTAAATTACTGATACTATCACTTTTATCAGCCCAAAACATTTCAGAAAATAAATCCAGATTTTCTTCTCCATTTTTTTTAATATATCTTTGTATAGATTCTAAATCTTTATAATTTTGACTTAACTCAGTGTTAATATATATCTCTAGATTATATTTTTCTAGAATCTTATTCTTATTCATATTTTTTCAAACTCTGCTTTTGACATGTAGTTCTACATTTAAAGTTTTTGCTATTTCATTATCCTAATTTGCTCTTGTAAATAAAATTTTTCATTTTTATACACCTACGTTGGAGATATATGATTTTTTACCCCATGTACTTAATGTAGAGATGACTTTTTTCTCACACTATATACTAATAGAATAATAAAACACTCCTATATAAATTTGACAAGAACAAAATCGCAGGCGACTTTGGTTAAGTTCCGTATTGTGCTCCGCACTCTTTTCATAGGTGTAGATTTTTTTACGCATCCGCCTTTTTGAACAAATATGAGGAAAATTTTGCAGGCGAATATAATTTCCTTTTTATTCTCTTTACAAATCATAACTTTCTTAATCTGTCTTTTCCATAACTTATCCACATATTTAATTTGAATATAAATTCCTAGACAATAAAAAAGAGTAGATTTCACACTACTCTATAGAACTATTTATTATTAAGCCTCTACTCTTATGCTTGTTATTGTAACGCCATCCTTATAATTATCTCTTTATATTGATCTTATGAAAACTTAAAAATAAAGTTTACAATATTCGTAATCCTCTCTGCTTTCAATTTTTATACAAAGTGTAAGAAACTTTGAAGGAATATCATTATGAAACATGTTCCTGTTTTTAATACAGTTATAAAGAAAATATCTCTGTATGCTTGCTTATGAGTTAACCCTGTAATTGCTAAAAGTGTAATAACAGCTCCATTGTGAGGTAATGTATCCATACCGCCTGAAGCCATTGAAGCTACACGGTGAAGTAATTCAGGACTTGTACCTGTAGCTGCCGCCCATGCCATATATTTTTCACCGAACATGTCAAGAACTATACTCATACCGCCTGATGCTGAACCAGTTGTCCCTGAAAGAACATTTACAGCAACTGCTTCAGAAAGAAGCGGGCTACCATTAGAATTAATTCCTATTAAAGCATTAGCTATAGATTTAAATGCTGGAAGTGATTTGATAACATTACCAAAACCAACTTCTGAAGATGTGTTAAGTATAGCTAAGAATGAACCAACCGCACCTAAGTTGATAGCTTTAGGTATAGTAACTTTCATAGTTTTTGGATTTGATAAACATGCAAGTATACTACCAACAAGAAGCCCGATAATAAGTGCCCAGTTATTCATTGTTCCTGTAATTCCGCCTTCAGCCATATTATATGGCGCTTGAGTTGCCCAAGATGCGATATTCCAATTTGGAAAAACTACTTTTTGAAGAACTAAAGTAACTATAAGCACAGATACCAACGGTAATAGTGACATACCAAAGCTTGGTAAAGCTTCATTTTCATCAAATTCAGGTTCGTTTTTATGCCCTGTACCATATCCTTCTCCCTTTGCCTGAGCTGTACGTTTACGCCACTCTATATAAGCCAAACCTCCACATAAAATTATAATTGTTGCTATGATACCTACAACTGGAGCCGCATAAAGGTCTGTGTTATAGAACTTCATTGGTATTGAGTTTTGTATTTGTGGTGTTCCCGGAAAAGCATCCATAGTAAATGTGAATGCTCCTAATGCAATAGTTACTGGGAGAAGTCTCTTTGGTATATCTGCTTCTTTGAAAACAGAAGCAGCAAATGGATATACAGCAAAAGCAACAACGAAAAGACTTATGCCACCGTAAGTAAGAATTGCACAAGATAAAACAACTGCTAAAATTGCTCTCTCCTTACCTAATTTGTTTACTATTGCTTTAGCAATAGCTTTTGCTGCGCCGGATTCCTCCATTGCTTTACCGAATATAGCTCCCAATAAGAAGAATGGGAAATAAACTTTTAGATAGTTTGCTAAATTAGGTAAGAATATTTCTGTGTAACTTGGTAAAATAGACATTCCAGATAATAAAACAGCTACTAGTGCGCACACTGGAGCCATAACTACAACTGAGAAGCCCTTATACGCTAAAAAAATTAGTAGTCCTAATGCTAAGAAAATTCCTAAAACCGCCATATTATAATACCTCCATATATATATTTTCTTTATTCCTATATGTTCATATAGGGTTCCTAATGGATAATTAAATTTATATTGTGAATATATTCACTAACTAGAAATCAATGATATCCTTTTGTTTAATTCTCATTGCAGAACCCTATAGCTAATTTTATCTATCAGTCCATAAAATACTAACTTAATATTTAAATTTTTAATCCCATCGGTTCTGCCTTGAATATACTTTCATCCATAAGTTTTAAATCTGGTGATATTATTGGTTTAAATTCCATATGAGCCAATACATCATTCTCCAAATCTACTCCTGGTGCTATCTCTATTAGAACTAAGCCATATTTAGATAATCTAAATACTGCTCTTTCTGTAACATAAAGTACAGGCTGTCCAATATTTGATGCATATTCACCACTGAAAGTAATTTGTTCAACTTTATTTACGAACTTATCAACCTTACCTTCACTTAGTATTATTAACTTACCTTCATCTATTTTTAGTTTCAGTCCCCCTGTTGTAAATGTGCCGCAGTATATAACTTTTTTAGAATTTTGAGTTATGTTTATAAATCCACCACAGCCTGCAATCTTAGGACCAAATTTACTAACATTTATGTTACCCACCTTATCACATTGTGCCAATCCCAAAAAAGCTACATCAAGGCCACCGCCATCATAAAAATCAAACTGAGTAGCTTGGTCCATTATACATAATGGATTAGTTGTAGCTCCGAAGTTTAAACCACCTGCAGGTACTCCGCCTATTCCTCCTGGCTCTACAGTTAGAGTCATTTTATCTCCAATACCTTCTTCACTAGCAACTATAGCTATTCCTTCCGGCATACCAATTCCTAGATTTGTTGCAGCATCAGGTACAAGTTCCATAGCACATCTTCTTGCTATTACTTTTCTTTCATTAATCTCTAATGGTTCTATTGAATCTACTGGTACTCTAGCATCTCCGGAATATGCTGGGTTAAATGCTTCACCAAAAGTTTGCATGTTATTTTCAGGAGACCCAACAACTACTGCATCAACATATATTCCTGGAATTTTTACTTTTCTTGGATCAAGTGAGCCTTTAGCAACTATCTTTTCAACCTGAAGAATTACTATTCCACCGGAATTTTTAGCTGCTTGAGCCATTGCAGTTGCATCAAGTGTTAGTGCTTCCTTTTCCATTGTTGCATATCCATCCTCATCTGCGTATGTAGCTTTTAAAATGGTAACATTTATAGGAAAAGTTTTATAAATCAAATATTCCTTATCATCTATGTTGATTAAACTTATGATGTTTTCTGTTGTAAGTTTATTAAGCTTTGCACCTTCTATTCTAGGATCTACAAAGGTTTTCAATCCAACATGAGTTAATGTCCCTGGTTTTCCAGCAGCAATATCTCTGTACATCTGTGATATTGTTCCCTGCGGTAAATTGTATGCTTCTACCTTATTTTCCATAGCCAGTTTTTGAAGCTTTGGTGTTAAATTCCAGTGTCCACCTATTATTCTTTTAAGCAGCCCTTCATAACCAAGATGATTTAAACCCTTATCCTTCCCGTCACCTTGACCTGCTGCATATATTAATGTCAAATCTCTAGGTAACTGTTTACTCAAGAATGATTTTTCGATTTCTGCTGTAATTTCTTCTGGATGAGCACAGCCAACAAATCCACCTACTGCAATAGTATCTCCATTTTTTATTAAAGCGACAGCTTGCTCTTTTGACATAACTTTAGATTTAGATTTCATTCATAATCCCTCCTCATACCTTTTTATAGAGCAATTAGGATGCCAAGTTTCTTTCCAAAAGTCGAAAACCTTTTCCAAATCTACTAAACTCTTTAAATATTATTTTTTTAAACTGTTTACTATTAATTCTATTTACCTTTTTAAATAAAATAAATCAGAAAAATATGTGTTTTTTTTGTACACTTTTAAAGATTTTCCCCCATAAGATTAATATTATATAATCTTTGTTAATGTTTATTTCCTTTACATGTATTTTTTTTATACATATTTTTTTATGAATTAATAAAAGCTTATAAATAGGTTATTCTCAAAATTTATATCAATGTTTAAACTAATATTATGTACCCTATTTTATTGAATACTAATTGCATAAGTATTCAATAAAATAGGGTAAAAAACAATTAAGTAGGAACTTTTTAAAACTCCTACTTAATTATACTTTTAAATTAAATTCTTCTATTTTCTTATATAGCCCCGCCCTACTTATTCCTAATATTTGAGCTGTTTTATTTTTATTCCAATTATTTCTATTTAAACATTCTAGAATAACTTCCTTTTCAACCTCTTCAACTATGGTTTTCAAGTATTCATTTTTATCACTATATCTTTTGTATTTAGCGCTTGTAAATCTTTTAGACAAATGTTCTGTTTTTATCATTATATTAGAATCCAACAAATTAATTGCTCTTTCAATAACATTTTCAAGTTCTCTAATGTTACCTGGCCAATCATAGTTGCCTAAACACTCTATAGCATCTTTAGATATCCCCTCTACATATACATCTAATCTTTTTGCTATTTTAATTCTCAATGCATTTGCCAATGCAGGAATATCTTCCTTCCGCTCTCTTAAAGGAGGTGAAACAATTTTCACAACATTTAGCCTGTAATACAGATCCTCTCTAAACTCCCCCTTTTTAACAAGCTCCTCAAGATTTTTATTTGTCGCAGTAATTATTCTAACATCAACGCTTTTTACTCCGCTGCCTCCGATACTCTCAATCTCCCTTTCCTGAATTACCCTCAAAATTTTAGCCTGCATGTTTATATTCATGTCACCTATCTCATCTAAAAATATTGACCCACCATTTGCTAGTTCAAACTTTCCTTTTTTTCCACCTTTTTTGGCTCCAGTAAAAGCTCCTTCTTCATAACCAAATAATTCTGATTCTAATAATTCTGCTGGAATAGAGGCACAGTTTATCTTTATAAATGGAGCTAAGTATCTTTTACTGCTATTATGAATAGAATGGGCAATCATTTCTTTGCCTGTACCACTTTCACCGTTTATTAAAACATTTGAATTTGTATTTGCAACTTTTCCTATTAAATCTTTTACTTTTCTTATTTTATTAGAATGTCCAATAATATTTTCTACAGAATACTTCGCCGTTTTATTTTCAGCAATTTTGCTTTTGTAAAATTCAACCTCTTTTTCTAAGTCGAGCAACTTTTTACTTAGAGCATGAAAATCGCTGATATCTTTAAATACTACTTTACCTACAGCACTTATAACCTTTCCATCTTTTTTTATAGGCACACGCATAGCAATCATCTTATTACCTTTTATTTCCTGAATCCCACCTATATCTGCAATCCCTGTTTTTAAGACCTTCCCCATCTTTGTATTTTCTATTATATCCTCTACTTTTTTTCCTATAGGATTATCGCAACCTAAAAATTCTTTATAATCATCACTGATACTGGTAATTATACCTTTTTCATTTATTACTACAAACCATTCATTAAAGGCATCCATTACAGTAAGTAGCGCATCAATATAATCCTTATCTAGGTTTATCTTATTCTGCATTTTTTTTTGATCTGTAATATCAGTAAATATTTCTATTGAACCTTCTACCATTTCATCTTTAATTATAGGAATTCTATTTGAAATAATTTCTTTTCCATTAATAAAAATCATCTGAGATAATTCAGCTTTTCCTGCTTTTGTGATTTTTGGTATTTGTATTTCAGGTAACACCTCACCTATATATTTACCAAGATTTCTCTCTGAACTAATTCCAAACATGTCTTCTGCCTTTTTATTTATAACTAATATAATTCCTTTTTTATCAATCACTATTAAAGCTTCATTTACATTTTGAATTATTAGTTCAAAACATTCTTCTAAAAACATAATTACCTCCCTATTTAATTATATTTTGTAATAATTCATTTCATTAACAGCAATTAAACAGTCATAAATCTCTCTTTATTGATTTATAACAATAATTTTTTATACGTTTTCAAAGAAATTTTCAACTAGTGTTTATTTGTGTTTTTAAAAGAAATGAAAATCCAAATATATCTTATATTTGAATATTATTATACTACACTTAAGAAAAATTATAAAGAATCGTCAAATTTTGATATATATACAATAACAAAAGTCTTTTAGCAAACTAATGCAAAAGACTTTTGTTATTATATTCTATTTATTCAGTTCTTTAATCATTTATACTGTTTTTTTAGGTGGCATAACCATTGCTTCGCCGTCAATAACTACTTTTCCGTCCTGATTAGTACATACTGTCTTGAACTTTACTCTATTTCTATCTTCAATCACTTCTATAGCCTCTATTTCTGCTGTTATTGTATCTCCAAAGTGAACTGGTGCAGTAAATTTAAGGTTTTGTGATAAATAAATTGTACCTGGTCCTGGAAGCTGCATACCAAAACATGTCGAAATAAGACCTGATACTAATATACCATGTGCAATTCTCCCTTTAAATATTGTTTCTTTTGCTGTAACTTGATTTGTATGTGCTGGATTTAAATCTCCAGTAATTCCAGCAAATAAATATACATCTGATTCACCAATAGTCTTTACGACTGAAGTTTTGTCTCCTACTTTTATCTTATCAATACTTAATCCTTGCATTATTTTAACCTCCTATTATTTTAATCTATACATTCTAACTACGGATTAAATCATTTTAATTAGTAAATTATATTATTCAGCGCTCTTTATTTCTTTAACTTGAGCTATTAATTCTGGTACTACTTTAGTAAGATCACCAACTATTGCATAGTCAGCAATTTTCATTATTGGAGCTGAATCATCTTTATTTACAGCAATGATTAAATCTGAATCTTGCATACCAGCAACGTGTTGGATAGCTCCAGAAATACCACAAGCTATATATATTTGAGGTCTAACAGTCTTACCAGTTTGACCTACTTGATATGCTCCATCAATCCATCCTTTTTCTACAGCTGCTCTTGATCCAGCCACAGTTCCGCCTAGAGCTTCTGCTAATTCTTTAAGTAATTGGAAGTTTTCTTTGTTTCCAACTCCTCTACCACCTGATACGATGAAATCTGCTTCAGCTATATCAACGATATCCTTCTTAGCTTTTATAGTTTCTAAAACTTTAGTTCTTACATCGCTATCTGCTAATTTAACATCAACTTTTTCAATTTTACATTTAGATTGATCAGTTGTAATCTTTGCAAATACTCCTGGTCTTACTGTTGCCATTTGTGGTCTATGTTCTGGACAAGCAATTGTAGCCATTAGGTTACCACCAAATGCTGGTCTTGTAGCTAAAAGATCGCCATTTGTAACATCAACATCAATTGATGTACAGTCTGCTGTTAATCCTGTTGATAATCTAGCAGCTATTCTTGGACCTAAATCTCTTCCGATAAAAGTAGCTCCTACGAATAATATTCCTGGTTTTCTTTCATTTGCTAAATCACAAATAACTTTTGTATAAGCATCAGTTGTATAGTGTTCTAAGTTTTTATCATCAGCAACTAAAACTTCATCTGCACCGTGCTCTGCTAAAGTTTTTGCTAATCCTTCTATGTTGCTACCTAATAATAAAGCTGTAAGATTTACTCCTAATTCATCAGCAATTCTTCTACCTTCACCAAGTAGTTCTAAAGATACTTTTTGTAATTCGCCTTCTCTTTGTTCAGCAAAGACCCAAACGCCTTTGTAATCTGCTATATTCATAATAAATTACCCTCCTATTATCTTAGATGTAGTGTTTTTCTTTTAATTTTCCTACAACATAGTATGCTGCATTTTTAGGTGCTTCTCTTACGATTTCTCCTGCACCTTTAACTTCCTTAGTCATTGACTTCTTAACCTTTGTAGGTGAGCCTTTAAGCCCTAATTCAGCTACATCTACATCTATATCAGCTGCGCTCATAACTTTGATTTCATCATCTGAAGTTTCGAATATATCTACAACATTCATATATCTAGTTTCATTTAATTCTTCGATTGCAGTTAATAGACATGGAGTTTTAACTTCTACTACTTGATGTCCATCTTCTAATGCTCTATTTACTATTAATGTATTTCCTTCAACTTTAACGTCTTGAACGTAAGTTACTTGAGGAATGTTTAAATGCTCTGCTATTTCTGGTCCTACTTGTGCAGTATCTCCATCAATCGCTTGTCTTCCAGCAAATACTAAATCATAATCCAATTTAGCTATTACTCCTGCAAGTGCCTTTGAAGTTGCTAGAGTATCTGCTCCTCCAAGTGCTCTATCTGTTAATAGGACAGCTTCATCAGCTCCCATACATAATGCTTCTCTTAAAACCGCTTTAGCCATTGGAAGTCCCATACTTATTACAGTAACTTTTCCTCCAACTTTTTCTTTTAATTGTAATGCACCTTCTAAAGCGTGTTTATCCTCTGGATTCATTATTGATGGAACACCATCTCTTATTAATGTACCAGTTTTAGGATCAATTTTTACTGCTGTAGTATCTGGAACTTGTTTTACACAAACTACTATATTCATTCTAAAAGTCCTCCTATCTTAAAATGCTTCCTGCGATAACCATCTTTTGAACTTCTGAAGTTCCTTCGTAGATTTCGCATATTTTAGCATCTCTCATCATTCTTTCTACTGGGTATTCCTTAGTGTAACCATATCCACCAAAGATTTGAACTGCTTTAGTTGTAACTTCCATTGCAACATCTGCCGCAAATAATTTAGCTCTTGCAGCATCCACTGAGTAAGGCTCACCAGCTTGCTTCTTTGTTGCAGCTAGGTATACTAAGTATTTAGCAGCTTGGATTTTAACATCCATTTCAGCTATATACCATTGTAATCCTTGGAATGCTGATAATGGTTTACCAAATTGTTTTCTTTCTTTCATATAGTTAACAGCTTCTTCAAAAGCTCCTTCTGCAATACCTAAAGCTTGAGCAGCTATACCAATTCTTCCTCCATCAAGAGTTTTCATTGCTATACCAAATCCCTTACCTTCTTTGCTAAGTAGGTTTTCTTTTGGTACTATACAGTTTTCCATAACTAACTCAGTAGTTGAAGATGCTCTGATCCCCATCTTGTTTTCTAATTTTCCTATTGAGAATCCTGGGAATGACTTTTCTACTATGAATGCAGAAATTCCTTTTGTTCCTTGACTCTTATCTGTCATAGCAAATATTATGAAAGTTTCAGCAACTCCACCATTTGTTATGAAGATTTTTGAACCATTTAATACATAATGGTCTCCTTCTAATACAGCAGTTGTTTGTTGTCCTGCAGCATCTGTACCAGCGCCTGGTTCTGTTAATCCGAAAGCACCGATTTTCTTACCACTACAAAGATCTGGCAAATATTTTGCTCTTTGTTCGTTAGTTCCATTTTCATTAATTACTGATGCACATAATGATGTATGCGCTGAAAGAATAACTCCTGTAGTACCACAAACTTTTGATAATTCTTCCACAGATATTATATATGAAAGAACATCTCCGCCTGCTCCACCAAATTCTTTAGAAAATGGGATACCCATCATTTTAAGCTTAGCCATTTTTTCAACGTTTTCCATAGGGAATCTTTCTGATTCGTCGATTTCAGCAGCTATTGGCTTAACTTCATTTACTGCGAATTCTCTAACCATTTGTTGTACTAATTGTTGTTCTCTAGTTAATTGGAAATTCATTAAATTACCCTCCTTGTTAATTAAACCTATTTGATACAAACTATATATAAATCTCTAATAGATTTTTAACTAATTATTAAAAAATTATTTATTTTGAAAATTCTTTTCTGCTCTTCTTTCTAAGAACGCAGTCATTCCTTCTGTTTGATCTTCTGTTGCAAAGCACTTTCCAAAGTCTTCTGCTTCTATTAATATAGCTGCATCTATATCAACTTGCATTCCTCTGTCTATAGCATCTTTACAATATGCAACTGCTTTTGGAGCATTAGCTGCAATCTTGTTAGCCATTGCTTTTGCTTCTTCCATCAATTTTTCTAATTCAACTA